>Ga0208968_1000010_pt1 | contig 256514 bp, 225 predicted proteins | sample RifOxyA3_FD_184031 | JGI IMG/M metagenome (GOLD analysis project Ga0208968, IMG submission 184031) | Groundwater microbial communities from Rifle, Colorado - Rifle Oxygen_injection A3 (SPAdes) | ecosystem: Environmental > Aquatic > Deep subsurface > Groundwater | place: Rifle, Colorado, United...
GCAGGGCTTTCATCCGCATGGGCGGCTCCATCAGGGTCTGCAGCACGCCGTCCTGCCTTAATCTTATCCGGAAGACCTTCTCGTAGGGCTCCACATGGATGTCCGAGGCCCCGCGACGGACCGCCTCGGTCATGATGTAATTCACCATCTTGACCACCGGAGTGGAGGAGCCGGCCTGCTGGGCATCGGCCAGGTCCTCGTCCTGCTCCAGGTCATCCACCATCTCCATCTCGATGTCTTCCCCCAGCCCCTCCAGGGCCGTGTCCTCGGGCAGGCTCTCGATGGCCTCTTCCTTGACCTGGCTCAGCTGGCCGCCGGAGGCGATCACCTGGACGTCCTTGCCCAGCGGATAGTGCTGTTCCAGCAGTTTCTTGACGGCCGAATAGCTGGCCACCACCGGCTTGACATCCAGCCCGGTGAGGAATTTGATGTCCTCCAGGGCGAAGATATCGGAGGGATCGATCATGGCCAGGGTCAGGGCCCGGCCCAGGCGTTTTATCGGGATCACCATGAATTTGTTGGCGATGTCCGGCCGGACCAGCTTGATGACCGCCGACTCCACCTGGAAATTGCTCAGGTCCATGGCCGGGACGGTGAACTGCCGGGACATGAACTGCATGGCCACGTTCTCGGTGACCATCCCCATCCGGACCATGGTGGCGGCCAACGGCTCGTTGCTGTTCTTCTGCTCCAGGGCGGCCTGGTCGTACTGGGCCTTGGTCAGGAGCCCCATCTTCAAAAGCATGTCGGCTATGTTTTGCGCCATATATCAACAATCTATCTATGATGTGTTTGATTATCCTGCTACTCGGCGGCGGCCACGGTCTCCTTGATGACCTCTTCGATGGTGGTTATACCGCTGCGGACCTTGTGGATGCCGTCCATCCGCAGGGTGGACATCCCTTCTTTCACAGCCTGGGCCTCTATCTTGAAGGTGGGGGCCCGCTCCAGTATCAGGTCCCTGATGGCCGGGCTAATCGGCAGGATCTCGGCCAGGCCGATCCGGCCCTTGTATCCGGTATTGCGGCACTCCGAACAGCCCTTGCCCCGGAAGGCGGTGAAACCGGCGATATCCACCTTGTCGCCCAGAAATTCGCGCAGCATCTTTTCCTCCGGTTTGTACTGCTCCTTGCAGTAGGAGCAGATCTTGCGGACCAGCCGCTGGGATTCCACCAGCAGCAGCGAAGAGGCGATCATGAACGGCTCCACCCCCATGTCCACCAGCCGGGTGATGGTCAGCGAGGCGCTGTTGGTGTGGACGGTGGACAGCACCAGATGCCCGGTGAGCGATGACCGGATGGCGATCTCGGCCGTCTGCCGGTCGCGGATCTCTCCCACCATGATGATGTTGGGATCCTGCCTTAAAAAGGCTTTCAGGGCGGCGGTAAAGGTGGTGCCGCCTTCCTCGTGCACCGCCACCTGATTGACCCCCATCAGACTGTACTCCACCGGCTCCTCGGCGGTCATGATATTGGTGTCCGGATGGTTGATGGATTCCAGGCAGGCGTACATGGTGGTGGTCTTGCCGGAGCCGGTGGGCCCGGTGACCAGCACGATCCCGAAGGGCGTCTGGATGGCCTTCAACAGATATTTCAGCGGCTCCGGCTCGAACCCCAGGGTGGGCAGGTCGAATGACACCGCGCTGCGGTCCAGAATGCGCAGGGCCACCTTCTCCCCGAAGGCGGTGGGGATGATGGACACCCGGATGTCTATCGGCTTGCCCTGGATGATCATCCGCAGGCGGCCGTCCTGGGGAAAGCGCTTTTCCTCGATCTTTAATTTGGCGATGATCTTTATCCGGGCCGCTATGGAGCTCTTCATCCTTAAGGGGGGCGACATCACCTCGTGCAGCACGCCGTAGACCGACATCCGGACCCGGATCTCCTTCTCATAGGGCTCGATGTGGATGTCGGTGGCATTGCGCTTGACCGCCTCGGCTATCAGGCCGTTGACCAGCTTGGCCGCCGGGCTGCTCTCGATGGCCGCGGCCATCTCCGAGGCGGAATCTCCGCCCGCCTCCTGCTGTTCCTCCAGGACCTCCAGGTCTCCGGCATCCACGTCGGCCTCGGCCTCATCCATGGCCTTCATCACATCCTCCAGCATGCCGGCCGACCCGTATTGCTTGTCGATGGCCGACCAGATGGCGGCCTCGGAGGCTATCACCGGACGGACCTCGAAACCGGTGGAGAATTTTATGTCCTCCATGGCCAGGACATCGTTGGGGTTGACCATGGCCACGGTCACGCTCCGTCCCAGGCGCGACAGGGGGATCAGTCCGTACTTCTGGGCTATATGGGGCGGTATCAGTTTAAGGACGGGCTCGTCGATCTTGTAATCGTTCAGGTTGACCGAGGGGACGTTGAACTGCTTGCTCAAGAAGGCCACCACCTCGTCCTCGGTGACAAATCCCAGTTTTACCAGCAGGGAGCCCAGCCTCTGGCCCGAGGTCTGCTGTTCCTTAAGGGCCTGCTCCAACTGCTCCGGGCTGATCATCCCGGCCTTGAGAAGCATATCTCCAACTTTTAACGCCATGTCATGTCTTATTTAAAGGTTAGATATTGTGATTATCAATCTGAGGCCGTCTCCACGATGGCCGCCTCCATGGTGGTGATGCCTTTTCTGACCTTATCCAGGGCGTCCTCCCGCAAAGATTTCATCCCCAGCTTGATCGCCATCTCCCTGATCTCATCGGTGGAGGCCCGGGAGACTATCAGCCTTCTTATCTCAGGGCCGATGGTCATCACCTCAAACACCCCCACCCGGCCCTTGTATCCGGTATTATTGCACTCCAGGCAGCCCTTGCCCTTGAAGAACTCCACTCCCTGGAAGCTGGCGGGATCGATCCCCATCTTGACCATCTCCTCCGGAGATATCTTCTCGGGCTCCTTGCATTTTGAGCAGACGCGCCTGACCAGGCGCTGGGCCTCGATCAGGTTTACCGTGGCGGCTATCAGGAAGGGCGGGATCTCCATATCCAGCAGGCGGTTCAGCGAACTGGGAGCATCATTGGTGTGCAGGGTGGACAGCACCAGATGTCCGGTCATGGCCGCGGTCATGGCGATCTCGCCGGTCTCCCGGTCCCGGATCTCCCCCACCAGCACGATGTTGGGGTCCTGCCGCAAAAAGGCCTTCAGGGCCTTGGCAAAGGTATAGCCGATCTCCGGGCGGACGTTGACCTGGTTGATCCCCACAATGTCGTATTCCACCGGATCCTCGGCGGTGACGATGTTGACCCCGGGTTTGTTCAGGCGGGAGATGCCGGAATACAGGGTGCGGGTCTTGCCCGAGCCGGTGGGACCGGTGACCAGTATCATGCCGGTGGGCCGGGTCAGGGCTTTCAAAATATCATCCAGGGCTTTGCCCTCGATGCCCAGCTGGGTCAGGTCGCCGCCCAGGCTGGTCTGCTCCAGCACCCGGATGACGATCTTCTCGCCGTATTTGATGGGCATGGTGGACACCCGCAGATCCACTGTCCGGTCGATAAGTTTGATGGAGAACCTTCCGTCCTGCGGCAGGCGCCGCTCGGTGAGGTTCAATTTGGAAAGCACCTTGATGCGCGAGGCCAGGGCCGCCGAGATCCGGCGGGGCGGCGACATGGTCTCCTGAAGAACCCCGTCTATCCGGTAGCGCACCCTCAGGATCTTTTCGTAGGGCTCTATATGGATGTCCGACGCCCCGCGCTTGATGGCGTCGATGACGATGCTGTTGACCAGTTTCACCACCGGGGTGGATTCGATCTCGGCCTGGCTGGCCACCTCATCCATGTCCTTCTCCACCAGCTCCATGTCCTCGGCGGCGATCTCCTGCTCCACCGACTTCAGGGCCTCGGCCCGGGTGGTGCTGCCGTAATGCTTGTCCAAAGCCTTCTCCAGCGAGGTCTCGGCGCAAACCACCGGCTTGACCTCCATCCCGGTGAGGAAGGCGATATTCTCCATGGTGAACACGTCGGCGGCGTTGGACATGGCCAGAAACAGGGTCCGCCCGGTCCGCTTGATCGGCATCACCTGGAATTTCTGGGCTATTTCCGGTGGGATAAGTTTTAGAACCTGGGGATCCAGTTCGGCGGTGGAAAGATTCACCGTGGGAAGGTTTAGCTGCTTGCCCAGGAACTGGGTGATGGAGTCTTCGGTCATAAACCCCAGCTTTATAAGACTGGAGCCCAGCTTGGCTCCGGAGCTTTTTTGCTCGGCCAAGGCCTTGTCCAGCTGATCTTTGGTTATCAACTCGGACTGCACCAGCATGTCGCCTAATTTCAAACCCATAGCATCTCCCTCAATTTGAAATAATATAGCATATGCAAGTTGCAAATGTCAAGCAATTTGTCTTTTAACTTGATGGCCCTTAATGGTCTACAAATACATGTTCCCTGAGCCGGTTGAATTTTTTATGACCGATGCCCTTGACCTTCATCAGGTCCTCGATTTTCTGGAAATCGCCGGATTCCCTCCTGAAATCAATTATTTTTTTGGCCATCGCCGGGCCGATGGCCGGAAGCTTCTCCAGGTCCCGCGGCCCGGCCCGGTTGAGGTCAATCTTTTCGGCCGGGACCTTTTTGGCGGCCCATCGATTTTTTGCGGCAGCCGGTTGTTCTTTCTGCCAGGGGGGCGGTTGTTCGATGGCCCGGGGCAGGTCCGGGCCGCCGTATTTAAGCTCCGGGGCAGCGCCCGGATGGCTTTTCTTGTAGAGCAGCACGGCATTGCCCAGCGCCAAGGCCACAATAAAAAAAATTATTACCTTTTTTTCATCCGGCGTTAACCCAAACATATTCCCCACCAACCAAGCGTTAAAACTTGATCTCCACCGAGGCATTGAAGGCGGTTCGGTCGCTGTTATTGCTCCTGGCAATCTTGTCCTTGGTGAAGCTGTAGTCAACCGAGGCCGATCCGGTGATGCTTCTGGTGAAATTGTACTTGGCGCTGGGCGACATGGTAAATGAGTGAACCAGCGAGGTGTAGCCCAGCTCGGTTATCTTTTCATAGCTGGTCTCGGCAAGCAGCTGTTTCAGGGCGGCTATCTCCCCTTCCGGGATCTCATTCCTGGCGCCGATGATGGAATAGCCGAACAGTGATGCCAGGCTGAGCTCGCTGTTGAATTTTATCCTCTTTTTGCCCAGCTTCCACAGGTTGAGCTTGAAACCCTTGGGGGCGCTGAAGGAATAGGAAACGGAACTGCTGGTCTTAAAGGTCTGGTTGTAGGTGTCCCGCCCCTGGCCGATAATGTCGTCGTTCTTCTGGCTGCTGTAATCAAAGGCCAGGCTGGTGCTGATGTTCTTCTTCCATCTCCCGGACATTGAAAGTATCGGGCTGAAATTGTTCTTGGTGGAGATCCTGACCAGCGCCTTCTGGTTCTCCCAGGTCTTGTCGATGGTCCGGCTGTAAGAGGAGGTCAGGCTGGCGCTGGTCAGGGTCTTTTTCCACAGGCCCCATCTCTCCAGGCCGGCCAGGGTGGCCCTCAGCTCAGGCCAGGTGACGCTGCGGCTGGAGTTCTGGGCATCGCCCACAATGATGGTATCATCGCTGCGGCGGAAGGAAAGGTTCAGCGACAGCCTCATCAGCTCCAGGCTGGTGCCCAGGGAGTATGAGTTGCGGATGGTATTGCGGTCGGCGCTGGCCTGAAAATACCTGGGGATATCCGCCACCTGCTGCTTCAGGCCGAACTGGTACAACAGATCGGGGCGCCTCATCAGCAGGTTCGAGGCCTGGCTGGAGTTATCACGGCTGAACGAGGCCTGGACCCCTCCCAGCTTGTTGAACAGGTAATCGATCTTTGTCACCAGCCATCGGGGGCTTCCCACCTCGGCCGAATCGTCCCGGGCCTTGTTGCGCCAGCCGGTGACTTTGGCCAGCCATTTGCCCACCTCCAGGCTGCTGTTCAGGGACAGGCTGTTGGAATTGCTGACGTTCAGCAGGTGGAAGGTGTCCACGATGCTGGGCTTGGCAGCCAGGCTGTGGCCCTCGCTGTATTGGGTGGAGAAGGCCAGGCTGGGCTTGATGACCTTCAGCCAGCCCAGGGTGGTGCTGTAGTTCACCCTCTGGGAACGTGAGGTCTCGGACCCCAGGCCGAACTTTCTGGCCCATTCCCCCTGAAAGAACCGGTCCTTCAGGTTTCTGGTGGTGTTGAAGGAGTAACTCAACGAATTCATCAGCTGCCAGGAGAGCTGTCCCTGGCCGTTTCGGGTCTCCCCGCTGCCATTGTTGTTCTTGACACCGGTAAGCTTGTCCCAATACCAACGCTGGGTTTGGTTGCGGGACCATCCCAGGCCCAGGGAGCTGGGCAGATAATAAAATTGCCACCCCGGCCAGGTCTTGAAGGATTTTTTTTCTCCCGAGCTCCAGCCATAGCCCAGGCTCAGGCCGGTGGAGGTGTTGCTGTCCGCCGTGGTCCGGCTGTCGGAGACGCTGCGGCTCCAATTGAACCGGGGCGAGATCCGGTCGATGGTAAGATTGGTCAGCCACCATTGGGTCATGCTCTTGGAGAAGGAAACGTCAAACCCGGCATTCCGGGAGAAGGCCCTCTGGGCCCGGCTCTCCTCCTCGGTAAGCCTGATATCGTCAGCCCCGTATTCGCCATACTGCTGGGATTCGCCGTATCGGAAGCCGACGGGAAGGGCCAGCCCCAGCCGTTCCAGATACAGCTTATGGGCATTGAGGCTGCCGTTCAGGCTGTAGCTTATATTCTTGACCCCGGAGCCGGTGCCGTCGGTATCGATCCCATACCAGTGGCTTCCGGTCTTGTTGTATGCGGCGTTGAGCGATAACAGGTCGGCAAAGTTGATCGAGGCGCTGGAGGCAATGGCGGTGCCCCGGTCCCGGCGGACATCGTCCAGCCGCAGTTCGTCGAACCAGACCTCGTCGCTGAAGATCCGGCCGGTGTCGTCATTGAAAATGCACAAAGCGATCCCGTTAAGTTCCTTCAAGCTGGGATTTCCCTTCAGGGAATAGTTGCCGCTGGTCCTTATCTTATTGGTGGTATCCGTCGGGAACGGCAGCTTCTTCAGGTCGCTGAAGGTTAGGACATCCATGATCATCTCCTGCCAGCCGGAAGACAGCGTTTGCTTGTATTGATAGTAACTGTTGGGATCGTTGCCGATCAGCCGCAGGGCGAACGATTTCCTGACCCGGGTGGTGTCGTTGCTGTGGGCCCAGATCTTCAGGGTTTTATACCCGGTGTAATTATTCTCCTTATCCCGCAGTATTTTCCAGGCTTTGACATAATGCCCGGAGCCCAGGCTGTCGATGTTGAAAACCAGGCTCTGCTCGAACTCCACCCTCCCTTGGTCGTCCTTCTGTTCGGTATTGGGGGGCAGACTATAATCGGGATTATCCCGATTGTTCTTTACCTCTATGGTGAACTTTTCGGAGGAGGCCACGGCGTCGAGGGTGTCGTTGGAAAAAACCCCCTCCTCCTGCCAGCGGTTGCCGCTGACCTCTACCATGGCTATCTCAAAAGCGGTGCTGGCCGGACAGCTGTCCACCCAGATCCGGGCATACTGTATGGAACTCCAGCCCAGCTGGGGCCCCACCGGCTGGGCGGTATCCAGCAGAGCCGACAGCTGGTGCCAGCCATAAGCATTGGTATCACTTTTAGAGAGATCGAAACGGAAAGTGTAATAATTATTGCCCAGCTGGGGCACGTCCAGAGAATCCAGACCGTTCATCTTGAGATCCTCGGTATCGTAATAACCGTTGCCCTCGGTGCCGTTTATTTTGCTGTAATCCGGTTTGGTTATGTCAACCACATAATCATCGGCCCCGTCGTCGCCCGATGAGGCCAAATAAGTGCTGTCATTACCCTTCACCCGGTCCAGGCCGATATCGTGGGCATCCATTAATACCGGCTCCCGGTTGAGGTTCAAAGGCTCGCAGTCCACTTTATTATTCTGGGGATGCAAACCCTTCTTGGTCCACCACACCTGATCCTCATCTATATTACGGCCGATATCTATATGGACTATTCCTTTACTATTTAAGCCCCTTATCCAGAGGTTCAGCAGTTTGCTCTGGCTTAAGTCCAGCCCGGTTTTGCTTAACAGCTGGGTGACCCCGGCCCAAGAGTTCAGAGTGTCCTGATGTCCGGCTTCATATATCAACCGCAATGTTCTGATGGTTTCGTTCCTCTGGGTCTCGTCGGTGATGGCGGGATTGATCTCCTTCATGGTGACCTGGGTGGTGGGGTTGTACCAGTAAAATGTTCTGGCCAGCATGGTGTCGGTCTTGCCCGGGGGGACGCTGGTGCGCACCCAGGCCGAGCGGCTGAGGTTGAACTCGTCGGACACCTTGCTGCCGTCCATATCGTCAATGTACACCTGGCCCTTGGTATTGGGGTTGGGAAAGTTGCCGGCGATCTCGCCGGTAAGCTTAAAGTTTGACGGGGCCTCGGTCTCCACCAGGGGCAGGGCATTGGTCCAGCTGGTGAGAAAATCGGGGGCGGCCTGGTAGCTTCCGTCCAGCCCGGCCACGATTATCCGGCGGGGCTCCTCGCCCAGCCGGGGCTTTTCATCCGGGGTCTGCTCGCTGCGGTACAGCCAGGTGCCTCCCAGCTGCCCGCTCTCCCCGAATTTATAGATGCCCCGCAGGCCGGCCAGGGTCTTGGACCCCAGAGCGAACGACGGCAGGTACTGGTAATCTATCTTAAGGGCGGCGCTGCTGCCCTGGAGGATGGTCTTGATCCGGTCGTTGAAGGTGACGGTGCCCATATCGTAATCCACCGTATATTCGCTGGAAGAGACCGGTGATCCGTTCAGGGTGACGCTGACCGTCCCCTCCAGCAGACGGCCCGGGGCATTCAGGGCATACATTGCCACGGTGGACTTATAGGTGATCAAAAAACGGAATTTGGCGGAATAATTGGTCAAATTCTTCACCCGGTAGATATCGGGGCAGCTGTCCGGCAGGGCCGGGGACAGGAACGGTTGATCTTGAGGGAAGGAGAAATAGCCCTCCTCTTGATTGATATAATAATCATTAAGGTTTCCGTCAGATTCCAGGAACAGAAGCTCCAGGAATGTTTTCTGGCTGTCAAGATCATTCTCCAACCATTCATTCTCTTTGCGGTATTGCAGCTTTATGGTCAGGGTGGAGAAATCGATCCCTCGTCCATTTAACGAATAATAATTTCTTTTTTCATAATTCCAACAGTAGCCGTTTATGGAATCCGGGGGCTGGCAGTTGGCCGGCTTCACCAGCATCAGGGTGTCCGAATTGTCGAAATCATGCTTGCTGGGATAATAACCGCCGTTTTTGGTCTTGTAGGCCACCCCCAGCACCGATTGGTCATAGATGCCGTTGGTAAGGATTATCCGTCCGGTGACGGGATTGTCCAGGATGAAATCGGTGATCTCGGTCTTGATGTCCATTTTAACCGGGCCGTAAATGGTATCCCGGGCAATTCCCCTGAAATCCCGCCAGCTCCGGTCCTTCAGATAATGGGGGATGGCATTGGGGGTGACGTAATCATTGCCCGACTTAATATATACTTTTATGGCCTCAATAGCATCGCCCCCCGCCAATCCCCCGGGAATGATCTCATATACCGTATACTGCATGAATTCATTGTCCGGATGGGTGACGGAAGACGCTACGTTCGAGCCGGAGAAGGTGTTGGTCTGGTTCTGTCCCTCGTCCTTGCTGGCGATGGCCGTCAGCTCGAAGCCCCCCAGCCGGGCCACCCCTTTCAGCCCGAACAGGCCCTTGTGGACCGTGGTCAATCCGCCCACCAGCGAGGAGCCGCTCAGGGAAAATTCGGTGTCGCCGGCCTCCAGGCTCTGCAGCACCTCGTCCTCCTGGCCCTCGTACCGCAGACGGACCTTGCTGCGCTTGTCAATTTCGGCCTCGCTGTCGTAATCGATCAGAACATGGACCCGGTCCCCGATCACCCCCTCCAGGTTCACCCGTTGCTCCTGCTTGATGTTTATCTTGTTGTCGTCGGTGGTGGCATTGGCGTCCAGGTCCCGGCCGATCTGGTTATAAGTGGTCCGGTCGTATCCGGCGGTTATCTTCTGGTTGCCGCTGACCTTTATCTGGGCCCCGGAGCCGAAGGCCTTGCCCAGCCCCGGAATGGGTATCTGGATATCGGGGATCAAACCCTCCCCGGTCCTCTCCTGGGGCGGCTTTGACAAAAAGGCATAATTATTCTTTGACCAGACGCTGTCAGTTCCAGCAGTTCGCAGTTTTTCCCAGAAGGCGGGCAAGCTGTAATACCGGATGGCAAATGGCTGCTGAGAAACAAGCTCCTGTTCTATCATCAGCCCCAGCCGGTAGTCGATGCTATAGCTGCTGGTCTGGGCGCTTTTCCGGAAGCCTTCAGCATTATAATCCGCCGTGATATCCTCCCATGGTCCGAATTCCTGGGCCCCGGCCTTTCCGGCGATGGTCAACGCCAGGGCCCCCATTACGGCAGCTAAAGATAGCGGATATATTTTGGATTTTCTATTGAGCATATGGTTAGTTTATCACAGCTTATGTTTCAACTTCAATAAAAATTCTTGCTTTTTGAGCAAATACCGTATAACATTACAGGCCTATGAAGATAATCGACCGGTATCTGATAAAGGGCCATGTCCTTCCGTTTATTCTGGCCCTGACCGTGCTGACCTTCGTTCTGCTGATGGACCGGCTGTTCGAGCTTATCAATATGATCATCCAGAAAAAGGTGCCGATCCTGATAGTCAGCAAGGTGTTTTTCCTGAGCCTCCCCTACATGCTGACCATGACCATCCCCATGGCGGTGCTGGTGGCGGTGATCATGAATTACGGGCGCTTGGCCCAGGACAACGAGCTGACGGCCATAAGATCCAGCGGGACCCCCTTTATCAGGCTTATCATCGCTCCCTTCCTGGCCGGGATCATCCTGACCGCCGGGCTGTATTTTTTCAACGACCGCCTGATGCCCGAGACCAACCACATGGTCAAGAACCTGCTGATGGACATCTCCGAGACCAAGCCCACCCTGCAGCTCAAAGAGAACATATTCATCACCGACTTTCCCGATTACAATATCCTGATCCGGCGGATCGACCCCAAAACCTCGGAGCTGGGAAATATCACCATCTATGAGCAGAGGGGGAATTCCCAGCCCCGGACCATCCTGGCATCCCGGGGGAGGCTGATGGTGACCCCCCAGGCCGCCTCGCTGAGGCTGGAACTGATGGACGGGGAGATCCACCAGCTGGACCCCGAGGACAAGACCCGCTATCACCGCATCAGTTTCAAAAAACATATTTTATATCTGCCCATGGACCCCCAGATCCAGCATCAGGTGCGGACCTACCGCAGCGATCGGGAGATGTCCTCGGGCATGATGCAGCAGGTGATCGCCGATATCCGGAAAGAATTGAGACCCCTGGAGGCCCAGCTGGCCGACAGCTCCGGTCTTCCGCCCCCCCGCTTGAGCCAGTTGTCTTCGGAGGTCCACAACCGGGTGTCGGAGATCCGGCGCTACCAGGTGGAGATCCAGAAGAAAATGGCCATCCCGGCGGCCTGCCTGGTGTTCATCCTGATCGGGGCCCCCCTGGGCATCATCACCCGCAAGGGCAACTTGGGGGTCAGCTTCGGGCTGTCCTTGGGATTTTTCGTCCTGTATTATATAGCCCTGATCGGCGGCGAGGAGTTGGCCGACCGGCAGATCCTTTCCCCGGTGCTGGCCATGTGGGCCGCCAACATGGTGCTGGGAGGCTGCGGCCTGATCCTGCTATTCTGGAAGAATTATGAACTCAGATTCAAAAAGAACCGATATGCCGATAAAAATACTGGATAGATATCTCACTCGGGAATTCCTGAAATCGCTGATCTTTTCGCAGACCGCCTTTGTGCTGATCTTCGTGCTGGTGGATATCTTCGAAAAGCTGGATATGTTCATCGACCACCGGGCGCCCTATCATCTGGTGGCCCTGTTCTATATCTATCAGATACCGTATATCATGATCCTGACCCTGCCGGTGGCCATGTTGTTGGCCAGCATGGCCACCATCAGCCAGATGGCGCGCCACCACGAGATCGTGGCCATGAAAGCCGCCGGGCTGAGCCTCTACCGGATATTCGCCCCCCTGTTCATATTGGGACTGCTGATAAGCCTGGCGGTGATGGCGGTGGGCGAGACCATCGTGCCGATCACCAACCAGAAAAAAGGCAACCTGGAGAGGATCCGGATAAAGAAGCAGCTTTCCCAGGAGCCCCAGACCAGGTTCAACCTGCTGTACGACGGCAGCCAGGGCCGCCAGTTTTTCATCAAAAGATACAACGTGGAAAAAGCGGTGATGGATTCGGTCTCCATTTTCCAGGTCGACCAGCAGAACCGGATATTGCAGCGGATAGACGCGGCCAAAGGCGTCTGGACCGGAAACGTCTGGCTGCTGGAAAAGGTCATAATCAGAAATTTCCGTCCCGACGGCACGGAGATCTCCGACAGCCTGCAGCAATTAAAACTCACCGGCTATGAGGAGGCCCCGGCTTCCTTCTCCAAGCGCGAGCTGCTGCCCGACGAGATGGGTTTCTTTGAATTGCGCCAGTTTATCGATCGGCTAAAAAGATCCGGCAACCAGGTCCAGCAATCGGTGGTGGATCTGTACCTCAAGCTATCCTTCCCCTTCGCCAATTTTATCATCCTGCTGTTCGGGCTTCCCCTGCTGTCCAATTCCCGCAAAGGCAGCACGGCCTCGGGCTTTGCCATATCGTTGTTGACCTGTTTTGTTTTTTGGGGATTGCTGCAGACCGGACGGGCCCTGGGGCACAGTGCCACACTTTCGCCCATCCTGGCGGCCTGGCTGCCCAACATCATATTCGGGGCCATCGGAGCCTTCCTGCTCTACCGGGCTCCCAAATAAAACGACCGATCCGGCCCAGCAATAACCACCGCCCCCGGACAGACATTGCCCTGGGGGTCCAGACTGACGAGGCTTCTGGCGGTTATTGCTGACGTTGATCGGTCGTTAAATATGCTCCGGCGAATTTTTATGGAATGCCTGACAGGCTCCGGCCTGTCAGGCATTTTTTTGATGACTGATTATTTTAGGTTCCCATCTCCCAGGAGGCCAGGTATTTTTTCTGCTCGGGGGTCAGGGCATCCAGCTTGGTGCCCATGGCCTGCAGTTTGATCTGGGCGATCTTGTTATCCAGCTCCAGCGGCAGGGCGTAGACCTTTTTATCCATGCCCTTTCCCTTCTTGACCAGCATCTCGGCCGCCAGGGCCTGGTTGGCAAAGCTCATGTCCATCACGCTGGCCGGATGCCCCTCGGCTGCCGCCAGGTTGATCAGCCGGCCCTCGCCCAGGATGATGACCTTGCGGCCGTTCTTGAGGGTGTACTCCTCCACGAACTCCCGGGTGGTCCTGACCGACTTGGAGGCCTTTTTAAGGCCGTCTATGTCCAGCTCGACGTTGAAGTGCCCGGAATTGCAGATGATGGCTCCGTCCTTCATGGCCTTGAAATGCTCCGGACGGACCACGTTGATATTGCCGGTGACGGTCACAAAGACATCGCCGATCTTGGCCGCCTGGGACATGGGCATCACCCGGAAGCCGTCCATCACGGCCTCCAGCCCCTTGACCGAATCTATCTCGGTGATGATGACGTTGGAGCCCATCCCCCTGGCCCTCATGGCCAGCCCCCGGCCGCACCAGCCGTAGCCGGCCACCACCACGGTAGAGCCGGCCAGCAGGATATTGGTGGCCCGGATGATGCCGTCCAGGGTGCTCTGCCCGGTGCCGTAGCGGTTGTCGAACATGTATTTGGTCTGGGAATCGTTGACCGCTATCACCGGAAAGGCCAGGGTCCCGGCCTTCTGCATGCTGCGCAGGCGGATGACGCCGGTGGTGGTCTCCTCGGTGCTGCCGATGATGTTCTTGATAAGATCCTGGCGGGTGGTATGCAGGGTGGAGACCAGGTCGGCCCCGTCGTCCATGGTGATATGGGGCCGCTGATCCAGGGCCTGGTTGATGTGCTTGTAATAGAGCTTGTTGTCCTCGCCCTTGACCGAGAAGGTCTGGATGCTGTAATCCTTGACCAGGGCGGCGGCCACGTCGTCCTGGGTGGACAGCGGATTGGAGGCGCACAGCCGAAGCTCGGCTCCGCCGGCCTTCAGGGTTCGCATCAGGTTGGCGGTCTCGGCGGTGACATGCAGGCAGGCCGAGATCTTGTATCCTTTGAGCGGCTTGTCCTTTTCGAACCTGGTGCGGATGGTCTGCAGCACCGGCATGTATTTGTCGGCCCACTCTATCCGGTTCTTGCCCTTGGTGGCCAGTTTGATGTCCTTGATATCGTAATTCATTCTTTCTCCTTTTGTTTTTTGCATCTATTCAGCCTTACTTGTACCATCGTTTCTCAAGATTGGCCACATAAAGCACATAAATCAGAAAACAAGATATTTTAATTGTATTTTTAGCTTGCAAGACGGAATGCCAATGCCCGCGGCGCGCTTAGATTCAAGTGCTTGGACATTTGCTAATCGGCCATTGCTTTCTCAACCATTTTGTGCCATCTGTGCCTTTTGTGGTTGAAGAGTTGCTATTTCTTGGCTGCGGATTTCAGTTTGTCGGACAGGTCGGTCTTCTCCCAGGGGAAGCCCTCATCCTCCCGCCCGAAATGGCCGTAGGCGGCGGTCTTGCGGTAGATGGGCTGGCGCAGTTTGAGCATGTTGATGATCCCGTGGGGGGTCAGGTCGAAGTACTGCCTGATCAGCTTGGTCAGTTTGGCATCCTCCACCTTGCCGGTGCCGTAGGTCTCCACCATGATGGACACCGGCTCGGCCACCCCGATGGCGTAGGCCAGCTGGATCTCACAGCGGGCGGCCAGGCCGGCGGCCACGATGTTCTTGGCGATGTACCTGGCGGCATAGGCCGCGCTGCGGTCCACCTTGGTGGGGTCCTTGCCAGAGAAGCAGCCGCCGCCGTGGCGCCCGATGCCGCCGTAGGTGTCGACGATGATCTTTCGCCCGGTCAGTCCGGTGTCGCCCTGGGGCCCGCCGATCACGAACCGGCCGGTGGGGTTGACCATGATCTTGGTCCGGTCGTCCATCATCTTGCTGTCCACCACCCGGTTGATGACATGCTTGATGATATCCCGCTTGACCTTGTCCTCGGAAACATTGGCGTCATGCTGGGTGGAGACCACGATGGTGTCCACCCTCTTGGGCACGCCGTTGACGTATTCGACGGTCACCTGGGACTTGCCGTCGGGGCGCAGGTAGTCCATGGCGCCCTTTTTGCGGACCTCGGACAGCCTCTTGCACAGCTTATGGGCCAGGCTGATGGGCATCGGCATCAGCTCCGGAGTCTCGTTGCAGGCATAGCCGAACATCATCCCCTGGTCGCCGGCCCCGCCGGTATCCACCCCCATGGCGATGTCGCAGGACTGCTCCTGGATGGAGGTGATCACCGCGCAGGTCTCGTAATCGAACCCGCTCTTGGCGTCGGTATAGCCGATATCCTTGATGGTCTCCCGCACCAGCCGCGGTATATCGATGTAACAATTGGTCGATATCTCGCCCGCCACCAGCACCATCCCGGTGGTCACCAGGGTCTCGCAGGCCACCCGGCCGTTTATATCCTGATCCAGGATGGCATCCAGTATCGCATCCGATACCTGGTCGCACATCTTGTCGGGATGCCCTTCGGTCACCGACTCGGAAGTCAAAAGGTGTCTCTCCGTCATTTTACGCTCCTTGAATTTTATGATTTATATTTGTTTATGATAGATCCACTTCGGAGCCGTCCCCCACGCTCAGCTTCCGTTGTTTGCCCTTGACCACGGCGTTATCGCCGATGATGGATTTTTTAAGCATGATCGAGTCCAGGCATACGTTCCGGCCGATGATGGTGTCGCTGATAAGGGCATTCTTTATATGGCTACCGGCGGCCACCGACACATAGGGCCCGATCACCGATTTTTCGATCCGGGCGGAGGGGTCTATGGATACCGGGTTGTTGATGACCACCCCCTTGATTTTAACGGATTTTTGGAGATACAGGTCAAGCAGCTGCCGGTTGGTGTCCAGCAGGGTCTCCGGCTTTCCGCAATCGTACCAACCGTCGACGGCGAAGGTCTCCATGGTCTGGCCCCGATCGATCAGCAGTTGCAGGGCGTCGGTCAGCTGATATTCGCCCTTGGTCCTGATGTTCTTTTCCATCAGGGTGCTGATGGCGCTATACAGCTTCGGCATGTCTTTGATCAGATAGATGCCGACGATGGCCAGATTGCTCCGGGGATGCTCCGGTTTCTCCACCAGTTTGGTGATCTTGCCGTGTTGATGCTCCACCACACCGAAACGCCGGGGATCGCTGACCTCCTTGACCCCTATCTGGCTGTTTTTTTTGGATAGCAGCTTCTTAAAATCAGTGCTGAAAACGGTATCGCCCAGAATTATCAGGGCATCGTCCTTTTTCACCGCCTCCCGGGAGAGGTATATGGCATCGGCCAGGCCTTTGGCCTCCGGCTGAACGATGTACTTTACTTTGAATTTATAATGGCCGTCCACATATTCTTTGATCCGGTCGCCCATCTGGCCCACCACCATCACGATCTGGTCTATCGGCAGGCCGACTAATTGATCCAGGATATGGCCGATCATCGGTTTTCCCGCCACCGAGATCAGGACCTTGGGGGTGGTATGGGTGTGGGGCCGCAGACGGGTACCGGCGCCGGCCACCGGAATTATCACCTTCATCTTCTTTCCTTAAGAACCGATTTCAAACGGTCGATCCTCTTGACCGGCATGGGATCCACCTCATTTAAAAGCGCCAGATAATAGCTGATGAAATCAGCCAGATACAACAGGGAGAACATCCGGGCCAGCGGTGATCTGCCCTGGCTTTGAATTTTTATGATCCCGGCCGACTCAGTGGTAATTATATCCTGTAGCACATCAAAACGCAAGCGGTTCCTGGGATGATCGCCGGAATCCTGCAGGAGCAATATCTTGGCCCTCGACCCGACCTCCGGCAGCTTCTCCCACCCCACGATCTCGTTATGGCACAGCTCCGGCATGGCCGCCCAATAGGAAAGTATCTTGGCGTTCTCGTTCAGCTGGTTGGCCCAGCGCCGGGCCACCGGAGCCAGCAGGTCGGAGGAGGCGTAAACCACCGGCAGGTAACCGTAAATATCCCCGGCGATCTGTTTGGCTTTATTCTCCCTGCCGGGTTTGTCGGCCGAATAATCGCCGGATAACTTTTTCAGGATATCCATCGTCTCATCCAGAGCCCCCGACTGATCGGATACCAGGCCGCTAGATATGAACAATCCCAACAGGCTGAAAAAAGAGTAGCCCAAGGCGCCCCGGGGAGGCAATCCGCCCGGGATGGTTATGAACGGAAGGCCCCCAGACAGGCACCTTTCCTTCAATTTTCCCCCGGAGGTTATGGCCGCCACGGTGGATCTTCTTTTAAGGGCTTCCTCGAAATCAGACAGGGTTTCCTCGGTCTCTCCGGAATAGCTGCTGGCGATCACCAGGTCGTCCTGGCCCACCCACCCCGGCAGGCCGTAGTTGCGCTGGACAAGGATCGCCGAGGGGACCAGGTCCGCCAGGCAGGAAGCCAGGATATCCCCGGCTATGGCCGAACCGCCCATCCCGCAGATCACGATATTGCGGTAGGCGGTGCGGGGCAGCTTGACATCAGCTTTCCGGGCGATCTCGATGGCCTGGCGGCATTGCCCGGGAAAATCTGCGATAATTTTTCCCATGCCGGCAGGGTCGAGCCTGGCCAGCAGCGGTTGGTCAATTTTGTCCAGATCGGTCATTGCAACTTTTCCACTAGATTTTCGTTTTGCTTTTTATAATGCCGGTGGCAAGCACTGCAGGTGCATTCGTCCGATTTATTGAAATCCAGCCGCCCCCCGCATTCGCACATCCAGCCGATTATTTTGGCCGGCACCCCGGCCACGATGGCGTAATCGGGGACGTTGAAACGGGCCACTGAGCCGGCCGCCACAAAGGCATGCTTCCCTATGGTATAGCCGCAGACGATGGTGCAGTTGGCGCCCAGGCTGGCCCCGGTCTTGACCAGGGTGGGGATCCATTTGCCGCCCTTGGGGAAGGCCGCCCGGGGGTTCATATCATTGGTAAAGACCATGGAGGGCCCGCAGAAAACGTTGTCCTCCAGGGTGACCAGGTCGTAGATCGAGACGTTGTTCTGGATCTTGCAGTTATGGCCGATCTCCACCCGGCTGCCCACGTAAACGTTCTGCCCCAGCGAGCAGTTCTGCCCGATCCTGGCTCCTTGGGATACATGGCTGAAATGCCATATCTTGGTCCCGTTGCCGATCTCTGCCGGCTGGTCCACGTATGCGCTTTCGTGCACAAAATAGTCGCTCATTTAAGCACCTTTTATTTTATGTTATTGAAAATTATTTTTCTTACGGCGCAGACGACATCGTCCACATCGTCCGGCGTCAATCGGGTATACAACGGCAGGGTGACCTCCCTGGCCGACAGGTCCTCCGCCACCGGGAGATCGCCGGGCTTGAACCCCAGATGTTCGCGGTAGTAGGAGAACAGATGCACCGGCAGGTAATGCACATTGCTGCTGATATTCTCCTGCAGCAGCAGTTCGATGAAACGATCCCGGCCGATCTTCAATTTATCGAAATCTATCAGCAGCGGAAAAAGATGCCAGCAGTGGCGGCCGTCGACGGGATCCCCGGGCAACACGATCTGAGGAATGCCGGACAGCCCGTTACGGTATCGATCAACAATATTTTTCCGCTTGACCAAGTTGCCTTCCAATTTGCGCAACTGGTGGATGCCCAGGGCCGCCTGCAGGTCCATCATGTTATATTTATAGCCCGGAGCGACGATATCGTACTGCCACTTACCCCCGGGGGCGAATCTTTTCCAGGCATCCTTGTTCATCCCGTGCAGGGCCATGGCCCGGAGCCGGTCGGCCATTCCCCCGTCTCCGGTGGTCACGGCCCCGCCCTCCCCGGTGGTGAGATTCTTGACCGCATGGAAGCTGAAAACGGTGAAAGGGCTTATGGAACCAATCTTCCGGCCCCGGTATTCCGCCCCGATGGCGTGGGCGGCATCCTCGATGACCGCCAGATCATGTTTTTGGGCGATGGCGCCGATGGCATCCATGTCGCAGCTTCGGCCGGCGAAATGCACCGGGATCACCGCCCTGGTCCTGGGGGTCACCGCCTGCTCGATCCGGACCGGGTCCAGGTTGAAATCCTCCCGGCGGACATCCGCCAGAACAGGAAGCGCTCCGACATGCAGGATCACGTTGACGGTGGCGGCAAAGGTATAGGGGGTGGTTATCACTTCATCGCCCGGGCCGATGCCCAGGGTCTTGAGGCACAGGAACAGTCCGGCGGTGGCGGAGTTCAAGGCGATGACATTATCGCACCCCAGGTACCCCCCCAGCTCCTGTTCAAACCTGGCGGTCTTGGGTCCGGTGGTTATCCACCCGGAGCGCAGGGAATCCACCACCTCATCTATCTCCTCCTGCCCGATATCGGGCGGTGAGAACGGCAGCATGGTTTCCCGCCGGGGCCGGTTTGAATATCTTTCATCCTGCATTTTAGGCATCCCTGAAGTTGGGGATTATCTTCCTGATGGATCCCACCACTTTATCATGTTCGCCGGATATTGCGGCCTTCTGCAAGGCCGGCAAAATTTTCGACAGTTCCTTCAGCCTGGCATGTTTCCCCCTGACCATGAAGATCTGGGCATGCTTGGTGGCTCCCACTCCCTCCTCGGCCGTTAACAGCTCCTCGTAGAGCTTCTCCCCCGGCCGCAGACCGGTGAATTCGATCTTAATCTCCGAATCGGGTTCGAACCCCGAAAGCTTGATCATATCCCGGGCCAGGTCCACTATCTTTACCGGCTGGCCCATGTCCAGCACGAACACCTCCCCGCCCTTCCCCATGGCCCCGGCCTGGATAACCAGCTGGACGGCCTCGGGGATGGTCATGAAATACCTTTCCATATCCGGATGGGTGACGGTGACCGGCCCTCCGGCGGCGATCTGTTTTTTGAACAAGGGAACCACGCTGCCGCGGCTGCCCAGGACATTGCCGAAACGCACCGCCATGAATTTGGTATTGTCCCGGCCCACCAGGGCCATTATCACCTTTTCCGAGATGCGCTTGGTGGCCCCCATGACGCTGGAGGGATTGACCGCCTTATCGGTGGAGATCAGGACGAATCTCTCGGCTTGGTGCTTCATCGCTGCCTCGGCCACCGCCTTGGTGCCGAAGATGTTGTTCTTGACCGCCTCGCCGGGATTATGTTCCATCATCGGGACATGCTTATGGGCCGCAGCATGAAAAACCACCTGGGGTTTGTATTTGGCGAATATATGATCCACCCTTTTGATGTCAGCCACATCGCAGATCAGGGTCTCCACTTGTTGCGCCGGATGACTGCGGGTAAGTTCGGTGGCGATCTCATAAAGGCTGTTCTCGCCCTTGCCCAGCAGGATCAGCGACTTGGGGTTTAAGAGAACGATCTGGCGGCAAAGCTCCGAGCCGATGGAGCCGCCGGCCCCGGTGACCACCACGGTCCTGTTGGTCAGATAGCCGGCGATCTCGTCCAGGGCGACATTCACCGGCGGCCGCCGCAGCAGATCCTCCAGTTCGATATCCCGGATCTGGTTGATGCTGACCCCGCCTTCGATTATCTCCTTTATCCCCGGGACGATCTTGAACTTCAGTCTGGCCGAATGGCACTGCTCGACCACCTCCCTGACCACCGAGCCCGGCGCCGAGGGAATGGCGATTATTATCTCCTGGGCCTTATTTTCCTCCGCCAAACGATCGATGTCCGCCCGACCGCCCAGAATGGGGATCCGATGGATCTCCCGGCCCCTTTTCTTGGGGTCATCGTCGATGAAACCTACCGGTTGATAGCCGTACTCCGGATGGGCCATCATCTGGCGGACCACCATCTCCCCGGCATCGCCGGCGCCTACTATCAGGATCCTTTTACGCTCTATATTTTTCGAATGAACATCCGATTGATATTGGTTGAACATCCTCAATCCCAGACGGAGCCCTCCGATCATGATGATGTCGCCCAGCCATTCTGCCACCATCACGCTCAGGGGATATCCGTCCAGCCATTCCAGGCCCATCACCACCCGGGCGAAATATACCCGGCGCACCAAAAATGAGGAAACAGCTATAAGCAAAGTGCCCAGGGTGATTGCCTTGAAAATATTGACCAGGTCATTGACCCCGATATATCTCCAGACCCCCCGGTAGATCCCGGAGAAGAACAGCAGCAGAACCCTCAAGGTGGTGATGAACAGCGCGATCCGGAAATACTCGGCCCGGTAATACTGGGGGATGGTCCAGTCGAACCTGAGGCTGAAAGCCAGCCATAACGACAGGTTCAGCAGCAGGACATCCGCCAGGAGCATCCACAGGCGTTTTTTCTCTATATATCTCATTTCGATCCTTGGTGGTTCTAGCCGGGCCCGGGTTTTATCACCGCCAGGTGATGGGTGCACAGCGGCCCGATGCCGGACAGGAGTTCGCACAGCAGCCAGCTGAATCCGGCCAGCCGGCGTGACAGGGGCGGAGCCAGGGTGGTTGTTTTGAGATCAAGCTCGCAGCCGGGGAACAAATTTACGATCTCGCTTCTTTTTATCCCCTGGACGTCGGGGTTGCCGGGATTATCGTACCTGAAATCGTACCACAGGATGATCCCGTCCCGGCGCACCACCCGGAGCATCTCGGCAGCGATGTTCCTTCTCATCTCGGCCGACAGTATGGAGGTGAATACCGTGCTCTGCAGGACGATGTCAAATTCCTGGCCGGGAAAGGCCAGGATTTCGCAGTTCCCCTGGGTGATGTTGATGTTGGGGTACAGGCTTCTGGCCCTGGCCACCCTTTCGGGCAGAAGGTCCACCCCGTAAAGATTGGCCGGGATGGCCCCGTATCTCATCAGCTCCCTCAGCCAGAATCCCTCCCCGCAGCCCACCTCCAGTATTTTATAACCGCCGAAATTCCGTTTGCCGTTCTTTTCCAGAAGTTTCAGCAGGACCCTTTCCCTCTGTTGCAGCATGAACAGATTGCCCCGGTTGAACAGGCTGTACCGGTCGCCGGTGGAATTTTTCCGGGATTGGTATCTTTTTTTTATTTGAGCCACCTCATCCATACCTGTCGTCCCTATCTTTTGCGGACTGGATCAAAATGCCCCTTTGCCGCTTATCACAGCGCTGATCGTTCTGAACAATATCCACAGGTCGAAGCAGAAGGTTCTCCTTCTGATGTAATATATATCCAGCCGGATCTTCCGGTCCATATCCAGTTCGTCCCGGCCCATCACCTGGGGAAATCCTGTCAGGCCCGGCTTGACCGACAACACCTTATTCTGCCAGGCTGAGTAGGTCTTGACCAGCGGCGGTATCTCCGGACGGGGACCCACCACCGCCATATCCCCCTTGATGATGTTGAACAATTGCGGTATCTCATCCAGGCTCCAGCGCCGCAAAAATCCGCCCGCCCGGGTGACCCTATGGTCCCCCTTTACCGCCAGCAGCGGGCCCTTGCTTTCGGCATCGGGCACCATGGTGCGAAACTTGTAGATCTTGAAGGGTCTTCCGTTTCGCCCTATCCGGTCCTGCATAAAAATGGCCGGCCCCCTGGAATCAATAACAATCACCATAGCCAATAACACCATCACTGGCAAGGAGATAACAATTGCCAGGATAGCTAATATTATATCACATGGACGATTCATTGTCTATCAAATATTGCATTTTGGTTTTGATGTAAATGTTTCGCTCATCGCAACCGAGAGGCCCACCAGGAACCAGATTATGGTGACGACCTCCGAGTCGCCGAAATTCCATTCCGCCATCCCGTTGGTCAGAAATCCGATGACCGCCGCCAGCAGGGCCAGGGCCAGCAATTTATGGCCCGGCGGGGATTTGGCTATGGTGCCGATCATCTGTCCGATCACCATCCACCATAAAAAAAGGAACGACAGCAGTCCCGCCAGCCCCATGGTGGCCGCGATGTGGATAAAATTATTATGCAGATGGCCCAGCCTTCGATTGTTCCCATGCAATCGGATGTCCTCCGACGAGCGCTTGGCCTGGTACAATTCGCCCAGGTCGATCAAACCGGTGCCCAGGACCGGCCTTTCTTTTATCAACTGCCACCCTATCCTCCAGATGGTCAGCCGGGCCTCCCAGGTGTTGTCCTTTTTGTAGGTCATAAACCTGTCCGAGGCGGGATTGAAAACGAACAGGCCTGCGCCCAGGGTCGCGGCCGCCAGCAGGATGATGATCAGATAGCGTTTTTGGAAAAGCAGAATGGATACTATCCCGGCCACCCAGCCCAGCCAGGCGCTGACCGTCTTGGTCAGGACCAGGCTGATAAAAGTTATGGCATACAAGGCGGGAAATAGATATCGTTTGAAGCCCGGTTGGTTCAAATAAAAGGCCGCCAGCGGCAAGAACAATATTCCGGCCATCATGAATATCCCCCCGGAGGTCATGGCCATCCCCTGAACGGCCAGCAACCTGGACTGCAGTCCGGCCAGATTCATGATCAGACCGAATATGCCGGTCAATGCCGTCATCAATGCCAGCAATTGAACCAGCTCAAATATTCTCTTGATGCCCTGAGTGTTGAAAGCCACCAGATATACCGCCGAAAGCAGATAGAATTTCTTCAAGCTGATGAAACTCTCCGCCGGTTTAAGGGAAAAGGCCGAGACCAAAAGCGATAGCAAAAAGAACCCCAGAAAGGGGGTATCCAGTACCGTCCGGTATCCCAGCCATCTCTTGGTGACGATCGATCTGGCCAGGAACGCCAGCCACCCGATTCCCAGCGATATCTGGCAAAAAGCTATGGAGACCGGCATGGAGCCGACAAACCCCACTAGCGATGCCTGTATTACCCGGTCCAGCATCAGGACGGTCTTATCATTCATAGTTACCGTCGTTCTGGCGGGATTCGAGTTGGTTCAACCATTCTCCCACGATCCTCTTCCAACTGAGATATTTCAGGGCATAGTCCCTGCCGTTAAGCCCCATTTGCTTTGAGGTTTCTCCATCCCCGGCCAGATCGGCTATCGCTTTGGCCAGGGCCGTCGGATCCTCGGGGGAAACCACCACCCCTCCCTTTGAGTCATGGACCAGTCTGGCTCCCTCGCCCCGGCCGCAGAAGATGACCGGCTTGCCGCAGCTCATAATGGGAAACATTTTGGACGGCCTGGCCCCCCGGAAAAGCTCCAGGTCCTTCAAGCAGACCAGCCCGGCCAGGGAGATAGAGAGATACTTATTGATCATCTCGGGAGGCACCGGGTCAAGGAACCTGACGTTATCCAGGTTTCGTTCTTGGGCCATCTGCTGCAGCTTATTGCGTTCCGACCCGCTGCCCACCATCAGCAGAACCATCTGCCGATGGGAGTCCCTTATTATTTGGAACGCCTCCAGCACCGAGCCCAGGCCCTGGGCAAACCCCAGGGTGCCGGAATACAGAATGATATCTTTCCCAGCCAGCCCCAGATCTGCCGCCAGCTGCATATCAACCGGTGAAGGGCGAAACATCTCCGTATCCACCCCGTTGGGAAGATACAGTATTTTCCGGGCCGGAAGTCCTTTGCTATTTATCAGCCGGTCCCGGATGCCCTGAGTTACGGCAATGACATATTTGGCTCGGTTATATATCGCCCTTTCGGCCATATATAGCATTCGGGCCGCAAGACCGTTCCTCATCAATCCCAGGTCGATTATGGAGTCGGGCCACAGGTCGGCGATGTTGAAGATGAACGGCACTCGGCGAAAGCAGGAATAGACCATGGCCGTCCAGCCCAGGAACAGGGGCGGTGATTCCACCCAGACAAGGTCGGGTCTTCCCGCTTTCATCATCCCCCAGAAGGACGACAGGGTGAAAGAAAGATAATTGAAAATCCGCTTCAACCCCGCACCGATCGCCGGATATATCCAGGTCCGGTGTATCTTTATCCCCTGCGATATTTCCCAGGAGTACATCCGGCTTTTATATCCCGGGAAATACCGTCCCAGCGGATGGTTGGGAATGGCCGTAACCACCTCCACCTGGTGTCCCTTGGCCACCAGCTCCCTGATCATGGCCTGTAGACGGACCTGCGGCGCCCCGACCTCCGGCGGGTAATATTGGGTCAGTATCAAAAATTTCATGATCGCCGATGCCTGTCCTCAAGAATTGATTTCTAGTCGCCGCCGTTCAGGGATGGTACCGGTTTATTCAACTGTCAATGCTTTCCGATACGCTGGTAAAAGGCGCTTAGTTTTCGGCCCTCGGCCGGCCAGTTGTATTTGTTTTTCACGGCCTCCCTTCCGTTGGCCCCCATTTTCCTGGCCTGGCCGGGATTGGCCAGTATATATTCGATGGCCCGGGCCAGCCCGTCGGGATCCAGCGGATCGACGCATAACCCGCATTTGTTGCCCTCCACAATGCTCCTCCACAGGGGGAAATCGGAGGCGATCAGAGGAAGGCCGGCCGACATGTATTCGAATATCTTGTTGGGCTGAGCATCGATATGGTTGGGCAGCGGGTGAAAGGTGACCACCCCGGCCGATGATCGGGACATTATCCTGGAGATCTCATCCCGGGAGCACCATCCCAGGTAATTCACCTTTTCCCATCCCCTGACCCCCTCCAGATGCTGCCGGTATTCCGGGGGATCGAACTCTCCGGCCAGGTTCAGCCGGATGTCCCGGTTTACCAACCCCAGGGCAGTTACCAGTTCGGTATTGCCCCGGATCTGAGAGATGCCCCCGATGTAGCATATCTCATCATTGGCAGCATAGGGGCCGTCAACGATGCCGCTGGGGTAATTGTTGACGTTTACGACATTCTGGTTTATCCGGGCGAACCGGGAATTGATCTGGGGGGTGGCGGTGACGATCCCGGATAGTCTTCCGGCCGCCCGGTTCTCAAATGATTCGACAAGCCGGCTAAGTATTTTACGCAGCGGTTTGGGTATCCAGTACCGGCCGTAAAGGGCCCGGGGCATATCCTCATGCACGTCGTAGATGACCGTCCGGCCCTTGTGTCTCATCAGCCAGGCGTACGGCAGGAACTCGATGTCGTGGAAGTGATAGATATCGGCCCCTTGGGCCATCGCCGTCCGGTAGGCGGCCAGGTTGGCGATCAGGAAACGCTTGATCCTCGGCAGGTCGACATCGGACAGGCCGATGATCTCAACGCCATTGGCCTTTTGGCTCACGGCCTTCCATACTATGAAGATCACCCGGTGGCCCTGGGCCGCCAGCCAGCTGCATTCCTTTTCAAAGATCCGCACGTCGGTGGGCTTATGAACGGTGGTTATATGGCAGATAACCATCAGCCGGCCCTTCCGGCTTTCAGCAGTTCGGCATAAATGCCGGCAAATATCTCCCGGTTGACGGCCACGGTGGCTTTCCGGCCGATGATCTCCCGGTTGATATTGGCCGCGGCCGCCGGATCGATCGACAGAGCTTGATCGATCACGCCGCTCTCCCCTTCGTTGACCACTTTGCCGTTGACCCCGTCGCTGATCCATTCCCGGTTGGCCGGCAGGTCGGAGACCACCGGAAGGCAGCCGCAGGCCATGGCCTCCAACAGGCTCACCGAGGTGGCGTCGCTCCGGGGGACGGATATGAATATCCTGGCCCGGTTGTAATAAGCCCCGTTTTCCCTGGACCCCAGAAGCCCCACAAAATCAATCTTGTCTCGCAGACCCAGGTCCTGCACCTGCTGCTTTAGCTGTCCGGTCTCAGTCCCTTGCCCGGCGATCACCAGACGCCAATCTTCTTTGGCGGTGTTCATAAATTCATGGAAATATTCTATTACTTTATCGATCCGATATAACTTACCATGCATGCGGTTTGAATATATGAGGTTCTCCTTTGGTATCCCCCGGTTAGGTTCAACCCCTATTCCCAGGTTGGCGATGACTATCTTCATCCGTTTACTCCCGGCCAGGTCCTCCATGGCCTTGGCCATATACAGCGAATCGGAGGTGCAGATATCAGCCCGGCTGATATTATACCTTACCATCTGCCGATAAAATAACCCCTGTTCGGGGGTCGCCAGGATATCGCTTCCCAACGCCGTCAGAACTTTGGGGACCTTATATCGTCCGACGGCCAGGATAGTGGCGGTGGCGGTAGTGTTGGCCTGCATGATATGTACTACCTCCGGCCGGTACTTTTTATAGATTTTGCGAATGGCGCCCACTGTCCTCAGAAAGGAGAAGGGATTCCTGACGGAAAAATCAACCGTCATTATTTCCGTCGCACAGCATTCGCCCTCTCCCGAGGGGCCGTTGGTAACAACTATGACCGTTTCGAACTGGTCCTGGACCATCCGGCAGAATCGCCACAGATGGCAGGAATCGGCGCCCACCAGCAGCAGACCCTTCATTGTCCCAACACTCCATCAGAATATTCCCGGATCTGATGATAGCTCAGTCCGCAGAGCATTGCATATAGGGATAGGAACCTGGCATCGGTAAGCGGGTTGTTGGAAAAAGCCGCCAGCAGGATGATGACCGAAAACAAAATCAGCATTTTGGGGTATGGCAGGCTCCGGTAACGCCAGCCGTGAATGACCGGGATCAGCACCTGACCCAGGTACATGGCCAATCCAATCAGTCCGTAGCGCCAGGCCATCAAAAAATATTCGCTCTCGGAGTACAGATGGTTCTGGTAAAAGTAATCCTTGTTGGGCCCGTAGCCTATCCAGGGAGATCGCCTTATCATTTCGGCCAGATGATCCCATATCTCCAGACGGTTCATAAAGGACATATTGCTTGCCAAGTCCGTCCTCCAGAGAGAGGATATATAGCCGATATTGAACAACGCCACCGCTCCCAGCATTATACCGCCGGATGTCAGCAGGATCGCCGCACTTTTCAGGGAAAATTTCTGCATCTGCCAATTGACCAGCAACATGGCCAGCAATGCCAGGGCTGCCGTCTTGGATCCGGTCAGCATCACCATCGTCACCGAGACCAGGCCAAAAAGAACAACCCATAGGTTCTTTTTGGCCGACAGGAAATAAGCCGCGAAGAATGACCAGAGGATGGCATTGTTGTTGGGATTGCCCATCACCCCCAGCAGTCTTTTAGGGGCCGAGCGCCCCAGACTGTCAAGTCCGAACCCGGCCAGGCGGGCGCTGTCGGCATAAAATGGCATCACCCATTTATTGAAATCGAACAGGTTGAGATAATTCAAGATATTGAAGGCCAGCAACAGTCCGAATACCGGCCGGGCCAGTTTTTCCCATCCATTGGGGGCCTGGTCCTTTAACAGCAGGCAGACGAAGACGATAATAACAGCATACTTGAACAGTTTATAATATTCAAAATAATCCCTCAGGACAAAAAAACGGCCGTTGCCCAGCATGCAGGCCAATATCCATACCGCAAAGAGGTTGATATAAATTAAATAGGCCGCCAATCCTTTGGAAAGCGGCAGAGGACGTTTGATGTTGAATATCAACACCAGGGTCATCAGATACACCGCCAGGTCCTCGGACCTCAGCAAAGGAACTCCTCCGCCCAGGCTGATGTTGGGCAGGAGAAACAGGCCCCCGACAAAAAAAGCCGCTATGACGTTATAGGCCCTTTTCATGGCCGCTGAGCGGACATCAGATGCCGGAAGCCCCGGCCTGGGCCAGCTTTTCTCTCAGCTGTTTCAGGGTCAGATCCCCGGTCATCTGAAAAGCACTCAGATCGAGGCCCAGGATGGTTTCCAGCTCCAGCTGCAGATTGATGACATTCATCGAATCCCACCCGGGGATATCGTAAAGCTTCAGCCCGTCGACCACCTGTTCGTCCTTCAGCTCGGGGAAAACATTCTTCAGGGCGGTTCTGATCTTCTCCATCGTAACCTCCTATAATTTAATTAAGGCGGCACCCCAGGAAAGGCCCCCGCCAAAGGCCACCAGCAGCACCTGATCCCCGGGGCCGGCCGACCCGCTGGCCACCACCTCGCTCAGGGCTATCATCACTGAAGCCCCGGCAGTATTGCCGTAATTGTAAAGATTGACATAAAATTTGGAGCGGGGTATGCCCGAATTAACCGCTATGGCGTCGATGATGCTGATATTGGCCTGATGGGGCACCACGACCTTCAACTGCGATCTATCGACCTGGTATTTGGCCAAAATCTCATCGATGATTTCGCTGCCCCGGGCCACCGCAAAATCGTACACCTCCCGCCCTTTCATGGTGAAATACCAGTCCCGGGGGTTGCTTACCTGGGGCCCCGGCAACATGGTCCCGCCCCCCGGGACCTGGATGACATCGTGCCCCCGGCCGTCGGTTTTGATTATCGATCCGATGATGCCGGGCGAGGCCGGATCGCTGCCCAGCAGGACCGCCGCGGCGCCGTCGCCGAAATAAGGAAAGGTTGCAAAATCGCTGGGATTCAGTATTTTGGAGTAAAGTTCGGAAGCGATGACCAGAATGTTGTCGTATTGGCCGGATCTTATCAGGCAGTCGGCGAAATGCAAAGCATATATCCCGCCGCTGCAGACGCTGTTGACATCGACTGCGAATGCTTGGTCGGCATTAAGCAGGGCCTGGACCCTGGCAGCGGTGGCGGGCTGGATCCGGTCCGGAGAGGAGGTGGCCAGAATTATCCCCTGCACTTTGCCGGGATCGAGGCCGGCCTTGGCCAAACACTCCCTGGCGGCCAAATAGGCCAGGTCGGAGGTGCACTGCTCCGGGGCCGCGTAATGCCTGGCCTTTATTCCCGTCTTCTGCTCGATCAGGGGAATGGCGTTGGACGGAAACTGCTTCAGGTCGGAATTTCTCACCTCCGCTCCGGGGATGTGGTGGCCGGTGGATATTATCCTGCTATGCATCATCGTTCCCTTCTGCCCATTGACTATACAGAGGCTCCAGCTCCGGGTATTTTCTCAGGAAAGCCTGGTCGGTCTTCCTGGTGTCGCCGATGACCTTGGCGGGATTGCCTCCGATGATGGCAAAATCCGGGAACTCCCCCCGGACGTAGCTGTGGGCGGCCACGATCGACCCCTTCCCTATGCTGGTGTTCGGCATCAGTATCGAATGCGGCCCGATAAAACTGTACTTTCCTACGGTGACCGGCCCGGTGATGTAACCTTTGAGCTGATGGTGATCGCTGTATTTCTCCCCGTAAAGCCTTATGGAGATATGGCTGGAATGGGTGAATATCCCCACCCAGCCTCCTATCTGGCAGCCCTCTTTGATGGTCAGGCCGTGGGAGGCATCCAGGATGGAGTAATGGAAAACGAACACGTTGTCCTCCAGCACCAGCCCCCCCGGGGAAACGATCACCGCGGTATTGCTGATCCGGGTGTTCCGGAGAACTTTCCGGCCAGGCCCCCGCTTGACCCTCACCATCTGGGGCTGATACAGCCGGCTGATCTCCGATATCACCCTGGCCCTTACCCGGCCGATTATGTTACCCATAGGCCTCCGATCTCTTTCCGGATATTTTATAGAGCCACACCAGGGCCCCGCTTAGATAGGCCAGTTGGGTGGCCGAAAGCATATACAGCCCGGCCTGGATGCTATGGGCCACCACTGCTCCGTATAAAACAGACAGCACCAACAGCAGGTTGCCGAACAGCCCCAGATACAGCACCTCCTTCTGTTTGTTCACTATGATCGGGATCTGGGACAGGGGCGACACGATAAAGTTCAGGAACAGCCAGGGGGATAATATCCGGGCGTACTCCCCGGCCGCCTGCCAGCGCCCGCCGAAAACCATCGAGAACAGCGCCGGAGAAAAGAGATATATCAGGATAAAAATCGGCAGGGCCGCCAGAAACAGCCCGGCGATGGTCCTCCCCACCAGTTTTTGGAGGTCCTGACCGCTATTATAGGTTTCCGCCGCCTTCTGCAGAAAGACCTGAGACAGCGAAGCCCCCATCAGGGTAAGCGGGGCCCGCAGGATCCTGACGGTCAGGGTGTACAGCCCCAGGGTGACGCTGCCGAAATAAAAAGTGATCAGGAAATTCGTGCCGGAGAGCTGCAGCATATCCATGAAAGCGTGCAGCGAATTGATCAGGGGGAAATCTTTGTATCTCCTGGCGTTGGATTTTATTTTTTCCCAGCTGATGGCACCGGGGATGCGGTTTTTATCCCTCCATATCTGGTATCCCAATATCCCGGTAGCCACGCTTTGTCCCAGGACCCCGCCGCCGATCAGTCCTCCAACCCCCCACCCCCCCAGGCCCATTCCGATATTGGCCAGGGAGGATGATCCGTATTGGAACACCCGGGAGGCCGAGAGCCTTTTATACTGTTTGTTGCGGTTCGACCAGTAATTGAATATCTGATAGGCCCCGGTCAGTACTATGGAACAGGGGACCAGATACAGCCAGGGGGCCAGCTTCAGGTCCCCCAGAGCCAGGGCGATCCTGTTTTTTGCCAACACCACGGCCAGCAGGGAAAGTCCGCTTACGGCGATGGTGATCAGGCCCGACAGGGCCATGATGTTGAGGGCATCGTCATCTCCGGCCGGAAGCATGATGGCCATCTCGTAACGGCCGGTGGCGATAATGCTGAACAGGGAGACCACGGACAGGTACAGGGCAAACATCCCGAATTCCGACGGCGAATAGATCCTGGTCAGTATCGGAGAGATGCCCAGCTGAATGGCCTGGGCGATTATGGTCCCGGTCATCAGGGTGGCTACGTTGACGGCGAACTTTCCGCGAGCGTAGTTTTTGATATTGACATTGTCGTTAAAAAAATAACCCATTCCGCTATAAAAACTTCAGGTTCAGCACGATCGGTCCCTGACCGCCCCTTTGATGAACACCGCCAGCAGTCCCAGCATCAGCCCCAGAGCCAGAGACATCAATACAGTGGAAAGAACTTTCGGCCTTATGGGGTCCGTCCCGGCCACCGGCTTTCCAATGATCCGGTAGCCGGTCAGGTTCTCCAGGCTGTTGCGAAGATTATTGATCTTCACTTTGAAATCGTTGATCGAGGTCTCCAGCTCGGCCGGATTGAAGTTGGGGTTCTGCCGGAAACTGCCGGATCTCTGCAGGCCTTCCCTGATCAGCAGGGCCTTCTGCAGATTCTCTTCGGTGTCCCTGATGCTTTGATCCAGGGACTTCCGTTCTTCTTCTATCTTCTGCTTGATGAACAGATTGTCATTTAAATGGGCGATGGCCCCCAGCAAGGCCTTCTCAGCCGGCGGCCCCGGTTGTCTGGTCTGCACTACCAACCTGAATATATTCTCCGATCCCTTTATCTCCTCGCACCTTATCCCCTCGATGATCGCAGCATCGCCTGGGGGGAACATTGTCCCCGGCGGGCCCGATTTGATACGGTCCCATAGCTGGTTTATCATGGCCTTGGTCTCGGGGATGTTGACCAGAGAGACGGTGGTGGGCTTTGATTTAAGGGGACTGGTCCCCCCCACATTCACCAGGACGAACAGGGTTCCTTTGGATTCGGAGGAGATGGCCGCCAGTTTGCCGCTTTCCGGAACGGCCGCCAAGGCTTCGGCCTGGTATATTTTGGGGGAGGTCAATGAGAATATCAGCCCCGCCAGGGCGGCCAGGATCATAGCAGATCCGATGATCCTCCAGCCCCGGAATACCTGTTGCCACAGGTCCTTTAGCTCCCGGTCGTTCGGGTTATCCATGGCGCCCTCCGTTATAGGTTTATCAATAAGCATTCCGGGGGAATATCACCTGAAGCACGGTCCGGATCAGTATCTTGACGTCCAGGAACAGCGACCAGTTCTCGATGTAGAAGATGTCGCACTTGGTGCGTTCCACGATCGAGGTGTCCCCCCTCCAGCCGTTGACCTGGGCCCAGCCGGTGACGCCGGATTTCATCTTGTGCCGGGAGGCATAGCGCGGGATCTGGTCCTTGAATTTCTCCACGAAGAACGGCCGTTCCGGACGGGGCCCCACCAGGCTCATATCCCCCATGATGACATTGAAAATCTGGGGCAGCTCGTCCAGGCTGTATTTGCGCAGAAAGGCGCCCAGCGAGGTCCGGCGGTCGTCGTTGGGCTTGGCCCACACCGGCCCGGTCCTGTCCTCGGCCCCCATCCGCATCGAGCGGAATTTCAGCATGTTAAAAGTCTCTCCGTCATACCCCACCCGCTCCTGGGCGTAGAATACCGGCCCGGGGGAGGTAAGTTTGATCAGCCCGGCCAGCAGCAGGTACAGCGGCGAAAGGACCACCAGTCCCAGGGTGGCGGCGGCCAGATCGAAGATCCTTTTATTGATCAGGTCCCATTCCGTCAGCGGGATCTCCCGCAGGCCGATCACCGGTATATTGCCCAGCTGGGAGATGCTGGTGTCCCGGCCGATCATATCCATCAGGTCGGGCACGAATTTCACCTCCACCGGCCGGTGTTCCGCGGAGTTGACTATCTCGTTGAGGTCGGACTGCATATCATGCGGCAGGACTATGAACAGGGCATCCAGCCGGTATTCGTCTATCAGCCGGGATATCTCGCTGTATTTTTTTACCTCCAGTTGCTTGACCGCTGTCTCGCCCAAGACCGGTTCGTCGGCTCCGTTGGCCGAGATCAGGCATTCAATCCCGTAGCCATACTCGGGATTGAATTTCAGCTGTTCGATGATCTTAAGGGCGATGTCCCCGCTGCCGATGATGGCGGTCCTTTTCAGTCCGACGCCATGTTTGGCCACGATCCGTCTGAAAATGCTTACCGCCATGATCCGCTGGGCCGAAAGCAGGAAGAAGGACAACACCGTCGCCATGGCCAGCACCAGCCGGGACCAGACCACCTCCCGGTAGAAAAAGGAAAAGGCCATGATGGCCACGATCCCCACAAAAGTGCCCTTGGCCACCCGGTAGATCTCCTCGTCGGGAGCGAACCGGCTGCGGTTCTCATACAGCCCCAGCAACCAGAAGATGCTGACCCATAAAAAGGCCACCACCAGGGACCCGACAAAATACGGCCTGAAAGGCGGACGGCCCAGAGGAATGGGAAACAGATGGGAATCGAACCGCACCCAGAATGAAAGGATGAATGCCAGTGCGATGACCAATACATCGGCGGTCATGATCATCCCGGAATATGTCAGCTGCCATCTGCGGTTCATATTCTATTATCCCGTTGATCTGCTGTTGATTTAGACTTCCGCACCAGGTACCAGTCGATCAGACCCCTAAAAACCCCGGCGAACTGGGCCGCCGCCCGGCCCAGCAATATAAGCGGCGAAAGAGATCCCACCACCGGATCCTTTGCCAAAGCCTTCAAAGTGAAAGGCAGTGATATCAACAAAAATGCCAGTGCGGCAAAGACAGAGCCATAGACGAAAACCCTGCCGAACAGTCCCAGCAGCAAAAGGGCAATTATCATCGGAGCCAGCAGCAGCTGCAGCTTCATGACCTGCGGGGTGTGTGAATCGGAGACCAGCTTGTTGGGATTCTTCCTGACCGCCAGCATCCGCCAGTAGGCAAATTTAAATTTTTTCCTGAAATAGGCCGCCAGGGTCGCCGGATGAAGGTGATAAACCAAAGCCTGCGGGGCGAAGATCATCCTATGGCCGGCATTGTGCATCCGGTATGAGAGTTCGACATCCTCGGCACAGGCCACCTTGAAGCTGGTATCGTAACCCTTGAACTGGAGGAAAACATCCCGCCGGAAGGCGGCCGAATAGGTGTCTACGAAGTCTATATTTTCCCTTTTCCTTAAAAGATCGTATTTATCCTCATATTCCAGCTGAACGAACCTGGCGGCGATCTGATGCTGTTTGGTGCGATAGGCCCCCTTGACCGCAGTTACATTCGGGTCGGCTTCCAAAGGACCGATCATCTTTTCCAGCCAGTCCGGCTGGGGAACGCAGTCGGAATCGGTGAACACGATCACCGGGGCCTCGGCCTGGGAGACGCCGTTATTCCTGGCTGCCGCCGGGCCGGCATTGCCTTGTTTTATCGATTTGATGTCCTGATGTCTGGCGACAACCTCGGCGGTTGCATCATTGGAGCCATCGTCCACCACAATGATCTCATATTCCGACCGGCCTATGGTCTGATCGGCCAGAGCATCTAAACACTGTCCTATGGTCTTCTCTGCGTTATATGCAGGGACAATGACCGAAGCCCTCACGGCCTAGCTCCTCCATATGTTCCCTTAAAAATATGTTTGCCCAGGGTCAGTCCCCCTTTGGCCAGACGCTTGAACTCCCGGGGATCGGTCAAGCCGTCCAGCAATTTGCGGAGGATATATGACGGCCGCATGTAGAATTCTTTTCGGGCCCGGTCGCAGAACTCCACCAGCTCGGTATTGGAAAGCCCCGGCCGGCTGACGATGCTGTTATGCATCCCGTCAGGCGTCAGCCACTCCCGGAAATCGCCGGTGGTCAGGTAGCCGTTGCTCTTGGCCCACTGGTAGGCCTCGGTCCCCGGGTATACCATTATCGGGAAGAACTGAGCGGTATCCGGATTGAGCTCCTTGGCGAATTTCAGGGTGGTCTCCAGGGTATCCCTGGTCTCGCCGGGGTTGCCCACCATAAAACAGCCGTGCAGTTTGATGCCGGCCTTTTTGGCGTCCCGGAAGAACTGCCGGACCCGCTCCACCTTCATGGATTTTTTCATCTGGTCCAGCACATTTTGATCGCCGCTCTCCACCCCCACGCAGAACAGACGGGCCCCGGCCTTCTTAAGCATTTGCATCGTCTCCAGGTCGACGTCGCAGCGGGAATTGGCCGACCACTTGATCTTGATGCCGCGCCGGATGATCTCTTCGGCAAACTCCAGGCACCTTTTCTTGTCGAAGGTCAAAGTGTCGTCCTCGAACATCAATTCCTCGACGTCGGGAAAGTTTTCCAGGATGTATTCTATCTCGTCCGCCACATTGGCGATGGAGCGCAGGCGGGGCTTGCGGCTGCAGAACACCTGGGGGTAGACGCAGTAGACGCACTGGTAGGGGCAGCCCCGGCCGGTGATGATGGTGATTATGGGATACTGGCTGTGGGCGTAAAAATAATCCTTGTAGTTAAGGTGCTTGCGGTAGGCCTGGCTGACAAAGGGCAGGGAATCGATGTCGTCCCTCAGTTCCCTTTCACCGGTATTAATAAGCTTGCCCTTATGTCTTAGCACCATTCCCGGAATATTATCGATTGGTTGCCCTGATCCCAAATTCCCGGCCAGCTCAGCCAAAGTGTCCTCATACTCCCGTAAAGCCACGGCATCGATGGCGTCATTGATCCCCAGACTTTCCTCCGGCAGGGCCGAAACATGCGGGCCGACCAATATCACGAACGAATCGGGGAGCATTGCTTTGATTTTGGCTCCGGTCTCGACGTCGCTGAAGATGCTGGGGGTGCTGGTATCGATGACCACCAGGCTTGGGCCGAATTCCCTGATTATCGGCACCAGCTGCTCCCACTCCATGCCCGAGGCCGGGCAGTCCAGCAGTTTGACCTGGTGGCCCTTCTGGTCCAGCACCTCGGCGGCGAAGGCCAGCCACATGGGGTAATAGAAGGTGCCGCTCTTGGTGACGGCCGGGCTACGTTGTTCGCGGGAGAATTTGGCGAGGAACGGGGGGTTTAGTAGTAATATATTCATAAAATATCATTCACCTGAATTATTTTTTTTTGCACGACGACCCTGATAATATCATCGTATTGCTTGATTTGCTCTTCAAAAAAACCCAGCTCTCCATTAACACTGATTGCCCTCTGCGGACAGCATGAAAAACAATACAGACATCCAATGCAGTTCTCCGAGAATTTATCTGGCTCCGGTTTGCCCATTGGGCAATATTCTTTACAATAACCACATTTAATGCACCTTGAATGATTATGATTCAAAAGGACCGACCCCATTTCATTGTTTATCATAACTTCTTGAGTTACCCCTAGCCTAAAGAGCAATTTATTGCCCAAACCTTTATCGAAAAGACTACCAATACCTGGTGCATGTCGTATTTTTTGAAAATATTTTTGCAGTTTTTTATGCGTAACCAAAGCCGTTAGCCAAGATATTTGAGGTCTTTTGAAGGCTGTCGAAAAAGACCCCAATCCAAGTGTTTCTAAATATTCTAAGTCTTTGCCGTTTAATTTCCCGCGTTCCTTCGCTTCTTTCAATACCGGGACATCATTGATTGGTACATGGGCTATTATTGCTGCTGCTGCGTCAATCAAATAAGGGTTAGAACCAGCTACGATCAATCCACCCTTGATTGGTGTTCCAGTGGTTGGACCAGTCCCCTCCATTGCTATAACAGCATCCAGTATATGTAAATTTGGTTTGATCTGGTCATTTAAATTGCAGATGTTCTTTATTAAACTATAATGGGTTTTTTGTTTGTTTTTCATACCAGCAAGACAACCGATGAGGCTTTTCAAGCAAGCACTCATTTCAGTCTCATAATGCATTTTCAATTTTGGCAAATTTATAAAATAATCTGCCTCAAAAAATATTTTTGCAGCCATGGCCACCACCCCGTCTTCAAACACCACATCCCGCGCGTCAACCGAATTGGTGTCCAAGTATTTTATTCCCAATTTGTCCGACAAAACGTCAACCTTCAATCTTTTTATAACATCTATACCCTGGCGATGAAATCCAGAATTAGTCCCCTCTGCTATGGTTATGTTTTTGTACCCCTTGCTATGTAATATTTTCACTACTGCTACTATTATACGCAGGTCAGTAGTGTTGCCGGTAAGTGCATTCATATTGCTGTTTAAATTCGGCTTAAGAACAATAGCCGCATCTTTATTAACCGGCAGATGATTGTCGTATTGAGTTATAATCTCTTCTACCGATTTATATATCCCACCAGCGGTATCTGCCCGTTTGATGATTATTTCATTTTTATATATATCAACCGACATATTTCGATCGGTTCTTTTTTGCAAGTTCATACACTTCATCTGCCTTCTTTGCATAATTGGTCCATGTATATTGGGCCGAACGTCTGGGCCCCGCACTGCCCATCTTTTCAAGAAGTGCGTTATTATTTATTAATTCATTTAGCCTTGCATTGAATTCTTCTTGTTTGTCTGGATTGAACATTTCCGCCACCCCTTCGGCAATTTCTGGCAATGCTGTTTTATTGGAACATAAAACAGGTGTTCCGCAAGCCATGGCCTCCAACACAGGCAGCCCAAATCCCTCACCGAAAGAAGGAAACACAAACAACTTTGCACCATTGTAAAGTGATATAAGTTCTGCAATACTTACCTGACCCGTGAAAATAGTTTTTTTATCATCGCAGGTAAAACCACGCCCGGCAATATTAATGCTTTCGTCCACGAACTTGGGATCTTGGGCACCAACAATAACTAAGGATATCTCTTTATTGTTTTGAATTAGATCATTAAAAGCCTTTAACATTCCTGATAAATTTTTTATCGGTGCAGTTCTACCAACGCAAAGTATGTAAGGAGTGTTTATCCCATATTTCTTCAACGTCCGCCTTACAACAATATATTCAATTTTCTTAAACAAAGGCGATACCCCGCATGGTATCACATGGACTTTTTCTGGACTAACACCGTATCTGCTAACAATCTCTTTTTTGGAATATTCCGATATCGTTATAACCTGATCAGCATTACGAGCGCTTCTTCTCACCAACAGCTTCATCTGTAAAGTTCTTAAACGTCCGAAATAATTGGGATATACTTCGTAAAGAATATCATAGATCCCTACCACGGTTGCACACGGCATCATATAAGGCAGAATATAATGGGATTGGAACACATCCAGTTTATCCCGACGGGCCAAAATATTAAAACCGACGAGATAGTTGAATTGGCCGGCATTTGTAAACAGCTCCCGGTGTTGCGCGTAATCTTGCATATGTCTGCCGACTCCGGCATTTTTATGGTACAGGTAATAATGACTATTTTTGATTATCCCTCGGCCGGCAACGATCTGGTTTTCCACGATGGATTTTACACCCTGGTCTATGCCGTCCAAGTAATGGGCATCTATGCCTATGTTCAGAGGAGACGGCATATCACATCGCTATACCAGCATTACGTCTGCGGAATTTTTGCTTTGCAGAATCAACAACGCCAACCAGCTTTGCGCCGGTAGCTTCCCAGGAGTGGTGCTTCTTCGCGAAATTATAGGCATTATGACCGAGAGAACAAATAAGTGCTTTATCGGCCAGGACCTTGATGCAGGCTTCTGCGAAATCAACATCATTGTCTGCTATCATCGCTTCCTTATTATTGGTTATTTTCACCCCAGCGGCACCGGCCGAAGTGACCACTACTGGCATTCCCCGCCCCAATGCTTCCAGGAACTTCATTTTGACCCCGCCTCCAGACCTCATGGGAATGACTACCATGCTGGACTGATTATAATAGGGTTCTACATCTTCGACGAAGCCCGTGACCATGATTCCCGGTAGTTTCGAAAGCTCCCGCACTTTCGAAGCGGGATTGGCCCCGACAATGGTAAATGTTGCCGTCCCCAGGCGTTTCCTTATCCTGGGGAATATGTTACGTGAAAAATAGTTCACAGCATCTATGTTGGGGCCATAAGCCATACTGCCAACGAATAATATGCTGTTGCCAGCCACTTCTTTCCCTTCTTGCTGCATATGACACTCTGTGCCCCTTTCCAACACAGATATTTTGCCAGCATGCTTCTTCGCTGTTTTTGCCACCAATTCCGCTCTGTCTTCATCGGTTATGACTGTTACGTGGTCAAATGCCTCGACCATTCTTTTTTCCCAACCGATCCAGCAGATTTCCTCCCTTTTCCATAAAACCTTTCTGAACCCCGATCTTTCATGCAGCATTTCCCTTTTGGCCAGCCCGGATTCAATATTTTGCATGTTGATGATCTTTGGGACATTTAGGTTCCAAGCCAAATGGACCATATATCCATGCTCAACAAATACAGCTGCGATATTGCATTCCTTCGAAATATTCTCAATTGCCTGCTTCATCTCACCGCTTTTATTCCTGGCCGTTTTATAGGGCAGATTGCCAGACCAACTTTCCATCAAGGCCAAGGCTTTATTTTCGTGGTCCCTGTTAAAGAGCCGTATCTTGACGTTTTCCGGCAATGCTGCTATTTTTTCCACTTCTTTTAAAAGGTTTGAATGGAAGCAAAAGACTTCAATGTCATAGGTTTTTGACAGCTGACGAAAACAATGAGTAAGACTGATTGAGCCCCCGGAGTACAACGTCGGCGGTTCAGGTGCTAGCCAAAGTATCAATTCCCGTGACTTATCTGATATCATTTTTATCTTACCCACCACCTATACCAAAAAGGATTGTTGCGACTAAGATTTTCCCAATTAATTTCCACAGGTGTCAGACCATCCAATAAAAGAAGATGTTTAATATCATCCCCACAATCCATTTTTGCCAGTTCAAAGGACACAACAATGCAATTTGAGTCCGGGAACTCTGGGGTCCGGTCCCACAATGACATATACAATGCGTCATCCTTGATCGCATCGCTACTATCTGATGTCTGCCACACCCACACCACCCCTATTTTGTCTGTGGCCCTGTGCTTGCTGCTGTCATGCGGGCTGCAGTCCAATGTCTCCCGGCCCCTAAATATTGCGCTCTTTTCTGGAATAAGCTTTTTATAATGGCGTTCCTCGATCGAAGTGTCTGAAATAGATCTACAGTTATCTGGCAATAGTTGATAAATCTGGATATGATCGATTAATTCCAACAAATTAGCTTGGTGCAGAACAACTTGATTCTGACACAAAGCAGAATTCACAAATTGGCGCAGTGGGATCACTATAGTTATTATAGCTAAAAGCAGATATTTATATATTTTTGCGGACATACTTTATAAACCTTTTGAAGATAAATAGATAATATATCTGGCGATTGGGGTTGGTTTTCAACCAATGAATGATATTGCAAACGAGCCGCGGAACGAATCTGTCCATCTGGTGTAGGATTCCAATTGTCCTGATATCAACAAAAAAAGAATCACTTGATAATGCATATGGCCCGAGGAGTTTCTCGCATAAAAGGACCCTTGCCTTAATCCGAAAGTGCTGATATGTTTCACGGGCAAGCACAAAACGAGAATGCCAAATATACTTGGGATCTTCTTCTTTTTCAGGGCAAAGATACGTCAATATGTGCTTTTGCAGAGATCGGGACACTTGATCTGAGAATATATTTTGTTCGTTGTATTCCGGTGATATCATGTTATTTGTTGCTTCATTCACAGATTTCATTATTTTTCGAACATTATATGGCATAATCATAAAATTAGATCTGACCCAGTAATTAAAAGAACACCCTCCTATTCTATATTCATCCGGACGCAGAACGAAATATCTCCTCCAATCCCGGTAATTTGAATTATAAATAACGCCTGCAGAGAGATTATATTTCTTCAAAATATAAAACAGATTGCTGTTTAAACATCCTTTGTACTCGTTAATATTTAAGGGATATGAGTCATTGGCAAATATTATTAAATCATATTTTTCATTTCGGCCATCTATCCACTGGACACCCTTTTGCCAGCCACTGAAATCGTAAATAGAATTATCTCCGCCTATTAAAATTGTACCGTCAGCTAAAGTTTCCGGGAACTTGTTTCCTATTTTATTATCGATTATAACAAAACGAAAATCGTGTTGTATTCGATCTAGCATACCACGGAAAAAGGACAGTGAACCATTATGCTTTTCGGGTTCATATTGAACATAAATAACAGCAACAGATAACTTATGCATCTTTTGTTTGTGCTATTTGATTTGTATTGGATATTTGCCGTGGTTGAATAAATAATATTCTATGGCTTTCTTATGTAGGCAATAACTTGATCACCCCGCTCCTCTTTATTTAATAGCCTTGAAAGAGACTTGAATTTACCCATTTGTCGTCGGGTGATAAATGAATTTTTGGGGTTTACCAAATATGAATCCCCTGAATAAAGCGGTACCCTTCTCATGTACTGTTCGCTGCCCCAGAATTGAAATTCAGTCGAGTCATAAATTACGTCATAAATATTCATACCAACATTATTTACAAGTATTCCCAGACTTTTCAAGGAAAAGACATGGACATGCCTTGGGGCATCGATCTGCACCCACTCTGTTCCGTATTTCTCCCAAGCAAAAGTATCTGCCACAGGGGTTCGGATAATAATCACGCCCGTTTCATGCAGTTTATCCTTTGCTTTTAATAGAGCCTCCAGTGGGTCTAATATGTGCTCCAGCGAATGATTGAACATAATTATATCCCAGCAGCACTTCGTTTGCCCAATATCCACCTTTTTGATTTGCAATCCGTTATCATATGTGATATCTCTATTTATAAACGGATCAATTCCGAGAATATTATCCAAACCAATTTCTTTCAACTCATACAAAAGTTTTCCATCACCGCAACCGACATCCAATATCGAAGTATCATTATTTATGGCGACTTCGGATAAAAAAGCAAGCTCTTTATTTGGCACAATATCGTTTATAACTTTACCAATTCCTTTTTTTTTAAACACTGCGCTCTGATTTCTTTTTCTTCTTATGAACCTGCCTATTCTGCCGTGTTTCGCTTTTGAGCTTTGCATGTTATAACTGTAATAATTGGGTGGATACTTAAAATCAAGATCTTTTGTCATCTCGGATATTTGTAAACATTTACAGACTGAACATTGGAAATAATCATATATATCACCCAAACCAAACATCATATCCCGAACATTATATGATGCATTTTTTTGACCATTACCACATATTCTACATTTCATATATCTCCATCGTTAATATATTTATAAGATCAGTAACGATTTATGTTTTCGGTTATCGCCAATATTAAGGGGCATTTATTAATGGGTTAAAAGGTTTTTGCATATTGTTTATGCGCAGCGAATAAATTCGAAATTGAATAACCCAGCCTATGTGCGGGAATGACCATCATAAACATGATTACCATTTCAGTCGAAATGACTACAATTGCAGCGCCATTTAAGTTCCAATAAGGGATTACAATGAACGACAAGATCATGGACACAATACTGCCAGACAACAAGGCTCTCATATACTTGTTTTTGTGCCCAATATTCAAAAGAATCTGAGTCCCAAATATATTGTCTATAAAAACCATTAACGGCATCAAAGACATGATTTTAATTAGGCTTGAAACTTCCGGCAGCCGCTCTCCAGCAATAAGTAACACTAAATAGTCGGACGCGGCCCATAATCCAATCGATAATAAAACAAATGCGACCAAACCAACAAATAGCACCTTGCGCAACAACATGAGCGCTTGTAATTTTGCGGTGTGAAACAACAATCCTACCCTGGGAAATAAAGCTGCCGAAATGGGATTGCACACATTGACTGCTGCGGATATGATTTTTTGGGCGATAGAATAATATCCAACAATTTGATAAGAGGCAAACATTCCAAGTGTTATTATCGGGCTGTTACTATATATTATCATTGATATTTGGGATACAAATACGTGCCAACCGTCAATTAATTGATCCTTTATTTCCCTTACTGTTGGTATCTGCAATTTGATCTGATACTTGGTAACACAATGGACCATAGAAACGATTCCCGGAATAATAATACCGCAAACCTGAATAATTATTGCCAACCTGTAATCACTTTCCCCTCTAATAAATACAAATATCCCGAGCGTGGATAACACCTTTCCAGATAAATTAAATAACGCAATGTACTTCATTTTTTCAATGCCTTGGTAAAACCATTGAGGCAATAATACATTTCCGATGACTGCGCCAAAAGCAATTGAATACAAAAACCAATTTTCATGTAATTTGGGTATTAATAATACCAATAACGCAACGACTATGCCGCAAATAAACATCAACAATGTTTTAACAAACAGCACTTCATTGAATATTTTCAATATCTTTGCCGGATCAGATCTATTAACAGCTATCTGTTTAGTAGCGGTAAGATTAAATCCATAATCTACAATAACCACAAAATAATATATGAATGCAAATACAAATGCCATCAAACCAAAGTTTTTCGGACCCAACATACGCACTAAAAATGGGAACGTTATAAATGGTAACACATAGTTGGCTATCTGGACAACATACAAATAAAAAAGATTCTCGATTAATACTTTCCTCAAGACATCACCACTCCTATCCTTCATTTCCACTTAACGATACCTGTATTATTATCGATTTCACAGTCTATCATTTTATTAAACAATGCATATAATATCCAGAAAATAGCACCGTACGCAAATGAAGTGATCACGATCTCAACCGAACTGTTTATTATTGATAAAAGAAACACCGGCAATAATAAGGAGCCAAAGGGTATAACATCTTTTTTGTTAATTTTACTTCTCCGTGCTATTTTAATAAATGGCAGAAGGAATAGGGTGCATATTGCAGACAACCCTATAACGCCAAATGAAACAGCATATGATAAAAACACATTGTTAGGGTCGGTCTCTTTATAAGAGAATAATTGTTTAAAATAATGTTGGTCCGGGCCAACACCCGTCAACGGGTTATGGAGAAATGTATTTAAGCCATCGCTATACATATAAATACGCACCAGAAAAGATGCGTCTGTCTTCATGTGAATAAAGCGTTCTATCAAGTACAAAACAAAAGCCTTGAAAACAAAATAAAGGGGTACAGTGATAAGTATTGCATAAATAACATAAGATAACTTAAATTCCATCTCCTGCTGAAACGAGTATTTCCTATATATATAATATAATAACAACGCGCCTAAAAATGAGACTATCGGTGCACGGGCCATAATTAGTATAAGAACAACTGCACTTACGCAATAGTCGAAATAAACAAGATTTCTTATTGTTGTTTTTTTGTTCCACAGTTTTCTGGTTCGATATAACAAAAACACGAAAAAGGTCAATACTGCCGAAACAAACACTGACTTGCCCCAACCCAGGTCAAAACCAGTATGAAATTCCATATACGATTTCCCGGTAACAGCCGTTCCTTGATATATGATAAAAATCAGTTGTCCAATTATGTATGTATAGATCAATGGAAAATATAAAGTAAAATACCTCTCCGCCCCTTTTCTTGACACATAACCCGAGTTAAATATAATATAAATTAGCAACGGCAAAATATAAAGTGGCAATGATCCTCGTATGCCTCTATAGAGACTAACCCATTTTGCGAAAGAAGCCACAGATAGAAGGAAGAATAAACTGAAAACAATAACAATAAAATCGATTTTAAAAATCGGTTTGCGTAAAATAATATTTTTAATAAATAAGACTATTGCCAAAAATATTATCATATAAAAATGAATACTAACAGATCTTTCAACTGGTGTAAAAGCCAATATTACGCTTAGAAATATTATTAAATCTGGATATTTAATAGATATAATTATATAAGGTATAATTACTACCAGTGTCGTCAATAAGATTAAAGGGGTCCACAACTGATAAGAGAATAAGCATACATTCAGACAAGATAAAAGATAAAATATGCCCAAAAACCATTTTCTTTTTAATGTGGTTTTACTAATATTTTCCATAATTTATCAAAATTAGTAGTATTTAAGCACGCTTTTAATAACCCAAACTATGCGCAGTTAATGGCACAAAGATTTATTCACTGGAACAAATTTATTAGATTTTTATATTTATCATCTTTACGTATGGCTAATAACCAAGACAGCCAAACCATTGATCCCGCACTCACAATGAAACCAATCAACATACCAAAGATTATTATCAACAAACGTTTCGGCCAGCTCTTCTTCCAGGGCGGACTGGCCCTTTCCAGGAACTGGATCTTAGGCGTGTCCTTGGCCTCCAATATCTTGGCATGCTCCAGTTGTTCCACCAACAGGGCATACACCTCCTGGTGTATCCTCACCGCACGCATCCGGCGGGTCAGCTCGGTACCTATATCCGGCGCCTTGGCAAATGGGATGAACAGCGTTTTGTCCTTACCACCCACCATCAGGTTGTTCAACTGTTGTTCGGCCTTGTCTATCTCGGTGGTTAAAATTTTTATCTGGGAGTTATCCTTGGTATTGTATGATTTAAGGGCCTCCAGCTCTATTCTTTTGGTCATGATGTCCGCCTCTATTTTGGCCGACATCTCTATCAGGGCCTTCATCTCCTCGGTGATGGATACCGTCCGGAAGCGTTTCTGGAACACCCTCAGTGAGTCCTCCATCTCCCTTAACAAAACCTCCTCCTGGGCCACCCGGTTCTCGATGAACTCCCGGGCCCTCTGGCCCTGCGACATGTTGAGCTGGCTGTAGATGCTGTTCAGCACGTCCCCATAGCAATTGGCTATCTCGGCGGCCTTGTCCGGGCTTTTGTCCTCAACCGTGACGGTTATAAAACGCTCATCGGTCACTTTTATGGCGGTGACCTTGTCCAATTTCTTGTTCACGTTGTACAGGGCTTTCCCGGGATCCTTGGCCAGTTGTTTGTCCTTCTTGTAATGCTTCACCAGGCCGCATTGATCGATCACCCGGCCGGTGACAGCCCCGTTCTTAAGCATGAAGGCGAAGACGTCAGACGGGGTCACCATACCGGGCATAAAGCCCACCCCGCCCACTTCGGGATCGGACGGCATGCCGGCCTTGAAGGCCAGGCTCATCAGGCTCATGCTCTGGCTGGCCGGGGGCATCAAGGTGGCGGTGGCCTTGTATTTCTTGGGGATCAGCAAGCTTAAGACCAGGGCGAATACGGTGAACCCGGCCGTGATCCAGATGATGGTCCTGCGGTTCTTGACCAGGATATAAAGCAGGTCATAAAAGCTGTTTATCATTGCGTCACCTTCAAAGGTTTTTATATTGGGCACCAGGTCAATTTATTTTCGGGTGTTTCGCGGGCAATATCCCCGGGAACTGTTTAATTGGCCACCGTCCAGACGATATAGAACATGGTCATCAGCTGGCCGGTGACGGATATGTAATCCCTCCAGCCCTTGATCTGCATCTCGCCCACGATGACCACGTCGCCGGGCTCGATGGGGGTGTCCTCCCTGGCCTTCAGGCTTTTACCGCCCCAGCGGTTGATCTTGATATTGCCGGTGCTGGCCCGCTCGCCGTAGCCGCCGGCCATCCCCAGATAGTAGCTTAAGACCGTGCCCGGTTCAAAAATGAATGTCCCGCCCTTCTGGACCTGTCCCACCACAGTCACCGAGGTGGGGGCGGTGGGGACAGTCACCACATCACCCTCCTTCAAGCTAACGTTCAGGGACTGGTCGCCATCTATAAAAAGTTTTTTATAACTGATGCTCTGAACCACGTCTGGCGTGGCGACGTTCTCGATCTTGATGTCCTCTTTGGTGGCCACCGGAGTGATCCCTCCGGCCATTTCGATGATATCCAGCAATCTCTCCCCCGGCTTGATCTCGAAGATCCCGGGGCGGAAAACCTGTCCCACCACCTTGATGTTGTTACTGTTCACCGGAACGAACAATACATCACCGTCCTCCAGCATCGGGTTCTCGGACTGCCGGTTCTGGTATAGAAAAAGATACATATCCAAAGTATCCACGGCTTGCCCGTCACGGATCAACAGGATACTGCGGGGCGAGCCCTGTTCGTTGGTCCCGCCGGCGGCAGCCAGGGCCGAAGAGACCCGCTCCATAACCGGCAGGGGGTATATGCCCGGGGTGCGGACCTGGCCCAGCACCTGGATCTTCATCATCGGCTGGCTCCGCAGCTGGTATAGATCCCTGCCATCTGTCCGCTGCTGGGCCACCGACACCCCGGCAAACACAGCCAGCAGCGCGGCCAGGATCAATTTGGACTGGTATGACATTCTGCCTCCGTTATATTAATGCATAATAAAATGGCCGGAACGCTTCTATAGACGCCCGGCCAAATTAATTATTAATTTGGGAATACACTATGGGCGCCGTATTAAAACCTGCGGCAAAAAGCAATCAAATAGAACAACCGAAAAGCGCGACTATAATTGATTGACCGGGCCACAAACTTTAATACAGCAACTTGTTTCCCCTCATACTGTTAAACTTTATCGAATTGTATCTCAAAAATCGTTTTTTGTCAAGGAAATTATTCAATAAAAAGATACCCCGGATATCCGGGGTATCTTTTTCAAAGTATTTATTTGCGGCCGATCTTGACCACCTTGCCGCTTTTTATCTTCTTGGTGGCATTCCGGGTGTCCACCACCAGCTTGGCATTCTTGACTATCATATTATAATCATAGACGGTATGATCGGTGGTTATCAGGATACAATCAACCGACTTGATCAGCTGTTGGGTCAGCTTGGTGGATCGCATCTTTTTCCATCCCGTCTCCAGCTCCGGCACGAAGGGATCGTTGTAGATCAGGGTTTTCACCTTGGGGGCCAGCAGTTCGATCACCTTGATGGCCGGGGAGCTGCGGACATCATCGATGTCCCTTTTAAAAGCTACTCCCAGTACCAGTACTTTTGATTTTGAGGCGGCCATTCCCTTGTCGCTTAAGGCGGCGATCACCTTGTTGACCACGTGGTACGGCATGTTCTCATTGGTCTCGGCCGCCAGTTCGATGAAATCGGTGTGAAAATCGTACTCCTTGGCTTTCCAGGCCAGGTAGTAGGGATCGATGGGAATGCAGTGCCCCCCCAGCCCCGGCCCGGGATAGAAGGGCATGAATCCGTAGGGTTTGGTGGCGGCGGCATCCACCACCTCCCACATGTCAACCCGGTCCATCCTTTCGCACAAACAGGCCAGCTCGTTGACCAGGGCGATGTTGACGCTGCGAAAGATGTTCTCCAGCAGCTTGGTCATTTCGGCGGTGGACGGCGAGGAGACCATCACTATCTTCTCGATGATCTGTCCGTACATCAATTTGGCCAACTGGCCGCAGGCCGGGGTGTAGCCGCCGACCACGGTGGGGGTGGTGGCGGTGGTGAATTTCTGGTTGCCGGGATCTATCCGCTCCGGGGAGAAGGCCAGGTAAAAATCCTTGCCGGCTTTAAGGCCGGTCTTCTCCAGTATCGGTTTTACCACCTTGGTGGTGGTCTCCGGATAGGTGGTGCTTTTCAGGATGACCAGCATTCCCTTGTGAAGGTGTTTGGCAATGCCCTGGGTCGAGTTGACTATGTAGCTGATATCGGGATCCTTGGTGGCGGTGAACGGCGTGGGAACGCAGATGTGGACGGCATCGCATTTTTTAAGGAGGCCGTAATCGGTGGTGGCCTTAAGCTTGCCTTGGGAGATCACCTCCTTAAGTTGTTTGTCATCGACGTCGATTATGTAATTCTTTCCCTTATTGATGTTGGCAACCTTCCTGGGGTCCAGATCAATGCCGATCACCTCAAAGCCCGCCCTGGCAAATTCCACCGCCAGAGGCAACCCTACGTAACCCAATCCTATCACTGCCACCCTGGCCTGGCGGGTCTGGATTTTTTGCTTAAGTTCCATGTTAGAACACCTTAAAATGTATTTTGCTGTTTATTGTTATCTCTCCTTGTACCAGCGGTCCTTGAAATCCTTGAACTCCCGTTTGCCTTCTTTGATATTGCGCCACCACGCTTCGTTCTCCCTATACCATTTGATGGTCTCCTTGATGGCCGCATCAAAAGTGTGCCGGGGCTTCCAGCCCAGCTTCTTTATCTTGGAGATATCCAATGAGTATCGCCTATCGTGTCCCGGCCGGTCCTTGACGTATTTTTTGAGGCTGGCCGGCTTGTTCAACTCTTTCAGGATGATATCGGTGATCTGGATATTCTCCATCTCCTGCCCGCCCCCGATATTATAGATATTCCCGGCCTGCCCGTGGTGCAGGATGAAATCTATGGCCTGGCAGTGATCCTCCACATACAGCCAGTCCCGGACATTCTTGCCGTCGCCATATACCGGAAGCTCCTTGTCCTCCAAGGCATTGGTGACGAAGAACGGAATGAGTTTTTCGGGAAATTGATAAGGTCCGTAATTGTTGGTGCAGCGGGTGACCCGGACATCCATCCCGAAGGTGGTGTGATAGGAAAGGGCCAGCAGATCCCCGGCCGCCTTGGACGATGAGTAGGGGCTGCGGGGATCAAGAATATCTGTCTCGACCGAAGAACCCGTCTCCACGCTGCCGTAGACCTCGTCGGTCCCTATCTGGATGAACCCCTTCACCCGGTGGCGGCGGGCATATTCCAGCAGGATGTGGGTGCCGATGACGTTGGTCTGGGTGAAGACGAAGGGATCGTCCACCGAGCGGTCCACGTGGGTCTCGGCGGCAAAATTGACCACCCATTCCACCCCCGGCATCAGACCCTCGACCAGTCCGGCATCGCAGATATCGCCCTGGACGAACCGGTAATTCTTGTGGGATCGGATATCCTTGAGGTTCTCCAGGTTTCCGGCATAGGTCAGCTTGTCCAGGTTGATGATATTATGATCGGGGTATTTGCCGAGCATCAAACGGACGAAATTGCTGCCGATGAACCCCGCCCCGCCGGTAATTAAAATTGTTTTGGCCATGATCGATACAGTTGGAAGTTTACAGTTCAGCGTTTTTCGTTCCCCATGATCTGTTCCCTGCACTTAGGTCCCTAAAATCACCCGTCCTTGCGGTCCCATTTATAGGGCACATCGTTCTGGTGGGGGTCGAGCCGGTATTCGTCGGGCTGGGAATAATTGTAGGCCTCGGAGGGGCAGTTGATCACCATGGCCTCCTCGTCGGAGACGCATTTCCATCCGTGGTAGACGCCCCGGGGAACCTGCACCAGCAGGGGATTGTGCTCGCCGATGAAGAATTCGTTGACCTCGCCGCTGGTGGCCGAGCCTTCCCGGTTGTCGAACAGCACCAGCTTCAGCATGCCTTTTACGCAGACGATGTTGTCCGTCTGGACCTTATGATAATGCCACCCCTTGACCACTCCGGGATAGGTGGTGCTCAGATAGACCTGTCCGAACTTTTCAAAGACCTCCTCGTCGCAGCGTAATATCTCCATCAGCCGGCCGCGCTCATCGGGAATGACCTTCAGTTTTTTTGTTTTGACGCCTTCGATCATTTTACTGCTCCCAAACAGATTGTTTTAAATTATGCCCGGTCCAGCCAGTATTGATAAAGATCCTTCAGAGTTTGCTCGATCCCATATTCCGGCTGCCAGCCGGTCTGCTGAGTGATCTTGCTGTTATCGCCCCACAAAATCGGAAGGTCCAGGGGGCGGAACCTCTGGGGGTCGGTCCGGACCTCTATCTTTTTGCCCGATATCTTTATCAATGTCTCCAGAGCCTGTTGAATGGTAATGTTCTTGCCCGAACAGACATTGTAAACCTCCCCAATTTTTCCCGATTCAGCCAGCAGAACGTAGGCTTTCACTATGTCCCTTACGTCCGAGATGTCACGCCGGGCGCTGAGGTTTCCCACCATGACCACCGGATCGCTCCCGTGCTTTGCGATCCCGGCTATCTGCTTGGCAAAACTGGGCAGGGCGAACATCTCCGGCTGCCCGGGACCGGTATGCGGGAAGGCCCTGGCCACTATTGTGTTCATCTGGTAGGTATTGAAATACTGGATGGCCAGCTGCTCCTGGGATATCTTGCTGACGGCATACGGGCTGGCGGCGTTATAGGGATGGTCCTCCTGGACCGGATCGGGGGTGTCGGTCAGGCCGTAGACCTCGCAGGAGCTGACCATCACCAATTTACATTCCGGGGCGGTTCTCCGCACCTCCTCCAGCAGGTTCACCAGGCCAATGACGTTTATCTCGAAAGTATCCACCGGCTTTTTAAATGATACGGCCGGGGAGCTCTGGGCCGCCAGGTGGTACAGGCATTGGGGCCTGACTGTGGTCAGCGCCTGGTGCAGCCCCTGGCCGTTCCGCAGGTCTATCCGGAAAAGGGCGCAGCGGTCTTTGAGATCTCCCACCGCCGGCTCATCGAAATAACTCCCGGAGACCTCATGCCCGGAGGATATCAGACGCCCGGCCAGATGATGGCCCACAAAACCCTCTATGCCGGTGATGAAAACCCTCACTTCATCCGGTTTTTATAGCTTTTTATGTCGGCATCGACCATCATTTTCACCAATTCCTCAAAGGGCACCTTGATCTCCCAATTCAGGGCCTTCTGGGCCTTGGTGGAATCGCCCAACAGCAGGTCCACCTCCGCCGGGCGGACAAATCTCTGATCTGTCTTGACGTAATCGTTGTAATCCAGACCGACATGCGCGAAAGCGATCTGGCAGAAATCCCGCACCGAATGGGTTCGGCCGGTGGCGATCACATAATCGTCGGGCTGCGGCTGCTGCAGCATCAGCCACATGGCCCGCACATAGTCCCCGGCAAAGCCCCAATCCCGTTTGGCGTCCAGGGTCCCCAGCCGAAGCTCCTTCTCCAGGCCCAGCTTGATCCGGGCCACGGCATCGGTGATCTTCTTGGTGACGAACTCCTTGCCCCTTCTGGGTGATTCGTGGTTGAACAGGATGCCGGAACAGGCAAAGATATTGTATGATTCGCGGTAGTTGATGGTGATCCAATGGCCGTAGACCTTGGCCACGCCGTATGGACTGCGGGGATAGAACGGGGTCAGTTCGGTCTGCGGCGTCTCCCGGACCTTGCCGAACATCTCCGAGCTCGAGGCCTGGTAGAATTTTATCTTGGGATTCACCAGCCGGATGGCCTCCAGCATCCGGGTCACCCCCAGGGCGGTGAACTCCCCGGTCAGGACCGGCTGGTCCCAGGAGGTGGGGACGAACGACTGGGCGGCCAGGTTATAGACCTCGTCGGGGTTCGCCTGCTTGATCACGTTGATCATCGAAAGCTGATCCAGCAGATCCGCCTGCACCAGTTGAACCCGGTCCTTGATATGCTCGATCCGTTCAAAATTTTCGGTGGATGCCCGGCGCACCATACCGTAGACCTGGTAACCCTTCTCTAAAAGAAAATCGGCCAGGTACGATCCGTCCTGCCCGGTGATTCCGGTAATCAAAGCTTTCATAAATTACCTGTTTTTATATTTATTGATATTTAAATCTGTCGTTAGTGATATCCATTCCTAAAATTTGGACACCGCCCTGCCGGGGGAAGCCAGTCGTTCAGCTATGCTGGCACGCCGGATGAAGCCTGCTTGATCGGCAGGCCCATGGGGCGAATTCTGGCGGAGAGACTGCCGACTTCGTCAATAAAGCAATAATAACAGCAGACTATGTCGGCCAAGGGGATCTGTTTGATAATAAATGCTTATTGATAAATGCGCGTCCCGAACCACCTTTTAAATATCTTTCAAATGCGAACGCTGCCTCATGATCCTGAAAACAGCAATACCAAACGACTTCAAAAGGGCCTTTATCTTTTGTAAATTCCGATTCCCCCTGATTATGTTCTTCTAATCGGTGATTTAGATTTGTGGTGCACCCTACGTATGACTTCTTCTTTTTAGGATTCTGTAAAATATATACAAAATATTCCATTGTTGTTTATTGCACGGTTATTTTACAGTTTCTGCCTTGTCTGCCAAACGTAAACTAGTAGGTATAAATCCTTTGCCCTGTCCTGGCTTGTCAGACGAAGCCTGCTGTTATTTGAGCCCTCTTGGGCGAAGTCTGCCGACTACATCCTGATGAGCCTTACTAAAAGCAGGGCGGTTTCGTCACCCAAGGGCGGAGAGACAACCTCCTTACCTGGGAAATAAAAGTCTGGCCTGCCAGACGAAGCCTGCTGTTATTTAAGCCCCCTTGGGCGTAGTCTGGCGGAGAGACTGGGATTTTGCACCTTCGGCGCATCCGCCGCCGCTTTGCCTCCCCTTTTCTTGCAGGCGGAGAACCCTTCCGCTCCGCTATCCTGGGTTCAAACTATAATCTGGCGGAGAGACTGGGATTTGAACCCAGGATACCTTGCGGTATACACGCTTTCCAGACGTGCTCCTTCGGCCACTCGGACATCTCTCCGTTAATTTCCTATTATGTTGTATTATCAAAGCCCCGACCATGGGGCATCTTTCCGTTTTGTGTTATCAGCTATAGATATCAGATTTTCCAGATCCCGCCTGTTTTGCCGGGTTATATTTAAGATCAGAATTCGGTGGCCCCGCTGAAATTGAAACTCTCCAGCTTTAAGGCCGGGACCAGTATCCCATTGGCAAAGCGATTGCCATAAGCATTGTCCTCGGTTACCAGGCTGGTCCTCTTGGAGATGGCCGATACCTTCGACAGGGTTTTTAAAACGCTCTCGGTGAACCGAAGGTTCTTGATCGGCTTGGTTATCCGCCCGTCCTCTATCAGGAAGGTCCCATCGCGGGTCATTCCGGTCAGGGACACCTGCATGGGGTCGATCAGGTTGCAGTAATGGAACCGGGTCACATAGATGCCGCGCTCGGTGGTCCTGACCATTTCTTCGATTGATGACTGGCCACCCTTCATCTCCAGGTTCAGGGCCATGGGAAAGTAGGCCGGGGCCGGCAGGGCATGGCCGGTGGATTTCCGGTTCTGTTTGTTGGCGGTGTAGGAATCGTAGACCACGCCACGGGCAACGCCCTTCTCTATAAGGGTCACTTTCTGCTTGGGCACCCCCTCGAAATCGAAGGGAAAGGCAAAGCCTTTTTTATTGTAAGGATCATCTAAAATGGTGATCTTGGGATCGACCACCCGCTGGCCCATGTTCAGGCCGATGAAGCTGCGCCCCTCCTGAACCGCCATGGCCGAGAATCCGGTGTAGTTCATAAACTCCACCAGAGTGTACACCGCCATGTCCTCCAGGATCACCGGATAGCGCCCGGGCTTGATGTCGACCGGGTTCCGGCTGTCCACCGCTTTTTTGACCGCGCTGTCGGCGATGGCGTTGATGTTTATCTTTCCTACGTCGCGGGAGGCCCCCTGGCCGTATCCCGAACCGGTATCGCTCATCACCACGGTGTTGAGATTGGCGTCGGTGGAACAATTGTACCGCATGAGGCCCAGCGAATTGGCGATGCCGATCTCCACGGTTCCGGTGCTGAAAGCCCCGAAAGCCCTGGTCTTATGCTTCTCCGCTTTGCGGCAAATTCTGCCCACCGCTTCGGCCCTTTGGGCCGGAGTGATCTTGGCCGTTTCCTCCACATAAAGATCGGCCGACTGGCGGCCGGCCTTCTCCGGACCGGGCAGGGAGACGAAATCTGGATTATCGTGCTGCAAGCGGGCGATGCGACAGGCCTGCGACGCCGTTTCCCTGATGCTCTGTTCGGTCAGTATGTTGCTGGAGGCCATCCCTATCTTTAGGCCGAATACGGCCCGCACCGATATGGTCCCGTTGCGCTGGGCCACATTCTGATGAATGTAGGAATTGGCAAACCGGGTCAGGGCCGAATCCTCGGCGGTTATGAAGACCTCGGTCTGGTCGGCCCGGGAGGCGGACAGCGCCAGCCGGAGCATCTTTTTTATTTTAGCCTGACCGTACATAAAAATATCTCCCGGATGTAACGAAGAAATGTGATTATATCAATAATTGAATTTAAGGTCAAGTAGAATAAACGAGTTATGGGGAGGTTGGGCTGAAATCATGGCCCAACGGTTCACCATTTGCTGCGGTAGGTGTAGTTCAGCACCGTCTCCCCGTCCCTGGCCACCGGGATGGTGAATTCCACGGTGGCGGCATCCTTCTTGCTGTATTTATGGTTGCTCTGGGTGATCTTCCAGTCGCCGGATAGGTGCTCCACCACCACAATCTCGGCCGATTCATCCTTGTGGTTCCGCAGCTTGACCTCGATGGTCTGCTCCTGGGTGCGGTCGTTTATCCTTTTGTAATCCTTCTGGCTCCTCTCGCCCACCAGATCAAAGGCATTGCCCAGAAATATCCGCAGCTTTTCGTCTTTGGGGGTGTGGCCTATCAGGTCCTCGCCGATGAACTGCTGGGTCCCGTCGCTGTCGAGCTTATAGGTGCGCACCTTGCCGGCCGGCAGGGCCATCCCCAGCCCCGAAGCCTTGTCGTTGCGGAATTCCAGGTTGACCCTGATGTCCCTGGCGTTATAGGCTCCGTCGTATATATAGACCTTTTTGATCTTGACCTCGGCGTTGGGGAACAGCGACACCTGCTTGATCTGGTTGTCGGACACCGTGGCCCGGCGCTGCAGGGTGTACAGGTGATATTCGAAGAAAGCCTTCTCCTCGAACTGCGGGGCGGCTTCGGCCAGCGAACTCTTGGCCATGCGGTCGTAACTCCGCTGAGGCCGGGCCTCCACCCGGTTGACATCGCCGGCTATCAGCTTGATTTTGGCATTTTCGTAGGAGGCCCCGGAGCGGTTGTCCAGCGACACCCAGGCCCCCAGGTTGAGGCTCTTCTCACTCTGGTCCAGCACCGCCACATACTCGGCGTGCCATCTGATCCCGCCGGTCATGTAGGATATCTGGCATTCCTGTTCCTTCGGCCCTCGGTTGTCGGCCAGCCAAACCAGGGTGGGTTTGGTGATCAGGCCCTGGGGCAGGCTGGGGAACTCGATATTCTGCAGGTTGTCGGTCAGCCGCAAGGTGATGATGTTCCCCCCGATGTTGAGCACGATATTGGAGCCGTCATGGGACATCAGGATTCCCTCGTAGGTCTTGCCCAGGGAGGAGATCACCTTTATTTTCTGGTCTATATACCGCTCCATCAATTTGGCCGGGCTGACCAGGTCGAACTGGTAGTTCTGTTCCAGGATGGTGACCTTTTCCGGCGAGGTCAGCGATTTGAAGTGCACCGAGGTGGGGTCGATCTGCGATGGCACGTCGCTTAGCCGGAGTTCCGATTTGCCGCTGCCTATCCTTAGGTTTCTGACCTCGGTGACCAGCCCCAGGTCGCTGTTATATACGGTCAGGCTGATTTCCTTCCTCTCCTGGCCGGCTGCCGGCAGGCAGGCCAGGATTGTCAAACCGGCGATCAATAGCTTCTTCATTATACCCCTTCCTGATTTGATTGTTGGGTTTTAAGTATAGGTTATAAATTTTCATTAGTCAAGGGATATCATTGGCCGTTGGCTTTGCCCAAGCTGCCGTTAGGTCGTTCGTTTTGCCTTGACTTTAAATTATAAAAAACATATACTTAGATGTGAATTTATATCTAACCACCTGATCGGATGTCCAATGCGGCTACCTTCAGAGACCAAACAACAGCTTTTCATCAAGAACCTGTTCTCCGAGAACGGCCTATTGTTCTCGGGCACCGGGATATTCCTGGCGGTGGCCGGGACCCAGACCACGGAACAGGCCTTCTTTCTGGGCAGCATCTGCCTGGCTCTTATACTTGTCAACAGCATCGCCTCCTCCATTGCCGGCGACATATTCCGTTGCCGGATACCCCTGTGGGCCATGGCCCTGGCCTCGGCGGTGATGCTGGCGATCATCAGTTCCGCTTTTGCCGTCAGGCTGTCGCATCTTCCCCAACACACGGTGATCATCATGTATCTTCTGGCCGCCGGCCCGGTGGTATTCTCCCGGGCCCAGGCCTTCTCCCACACCACCTCCCTGGGCCGGGCGGTATTCGACGCCTCCGGCCAGGGCGCCGGCATACTGCTGGTGATGATGGCCGTGGCCTTCGTGCGGGAGCTGATCGGCAGAGGCTATCTGTCAGGCGGCTTGCTTTTCAGCCGTCCCCCCTGGCCCATGCTGGGCATGGCCTTCGGCGGGATGCTGTTTACCGCTCTGGCCATAGTGATCTACCGGATCTCAGTCCCGGGAGGCCGAAAATGACAGCTCATATAGCCATCGCCTTCCTGTCCGGCCTGTTCCTGTATCAGCCGCTGATAAGTTTCGGGTTGATCCCCTCCTCGGCCGAGGGCATGTCTGGCCAGCCCTATCGGGCTCTGGGATACAGCCTGGCCGGCGGGATACTGATAGCCCTCTTCGGCTTCTCATCATGGATCCTGCATTACCTGGTGTTGGGTCCGCTGAAAGCCCTGCCCCTGGAGCTGCCCCTGCTGATGCTGTTGATGTGGGGCTGGCACTATCTGATGAAGCGAACTTTCGGCCGCCGCTCTTTGGTCGGCCGCCACCTGCCGTTCTATTTTTTGAACATTGCCGTGCTGGGCTCCGGCCTGCTGCTGATACACTATACCCCGGACGGAATTCTGTCCGCCCTGAGCCGCGCTATCGGCATCTCCCTGGGCTTCATGATATCCAACCTGCTGATATCTTTCTTCCGGGAAAAATCCGAACGGGGATCGTTCAGCCGGACCCTTCGAGGATGGCCGGTATACCTGCTGCTCTGCTCGGTGGTCTGGCTTTCATATCATGGGATGTCTCTTTTATTTTAGGGAATTGATTCTGCCATGCCTACAAAATTTACCGATAGTTTTTTGAAACTTCTGCCCGGCCTGGACTGCGGGCTTTGCCGGCTGGAGGACGGCTGTCTGGGATATGCCCAAAGGCTGGCCCAAGGCGAGCCCGATATCAGCCTCTGTCTGCCCGGCGGCGAGAACCTCAAGGCCAAACTGGCCGAACTGCAGGCCGAGACGGTGATGCCCAGGGCCAACGTGGCCTCGTTCGTCAACTGCCAGGGATCGGCCGAGAACGCCCGGAACCGTTTCAATTATTTCGGAGTGGACAGCTGCCGGGGGGCCACGCTGTTATATGGAGGGAGCCTGGAGTGCCTCTACGGCTGTCTGCGTCTGGGCGACTGCGTCACGGCCTGCCCTTACGGGGCCATCAGCCTGACGCCCCAGGGCCTGCCCAAGATCGACTACTCCAAATGCACCGGCTGCGGACGCTGCACCAACGCCTGCCCCAAGGGGATCCTGAAACTGGCCCCCAAGACCCAGCAGATATACCTGGCCTGCATCTGCCAGGCCAAATCGGAGGATCTATCCGGGCAGTGCCGGCAGGGCTGCTCCACCTGCGGAGACTGCTTGAAAGAATGCCCCTACGGGGCCATTGCCTGGGACGGCTCCCTGCCAAAAATAGATTATGAGAAGTGCCGTTCCTGCTCCATCTGCGTTTATAAGTGCCCCCAGAGATCATATCTGGACCGCATTCCCAACCGGCCCACCGCCTTCATCGGCCTGCAATGCAACGGCTGTCAGCAGTGCAAATCGGTCTGCCCCACCGACTGCATCATCGGCAAGAAGGGCGAGCACCACAAGGTGATGCGCGGCCAGTGCATCGGCTGCGGTTTGTGCTTCGAGGTCTGCCCCACCAAGGCCATCACCATGCTGGGGGCCCTGGGGCATGTAGACCTCACCCGATTTTAATGGGACACGGATATAACGGATTTAGGCCGATTCACACGGATGACGAATAATCATGATGATCACGAAAATATTTTATTTGGCGCTGTCTTTTTTATTCTGGGGCACACTCGGCAATATAAATGTCAATGCCGAAAGTCTTGATCAGAGGTTGTTCGATCAGATCCATACCCGCTGGCAGCGGGATTGGCTGGACGGCCCCATGCAGTTCTGCACCGATGCCGGCGAGGCCGAGATGGGCATAGCCATCTGCGCCGGAGTGGGCCTGTTCGGAAGCCAAAAGGCCCGGCACAGCGCCAAGCTGGCCCTGACCGCCGACGGCGCCTCGGCCGTCATGACCTACGGGCTGAAGAACCTGGTCAATCGGGACCGGCCGGAGGGCCCCACCGAACGATCCAATTCATCCTTTCCCTCCGGGCATGCCACCGGCGCCTTTGCCCTGGCCACGGTCTTCTCCCATCAATATCCTAAGCTTTCCATACCATTGTATACGGCGGCTGCCGGCGTTGCAGTGTCGCGGATATACCTGGGACGGCACTATCCGTCGGATGTTCTGGCCGGCGCCGCGGTGGGATTTGGCACCGCCAAGCTGACCCTGCACTACAAGGACAAGATACTGGGATTCGAGTTCGATACTTTTTTGCATGACCTGTTCTGCAAGGAGGAGAACCCGGACCCACCCAGTCCCGAGAAAACCGATTTGCAATAGATCTTATCACATTGGCATAAATTCATTTTTGATTTTTGATATTTAATTTTACGTTTTAAAAGGAATCAAATGTCCAAGAGACGCAATGAGACCATCGTGGGCATGGTGGTGCTTTCGGCCATCGCCCTTTTGATAATCGGACTGCTGTGGTTAAACCGGGTGGACATCGGACGCCAGAGCTACCTGGTGAGCGTGGCCTTCGAGGACGCCGGCGGCCTGCGGGGCGGCGACCCGGTGACGGTGTCCGGCTTCGACAAGGGCAAGGTGAAATCCATCGCGCTTAACCCCGCCAAGCCCGGCGTGATAGCGGTGCTGATGGTGGACCACGACGTGGCCTTGAAGAAGGACGCCCGGTTCTGGCTGTCTGACGCCAGTCTGATGGGCGACAAGCGGATCGCGGTCTACCCCGGCAGCTCCAGCCAGCCCTTCGATCCATCGCAGACCGTCGATGGCGACCGCTCCCCCGGTCTGATGGAGACCATGGTCAAGATGGGCTACCTAGGCGAGGAAGCCGCCAAGGTGGTGACCGAGATGCGAAAGAACCTAGCCACCCCGGACAATTACAAGAACGTCTCGCTGGCTTTAAAGAACTTGAACACCGCCACCGCCCAGCTTGCGGCCATGGCCTCCGAGAACCGGGCGGCCTTGAAGGAAACCGTCCGGGACGTCAACCAGTTGGTCTCGCCCAACAAGGACAAGCTGGACAGCACCATCCAGCATCTGGCCAAGGCCAGCGCCAATCTTGATTCCATAGCCGGGAAGATAAACTCCGGTCAGGGCACCGCCGGTCAATTGGTGAACAATAAGGAACTGTACGAGCAGTTGAGCAAGACCAACAAGGACCTGCAGGCGCTGATTGCCGACATAAAGGCCAACCCCAAAAAGTATCTGACGGTGGAGATATTTTAATAAAGGTGAATCAACATGAAAAAATCTTCAATTTTATTGCTTTTCATATTATCCTATGCTACTTGTTTTGCGCAATTAACAGAGATACCATGGAATGATTACATTAGAACATTAAAACCAAGTGTACCACTAATACAAATAATTTCCGGAACCGAAATAATACATGGAACTGGTATTTGCGTTTTTTATAATAATATTCCATTTATTATTACGTGTGAACATGTAGTGGCTAAAAAAGATAGCAATAATATTACAATAGATTATGCTAAAAATATAACATCTTACTTTAATACAAAAGAAAATAAAACAATCAATTTCCCCATGATTTTACTTTACGCAAATGAAAAAGAAGATTTTGCTATTTTAGGATTTTATAATACACCTGATATAACTGATAAATTATCACAATCACAAATACTGTTAATACAGAATGAATTATGGCAAACAATAGATTCACTTGAAGAAGGAGCGAACATTCTCTTTATTGGTTACCCCATGAATCTTTGGGAAGGTAAACAAAATTATCCATTATCTAGAAAAGGAATGATTTCACAAATCATTAAAGATAAAAAACGCATTTTAATAGATGGTTTTGTTCAGCATGGTCATAGTGGGTCACCTGTTTTTTTAATAAGTTCTAACAATAATCTCCCTCCAACATGGTATTATAAATTAATCGGCATTACAACTTCATTTCCAAGTGAATTCGGTGAAATATACAAAACCAAATACAGCAAAGTTGATAGTTTGATACCTTTATTAAATCCTGGTTTTACAATCGTTACACCTATGGACGAAATTATTATAGCTTTTGATGATGTTATAAATAAAGAATTGAAGAAAATCAAGAAGAAAAAGTAAAACCAACTTCATCTGCCAGTCCTGCGGGGTTTGACCGCCCCGACCCCTGGGGGTCTTGACCGCCCCCCTACCCCCCTCCGCTGCGGAGGGGGAATCCCAAAACCCCTTCCCCAATGGGGAAGGGGCAGGGGTTAGGTCGGCAATAAAATTAATTACGAGTAAATGAAAAACAAACTGATCCCCAAAACCAACTTCGTCTGCCAGTCCTGCGGGTTCGAAAGCTCCAAGTGGCTGGGCAAATGCCCGTCCTGCGGAGGCTGGAACACCTTGGTGGAGGAGATCAAGCGGGCCGACCTCCGGCCGGGCAAGAACAAGGCCTCCCGCCAATCCGCCCCCACCCTGCCCCAGACCCTCAAGGAGATCGAGATCCGGGACGACCAGCGTTTGATGTCCGGCATCTCCGAGTTCGACCGGGTCACCGGCGGCGGCCTGGTATCGGGCTCGCTCACCCTGATCGGCGGCGACCCGGGGATCGGCAAATCCACCCTCACCCTGCAGTTGGTCGACCGGCTGGCCGCCTCCGGCCAAAAGGTCCTTTACGTTTCCGGCGAGGAATCGCCGGCCCAGATCAAACTGAGAGCCCAGCGTTTGCAGGTCAACTCGGATAACCTATTATTGCTGTCCGAGACCATATTGGAGAACGTCCTGGAGACGGTGCACAAATTAAAGCCCGACATCCTGGTGATGGATTCCATCCAGACCATCTATCGCACCGATCTGGAATCCGCCCCCGGTTCGGTGGGACAGGTGCGGGAATGCGGGGCCGAGCTGATGCGGCTGGCCAAGACCGACAACCTGGCCACCATACTGATCGGACACGTCACCAAGGAGGGCGTCATCGCCGGGCCCCGGACCCTGGAGCATATGGTGGACACCGTGCTGTATCTGGAGGGGGAGCGGCACCACGCCTATAGGATTTTGCGATCGGTCAAGAACCGCTTCGGCTCCACCAACGAGATCGGCGTCTTCGAGATGCAGGAGTCCGGCATGGTCGAGGTGGCCAATCCCTCCCAGGTGTTCCTGTCGGAACGGACCAGAGAGATACCGGGCTCCACCGTGGTCTGTTCGCTGGAGGGCACCCGTCCCCTGCTGGTGGAGATCCAGGCCCTGGTGGCCCCGGCCTCATACGGCAACCCCCAGCGGGTGCCCACCGGATTCAACCATCGCCGCCTTTCGATGCTGCTGGCGGTGCTGGAACGCCGGGCCGGTTTGAATCTGGGAATGCACGATGTCTTCGTCAACATCGCCGGGGGATTAAAGCTGGATGAACCGGCCATAGACCTGGGCATCGCCGCGGCGGTGGCCTCGGCCTTCAAGAACCAGAATGCCGACCCGGACACCGCGGTGGTGGGCGAGATCGGCCTGGGCGGGGAGATCCGCAGCGTGGGACAGCTGGACAAACGGATAAACGAAGCCCAAAAGCTGGGTTTTAAAAGGATGATCATCCCGGCTCATAATATCAAGGACCGATATTCGGACAAGATCAAGCTGGTTGAGGTCCGCTACCTGTCCGATGCCCTCCAGTCTTTGATATTTTAAGCACTGGCAAAACGAGCGGTCTCAATTTCTGATTTTAGACATCTTGGTGTCTTTGTGGTTTACAGTTCAAGGAAAGGAATTCATATGAAGATCCGAAAACTCACCATAAAAGATTATCCGGAGCTGATGAAGCTCTGGTCCCGGGCCAAACTGCCGGCCAAGCCCAAAGGGCGCGACAGCCGGGCTCATATCGCCAAGGAGATGAAACAGAACCCCGATTTTTTCATCGGGGCCTTCGACAAGGACCTGATGATCGGATCTGTCATCGCCTCGCACGACGGGCGCAAGGGCTGGCTCAACCGGGTGGCGGTGGGCCCGGACTACCGGGGCCAGGGCGTGGCCCAGGCCCTGACAGTGGCCGGAGAAAAGGCCTTAAGGAAGCACGGCATCAAGATATTCGGGCTTTTGATACATGAATACAATCAGGCCTCACTCAATCTGGCCAAGAAGATGGGCTACCTGGTCCATACCGACATACTATACCTGACCAAACGCGACGGGGATCATATTTAACCATTTCGCACAGATGGCCCCGATGATTTAACGAATACCTTTATTGATAATGGAATGGACATAGAAAACAAAATCTCCTATGATATAAGGGGCGCAGCTTTTAAGATTAACAAATTTAATGCTCCGTCACTAAAAAACAGTATCGTCAGGGTTGTAAATTAAAAGACATTAATATCACCGTTTTAATCTGTGTAATCTGTGAGAAAAACCTTATGTTCGTTTCCTGCATCATAGTGGCCGCCGGCAGCGGTCTCAGACTGGGAGCCAAGATCCCCAAGGCTTTCGTCAAGATCAATGGCAAACCAATGCTGGAATATTCACTTGAAGCATATCAGGATTGCAAGCATATAAAGGAGATCATCCTGGTCAAGCCTCCCTCCCATCAGTTCAAGGGCCTGAAATATTTCGACCGGTTCTCCAAGCTGGCCGCCATAGTCTCCGGAGGCAAAGAAAGGCTGGACTCGGTCAGGGCCGGGCTCAATTCCGTCTCTCCCCAAGCCGATATGGTGATGATCCACGATGCCGCCAGACCACTCATCAGGCCAGAACAGATACATTCGGTGATATCGGCCGTAAAAAAGCACGGCGCGGCCATACTGGCCTCGCCGGTGACCGACACCATCAAGAGTGCCGACAAGCATATCATCAAAAGAACAGTCGATCGTGCCGGATTATGGAAAGCTCAAACCCCGCAGGGGTTCAGAAAAGAGATCCTGGAAAGGTCGCATTTTGATCAGAGGATAAGATCCGTGACCGACGACAGCCAGTTGGTGGAGATGATAAAAGGAAAAGTTTTCATCGTCCCCGGAGACGATAGCAACATTAAAATAACCACCCCCATAGACCTGGAGATAGCTTCATGCCTGTTAAAAAAGAAAAGATCCGCGTAGGCTTCGGCTACGACATCCACCGCCTGGCAAAGGGCCGCCGCCTGATCCTGGGCGGGGAGACTATCCCCTTCCATCTGGGACTGCTGGGCCACTCCGACGCCGACGTGCTGTGCCACGCCATTGCCGACAGCCTGCTGGGAGCGGTGGCCGCCGGAGATATCGGAATGCATTTCCCCAACACCGATCCCGGGTTCAAAAACATCTCCAGCCTGCTGCTGCTGAAGAGAACGGCGGCCATAATCAAAAAAGCCGGCTACCGGGTGGCCAATATCGACGCCATGTTGATCGCCCAGGCCCCCAAGCTGGCGCCGTACATCGAGGACATGAGAAAAAATATCGCCCTGGCCCTGGGGATCGATGGAACGAAAGTATCGGTAAAAGCCACCACCAATGAAGGGCTGGGGGACATCGGAAGAGGCAAGGGCATCTGCGCTTTTGCCAATGCGCTGGTAGAGAGGATAAAATGAATCTGGACCTGGAGGGGATCACCAAGTCATTCGCCGCCCAGGGCGGGCTGTGGGCCTACCTGACGGTTTTCGCCACCACCTTCATCGAGGGCATCTTCCCGATCATCCCCAGCGACGTGGTGGTGCTGTTCTGCGCCCTGCTGGTGGCTAAAGGAACCCTCCATTGGCTGCCGCTATTCCTTTCGGCTTTTGTGGGCGGGGCTTTGGGAGCCTTGTTGGTCTACTGGATCGGGGTCAGCAAAGGCCGGGAATTCTTTCTGGCCAAGCCCCGGTTTTTCCTCTCCCCCAAAAGATTGCTGGAGATGGAGGGCCATTTTAAGAAATACGGCAACATCATCCTGGCCCTCAACCGGGCGGTGATCGGCGGCCGATCATTCGGGTTCCTGATCGCCGGCCTGACCGATTACCAGTTCAGGAAAGTGGTTATCTACGGCACCCCCGGCATCTTACTATGGTATGCCCTGGTGATCGCCCTGGGCATATACTTCGGAGAGCGGGCCAAGCAGATGGTAAACGGGATCATCATGGTGGTGATGATCATAATGGCCCTTTCGGCGCTGTCCCTGCTGGTCACCAAGAAACTCTTTAAATAATGACGGTTCTTTCCCCGGTAAAATAAAAAGGGTCTTGTATCATCCGATACAAGACCCTAACTTTTCCAACGATAATTACCTTACGGTGTCTTTCAGCTCTTTGCCAGGCTTGAAGGCGGGGACCTTCTTGGCGGCGATCTTGATTTCCTTGCCAGTCTGCGGATTCCTTCCGATTCTGGCTTTTCTCTTCTTGACGCTGAAGGTACCGAAACCAACCAGGGTAACGGAGTCGCCCTTCTTCAAAGCTTTGGCAATGTTGTCGATCACGGCGTTAACCGCGTTGCCAGCCTCTGCCTTGGTGCAGGTAACCTTGGCCACTGCTTCGATCAATTCGGCTTTGTTCACTACTTTATCCCTCCTTTCGTTTAATGAAATATAAGAATGTTATTTCAAACTTAACGATAGTATAGCATTTGCAGGCATTACCGTCAAGTATTTTTTTTAAATATTTTCTTTACAGCATGTTCACCGGGTCGATGTCTACGGATAATCTTATTTTTTCGTTCCGGCCCGAGGCGATCCCCTCCAAAGCTTTTTTGATCTCCGAAGGCGAACCGGCCTTTAACATCAGCTGCCAGCGGAACCGACCCTTGATCTTGGCCAGCGGAGCCGGGGCGGGACCCAGGACCTCGGCCCGGCCGGCGCCGGATTTTATTTTTTCAGCGACACTATCGGCGAAGTCCTCCAGGTCAGCCTGGCTGCCAGAGGTGAAGGTCAGCAGGGCCAGGTGCCGGTGCGGCGGATAGCCGCACTCCTCCCGGCCCGCCAGTTCATGCTCGGCAAAGGAATAATAATCGTTCTCCCGGCACCATTTGACCACCGGGTTATCGGGCATTCTGGTCTGGATGACCACCTTTCCCGGATGCCGCCCCCTCCCGGCCCGGCCCGCCATCTGCACCATCAGTTGGAAGGCCCGTTCGGCCGCCCGGAAATCGGGCAGTCCCAAAATGTCGTCCAGGTTTATTATCCCCACCAGCGAAACGTTGGGAAAGTGATGCCCTTTGGAAATCATCTGGGTGCCCAGCAGTATCTGCGAACCGCCTGACAGGAAATCCTGCAGTATCCGGTGATGCTCCCCCTTGCGCCCGGTGGTGTCGGCGTCCATCCGGCTGATCCTTCCCTTCGGAAAAACGTTCTTCAACTCCGCCTCCAGCCGCTGAATGGCATAGCCCCGGTGCTCCAGCATCAGGCTGCCGCAGGCCGGGCAGGCTTCCGGCAGTCTGGCCTGGTATCCGCAATAATGACACAGCACCGATTCCCCGCTACGGTGATAGGTGAGGCTGACGCTGCAATTGGGACAGGTTATCAGGCTGCCGCATTTCCCGCACTGAAGATAAGGCGCGAACCCCCGGCGGTTAAGAAGGATCATGGCCTGGCGCCCGGCCTGCAGGCAGGCCCCGATCTCCCGGCCCAGCAGCGGCGAGATCAGGCGGTCCTCCCTGGGCAGTTTTTTAAGATCCACCACCTCCACCATCGGCAGATCGGCTGACCCGACCCGTTTTTCCAGCCGGAACAGCTTGAACTTGCCCATCCTTGCTTTATAGTAACTCTCCACTGAAGGGGTGGCCGATCCCATCAGCACCACGGCGCCGCTCTTCCGGGCCCGAATGATGGCCAGATCCCTGGCATGGTACAGGGGAGCCAGGTCGGATTGCTTGTAGCAGGCGTCGTGCTCCTCGTCTACGACTATCAGACCCAGATCATCAAAGGGGGTGAAGACGGCCGACCTGGTGCCCACCACCACCCGGAAGTCTCCGCGCCTCACCGCTCTCCAGGCATCATAGCGTTCCCCGCTTCCCATTTCGCTGTGCCAGACCGCCACCTGGCCCAGCCGGGACCTTACCCGGTGCAGCATCTGCGAGGTCATCCCTATCTCCGGCACCAGTATCAGCACCTGGCGGCCCTGGGCCAGGGCCCGTTCGGCGGTCTTCAGGTAGATCTCGGTCTTGCCGCTGGAGGTGACCCCGGATATCAGGTTCACCGAAAACATTCGGGAATTGATGTCCCTTGATACCGAATCCAACACTTGCTGTTGTTCGGCATTCAAGGTGACCTCGGCATCCTCCTCGGCCCAGCCCTGCTCCTCCTGGCCCCTGAATTTCTCCCGCCACTCCCAGCCAGCCAGGCCCAGGGCCACCAGCCTGAGGGCCGCAGGCCTTTTGCTTTTGATCGCTGACGGAGGCACTGCCCCCTTCTGCTCAACAAGATCCAATAGTTCGGCCTGTCCTTTGGAGAGCTTCAAGCTTGTTTTATCGGCCGGACTGCGGCCAGACAGCCAGCGTTCCTTTCTGACCGCGATCCTGGCTTTCTGCCACACCGGCTCGGAAAACAGCAGCCCCATCCGGCAGTATTCCTCGATGCCCTTTTCGGCGGAGGGGGCGAACTTCTTTAAAAGATACTGGTGCGACACCGAGCCCTTCTCGATTATATGATCCAGCATAGGTTCGGCCGGGATCTGGCCGGAATAATTTCCGTTGAGCCACACCATCCTCAGCTGTTTGGCATCCATCCCCGGTGGCAGCGCCGCCCGGATGGCCTCCCCCCAGCCACAGCGGTAATATTTGGAGACCCACTCGGTCAGCTCCAACAGCTCGCGGCTGATGACTGGCTTAATATCTATCACCTCCAGAATGGGCTTGACCGGAAAATCGCAGGTTTCTTTCAGATGCACCACATATCCGATGGCCTCCCTTTTGCCCAGGGGAACCCGCACCCTGATCCCCGCGCCATCCACCGTCAGGTGACCGGGGATCAGGTAGGTAAAACAGCGGCCCTGGGGGATGGACAGCGCCACATCAGCGTATTTCAAACTTTTGCTTGACAAATTTGTTTTTTTAAATTAACCTTATGCCTTGAACTAGGATTTATTGAGGGATGAAATGACAGCGAAACATTTCTTCTTGGCGGCTCTATTGGCCCTCGCGGCCGGAGGAACCGCCTGGGCCGACTTCGGCGACGGACCCGGCGAATTCATCTTTCCCAGCGGGATAGCCCTGGACCGGGAGGGGAACATCTATGTCAGCGAGATCGGCAATGACCGCATCCAGAAGTTGGATGCCGACCAGCAAGGGCTGAACAGCTGGGGCCGCTTCGGGCGGGACAGCGCCGACTTTGACGACCCCACAGCGCTGGCCTTCGGTCCCGACGGCAACCTGTATATCGTGGACAGCGGCAACCGGCGGGTGGTGGTCTGCGACACCGCGGGAAATACGCTATGGCACATCCCTCTGCCGGATTCCTCAAAGCCCTGGGGCATTGCTTTCGCTGCCGAATATTTTTATGTTTCGGACCGTCAGAACAACCAGATCTACCTTTTTAACCAGAACCGGAATCTGATCTCGGCGCTGGGACAGAGCGGATCCCTTAACGGCCAGTTCCTTCAGCCCAAGGGCCTGGCGGCGGATGGAAATAAAAGGCTGTATGTGGTGGATGCCGGGAACAACCGGATTCAGGTTTTCTCGCCGGAGGGCATTTTTATCCGCAGCTGGGGCGGCTATGGCGAGGGCGAGGGCGAGTTCGACAATCCGGGGTGCATTTTCAGCGGGCCCTCCGGCCAGCTGATGATCACCGACTCCGGCAACGACCGTTTTCAGGAATTCACCGCCGAGGGTCTCTTTTCCAGCTACGGCGGAGGTCCCGGCACCGAACCCGGCCAGTTCCTGAACCCCAACGGCATCGCCATAGACAGCCGGGGCACCCTCTATATCGTGGACACCGATAACCACCGGATCCAGGTCTTCAGTTCCCAGTGATATTGGCCCGCCTACCAGGACTCGAAGGATTGCCTTATGATCTCGGCCGCCAGGTTTTCGGCGGCTTTTTTCATTCCGGATTCCTCATCGGATTCGCTGACCTGATAGGTGCCCCACCCGGAGAGGCTTGCCGACTCCCATAGAACCTTCCCGGCCGCCGATCTCAGCTTGGCTTTGGCGGCGATGGTGGTCTTGTACTGGTTGACCTGCTCCTGGCTGGTGTATTCAAAAGGAGCCCGGGTATATCCGGTCACCGCCAGTTCCAACACCGCCTCCGCCTTTTCCGGGTCGCTGACCTTGACCCGGCCGTCGTTGTTGACCGCCGTTATCATGGTGGTGGTCATGATCTCCGACAGGCGGTATTCGGCGGTGGTGTTCTCGACCACCGGTATCCCCACCGTCTGAAAATCCAGCCGCCCTCCGCTGAAAGAGTAACATCCGGACAGCATCAAGGCCAGGGCGCCGGCAGCCATAAAAAATATTTTGACGCTGGTCTTCATTTTCTCACCTGGTTAAAATTGCCAGATTCTCTATGTGATAGGTCTGAGGGAACATGTCCGCCAGAAAAAGTTTCTGCAGTTTATATCCCCGGCCGACCAGCAAGGCCGCATCCCTGGCCAGGGTCGAGGGGTTGCAAGACAGATAGGCGATCCGGGCGGGGTTCAGACCGGCGATGGCTTCGATGACCCCGGGGGCGGCCCCCTGCCGCGGCGGGTCCAGCACCAGAGCGTCAGCGGATTTCAGTTTGATCAGCTGGTCCTCCGCCCGGCCGCAAAGGAACTCACAGTTGCCGATGTTGTTAAGCGCGGCGTTGACTCTGGCATCATCCACCGCCGGAGCGAACTCCTCAATGGCCGTCACCCTTTTGGCCTGCCCGGCCAGCTGCAGGGCGATGGACCCCATGCCGGAATACAGGTCGGCCACCTCATCGCCGGGAGACAGCTGCAGACTTTCCTTTATGTTTTGATAAGCCATCTCGCTGGTCCGAAGATTTGACTGCAGGAAAGAGCCGGGCGACAGGCGACAGGTTATATGGCCGATCCGTTCCGACAGATATTCCACCCCGCCCAGGTGGGTCCATTTTTTGCCCAGGATGACGTTGCCCCGGGCGGGATTCACATTCTGCCAGACGGATTTTATATTTGGAACTTCCGCCAGGATCCTCTGGGCTATCTTGTGGAGGTCCGGCTCATATCTGGTGACCAGGACCAGGGACAGGGCCTCTTCGCTTTTGCTGTACCGCAAGATCAGATGGCGCAGGTTTCCACTGTGCCCGGCCGGAGTGCTGCCCTTTAGCCCGCTTTTGTTGATGACCTCCTTCACTTTTCGGAAGGCCTGGGTTATCGGTTCCTCCAGCAGGGGACACTCCTGGATGTCGACCAGATCGTGGCTTTTTAGCCGGTAATATCCCATCCCATTGCCATTTTTTGAAGCCTGGACAGGGTACTGGGCTTTATTGCGGTAATGCCACTCTCCGGCCGGCGGCAAAACGGCTATCTCATCGATCTCGATCTTCCCCAGCCTTTTGAATATCTCCCGGGTTATGTTCGTCTTCTGCTCCAGCTGGTATTGGTAGTCCATCATCTGCCACTGGCAGCTGCCGCAGATCCCGAAATGCCTGCAGGCCGGCTTTACCCGGTGGTCCGACGGCTTTATTATCTCATGGACCTCCCCCCGGCTGTAGGTCTTGTGCGGCTCGATTATTTTTACCTTGAGTTCGTCGCCCGGAACGCCGTAGGGCACGAAGACCGCCTGGCCCTGATGATGCCCCACCGCATCGCCGCCGTAGGCCAGATTCTCCAGAGAGATATTCAGGACCTGCCCGGCCCTCAGCATGAATTCACCGGAACAATATCGGACATCATAACCAATGCATCCTCGTTGTGATAATATTTTTTCCGGATGGCGACCGGCCTGAATCCGAAAGTTTTGTACAATTCGATGGCGGCTTCGTTGGAACTTCTGACCTCCAGGCTGGCCATCCGGCAGCCCAGCCGATATGCCTGTTGCAGGATCTCCTGAAGCAGGCGCCGGCCGCATCCCCACCTTCTTTTTTCGGCAGCCAAGGCGATGTTCCCCAGATGGAACTCGTCCAGCACCACCCAGCCGACGGCATATCCGGAAATCTTCCCGTCGATTTCCAACACCAGAAATATCCGGCGGCCGTCATCCTTCGTCTCCTCCCGGAACATATTCTCCGACCAGGGGTCGGGAAATGAGCGCTTTTCGATATCCAGTATCTCCGGCAGATGCTCCGGCCGCATTTTAAGGATTCTTTGGTTCATTTCTTCAGCTCAGCGTCAGCCGGTCGGACATAGAAAGCGTCCAATTGTTGGGGATCCACTGCCTGATCCTCTTGGTACAACCGGTGGGCCAATCCCGCCAGGCCGGACAGCACCCGGCCCGACGCGAGAAAATCCTCGTCCTGGCGGAACTTTTTGGCGGAGGTCCGGAACAGATCCCGGTAGCTCAACTCTCCGCTACCGAACAGCAGGGCATCCTCCGGCAGCATTGCCAGCCACTTCTCCGGCCCGATAGACAGATAATCGCTTTCCCTGACCGGCTGACCATCTTTCATTTTATATAAGGCGGTGTAGATCTCCTTTTTCTTGGCATCGATCATGGGCGACACATACCCTTCTTTTGATTCCTGCGAGCCGGCCATCGCATCCAGGGTGTTCAGGGAAAGGGCTGGAAGTTTAAGCCCGGCGGCCAGGCCCTTTATAAAAGCTATGCCCACCCGCAATCCGGTGAAAGATCCGGGCCCGGTGGCCGCCGCCAGCAATCCGATATCCGACAACTTGATATCATGGCGTTTAAGCAGTGCCCCCAGTTCAGCCGCCAGAATTTCGGAATGCCCGGTGCCGGCCTCCCGGGAAAGGCCCGCCAGCACCTTCCCCTGGCGGCAGAGGGCGATATTAAGATAGATCCCGCTGGTATCCAGGCATAAATACATCATAAAATATCCCAATCCATTGGAAACCCGCCTATCGGGATCATTTTAAATTCCCTTTCATCCGGTGATCTGATGGTGATGTAAACATCCAATCTGTCCTGGGGAAGCTCACCCCCTGCGTTCTCCGGCCATTCTATCAGCACCAGACCCTCGCCGTAAAGATATTCTTCATACCCGATGTTCAGCAGCTCAGATGGCGATTTCAATCGGTACAGATCGAAATGATAGATGGGATGCTTGGCGGTGTATTCATTTAGCAGGGTGAAGCTGGGGCTGACCACCGGCTCCTGCACCCCCCAGCCCCGGCAGATGCCCTGGGCCAGGCAGGTCTTGCCCGAGCCCAGGTTGCCATAAAGACAAATCACTTGGCCGGGTTTTAAATGGACCGAAAGCTTCTGGCCAAAGTTTTTGGTTTCCACCGCAGAATGAGTAATTAGTTTATTAGTCATCATTATTGCCTGCTATATTATAACCAAGACCCATACTAACATAAGGTTCTTTAGTGTTGTAATAACCTTTATTCCAGGGAATACATATATTGGAATTCAATAAAAATGATTTATATGATACTTTAACACCGAAATTACTTTGTGAACATATGCGTGACATTCGATAAAAAGGATAAAAATCTGTATTTTGACCAGCTGACAAGAAAATATTTTTATTGATTTTATATCCAACCTTTAAATTTGCCAGCCATACAGCAGGTACTACAATGAAAATAATATCATATAAATGTTTTTTACCATCTTCAAGCATAAAACCAGATAAAGCCATAATAGAAGCAATGCCATTCGAAGAAATGTAATAGATATTATCCTGTTTTACAGATGAAACACTAAATGCTTCAATCCCACGATAAAAGCGATTACCTTTAATAACTGTTAATGACGTACGCAGGTTAAACTGTTCTATATATGAAGAAGAAACTGCCATTTCTGTAATCGTTTCAGAAAACGCGTAATTTAATGGCAACAACAAGACAATGCAAATAAATATATATTTATTTATAAACATTTTATAAATCCTCATTTCGGCGTCATCACCGCCACCGGCAGTATCATCTCCTCCATGGAGATCCCGCCGTGCTGGAAGGTGCCTTCGTACCGCTTGCGGTATTCCTCGTATTTGGTGGGGTACACCAGGTAGAAATCCTCCTTGGCGATCAGGTACTGCATTCCCTTATATTCCTCCGGCAGTAGATAATCTGCCGGGTTCTTTATCCACAGCACTTGGCGGTGATCCCCGGAGATATTGTTGCCGGACTTGTAGCGCAGATTGGCGGTGGTGTTCTGCCCGGCCTTGATCTCGCTCCCCCGCCGGCCCTGAATGGAGCCATGGTCTGTCGTTATGATCACCTCCCGTTTCTGGTGGGCGGCCATCTGCAGGATGTGGAAGATGTCGGAATTGGAGAACCAGGTCAGGGTCAGCGAGCGGAAGGCCTTCTCATCCGGGGTTATCTCCTGAAGGACCTGGGAGTCGGCCCGGGAATGCACCAGGATGTCCATGAAGTTCACCACCAGGCTGATCAGTGGGACGTTCTGGTAGGAGCCGAAGTTCTTGCGCACCTCCCGGCTTTCGTCAATGTTGAAGATCTTGATATAGCGGGGATCGGGTGAGGTTTTGCACTTGAGCCGGGCCAGGTTGATGTCCATCAGCTGATGTTCGTAACGGTTGCGGCTGGCTTCGTTGGCCGCATCGCTCTTCTCCCAGTACTGGGGATAGCTCCTGGCGATCTGGGACGGAAAAAGTCCGCTGAATATGGCGTTACGGGAATAAGGGGTGGCGGTGGGCAGCACCGAATAATAATAATCGGTGTGGATGTCGAAATAATTCTTGATCACCGGTTCGATGGTCATCCACTGGTCCAGCCTCATGCAGTCCAGGATAAGGAACAGGCATTTTTTGCCGGCTTTGGCCGGAGGCACCACGTAGCGCTCCACGATGTCGGTGGACAGCAGAGGCCGCGACTGGCCGTGCAGCCAGCCGGAATAGTTCTCCTCCACGAAACGGGAGAACTCCAGATCGGCCTCCCTGAGAGTTCCCTCATGGCTGGCATGGAGGCCGTCGTCCCGCAGCAAAGAGAGCCGCAGGTCCCATTCTATCAGATTGCGATAATGGCGGCACCATTCCTGCCAGTCCAGGGTGCGATAGTCAAAACTGCGCAGGTCCTGGGAGGCCTGAACGTACTCCCTGACCGTCTGCTCCTCCACCAGCTTGCGGCCGTCCAGCACCCGGCGGCAGGAGGCCAGCACCTGGGCCGGATTCAGGGGCTTCAGCAGGAAGTCGTCTATTCTCTGACCCAGGGCCTGCTCCACCAGTTCCTCCCGCTCGCTCTTGGTGGCCATGATCACCGGCAGGTCGGGGTTTATCTGCTTGAGCCGAGACAGGGTCTCCAGCCCGTCCATGCCGGGCATCATCTCATCCAGCAGCACCAGGTCGAAGTTCGATGTCCCGATCTTTTTTACCGCCTCCTCCCCGGAGGCGGCCGGCGTCACCTTGAAGTTCTTACCCTCCAAAAAAATGATCTGCGACTTAAGCAGATCTATCTCGTCGTCGACCCACAGGATCCTGTAGCCCTCATCCATCAAACACCCCTTCTTTCGACGTTACCCTGAAAATCAATGGCCGTGCCTTTTGAGGGGCAGGGTTATCAGAAAGGCCGATCCCTGTCCCGGACGGCTGCCGGCCAGTTTGATCTTCCCCTGGTGGTAATCCTCTATGATCCGCCTGACCAGCGAAAGCCCCAGCCCCCATCCCAGGGTCTTGGTGGTGAAGCCGGGAGAGAAGATCTTTTTCTGGTGACCCGGCTGTATCCCCCGGCCGTTGTCGCTGACGGTGATCTCTATCTTTTTGGCGGCAACCGCGGTGCTTATCGATATCACACCGTCGGGGCCGTCGATGGCGTCGATGGCGTTCTTGATCAGGTTCTCCACCGCCCAGGTGAACAGGTCCCGGTTCAGCAGGACCCCGGGATCGTGGTGGTAGTTTTCCTCAAAGCGGATCTTCTTGCCCATGTTGGCCACCCGGTGGGTGAAATATTCCACCGCCTGATGCAACAGTTGATTGATATCGGCCTCGGCCAGTTTGGGAATGGAGCCCACCTGGTTGAAACGGTTGAGCACCCTCTCCAGGTGGGCCAGGTCGTTCTCCATCTCGGGGATTATCTCCGGCGGGGTCTTGGTGCCGTCCTGGAGCAAGGTCAGCCAGCCCATCAGGGAGGAGATGGGGGTGCCCAGCTGGTGGGCCGCCTCCCGGGCCAGCCCCACCCACACCGCCCGCTCCTCGCCGGCCTTGATGGCCCGGAAACCTATGAACCCTATCCAGACGAACAGGGCGATCATGCCGATCTGGATGAAGGGGACGTAGCCCAGCTCCTTCAATATCTGGGGATTGCCGTAATGCACGTAGCCCACCACCGTGGAGTCGGAGTTGAGCATCATGGGGATGGGCTGGTTCTCGCCGTCCAGTTTCAGGATGGCGGTCTTGATCCCCGTCAGCGGATCGCCGGGCGGCAGCGAGTCCCACTGCTTCATCTGTTCGGTGGTCATGGGGTAGGGCTCGATGCCGATATTCTTCCAGGCCAGGGGAACGCCCTTCCGGTCGGTGACCACCACCGGGAAATTTATCTTCTGGATGATCTCCTCGAAGATGATGCCGGTCTCCGGAACGTCACCCACCACCTCCGGCACCGCCGCCGTCATGCAGAAGCGGGCGAACACCCGGGACATGATCCGGGGCTCCTCCTCCAGCTTGCGGATCAGCAGGGTGGTGTAGATCAGGGAGACCAGCACCAAGCTGGCGGCGCCCACGAACAGGTAGGAGCGCCAGATCCCGGTCCATCTGGAATGCGGTTTGACGAAAGAGACCATAAATGATTTTAATTAATGAAGTTTAATCCTGGACACTAAATTCTAAACCTTAACAACTGTACATTTCAAATATATTATTAGATCTTTACCTGGTTCCGCCCCCCGGCCTTGGCCCGGTACAGGGCCTTGTCCACCTTGTCGATGATCTCGTCCTTCTCGGAGCCGTCATCCGGAAAACCGGAGACCCCCAGGCTGATGGTCACCCGGCCGATATTTTTCGCCCCCTCGGCCTCGAACCGGTTCTTCTCCACCGCCACCCGGATCCGCTCGGCCAGCAGCCGAGCCTCGGACTTCTTGGTCTCGGGCAGCACCAGCATGAACTCCTCGCCGCCGTAACGGGCCACCAGGTCCACGTCGCGGGCCTGCTCCATGAGCAGCCGGGACACCTCTTTCAGGACTATGTCCCCCACCGGATGTCCCAGGGTATCGTTGATCTTCTTGAAATGGTCGATGTCCATCATTATCAGGGACAGCGGATGACTGTACCTCCGGGCCCGGTTGAGCTCCCGGTCAAAGAAAGATTGGAAGAAACGGTGGTTGTTCAATCCGGTCAGGCCGTCGGTCACCGCCAACTGCTCGGTCTCCTCATACAACCGGGCGTTCTCCAGAGCCACCGCCACCTGGCTGGCCAGGGTGGTCAACAGCCGCTGGTCCACCTGGTCGAAGGCGTTGACGTTGTCGCTCTCCACGTTGAGCACCCCCACCACCTGCTGTTTGATCTTCAGCGGCACCGCCAGCTCCGAACGGGTCTTGCCGTCTATGCTTACATAGTGCTGGTTCTGGGCGACGTCCTTGACCATGATCGGCTCGCCGGTGGCCGCCACCATTCCGGTGATGCCCTCCCGGCCTATCTTCAGCCGGCGTCCCATCTCGCCCAGGATGTTCTGGTACCCCAGGCTGGCCTTGAACACCAATTCGTCGGCATTGCGATCCACGATCATTATGGCGATCTTGTTGTAATGGAAGGTATCACTCAGGATGCGGCAGACCTGATCCAGCAGCACATCCAGCTTCAAGGTGGAGCTGACCGTGGTGCCCACATTGTGCAGCGCCGAAAGTTCGCTGATCCGGCGGTTGGCCTCTTCATACAGCCTGGCGTTATCCAGGGCTATTGATACCTGGCTGGCCAGGGTGGTCAGCAGCCTCAGGTCGGACTCGGTGAAGGCGTCGGTCTTGTCATCCTCGATATTGAGCACCCCGACGGTCTTTCCTTCCCGCTTGATGGGCACTGCGATCTCCGAAAGCACCCGGGGATCGATGGCGCTGTAGCGCGGTTCCTGGCGGACGTCGTTGACGATCTGGGGTTCCCCGTGCTCGGCCACCCAGCCCACCACGCTGTTGCCGCCCACCGTGAAATAGAGCATATTCAGCTCCTCGCCGTATCCGGACTGGGCCCCGATGAAGATGCTCTTGCTCTGCGGCTCCACCGTGAAGATGGCCACCTTCAGGTAATGCAGGGTATCCCGGATGACCCCCACCACCTTTTCCAGCAGTTTTTCCCTTTCGATGGCCGAGGAGATCACTATTCCAATATTGTGCAGGGTGGAAAGTTCGGAGATGCGGGCCTGGGCATCGTTATAGAGTGTGGCGTTGGCAATGGCCAGGGCCGCAGTGTTGGCAAAGGCCTCCAGCGATCGCACCTTCCGTTTGTCGGGAACCTTGCCGTCGGTCGGCTTATCTATCTGGATGATGGCCAGCAGCTTCTTCTCCTTGGAATATAGTGGCACTATCAGCAGGTTGCCGGCCTGCCAATCCTCACCCTTGCCTTCTTTATTGGGAGGAGGGCTGTCGCCGTTGCCATCATCTTTGCCGAAAGGCAGAAAAAAGGAATTTCCTATCCTATATTCAGGTTTCATCAGGTTCAGATATTGCTCCAGGCTGGAATGCACCTGCCGGATGTTCTCGAACTCCTCGGGGCTGAAACCGGAGGACGCCTTGTGGGTAAGCAACTGGCCGCCGCCCTCAACCAGACTGATCAGGACCGCCTCGAAACCCAAGCTGCTGTGAATGCCTTCCACGATAACTGACAGGATCTCCTCCAGTTTGAGCGAAGAAAGAATGGTGCTGGACAGGTACTGCAGGGTGGAAAGCTCGGTGTTGACCTCGATCTGCCGTTTTAAGGCCAGATTAAGCCGAGTGTTGGTGTCGGCCAGCTTGTTCTCGCTGTTTCTTATCTCAGAGAACAGGGCCGCATTCTTCCAGGCCACTGCGGCCTGGTTGGTGAACAGCGAAGCCAGTTCGAACTCCCGGTCGGCAAAGCCCCGGGATACTTCCCGCCCTATGACCAATACCGCTTCGGCCCGTTCCTGGACCATCAACGGAAGCACCAGCAACGACTCGGCCTCCGCGGTGGTGCCAGGCACCACCGCGGTCCTCTGGTCCTGGTCGGTATTTTTGATCATCTCCGCCGTCCCGCTCCTGGCGATGGCCCCTGTCAGTCCGGTGTCCACAGAGAATGGCAGGTCGGCCATTATCTCCTGGGCGTTTGGCCCCCTGGCCAGAATGGGGCTAAGCTGCCTTCTCTCCCAATCGGCCCGATATATGGCCAGCCGTTCAAACGGGATCAACTGTTCGATCTGGCCGGCGATCTGCTCCAGCATCTGGTTGACATCCAGTGTCCCCAGCAACAGGGAGCTGGTATCCAGCAGGGCCTTTTGGGCCGTGACCCTTCCATCCAGGGCGGTCACCAGTTCGGCCCTTTCCAGGGCCATGGATAGTGAGTTGCCCAGGGTCAAAGCCAATTCCATATCTTTGCGGCCAAAACGGCGGTGGTTGCCGGAATAGTTGTTGATGTTCAGCACCCCGATCACCCGGTTCTTGGCCATCAGAGGAACGGATATCGTGGAGGCCAGTTTTTCCTCCTGCCCGGTCAGTTTGAAACGCTTGTCCTGGCTCAGGTCGTCGGTAAGCACCGGCTGCATTTTCTCCGCCACCCAGCCGGCCAGCCCCTGCCCTATAGAGAAGGCCGCCTTGGCTGTGGTTGCCGGGGACAGCCCCTTGGAAGCTTTTATTCTCAGCTTTTGGTCGTGGGGATCCACCAGCATTATCGAAAGGGTATCGGCGGTTATCACCTGGGAGATGGTGTCCATCCCCAATTTTAATATCTCACTGGCGTTGGTGAACGAGGTGATGGCCTGGCTGAACTGGTACAGAATGGACAGTTGTTTCAGGCCCTCCACCATATCGTGATACAAACCGGCGTTGTCCAGCACCAGGGCCGCCTGAAAGGCCAGGGCCTCGGCGGAGAGCACATCCTGATCCGAGAAATCCCCGCCATCCTCTTTGTCGGCCGCATAGATCAGCCCGATGATCCGGTTCCGGGTGGAAAGCGGGATGACGATCAGCTTGGATATCTCGAACAGCCTGGCGAAATCCCTCAGGACATACGGGTCGTTGGCCACGTCGTTGCTGTAGTACGAACGGCCCTTCTCGAAGACCGTCGCGGCGATGCCTCCCTGGTCCAGTTTAAAATGGAACTGCCTGGCCAGGGTCTCGATATCCCGGTATTTTTCCCTCTGGACCTTGGACAGAGGCTCGGAATAATGGATCGGGAGTTGGGCCTCGACCTCGTCGCTCTCCTGGTTGTAAAGGCTGATCAGGCATTTCTTTACTGATAGAGCGGAGGCTATCTTCTCCACTATCTTGCCGGTGACCATCCCCAGATCGCTGCTGACCGTAAGGCTCTGGGAGATGCTGTTGATATCGGAGAGCTCCCGGATCCTCTTCTCGGCCAGCTCCTCCAGCCTGATCTTGTTGATGGTCAGGGCGGCCTGCCCGGCAAAATTCTCCAGCAGCCTGACGTCATTTTCGTCGAAAGCATCGACGGCGGGACTTTCGATGTCCAGCACCCCTATCACTTCATCCTTGGACCATAACGGAATAGCCACCTCAGAACGGCATCCCGGGACGCCCTCCAGATATCTCTGGTCCTTCAAAACATCAGGCGCATAAAGGGTCTTGCCGCAAGACGCCGCCCAGCCGCATATACCCTGCTGGCCTATCTTCAGCTTCAGCCCCATCTGTTTTTGAGGATACCCCACGGCCGCCTTGATAAAAAGATTTTGTCCCTTCTCGTCTTTTAACAGGATGGCGCAATTCGGGTATCCCAAAGAATTGCTGATGATCTCCAGAATGGTGTTCAGAACCTGCCCCAGGTTCTGCTGATTTACCGCGGCGTTGGTGACCTGGAAAAGGGTGGACAGTTCCTTGATGTTCTGTTTTGATTCTCCATGCATTTTAGCGTTATATATGGCCCCGGCCGCCTGGTTGGCCAGGATCTCGGACAGCCTCAAGGTATCGCCGGTCAGGGTGTCGTGGTGCTGGTCGTCCCAGATCATCAGGATGCCCAGGCAGAGATTCCCGGCCAGCAACGGCACCCCCAGCCAGGCCTTGGTTTCCGGAGCGGTGGTCTTCAGCCTGCGTTTTCGGCATTCCACTTTATAGTCGTTGCTGAGGATCGGCTCCCTTTTTTCCCAGACATAGGTCGCCAGCCCCTGCCCCAGCGGAAAACTCTCCGGCCTTACTTTCCGGCCGTTTCGGTATTCAAAGATCACCGTGAATATTTTTTTCTCAGGCTCCGCCAGGGCCAGCAGCATGTTCCGGGGTTTGATGAACCTGATGATCCGGCGGTATATCTCCTCAAAGATGCTGTCGGAATCGGCACAGGTGGCGGCGGCCCGGCTGACCTTGACGATGGTGTCCAGCAGGATATCATTGTCGCCGGTTCCTGGAAGGTGGCTGCGGTCCCCGGCCTGGGGTGCCTTGCGCCGGGCGACCCTTTTTTGCAGAGAGCGCTGGTCGCTTTTTTTTGAGATCATTTCAATCGCCCTCCTTGATGCCCGATTCCCGGCGGAACAGCTCGGTGAAGGCGTTGACGATCTTATGATCGAACTGGGTGCCCGCGGCATCCTGCAGCCGCTGCAGCGCAACCTGGAAGCTGAAAGCCTTGCGGTACGGGCGATCGGAGGTCATGGCCTCAAAAGCGTCGGCCACGGCTATGATCCTGGCCTCCAGGGGGATGTCATCGCCTTTTATGCCCCGGGGATATCCCGAACCGTCGTAATACTCGTGATGGCAGTAGATGACCTCCCCGGTATGGCTCAGGGCATCGATCTCCAGCACCAGCCGGCTGCCGATGACCGGATGCAGCTTGACCTCCTGGAACTCGGCGGTGGACAGCACATCCGGCTTGGCCAAAATGTCCTCCCTGATACCCAGCTTGCCGATATCGTGAAGCAGCGAACTGTAATCGACCAGCCTGAGCTTGTCCTCGGACAGTCCGATATGCCTGGCTATCTTCAGAGCGTAATGCCGTACATTCTCGGAATGACCCTTGGTGTAGGGGTCCTTGGCGTCCATGGCGGCCACGAAGGCCTTAAGGGTGTCGTAGTAGCTGCGCTCCAGATCGTTGTACAGCCGGATGTTCTCGATGGCGATGGCCGCCTGATTGGCAAAAAGCTCCAGCAGGTGCACCGTTTCGATGCCGGGGATATTGCCGTCCCAGGGCTCGTCTACCGACAGGTATCCTACGGTGACCCCCTTTATAACCAGGGGGACTATCAGCACGTCATCCCGGTGCCAGGTCCCGTTCGATTGGTAGTTTTGGCTTACGAACCGGGCGGCGAAATTTTTATGGACCTCGGCATCGCCGTGAGGGATAAAATAGGAATTGCTCCTGCGGTATTTATCCAGGAATATCTTGGCCTTGTGTGGGGCGTCGTTGACCGGGGATTTTTCTATATTTTCCACCTCTTCCGCTCGCAGACCGTATTGGGCGATGTGGCTGCGGTACCCGTTGTCCTCCAGCACCATCACCGCCTTATGGAACAGCCGGCAGTCGGCTATGCCCTTGATGGTCAGGTCCAGTTTTTCCTGCAAGGTCTGGGCCCGGGCCACCGACAGGCCGACCTTGAACAGGTGCTCCAGTTTGTCCTTTTCGCCTTTCAGAGAAAGCTCGGCCTTCTTCCGGACGGTGATATCCTCCAGGGTCCCTTCGTAATAAAGGGGCTTGCCGCTTTCATCCTTGACCAGCCTGGCGTTCTCCCTCACCGTTCGAACCGTGCCGTCCCTGCTGCTCAGCTCGGCTTCAAATCCCACTACCTCGCCGTTCTTCTCGATCTGCCTGATAAACCTCTCCCTGGTCTTCTTGTCGAGATAGACGCTATTGTTGAGATCCAGCCCCTGGACGTCCTCCGGGTTTTTATATCCCAGCATCCGGATAAGGGAGGGATTGGCGAAAAGAAGTTTGCCTTCATTGGTGCTGCGGTAGATGCCCTCGGAGATTCCCTCGAATATCTGGCGGTACTTCTCCTCTGAATCCTTCAGGGCATTCTCCATGTTGATCCGGTCGGTAAGATCACGGCACACCCCCATCACTTCCTGGACCGTTCCGCCCTCATCGTTCAGCGGCACCAGCCAGGTCTCCAGCCACATCACCCGGTCCCCCACCGGGGTGGGCAGCTCGTAGTGAGCCGCCCGGCCCTTTTCGAAGACCTCCCTCAGCTGCTCCTGCTGGACCTGGTTGATGTGCTGGGGGAAGAATTCGGTGAGGTTGCGGCCGATGGCCTGTTCTCCGGCCAGGCCCACCAACGACGCCGCCCGGTTGTTGGCGTACTTTATTCTGTCCTGGCGGTCTATCACGAACACCAGGTCCGGCGATGAATCGGCCAGGGCCTTGTACCGCTGCTCGTTCTGTTTGCCGGCAGATTCGGCCTCCTTCTGTTCGGTGATATCCTTGATCAGGGTGATCACCCTGATCACCCGGCCATTCTCCAAGATCGGCACCTTTCTGGTCTCGGTGACGACGGATCTTCCGGCCACCTCATTTTTTTCCTGGGACACGAACACCTTCTGGGTGCGAAAAACCGTTTCATATTCCTCCCTGACCTGCTGGGCCAAGAAGGGACACACCTCGAAGACGTCCTTGTTTATGACCTCAGGGGTCAGCTTCATGTCCCGGCACCACTGTATGAACAACCGGTTGGCTAAAATGATCCTCAGATCGCGATCCACCACATGGATGGCATCCCCCAGCGAATCGATGGTGGTGCGGTACTGATATTCGCTGGCCCTCAGGGCTTCCTCGGCCCGGCTCTTCTCCGTGATATCCTCCACCGTGCCCTCGTAATACAAGGTATTGCCGGAGGGATCCCTTACGGCATGGGCGTTCTCCCTGGAGACCATCAGGCTGCCGTCCTTGCGGCGCCATTCGCTGACCAGATCGGTTACCGCTCCGTCCTTTTCGATCCGGGACAGGAACTGCTGGCGTATCTTCATATCCGCATAACCCTCGCTGGCTATGTCCCGCTGCATCAGCTCCTCTGCCGAGGAGTAGCCCAGCATCCGGACCAGGGCCGGATTGACCATCAGCACTTTCCCCTCCGGGGTGCTGCGGTAAATGCCCTCGGCCACACCGTTGAAGATCTGGCGGTATTTTTCCTCCGACTCCTTGAGGGCGCTTTCCATTCCCTGCCTCTCGGACAGGTCATGAAATATCCCCTGCAGCAGTTTTCGGCCCCTGATATCCACCAGGTTGGCGCTGATCTCCACCGGGATCTGGCGGCCGTCTTTATGTACCACCACCAGATCGGGGAGAATGGCTTTGCCGTCCTTGATATGCTGCCGGAATATTTTCTGGTATTTCTCCCTCTGGTTGGCGGGATGCAGTTCCGCCTGGTTCATTTTCAAAATCTCATCCAGGGTGCGCCCTATCAACTGCTGGGCTTTCAGATTGGCGTCCACCAACCTGCCCGTCTCGGGATCCCCGACGAAGATGGCATCGTTGGCCTGGTCCATCAGTATCCGATATTTCATCTCCGATGAACGCAGTTCATCCTCGGCCAGCTTGCGCTTGCTGATATCCTGATGGAAACCTAGAAAGTATGATTGCTCCCCTATTCGAATGACACTGCATGAAACCTGCAGGGAGAAGGGGTGGCCGTCCTTATGGAAATGCTCCGCCTCGAATTGCAATGACTCGCCGGCTATCATTCTCCGCAAGCGTTCCGGAGCCAGCTTCGCAGACTCTGGAGTGTCCAGGTCCTCCAGACGGATGTGCTCCATCTCCGCCCGGCTGCCGTAACCGTGCATTCGGGCGAATGAGTCGTTGACTATCAGCCGGGAGCCATCGATCGACATGAACATGATGCCGTCCGAGGCCTGATCGAAGAGGGCCCGGTAATTGGCCTCCGATTCTTTCAGTTTCTCCTGGGCCAGCTTGCTCTCGGTGATGTCGATCTCAATGCCGTCCCACGACAGGTGCTTATTGGGCAGCCGCCGGGGCGAGGATATGAAAAGAGACCACCGGACTATACCGGATGGCATCCGCATGCGCACTTCGGCGCTGAAGGAGGACATCTGCTTCACGGCGGCCGCCTCGCGCTCGATAAGCATCTCCCGGTCCTCCTGGACCACCTGCCCGTAAATGGCCTCGGCGTCTTCCATAACCTCCTGGGCAGTGACCCCGTGCAGGTGCTCGACCCCGGCGCTGATGTAGGTGAAATTCCTTTGCTGTCCGTCCACCCCCGAATCTATCTGGTAGACTAAGCCGTTGGGGATATTGTCGCTCAGCGCCACCAGGCGGGTCTCGGTTTCCCGCAGCGCCTCCTGGGCCAGCTTGTTTTCGGTGATATCCCGGACCGCGGTGATGACCCGGACCACTTTGCCGTTCTCTGATATGGGTATCTTCCTGGTCTCGGTGATTATCCGGTTTTTGTTGAAGCTGTTCTCCTCGATGGTCACCATCACCTGGCCGCCCTGGAACACCTTTTGGTATTCCTTCAGCACTTTGTCCTTGGGCAGATAGGGATAGATGTCAAAGATGTTCCGGCCCACCGCTTCGCTGGTCAACCCCATCTTTTTGTTCCAATCCTTGAACACCTGGTTGGTAAGCATGATCGACAGCTTGGCGTCCACCACATGGATGCTGTCCCCCAGGGAGTCGATGGTGGAGCGGTACTGGTACTCCGAGGTATGCAGGGCATCCTCGGCCCTCTTGCGCTCGCTGATATCGCTGATGAACCCCTCCAGAGCCTGCAGGGATCCCTGGTCGTCATAGACCCCCTGGCCCTGCTCCCAGACCCATTTCTCGGTGCCGTCCCGGGCGATTATCCGGTATATCAGCTGGTAGGCTTGCTTCTTCTGGACCGCGTTCTGGATCTCATCCCACACCATCTCCCGATCCTGGGGATGTATCATCTGGGAAAAGGATACGGTCTTATTGGCGATGATTTCGTCCGGCTGGTAGCCGGTCAGCTCCCGGCAGTTTTGGTTGGTTATCTCCATGGGCCAGCCCTTGTCATTGCGGCAGCGGTAGACCATCCCCGGCAGGTTGCCCATCAGGGTCTCCAGCTTGCGCCGGCTCTCCTCCAGCTGCTCATGGGCCAAACGGCTTTCGGTGGCGTCGTCGGCCACCGCCAGCAGGCCCCATTGGGTGGGGTATACCGCTATCTTCAGGTACCGGTTGTTGAATTTTCCCTCGACCTGCTGGGACTGGCCGGTCTCCAGGCATTTCAGGTACGCCTGGTAGGACTTGGTGGCTTTGAAGCTGGGATACGCCTCCAGAAGCTTCTGGCCCACCAGCTCCCGGGTCCGCTTGCCGATGATGTCGAAATATCCTTTGTTGCAGTACAGCACCCGCATGTCCCGGTCCAGCGCCAGGATCGGGGAATGGATGCTGTCCAGCAGCACCCGGTGCTTCTCTTCGCTGTCCTTGAGGGCCGCCTCCATCCGCTTCCGCTCCCCCACGTCCCTGATGGTGCTGACGAAGAAGGCCGAATCGCTGCCGGCCTCCCGCACCAGGCTGATGGTGGCCTCGGTCAGGATCCGGCCGCCCTTCTTCCCGACCAGGATCAAGGACAGGTCCCGGAAAGAGCCGCTCTTCAGGATGTGCTTTTTGATCTCCGAGAACCTTTCCCGGCTGATGTTCTCCACCATGGAGATGATATTGGCCTGGCCCGGCTCCAGCGGCCCCGCCATCCCCAGCATCTTCAGGGCGGCTTGGTTGCAGTCCCGGATGTTGCCGTCCAGGTCGGATACGATCAGGGCGTCGGGGGAGGAATCGAAGATGCTTTTGACGATGTCCCGTTCGTTCACCAGGCGGTCCTCGACCTGCTTGAGGTCGGTGATGTCCACCAGATACCCGATGCCCTCGGAAGGCTGCCCCTGGTTCCCGTAGATCATCCTCATGCCGTCCCGGAGCCACCGGTAGCCTCCGTCCTTGTGGCGCAGCCGGTATTCGAATATGTGATGCCCCTGGCGCAGCAGTATCCTCTCGTCTGACTTGAACTTTTTGATGTCATCGGGATGGATCCGCTCGGTCCAGAAATGGTCCTCCTTCAGGAATTCCTCGGCCCCGTAGCCCAGCACGCTGCTGACGTTCTCGCTGACGTAGGTCACCTGAAAATCCTTCTCGGGGATCACACTGTAGATCACGGCCGGGCTGGCGGTCAGCAGGTGTTTCAGCCTCAGCTGGATCTTTTGCAGCTCTTGGCTGTATGCTTTACTGTCGCTGATGTCGACCACCACCCCCCGGAATCCGTCGAACTTTCCGTTCTTTAGCACCGGGGTGGCATAGATGCTGGCGGAGAACATCCGGCCGTCCTTGGTCAGGGCGGTGTATTCCTGTTCCTCGGCCTCGCCCCCCTGGGCCCGCCGGTTGAAGTTCTCCCGGGCCCTTTTCCGGTCCTCGGGGATGACCATTTGGAATATGTTCAGCCCCCGGTCCAGGTCGGCCCGGGTGTAGTTAAATTTTTCCAGGGCCACCAGGTTGCCGTAGGTCAGGTTCCCGGACCGATCGGTCTCGAAGACCGACTGGGGCAGCGCGTCGGCCAATTCCCGGTATTTCAGCTCGCTTTCCTTAAGGGTGGCCTGGGATAGTTTGAGCTCCAGCTCGTTGTTCTTCCTTTCGGTGATGTTGCGCGAATTTATGACCAGGCCCTTTACCGCAGGATTGTTTAACAGATTGATGCCGGTGGCATCCAGGGTTTGCCAGGATCCGTTTTTATGCTTGAACCTCAGCTCCAGCCTGATTGATTTCCCGGGAGCCAGCAGCTCCTGGTTGAATCTCACTATCAATCCCGGGACATCCCCGGGATGGATGAAATCGAACACATTTTTTCCCACCAACTCCTCGGGCTGGTAGCCCAGCTCGCGGGCGGCCGAGCGGCTCTTGAATTTGATGATCCCGTCCGAATCGAGTATGGTGATGATCTCGGAGGTGTTGTCTATGATAGCTTTGAAGTAATCCTGGGCGAATTTGATATCCTCCTCGGCCCTGACCCTAGCCAGGGCCATGGCCGACTGGTTGACGAAATTCTCTATCAGGTCCTGGCACAGTCCATCGTCCTTCCCCAGTTGGCAGATGATCACGGCCCCCAGGATATGCTGCCCGCAGTAGAGCCCCATCCCGTAGACCTGGGCGATCCCCAGGCCCGAGATCAGGGCATTTATCAGCTTGGCGGGAAACCCGCCGAATGAGGCCTCGGCCAGCCCGCCCTTAAGACTTTGCATCCGCCCCATCCGGAAATTCTTGATGATCCTGGGCGGGATGTCACTGAATTTCAGCCGGCCGGCCTTTTTCCCCAACAGCTCATTGACCTTTTTCAGGCTGGCCGAGGAGCCCCCCAGCTCCCTGACGGTCAGGCTGGAATCCGCGCTGTCGAATGAGCTGACCGCGGTGACGGCATTGCCGGCCAGTTTGCCGATGCCCTGGCTGATCAGCTTGAATATCTGCCCCTCGTCCGTGGTCTTGGCCAGCTGCATGGCGATCTCCGAAATGGCGCCCTTCTCGTGCAGCCGCCGGGTCTCATTCTCCAGGGCCCTTTTGCTCTGGGTTATCTCCCGGCTGACCTCCACCACCGATACTATCTTGCCCTTATCATCCTTTATGGGGTGGCTGCTTACTTGCCATACCCGGCCGTCCTGGGAGGTCATCTCATTTGACTGGGTCTGGCCGGTCTTCCGGGCCAGCACCGTGGGACAATCCTGACAGTCGGAGGAGGTCCTGCCCCAGAGTTTATAGCATTGCTGACCTATGATATCATCGGCTTTCCTGCCCAGAGAGGCAACCGCCGCCGGGTTGGCCCAGGTCACCCTGTTCTGCAGGTCCAGCTGGATGATATTGTCCGAGATATTTTCCAGGACCACATCGGGACAGGGGGCCGCGGCAACGGCTGCTTTCATTTTAGACTTGCCCTTGGCAGGGCTTGTCGCTTTGGGTCTTTTCACTTTGGGGTCTTTTTTGATCATTGCAGGCCCTTTCGACCGATATCCTTGCGGAAATGCATATCCTTGAAATGTATTTTCGACAATGCGCTGTATCCTTTGTCTAGAGATTCTTTCAGGGTTTTCGCCACGGCGGTCAGGCCCAGCACCCGGCCGCCGGAGGTCACTATGTTCCCGTTCCCCCTTTTGGTCCCGGCCTGGAAAAGCACCACAGTATCTTCCTCCCCGGCCTGGTCGAGGCCGCTGACTTCAAACCCTTTTTGATAACTGCCGGGATACCCGCCCGAGGCGGCCACGATGCAGCAGGCGGAATCATTGCTCCATTTGATATCCAATTCGGACAGCCGCCCGTCGATGCAGGCTTTTATTATCTCCAGCAGATCCGTCTCCAGCAGCCGCATATAGCTCTGGGTCTCGGGATCTCCGAACCGGGCGTTGAATTCCAGGACCTTGAAACCCTCTTGGGTATATATCAGCCCCGGATACAGACAGCCGGTGAAGGGGTTGCCGTCGTCGGCCAGGGCCTTGAGGATGGGATCGACTATGCGGGTTTTGATATCGCCTATCATCTCTGCGCTGACCCACGGCACCGGGGCATAGGTCCCCATCCCGCCGGTGTTCGGCCCCTGGTCGCCGTCATAGGCCGCCTTGTGGTCCTGGGCGGTGGGGAACAATTTGGCGGAACGCCCGTCGCAGAAGGCATGGATGGAGACCTCCTGCCCCTGCAAAAATTCCTCGATGATCACTTTGCTGCCGGCTTTGCCGAAACTACCGTCCAGCATCATGGATTTGATCGCCGGTACGGCCTCGTTGGAGGAATGGCAGATGAACACCCCCTTGCCCAGGGCCAGTCCGTCGGCCTTTATCACCAAAGGGTATTTCTGCGAAGCAAGATATTCCAGTGCTTTCTGATGATCGTCGAACTCGGCATATTTCGCCGTGGGAATGCCGGCCTGGGCCATCAGCCGCTTGGCATAGCTTTTGGAGGATTCTATCCGGGCGGCCTTTTGGGTCGGCCCGAATGTTTTCAGCCCGGCCTTTTGGAAGACGTCCACCACCCCGGCGGCCAGGCAATCGTCCGGGCCGATCACGGTGATATCCACCCTCTGTTTCAGGGCAAAATTCCTCAAGGCTTCCAGTTTGTCGGCAGAAATGTCCACGCATTCGGCGATCTGGGCCATGCCGGGATTGCCCGGTGCACAGTATATTTTCTTTATTTTGGGGCTTTGCGACAGCTTCCAGGCCAAGGCATGCTCCCGCCCTCCGGAGCCTATGATTAAAATTTTCATAACATTTTATGATATCACGAATTAAATGGCAATGTCAAACAAAAAAGTCATCGAAAAGCCAACAGAAACGGCGCAGGTTGCCCTGCGCCAATATATCTTTATCCCAAGGTAGACTTCTTTCCTTTTTTAAGTCGCCAAAACAGTACCCTGTTTCTTTTAAATCACATAAAATATTATTTCTTTTTGTTTAAAAATATTAATAAATAACCAATAAATATAAAACCCAACGCAACCAGTGTATTTAAATACCTCCCGTTTATGAAAAACCTAACAGCGGCAATAAATGCCAACAACGAAAGGATCCATCCAGAAAATATAAAACGTTCTTGAATTTCATACCTCTGGTATAATTTTCCCCACCATCTAGAATAACAGATAACGCTTCTTCCTGCGGTGAAACAATATGTTCCTCCCCGCCATCAGATAATATTTTTTCCTTCACCTTTTTGCTTGCTCTTTCCGGCCAAGGCGGGTAGTTTTCTTGTATGTATTTCCACTTTTTGATTATAATATGACTATTATAATAACCGACCGTGAAATAACAACTAAAATTCCAGGCCATGCTTGCAACAATAAACCTACGCCATATGTTTTCATGTGATTTTATAACTTGAAAATAATCACCAACAGGAGATAATGCTATTTTGTCGTATATTATAGAAAAAAGCGGCACCAAAATCATTGGAGCTATAATATGAAATAATGCGCCCTTGACCAATACGACATTTCTTTCATTACTGCTATAGTAGGTTTTTAATCGCTTTAAAGAGTCTGGCAGATCAATGTCCTTTCCCCTATGCCCAAAACCAACCTTCGCAGTCAATCTATCGAATATTACAGCCGGCAGTGTGCCAAAAATACTTAAATACAATATTTGCCATATATCATATTTTTTTACAATTATACTTAACAATGCTAAAATAAAAAAAGGCAAACTTAAAAATACTAACACGGCCTTAGAGCCATTTAATCTAATACTCCCGGGTATTTTGGATATTTTCTTCATTTTGCCTTTAAATCAATATTTAAAATCATAACCTTTGCCAGGCACATATCTATAAACTTGACCGCTTGTTATTTGCCATTGACCTTTTGTTTATTTGCCACTGCCTTCAGTTGCCACGGACTTTATTTGCCACGACCTTTCGCTTATGCTACATATTTGCCTTCCCTTGGAGGCCGTAGCTTCAGCGAAGGCCTCAGGTCGTGGTGGTTGTAAGATGAAAATATGGCTTTAGCCGAAATCATTTTATCTCAAAACTATGCGCCTTTATAAACGCCTCATATTCTTCTGAAAACAACGCTTTTCTATAATGCTCTACCTGGTTTGCAATATACATTCGTACCTTTTCCTCCCCCGATTGGCTGACCGACAGGGCGATATACTCATCCTGCCATTCAAATTTATGTTTCAACAGACCTTGTTTGTTTACCCAAAACGACGATTCGCCTTTTATCAGCATTACCGTTTTAGCAATGGTCTGCTCCGTGCCGAGCGAAACCAGAATATGAATATGGTCCTTTACGCAGTTTATGGCGTTTATGAAAATGCCCTTTTGTCTGCTGTTTTCCTTGATGTGCTGAAGCAACAGGACCCTTAACTGTGGCGTAATGATCGGCTGCCGGTTCTTGGTGGACCAGATCAAGTGTATCATCACTTTGGTGTAGGGCATTTTTTCTCTCTCTTGTTCCTGCGGCTCAGTTCCAGCTTTGGTTTCGGCTTAAGCCGGGGTGATCCCTTTTCCATTGCCACGATCTGAAGATCGTGGCAATTCATTATGGTTTGCCCAGCGGAATCCCCTTATTTTCTATATGCCGCAAGCTATTTGTTAGATGCCACGCATTTACGCCTATAAGCCAGATTTTTCAATTGATGCGCCCCTTTGTTGCCACAACCTAGTTGCCACGACCTTCAGGTCGTGGCAACATTTCTCCTAAATTCCTTTTGGCTTTAGCCAAAGTTCCGTATTACGGCAACCCACCCATTTATTTGTGCAATTGTAATTATCCCGCCTGTTTTTGTCAAGACAAATAAACGCATGGAACATTTAACATTTCCATTGAGTTTCCCCGGCTCCTTATGCTACAATCAGGGTTATGCGAAAACTGAAGATCAAAGCCTACGCCAAGCTCAACCTGACCCTCAAGATCCTGGGGCTTCGCCCCGACGGATATCACGATATCGATTCCGTCTTCCACTGCATATCACTGCATGACGAATTGGCCCTATCTCCCCGAAAGGACGGCAGGATAATCCTCAAATGCAATGACCCCAAACTGCCGACCGATGGTTCCAATCTGGCCTACCGGGCAGCCCTGACACTCAGGACCCTGGCGCTAAAAAAGCATCCTGATAAAAGGGCCCTCGGCGCAACCATCTCACTTAAAAAGAACATTCCGATAGGAGCCGGCCTGGGCGGCGGGTCGTCGGATGCCGCCGCTGTCCTGCTGGGGCTTAAAGAACTGTGGGGACTGGAGGATCTGACCCCGCCTCGCCTGAAGAAAGCAGCCGCATCCCTGGGATCGGACGTCCCCTTCTTTTTAAGGGGAGGCACCGCCCATGTCACCGGAAGGGGCGAAAAGGTCAGGGTCCGGAAATGCCCGAAGGAATACCATTTCGTTTTAGTATATCCGGGATTTCCGGTATCCACCGCCTGGGCTTATAAAAATCACAAAATCACAAAAAACTGGTTGACAAAAGGACCTAAATTTAGTAAAATGTTTGTGGAATCCTGCGGAATGGGAAAACCCGCCATTGACCTCTCCGGTTATTTGAGCAACGATCTGGAACCGGCGGTTATCCCATGTCATCCGCTGATCTCCAGGGTAAAAGCCGATCTGCTGGAAGCCGGAGCTTTGGGCAGCCTGATGTCTGGCAGCGGCTCTTCTGTTTTCGGCCTGTTCCCCGATGCCGATTCGGCCGAAAAAGGTTATAGTAAAATTTCAAAGATCTGGCCCGGCAGTTTTCTGGCCCACAGCGTATCCTCGGGAAAATAATTCGATAGATTTATACCGAACCAATCCAAATAACTCAACTACTAACATCGGCTACGGAAGGTAAAACATCTATGCAGATCACCGAGATCAGGGTATCGCTGCGCCAGGGCGGCAACGACAAGCTGTTGGCTTTTGCCAACGTGACTTTCGACAACGCCTTTGCAGTAAGGGGCATCAAGATCATCCAGGGGAACAACGGGCCGTTCATCGCCATGCCCAGCCGCAAGATGGCCGACGGAACCTACAAGGATGTGGCCCACCCCATCAACGCCGAGACCCGGCAGATGCTGGAAAAGGCCATCCTCGACGAGTATCACAAGACCCTCAAGGAAGCTCCGGCCGCCGCCAGGGAGGAAGTTCCGGTAGACTAAATTCGCTGATCTTTGGATTGAAATAAATTTCCGGACCGGGAAACCGACGGTTGACAGTAGGTCGTCGCGTTCCCTGCTGTTAGGCAGGAAACATCTCCATGCGGCTTACTTATAGCTTGACTATTGCAAGCAACCTGTTGTCAGCTTTTTTATTTCCCCCGGCACGGCTTAACCCTGGTTAAAATATTCAAGACCGGCCAGAGCCGCAAGTTTTTGGACAAAGTAATAGGATAAAAATATTCGGGGGTCGTCCAATTGGCAGGACACCAGCCTTTGGAGCTGAGATACCTTGGGTTCTCCGCCGGCTGAAATGATACAAGTGAAGCGGCGGCGGATCTGCCGTCGCCCTACTGCAAAAACTAACTGCCGGCAGAGAGTCCCTGAAAAATGTCATATTTTGTTTATGTTTTAAAAAGCATCTCAGTTGAAACAAGATATATCGGTTCCAGCGCAGACATCAACGAAAGATTAGTAGCGCATAATAATGGAAAATGCAAATATACCAGAAACCGGCGCCCGTGGGTTTTGGTCTATAGCGAAGAATTTGCCACACTGGCTGATGCCATGAAACGCGAAAGATATTTGAAGACCGGCCAGGGCCGGGAGTTCTTGGATAAAGTAATAAAATAAAAATATTCGGGGGTCGTCCAATTGGCAGGACACCAGCCTTTGGAGCTGAGAACCAGGGTTCGAGTCCCTGCCCCTGAGCCATAATTAAGATATGTTTAGTGAGGATCGAAAAGTGAACGGTGATTTGAAGGTATTCTCCGGGACCGCCAACCCCGACCTGTCGGTGGATATCGGCCGGGAACTGGGCCAGGCCCTGGGCGAATGCACCATCGGAAGGTTCTCCGACGGTGAGATCAGGGTTCAGATCAACGAGAATGTCCGGGGCGCCGATGTGTTCATCCTCCAGCCCACTTTCATGCCCTCCGACAACCTGATGGAACTGCTGATCCTGATGGATGCCGCCCGCCGGGCCTCGGCCAAGCGGATCACCGCCGTCATCCCCTATTTCGGCTATGCCCGGCAGGAACGCAAGGACATGCCCCGGGTGCCCATCTCGGCCAAGCTGGTGGCTAACTTGATAACCGTGGCCGGAGCCCATCGGATTCTGAGCATGGACATGCATACCGAGGCCATCCAGGGGTTCTTTGACATCCCGGTGGACCACCTCTATGCCTCGCCGGTGCTGATCAAACATTTTCAGCAGCTGGGGGTTCAGGATTTCGTAGTGGTGTCCCCCGATACCGGCGGCGTCAACCGGGCCAGGGCCTTTGCCAAGCGGCTGGGAGACCTTCCTCTGGCCTTCATCGACAAGCGTCGGCCGGGGCCCAACAAGATCGAGGTGTTGAATATCATCGGCGAGGTGGCCGACAAGAACTGCCTGATCGTAGATGATGTCATGGACACCGCCCGCACCATCTGCGAAGTGGCCGGCATCTTGAAGCAGAACGGGGCAAAGTCCATCTACGCCACCGCCACCCACGGGGTGCTGTCCGGCCAAGCCATAGTCTCCATCTCCGATTCTCCCATCACCGAAGTAGTGCTGACCAACACCATCCCCCTGCCGCCGGAGAAACGGATAGCCAAGATCAAGGTGCTTTCCATATCCAAACTCCTGGCCGATGCCATCAAGCGGATCCACAACGAAGAGTCCGTCAGCAGCCTTTTCAACTGATCTAAGAAAAACGAGCTTAATAAACTGCCAAACCATTAATATTAGGAAGAAAATCAACCATGCATGAAGTCACTTTAATTGCTCACCGCAGGGAGGAGCAGGGAAAACAGAAGGCCAAGGCCTTAAGGAAGAATGGCAAGATACCGGCCGTGGTCTACGGCCAGGGCAAGCCTGCCATTCCCTTGATGTTCGAGGCCAAGGACCTTCTGCCGCTGTTCAAATACGCCTCCAGCGAGAACGTCATCATCACCCTCAAACTGGCCGAAGAAAAAGGGGAGCTCAAGGCTATCATCAAGGAGGCCCAGACCGAGCCCATCCACAACGTACTGCTGCATCTGGACCTGCAGGAGATCCAGCTCAAGGAGAAGATCCGGGTAAAGATACCCCTGGCCCTGACCGGGATCCCTGACGGTGTCAAAAACGGCGGAGGAATATTGGAGCATATTCTGGACCTGGTGGAGATCTCCTGCCTCCCCACCGATATCCCCGATCAGATAACCCTCGACGTGCAGCACCTCAAGATTGGGCAGTCCCTTCATGTCAGCGACATCAAGCTGGAGAATGGCGAAGTGATCTCCGATCCATCCAAGGTCATCACCACGGTCATCGCCCCGCTGGTGGAAGCCGCGGCGGCCGAGACCCCAGCCACTGCCGAAGCGGCCAAAGAACCCGAGGTGATCGTCAAGGGCAAGAAGGACGAGGAAGCGGCAGAATAGCCTGCTGGCCGCATAAATGCCTAACAGACATCCCGACAGCAACACCTGGTGCATAGCCGGCCTGGGAAACCCGGGCCGGGAATACGGCAGCACCCGCCACAACCTGGGATTCTCGGTGCTTAATCATCTGGCCAGCCAGAACGGCATCACCTGGCGCTATAAAGACAAATTCAGCTACGGCATCAGCCGAACCCCCCGGTTCTTTTTATTGCGCCCCCTGACCTATATGAACTTAAGCGGGCAGGCGGTCAAACAGGTTATGAAGGAACGCAATTTCGGCACCGATCGGCTGCTGGTGGTCTGCGATGACATCAATCTTCCTTTGGGGCAGCTTCGTTTAAGGCTAGCCGGGTCACACGGTGGGCAGAAAGGCCTTAAATCCATCATCGACAGCCTCAAGACCGATAATTTCGCCCGGCTGCGACTGGGAGTGGGGCCCCTTCCCTCCTCCTGGGATGCCAGCGACTTCGTGCTGGGCAAATTCACCGCCCCGGAATACCCGGTGGCCAAAGAGATGACCGCCCGAGCGGCCGACTCGATAATAAAAATAATCAACCTAGGCCTGGAAACGGCCATGAATTCCATAAATCAGAAAACCATTTAGGGAGCAACACCTTGAACGCATACGAAACAGTGATCATTTTAGATCCGGCCACCGACGATGCCGGACTGGAGACCGAGATCCAGAAGGTCTCCGAACTCATCAAGCAACAGGGCGGAGAGACCGTCAACGTGGAGCGTTGGGGCCGCCGGAAGATGGCCTATCCCCTTAACAAACGACATGACGGCAATTATTTGTGCATCCAGTTCAATGCCCCGGCCGGCGCCCCCAAGGCCCTGGACCGGATTTGCCGCCTGAACGAGAACGTGGTGCGGCATCTGATAATCAAGGGGCATATCGCCACCACCACCCCGGTGCCCGTCGAAGCCGTTCCGGTTGAAAGCAAAGCCCCGGCCAAGGGCAGCGAATAATTAGGAGGGTAAAATGCCTGATCTCAAACTTGCCGAATTAAACCGGGTTTTTATCATCGGCCGGCTGACCAAGGATCCGGAGGTCCGCCAAACCTCCAACGGCACCCCGGTCACCAATTTCACCATCGCCATCAACCGCAAATACAAGAGCCTCTCCGGAGAACTCAAGGAGGACACTACCTTTGTGGGCATAGTGGCCTGGCAAAAGCTGGCCGAACTATGCAAGCAGTTTTTGGCCAAAGGCCGGGCGGTGCTGGTAGAGGGCAAGATGCAGAACCGTTCTTGGGAGACCGAGGACGGCCAAAAACGCAGCACTTTGGAGATCAGGGCCGACCGGATAGAATTCCTGGACCGCGAGCCCCGGGCCGCCGGAAGCTCCGCCCCCTCACCGGACGGCGGCAGTCCCGAGGGACAGCCCAACGGGCCAGAGATCTCCCCGGATAAAAGCGACGACGATCTCCCCTTTTGATTTAAGAGGAAAGTAATATGAGTGAACTACGCGTTCCCACCCTTAACCGGGTCCTGCTGTCGGGCCGGCTGACCCGTGACCCGGAGTTGAGATATACCCCCAACGGAAGTGCGGTCTGCAATTTCTCGCTGGCGGTCAACCGGAGGCATAAGGACCAGTCCGGGCGCTGGCAGGATGACACCACCTTCATCAATGTGGTGGCCTGGCAGGCCATAGCCGAGAACGTGAACAAGTATCTGCATAAAGGCAGCCCGGTGATGGTGGAGGGCCGGCTGGAAAGCCGTTCCTGGGAAACCGAAACCGGCCAGAAAAGGACCGTCATCGAGATCCGGGCCGACAGCGTCCGCTTTTTGGAAAAAAGCGAAACCGGCCAGGACTCGGCGCCCGAGGCCGATTGACAGCGTCCGGCCGACCTTAAGAAAAACTCAATCTAACATATATTTAAGGAAGACATTCAAATCATGTTGAAAAGAGAAACCAAAGACAACCCCCGCAATCCCAAAGAACGCAGGGTGTTTCACCGCAAGGACTGCAAGTTCTGTTTGGATAAGGCCGTCCACATCAACTATAAGGACGACAAAAAGCTCCGCCACTTCATGACCGAACGCGGCAAGATAGTCCCCCGCCGGGTCTCCGGCAACTGCGCCAAGCATCAGCGGATGCTGACCACCGCCATCAAAAGAGCCCGCCATTTGGCGCTGCTCCCGTTCATTTCCGAACACCGTTAATCAAGCATTTTAGGAGTAACAATATGAAGGTCATACTGACCCAGGATATTCCCTCCCTGGGCAAAAAAACCGAAGCTGTGGAGGTCAAGCCGGGCTACGCCAGGAATTACCTGATCCCCCAGGGCAAGGCCCTTCCGGCCAACGAAAACAGCCTGAAGCAGCTGCAGATCAAGATCAAGAAAGAGGAACTGCACCTCAGCAAAAAGAAGCAGGAGGCCGAAGAATTGGCCAAGAAGCTCAACGAGGTATCCTGCACCGCCACCGTTCAGGCCGGCGAGGATGACAAGCTCTATGGATCGGTCAGCATCCCCGATATCGTGAAGCTCTTGGGCGACCAGGGGGTGGATATCGATAAAAACAAGATCATACTGGAGGAGCCGATCAAGGCCCTGGGGGTATACAACATACCGATCAAGCTCCATCCGGAAGTGGAGGCCACGATAAAATTATGGGTAGTGCGTCAGTAAAAATATCGTCCTTGCTCAAGGCGGAACGGATTCACCTGAACCTCAAGGCCGCCGGGCGGGATTCCGCCCTCAAAGAGCTGGTGGGCCGGACCGGGCTGGAAGAGAAAGAGCAGAAGATCCTTCTGGTCAGCCTCAAACAGCGGGAGGAACTGGGCTCCACCGGGATCGGAAAGTCCGTGGCCATCCCCCACTGCCGCTCCCTGCTGCTTAATTCCCTGACCCTGATCGTGGGACGGTCAAAAGCCGGGGTGGATTTCGACTCCATCGATAAAAAGCCGGCCAAGCTTTTTTTCCTGATCATAGCCCCGCCCCACGACCCCCAGAACCAGTACCTGATCACCTTGGGCAGGATCGCCCAGCTGGCCAAGGAGCTGTCCCCGGCTGATGCGCTGTTCACTGCTGACCAGCCGGCTGAATTCATCTCCCGGATAACGGAATTAGAAAAAAATATTTAACGATGAGGTCATCATGCATCCCCAAATGGAATTATTGGTTACGCTGCACGACCTGGAGCTAATGATCAAGGAGACCACCGAAGACGCCGCCAAGGAGAAAGCCATGGGATTCAAGATCGACAGCCTGGAGCACCTCACCAAGGCCCAGTCCGACGTGGCCAAGCAGGTGGACAAGGATATCTTCTCCCGTTACCAGAAGCTCAAGATCAGATACGGCCGCCCGGTGGTCCCGGTGATCAACGGGGTGTGCTGCGGCTGTTACATCAGAATGCCGACCGCCCAGGCCACCAAGGTGGGCAAAAACCAGTCTCTGACCACCTGCGGCAATTGCGGCCGTTTTCTTTACTGGCTTTCCGAATAAAATAATCACGAAAGGAGCATACATTGTCTCAAATATGCAATATCTGCGGCAAAGGGGTGGACTTCGGCCATACCATCAGCCATGCCCATAACGTGGGACCCCGCCGCTGGAATCCCAATATTCAAAAGGTCCGGGTCCTGACCGACGGAAAGGTAAAGCGCATTTCCGTCTGCACCCGCTGCATTCGTTCCGGCAAGGTTCAAAAGGCCAAATAGCACCATCACCTTTGGGCTGCAAGGATGATAACTTGCAGCCCTTTCACATCATTTTTCAGGAACACCATAGCGGCTTATGAAATATAAATTCTGTCCCCTCTGCAAATCGCCCCTTAAGCATAAAAAGATCGATGCCCATAAACGGCAGGTCTGTCTGGACTGCGGTTTCATCTATTACCAGAACCCCACCCCGGCGGCCGCCGCCATCATTTTGATCGACGGGAAGCTGGTGCTGGTCAAGAGGAAATACGAGCCTTTCGCCGGATTATGGTCCCTGCCCTCCGGTTTCATGGAATACGGCGAGAGTGCCCAGGAATGCGCCGTCCGGGAGTCCAAGGAGGAGACCAACCTCAAAATAAAGCCCGGCCCCCTGGTGGGCGTATACAGCGGGGTCGACGATCCCCGGTGCCACGTCATCCTGGTGGTCTATCAGGGACAGGCCATGACCGGTAATATGATGGCCGGGGACGATGCCAGCCAGATCGAGCTGTTCAATCCCAAAAACCTCCCCCGGGACATCGCTTTCAAGGCCCACCGCTATGCCATCCGGGACTTCCTGTCCCGCCAGAAATGAGAGGCCGGATCCTGGGCCTGGACCTGGGGCGGCGCCGGGTGGGCCTGGCCCTTACCGACGAATTGCTGATCACCGCCCAGCCCCTCCCTCCCCTGGAGATCAGGGGGATTCCCGACCTGATGAAACAACTGCTTCCCATAATAACTCAGAACAATGTCACCGAGGTTGTAATGGGAAGACCGACCGGGCTGGACGGCAGCGACACCCACCTGACCGGCTTGGTGGATAAAGTCAGGTCCCGGCTGGAGGATGAATTCAAGCTGCCGGTGCATCTGTACGACGAACGGTTCACCAGCAAGATCGCCCAGCGATCGATCCATCTGGCCGGAAAAAAATTAAAGGATAACAAGAAAGCCCTGGACAGCATTTCCGCATCCTTGATATTAAGCGATTTTTTAAAACTTCATGCTGAAAAAAACAGCGATTAAAATAACACTGGCGGCCTTGTCGGGCCTTTTTATTTATCTGCTGGCGATAACCTTCGGCACCAGATCCATCGACCGGGACTGGCAGACCAAAATTATTACCGTCAGGCGCGGGGCTTCGGCCGGGCAGATAGGCAACCTGCTGCATCGCAACGGCGTCATCGAGCATCCGGCCGTATTCAAATACCTGGCCCTGGCCGGCGGACTGAACCGCAGGCTGAAGGCCGGGCGCTACCGTTTTGACTACCCCCTTTCGGCCTGGGAGGCATTGGACAAGATCCATAGCGGTGCGGTGGTCTACCACCAGGTCACCATCCCCGAGGGCCTGACCATGGCCCGGATCGCCGGCATCCTGGCCAACGAAGCCGGGGCCGACAGCCTGGAAATGATCCGGGCCTTCCGGGACACGGCGCTGATGGGTACCTACGGAATAAAGGCCGCCTGGCTGGAGGGCTACCTTTTTCCGGAGACCTATGATTTTGAGTGGGGGTCTTCGGCCGATCTGGTCGCCCGGAGGCTGGTGGAGAGCTTCTTTGCCAATTTCAAAGCGGAATGGATGGATGATATCCAGAGGCAGAAACGGGACCTGCACCAGACGGTGATCATGGCCTCGCTGGTGGAGCGGGAGGCCCAGGTGGATTCGGAGAGGCCGGTGGTGGCCTCGGTGTTCTACAACCGCCTTAAGGCCAGGCGGCCTTTGGAATCATGCGCCACCGTTGAATACGCCCTGCCCCGGCACAAGAACCGCCGGCTGACCTACGACGACCTGGAGATCGACTCCCCCTACAACACCTACCGGCGGCAGGGCCTGCCGCCCGGCCCCATCTGCAACCCAGGCCGAAGATCCCTGGAGGCCGCGGTCTACCCGGCCCAGACCAATTACCTCTATTTCGTTTCCAAGGGGGACGGCAGCCATATTTTCACCAGGACCCTGGAGGAGCATAACCGGGCCAAACGCCTGGTCCAGGAACTGAAAGACCGCCGCTGATCCAGCGGCGGTCTTTCTCTTATCCCAGCCCCAGGTCCCTCAGGTCGCTGTCCCGCGAACGCCATTTCTTCTTGACCTTGACGAACAGCTCCAGGAACACCGGCCGGTCCAAAAACTTCTCTATGTCCCGCCGGGCCGACGAGCCGATGGCCTTCATCTTGTGGCCGCCCTGGCCGATCAGGATGGGCTTTTGTGACTCCTTCTCCACCCAGATGGTGGCCGAGATCACATCCTTGCGGCCGGGCTGCTCCTTGAACTGGTCGATCACCACCGCTGTGGCATAGGGCACCTCGGCCCCGCACAGCTCGAAGATCTTCTCCCGGATGATCTCCGATACGAAGAATTTCTCCGGCTGGTCGGTCAGGGAATCCTGGTCGTAGAAGGCCGGGCCCTCCGGCAGTTTCTCCAGGATGCCCTGGCGCAATTCATCAATGCCGAACCCCTTCAGGGCGGCTATGGGATAGATGTCTTCGATGGCCGTCAGGCGGTGAAACTGCGCTATGGCTTTCAGCACCCCCTCCTTTTCCAGCAGGTCGATCTTGTTCAGGACCCCGATCACCCTGCCCTTCTTGTTTTTTCCCAGGAAGGCCGCATCCTCTTGGGAGATCCCGGCCTGGGCATCGGTCATGAACAGCAGCAGGTCAGCCTCTTCGATGGAGCGGTGGGCGATCCTCAGCATTTTCTCCTGCAGGGCGTAGCCGGGGTCCAGCAGCCCCGGAGTGTCCAGGAATATTATCTGATAGTCCGGACCGTTGTCTATCCCCAGCACCCGCTGCCTGGTGGTCTGGGGCCGGCGACTGACGGCCGAGAGCTTCACCCCTAGAAATTTGTTCAGCAGGGTGGATTTGCCGACGTTGGGCCGGCCGGCGATGGCCACATAGCCTGTCTTCATGCGCGGCTCCGGCAAGGCCGGCCGGAACGCAGCTTTGATCGATCGATCCTCCGGACAGCCGGATTTATACTAAACTTGTTCATTTCTTGTTCGGCAGAAACATTTCGAATATCTCTTTACCGCTGTCCACATCATAGCCGGACAGCCTGATTGAATCGGGCTTGGAATCCCCCTTGGCATAGATGAACATCTTTTCGAAATAGGCCGGCCGGCAATTGATGGTCATCTCGGCCTTGGCCACATTGCCCTTAAGATAGACCGTGATCAGCCGCTCCTTAAAAGGTTTAAGGGTCATTTTGAACATCTTCCCGGTGCTGTCGGGATTGATGTTGTATCCGTAGACCTTGGCCCGCTCGATGAAATTCATGCCCTCGGTGGTCTTCCCGGTGGAATCCTTGGCCCACATGATCCAATAGACCTTGATGGGGTCTTCGGCGTCAATCTTTCCGTCGGCCCCGATCCGGGCCTGGTAGTAAAGCTTGTTGGCGTTCTTGGTCCGCTCGATATGGAACAGGGGCTGGGTGCTTTGGGCCAGAGCCGGGCCGCAAAAGGCGGACAACGCCAGGATTGCTATCATCAACTTTCTCATATAGGCCTCCTTTTATTGTTTTTTATTGGATCGGTCCCATTTTATAGCTTTTACCGGACAATTGCTGAGGCACTGGCCGCAGGCAAAGCAGTCGGCATGAATTTTCCGGTCATTATAGATTCCCTCCATGGCCCGGGTGGGGCATACCCTGACGCAATTCAGGCATTTGATGCATTTTTGGCGGTTTATCCGGGGGGATAACAGGCTGAGCTGTTCCACCAGCCAGCCCGCCAGGCCGAAGGGGCAGAACAGCTGGCACCAGGGCCGGTAGAAAAACAGGCTCAGTATCAGCATCAGCGATATGAAAATCACCCCTCCCAGACCGATATCCGCCAATTCAAGGTTGAACACCTTGAACGGATCGATCAGCCCCACCCAATCCAGGCCCCAGGCAAAAACACCCAGGACGATGCCGGCCAGCACCGCTATCCGGATGCCGTTGGTCAGCCAGAATGGCAGCTTGAATTTTTCGACCGGGCTGAAGCTGACGGCATCCTGTAGGGCCCCGAAGTGGCATCCCCAGCCGCAGATGGATTTGTTGGAAACCAACACCAACACCAGGAATACCGCCAGGGCCGCCATCCGGGGAGGAAAGAGAACCCCTTCTCTCCCATACAGTACGATGGCATCCTTGACAGTGCCCATGGGATTGGGATCGCTGCCCAATATGAATCCGAAGAGGAGAGCCGTGCCGATCATCCATACCAGGCGGATCCGGCCGGTGACCAGTTTTTTTACCAGCATGGTGGTGGCCGCCGTCAAAACGGCTATCCACAGGGCGAACTTTGACAATATCAGCCGCCAGTCCTTAGCCTTCTCGGTGGCTTGCACCACCTTTATTTTACGGATCACCGATGAAGCCTGCTCGGCAGTGCGGCCGGTCTGGGGTAATTTCAGCGATGCGGAGGCCGGCTCCAAGCTCAGTCCCTTGAGCAGTTTGGCCTCCGGGATCCCGTTGGCCCGGGCCATTCCCGATATTGTCATTGTGCTGTCAACCAGTATGCCGCCAATCCTGACCTCCTCGGCAGAGACCACGCCCAAGGACACCAAGATAGAGGCTGCAACAGCCGTCAGTATAAATATTTTACCCTTCATGATATCTACCATCCTTTACAAGATCATCGGACGCCGCCGCTGGCCGATCTCATGACCGCCCTCAGGTTGGTCTGGTATGACCGGTTGCCGGGATCGAGCGTCAGCGCCTGCTCCAGGTATTTTTGGGCGGAATCTGGAAGGTTTCGCCGATAGTAGACGATGCCCAGGTTGTTAAGGGCCTGGTGATCATCCGGCTGGAATTCCAGCATTCGGGTGAAGCTGGTCCCAGCGCGACCCAGGTCGCCGAGCTCCAGATACAGAGTGCCCAAATTCATCCGGGCGTCCCGGAAGGAAGGGGATATCTCCAGGGCCTTGTTGAAGCCGGCCTCCGCTTCCCGGTACCGGCCCTGTGACATCTGGGCTATTCCCAGGTCATTGTAACCGTGAGGATAATCACCCTTCAGAGCGACAACTTTTTTAAAGGCTCTTTCGGCCTCCTTCAGCCGGCCGTTCTGCAGAAAGAGCCGGCCCTGCATATCGTGAACATAATACAGGCTGGGGGAGGACCTGACGGCGTAATCCCAAAAGACATTTTCGTTCTTGAAATCTTCGGCGTGAACCACGGTTTTGACCCCCAGCAGGATCAGGACTATTGAATATATCGCATAGGACACGGCCGGCCTCTGGGCCGCCATCAACCAGATATTCAGTTCCAGGACCATTATGATAAAGCCGATCAGCGGCAGATAAAGGCGATGCTCCATGAAATTGGCATAATCGGTGCTGCTGAAGAAATTGGGGGCCAGGAACAGCAGAAACCAGCCTAAACCTAACAAAAACGACCTTCGGTTCCTGAGGCCCATCAATATCCCGCTTACCAATATCCCGGCTCCGGCCAAAGCTATCACCAGGCTGGTGTCCCGGGGGACCGGGATGGCGGCGAATTTCAACGGGATGACGATCTTGCCGATATAGCCCAGCAGGCCGCTGGCGATATCGGGCAGACTGTTGACCGTGGTCTCCCCCAGTCCCGGGGCGGCCGTCATTTTCATGAACAGCCACAAACTGCCTATGACCAGCCACCCGGCAATCAGCTGGAAATACATCTTAAAGACTGCCTCCCTTTTCCCCAGCCAGGCGAACAACAATAGCAGCGCCGGAAGCAACAACGCCGTCTCCTTGGCAAAGACGGCCAGCAGGCCGGAGGCAAAATGCAGGAACAGCCACAGGACCTTCTTCTTTTCCAGATATCTGTCCCAGAATATGAAAGAAGCCAGGACCCAGACGGTCAAAATAATATCGTTGCGCCCCGGGATCCAGGCCACCGCCTGCACCAGGACCGGGTGGATCGAAAAAATGGATGACGCGATGAAAGAGGCCCTGGCGGAATATTTGAGCGTTACCAGCAGATAGAACAGCAGGCAGCAGCAGGCCGCGTGCAGCAGGATATTGGTCAGGTGATAGCCCCAGGCGTTTTTTCCGCTGTACAGGGAATCCAGTATGAAGGAGACCGTCAGCAGCGGGCGGTACAGGGCGCCGTTGCCCCCATAGGCATCGGCTTTGAAAGCCCCGACAATGTTGCCGATATCGCCTATCAGGCTGTAATTCTCCACTATCAGTCCGTAGTCATCCATCAGGGTGTAGCCGTGCCGCATAACGGGCAGATATACGGCTATGGCAAGAACCGCCACCGCCAGGCAAAGGACCAATCTCCGGCCAGCCCTCGGCTTGGCATTGGTTTTTATTTTATCTGTTTTTCTAGGCAAGGCCCGTTTCAAAGTATTTTGCTGTTAAGATGTGGTCATTCGGCGAAGGCCTTGGCGGCGGCGCTCAAACTATCCAGCAGTTTTTGGTAAGCGGCCAGATCGGTCAATACCTTTTTCTCCCGGTAGGTGATGCCCTGATCGTCGACCCTGACCCCGGGATACTTATTATAAAGGGACAGCAATGTTTGCTGGAACTCGGAGCGCTTTACCAGATACTTGATCTTCATCTCATCCTGGCCGGAGATGTAGACCTTGTTGTCAAGGTCGGGGTTGCCGGTGCTGATGGATTGCTTGCCGAAAATATTTTTGCCCATCTTGGAAAGGAAGTTGCCCACCACGATGTTCAACCCCATTCCCAGTGGTTGGCTGAACAGCAGCTGCACCACCGTAAAGCTCTTCTTGTCCTTCTTCTCGGTCCGGATGATGACCTTATAGCCATGGTATTTTCCGGCCACCCGCCAGGGGGAGAATCCCGACACCACCTTTTTGACCAGCCCCTGGAGGTCGATCCCGGCATCTCTGGGACGATGATAGGCGGGACGGACCGGTTTGCCCTGGCCCATGAATGACAGCGGGTCGGTCTGGCTGAACTCCAGCCCCAGCTTCAGGGCGATATCCCTCATCTTCTCTTTCTGTTTTTTCAGGCTGAAATAGCTTCCGATAAGGGCCACTGCGAATATTATCGAAAAGAGAAGAAAGGGGAACAGATCATTTATCATCCCGGGATCGATCTTCATAAACCACCTCTATTAGGTTATCTCCTTGGTCTGCTCCAGATGTTTTCCCTCCACGCTCTCCAGCCGGTCCTCGAAGCGGAGCAGCCTCTTCTCGGCCTCCTCGTATTTCTTCCAGGCGTTGCCGATATGGGTGCCCACCACGTCGAACTCCCCCCGGAATTTGCCCAGGTCCCCGGCCAGTCGGGACAATGATTCGATTATCTCCTGGGCCCTCTCCTCCACCTTCATGCCCCGCAGGCCCAGGATGATGGCCTGCAGATAGGCATAGAGCGAGTTGGGCGAGACCGGGATAACTTTTTGTTCTATGGCGTAGGTGGAGATGGATTTTTCCTCGCCGAAGTTCTCGTCCTTGATGATGGTCTCGTAATAGACGTTCTCGGCCGGGATGTACATCAGGGCGAAATCGAAGGTCCCCTCGTCCGGCAGGATGTACTTGGAGGCTATGGCGTCGGCGTGTTTCTTGACGTCGGAAACGAATTTCCGGCGCCAGGTCTTGCGCTCCTCGTCGCTCTGGGCCGCCAGCATTTTCTGAAAATTCTCCAGCGGGAACTTGGCATCCACCGGCACCAGCTTGTCGGACAGCCTGACCACGGCGTCCACCTTCTCGCCGGAGCGGAAGGTGTACTGCAGTTCAAAATGGTGGGGCGGCAGGATCTGGGCCAACAGGTCTCCCAAGAAATATTCCCCCATCCCGCCCCGCAGCTTGGGCGACCGGAGGATATCCTGCAACGAAGAGATGTCCTTGCCCATCTCCTGCATGGCGTCGGTGGCCTTGGAGAGCACCCCCAGCTGCTTCTGGACCTCCCCGATCACCCGGGCGGCGCTGTCCAGCCGGTCCCCCACCGTTTTGGTGTTGCCCTCCAGCCGCTGGCTGACCGATTCCATGGAGTTGCCGATCTTGCGGTCCACCTCGGCCAGCCGGGAATCCAGGGTCTGCCGGGTCTCCTGCATGCGCCCGTCCAGGGAGGTTTTGGTGTCCTGCAGCCACTGGCTCATCAGGTTGAGAGACTGGTCATTCTTGGTGGAATCCTTGAGCTCCCGCAGGGCCCGGTCGGTCCTTCTCTGCATCAGGAACATCCCCAGCCCGAATATCACAATAACAGCCGACAATAGAACATACATTACGGTCATCTTACGTCCTGCCCCAAATTGATTTTTTTGTTATCGCAGCACCCCTTCAGCTTGTCGATGTTCTGCCGGGCGGCTTCGTAGCCCACATCGATCAGCTGGACGGCGGTCTTCAGGTCCCAGCTGGATATCTCGCCGGTCTGGCATTTTATCAGCACATCCAGCTCCTGCTCGTAGACCTCCAGGATCTTGTCGTTGGCCAGCATCATGGAGCGGACCCCGATCTCGAAAAGATTGGTGGGCTCGTACTTGCCGGTGGCGAAGGCCACCCCGATCATCAACTCGGGATTATATTTTTTCAGCGGCTTGACCGGCAGGGGATCCTTGATCCCGCCGTCCGACAGCAGCCACCGGCCTATCTTGACCGGGGCGAACACCACCGGCACCGAGCAGGAGGCCCGCACCGCCGGGGCGATAAGGTCGTCGGGGCTGTTGGGGAATATCACCTCGTCCCCCGAGATCAGGTCCACGGTGGACACCGAGAGGGGAAGCTTGAGCTCGCTGAAGCGGCGGTCCTTGCCGATCAGCTCCTCCACCAATTTCTCTATCGGCTCCGAGGAGACCAGCCCCTTGTTGCGGAAGATCATGGTGGGGGTCATCAGCTGGCTCCAGGAGATGTTCTTGGCGATCACCTCCAGCCGGCCGGCGCCTATCCCCGAGGCATACAGGGCCCCGATCAGAGCCCCGCCCGAGGTCCCGGTCAGCACGTCGACCTTGACGTTTTCCTCCTCCAGGGCCTTCAGCACGCCGATATGGGCCAGGCAGTATCCCACCCCTCCGGCCAAAGCCAGGCCGATCTTCGGTTTGTCATTCATAGTTGATTAATTATGTGGTAATTAAAAAATGAATTTTTGATCATGTTTCCGCGTATTCCTTTATTTTTCTCATCACCCAATCACTTTTATTAAGCACTTCCTCATTGCTAAAGCGGATGACCTTGATTCCATACCGATTTATTATCTTTGTCCGCAGTTGATCGCAGTCCTTCTGCTGTTCGTGGATGCCTCCGTCCACTTCCACCACCAGATTGAGTGCTTCACAGTAAAAGTCAGCGATGAAGCCGTGTATGATCTGTTGTCTCCTGAAGTGAAGGCCCATGAACTTATCCGTTTTAACACCATTCCAAAAACAATTCTCGGCTAAGGTCATGTTACTCCGCATCCACTTGGCCAGTTTAAGCTTGTCGGAAGATACTTTTTGTAAACGAATAAGTCCGGTCGGCATGTTTTAAGCTCGTTGTTTTTGACCTAACCCCTGCCCCTTCCCCATAGGGAAGGGGTTAGGCAAAGTCCCTTCCCTTGTGGGGAAGGGATTTAGGGTTAGGTCACTCCCTTATTGCTTTGATCTTTTCGGCGTTCCTGGCCAGTATATCCTCGGCCGCCATCCGACCGACTTTTATCAGGTCGGTCGCGGCCGCCAGGTCCCAGCGGCTGCCCCCGCCGATATGGCTCTCTATCATGATGTCGGCGGCCTTCATGGCATCGTCCACCCTTTCCTGGTTGGCGATCCGCAGGGTGCGCAGGGCCACGTCGAACATGTTCTTGGGCTCGTCCCGGGCTACTTTGAAATCAGCCGCGATCACAAAATCCGCTCCGGCCGCCTTGATCTCGCGCACCGGCAGCGGCACCAGCATCCCGCCGTCCACCAGCAGCCGGTCCTTGTATCGCACCGGGGAAAAGACCAGCGGAAGGCTGCAGGAGGCCCGGACCGGCAAAGAGATGGTCTGCGATTCATCCTCGGGAAACATGATCTTCTGCTCGCTGACCAGGTCCACCGCCGAGACCAGCAGCCGGGTATTCAGATCGGCGAACCGCCGGCCCTTGCCCAGCAGTTCATCCATCAGGTCCTCGATCGGTTTGGAGGAGCCCAGGCCCTTGAAAAGAAAATGGGGGCCCATCAGCTTGTTCCACTTGATGGACTTGGCGATCTCCTCTATCCGGTCCAGCCGGATGCCCGAGGCGTAGAGGGCGCCTATCAGGGCCCCGCCCGATGTTCCGGCGATGATGTCCGGTTTAAGGTTGGAATGCTCCAACGCCTGCAGGACACCGATATGGGTCATGCAGTAGCCCACGCCCCCGGCCAGGGCCAGGCCGATCTTCGGTTTGTTCATGTTAACCTCATCACTTGGGATTCTTTTAAGATTGCAAGAGTTATTTGCTCAATTCCTTTACCCGTTGCTGGTATTCATGCAACGGCGCTTTTTGCAGGATCTCCCGGTACAACTGCAAGGCCTTTTCCCTTTCTCCGGCAGACCCGGTAAGAAGGTATGATTCATAATGCAGGTCGGCCTGCTGGGCCGGATCCCAGCCACCTTGGTCCAGCATTTCCTGAAGCTCCCTGCCCCCTTGGGCCTGCCCGGCCAGCCTGGCCCGCAGCTTGCGGACATTGAACTTCAGTTCCGCAACATTGACCAGTTTGACCAGTTCACTGGCCTGGCCCAGGTATCTCCCGGCGTTTTGGATATCCTTTAACGCCCAAGCCGTCTCCGTTAGCATGGTCAGAAAATAGCCTTTATAATACTTGAGGCCCAGAGTTTCGGCCGCCTCCAATGCCCGCAGATATCCTAGCTCGGCTTTACGGTAATCCCCGTTCAGGTATTCTATCTGGGCCAGCTGGCCCAGAGCCACGCAGCGGTTCTTGTTGTCACCAAAGCGGGCGGCATATTCCAGCCGGATATTTATCAGCTCCGAGGCCGGTTCGAAATCTCCCTCCTGGATCATGATCCCGGCCAGGTTGCCGGTGGTCATGGCATAGGTCTGTATGTCGCCGGTCTTTTTGGCCAGGGCCAGCCCCTCGTTAAGCAGCTGCCTGGCCGAGCTGAAATCATAAACACCCCAGTAAGCCAGGGCCATGTTGCCCAGCAGCTGGGCCAGTTTCACTTCGTTCCCGGATTTTATATATAGCTCCCTAGTCTGCCGATGCAACCGCAAACATTCTTGGTAATCGCCCTTGTCCCAGTGCAGCATGGCCTGGTTATTGAGCGAGCGAGCCAGCTCTTCGCTGTTGCCGCTGCGCCGGGAGATCTCCAGGCTCTGGTCAAAAAAATCCCTGGCTTGGTCATACTCGCCCCGGTTGAGGTGAACGGTCCCCATGGCCGACCAGAAACTGTTGAGCCTGGCCCCATCGTTCATTTTTTTACAACAGGCCTCTCCCCGGCCATAAAGCTCCAGGGCCTTCTGGTAATCGCCCTTTTTAAACCACAGCCAACCGGCCTCCAGCAGTGATTCCGCCAGCTCACCGCCGGGATCCGGCAGGGACTCGGACCATTGCAGGTTGGCCGTCCACAACGACAGCGAGGCATCCCACTTTCCGCCCAGCTTGAGCATGGCGGCCTTCCTAGCCATCACCTGAAAGGGGTGGTATCTTGTTTTTTCCCCGGCAACCTGCCGCTGCCATAGGATTATGCACCTGAATTTATATGCTTTGCGCAAAGGCATCGGCCGGTCAGACCATGGAGGTCTGCTTATTCCCCGAACTCAGCCCCAAATGCCTGTACGCTCTCTCGGTGGCCTCGCGGCCCCGCGGAGTTCTCATCAAAAAGCCCTCCTGGATCAGGTACGGCTCGTAGACCTCCTCCACCGTATCGGATTCCTCGCCCACCGCTACCGCCAGGGTGTTCAGGCCCACCGGCCCGCCGTTGAACTTCTTGATGATGGCCTCCAGTATTCGCTTGTCCATCTCGTCCAGGCCCACCTCGTCCACCTCCAAACGCAATAATGACCTCTGGGCGATGGCCGCAGTGACATTGCCGTCGCCCTCCACCTGGGCGAAATCGCGAACCCGGCGCAGCAGGCGGTTGGCCACCCGGGGCGTTCCCCGGGAACGCTGGGCTATCTCCCGGGCCCCGCCGGGATCGATACTGACGCCCAGGATCTTGGCCGAGCGCATGATGATCTGCTCCAGATCGCCGTGGGTGTAATAGTCCAGCCGGTTGATCATGCCGAAACGGGCCCGCATGGGGGCCGTTAAAAGCCCGGCCCGGGTGGTGGCGCCGATCAGGGTGAATTTGGGAAGATTGAGCCGCACCGAACGGGCGCTGGGGCCCTTGTCTATCATGATGTCTATGCAATAGTCCTCCATGGCCGGGTAGATGTATTCCTCCACCATCCGGTTGATGCGGTGGATCTCGTCGATGAACAGCACATCGTGTTCGCCCAGGTTGGTCAGTATCCCGGCCAGGTCGGCCGGGCGCTCCAGCACCGGTCCGGTGGTGGCCTTGATCTGGACCCCCATCTCTTTGGCGATGATGTGGGCCAAAGTGGTCTTGCCCAGCCCCGGAGGCCCGCAGAACAGCATGTGGTCTATGGCCTCGCCCCGGCCCTGGGCGGCCTGGATGAAGACCTTGAGGTTGCCCTTGATCTTGTCCTGGCCCACGAAATCGCTGAAAGTCTGGGGCCGGACCGAGCTGTCGAACTCCAGATCGCCCTCCAGGACATCGGGTATGGTGATTTTATCCGTCATATCTTTATAAATATAATTTACCGCAGAAACACAGAGATTGCGTCATTGTACCCATAAGCGACCCTATCTTGTTCTTTCCGGTTCCCCGCCTTCAGCGGTGCTGATCTGTCAAAGGCGGACGCCCGGAATTTGCTGTGAGTTACACTGAATATATTTGCTTGTTCAGCAAATTCAGTCCACCGGCTATTAATGCTTCAGGGCACCGCTGGGCGGTAGAGACTTCTTTGGTTACTTTCTTAGTCATAAGAAAGTAACACTTGTCTCGCGCCAAAGTATTGATGAATTTGCTACTGGCCCAATCTTTCCAGCAGAAGTTTGGCCTCAGCGCTTCCCAGCTGGGCCGCCTTCCGGGCATCGGCCAGGGCCGCCGCCATGTCGCCCCTGATGGCATGCACCCCGGCCCGGTTCAGGTAGCCGTCGCTGAAGGTCGGGTCTATTTCTATCATTTTATTGAAATCAGTTACGGCCTTGGCATAAAGCTTTTGCTGCAGGTAGACCGCTCCCCGGTTGTTGTAGGCCTGAATGTCAGTTGGATCAAGTTTGATTGCCTTACTGTAATCCAATTGAGCCAATTTCCAATTTCCCATTTTTTCATAAGTCAGCGCCCGGTTGAAATAGGTCTTGCTGTTGTCCGGTTTCAGCAGCAGTGAACGGTTGAAATCATTCAGGGCCTGGGTATATTCCTTTAAATGATAATAGGCGATGCCGCGATTGTAATATATCCTGTGATCATTGGCCGATGCTTTAAGCGCCCGGTCATAATCAGGCACGGCCTTTTTATGGTCGTTCAGGCGGGCATAGGCGATGCCGCGGTTGACCAAAGAAATGGCATCGTTGGGATCGGCCTCCAGCGATCGGGTGAAGGCGGTCAGGGCCGTGGTGGCATCGCCCGATTCCAGGGCCGCCAGCCCCTGCTGGGCCGACTGGACCGCCGACAGCTTCTGGGCGCTTTGCAGATATTTTATCTGGTCGGCAAATCTCGAATTATCAGAACTGGCCCTTTCCAAGGCCTTGTTGAGCTTGGCTATCTCGGCCAGGGCTTTTTCGGAGGAGGCCTTCAGGGATTCCAGCTCCCTGGTCTTGGTTTTATCCTCCCTCAGCCGGGCGACCGCAGTTGATACGCTGTCAGGATCGGCCTGTATCTGCGCTTTCAGCCAGTAGGTCTTGCCGTCCCATCTTTGGTCCATGACCTTGGTCTGCACCGCCCCGGCGGTATAGACCGAGATGTCATCCGACACCACCATGCCGTTCTGGACCGTGGTCCCGCTGACCAAATAGGTGCCGATCTCCTCCAGCAGAAGGCGCTTGACCTCGCTCAGGGCTATGGCCTGGCAGGTCAGTCGGCTGTCGTAGTCGCTGGCCTGGTAGGTGTATTCGCGGATGAAGGTCTTGGTTGCAGCCTGACAGGGATTGGCAAAGAAAATTAGGGCCGTAATACTAAAAATAGTTGAGGTGTTTCTCTTTAAGCATGATATAAAATGATTGTCATGCCTGTGAAGACAGGCATCCAGGCCTAGATTCCCGTCTTCGCGGGAATGACAGACCACTTTATTTATTTCCCAACGTGAAATTAAATTCATGATAAAATTTATTTTCCCTTCAGCGCTTCCCTTATCAACTGCTCCACCGGAGCCTTCTCTCCCAATTTGCCCTTGGCCTTCTCCACCGCACTTTTGGCCTCGGCGTAATTCAATCCCAGCGACATCATGGCCTCTATGGCCGGGTCGCTGACCGCCGCTCCCTGTCCCCTGATGGTCGGCAGGCCCTCCACCACCGCCTCGGCGATCTTGCCTTTCAACTCCACCAGCAGTCTCTCGGCGGTCTTCTTGCCCACCCCGGAGATGGCTGTCAGCATGGTCATGTCCTGGTTGGCCACCGCTTGCTCCAGGTCCTCCGGAGCCATGTGCGACAGCACCGTCAGCGCCAGCTTGGGTCCGATGCCGGAGATCCCGATCAGTATCTTGAAGACCTTCCGCTCCTTCTCGCTGGTGAAGCCGAACAGCTGCATGATGTCCTCCTTGACGTGCAGGTAGGTCAGCAGCTTGGCCTGGTTGCCGGCCTCGGGCAGTTTCTCGAAGGTGTTGAGCGAGATGCTTATCTGATACCCCACCCCCCCGGCCTCGATCACCGCCTCGGCCGGAGTTTTATGGATCAATGTCCCCTTGATGTGATGATACATATCTTTTAAAAATTATTTTCTCATTTTCCCTCTCCAAATTTATTTGGAGAGAGCCTGCACTGAGAAGAATTTTATTTTGCCATACGAAGTGGGCCGGGGGTGAGGTCCAATTGTCACCCATTCAACCTGCTTTGCACGCTTGGATTCTCAGGGTGACAAATTTCCCTCTCCGCATCGGGGAAGAGCCTGCACTGAGGAAGCTGTTATATGCCCCCCGAAGTGGGTTGGGGGTTAGGTCCGGGCGATTTATGGATCGCCCCTACAATATCCCTCTCCAAATTTATTTGGAGAGACTGCACTGTGGGAGGCGGATCATTATGCTTTCGAAGCGGGCCGGGGATGATGTCAAACCGTCACCCGTTCAACTTGTCCGACAGGCTTGATTTCTCAGGGTGACAGTCTCCCCTTCCCGCTTCGGGAAGGGGCAGGGGTTAGGTCAGCCTTTTTAACCAATTGCATCAGTGTCCTTCTCTGCAGATGGCATACCGCCACCGCCAAAGCGTCGGCCGCATCCTCCGACGGAGTGGCCCGCAGTCCCAGCATGGCCCGGATCATGAAGCCCACCTGTCCCTTGCCGGCCCGTCCCTGGCCCACCACGGACTTCTTCACCTCCAGCGGCGAGTACTCGAACAGCTGGCACCCGGCCTGCTGCACCGCCAAAAGGCAGACCCCCCGGGCGTGGCCCATCACCAGCGCGCTGTGGACGTTCTTGCCGTAGAAGGTGGCCTCCACCGCCACCTCGTCGGGCTGATACTGCTCCAGGACCCCCTGAAGCCCGGCGTAGATCACCCCCAGCCTGACGGAAAGAGAAACCCCCGGCCGTGCCTTGAGGCATCCGAGGGCTACCACTTTGCGATTTCGGCCGTCGCTTTCCAATACTCCGTATCCGGTGGTCTGGCTTCCGGGATCAATTCCTAAAATGATCATCTCTTTAACCACCAAGACACCAAGTTAATAATTTGATTTTTGCATTTTGAAATTTTCAATGCAGCCTTTTGCCCTGTGCCTTAGTGCCTTTGTGGTTCAGTTATTTATCCAGTTTGGCCAGGATCTCCGGGGCGATGTCGAAGTTGGCATAGACCTTCTGGGTGTCGTCGAAGTCCTCCAGCATGTCCATCAGCTTCAGCATGCTCTCGGCGGTCCGCTCGTCCAGCTGGACGGTGTTCTGCGGGATCTTGTTCATCTCGGCCGAAGTTACCGGGATGCCCTTGGCCTCGACGGCCGACCTCACCGCTTCCAGATTGGAGGGCGCGGTGTAAACCTCGAAGACGCCCTCCTCGGCCTTGACGTCATCGGCCCCGGCCTCCAGCGCCACGTCCATCAGGGTATCCTCGTCGGTCTTGGATGAGTCTATGGTGATGACCCCCTTGGCCTCGAACATCCAGGCCACGCAGCCCTGGGCCCCCATGTTTCCGCCGTATTTGGAGAACAGGTGCCGCAGTTCGGAGGCGGTGCGGTTCTTGTTGTCGGTCACGCAGTCTATCAGCAGGGCCACCCCGCCCGGTCCGTAGCCTTCGTAGGTGATCTCCTCGTAGGTCACGCCCTCCAGCTCGCCGGTGCCCTTTTTGATGGCCCGCTCGATGTTGTCGGCCGGCATATTGCTGGCCTTGGCGATGGCAATGGCCGTGCGAAGACGGGGGTTGCCGTCGGGGTCGCCTCCGCCCTGTCTGGCGGCGATGGAGATCTCCTTTATCACCCGGGTGAAGACCCGGCCCCTGGCGGCGTCTATGCCAGCCTTTTTCCTTTTAATGGTGGCCCATTTTGAATGACCTGACATGCTGAACCTCCTTGGCAAACGGCCATGTCCTATTGAAACATGGCGTATATTTGGGTTGAAAGATTATCAGTTAAAACCTTAATATATATGATTTTACCGTAAAAGGCCCGGGCTTGTCAAGGACTAAGAAATCTTAGGCCTATGACCAGTGATCTTCCATCAAACCGGATATCGGTTCGCTTAAAAGGTCGGCGGTTCTTATTGCCGGCGGCTGCCCCCCCTCCTTGAATTTGGCCGCCAGCAGGCCGAAGGAGATCCTTTCGATCCCGGCCGCTTTCAGCCCCGCCCGGTAGATCTGATAGGTCCGCTGAAAGGTCCCATAATCCCGGGGGCCGGATTTCTGATAGGCCTCCTGCAGGGCATATTCCGCCGCTTCCTTCTCATCGCTGTGCCTGAGGATGAGATTCCGGAAATCCTTTTCCGGCAGATATTTTCCCAGCCATAACAGGATGTCCTTATCCTCGTTGCAGCCCAGGTGCAAAGTGGTCTGGCAGATCCCGCCGTATTCCAGGTGCTCCTTGGCTCCGGCCAGAATATCTTCGACCAACTCCCGCCCGCTGATCCCGCCCTCCCGGTTCCAGGCCTTGACCAGCCCCGGTGCTGAAGGAGGATTGGAGACTATCCGGTCGAATTTATCCTTGCCCGTCGATTGGTACAGGTCACCGCAAACGAACTCCACGTTTCCGATGCCGTTAAGCAGGGCATTGAATTTCGCCAGATCTATAGCCCGGGGGTTGATATCCACCCCGGTCACTTTTTCGGCTGATTTTGACAATATCAGCGACTGCAGGCCGGAACCGCATCCCAGGTCCAGCGCAGCCTTGCACGGAGTTCTGATCAGCCACCGCGACATGATGTTGGAGGTCTTGTCCAGCCGCCACACCAGATTGTCGGATGAAAGGTATTCATTCTTGGCGTAATCATCGACGTTCAAGAAAACCTTGTCGGTGGCTATCAATAGATCCTCGAACGGCAGCAGGGTGAAATTGGCGTGGATATCCTCCTGATCCGTTGTGCAGATTCCGAGGCTGCACAGCAATTCCAGATCGGCGGTTCCCAAAGTCTGTTCGATAATATCCTTTTTACCCGGCAATCCCAAGACGAACAGGCTGGCAAGATGATTCAAAGGAGCACCCTTCTCGGCAAGTCTCTCCACCAACAGCGGAAGAAGGCGGTATTCCAAGGGGTAGAGGTCAGGCAGACCTTCCAAGCCCAGGATTTCCTGGACCTTCCCGGCGGCCAATCCCAAAGATTTTAATTTCCGTCCCAGTTGTCCGATCCCGGCCGGATCGATGTTTTCGTATGATAAGGGTTTTTCGAGGTTCATGGATATACCCCTGATTGGTTTTGTTGATCGAAATCATAATAGGGTTTATTCGGCGAGTTCGTTCCCCTTATGCTTCAGCGTCTTGAATGAGAGTATGTGCCAGGTTACCCCGGCTGCTATCAGAAACAGGATGGCTCTCACTGCCATCAGCTTGATAACAAACCAGGCCGAAAATGCTATGGTGATCCACAAGGCCGAGACCGACAGTATTTTTAGTTTGAGCGGGATGCCCCGGCGGTCCCGGTAGTTTTTTATATAGCTCCCAAACCACCGGTTGGACATCAGCCAGTCATGGAATCTCTGTGAGCTTCTGGCGTAACATACCGCCGCCAATAAAAGGAACGGCGTGGTGGGCAGCAGCGGCAGGAATATTCCAATAACGCCCAGCCCGACAGAGACGGTGCCTGCAATCACCAAGATTATTCTCAAAAATTTGCTATCGGTTTTTTGTTTCATTACGGTGCTTTTTGAACCATATTTTTCGATTTCACTCATCATTTTTTGGGCGATTTCTGCCGGCGAGTCCGCAGAGAATATCTTTATGTCGCCCAGTTCTTTGTATTTAGGATACCTACGATTGAATTTATTTCTTTCCGTTTCCTCCGTATATCCCAGCCCCCGTTCAAGCTGACGTTTAACGACGATATCGGCGCTTTTCTCCAATGATTCCGAAGGAAGCAGTAAAATTGACACCCCCTGCTCTCTCCCGGTTTTAATATGTCCTTCCGCCAGGCCTTCTCCGCTATCGTATGTAAAAAATCCCGAAGACAAGGCGAATACGCAATCCGGGGGGATCTTTTCTAAAATTTCATAAAATAACCGGGAATTTTCCTGACAATATCTTTCGTAGCCCTGTTCATTTATATAATCATCGATATTGCCGAGTTTATTGATGTACTCCTCATCCAGATCGATGGATTCGCATCCCAGCCTATTAGCCAATAACCTGCCGCAGGTAGTTTTACCCACGCCGCCCGGGCCAATGATAAATATTTTCATTTTTATTTGATGTAACCCTTGACTATCGTATCCTCGATCAGCCCTTTGGCATAATCCCACAGTGTTTTTGAGCCTTCACCGATCCGGCTGTTTATTTCCATCACTTTACCCGCCGGCACATTATGTTCCTTCCAGGAATGACCCCGAGAACGACAATTTTGGACCACCGGGCCCAGACGATCCAACGCCATCGCGAACTTCGCTTCCGATGTACCCTGGTTTTCGTACTCTTCCCATAAGGAGATCATTTCATCCCGTTGCTCAGGCGGCAGCAGGCCGAATATCCTTTCGGCAGCTGCTTTTTCGTTTTTGCATTTGGCTTCCTTCAAACTGTCATCATATATGAAGGTATCCCCGGCGTCTATCTCGACGATATCGTGTATCAAACCAATTTTCATGACCTTTAGGATATCTATATCCGGATCATTGGCATGTTCCTTTAGGATCAAGGCCATCATGGCGAAGTGCCAGGAATGCTCGGCGTCATTTTCATAACGGGAGTTGTCCAGTATTTTCGTCCGCCGAAATATGGATTTGAGCTTGTCGATCTCTATTATGAATTCTATCTGCTGTTGCAATTTGTTGTCTGCCATTTTACTCCTATAAATTTTAACAAACGACCCAGGCTCTCGCCTGGGTCATCAAATTATTCCCCGAACTTTTTGGGCCGAACCGTCTGTCCCTTGGGCCCATCCTCCACTACAAAGCCCAGATTCGATATCTTATTTCTCAACCGGTCGGATTCGGCCCAGTTCTTGGCCGCCCGGGCCTCCTGGCGCCTCAGGATCAGATCCTCTATTTCGGCGGGGATGGCCGATCCTTCGGTGGTTTCTGTCAATTTCAGCCCCAAAACCCGGTCGAAATCTTTTATTAGGCCCAATTTCTGGGCTGCATCCAGGCTGTTATCTTTCAGAAGGTCCCAAAGGATGGCCAGCACCTGCGGCATATTCAGGTCGTCATTGATTGCTTCTAAGAATTTCTTTTTTCTTTTTTCCACAGTCTCCCCTCTCCCCTCGGGGGAGGGGCCGGGGGTGGGGTCAAGCCTCTTGACCTCCGATCTCAGATTCTCCAACGCCCGCTGGGCCGCGGTCAAAGATTCGTAGGTAAAGCTCAACTGCGAACGGTAGTGCCCGGTAAAGCAGAAATAACGGTAGGCCAAAGGATCGTATCCCTTGTCCATCAGGGTCTGCAGGGTAAGGAATTCCCCGGAGGACTTGGCCATCTTCTCCTGCCCCAGTTGCAGAAAATACCCGTGCAGCCAGTAATTGGCCAGGTTGGTGCCGTGGCAGGCCTGGGTCTGGGCGATCTCGTTGGTGTGATGCACCGCAATGGCGTCCTCCCCGCCGCAGTGGATGTCGAACAGCGGCCCCAGGTATTTGGCGGCCATGGCCGAGCACTCTATATGCCAGCCGGGAAAACCCTGGCCCCATGGGCTTTCCCACTCCATCTGCCTCTTGACCCCTTCGGGACTGAACTTCCACAGGGCAAAGTCGGTGGGATGCTTCTTCTCGCCCATATCTATCCGGGCGCCGGCCAACAGGTCCTGCACCACTATATTGGTGAGGACCCCGTATTTCTTAAGCTTGGCGGTGTCAAAATATATCCCGTCAGACGTCCGGTAGGTGTAGCCCTTCTGCTCTATGCACCGGATGGTCTCGATCTGCTCCTTTATATGATCGGTGGCCTTGCACCAGATATGCGGCTCCTGGATGTTCAGGTTCCCGAGGTCGCTCTTAAAGGCTTCGGTATATTCCCCGGCGATCTCCCAGGCGGTCTTGCCGGTGCGGCGGGAGCCCTTCTCCATCTTGTCCTCGCCGGAATCGGCGTCGGATTCCAGATGCCCCACGTCGGTGATGTTCATGACATGATTGACCTGCAATCCGTTGTACTCCAGCACCCGTCGCAGAACGTCCTCGAAGACGTAGGTGCGCAGGTTGCCGATATGGGCGTGATCGTAGACCGTCGGACCGCAGGTGTACATGCCCGCCTGGCCGGGCTTTAAGGGAACGAACTCCTCCTTGGCGCGGCTCAATGTGTTGTAAAGTTTTATGGTCATCAATTCCTCCTTGATTGGGATAATTATAGTTTCAAGCCTTGCCCTTTGTCAACCATAAAGATAGATAATTGAACGCGGATTTAAACAGATTTTGACTGATACCTCGGATTCGGGACACCAATGCTTTCCCAAATCAATTCCCTGAATCAGTTCTTATCTCAAAATCAGCCCCATCCCCTTTATCCATTTCAAAACCTATCCGTTTGAATCCGTAAAGATCCGTTCAATCCGTGTTCCATTCCCCTTGTCCGATTTTTTCCGATTTTGGTTGACTTGCCCTATCAAATATGATAATTTTTATGGTTAGTGCTTGCTCATTCCTTTCACCACAAAGCTATGCACTGAGTTTATCGAAGTGACACCAAGGCACCAAGGGTTTTATATCCTTTATTACTTTTACATAAAAGGTATTGATAAAAAGCCGTGTGAATCCGTGTCCTGTTGAAAAACTGCAATCAATTCTAACCCCAAGATAAGGAGGCCCGCCATGCCGGATGCCAGCGATAAAGTAAGGAATTTCATGGAAAAGATGTTCCGGATAGTTCCGGGATACGGCGGCTACGCCGAGAAGGAATCGCGCCGCAATACCGACAAACTATTGCGCCTGCACCTGGCCGGGCAGCTGGACGGGGTCAAGTCGGCCTTCGACCGCTTTATATCTGACATGACCAAGCAAAAGGGGCATCTGGAGCTGATGTCGGACGCCTCATCCGTCACCAAACTGCTGGAGAAGGTGATCGACCGGCTTAAATACGCCGAATACGGCTATTCCGGTTTCTTCGACAGCCCTAAGGTGCTGGAGCCGCAGTTGGACGCCCTCTACCAGTTCGACATCGATCTTTCGCAGAGCATCATGGACCTTAAGAACAAGGTGGCCCAGATCAAGCCGGACTCCTCAATCCTGAAGGCGCTGTTGGAGGACCTGCGGAGATTCGACGACAGGCTGAATGCCAGGCATGAAGCGATAACTGAAAGCCAGAAATAACAGCGTAGCAATCGAGATACAATAGACATGCCATGGACATTCTATTGTATGACAACCGTATAACAATCGTAACAAGGAGACAAAGATGGCCAAGATAATGGAAGTCATAGAATATTTTGACAATACCGGCAATCAGCTGGTGCACCGGGTTCCCGAGGACGGCTCGGGCGAGACCAAGATCGGCTCCCAGCTGGTGGTCCGGGAAAGCCAACAGGCCGTGTTCTTCCGGGACGGCAAGGCCATGGATGTCTTCGGGGCCGGCCGCCATACATTGACCACCATGAACCTGCCGATCCTGACCGGGATGCTCAAGGGGGTATTCGACGGCAAGAGCCCCTTCCGGGTGGAGGTCTATTTCGTCAACTCCAAGGTATTCACCGACCTGAAATGGGGCACCTCGGAGCCCATCCCCTTTCGCGACTCCGAACTGCAGATGATCCGCCTGCGATCCTTCGGCATCTACTCCACCAGGGTCAAGGATCCCCAGCTGTTCGTCAACAAGATGGTGGGCACCCAGGGGTTGTATACCACCGAGCAGATCGACGGGTTCTTGAAGAACGTAATCGTGTCCCGGCTGGCCGATTACTTGGGCGAGAACTACCAGACCATCCTGGATGTGGCCCAGCATTACGATGAGTTGGGCACCGGCCTGAAAGCCAGACTGCAGGAGGATTTCGGCAAGTACGGCCTGGAGATGGTGGACCTGTACATCAGCGCCATCACCCCCCCGCCGGAGGTTCAGGCCCGGATGGACGAGCGGGCCGGGATGGCCGCGGTGGGCGATCTGAACCAGTATATGAAGTTCAAGGCGGCCAACGCCATGGGAGACGCCGCCAAACAGGAAGGCGGCGCAGCCGGAGCCGGCGTGGGCATGGGTGCCGGGATAGGAATGGGCATGATGATGCCCGGCATGCTGCAGCAGGCCATGGCCAGCGGGCCGATGGCCGCCTGCCCCAAGTGCGGCACCCAGAACCAGACCACCGCCAAGTTCTGCTCCAACTGCGGCGGCCCGATGGCGGTGACCCCGGCCACCACCCCCTGCCCCAAGTGCGGCAAACCGGTGGCGTCTGGCAGCAAGTTCTGCAACGACTGCGGAGCGAAGCTGGGTTAACCGAACCACAAAGACACCAAGACACTAAGGCTCAGAGACTTTTTCGTCATTGCGTGAATGACATCGTAGTTTGACTTGCGAAGCAATCTACCGTGTCATTCCTGTGCAGACAGGAATCCAGGTACTATTGAACCACAAAGGGCAAAGAGCACAGAGTCTCTTTTTCTTTTAACTTTGAACTTTCTACTTTAAACTCATATTGCCACAGAGGCACAAAGGTTTTTATTCGTTTTACTTTATACTTGCAGCTTTAAACCTATGAAGGGCAGACCTGCATCAGCCCATCTATCAGCAAAATATTAAAGGAGGTCCCCCATGTTTTTCATATTCACACTGATCGTCGCTTTCGTAGCCGGATACATGTGGTTCTCGGCCGGCAAAAAGACCCAGCAGTTCAACGAAGCCTTTGCCAAGAACAAGGCCGTCTCCGGCATCGTGGCCGTATTCTTTTTGATAGTAGCTGTCTTCCAGATGCTGACCGTCATCCCGGCCGGGTACGTCGGCATAGTGGACTTCTTCGGCAACGTCTCCGCTAAAACCCTCAAATCGGGGATAAATTTGCGCAACCCTCTGGCCCGGATCGTTAAATTCTCCATCAAAACACAGGAAATGTCCGAGGATATGCACGTGCCGTCCAAAGAGGGACTTACCGTTCAGCTGGATGCCACCGTGCTGTTCCACCTTGATCCCGACAAGGCCGCCGAGGTTTATAAAACGGTCGGCCCGGATTACGTCAATATCATCCTGGTGCCGCAATTCCGCTCGGTATGCCGTGGGGTTACCGCCCTATACGAGGCCAAGGCGCTTTATACCTCCCAGCGAGAGGAACTGGCCCGGCTGATTCAAGTGGACCTGGAAAAGATGGTGGCCGCCCGAGGCATTGTGATCGAGACCACTCCCCTGCGACGGGTAACCCTCCCGAACAAAGTGACCGACGCCGTCGAGGAGAAGCTCAAAGCCGAACAGGAAAGCCAGCGGATGGAGTTCATTCTGACCAAGGAAAAGCAAGAGGCCGAACGAAAACGCATCGAGGCCCAGGGCATCTCCGATTTCCAGAACATTGTAGCCAAGGGCATCAGCGAGCCGCTGTTAAGATGGAAAGGCATCGAGGCCACCGAGAAGCTGGCTCAGTCGCCCAACGCCAAGGTCATAGTCATCGGCGCCGGCAAGGACGGCCTGCCGATAATACTGGATACAAAATAGGTCCGTTGACTGTCACCCTGAGAAGACATTTCACCCGCCAGTTTGAATGGGTGACAGCATATTACGATTCAATATGTACCCTTATATCCTGACAATCAGGGCACTAACTTTAACCGGAGAACATCTGTGATCAAAGAATTGGGACTGCTGGCAGGCTTTCTGACCACCCTCAGCTTTCTGCCTCAGGTGGTAAAAAGCCTGAAGACCAAGCACATGGACGATTTCAACATCTGGTTTTTGATATTGATGATCGTCGGCCTCTCCCTGTGGACCGTCTACGGGTTCATGATCAAACAGCTGCCCATCATCATCGCCAATCTGGCCACCATATCATTGAACCTGATGCTGCTGGGGCTCAAGATCAAATATCAAAAACAGAAATAAGGACATCAAGCCGAACAACATGCACAAGATCACCCTTTTCTCCTGCCTGGCCGCCATCACCATACTGACGGCGGGGCTTGACAACGCCGGTCCTAAAGCATCTTATCTTGAAACCGACCAAGGTGAATACTACCGCTACCAGATCGTCAAGCTGAGCCTGAAGCAGGATACCCTGTTTAAGGCAAACCCCGATTCCGCCTCCTTGCAGATATCCTTCCGCCACGGCGACAGCCTGATATCCGGAGTCGGCAATTGCTCGGGGATAAGCCTTAAATATGACAAAACAGACAGCAACTGGCGCGGCACCTGGGCCATGCCCTGGAACCCGCCGCTGGGCGTTTACCGGGCTGTTTTAAATGTTTATTCTGACAAAATCATAACGGACTCTACTAATTTAATACTTTCCGACTCCATTACTTTTATTGTCCGATCCCGCCCCCCCCGCTCCATCCCCGACGGCTTCTGCGCCATGACCATCGAGAGCGCCGGGAATATGCTCAACGCCAAGCTTCCCTCTCCGGTTAAAACCCAGAAGCATTGGACCAATTTTGCCGATTGGGCCAAATATCTGGGGGCCGATGCTGTCTGGTATTCGGTGGGCTGGACCATCGAGGGATATCCCGGGATCAACGACAAAAATCCCTGGGTCAAGGAGAATTTCAAGGTGTTCCCCAAACTGGCCGAGGAATGCCACAAACGGGGCCTCAAGTTCGGCGGGTACGTGGGCAGCTATCTGTTATGGGGCCCCACCCTGCGGAAACTCAAATACGATTATTCATTTGAAGCCAAAAACGGACGGGTGTTCCCCAACCACCACGTCAGCCTGGACGATGCCAAGCGCCGGGCCGATATTGTGAAGATATTGAAGCTGCTGCAGGAAGATCCCAATGTGGACTTCATCGGGCTGGATTACATCCGGCCGGGCGCCGGCGGATACGAAACAGTGGACGAATTCGTGGAGCAGATGAACATCGAAAAACCGGCCGGCTGGAACAGGTGGGGCAAAAAGGACCGGATGCTGTGGGTGGCCCGGCAGGTAAAACCCATGTCCGACAAGCCCATCCGGGCCCGCTGGCAGTGGTGGCAGGCCCACCGTTCGGCCAGCGCGGTGGAAAAGCTGATAGCCGAGGCCGGGGTTAGCAAGCCGGTATGGGGCTTCACCCTGGGCTGGGACAAAGGACACGAACACGGCCAGGACCCGCCGATGATGAACGATGCCGGTCTGGACCTGGACGCCATGATGATCTATGAATCCAACGCCCAGCAGTGTTTCGAGATGACCAACGTCTGGTCGAAATATCTCAAAGGCGATGAGGTCCAGATGATGGCCGGCCAGCAGATAGATTGGATATTATTGCAGAAAAGCACTGTCCCTCCCGCTCCCGAGGAATTCTACTGGCGTTTGACCGATGCCATCAAGGGCACCTCCGACGGCGGCCGGGTCAAGGGGTTGTTCTGGCACGATATGTTCCGAGGCATCCGGGGCCGCAAGGGACCGCACACCAGCCAGGAATGGCTGATCGTGGGAGCCGCGGCCTTCTCGAAGCTCAGGCAGGAGCTGGGGACATTGCCCCTGGATTCAAGGATGATCTCCCAAGCCGGGAAAACCGGGCTTCATATAAAGCTCAACCGGCCCTTGGAAAAGGTTAGCATAGAGCCGTTGACCAATGCCTCACCCGGCAAAATCAGCACTATCCAGCTTGACGATGGCCTGACCGACACCACCATTATCCTGGGAAAATCACCGGCCAGCGGTTTGGCGGCCTACCGCCTGACCTGGGGAAGCGACGACCACCGGGACCAGGTGGTGGTCTTCAGTTATTATCCCCACCCTTATATTGAGAAACCCTTCCGCCCGCTCCAGTCGTTCAGGGCCGGCGGCGATCTGTTGGTCGCTTTGCAGCCCGGCAGGAAAAACCTGGCCAGATCTGTCACCGCCGCCAAGCTAGCCCGGGAGAAGGGCCTGGTGGTCAATAAAACGATGGTGGACAGTCTCTATCCGTCCTTGGGGTATAAATACTCCAAACTGTTGATAATCGCCGGGGATAGCCTGTCGCCATCGGAAAAAACGGCTTTGGATTGTCTCATCTCCCGGTTCCCCGGATTGGCGGTTGCCGCCTGGGGCCAAGGGGACAGTCTGTCTAATCTGCCGGGGGCGAATATGATCCGGCTCAAAGGCGATATCATCGCCGATCCAGCCTATCTGAGTTTTGTCAATAGCCCCGCCCAGGCTCCCATAAGAAACGGCTCCAGTGGGGTGAAATTATCGTTATATCTTGACAAATAAGCTTTTATGAATTATCATTAAATGTTAAAATATGTTAAACTTTTATGATATGTCAATTGTCTAAAGTGATGATACGCAGAACAATTAAAATGGTGGTTTTTTGTTTCTTATCTCTGCCCTTCCCGGCTATGGCCTCAAAATACGCCGGGGAATTTCTGAATGTAGGGCTGGGATCGGCCGCCATGGGTATGGGCGGAGCTTATGTATCTATAGCCAATGACGCTTTTGCCGGCTACTGGAATCCGGCCGGAACCTCATCGGCCAGCCATCAGATAATCTTCGCCCATTCCAATAATTTCGGTTCGCTGGTGGCCCACGATGCTCTGGGATACTCCCGTCCCATGGGACAATATGCCCTGGGGCTGGTATATATCAGATTATCGGTCAAGGACATACCCTACACCAACCAGGCCCTGATCGACCTGAACAACAACGGCATAATGGATTCCGGAGAGAGGCTGGATTACTCCCAGATCATTTATAATGGCGAGGTAGAATCGGCCTTATTGTTGAATTATAGCCGTAAATGTAATCCTGAGACCCGCTGGGGCCTTAATCTGAAATTCGTCAATAAATCAGTGGGGCCCAGTTCGGCCTGGGGATTGGGTCTCGATGCCGGATTGATGACCGTCTGGAAAGAAAAGATAAAACTGGGCCTAAACCTGCAGGATATAACCACCACTTATCTGGCTTGGGATAACGGCACCAGGGAAGTGATCTCTCCCGCCGTAAAGCTGGGGGCGTCCTACCACCCCTCCATCGCCGGGGATAAGCCGCTGGCCCTGGCCCTGGGCGGCGATTTAAGATTCGAGGGGCGGCAATCCGCCGCCAATTACCACCTGGGCAGCCTGAGCCTGGACCTTCATTGGGGCCTGGAATACTGGCTGAAAAAAAGGATCGCTTTAAGATTGGGCGGAGATCAGGGTCGGTTTACCGCCGGGGCCGGACTTAAACTGGGGCGCTTCAATTTCGATTACGCCTATATGGCCCATAAATATCTGGAAAGCTCCACCCGGCTCTCCGGTGCATTCACATTTTGACAATTTGGATATGAGTTCGCCTGATGATCATTCAACGCGAAATACGACGCAAGGCGTTCCACATAATGGCCGGCTTGGCCCTTCCGGCTTTGTACTATGTCTTCATGCTGATCCACCAGACCACCCTGGCCAAATGGATAATCGCCGCCGTCGCCCTGGCTATCCTGGTGGTGGACATCATCCGTCTGAAACACCTGTTTATTAAAATAATTTTTCTGGATATCTTCGGCCCCCTGTTAAGAAAGCACGAGATCTCGGCCCTCACCGGAGCCACTTACCTGATGCTTTCATCCCTGACCTGTTTCGCACTTTTCAGAGACTCCATCGCCATACTGGCCATCTCCTACCTGATAGTCGGAGATTCGCTGGCGGCTTTGGTGGGTCGGAGCGTAGGCCGGATCAAATTCTTTGAAAAATCGTTCGAGGGGGCCGGGGCCGGCCTGGCGGGATGCCTGGCCATCGGACTGATAATAATGCACCTGCCCGGGACCGATATTGGCTTCTGGGAAATGGCCGCCGGGGCGGCCACCGCGGCCGTCGTTGAGATGCTGCCCATCCCGCTGGATGACAATATAAGGATACCTTTGGCCGCGGGGGCGGTAATGCAGCTGTTCTCCCAATAAACATATTTTTTATTACCAATTAACCAATTAAATCTAAACCTAACGAAGGAGCCCACTATGGCCTTTAAGAGAACCTTTACGCTTATTCTGGTACTGGCCTTGAGCGCCGCAGGCACCCTGGTCGCCAAGGACAAAGTCACCAAAGAAGACCCCGAGATGTTACTATCGCAGATGGCCCAGCTGAGCCTGAAATACCAGGACTATCCCCAGGCCGTCTCCGCATATAATAAACTTCTGGAGAGCTACCCCCAGTCGACAAGGGCCAAGGATTATACCTATTATCTGGCCCTGGCCTATGAGCGGTCAAACAATTTCCAGACCTCCGCCGAGAACTACCAGAAGGTGGTCACCGATTATAAAAATGTCAAATCCGCCATACCCGGCATAGACAGTCTATCCCTGGAAGGGGTCGGCCGTTGTTTCAACAAGAATTTTAAGGAATATGCCGCCATCATCAACGGACAGCCCATGACCAAGCTGGAGCTGGATGCCGAGCTGGAGAAGGTTCCCTCCCACTACCGTACCCAGTTCGAAGGCGATGCCGGCCGGAAGAAGTTTCTGGATCAGATCATCGAACGCCAGCTGCTTTACGCCGAGGCCCAGAAACAGGGGATTATCAACAACCCGGAGATCTTTCAGCGCATCAAGGATACCGAGCAGAACCTGCTGATCAGAGGTTTATACGATCAGGAGGTCATACAAAAGGCCCAGCCCTCCGAGAAGGAAGTAAGGGATTACTACAAAAAAAATATCAAGGAGTACCAGACCCCGGAGCAGGTAAGGGCCAGCCAGATCGTGGTTGACAACTATGCCCAGGCCCAGAAGATATACCAGGAATTGAAATCAAAAAAAGGCCAGCCCTTTGACACTTTGGTGGCCAAATACTCCATCGCCCCCAATGCCCGGAGCAACGGCAGCCTGGGATTGATCAACAAGGATCAGAAGCCATCGCCGGAGCCGGTTCTGTTCAAAACCGCCAAAGGCAAATATTCCAAGGTGATACCTGCCCAGCCCCGCTTTGCCGTGGTCAGGTTGGTGAATAAGGAAGGCAAGAAGTTGCATCTTAACTGGATCGTCGCCGGGACCGAGGATGAGGCCAAAAAGATGATTGCCGAGCTCAAGGCAACGCCCGACTCATTCGGGGCCATAGCCGCCAAGAGGTCCCTGGATGCCAGTAAGGACCAGGGCGGGGATCTGGGCTTGGTGAATAAGGACCAAGTGGCCCCCGAGGTTTTCAAAGCTGCCTCCGGCCTGAAAGCCGGCAAATTCACTACCAAACCGGTCAAATATTTTGCCCAATACGCCATTTATCGCATCGATGACAAGATCAAGGCCGGGGTCAGGGATTTTCAGCAGGTCCAGGCCCAGATAAGCGGGCAGCTTCAGAAAGAGCGCCAGCAGGCCCTTTATGACGGACTGCTGAAGAGGTTGAAGGAAGAGGCCAAGATAGAATATCTAATCGAAGTTCCGGAGCCTGCCAAGATGGAAGAAAAACCGGTTGAAAAACCGGAGCCCAAGGGAAAACTCCAAAAGAACGCCAAGCCCAGAAAGTAAGCAAAAGACTTTCCAATAAATAAGAGGCTGGGAGTATATCCAGCCTCTTATTTATTGACTTTGGTAAAAGGATTAGGCTATAATAAACATAATAATTTCAGCAATCAAAATATAATTATGCCTGAATTAAGAAAAGATCCTATCATCGGCCGCTGGGTCATCATCTCCACCGAAAGAGGCAAACGGCCGGTTGATTATGAAGTGGTGCCGGAGCCAGCCAAGAAAGGCGGGTGCCCCTTTTGCTACGGCAACGAGGCACTCACCCCCCCGGAGATAATGGCCGTACGTCCCCCGGGCTCCCCGGCCAACGGTCCGGGTTGGGAACTGCGGGTAGTGCCCAACAAGTTTCCGGCCCTCCGGGTTGAAGGCCAGTTGGATAAATCGGGCGAAGGACTTTACGACAAAATGACCGGCATTGGAGCCCACGAGATTTTTATCGAAAATCCAGTGCACGATCTTCATCTGGCCGATATGAAGACGGACCAAATCGCGGAGCTGCTGCAGGCCTTTGTGGCCAGAATGCAGGATTTGAAGCGCGACATCCGACTCAAATACCTGATGATCTTCAAAAACCAGGGGTTCCGGGCCGGGGCCACCATGGAGCACAGCCATTCCCAGCTTATCGCCACGCCCATAGTCCCCAAGACCATCAAGGAGGAACTGGAAGGCTCACTGGAATATTATAAATACAAAGAACGCTGCGTTTTCTGCGACATCATCAAGCAGGAGATCGAAGATGCCCGCCGGCTGGTCATTGAGAATGACAGATTCATCAGCATCGTACCCTATGCCGCCCGATTTCCTTTCGAGACCTGGATTCTGCCAAAGAAGCATCTGTCCAGCTTTGAGGACAGCGCAGTTCCTGATCTGAAGATGCTGGCCGAGATCCTAAAAGGGACACTGCTGCGCATGAATCGCTCGGTCAACACCCCGCCCTATAATCTGGTCCTCCACACCGCCCCTTGCGATCGGCCCAATATCGACCACTATCACTGGCATATAGAGATCATGCCCCGCTTGACCAGGGTGGCTGGATTTGAAAGGGGCACCGGATTTTATATTAATCCCACCCCCCCGGAGGAGGCGGCTGCATTTTTAAGGGAGGTCGCTATAAGTTGACCGAACGGCCGTTGAACATAATAACCATCGCTTCCGAGATGGTCCCATTCGCCAAAACCGGAGGGCTGGCGGATGTCGCCGGCTCCCTGGCTCAGATGTACCAACAAGCGGGGCACCGGTCCATAGCCATCGTGCCGCATTATCAGGCTAGCGATAAAAATATTCTGCAAGCTGAATCGACCGGCATCGAATTCGAGGTCCCGATTGGCCACGGCACCGAGAAAATAACAGTTTTTAGATCCCGAGCCGTTCCCGGGGTCACCAGCTACCTCATCGATCATCCCTATTTCAACAGCCGGGCCGGACTGTACGGCACCGCCCAGGGCGATTACCAGGACAACGCCCAGAGGTTCATCCTGTTTGCCCGGGCCTCGCTGGAGTTGATCATCCGGCTGGGGGTGAACTTCGATATAGTCCACTGCCACGATTGGCAGTGCGGACTGATCCCGGTGTATCTGAAGAACATATATTACAATGACCCCGTTATCAAGGATACCAAAACGGTCTTCACCATCCATAATTTGGCCTTTCAGGGGTTATTCCCGCCCGAAACCATGCTGGCGGCCGGGCTGCCCTGGTCCCTCTTTCACATTGACGGCCTGGAATTCTACGGCAAGATGAATTTTTTAAAAGGCGGTCTGTCCTTTTCCGACCACATCACCACGGTCAGCCCCAATTATGCCCGGGAGATACTGACCCCGGAGTTCGGCTGCGGTCTGCACGGACTGTTGAACATCCTGCAGCATAAACTTAGCGGGATCATAAACGGAATAGATTATTCCGAGTGGGACCCCGGGACCGACAGGTTTCTGCCGGCCAGATATTACGCAACTGACTTTACCAGCAAACAGACCTCTAAAAGACTTCTTTGCAGGAGATTCGGCCTAAAATACCAGGCCGAAAAACCCCTGCTGGGAATGGTCTCACGGCTGTCCGCTCAAAAGGGCCTGGATATATTGGTCGAATGTCTGCCCCGATTATTCGAAAGCAACCTGGATATCGCAATCCTGGGTACCGGAGATATCGGATACCATGAACTGCTGATCAGCCGGCAGCAGCAGCATCCGGAACGACTCGGGCTGAAGCTGGCCTTTGACAATGAAATGGCCCATCTGACCTATGCCGGCTCGGATATGTTCCTGATGCCCTCCCGATATGAGCCCTGCGGGCTGGGGCAGTTGATAGCGTTAAGATACGGCGCTATACCCATAGTCCGGAATACCGGCGGGCTGGCCGATACCGTGGTCGATTATAACCAGGGACTTCAAAAAGCCAACGGATTCTCTTTCAATGAATACTCCCCGACGGCTTTTTCCGGGGCGATCTCCCGAGCCCTCAACTTGTTCGAGGATCAACCGTCCTGGCAGCAGCTGATGAGCAGCGCCATGTCCTGCGATTATTCCTGGAAGGCATCGGCCCGGAAGTATCTGGATTTATTCTATAAATTATTAGCGGAATGACAGTTTATGGCCCTTATAAATCGAGCCTCCCGTGAGATCAGCTGCAAGATCGTTTATTACGGCCCCGGCCTGGGCGGCAAGACCACCAACCTCCGACAGATCTACCAGAAGGTTGACCCCCAGGCCAAGAGCCAGCTGATATCGCTGGCCACCGAACTGGACCGCACCCTATTCTTCGATTTCATGCCGCTGGACCTGGGAACCATTCAGGGATACAAGACCAAATTCCATTTATACACCGTCCCCGGCCAGGTGTTCTACAATGCCAGCCGCAAGCTGGTGCTGAGGGGCGTCGACGGGATAGTATTTGTGGCCGATTCCCAGCGGGAAAGGTATGAGGACACCCTGGCCAGCTTTGCCAATTTAAAGGAGAACCTGGCCGAGATGTCCCTTTCCATAGAGACCATACCGCTGGTCCTTCAGTATAATAAAAGAGACCTGCCCAATATCGTATCCCTGGACGAACTGAAATCCCAGCTGAACGGCAATAACTTGCCCGACTTCGAGGCCGTAGCCAGCCAAGGCATCGGTGTTTTTGAGACCTTAAAGGAGGTTGCCCGTCAGGTGCTGAGAAATATCGGCAACCGGTCGCTATAGAGTATAATAAGGATTATCAAGACCAATCGAATCGCTTCGGTTGGTCTTGTTTGCAAGAAAATGCCAGAAACAAATATTCAATATTTAAAAGGAGTGGGGCCTAAAAGGGCCCTGCTTTTCAATAAGCTGGGGATAGTTTCAGTGAGGGATCTGTTGTACTATCCTCCCCGGAGATACCTGGATCGCAGCCTGATAAAAAATATCCGGGATATCAGGGTGGGCGATAATGTAACCTTGTTCGGCCAGGTGTCCGACAAGGGGTTAGTCCATACCCGCCGTAATTTCACCATCTTCAATCTGCTAGTGAGCGACGACACCGGCTACCTGCTTTGTAAATGGTTCAACCAGCCCTACTTGAAGGATCGTTTCCAGATAGGCGACCGCATTGTGGTCTCGGGGCTGGTGCTGTCCGACCACGGACTTTCTATGGCCAACCCGGAATATGAGCTGCTGGACAGCGAGGACGCCGAACTGATCCATACCGGACGAATAGTTCCCCTCCACCCCGCCACCGGCGGACTTTCGGCCAAACAGATCAGGCAGGTGATAAAGTCCGCCTTGGAAGGATATCTGCAACAGATCGCAGAACCCCTTCCCCCGGAGCTTATCATGGCAAAAGATCTGATGGGTATACGGCAGGCCATCTCCCAGCTTCATTTTCCCGATGCCCCGGAAATATTGGAGCAGGCTCACCGCCGCCTGGCCTTTGAAGAATTACTATATCTGGAACTGATCCTTTTTCTCAAGAAGAACGCCCTGCAGATACACGGAGTCGGAGCCAAGATTAACTCATCTGACTGGAAAAATGACTTTTCCTCCCTCCTCCCATTTACACTGACCGGGGCCCAAATACGGGTGATCGGAGAGATATCAAATGACATTGGACAAACGAGGCCCATGCACCGTCTGCTTCAGGGCGATGTCGGATCCGGCAAGACCATGGTGGCCCTGGCAGCCATGATACAGGCCGTAAGGGGCGGGACCCAGGCCAGCCTTATGGCCCCCACCGAACTGCTGGCCGAACAGCATTACAATTTCCTGCACCCTTGGTTTGACAGGCTGGGCATGACTTCGGCCCTCCTGACCAGCAAGATTAAAAGTAAGCAACGAGCTGAGATCTACCAGGGGCTTAGCGACGGCAGGCTAAACGTCTGTGTGGGGACCCAGGCATTGGTCCAGGAATCTGTCGAATTTGCCAATCTGGGCCTGGCCATAATCGATGAACAGCACCGCTTCGGAGTAAGACAGCGGGCGGATTTCCGCTTCAAGGGGAAGCACCCCCACACCCTGGTCATGACCGCCACACCAATACCCAGGACCCTGGCCATAACGGTATACGGGGATCTGGACGTCTCCACCATCGATCAGATGCCTCAGGGGAGGCGGAGCATAACCACCAAGTGGACCGCCGAGGCCAACCGTTCCAAAGTATATGATTTCATCGAACAGCAGTTGGAACAAGGAAGGCAGGCTTACGTGGTCTACCCGGTTATCGAGGAATCGGATAAAACCGAGTTGAAGGCCGCCATCAAGATGCACCGCACCCTGTCCCAGGATTATTTCAAGGGCCGCCGGGTGGGCCTGATGCACGGTCAGCTGCCTACCGAGGACCGGCAGGCGGTGATGGAGGACTTTCGGGATCATCGGATCGATATTCTGGTCTCCACCACAGTTATCGAGGTGGGCATAGACGTGCCCAACGCCAATGTTATGTTCATCGAACAGGCCGAAAGATTCGGCCTGTCCCAGTTGCACCAGCTGAGGGGCCGGGTCGGCCGGGGCAGCCACAAATCATACTGCATCTTGATGGCCGGGCCAAAACTGACGCTCGAGGCCAGACTCAGGCTGGACACCATGCAGAGCCTGAGTGACGGCTTTAAAATTGCCGAGAAGGATCTGGAACTGCGGGGTCCGGGAGAATTTTGGAGCACCCGGCAGCACGGCCTCCCGCAGCTGAAAATAGCTGATCTGTCCAGGGATGCCGATTTGATAGCTCCGGCCCGGGAAGAGGCCAAAAATATCCTGGCCGGCGACCCTGATCTTTCTAAAGAAAATCATAGGGGCATCAAGGCCGGGCTTCAGGCTTTTCATCCTGAAGCGGACAAGTTCACCGCCATCGGGTAACAAAAAGCCCCCGCCACAGGCGGGGGCTTTTCAATCATTGAGGTAGGTTTATTAAAATCCTTTCAATTCTATGGCCGCTCCAATGCCGAAACCGGACATATCCAGTTCCCGTTCCCAGCCGCCGTCCTCTTCGCGGGCTACAGTGGTGCCGTTATAAGATGCTTCCAAGAGCAGGGCGCTGCGCAGCCCCATCCCGATCCTGGCTCCGCCCCTGACCCGCCAGCCGAAACCGGTGTAAAAACCGTCATCCGGGCCCTGGGTGATCTTATCGACGGCGATGGTGGTATCCTTGTAATCATAGGAAACCTTGGCCAGTCCCCACCCCAGGTCGCCCCCTACATAGGGTCTTATGGCCCCACCGGCGGGGATGGTGATGTTCAGGCTGGCCCACAAGGGCAGATATGTGACCTTATGCTCGTAAAGCACCTTGACCATGGTAGTGGTGGTTATCCCGGTGGTGCTGGAGGTATCGGCCTCCTGCTTCTCCTCGAAGCTTTTGCCGAAATATTCCAGCCCCAGAGACAAATTGACCATATCATCCACCGCATTGCCGACCCCCAGGCCAAGCAGAAGTCCGCCGCTGCCCTTCACCCCGGAGGGGTTGTAATATCCGCCTTTCAGTATTAGGACATTGTTGGCAAAAGGCAGCATCCCGGCATGGGCTACGGCCGTCAGGCAGAGGACAGCCAGTATAGCTATTGATATCTTTTTCATGTTTACAGCTATTTATTGTTATTAATAATCCTGTTCGGCCAGCACTATGGCGGAAACCGGACAGGCATCCACGCAAGCCCCGCATTCGGTGCAGGCATCGGCCTTGACCACCACCGCCTTGTCCGAGGGCATGTCCAGCACGCTGGTAGGACAGGCCGAAACGCAGGCCCCGCAGCCAATACAGGCCTCAACATCGATCTTGGGATAGGTTTTCTTGGGCATCTTCAACTCCTTGTAAATTATTTCTTCTTATCCATTTTGGCGATATCCTTGAGCACCAGATTCTTTTTCTGGGTCAGGATTCTCTCATGTTTTAATTCCTCGGAAACCAGCTGTTTGAAGAGGCCCTTCACATCGTACTCATACGAATAGGTGGCCTCCCGGGCGTATCTCTCCTGGGCCTGCCTTTCGAACCTGATGGCCATGTCCAGGGCCTTGACCAGTTTATTTGCCAGCTTGAGGTCTTCCATTGGGTCTCCTTAATAATTTATTGATATTTCATTCAACTACTGCAGTGAATATTATCACAAGAAGCGCATTTTAGCAAGAGGCATTTAAAAAAGCTGCGGATTTTCCGCCGCCCCCTCCTCCCTGGCCAGGTAGATGAAGCGGTCTATCAGATTTACATATTCGCTCCAACGTTTGCTGTTGACACCCTCCCGCCTTATTATCCTTTCGTAGGCCGCGGCATGGGCATCCATAAGATCGCAATGGTGCACCACCAGGGCCTCCAGGGTGGCCGGAACCACCGGGGATCCCTTCTCCTTCTCCCCGTGGTGGGAGAGCAGGATGTGTCTGAGCCGCTTGGCCGATTCCCGGGGGAAGTCCTTTATTTTGGCCATCCTCTCCAGAAGCATCTGGTCGCCCAGCACTATATGCCCCATCAGGCGGCCGTCGTCGGAATAATCCACGAAACTGCTCACAGTAAATTCCCTGATCTTGCCGATGTCGTGCAGCAGGCATCCGGTGATCAGGATGTCGGGATCCAGCAGCTGGTAATTTTTCAGGGCCGCCCGGGCCAGCCGGCAGACCGAGACCGTGTGCTCGGCCAACCCGCCTATCCACCCGTGGTGCCACAGCTTGGCTGCCGGCGCCTCCAGGAATTCCCTCATGAATTCTCGATCATCGAAGAACAGTTTCAACAACTTTGCCAAAGCGGGATTCTTGATCCCCGCCATCTCCGCTCTTAGGAACGATTCTAGCTCGCTGCGGGTGAATGCGGAGGAAGCCAATATTTCTGCCAGATCGTACTCGTTTCTTTCACATTTGCGAATATTTTCTATCCTCAGCTGAACGTTGTCCTTGTATCTGCCCACCACCGCCTTGACCTGGACCACATCGCCGGGAGAGATCTGCTTATAGACCGCATCGGCCTCATTCCATAGCACCGCATCCACACGGCCGGTGGCGTCGCCCACCTCCAGGGAAAGGAAGGATTTCCCGTCCGATTCCTTGGTCTTGATCTCCACCTTACGCAAGGCGTAATTTTCTATCAGATCCTTGCCCTGCATCTCCCCATTTTTAAGTTGTTTTATGCTTATTCGGCTCATCTTTGTACTCCATCTGTTCGGTTAATTTTATCCATAAATTCAGATATTGTCAACAAGATAAATAGCCCGTTCTAAATGAACGGGCTATTTATACTCTGGGGGAAATTTATTTCCTCAGCCTTTCCTCAAACAAGACATACAAAGTCGGCACAAAGATCAATGTCAGCAAGGTGGAGGCCGTCAGGCCGCTGATCACCGAAATGGCAAGCGGCGCCGAGGTTTCCGCGCTCTCTCCTATCCCCAGGGCCATAGGCGTCATGCCCACTATGGTGGTCAGAGTGGTCATCAGGATCGGGCGCAGCCGGGTATGTCCCGATTGGATCACCGCCTGATAAAGGCCCAGCCCTTTCCGCCGCAACACATTGGCGTAATCCACCAGCAGGATGGCATTGGAGACCACGATGCCCACCAGCATGATGATGCCGATGAAGGCGATCACCGAAAAATTGTGCCCGGTCAGGAACAGGCCCCAGACCACGCCCACGATGCCCAGCGGCACCGAGAACATGATGACGAAGGGATCCAGCAGCGATTCGAACTGCGAGGCCAGCACCATGTAAACCAGCATGATGGCCAACAGGGTGGCATAAAACAGGTTCTTGAAACTGTCGGCCATGTCCTTGGCCGAGCCGCCCACCTCCACAGTGAAGCCTTCGGGGATGCTCATCTTTCTTATCTTATCGGCCAGTTCGCCGTTGATGGCCCCGATGGCCCGGCCGGTGGCGTTGGCCGTGACGGAGACGATCCGCTGCTGGTTCTTGCGGCTGATATCCACCGGACCAAAGGCCTTTTGGATCCTGGCGATGTTGGAGACCGCCACCAGCTGCCCCATCGGGCTCATTACTTTAAGGTTCTTGATGTCCGGGACCCGGGTGCGGTCATTCTCCTGAAAACGGACCACCACGTCGTATTCCTTGCCGAACTTGCTGTCGCGGAAACGGGTGACGGTCCTGCCCTTGAAGGCCGTCTCCACCGCCGAGGCCACCTGGTAAATGCTCAGGCCCATGGCCCCGGCCTTGTCGCGATCCACGATCACCTGCAGTTCGGGCATTCCTTCCTGGCGGGTGATGTTCACATCCCTGGTGCCGTTGACCGAGGCCATCAGCTGCTTGACCTGCTCCGCCAGCTTCCGGGAGTCTTCCAGGTCGTATCCCTGGATGTCCACCTGGATGGCCCCGCCGGCGCCCATGCTCATGATCTGGGAGATCAGGCTGCCGGAAAGGAACACTACCTGGGCGTCGGGGATGGCCGAGAACCTGGCCCTCAGAATGGTTATGATCTGATCGACGCTTCGGCTCCGCTGGGAGCGCGGACCTATCTTGACCCGCATGGCTCCGATGTTGGGCCCGGTTCCGGCCATGGCCTTGCGCATCCCCTCGCCTTCGCCAAAAGTGGTATAGAGGGTCCGGGTTTCCGGGACCTCGGCTTTAACGACATCCTCCATCCGCTGTATGATGCTTCCGGTCTGCCTGAAGGAGGTGCCCACCGGCATGGTCAGATTAACGGTGAATTCCCCCTCGTCGCTGGAGGGGATGAACTCGGAATCAACCACGGCAAACAGAGACAGGCTGGCCACCACCACTCCCAGGGTGATCCCCATCACCACCTTCTTGTGGGCCAGGGACCAGGTCAGGGCCTTTTGATAGAAACTGTCCATGCCGTCCTGCCATTTGCCTATCTTAGCCATCAGGCTTTTCCACCAGGAAGCGCCGGCCTCGATGACCTCATGCTTTTCCACCTTCAGGAAACGGCTGGTCAGCAGCGGCAGTAGCATCATAGACACGAAGTACGAGCCGATCAGGGAGAACGACACGGTGTAGGCCATGGGCCGGAACAGCACCCCGGCGATGCCGGAGACGAAGGCGATCGGCAGGAAGACCACGATAGTGGTGATGGTGGCCGCCAGCACCGCCATGGACACCTGGTCCGATCCTTTCAGGGCGGCCTCCTCAGGGCTTTGCCCGTCCTCGCGGTGGCGGTAGATGTTCTCCAGCACCACGATGGAATCGTCCACCAGGCGCCCCACTCCCAGGGCCAGCCCGCCCAAGGTCATGATGTTCAGGGTCATGCTCCGGAAATAGAGCAGGACAAAAGTGACGATGATGGAGAACGGTATGGACAGCGAAATGATCAGGGTGCTGGAGAAGTTGCGCAGGAAAAGGATTATGATCAGGATGGCCAGCAGGGATCCGCCGATGGCCTCGGTCTGCAGGGTTTTGACCGATTCCCGGATGAACTCGGCGGAATCAAAGGCCGTCGACAGCTTGATGTCGGATGGCATCTGTTTTTGCATCTCCTTGATCTTGGCCTGGATCTTGTTGCTGACCGCCACGGTGTTGGAACCGGACTGTTTCTGGATGACCAGGGCCACCGAGCGCTGTCCGTTGAGCTTGGTCTCGGTGTCAATTTCGGTAAAACTGTCCTCCACCTTGGCGATATCCCGGAGGTAGAGCGGGGTTCCGCCCCGGTGGCCGATGACGGTGGCCGAGATCTGCTCCACGCTCTTGAACTCGCCCGGGATCCGGATCAGGAAGTCCAGCTGGCCGCTTTTAAGGTGGCCTCCGGGCAGGTTCAGGTTCGAGGTCATCAGGGACTGACCTATCTGATCAAAGGAGAGGCCTAGGGCCTCCATCCTGGTGCGGTCGATGTTGACCTGGATCTGGCGGTCCTGACCACCCTGCACGGTCACCGCAGCCACCCCCGGGATCCGGGCCAGCCGGTCCTTGAGGTTGTCGTCGCAGTACTGGCGAAGTTCGGAGACCCCCCGGGGGCTGGATACCCCCACCACCATCACCGGCATCAGGGCCGGATCGAATTTGACAATGGTGGGATTCTGGACCCCAGCCGGCAGATGTGATTTGACCAGATCTATTTTCTCCCGGACATCTATGGCTGCGGCATCGATATCGGTGCCCCAGTCAAATTCCAGAGTGATCATCGAGGAGCCTTCCTTGGAGGTGGAATGCACATTCTTGACGTTGCGCACCATGCTGACCACGCTCTCCATGGGGCGGCTGACCATGGCCTCCACCTCGGCCGGCCCCACTCCCGGATAATCGGTCATCACCGCCACGATGGGGAAGGACATGTCGGGCAGCAGGTCGATGTTCAGGTTGGCCAGGGCCACCAGTCCGATGATGGTGACGCCGATGAATATCATGAAGACCGTCACCGGGCGCTTGATCCCGAATTCAGAAAGCATCATGATTATTTGCCTCCCACGATCTCCACCGCCGATCCCTGGGCCACGGTGTGCTGGCCGGCCACGATCAGTTTATCCCCGAAAGACAGGCCGGACTTGACGGAACTGGTTTCGCCCATGTCCAGTTCGACAACGATCTGCCGGGCTGCCGCCTGGCCGTTCTCCGCCACGAATACCATGGCGCCGGTTTCACGCTCGATGATGGCGGTGGTGGGTATGACCATGGCCTTGAGGTGGCGTTTGATTTTTATGCTGGCCCGGGCGTACATCCCCGGACGTATCTTCATGCCGGGATTCTTGATGGCGATCTCGGCCTTGACCGTGCGGCTTAGGTAATCCACCGTGGGCGACATCTGGCTGACCGAACCGTAAAATGTCTGGTCCGGCCAGGCATCTATCGATATCTGGGCGCCCGCTCCGGTCCTGATCCGTGATATCTCCGCCTCGGGGACCTGGATCACCAATTTGACCTGGTGATAATCGGCGATCTGGAATAAGGGCATGCCCGGGGTCACGTGGCCGCCGGTGTCAAGATACTTTTTGGTAAGCCAGCCCGAAATAGGGGCTTCCAACCAGGCCTCCTTGAACTCCACCCCGATCTCATCGCGGTCTATGGACACCACATTCTGGCCCTTGTCCACCCAGGCCCCTTCTTCCATCAGATATTTTATGATCTTTCCGGAAACCTTGGAAGGGACCTCGGTCTGGTTCTCGGCCATCATGGTTCCGGACAGGTTTATGGTCTCGTCATAGTCAGAGGGAGAAACAGTCAAAACCTCCACTGGAAATTTTTGAGCCTGCTCGGTCACAGCTTTTTTGCCAGCAATCGACCTTATTACTTTGAACCCCAGGAAAAGGGTTATCATTGCGGCTATGGTAATGAGAATTATCTTGCCCTTCATGAAGAACCTGGCTCCTTTTACAGTATATTCTTTGTTTTATGTTATCTACCGGCACTGGGTTTGGTGTTTTATTGCCCTGATCTCCGACAAAACAGATCCCCCGGCTAAGCGCTTTAAATTTTGGATGCCGGTCACAATTTAAAGTCATCCGCCCTATTTGAGAATCGCCCCCACCGCCCTCTCCAGTTTGGCCAGGCTGACCAGGTAGTCATGCAGGGCCTGGATCTTGTTGGTCTTGGCCTGGGTCAGGGCCACTTCGGCATCCAATACATCCAGGTTAGTGGCCTGGCCGTTCTCATAGCGGGTTTGAGCTATATTCAGAGCTTGTTGGGCCTGCTGCACAGCCTTCTCCTGTGAAGAAATGGCCTTTTCATTGGCCTTCATCGTAAGGTAATTGGCCGAAATCTCAAGTTTTATCCCGTCCTCCACCATTTCTTTTGCCAATTTAAGTTGTTGGGCATTGGCCTTGGCTTCCTTGATCTTGCCAAGCCCGGAACCGCCGTCAAACAAGGGCCAGCTGGCGGAGACCCCCACGTCCCAGTTCTTCTGCCATTCGTCCGAACCGGAGAAACCTGATCCCTTGCTGTAGGAATAATCGGCTAGCAGTGCCACGGTAGGCTGGTAGCTGGCATAGGATATCAGCTTGGCCTTATCAACCATTTTTTGCCTGATCAAAATTGATTTATATTCCGGCCTGGCTTGAAAAGCCCGCCCTACAAGCAGAGCGCTGTCCGCCTCCACCATATGAAATACCATAGAATCACTCAAAACCACCGGTGCATTCAGCTCCCGATTTAGGACCATATTGAATGAGTGCCGGGAAAGCTCCGCCGCATTCTGCATGCGAATAAGCGGAGGCTGCATATTAGAAAGCTGGACCTCGGCCCGCAATAAATCGTAACGGGAGACCATCCCCTTTTGATATAAAGTCTGCACCCGTGCCAAGTGTTTTTCTATGGACGATACTGCCTCTTGGGTGACGGCGTAGGCGCTTTGGGCCAGCAGCAGCCCGTAATAGGCCTGTTTGACCGCATAGATCACCCCGGCCCTGGCGCTGTCGTAAGATTCCCCGGCGGCCTGGCGGTTCAGCCGGCTTATCTGATAGCCCTGCCATATTTTTCCGCCGGTGTAGACCGGCCAACTAGCGGACAATTTACCGGTATAGGTGTTACCGATCTTATCCGAGACTATCGAAGCACTGGACATGCGCACCACATCTCCGGTAGGAATATAATTGCTGTCAAGCACAGGAGGAAAGTAGGATTGCCCGACTTTCATGTCAATCAGACTGTTCAGCCTAACTATGCTGCCGGATGCCGAAAGTTGGGGAACCAGATATCCCCTGGCCGTCATCAATTGACCGTCGGCGGCGCTGACCTTGTATCGGGCGATTTTCAGGGCGGCGTTTTGCTTCAGGGCCAGATCTATGGCTTGGTTTAATGACATATCCTCCGCCGCCGCAAAGGATGCAAAAAGGATCGCTACGGCAACTGCTGTTCTCATTTTATTTAGTTCCTTTGGTATCATATTTGGTTATGCCGCTTAAATAGAAATTAACCAGGAATTTTAAATCTTCTTTATTATTTATTTTCTGCTGATGCCAAAAGGAGTTCATCGCATTTCCGTGTATCAGGTTAAAAAATGCGGCGGCGGCTTTTTCGGTGTCGATTTTATCAAAAAATCCCTGGTGGATGCCTTCCTGAAGCACCCCGGAGACCGATAGTATCAGGCTCCTGAAATGAACCTTCATTTTTTCCTGCATTTTATGCATCAACACCCCGGGCTGATTGCGGGTCATCAACTGCATCAGATCCACATTCTCCTCAAACAGCCGCAGTATGGTTTTTATCATTATAGATATTTTCTCGGGCGGGGGAAGGCCGCTGCTGCTGGTTTCCTTAATGACCTTTTCTAAGTTATGAATTGTCTCCTCCAGAACCGAAAAGAAAAGATCCTCCTTACTCTCAAAATAGCCGTATAAGGTGCCCTTGGCCAGCTCCGCCTTCTCGGCGATCTCGTCCAAGGTGGTTTCGTGAAGCCCTTTTTCAGCGAATATAACCCTGGCGGCATGAAGGATCTCCGTCCGACGGACAAGTCTTTCCCGTTCCTTGCGCGGCAGTTTTCCCTGGGTATTCTCTTTCATTTCAGACATCTTCCTTTAAAATATGCTAACGCCAAGGTATTTCTTGGGATTGGCTTTCATATCCTTTATCAGTTGGTTCAGTTCATCGGAAGATCCCTTGAGTTTCTGGTACAGCTCTTCGTCCTTGGATAGCTTGCCCAAAGTGCCCTCCCCTTTTTCGATCCTGCTTATTATAACACTGAGTTTCTGCGAAGTAGAGTCAAGGGAATTGTAAAGGTCCGGCTCCCGCAGCAACCTGCCCAGACTGCCCTGGCCCCGCTTGAGGCTGTCGGAGATGATGTTGAGGCTAGACATGGACTGATTGAGGTTGTCATACAGGGAGGGGTCGTTCATCAGCTTGCCGATGGTCCCCTTGTTGCCCTTGATCAGCAGTATCAGATGGTTCATGCTGACCATGACCGAATCAAGGTTGGTATACAATCGGGGATCATCTATCATTTTGCCCAGGGTGCCGGTGCCCTTTTCAATCTTCTTCATGATCACATTGAGCGAGATCGCCGTGGAATTCAGGGTGTCCGATATTTCGGCCACTTTGCCCATTATCTCCTCGGGTGCCATCACTGCTATAGTGGGCAGTTCATCGTCGTTTTCCATCATCGGCCGGTCCATCGATGCCGGCACTATCTCCACCAATTTATCGCCCAACAGCCCCATGCTGCTGATCCTGGCCAGGGAACCCTGGCGGATCCTGGGCTGGGCCTGCTTTTCTATCCTTAAGCGGGCCTCCACTTTTTGGTGGCCGCCGACCTCCACCAGGGCGATCTTATTGACCACCCCCACCTGGAACCCGGAGACCCTCACCGGGGCGCCTTCCTGCAGGCCGCTGACGTCGTCAAACCGGGCGTTCAGGAAATAACGCTGTTTTAAAAAACCCTGGCGTTCTCCCACCGAAAGCACCGCCACCAGGCCCACTGCCAGGCCCACGGTTATCAGCAGGCCCACCTTGAATTCGTGGGACAGTTTATTGATTGGCATTTTCGATCGTTCCCCCTTTAATGAAATCCTGGACGAATTTTAATTTTGAGCCCTTGAGTTCGCTGGAGGTGCCGGAGAAAAGTATCTCCCCGTCCTTGATCACCTCGAAGCGGTCGGCCACCTTAAAGGCGTTGGCTATCTCGTGGGTCACCACTATTGAACCCACCTTGAGTTCATCCTTCAGTTTGTTTATCAGCTCGTTGATCTTGCGGGAGGTCAGGGGATCCAGGCCGGTGGTGGGCTCATCATAGAACATGTAGCGCGGTTCCAGCACTATGGCCCGGGCCAGGGCCACCCTTTTTTTCATGCCGCCGGAAAGCTCCGAGGGCATCAGCCGTTCGCTGCCGGCAAGCTCCACAAAGCTCAGGGCCTGGGCCACTTTTTGGGAGATCTCATCTTCCGACAGTTTCAGATGTTCCCGCAAGGGGTAAGCCACGTTCTCCTTGACGTTCATGGAATCGAACAACGCCGCCCCCTGGAAAAGCATCCCGATCTTTTTCCGCAAGGGCAGCATCTGCCCCTCGGTATAACCAGTGGTGTCCTCGCCGTCGATCATTATCCGTCCCTGGTCCTGTTTGAGCAGCCGGAGGATTATCTTCAGGGTCACGCTCTTGCCGCAGCCGGAACGGCCCAGTATCGCCAGGGTTTCGCCCTGATCTATCCTGAGGTTGACCCCTTTTAAGACCGGTTTGCCCTCAAAGGATTTATGGATGTCGAACAACTCAATCATCAGATTTTTTACGTTTATTGTTTACAGTTCATTGATTGCTGATAATATCACAAACCCCTATCATCAAAACCCAAATTCCTGTCACATTCCCAGCAGAAACAGCACCTTGGTGATGAAAGCATCCAGCAGAAAGACCAGCACCGAAGAAACCACCACCGTGCGGGTCACCGCGTCGCCCACCCCCTTGGTGCCGCCCCGGGCGGTAAGGCCGAAGTAGCAGGCCACGATGGAGACCATCCCCCCGAACACTATGGGTTTTATGAATCCGCTGATCAGGTCGTTGAAGACCAGGGAATTGATCACCGAGGTCCGGTAAAAATTGGCGGTCAGCCCCAGGTTCATCACGCTGACCAGCATCCCGCCCAGGATCCCGATCAGGTCGCCCACCACCACCAGGATGGGCAGCATGATCACCGCCGCAAAGAACCTGGTCAGCACCAGCTTCCGGATGGGGTCGGTGGCCAGGGCCCGCATGGCGTCTATCTGTTCCGAGACCTGCATCGAACCCAGCTCGGCGGTGATGCCCGCCCCCACCCGCCCGGCGAAGACCAGGGATATCAAAACCGGACCCAGCTCCCGAACCAGGGAAACAGAGACTATGCCTCCCACATAGAGCTTGGCCCCAAAGCGCATCAGGGCGTAGCCGATCTGGAAGGCCAGCACGAATCCGGTGAAGAACGAGGTCAGCACCACGATCGGCAGGGAACCCACTCCCACCCGGTCCATCTGCTCCCAGATCAATTTCGGATAATAGGGCGGCCGGACCAGTCTTTTGGCCACCTCCCAGTGGAAGGCAAAAAACCGGTATACCTCCGAAAGGACCCCGGATATTTTATTGATGAGGTATCTATTCATTATACTTGTAGTTCATTTATTGACTGACCAGTCAGTCGGATTATATCAATATGACCCGGATTTGTCAATAGGGCCGTAAATAAATAAAACGCCCGGACGAACCGGGCGTTTTAAAGGGCCTCTGGTCTATTCAAGAAAAAGGCTCAACGATGCCATATAGATCTTCTGCCTGGCCCCGTCGGCCGAAGCCTTCTGATCCATGCTGGCGGCATCCACCAAGATCCTTTTGTAAATATAACCCAGCCCCAGGGACCAGTCGTATTCGCCGTCCGGGGCTTTTCTATATTGGCTGGCCCCGGCCCGGAAAACCACGGCCCCGTAGCCCGGTATATTATGTTTGTATTCACCTCCCGCCATATATTTAAGTTCCGGTACCCCCTTCCCCCAGAACTTTTCGGCGCTGGCTGTGATCTTGGGCAACTTGCCATTGAACCAGGAGATCCCCCCGGATATCTTGGGTTTCAGCTTGTCGTCGCCAAAATCCTTCCAATAGACCTTGCCGGCCAGATTTTGGATAGTGATGCCGACCTTCAACGGTTCCCGGCCTCCGTGAAAGCCAAGGTCCAGGCCGTACCCGATCCCGCTTTCATCGATGATCTCAGCCCGGCTCCATAGGGTGTCCAACTTTTTCTGCTTGACCTCTGTCATCCTGGCCGAGATCAGCTTGGCCGATAATCCCAAAGACATTGACTGATGCAAGTCATCCTTCTTGGAGATGGCAAAGGCAAACTCATCAACTCCGTATTTCAAATAATTATTTACCGAGTCTGATCCTTCTAAGGTAAATTCTGACCCGATAGAGCGGGCCACCGAGCGCCAGGATATTCCTATGCCCTTCCCGGCAAAAACGATATAGTTGAGCCGCTTGGGGCCGGAAAAGATCGGTTCGAAAAACAGCCCCCGGGAATGCAGATAGCTGCAGGAGGCCATTGACCAGTTGATATTGCCCAGTCCGGCCGGGTTCCAAAAGGTTAGGTTGGGGTCGCTATCGTCGGCAACGATGCTGCCGGAAAGGGCCGCCGCCCTGGCCCCCACCGCCGGCCCCTGGTAGGTCAGCCAATCTATGGGCGAAGCCGACAGAAAAGAAGCGGCAAAAAGAGCCATACTCAACAAGATTGTTTTCTTCTGCATTTCCCCGTCTTAATATTTGAATTTCATTCTGATGCCCAAGTTTATTTTTGGTTCTTCGCTGTTCTCATCCTTGGAGCGCTGGATGAACAGGGCGCTCCTTTTGCCGAACAGGTATTCGGCCCGGAACTCATCGCTAAGGTCAGCGGCAAAACCCCGGGTGTAACTGACGAAAACATTCCGGGTGACGTACTTGCCCAGCGTCACCTGGGCGCCCTTTTCCTGGCCGGTATAGGTCTTCATCTTCACCACATCCACCAGCCCAGTCTTTTTCTGGATCAGGCCGCCCAGCATATTGCTCAGGTAATCCGCTCCCCGGTTTATAAACTGTTCGGTCAGGTCACCGTTGCCTTCTCCCTCAAGCTTCATCCCCGCTGACATCATGGTCAGGATGTCCTGCTCGGACATCGAGGGATCGGAACTGAAGGACAGCTTGGGCTGCAAAGCCGAGCCGCCCACCTTCAGAAAAACCTTGGTTCGGGCCTCATCGCTCAGCTCGGTCTGGGCCGATAAATTCAGCTCCGGGTTGATGACCGCCGCATTGGTGAAGGTTAGCTGGCCTTCGGTGATGTCAAATCTCCGGTCCAGGAAACGATACTCTCCGCGGATGGTCTCCAGGCGGCCCGAAAGGAACAGCACGTTCTGCTGCATGCGGACGTTAAGATTCTCTATCTTCAGTTCGATGTCGGCGTCGGCGTTCCTGAGCCAGATCCCCTGGGAGCCGGTGATCGACAGGTCCAGGTCCATCGGTTTGGACCCGCCCTCCGGCGGCGGGGGCTCCTCGGCCGGCGCGAAGGGCAGGGTGATCAGGGCCGAATTGGCAAACACCTCCCCTTTGATCTTGGGGTAATTGACCGTCCCGCCGATCTCGATCCGGGCGTTGACATTCCCCTCGATGAAGGGGATGTTCCTGACCGGGGCCTTGTCCACCACGATCAGGAAGTACATGGTGGTGGGGATGAATTTGCTCAGGATGATCTCGCCGCGTTTTATCTCCACCTTGCCCTGGTTTTCGGTGCTGGCGGTGATGTTGTCTATCACCAGGCTGTCGGCATTGAAATGGGCGAAGGCCTGAACCTTGTGCAGGTACATACCGAAGGGACGAAGCACCATTTTGGCGTTGGCGATGGTCATCTCGCCGCTCAACAGGGGCTTGACTGGCGTGCCGGAGAGCTTGACGCTCAGGTCCACCTTTCCCTCGTAGACGCTTAACAGCTCGGCCATGGGAAAGAAGGCCCAGGTTCCGATATCCCTGAGTGTTATCTCTCCGGACATCGGTTTGTCCAGCAGCTTGCCAGCCCCGGGGCCCATCCCCAGGTTTATGGGAATGCTGAGGGTGATCTCAGATAGCTGGCCGTAACGGGTGACGGTCAGTTTGCTCAGATTGAAGACCTGATCGACATAGCGGCAATCGATCGCTACCCGATCGGCGGTGAATTGCTCAAATCGCGCATTATTAAGAGTAAGGCTGGCCGCCATCTCCGGAGCATTAAGGCTGCCTGCTATTTTTATGTCAAAATCCAACAGGCCGTGGACTGTTTTTTTGAGATTGAGCAGTTCCACTATCCTGCGGCTGTCAATGGCATCACCATTAAGCTCAAGGTAGATGCTTTTATCGCTGTGGTAAAATCCCTCCAGCGCTAAAGACCCCCGCCCGGCAATAAGTTTGGTGGGTTCCAGCTTTATGTTGGATCCTTCAATGGACAGATGTATCGGCTGGCTGTTGACCACCGTCTGATCACCGAAATTATAGAACAGCTTGCTGATGGCCAGGTTTATCTGTTTTCCTTTAATTTCGACCATCCCGGTGGCCAGGGCCTCGGTGATGGAATCCTTGACCACGTGCAGCGAAAGCCCCCCCCAGTCCAGGCCCCGCAGTTCGGTCAGCAGCTCCACCCGTTCAATGTCCTGACCGCCGATGGACAGGCCGGTGGCCACGAATTTGCCGTCCCCCTGCGGTTTGGACACCACCTGCTTCAGGGACATGCTTCCGTCAAAGTAAAGGCAGGAGACATTGGATATTACCGCCTCCTTCAAGCGGAAGGTGCCTATCACATCGGGGTCCTTGGTCAGGCCGGAGATCAGCCCGGTGAAGCGCAGTTTGCCCTGCAGATCTTTCATCCCCAGCAGGGCCCCAAATTGGTCCAGCTCTATTTCATCGGTCTCCACATCCACACTGAGGGCATCTTTGAAGATGTCCCCTTTGACCTTCAGTTTAGCCTGTCCGCTGGCTAGATCAAATTTTTCTATGGAGACGGTCTGATCGGCGTAAACCAGATTGCAGATCAGCTGATCCACCGGAATGGAGTTGACCAGGCTTTTATTCAATATCAGATCGACTGTCGCCCGGGCCTTTGGGGGATCGAATCCCCTGCCCTTTATCCGAAGATCCCCGTTGATCTCCGTTTTCAACGGGGCGCTCCCTTTTGCCAAGGCGGCGCCGAAGTCGCTTTGATTGAACAGCAGAGTAAAATCATAGACCCTGTTCTTCAAATCCACCCGGCCCTGGCCCTCGATATTTCCCTTCCCGGCATTCAAATATAGCTTGGTCAGGGTTACCAGGGTGTCCTTCACCTGAATCTTAACATCTAAGCCGGATAGTTCCAAACCATTTATCTTCAGCTCCCGGGAACGGATCGAAAGGCTGCCCTGCGGAGAGGACAGGCTCCCTTTGAGATTGCCCGAAACGGCAACATTCCCCGACCAGTCCTGCCCCTCCGATCTTATGATCCGGGGGATTTCAGCCATTCCGATATTGAGGTCCAGCTGCGATAGATCGATTTCCTGGGTTCTGGGATTAAATTTCACCGATAAATTTATCCGGCTGTTTCCCGTGTTCAGATCGAAGTTATTCAGCTTGATGGTATCGCCGGATAATGCAAAATCGCCCGATCCCTTGGTCAAATTTATATTGCGGGTTTTATCATAGGCTCTGATTTTTTTAAGGGTGGCCGACAGCTTATCCCCGCCCATCTTCAGACCCAATTGGATGTCGATGTCCTGGACCTGTTGCTTGTTTCCCGGGGTCTCGATGGAGACCGACAGATTCTTGAAAGAGATGTCCTCCACCGACAGCGGGGGGAGGTTCAGTTTGCCCTTGGGTTTGGTGGTGTCGGACTTGAACAGGCCGTCGAAGTTCCAGGCTCCGCTGCTGTCCCGGACCAGGCAGACAACGGCATCGGTCACCTCCACCTTCCCGATGACCAGCCTCCTCCTGGCGGCGGAATACCAGGGGTGGGCCTGAAGCTTTATCCGGGGAGCGCAGAGCAGCTGGCCGCGCACCAAGGAATCCCGGGAGGCGATGGCCACATCGCTTATCAAGACAGTGAAAGGGAAATGAAATTCTACCGCCCCGACGGAAAACTCGCGGCCCAAGACCTCCGACAAGGACCTATTGGTTTCCAGCTTGACCTCATTCTGAAATCTGGGGCTGGGCAGATAAATAACCAGGATCAGCAGACCCAGAAGGATGATCCCGCCCAAAATGGCAATGGTTATGTTACTATGTTTACTTTTCATCAGAAGGCGTGACCCAAGTTGATATAGAACAGACCTTCCTTAAAATCCACGGTCTCCTCAGTCTTGACCGCATAGTCTACCCTGATCGGTCCCACCGGAGTGATGAACCTCAGGCCCAGGCCGGTCCCCCCCTGGTATTGGCTCCACTTCACATCCCCAAAACCGGACCAGACATTCCCGGCATCCACAAAGACGGCCGCCCCGAACATCCAGTATATCGGGATCCGTAGTTCAAAATTTCCGTTGACCAGCATATTGGTGATGCTGGTGGTGTCGGTGGTGATCTCGTCGGTCTTGTAGCCCCTCAGGTTCATGCCCCCGCCCAGCTTCAGCCTCTCCTGGATGGGCACCGGCCCGTTGCGGCCGTAGGTGTATATCCCGGCAGCTCTGACCCTCCAGGCCACCACCAGGCCCCGGCCGATGCCGTGGAACATGGAGATGTCTCCGGAGCTCCTGCGGTAATCGTTGGAGCCGCCCAGCACCGAACCGGCGTTATCCACCCGAAAAGAGGAGTTCACTCCTTTATGGGGGTTGAACATGTCGTCCCGGCTGTCGAAGCTGGCGGTCAGGAATACGTCGCTGGTGGTGTTCTGGGTCTCCTCCAGGAACTCGTATTTGTACCCGATGTAGGCCTGGAGGAATTTGGCCAGGCTTTTACCGATCTTGGCCTCGCCTCCGATGCGGCTGAGCTGCTGCCAGAAGGAACTTTCCTGCCTCTCCCGTTTGTAGTAGACCGAACCGCTGGCCTTGTAAGAGGTGCTTAAAAAGTACGGTTCCAGGTAATCCAGGTAATAGTTATTGGTGTAGGCATGCATCCGGCTCTGGGCATTCCTCTGCAGACCATACGATGCTTCGCTCTTTAGGGTTAACTTCTGCAAGTTCCCGAAGATATTGTCGCTTCCCCATTCCAAGCCGCCCTGGACCCTGTCGGGGGTTTCAAAGCCGAAATTGAAGCCCACCCAGTTGGTCTTATCCTCCTTGACCACCATCCGCAGATCCACCGTATCGCGTTTTTCTTCCATCCCCTCCATTTCGAACTTGGCCTCGGTGAACAGCCCCAGGGCATAGACCCGCTGCTGATTGTAATAGACCTTGGAGGGCATGAATATCTCTCCGGGTTTAAGGGTGAATTCCCGTTCTATCACCCGGTCCCTGACCTTTTTATTACCCTCTATCCGGATCTCCCCCAGCCGGACCTGAGTCCCCTCGGTGATGCTGAACAGAATGTCCGAAGTGTAGGGATCTTCTGTCTCCATTACCGTATCGTTGACAGCGGTATAGATATGCCCCCGCTCGGCGTAGAGGGCCACTATGCCTGAAGAGGTCTGGTTTATGGCCGGGAGGTTCAGCGGATCGCCGGTCTTAACCTTGAGAAGCGATAACAGCAGGGAATCGGACAATATTTGATTGCCGCTAAACCGGAGTTGCCCGATCTTCCTGATGTTGCCTTCCTCAATGGTAAGGATACAGTCCAATTCCTGTCTTTCGGAACGGAAATATTTCTCCGTATTTATGAATTTCGCGTCAAGATAACCTTTCTTGCGGTACATATAGATGATCTTCCGCGTGTCCTGCTCAAAATTATATTCGTCGTAACGCTTACCGGATTCGCTGGTCATTTTGGACCGCAGTTCCTTCTCGGAAAAGGCCGTATTCCCGACGAACGTTACATTACCCAGCTTCAGGCGGGGGCCTCCCTCGTCAACCGGTTCGGCCATCTTATCGACCGCCTTCTTTCCGCAGGCCCCAAACAGCAATGCCAGGGATAGCAGCAAAATATGTACTAAATTTCTTTTCACGGATAATTATATCTTCAATTTGCCTTTTTCCATCAGCAGCTTCCCGTCCACCCAGACGCTGGGATTGCGCACGATGCCGTCCTGGTGGCTGGATACACTTACCTTGCCGCCAAATCCGCTGTTATCGCCAAAGGCGATATGGATGGTGGTCAGGGCCTTCTCATCCTCCAGGATGTTGCCGGTGATCTTGGCCCGAGGGTTTATCCCGATGCCGAACTCGGCCACGTTGAAGGCGTTTTTCCCGTGCCGGGAAAGCATCTCCCACAAATTATCAGCCTCACGCCCGCCTTTCATGCCGACTGCAAAACCACGGGAGATGGCTATCTCAATCGGTTTTTTCAAAATACCGGTATCGCCGATGGAGCCGTCCACCACCAGCCGGCCCTGGGCGGTGCCCTCCACCGGGGCCAGGTAGACCTCGCCGGCCGGCAGGTTGGTGAATCCGCCGGAGTCTGGGATGATGCCGGTATCGGGCTCCGCCCGGCGGCCTTTGATGGAGAATGACAGGCTGGTCCCGCGCTCGGTTTTGATCAAAACCTTATCGGCGTATTGCAATGAACGGCATAGGCGCTCTCCCACTATTTCCATCTTCTTATAGTCAACATCGATGGTTCTGGACATCATATCCAAAGTTATCCCCGGCATGCTGGCTATCCTGGCCCGGGCTTTTGAAGCATTTTTCCTGGCCCGGGTATGGGACAGCGATTTGGTGGTGGCCAGAAAGACGGCGTCGCTTTTCAGCATGGCCGCGGCCACCTGCTCCGGAGGTTCCTGCCCGTTGTTCCCCCTCTCCGGCATTATCATCAGCACCGCATCGCGGCACAGCGGCCGGGCGGCCCGATAAAATACCTGGCCGGATTCAAGATTGCCGTCATCCGTGATCACCAGAACCGTTTCAGTTTTCTTTACCGCCAGACACTGTTCCAAGGCCACCTTGACCGCCCGATCGATCTTGTTCATATTCTCTCTTATACCACGATTGTTAAAATTAAATTTTAAACCGCCATTTTCTGATGCACCCGGCGGATCTTGGCGCCCAGTTTCTTCAGTTTCCGCTCCCATCTCTCATAACCCCTATCCAGATGGTATATGCGGTTGACCTCGGTCTTCCCCTCGGCCTTGAGCCCGGCGATGACCAGGGCCGCCGAAGCCCTCAGGTCGGAGCCCATCACCGGAGCCCCGGTCAACTCGGGCACGCCCTTTATCACGGCGCTTTTGCCCTCAACCTTGATATCGGCCCCCAAACGCTGCAGCTCGGGAACATGCATAAATCGGTTCTCGAAGATGGTCTCGGTTATCACCGAAAGGCCCGAGGCAATGGTCATCAGGGTCATCATCTGGGGCTGCATATCGGTGGGAAATCCGGGATAGGGGGCGATGGTCAGATCTATCGGTCTTACCCGCCGCCGGGCTTCCACGGTCACCATCTCGTCGCCGGCCGCCACTTTGACCCCCATGGCCCTCAGGGCATCGATGACCGCAGCCAGATGGTCCGGCCGGCAGTCCTCGATGGTCAGGCAGCCGCCGCTGATGGCTGCCGCTATCATCAAAGATCCGGTCTCGATGCGGTCGGGGATCATCCTGGTCTCGGCCGGCCTCAAGCCCTCCACCCCGGCGATGGTCATTACCGGAGTGCCGGCGCCGGTGATGTCCGCTCCCATGGATACCAGCATCTGGGCGGTGGATACCACCTCGGGCTCCAGGGCCGCCGATTCGATGACCGTGATCCCTTTGGCCAAAACCGCCGCCATCATCACATTGATGGTGGCCCCCACCGAAACCCCGTGGGTACCGGCCAAAAGCAGCCGGGCCCCTTTAAGCGGCCTGCCTTGGGCCTGGACATAGCCGTGAAGTATCTGAATTTTGGCCCCCAGGGCCTCCATGCCTTTCAAGTGAAGGTCTATTGGACGGGCCCCGATGGAGCACCCCCCCGGCAGGGACACTTTGGCTTTTCCGAACCTGGCCAGCAGGGGCCCCAGCACATAATAGGAGGCCCTCATCTGCTTGACGATCTCATATTCGGCTTCGCACTTAAGCTTGTCAGGAACATCGATGACCATCCGGTTGTCTTCGAAATCCACTTTGGCTCCCAACCGGATAAGCAGGCGCCTCATGGTGCGCACATCCATCACATTGGGAACGTTGGTCAGGACGGACCTTCCCGGTGCCAGCAGGCAGGCCGCCATGGCCGGCAGCACCGCGTTCTTGGCTCCCGAGGCCCGGACCATGCCGGACAGCGGCCGGCCCCCATCGATGACGAATTTATCCACTTCGCTCCCGTTATAAACAATTCATTGTTGTCCAGTTTGGGGTGTATTGATATTCTGTAGAACGATGCAGAAGATGCCCCGGACAAAAGCCCGACGACTTTGAAACGTTTCAAACGTCATTCTTCTGCTCATCGGACAATTCAAACAATGCCCAACAGCATAGACTGGCATCTCAAACCATGATCAATCCTGCTTCTTGCTCCCCTTGATCGGCTGGGCCTCGTCTATCAGCATTACCGGAATATCATCCTTGATATTGTAGCCCAGCTTGCAGGACCAGCACAACAGTTTCTGTTCTTGGGGAAGGTACTCCAGCTGGCCCTTGCATTTGGGGCAGGCCAGAATATCCAGCAATTTCTGATCCAACATAATCACTCCATCCTTTACTAGAATTGGGAGGCCGTTATTTATTATACCTTTATTTTTTTTGTAAATCAACCTTCAGGGGCGGCCTTCCGGCGGGGCCTTCATCTTATCCAGGATGGCCCGATGCAGAAAGTGGGAGATGGTTTTGACGCTCTCTGCCACCGGCCGGCTCATGGGCACTTCCAGCTGGATCTGCCCGGCCTGGATGCCCAGGGCGATGATCCTGGCCCCGGTTATCTTCTCCAGATAGTCGCCCAAAAAAGACAGCGGCATGGTATGGGTGGAGTGCATCATGGAGTGCATATCCTTATGGTTCAGAAAGGCCACCTCCCCCACCGGCCGCCCCATATCGGCGGCATCTATGAATATCACCAGATCGGGTTTTGTGTTCCTGACCAGGCCGGAAAAATTCTCGGGATTGGTCCCGGCCACCAGCACTTGGGCAAAACTTTCGTGATCGCAGTCCTGTAGCATCATCCGCAGTTCCCGGGCCACCAGCGAGCCGGCGGCATCGTCGCCCATCATCTCGTTGCCGATGCCGAAGATCATCAGCCTGACGGAAGTTTCGACGGCCGAAGCCACCGGATCGGTCCATTCCATATTTCGCTCCAGTAAATAATTCCCGGGGAAACAGCCGGTGCTCCCGAATTGCGCTGACTGATGTTGTTCAGGCATCTGGCAGATCAGCTTGACTTAATGGGCTGATAAAATCCGGGCCTTGGTCTTTTTGGTGTATTTCGCGGGGAAAGTTTTCTTCAGGCAATTGGTCATGCATAAAATGGCCGGACACGTAATGCCCGACCATCGTTTAAACCGGCGCCGTAATTATTTATAAACGATCTTCAGCGCTCCGCGGTCGAAGGCGGCATCCTCGAACTCGGTATTCATGTGAATGGCCTTCTTGGGACAGACCTCGGCGCACTGGGCGCAGTGGGAACAACGGTCCAGGTAGAAGGTCATGGAGAATCTCTTGGAAACCTTGCCGGCCTCATCGGTGGTCTCGGATTCCTTGTGGATCTCCAGAGCCTCGGAGGGACAGTCCTTGACGCACATCTGGCAGCCGATGCACAGACTGGGGTCCATCACCGGATGGCCCCGAAAGCCCTTGGGCACCCCGATCTTTTGGAAAGGATACTGGACGGTGGCCGGTTTTTTGAACAGGTGCTTTAGCACCTCTGGCAGCATCGCTCCTAATCTTAAACTCATTGCAGATACCCCTTCAAGAATATTACGATTACCAGCTGCAGCAGGGCCAGCGGGGCCAGCCATTTCCAGCTGAAGGAAATCATCTGGTCGATCCGGAGCCGGGCGGTCACCGCTCGCATGGCGGACAAGATGAAGACCACGATCAAGGTCTTGACAATGAACCAGATGAACCCGGGGATCAGCCCTCCCGGGAAGCCGCCCATGAACAGGGCGGCGATCATGCCTGCGCCCACCACCATCTGGATGTCGGCCAGCAGACGGAACATGGCCAGTTTGCGGCCGGAATATTCGGTAAAGGCGCCGCCCACCACCTCGGTCTCGGCATGAGGGATGTCGAACGGCACCCTCTCCAGTTTGGCCTGCAAGGTGATCACCGCCACGGCGAAGGCGAAGATGTTGATCAGCAGATGCCAGGGATTGGCCTGATAGTAGGCGGCGATCTCAGCCATTCTCCAGCTGCCGGCCATCACCGCCGGGGACAGGATGGCCAGGAACATCGGTACTTCGTAGGCGAACAACAAGGTCAGCACCCGGACCCCGCCGATGGCGGCGTACATGCTGGCCGAGGCCCAGCCGGCCAGAAAATAGGCGAAGCTGGGAAGCGACAGCAGGTAGGCAATGACGATGATATCCCCCTGGAAAGAGGTGGCCGACTGGAAGGTAGGGCTGAAATGCCACACCGGCAGCAGCAGCCCGGCGGTCAGCACCGAGGTCAGGGCCAGTATGGGAACGGCATTGAACAGCTTTTTATCGGCCTCCTTGGGAACGATATCCTCCTTGGCCATCAGCTTGACGAAGTCGGCGATGGGCTGCAGGATGCCGTGGCTCCCGGTATGCATGGGGCCCATCCGGTTCTGAAACTTGGCGTATAATTTCCGGTCCACCCACTCCACGAAAGTGGAATATAAGAACAGGAACAGCAGGCCAGGATAGACCAGCAGATAGAGAAATATTTTCAATATATCCATCTTTACCTCTTATTATTATAGCTTGATTCCGCGTTTGCGGTAGAAATCTATCCCGTACTGGCGCAGGGTCTCCCAGTTCCAGACCTTCTGGTTGCCCTTGGGGTCGGTGATGATGGCCATCCGGTCGGTGCATGACAGGCAGGGATCGATGGCCGCCATCACGATGGGGATATCGGCCACATAGCCGCCCCGAAGCATGTACAGGGTGGCCGGCCAGTTGGCCAGGGTGGGGGCCCTGACCTTCACCCGATCCGGCTTGTCGGTGCCGTTGGAGCGGATATAGTGAATGCACTCGCCCCGCTGGGCCTCGGCCCGGCTGACCACCTCGCCCTCGGGAACCTTGCGGGGGGCCTTGACCCGAATATCTCCCGCCGGAAGGTTATTGAGGATGTATTCGCAGATATTGTAAGATTCCATCAGTTCCTTGGCCCGAACCACCACCCTGGCCAGCACATCCCCGCCCTCGTCGGTGACGATATTGAAGGGAATATGCTCACCGAAACCGGCATAGGGATCATCCTGGCGGACGTCGAAATCGACCCCGGAAGCCCGGGTGGTAGGTCCGGCGGCGTTAAGCTCCAGAGCCTTGGCCTTGGGCAATAGGCCTACCCCGGCGATCCTGGCCACCAACGTCGGCTCGGTGGCGCCGATGTTCAGATAATACGGGGTCCGGGCCTTGAGGGCGGCGATGCCGTCCAGGACCTTCTTGATCTGCATCTCGTCCAGGTCCCGGCGCACCCCGCCGAAGGTCTGCATGCCGTAGTTGACCCGGTTGCCCGAGATCATCTCCAGGATGTCCTCAACGATCTCGCGGTCCCGCCAGGTGTACATGAAGAAAGTGTCGAAGCCCACCTCGTGCCCGGCCACCCCCAGCCATAAAAGATGGGAATGGACCCGCTCCAGCTCGCCCATCAGACAGCGGATGAACAGCCCCCGTTTGGGCGGCTCGATGCCCATCAATTTCTCCACCCCCTGGGCGAAGACGGTCATGTGGACGTTGGAGCAGATGCCGCAGACCCTTTCCAGCAGGAAAAGGTCCTGGATATACGTCCGCTCTTCGCAGCCCTTCTCTATGCCCCGGTGGTTATAGCCCAAGCGGAGATCGGCATCGACCACCGTCTCGCCATCCACCAGGAAGCGGAATGAAGTGGGCTCTTTTAAAGCCGGATGCTGCGGGCCTACTGGTAATATAAATGTGCTCATTCTATGACTCCCTTCTCCCGGTTATAGTGCCAATCCTTACGCAAGGGGTAGATGCCCTGGGGCCAGTCATCGGGCAGGACCAGCGGGCGCATATCGGGATGGCCTTCAAAATTTATGCCCACCAGATCGTGGACCTCCCTTTCATAGAAAATCGCCCCGGGATAGACCGCTATGGTTGTGGGCAGCACCGGATTATTTCGATCGGTTTGGAGGCGAAGCATCAGGGCCATGCCGTTCTGGGCGAAGTGATACAGGGCCTCCAGCTTGTCCCCGGTGTCCCGGCCGGTGATGGTGGACAGATGGTAGAACCCGGCCTTCTCCTTTAGCACCCGGCAGGCCTCCACGGCATCGGCCCGGTCCACCCATAAGGTCATCCGGCGGGGGAAGGGATTGATCAGCTCTTTGATCTTGCCCTTCAGGTTTTCCTCCAGGATCTTTTTTATTTCCTCAAAGGTCATTTTTATCTCCTGTATTCTGTATTCTGTATTCTGTATTCTGTATTCTGGGAAACGTCAGCCGTTCTTCAAAGCGCCCAGCAGCTTGGCCACCCCGTCGATGATGGCATCGGGCTTGGCCGCGCAGCCGGGGATATAGGCATTGACCGGGATCACCTGGTCGACCCCCTCCAGCACGCTGTAACAACCCCGGAAAACGTTTCCGGAGCAGGCGCAGGCGCCCACCGCCACCACAAACTTGGGCTCGGCCATCTGCTCGTAGATCCTCTTCAAGCGGGCGGCCTGCTGCCTGGTCACCGCTCCGGTGCATACCAGCACGTCGGCGTGGCGGGGGGTGGATTTAAGCAGCGCCCCGAAGCGCTCCAGATCGAACCGGGGCATCAGGGCGGCCAGGGTTTCGATGTCGCATCCGTTGCAGGCTCCGCTGTTGAAATGGAGCAGCCAGGGAGATGACACCCGGGACCATTTGACCAGTTTTTCTAAAGCCATAATTGTATCCTTAATATTGTAATATTACTTATTCTCAACCGCCAAGGCGCTAAGACACAATCACAATTATTTGGCGTCTTGGAGTCTTGGTGGTTCGGTTCACTTCAGGATCAGGGCGATGATGGAGAACCAGATCATCAGCAGATAGAAGATGCCCAGGATGGCGAAGGCCAGCGACCCGCCGGGGATGGTGGCGATCACCAGGGCCGCCACGTGCATCATGGTGAAGAACAAGGCGGCATGGAAGAACTGGCGGTAGCCCACCTGAAGCTTTTTCCCCAGGAAATCCTCTCCGCAGGCATACTGGCAGAGCTTGGCGCCCTCGTCCTTCAGTTTGGGGGCCATCACGTCTCCCAGCTTGTAGATCAGGTAGGAGACCAAAGCGAAGAGGCCGAACCCGATGAACGGGGTGATCAGTATATTCCACTGGCTGAAAATTGACATGTTGATATCCTCGTTTATTTTTGCTTTAATATCTTCCCCACGAAAAACACGAAATTTTATTATTAGTTTATTTCGCGTGTTCAGCGGGTAAGGTTCCTACCCCTTCAGCCTGGTCAGGCTGCGGACGTCCAGATTCCCGGTGTTCTTATAGGCGTTGATCACCAGGGCCAGGGCCACCGCCACGATGGAGACCTCGATCACGATGAAGGTGATCACCAGGCTCTGGGAGAAGAAGGTCTCCCCCCGGGCATACCCGGCGGTGATGAAGGACAGCACCGCCGACTTGGCCATGATCTCCAGGCCGATCAGCAGTTTGATCATGTTGCGGCTGGTCAGCAGGCAGTACAGCCCGATGAAGAACAGCAGGCCGACGAATATCAGATTGATCATTACCATAGTTTGTGCCCTCCATCCTTGGCTTTTTCGGCCTCTATCTTATCCTGGGCGGTCAGCGGTTTCTCCCGGAACAGGGCCAGCACCCCGAACACTCCTCCGAAGATCACCGCGATCTGCCCGATCAGGTCCATGGAGCGGATGCCCCACAGGGTGGCCCCGAAGCTTTTCTCGGCATTGCCGTATCCGGCCGGAATATTGGAGAACAGCCCCTTCATCACCAGCAGGTCGATGAGGCCGAACAGCACCAGAAACAGCGGGAACAGGTACATCGGCCAGCGTGATTCCTTCACCGCTTCCTCCGTCTTGGTCAGGGCGATGGTGGAGACGAACAGCACCGTGATCAGCCCGGCCACCACCGACAGTTCGAACACCGCGGCATAGGGCGAATCCATCCGGTACAGCACCACCGCCAGCACGGCGCTCATGAAGGCCAGGCTCAGGGCCGCCCGCAGCAGGTCCTTGAAGAACACCGCCATGCAGGCCAGACCGGCCAGCATTATCAGCAGTATAAGATTTATGACATCCATTTTGACTCCAATGTGTATATTTGAAGTTTACAATCGTCTATCAGTAACCCGAACTATTGCCCGAACATTGAAAACCCGTTGGCCCCGATGGAATTGCTCAGGGCGATCATGCCCGGCTGGATCAGCTTGGCGGTGACCCAGGGGTAGAACAGGCCCACCAGCAGGCACAGGGCCGCCAGGCAGAAGGTGGCCAGGGCCATGTAGAAAGGCACTTCCTTGACCTTCTCCAAACCGGCCGCCAGCTTGCCGAAGAAGGCCTTCCGCTGCATCAGCAGGAAGTACCACAGGGTCAGGATGCTGGTGGCTATGGCGATGGCGGCCACCCCGACATGATTGGCCTCCACCAGGGCCACGATGATCAGCAGCTTGCTCCAGAAACCGTTGAAGGGCGGGATCCCGGCGATGGAGAAGGTCCCGATGGTGGTGGTCAGGCTGGTGATGGGCATTTTATGGCCCACCCCGCCCAGCTTGGAGAGGTCCCTGGTGCCGGTGGCGTATTCGGTGGCCCCGGCGTCGAGGAACAGCAGGCTCTTGAAGGTGGCGTGGTTGAACAGGTGGAACAGGGCCCCCATGATCCCCAGCGGGGTTCCCAGCCCCAGGCCCACCACGATGTAGCCGATCTGGCTGATGGACGAATAGGCCAGCATCCGCTTGAAATCGTTCTGGCCCAGGGCGATCAGTGCGCCGATGACCATCGAGGCCACCCCCAGCCAGATCATGGCCTGGGAGACCGAGGCCGGCAGGCCGAAGATGTCGTACACCACCCGGGTCAGGGCGTAGATGCCGGAGACCTTGATCAGCACCCCGGACAGCATGGCCGAGATGGGCGCCGGGGCCGAGGGATGGGCATCCGGCAGCCAGGCATGGAACGGCACCATGGCCGCCTTCAGGCCGAAGCCCATCAGGAACAGGGCCAGGCACAGGCCGATCAGCTTTAGGCTCATGCCGGTTCCCACCATCAGGCCCAGTTCCTTGAAGTTCATGGTGCCGGTCATCAGGTAGATGAAGGACATGGCCAGCAGGATGCCGGTGGTGGCGACTACCGACAGCATCAGGTACTTGAAGGCCGCCTCCACCTCGTCGTGCTTCTGGCCGAAGGCCACCAAAGCGTACGAGGCCACCGCCGCCACCTCCAGGAAGACGTACATGTTGAACAGATCGACGGTCAGCACCAGCCCGTTCATCCCGGCCACCATCAGCAGGAACAGGGCGTAGTACGATCCCTTGGCCCCGTAATGTTCCATGTAATTGATGGAATAGATGCAGGCGAACAGCGAGATCAGGCTGATGGTCAAAAGCAGCAGCAGCGAGAAGCCGTCCAGCATCAGGCCGGCCTTGAGGGGCAGGCCGATGGCCGCGGCATCCCACAGGATGCGGTGCCCGGCCGATATCAGGCGAATCTGGGACAGGCTCAGGGCCAGCAGGGCCGCCATGGTGAGCGTGCCCAGGATGTCGGGCAGTCCTTTCCACAGCCTGGAGACCAGCGGCATCAGGGCTGCCATGGCCAGGGGTATGACTATGAATAAAAGCAACATGTTTACAAGCTCCGCTATATTATATCAGTTGACGTATTTTTACTTGACCAGGACCGCCAGGTACAGCACCAGCAGGGCGAATCCGCCCACCACCCAGGCCAGATAATTGGCATACAGCCCGTTGTGGTATTCCTTGAGCACCCCGGTGGCCACCCCGCCGACGAATACGATCAGCCTCTCGTAGACGGCGTCGATCCCGCGGTCCACCACCTTGAACACCGTCCAGGCGGCGCCTTTGAGCAGGCCGTTCACGAACCACTCGTAGATGTCGAACACCCGGGCCTCGGCCCAGTCATACAATGTATGCATCACCGGCAGGTTGTGAATGGGCTCGGAAGCCAGGTAGGCCTGGCCCTGGCCCTTCTTGACGCCGTATTTATGAAGCAGGAAGGCTATCACCAGGCAGGCCATGGAGACCCACACGATCCAGTTGAGGTGGAATGTCCAGAACTCCATATGCCCGGCGTGGCCCTCCAGGATGGCCCTTCCCTCCAGCACCGGCTGGATCAGGTATTTTAACGGCAGCTTGCTGTAGACCCCGAACAGGATGCAGCCCAGGGCGATCACCAGCATGGGAACGGTCATGGCTAGTCCGGGATCCTTGGGAGCCTTGTTGGGCATCTCGGGACTCTGCTGTCCGAAATAGGTGGCATGGCCCAGCTTTAAGAACGAAGCAAAGGTGAAGATGGCCCCGATCCAGGCGGCGATGGGAAATATCATGATGCCGGTCTCCACCGCCCCGTGGAACACCAGCTCCTTGGAGACGAACCCGTTGAAGGGCGGCACGCCGGAGATGGCGAAGGCCGCCACCCAGAAGGCCACCCCGGTGATGGGCATCAATTTGAAAAGCCCGCCCAGTTTTTTCAGCTCGGTGGTGCCGGCCTGCTTCTCCACCGCCCCGCCGGTCAGGAACAGGGTGCACTTGTACATGGCGTGGTTGAGCATGTGGAACAGCCCGCCCACGATCCCGGCCGGCACCCCGGTGCCGATGCCCAGGATCATATAGCCCACCTGGCTGATGGCGTGGAACGACAGCAGTTTCTTGTAATCCTTCTGGACCAGGGCCATCATCACCGCCAGAACGATGGTGACGGCGCCGATGGTCATCAAAAAGATGGACATGGTGCTGTTCATGTGGATGGTGAACATCTCAAGGCTGATCCGGCCCAGCATGTAGATGCCCAGCAGTTTCTCCAGGGCCGCCGGCAGGTAGGCCATGAACGGCAACGGGGCGTCGATGGCGGCATCCGGGATCCAGGTGTGGAACGGCATGGCGCCGGCCTTGGCCATGGCCCCCAGGCCCATCAGCACGAAGGCGGCCGCCCCCAGGCCCATCGGCTCCAGGTGGATCTCGGACATGGTCAGGGTGCCGGACAGCTGCCAGGCGAAGATGATGCCCAGGATCATGGCGAAATCGGCGATGCCGGAGATCACCAAAGCCTTGGTGGCGGTCTTGAAGGCCTCCTTGTTGCCCACCGAGATCATGCCGTACAGGGTGGCCAGCAGCGACTCCCAGAAGAACAACATCACCACGAAGTTGTTGGCCAGGATGGCCCCGTTGGCCAGTCCGGCGGTCAGCAGAAAGTAGGCGAAATATTCCTTGGAGCGGTTCTTCCCCTCCATGAAGGAGGCGGTGTACAGGGCCAGCAGGATCTCGAAGCCGGCCGCCGCCAAAAGGATGAAGCGCGGGAAATGGTAGGCCCACAGATCGAAGTTTATCCCAAAGCTGGTCCAGGGCACGAATAATCTTAAACCTTCTCCCCCGGCCTTGAAGATGACCGCCGCGTAATACATGGTGATGGCGGTGGCGATCAGGGCCAGGATCTCCTTGCCCCATTTGACGGACTTGGGCAGGATGAAGGTCAGCACCCCGGCGATGATGGGGACCAGGATCGGTATCAGCAGAATGTTCGGATTCATCTCAATACCCCCAATATATCATGAATGGCAGGATTTCCCAGAACGTCGCGGACGGCGATGTTGACCAGGTCCATGGGGTACTTGACCAGGATCCCGGCGGCCAGCGAAAGGACGGCCAGCGAGGCCACCACCCACACCATGGTCGGAGTCCCCTCTTTATGGGCATGGATGCTGTGGTCCCGGGCCTCGCCCAGAAAGACCAGGGTGAACAGCCGCATCAGATAGACCAGGGTCAGCACCGCGGTGAAGATGGCCAGGGCGCCGATGGCGATGTGGTTGGACTTGATGATGCCCTGGATCACCATGAATTTGGAGAAGAAGCCTCCGAAGGGCGGCACCCCCACGATGGAGAAGACGCACATGATGAAGGCCACCGCGGTGATGGGCATGGCCTTGATCAGCCCGCCCATCTTGGTGATGTCCTTGGTGCCGGTGCCGTGCTCGATGACCCCGGCGGCCAAAAAGAGGCCGCCCTTGGCCAGCCCGTGCATCAGGATGAACAGCAGGGCCCCGGCCACCCCGATGGTGTTGAAGGCCGCCAGGCCCATGAAGATGTAGCCGATCTGGCTGACGGTGGACAGGGCCAGGATCCTCTTGATGTTGGTTTCTATCAGGGCCGCGCTGGCCGAGACCATGGCCGAGATCAGGCCCAGGATCATCAGGTAGGTCTGCCAGTCGCCGGGGATGACGAAGGTGTAGTTGAATATCCGGGCGAAGGCGTAGACCCCGATCTTGACCAGCACCGCGGCGTGGAGCAGGGCGGTCACCGGGGTGGGCGCCACGCCGGCGTCAGGCAGCCAGGTGTGGAACGGCAGAGTGGCGCTCTTGGCGAAGATGCCCATGGTGATCAGGGCCACCGCCAGGCCGCCGATGGGGAAGCCCCGCATATCCAGCATGTTGAAGGTACCGGTCTTGGCGTAGACCAGGGCGAAACCCAGCAGCATGAACACCGCCCCCCCGGCCGTGACCAAAAAGGCCTTGTCGGCCTTGATCACCACTTCCCTGTCGCGGAAGAAGCCGATCAGGCGCCAGGAGCAGATGCCGGTGATCTCCCAGAAGACGTACATCAGGATCATGTTGGCCGAGAACACCAGGCCCATCATGGCCCCCAAAAACAAAACCACCATCAGAAAGTATTCCTGCTGATAGTGGTAATCCTTGATATAACCCAGCGAGTAGATGATGATCAGGGTGCTGATCAGGGACGAGGCGATGGCCATGAAGACCGACAGCCCGTCCACCACGAAGGTGGCATCCACTCCCAGACCGATGGCCCGCTGGAAGACGTGGGTCTCCCCCGAGAAGGCCGCCGGCAATAGTGTGACGGCAAAAAAAGTAGTGGCCAGCCCCAGAATCACCGCCCAGGCATTGCGCCCTGGCTTGGAGGCCAGCCCTATCAAAGGCAAGGTAAAGGCCCCGATGATAGGGACCAGTATCGTTGCCAGCAAAGAGAATTCCCACCCCATAAAAACTCCTAATGCTGTATTAAATTGCTAAACTTTGGCAAAGGCCATCTTATTTTTTGCGATGCCATAAATGACATCGCTGGTATTGCCAACAAGGCCGCAAAGCGGCCTTTGTGAAGATGCCCAGCGGTAGCCTTTAGGCTATCGCGCCCCAAGCAAGGCGCCTATAATGGGAATTTGCCAAAGAGTATTAAATTAAATGGAAACAAGATATTTTACAATAAATGGCCCGGCATGTCAAGGGTAAATTATCCGGGCTGTTTAAGGGGTGGATAACAATTAGTGGTATTAATGCGGACCGGGTGGCACTATCTGTAGTGGCGGACTTTGCTTTATAACCCAGCCTTTCGGCTAACTCACCCCGGTCATTCACTTTAGCTCCGAATATAGAGCAATGACCTTCCCCTCTCTTATAAAGAGAGGGGAATAAAAGGGGTGAGTCAACAAGAAACCCCGCCGTAAGGCGGGGCTTTACAAAAATCACTTTAATAATTGAAATTATCTGTTTATTTCTTTTTTAAGCGTTTTTATCGACTCAGAAACAACTTCTCCCAATATCCCATCAGCCCATTTTTGTGTTGCACTTAAAACCGGCAATGCTTTATTATCCCCAAGTCTGCCTAAAAACGCAGCAGCATCTACACATGCTAATTGTTCTTCCGCATTCCTGTTGTAATAAAGTTCTTTATTTGAAACAATATCAATTAGATATTTAAAATTCTCAGAATAATTAATATCATTGTAACAATATATATACGACATTATCACTTTTTCCCGATCTGTAGAGCCAATATAATCTTTAATTACATCACTTGCCCCTTTTTCGGTAATATCTGATAATCCTAAAAGTATTGATATTTTCTTTTCATATGTACAAGAAGATAATATTTTTGATAGCAAGGGAATAGCCATTTCTTTATTTATTAAAAACAAAGCGCACGAAGCTTCGCTTATTGCATTAATACTTTTATTGTTTTCTACTTCTATCGCTGCAATTTTAAAAGAATTTTTCGTTTTAATATTCTGCAGTTTAAGTAATGTCTCTTTCCTTTCACGTAATTTGCCACTTAACATTATTACCTTGTAAGTTGCTAAAGAACTATCTTGACAGGCCATTAAATCAGGTGCCATATTGATAAAGATAGCCGCAAAAAGTAATAGTATTACCATTGGTTTCATTTATTATATCCTCAGTGGTATTTTATTAATAATATCGTTTTATTTATAATAAACTTACCGGGAAATAACTGCATCGGAAGCATACCAAAATCCCTATCCCCCTGTCAACAAGAAACCCCGCCTTTCGGCCCGCCTGCCATAGCAAGCTATGTGCGGCGGACAGGCGGGGTTCCTACTATAATCTCTCAATTGTATATTTAAGAGTTTAATTATCCAATCAGCCATTTGTATTTCAATTTACTCAAGAAACAAGTCTGACGAACTCATCAACGCTTAACCCCGTTTGGCGGATTATGGCTCTCAATGTTCCCCGATCCAATACTTTGTGGTCGGGTACAACTACCTGGCAGAACGGATCGTCCCGCCGCACCACCATATGGCTTCCGTTTTGCCGCTTGAAGTAAAATCCGGCCTTCTGCAGTGCTTTCAGGCACTGTTGGCCGGATACAACCGGCAGCCCGCTCATACCGCCAGAAGCATGGCGTTGAATTTCTCTTTGGGTGCGGGAATATTGTCTTCCTGCAAAGCTGCCAGATAGACTTCTATGGCTTCGCGGGCATTGGCTATGGCTTCTTCCTTGGTTTTACCCTGGGTAATACAACCGGGCAAACTGGGGCATTCGGCCACCCAAAAGCCGTCATCCCCGGCGTAAATAAAAACCTGGCGCATATTATACGGCCTCCTTAAAATCCATGGAAATAATAACACGTTAAATATGAATTGTCAAGAAAGAAACCCCGCCTTTCGGCGGGGTTAGAATTTATTATATTCAGTATTTAGCTATCGCCAATCCAATGAACCGTCGTCGCTCCATTTTTTATATTTTCCTTGTTTCTTACCATCTCTTATATCCGATACCTGCACCGTTGTGGTTATACTTCTTTCCATTGTGCCATCAACCGTCGTCACCCATATTTCATGACCTTGCGCAGGACTAATTGCGGAACGGCAGTACGCAATAAGCTTGCCGTCTGGCGACCACACTGGCGAATTGCAATGAAATCTGCCAGACGTTACCTGCCGCACATTGCCACCGTCCGCGTCCATTATAAAAACATGATCGCCACCGCTCCGCCCGGAAATAAAAGCGATTTGTTTCCCATCAGGTGAAAAGGCAGGATCGGCATCACGTGCCGGATGGCTTGTCAGCTTTTGCAGGTTTGTGCCGTCGTTGTCAATCGTAAAAATATCATGGTTTGCTTGTATACCACGGCCACTAAACCCAAAAAAGACTACTTTCTTGCCATCAGATGCCCATCGGGGTTTGCCGAAATACTCACCTAGAGCTATTGTTTCATACCTTGTTTCAGCGTAGATATCCTTGATCAATAACAATGGCCTTGGTCCCCTCATACTGAGGAGTCGTGCTACTATAGTGGAACCATCTGGCGACAACGACATATCACCCAGGGAATATATTGTGTCGCAATAGTAATTAACCAAGCATTTACGGTCATCACCATCAATGTTCATCATCCAATATGATTGCTTATATTGCGATGGCTTGATATATGTTTCTTGAAGGTAGATTATTTTTTTACCATCCGGCGTCCAGCAGGGGTACATATCTCTGATTACCTTAGCTTCACCGCTATCCATTGTTAAATGCGATGCACTTAACGCTTTTAGCCCAATTCCATTTGCGTCAACCATATAGATTCGTTCTTTTGTTGCGTAGCCTTCCTCACGATCAGAAGAAAATACAATTTTCCCTTTTAGTTCATCAAGTGGTATTAATGGCTTTTTAGGAGTGGGATCCACCATGAACGAGCCACAGCCCGTAGAAATCATTATCAGCAATATTACAACAAATCCGAATTTAATTCTTTTCATGTTTTTACCTTTATCCATAAATATTTATTTGTAAGAAGCATATCAAAATCTTCATCCACCTGTCAACAAGAAACCCCGCCTTTCGGCGGGGTTTCTTCTATCATCTCTTCCTTGTCCCTCTCCTAATGCTTTAGGAGAGGGTAGGGTGAGGTCGTTTAGTACATGTCCCCGTATCCGCCGCCGCCCTGGGGCATCGGCATGGGTTTTTCCTCCTTGGGCTTGTCGGCGATGACGCACTCGGTGGTCAGCAGCAGGCCGGCTATCGAGGCCGCGTTCTGCAGGGCGATCCGGGCCACCTTGGTGGGATCGATCACTCCGGCTTCCACCAGGTCCTCCACCTTGTCCTTGTCGGCATTGTAGCCCACGCTGGGGGTGGCGTTCTTCTTGATCTCGTCCACTATCACGGCGCCTTCCACCCCGGCGTTGTTGGCGATCTGCCTCATCGGCTCTTCCAATGACCGGCGGATGATGTCCACTCCGATCTTGACGTCGCCCTTGGCCTTGATGGAATCCAGGGCCGGTATGGCGCGGATGAAGGCCACCCCGCCGCCGGGGATGATGCCCTCCTCCACCGCGGCTCTGGTGGCATGCAGGGCATCCTCCACCCGGGCCTTCTTTTCCTTCATGGCGGTCTCGGTGGGCGCGCCCACGTTGATCACCGCCACGCCGCCGGCCAGCTTGGCCAGCCGTTCCTGCAGTTTCTCCTTGTCGTAGTCGCTCTTGGTCTCCTCCACCTGGGCCCTTATCTGGCCGATGCGGGCCTGGATGTCCTTGGTCTTCCCGGCGCCTTCCACGATGGTGGTGTTGTCCTTGTCGACGGTGATGCGCTTGGCCCGGCCCAGGTCGCCGATGACGGTGTTCTCCAGCTTGAAGCCCAGCTCCTCGGAGATCACCTTGCCGCCGGTCAGGATCTCGATGTCCTTGAGCATCTCCTTGCGCCTATCGCCGAATCCCGGCGCCTTGACGGCGCAGACCTGCAGGGTGCCCCGCAGCTTGTTGACCACCAGGGTGGCCATGGCCTCGCCCTCCAGGTCCTCGGCGATGATCATCATCGGCTTGCCTACCTGGGCCACTTTCTCCAGGATGGGCAGCAGTTCCTTCATGGCCGAGATCTTCTTGTCGTAGATCAGGATGTAGGCGTCCTCCAGGACGGCTTCCATGCGCTCGGCGTTGGTCACGAAATAGGGGGAGATGTAGCCCCGGTCGAACTGCATGCCCTCCACGGTCTCCAGGGTGGTGTCCATGCCCTTGGCCTCTTCCACCGTGATGACCCCGTCCTTGCCCACCTTCTCCATGGCGTCGGCGATCAGGTCGCCGATGGTGCGGTCGTTGTTGGCGGAGATGGTGGCCACGTTGGAGATCTCGGCCTTGCCCTTGGTGGGCTTGGAGATCTTCTTGATCTCGGCGATCACGGTCTCCACCGCCAGGTCGATGCCCCGCTTGAGGTCCATGGGATTGGCCCCGGCGGTGACGTTCTTGATGCCCTCGCGGCAGATGGCCTGGGCCAGCACGGTGGCGGTGGTGGTGCCGTCGCCGGCGATGTCGGAGGTCTTGGAGGCCACTTCCTTGACCATCTGGGCGCCCATGTTCTCAAAGGGATCCTCCAGCTCGATCTCCTTGGCCACGGTCACGCCGTCCTTGGTCACCAGCGGCGAGCCGAATTTCTTATCCAGGACCACGTTGCGGCCCTTGGGTCCCAGGGTCACCTTGACGGCGTTGGCCAGCTTGTCCACGCCCCTTTTCAGGGCTTCCCGGGCCTTGACATCGTATTCTATCATCTTGCCGTTTGCCATATGATTTTCTCCTTATTCCTCTATATGATTTTTATTTTTTGGCTTTAAGATGCTCTGTCATACCCGCGCAGGCGGGTATCCAGTCTGGATTCCCGTTTTCACGGGAATGACAAAAAGCGTTCTATTTATTTCTCGTGGATGATGGCCATGACGTCGTCGGATGACATGATCAGGTATTCCACATCGTCGATCTTGACCTCGGTGCCGGAGTACTTGCCGTAAAGGACCTTGTCGCCCTTCTTGATGTCCATCTCCATCCTGGTTCCGGAATCGGATATCTTGCCCGGGCCCGCCGCCACCACTTCGCCCTCCATGGGCTTTTCCTTGGCGGTGTCGGGAATGATGATCCCGCCCTTTTTGGTCTCCTTGGCCTCTGCCGGCTTAACCAACACCCTGTCGCCTAATGGCTTGATTTTGGTAACCGTTGACATACCGTCCCTCCTGAATTGTTATGGTTTCTATTATTTTTTTGAATTTGTGAAATTGAACAGCTTATAATTATAATCAAAAATAGACCAAATTTCAAGCCCTATTATCTTTGCCACAGACATCTTTGTGCGATTTTGCAGACTTTATTATTGGCGATGACGGTTCCGTCAGCCGTCAGCGATGGATCTAACATTTTGTTTTGCAAGGGAATACAGATCGATCCTCTCAATATCCACCCGCCCCTTTTCAATGTCCTGGCCGGTAAGGGCATTGACTATCTGCCCGATCTTGGCCCCGCTGACGTTCATTTTTAGCCGGACGATAAAGCCTCCTTCCGCCATAATGACATCCATCACCTGTTTTCTGATATCGGCCTCGATCAGCAGGCTTTTTTTCATTATTTTGACCGGCCAGGCAGGCAGGCCTTCAAGTTTCGACCTTATGGCCGCGGCATCGCCCTGCCATTTGACCATATAATCGGCCGCTTCGGCCAGCTCGGAGATGGACCGGGCGTTGCTCATGATGGGCTTGACGGCCGATATCTCCATTCCCCGGGGCAGATGCGCCTGCAGGGAGCCGATGGCCTCGGAGGCCGCCGGGCGGTCCAGCTGGATGTCCATATACTCCCCCCGGCTGGTGATGCCCAGCGGCAGCGGCGGCCCGAAGGAGACCTTGGGATGGGGGGAAAAACCCTGGGAATAGGCGATGGGCAACCTTGCCCGGCTGATGGCCCTCAGCCAGACCCGGCTTATGTCCAGGTGCGAGATGAATCTTATCTCCGGCCCCTTGCTGTATTTCAAGCGGAAGCGGGTCTTGGCCAGGGGGGCGGCCTGGGGCAGCATCTTCCGCGCCCGCCCGAACCCGTCATCCTCAATATTCCTTTCAACTTTTTGAACCTTTTCAGCCTCTTCAACCTTTCCAACCTCTTGAACCTTTTGATCCTTCACTTGTCCGGCAACCCGGCAACCCACCCCGCACCCGGTGCACTCCCCTGTCCGGCAATCCGGAGTGACTGAACTTTGATAGGCCAGCTCCCTCTCGGCCAGCAGGAATTTTTGATCGACCCCGTAATCGATATGGGCCCAGGCCGGCGGCTGTTTTGGGTCCCTGGCTCCGGTATAAGCAGGGATATCGGTGCCCGATTCGGCCAGGGCCTCCTGCCACTTGGGCCAGGAGAAATGCTCGCTCCACTGGTCGAACTTGCAGCCCTTGCGCCAGGCGGCTTCTATGACCTCCGATAGTTTCCGGTCGCCCCGCGACAATATGCCCTCCAGGGCCGACGATTCGGGATCGTGCCACTTGAATTGCACCCGGGCGCTTTTGAGCCCTTTGTTCAGATGGCCGATCTTGTCTTTGATGGTCTGCAGGTCGTTCTGGGCCTCCCACTGGAAGGGGGTCTGCGGCTTGGGCACGAACGGCGAGACCGCCACCTTGATGCTGATGCCCAACCCGGCCGCCTTCCGGCACAGGGCGATCATGGCGTCCAGGTCTTCATAGGTCTCGGTGGGCAGGCCGATCATGAAATACAGCTTGACCAGCTTCCAGCCGTTTTCTCTGGCCATCTTGATGACATTCAAGAGATCATCGTCCGACAGCCCCTTGTTGATGACATCCCGCAGACGCTGGCTGCCGGCCTCCGGAGCGAAGGTCAGCCCGGATTTCTTGATCTTTTTCAGGGCCAAGGCCATCTCCCGGCTGAAGGAATCCAGCCGCAATGACGGCACCGAGATGGAGACCCGCCGGCTGGCAAAACAGCCGTTGAGCTTGTTGAGCAACCCCGGAAAATCGGGATAATCGTTGGTGGACAGCGACAGCAGGGAGATGTCGTCCCAGCCGCTGGCGGCAATGCCCTCCTTGGCCAGCTTGACAATGTCCTCCTGGGAGCGGGAGCGCACCGGGCGGTAGATCATCCCGGCCTGGCAGAAGCGGCAGCCCCGGGTGCAGCCCCGGGTGATCTCCACCGTCAGGCGGTCGTGGGTCACCTCCACCAGCGGGACTATGGGGGGATGCGGGGCATCCTCCAGCTTCAGGCTTGGGATGGTGCGTTTTTTTATCGTGTCATTTGATGCGTGAACGGCCGGAACATATACCCCCGATATCCTGGCCAGTCTCACGATTATCGATTTTCGATTCTCGTTTTTTTGCTTGGCTTCTCTGACCTGCTCCAATATCTCAACTATGACCTCCTCCCCGTCGCCGATGACCAGACAGTCGAAGAACGGGGCCATGGGCTCGGGATTGGCACAGCAGGAGCCGCCGCCGATGACGATGGGGTGGCCCTCCTGCCGGTCAGCCGATTTGATCGATATCTGCGCCAGGTCGAGCATATTGAGGACATTGGTATAGCCCAGCTCGGTCTGCAGGGTGATGCCCAAAATGTCGAAATCCTTTAACGGGCGCTGGCTCTCCCAGGCCCACAGGGGAATGTTCTGCTCCCGGAGTTTGGCCTCCAGGTCGATATCGGCCGAATAGGAACGCTCGGCCAAGGCATAAGGCAGTTTGTTGACGACGGCGTACAGGATGGCCAGCCCCAGCCCGGACATGCCGATCTCGTACAGGTCGGGAAAGGCCAGCGCCAGGCGCACCTCGGCCCCATCCCAGTCCTTGTGAACGGCGTTGAGCTCGTTGTCGGTATACCGTCCCGGCTTGTTTATCTGGGGCAGGATGCCCTCTATGTGACTTGAATTCTGCATGTTAAGTCGTTATTGTATCACATATAATATGATTATGCAAATGCATTAAAAAACCCGGGCGTTAATGCCCGGGAATTATAAAAAGCTGATCGATCTATGTTTCCAGCTCCTCCATCTTTCTCTTATGATCGATATCCGGGGTCTTTTCGTAAAGCCGGGCATATAATTCCAGGGCCGCCTTCCGGCATTGGCCGTCCTGGGTCAATTTGAACAGCTCATAATTAATGACCGCCTGCTGATCCGGCTGTCCGGACCCGGCCAAAAGCTCCCGGATAAGCCGGACGCCCTCCGCCCGGTCCTTGACTGCGGCCAGCTTGGCCTGGAGCAGGCGGCATTTGAAAATGGTATCCTGCCTGTTTATCGCCCGGGATATCTCCAGCGATTCCCGGCACAGCTCCCCGGCCTCCTGGTATTCTCCCAGCTCGAAATGCGCCTCGCCGGCCTCCTGCAGATACATGGTCAGATAATATTTCAGTCCGACCTCCCGGGCCAGGCCGATGGCCCGGCCATAAGCCTCAATGGCCCGGGGGTAGTCCCGGTTGATGGAGTGAATGCCGGCCAGGTGGCTGTAGCTGAGGCTCAGGCCCTTTTTGTCGCCCAGCTCCCCGGCTATTTTAAGCCGGGCCCGGATGCCCTTCATCCCTTCCTGATGCTGCCCCAGCATCACCTGGACCGCCGCCATGTTGCCCAGGGCGATGCTCAGCGAATGCTTGTCGCCGAAATGTTCCGCCCATCTGGTCAGGTGCTCCCAGCATTCCAGGGCCCGGCGGTGGTCCCCCAGGGACAGGTACACCCACCCCATATTGCCCCTGTCTATGCTGGCGCTCAGCCGGTCGCCGGCCTGCTCGTCGGCTTGGCAGGCTCTTTGGTAATACTCCAGGGATTTGCGGCTGTCGCCCATATCGCCGTGGATATTTCCCAGGTTGTTCATGGCGATGGACATCCCGGCCCGGTCCCGGCAACCCGTCGCCAGCTCCAGGGATCTTTCAAAGCACTCCAGGGCCAATCCGTAATTTCCCTGCTGGCTGTGGCTGTTGCCCATCTTGTTGAGAACCTCGGACAGGCTCCGGGAATCCCCGGTCGACTGGTAATGATCGCGGGCCGCGCCCAGCAGCTCCCTGGCCCGGCCCGATTCGCCCCGGTTGTGCAGCACCTTGCCCAATTTGCTCTGGCTCCGGGCCAGACGATCGGAATCCCCGGCGGAACGGGCCTGCTCCAGGCTCCGGCCGTAGATCGACTCCGCCTCGGCCCAGCGGCCGGTCAGCTCCAGCACCTCCGCCTTCCTCAGGTGGACCTCGAAGGCGTAGTATCCGGCCCGGTTCCCGCCGGACCCCAGCCATAACAGTTTGGTCAGATATTTGCCCATCGCTAAAATATAAATTCAGATCAGAATAAAAAAGCCGTTGGGGATACCCAACGGCTTTTTATTTTATCCCGGATCATCCCAGGTTCTTCAATACCTTCTTGGCCACTTCCTTCAGGGTCTCGAACACCCCATATCCCTGATGGGCCACCGTCTCGAAATCCGGCACCCCCCATTTGTTGAGCTGGGCCCGCAGCTCGTCCACCGAGGCGATGTTGGGCAGGTCCCGCTTGTTGTACTGGATGACGAAGGGGATGTTCTCGATGTTGAATCCGTTCTCGGCCAGGTTGTCCTGCAGGTTGGCTATGGATTCCAGGTTGGCGTCCAGCCGCTCCACCTGGGAGTCGGCCACGAACACCACCCCGTCCACCCCTTTCAGGATCAGCTTGCGGCTGGCATTGTAGAACACCTGCCCCGGAACGGTGTAAAGATGGAACCGGGTCTTGAAGCCCTTGATGCTGCCCAGGTCCAGCGGCATGAAGTCGAAGAACAACGTGCGGTCCAGCTCGGTGGCCAGGGAGATCAGCTTGCCCTTGGCCTCCGGAGACACCTTGGAGTAGATATATTTGATGTTGGTGGTCTTGCCGCACAGCCCGCATCCGTAGTACACGACCTTGCAGTTGATCTCGCGGGATGAGTAGTTGATTAAAGACACGAATTTTCCTCCCGCTCACTTGAAAAGGTTATCAAGCTCGGACTCGGCCTCCGAGGCGAAGTCGCTGCCCAGGGGGGACGGCCCGCCGGATCCCGGTCCGCCATCCAGTTTGGAGAATATGGCCTGGAAAAGCTTGATCAGCTCGGCCACCGTCTGCTTGACCCGTACCCGGACCAGGCCCAAAGTGGTCCGCTGGTCGAACACCACCGCCAGCATCACCCGGGCCTCGATGGAGGCCACGTAGATGTTCTGCTTCTCGCCCTGGTGGAACAGGGTGGCGAATTCCTTCTCCCCCACCAGCATGGCCAGCTGGCTGGTGGCGGCGAAGTCCGCCGCCGACAGCGAGGCGAAGGAGGTGGTGTCCAGCTGGCTGATGTCCCCGGCGGTGGTGATCAGCTGGCCGGCCTTGTCGATCAGCAGCACCGACAGGGCATTGGTGTTCTTGAGAAGCTCGTTCAGCTTCTCGCTGATCGTCCAAAAATCGTCTTCGAAGACATTTACATTTTCCGACACTTTTTAATACCTCATTATAAAAGGTAAATTTTTACAGGGAACATTTCTTGTTCAGGTGATCCCACCGGGCGTCGATGTCCTGCTGGATCTGGGCGATGAGGGCCTGGTGTTCGGGCCTCTTTAAATGGCGGAAGCGCTCCTGCTGGAACATCCATTCATCAATGGGCTTGCGTTCCTTGGGGGTATAGTTCAGCTTGTATTTGCCGTCCTCCACCTCGTACAGCGGCCAGAAATTGGTCTCCACCGCCAGGCGGCCCATTTCGGCGGTCAGCTCCGGCGGATAGCCCCAGCCCAGCCGGCAGGGCTGCAGCACGGCGATGAAAGCCGGGCCGCCCTTGGCCAGGGCCTTCTCCACCTTTTTGGTGAAGTCCGACCAGTTGCCCACCACGCTCTGGGCCACATAGGGTATGCCGTGGGCCGCCATGATCTCGGTCAGGTTCTTGCGGAACTGGACCTTGCCGGGGATCTTCTTGCCGTTGGGGCTGGTGGTGGTGGAGCTGCCCTTGGGGGTGGCCGAGGAGCGCTGGATCCCGGTGTTCATGTAGGCCTGGTTGTCGTAGCAGATGTAGAGCATGTTGTGGCCCCGCTCCATGGCTCCGGACAGGGCCTGCAGCCCGATGTCATAGGTGCCGCCGTCGCCGCCGAAGGCTATGAAACGGATGTCTTCCGTAACGGTGCCCTGGCGCTTCAGCGACTGGTAGGCCGCCTCCACCCCGGAGATGGTGGCCGCCGAGTTCTCGAAGGCGCTGTGGATGAAGGGAACGTCCCAGGCGGTGTAGGGATAGATGGTGGAGACCACCTCCAGACAGCCGGTGGCGCAGGTGGCCACCACCGGCTTGTCGCCGGCCGCCAGCAGTGCCTGGCGGGCCACGATGGTGGCCCCGCACCCGGCGCAGGCCCGGTGCCCGCCGGTGAACTTGTCGCCCCGGGCGGCCAATTCTTTAAGATTTGCCATTTTTATATTCCTTGAATAAATAGTTCTGTATTACTGATAAGCAAAACCAGGATTTTTGATCTTTGATTTTTGCTTTTTAATTTTTGTCTATTCCCTGACCCCCAGATAGCTGACCGAATCGGCCTTGAATTTTCCGTCCTTGAGATCCATGAACAGTTTCTCTATCTGCTCCATGTCTATCTCGCGGCCGCCCAGTCCGTAGACCACGCCCGCGATCTGGGGCTTGTGGGCCGAGCCGTAGAGGGCCGAGCGGACCTCGGTGAACACCGGGCCGCCGAAGCCACCCACCGAATCGGAGCGGTCCAGCACCGCCACCGTCTTGATGTTCTCCAGCGCTTTTACGATCTCTTCGGCGGGGAAGGGCCGGAAGACCCGGATCTTCATCAGTCCGGCCTTGACGCCTTTTCCCCGCAGCTGGTCGATGACCACCTTGGCGGTGCCGCAGGTGGATCCCAGGGCCACGATGGCCACCTCGGCGTCGTCCAATTGATATTTCTCGATCAGGCCGTAATTGGTGTCGAACTTCTGGCCGAACTCGGCCCCCACCTCCTTGATGACCTTGAGGGCATTGTTCTGGGCGTCCACCATGGCCCGGCGGTGCTCGAAGTAATAATCGGTCAGGTTGATGGCCCCGATGGTGAAGGGCTTCTTGACGTCCAGCAGGTGCATCAGGGGATCGTACTTCCCGATGAAGCCCTGGACCTCGGCGTCGGGCAGGGTGTCGATCCGCTCCATGCCGTGGGAGATGATGAAGCCGTCGGTGGTGACCATCACCGGCAGACGGACGTCCTGGTGCTCTGCTATCCGCATCGCCTGGATCATGTTGTCGTAGGCCTCCTGGGCGTTCTCGGAGAAGATGTGGATCCAGCCGGCATCCCGGCAGCCCATGGAGTCGGAGTGGTCGCAATGGATGTTGATGGGGGCCGAAAGGGCCCGGTTGACATTGGCCATCACGATGGGCAGGCGCAGGCCGGCCGCGATGTAGACCATCTCGTACATCAAGGCCAGGCCCTGGGAGCTGGTGCCGGTCATGGTCCGGGCCCCGGCCGCGGCCGATCCGATGCAGGCCGACATGGCCGAATGCTCGGACTCCACCGCCACAAACTCGGTCTTGACCTCGCCGTCGGCCACGTACTGGGAGAATATCTGGACGATCTCGGTGGCCGGGGGGATGGGGGAGGCCGCCACCACGTCGGGGTTGACCTGCTTCATGGCCAGAGCCATGGCCTCGTTTCCGGTCTTGGCCAGAATGATCTTCTGCATGCTACTTGACCTCCTCTTCCATGGTGATGGCCTTGACCTTCTTCTTGCCCGGGCACTCGTGGGCGCAGATTCCGCAGCCCTTGCAGTGCTCCAGGTTGAACCCGGCGACCTGGCCGTCCTTCAGGATCACGGCCGAATCCGGACAGTAGGCCCAGCAGAACAGGCACTGGATGCAGTTCTCGGGATGGTAGATCGGCCGGGAGCTTCTCCAGTCCCCGGTCTTGAAATCGACGGCGGTGCCGCCTTTTTCTATATTGCCGCCCAGGGCCAGTTCCTGGTATTTCTTCAGTTCGCTCATGCCGATTTCACCTCCTGTGCCGCCCGTTTCATGGATTGGATGTTGCCCTCGATCACCTCCGGCCGGTGGGCGAATTTCTTGGCCAGCTTCTTCTGGGTGTCCTCCAGCATGCTGTCAAAATCCAGCATTCCGGTGACCTTGACCAGGGCCGCCAGCATCGGGGTGTTGGGTATCTTCCGGCCGATGGTCTCCTCGGAGATCTTGGAGGCGTCCACCGTGAATATCTTGCCGTCGAATTTGACGCTTTTTTTGATCTCCGCCGCGTCCAGTCCGGTGTTGATGATCAGGGTCCCCTCTTTGCCCAGGCCGGCGGTGACGTTGATCGAGGCCATCAGGGTGGGGTCCAGCACCACCACCACGCTGGGAGATTTGACCGGGCAATGCATCAATATGGGTTTGTCGTCTATTCGGTTGAAGGATTGCACCGGAGCCCCCATCCTCTCCGGTCCGTACTCTGGGAAGGCCTGCACATACTTGCCTACCGCCAGGGCGGCATCGGCAAATAGCAATGCGGCGGTCTTGGCGCCCTGTCCTCCCCGACCGTGCCATCTGATCTCTACCATTGTCGTATATCTAACTCCTGTAATAAGTTTCCAATACCGGGGGCATTTTTTCAAGAATTATTAGTATATTCCAAAACCGGTCAAATGTCAATAAATTTCAGCAGGGGCAATCGGGATTCTGTAGTAGTGGCGTGTCTTAGGCCCGCCTTTATAACATTTAAAAATGTTACAGATCCAATCTGATATGCAGGTCCTTCAACTGCCTCTGGTCCACCTCCGAGGGGCTGCCCTCCATCAGGCCGCTGCCCGAGGTGGTCTTGGGAAAGGCGATCACGTCGCGGATGCTGTCCCCGCCGGTGATCATGGCCAAGATCCGGTCCACCCCGGGAGCGATGCCGCCGTGGGGCGGGGCCCCGTACTCGAAGGCCTCCAGCAGAAAGCCGAATTTTTTGGCGGCCTCTGCGGGGGAGAGCCCCAACACCTTCATCACCTTTTCCTGGATGTCGCGGCGGTGGATACGGATGGAGCCCGAGGCCAACTCGGAGCCGTTGGCCACCAGATCGTACAACTGCCCCAGCACTTTCCCCGGATCGCTGTCCAGGTATTCCAGGTGCTCTTCCTTGGGCATGCTGAACATGTGGTGCTCGGCCTCCCAGCGTTTCTCCTCCTGGTTGTAATGGAACAGCGGGAAATCGGTGATCCAGGCGAAGGCGAACTTGCCCTGGGGGATCAGGTCCATCCGCTTGGCGCACTCGATGCGCAGCGCTCCCAATGCGGCCGCCACCACGGATGGCTGGTCGGCCACGAACAGCATGATATCGCCGTCCTTGGCGGACATGGTCTGCATCAATTCCTGGTCCAGCTCCCCGGCAAAGAACTTGGCGATGGAGCCCTCCAAAGATTCCCCGGAAACTTTGGCCCAGGCCAGCCCCTTGGCCCCGTATATTTTGGCCAACTCGGTCAGCCCATCGATGTCCTTGCGGGACCACTTGCCCCCGCCCGGCACGCAGATGCCCTTCACCTGACCATGGTTCTCCAAGGCCTGCTTGAAGACGGTGAATTCCGACTTGGCGGCCACCGCTGCGATTTCGCACAGCTCCAGACCGAAACGCATGTCCGGCTTGTCCGAGCCGAAGCGGTTCATGGCCTCGGCGTAGGGCAGGCGCGGGAACGGGGTCTGCAAATCTATCTCGGCCACTTCCTTGAATACCTGCTGGAACATCCCCTCGGCCAGGGAGAAGATCTGGTCTTGGGTGGCGAAGCTCATCTCGATGTCTATCTGGGTGTGCTCCGGCTGGCGGTCGGCCCGCAGGTCCTCGTCGCGCAGACAGCGGGCGATCTGGAAATACTTGTCGAATCCGGCCACCATCAGTATCTGCTTGTATATCTGGGGGGACTGGGGCAGGGCATAGAATTTTCCCGGCTGGACCCGGCAGGGTACCAGATAATCCCGGGCCCCTTCAGGCGTGCTGCGGGTCAGCAGCGGGGTCTCGATCTCCAGAAAGTTCTGGGCGCTAAGATAATTGCGCACCGCCAGGATGAAATTGTGGCGCAGGATGATGTTCTGGGCCAGGGCCGGGCGACGCAGGTCCAGATAGCGGAATTTCAGGCGCAGGTCCTCCGAGGCGGTGGTCTGGTCCTCGATCACGAAGGGCGGGACAGCCGAGCTGTTGAGCAGTTTGACCTCGTCGGCCAGCACCTCTATCACCCCGGTGACCATGCCGGGGTTGGTCTGGCCCTGGGGCCGGTTCCGCACCGCGCCCTTGACCGCGATCACGTATTCGGATCTCAGGTCCTTGGCGGCCTCGGTCAGTTCGGCGTTCTGGGCCGGGTCGAACACCACCTGGGTGATGCCGTAGCGGTCCCGCAGGTTGATGAAGATCAGCCCGCCGTGATTGCGGCTGCGGTGCACCCATCCGCAGAGGACGGTCGGTTGGCCGATGTGTTCGGAACGAAGCTCCCCGCAGGTGTGGCTGCGTTCCCAGGCGCCTAAGGTTTCGAGTTTCATAATGCCTTTATTTTATTCAATGGAAATTTATAATCAAGATGTCTATATCTAAATATGTCATCAGGCATAATACAAGACATAGCCCCACGACGAACCATATCTATTTTACCTGTACTAAGGTTAAGTTCTCCGTTATCCCATTTTATTGCCAGATTGCCATCAGGTAGTATTTTTATATAAGCCTCTTTTTTTGTAAATAAGTTTTTACTTTGAGAAAAATTCCCTTGGTATATACTTTTTAATTTTTCCATTTCTTTGAATTTTATTTGACCATACATATTATTAATTGAAGTACCGACACGAATCATCTCAAAGCTATCCTCTTTAGTATAATATGTAAAATATAAGCATATTAACAAACCATTGCCTTTGAAATCATCAATGCACCTTATCCCCGTTTCCCATTTAAATACACATCTTCCCCATAATGTTGAATTATTATTATAATGACCATTTACATATTTATAACTTAATCGTTTTATAGCTTTTGCCTGAACTAAATTGAAATTAGATCTCAAATAACTTTCTCGCAAACCACACACTACCAATTTATTTAGAACTTTATTTTCCAAAAAATCAATGTCGAAAGTATCGATATTAGGCAACCAATTATGAGATATTGTCACCCTGTCATCACAGTTGGTCTCAAGTAATCCCTCTTTGCAGTCAGAAATTAAAAATTTATATTTATAAATATTATGATAAGGGTAACAATCAGCCCTAAGGATCGTATCGTTAGACGACAAGACGATAGAAGTATCTTTTAAAGCCGTTAAACTGTTCGAATGGCCCGGTAAATATCTATAATCTTTCCATGGCAAATTGGATATAAATAATTGTTTCTTATCAATATCCCATATTAAGTTATCCCCATATTTAACAGCATTCAAGCGTCTTTCTTGATTCAATGTTAATAAGCCTAATTGGGCTGTTTTAATATTGTTTTTCTTTACTATCTCAGCAACTGCATCGCAGGATTCTGCTTTTTCGATCAATTTATATATTCTTTTAATTAAAGGAGTGTGGCCTTGTGAACAATTTTCTTTCCGTTTTCCATATCCATCTATTGCGAATGTGAAATTGTAGGTTATGCCGATCTCTGAAGATGCTTTATTTTCACAATTGAAAATCATTTCCTTTACATTACCCATCAATAACCCGATTATATCATTCCTGCCCCTAAATCCTTCCATATCATATTCTATAGATTTTACTTTGCAGTCATATAAACGCCAGGATATTGCAGGGTTTAAATATATCGAATATCTCAATAAAAAAGGTTGCCATAATACTTTAGTAACAATCAAAACAAACGCGAATGACAAACAAAGCAACGCAACACTTTTATATTTATTAATAATTTTCATTCAGCGATTTTGCGCTTTTTGTATATTTCGTGTGTAGTTATTCTCCCTCATCCCACATCTCGTACGCCTTGCGGATATGCGGTATGGTGATGGACCCTCCCACCACCAGCGAGATGTTCATGATCTCGTCAAACTCCGCCTGGGTGACCCCCAGCTTCTTGCACTGGATGACGTGATAGCTGATGCAGTCGTTGCAGCGCAACACGGTGGAGGCGCACAGCCCCAGCATCTCCTTGGTCTTGCCCGGCAGCGCCCCGTCCTGGTAGGCGGCGGTATCCAGGTTGAAGAACCGCTTGATGCCGGTGTGCTCGGCCGCCAGTATCCGGTCGTTCATCTTGGACCGGTAGGCGTTGAATTGTTTTATTTTTTCGGACATAGGAACCTTTCCCGCTAAAAACATTAGAGTGATTACAGTTCTTTTAAACCCATCCCCCGTCCCCTTCCCTCGAGAGCCTGCCCTGAGCTTTGCCTATATATTGACTGCGAAAGGGGGAGGGGTGCAGGGGTTAGGTTTATCCCCCTCCGCATCGGAGGGGGTTGGGGGCGGTCTTCACTCGCACTGGCAGTACTTCGGCACATTGTTCACCAATTCATCGAAAGCCACTTCTGTCTGGCTATGCCCGTCCATGTCCTTCAGGGTCACCACGCCCTTCCTGATCTCGTCCTCGCCGATCAGAGCCACGTAGCGGGCATTGAGCCGGCCGGCCTCGCGCAACTGGGCCTTTAAACTGCGGCCCAAGAGCTCCTGCTCGCAAGCCAAACCCTTTTGCCGCAGCTGGGCGCAAAGCAGGCTTCCCTTCTTCACCGCCTCATCGCCTAATGTTGCGATGTAAACATCGGGCCGCTTTTCCGGGGGCAGATTGACGCCCTGATTTTTGAGCGCCAGAACATAACGTTCCAAACCTGACCCGAAGCCCACCCCCGGGGCCGGATCTCCCCCCAGCTCCTCCATCAGGCCGTCGTAGCGCCCGCCGCCGCCCAGGGCATCCTGGGCCCCCAGATGCTGTGAGACCACCTCAAATGCCGTCCGGGTGTAGTAGTCCAGTCCGCGCACCAGGTTCTTGTCCAGGGTGAACGGGATATCCAGATCCTTAAGCCGGTCCTGAACTGTTTGAAAATGCGTCTTACAGTCGCCGCACAAAAAGTCCTTCATCTCCGGGACATCCTTGAACTTTGCCTGGTCCACCTTGCAGTCCAGTATCCTTAAAGGATTGCGGCCATAGCGGTCCTGGCAGTTGTCGCAGAGCTCCGGCAGCAGGGGCTTGAAATGGTCCATCAGCTTCTGGCGGTAAAGCGGCCGGCATTGGGAACAGCCCAGGCTGTTGAGCCTTAAGCTTAAGCCGCCCAGACCCAGCTTCTGCAGGGTGAAGAACAACAGCGCGATCGCCTCTACATCAGCCACCGGGCTGTCCGTTCCGACGATCTCGGCCCCGAACTGGGTGTGCTGGCGCATCCGGCCGGCCTGGGGCCGCTCGTAGCGGAACATGGGGGCCAGATAAAAGACCTTGACGCAGGGCTGTTCCTTCAGCGAATTATGTTCTATCAATGCCCGTAAAACCGGCGGCGTACCCTCGGGCCGCAGGGTGATGGAACGCTGGCCCTTGTCGGTGAAAGTGTACATCTCCTTCTGGACGATGTCGGTGGTGTCGCCGGTTCCCTTGACGAACAGCGCGGTATCCTCGAAGACCGGGGTCCGGATCTCCTTGAATCCGTATAACCGGGCCTGTTCCCTGATCACCGTTTCGATGTGCTGCCAGATATGGACCTGGTCCGGCATCACGTCATAGGTGCCCTTGCTGGCCTGGAACTTCATGTTTTGACCTCGCCCTTTTCGGCTTCCGTGAAGATATCCATCACCTTCTGGGGATCGTCCGCCGCCAGCAGCCTGGCCCGGATCTCCTCCCGGTTCAGCAGGCGCGACACCAGGGCCAGCGCCTTGACGTGGTCGGCGATGATGCTCTGGGGGGTGGCGATGAAGAAGAATATCTGCACCGGCTGGCCGTCCAGCGAGCCGAAATCTATCTTGCTCCGGCAAAGGCCGAAGGCCCCGGCCATTTTCTTGAGCCCCTTAGCGCGCCCGTGGGGAATGGCCACCCCCTTGCCGATGCCGGTGGACATCAGTCCCTCCCGCTCCATGGCCGAGTCCAGCAGTTCCCGGCCGTCGCTTATCAACCCGTCCTTGACCATCAGGCCGATAAGTTCGGCGATGATGTCATTTTTGTTCTGGCCGGACAGGAAAACGCAGGTGCGCTGTTTGTTTAAGATATCTTCGATCTTCATGACAAAACTCCTTGAACCTGATGTCTTTTTGTTGTTGTCATCCTGAGAAGTTATCGTGCCCTGCTGGCTGAAGGATGACAACCAATTTTAAATATCTATTTTTATCAACCGTCATCCATTCGGCTTGTCAAGCAAGATGCCTGGTTCAGGATGACAAACTTTCAGCAGATCCGCGGCAGGGCCTCTCCCTCCAGCATCATCAGCGGGCGCCTGCTGCCCAGAAAGGTCTTCAGCAGCACCTGGGGCTTGCCGGATTCGACCTGGCCGATGATGGCCGCCTCCCTGCCCAGCGGGTCCTGGCGCATGGCCTTCAGGATGCCTTCGGCCTCCCCGCCGGGCACGATGGCGATCAGCTTGCCCTCGTTGGCCACGTACAGCGGATCCAGCCCCAGCATCTCGCAGGCGCCTTTGACCTCCGGTTTGACCGGTATCTTTTCCTCTTCTATGGCAATGGCAACCTTTGATTGCCGAGAGATCTCATTGAGGGTGGTGGCCAGGCCGCCCCGGGTGGGGTCGCGCAGAACGTGGATGCTCCCCGCCTTCAGCAACGATGACACCAGTCCATTAAGGGAAGCCACGTCGCTAAAAAGATCGCCGCTCAGGCCGAAATTATTCCGGGCGTTTATCACCGCCGTACCGTGATCGCCCACCGAACCGCTGATGATCACCGCGTCCCCCGGTGCGGCTAAAGCTCCGGAGACATTGACGCCCTCCGGTATCTCCCCCACCCCGGAGGTATTGATGAACAGACCGTCGCAGGCGCCCTTGTCCACTACTTTGGTATCCCCGGTGACTATGGATACCCCTGCCTCTTTGGCGGCAAGGGCCATGGAATCGACCACCTTCTCCAGGGTTTCCAGGGAAAGGCCCTCTTCGATGATGAAGCCAACTGAAAGATACAATGGCCTGGCGCCCTTCATGGCCAAGTCGTTGACGGTGCCGCACACCGCCAGCCGCCCGATGTCCCCGCCGGGAAAGAACAGCGGTTTGACCACATAGGTATCGGTAGTGAATGCAATTCTGCATTTTTCATTTTGCAGTTTGCATTCCGCCGCATCATCCCCCTGGTCCAGCATCGGATTGGAGAACCGGGACTTGAAGACCTTCTCTATCAATTCGTGTGAAAGCCGCCCGCCGGAGCCGTGGGCCAGCAGTATTTTATTTGATGTTTCCATAATATTCTATTTATTATCAGCGGGCATTATAAATTGTCAGATGCCTTGTACTATTATCCCAAAAATGGCCACATACCGCACATAAATCACAAGATGAGCTTTTTGGTCTGGATTTTTTGTGTGCCGAAGTTGATCAACAACGCATGCCTGTGCTTAGAGGCACGTAAATAACCCAATACCTGGGCAATATGCTCGTCAGCAATTGATCTGCATGCTTTAAGTTCGATGATCAGTTCCGATTCAACCAGCAAATCCGCAAAGTAATCGCCTAAAACCGTGCCGTCCTCATCATAAACCTTGAGCGGGTATTGTTGTTCAACTTTCAGTCCGGCCATGCGCAAGCGGTGCGCCAACCCGTTTTCGTAAACTTTCTCCAAATGTCCGGATCGCAAGAAGGCATGCAGACCGAAAGCTGATTGTCTTACTTTGCCGCACAGATCCAATATCTCTTTCTCGTCCATTTTGTGTATTCTGTGCCTTTTGTGGCTGAATAGTTTCGATTTTAATTCCCCGTCCCATACTTGTACCAGGCAGCGCAGGCCCCCTCAGAGGACACCATGCAGGGCCCCACCGGGCTTTCCGGCGTGCATTTCTTCCCGAACATCGGACATTCATCCGGCTGATTTAACCCCATCATCACCTGCCCGCAGATGCACCCTTGGGGTTCTATGGCCGGAGGAACTTCGACCTCAAATCGTTTTGAGGCGTCGAAGGAACTGTATTCATCCCTGAAGCAAAGCCCGGTCTCCGGTATGTTTCCAATGGCCCGCCATTCGGCGGTGCAGGGCATCATGACTTTATCTATCATCGATAGGGCATGGGGATTCCCTGCATCGGGCACTCCCCGCCGGTATTCGGTCTGCACGGAGAAAGCCGAGCCGTCTTTTTTATGCGCTTTGATCTGTTCCAACAGCATCACGATCGACTCCAGTATGTCCAGCGGCTCGAACCCGGCGATGACGCAGGGGATCTGGTATTGAGTCGGGATGAATTGATACGGATGGACGCCGATGATGGCCGAAACATGGCCAGGGCAGAGGAACCCGTCTATCCTGGTCTGACCCGATTCCAGTATGGCTTTCAGGGCATGGGGCACGGTTTTGAAGGCCGGATAGACCGAAAAATTCCCAATGCCCTTCTCTTTTGCATCCAGCACCGTGGCTATGATGGTGGGCGATGTGGTCTCGAAACCCACCCCGGCGAAGACCACCTGTTTTTGCGGGTTTTCAACCGCTATCTGCAGGGCGTCCAGCGGGGAATACAGTATCCTGACATCGGCACCCTGGGACTTGGCTTCCCTTAGACTGGAATGTGAACCGGGAACCCGGATCATGTCGCCGAAGGTGGTGAAGATCACGTCCTTCTGTTCGGCGATGGCGATCATCCTGTCTATATCGGACAAGGCGGTGACGCATACCGGACAGCCCGGCCCGGAAAGCAACTTTATGGATTTGGGGATCAGTCCCCTGATGCCGAACTGGGAGATGGCCATGGTATGGGTGCCGCAGACCTCCATGAAGGCCGCCGGGCCGTCGCAAAGGGCTTCGATCCTCTTGACCAGCTTGGCGGCCACCGCCGGATCGCGGAATTTATCGAGATCGATCATTGCCGGCGTCCGTCAGGATATGGTGATGCCGGTGTCTTCCAGCAGCTGGTAGGTTTCCTCGGCCTCCTCCGGATCGATCCGCTGGATGGCGAACCCGGCGTGGACCAGCACGAATTCGCCCACCTTGGCGTCGGGCATCAGTTGCAGGCCGATCTTTCTTTTAAGGCCCCGGATGTCCACCTCGGCCTTGGTGCCTTCGATGGTTTCGATCTTTGCTGGTATGGCTAAACACATATTTTAAAATCGCAATTTGTTAATCGTTAATCGTTTTGGCCTTCTGTTTATTGAGAAAATTTATATACCCATTAACAACTTTAAGAGCATTTTCTATCAATTTCACTCCCTTATTATATTCTTCCTCAGTAATATAATTAAAGTGCAAGCAAGAGATCAGATGGTCCCAAAGTTCATATAATGAGCCCCTTGATTGTCGGCAATATTGGATGTTCTCTTGAAAGTGAAACTGACCATAGCCTTCTGCAATATTGGCCGTTATGGAAATAGCCACTCTTCTTATATCTTCAGTGATGATGAATTTTTCATCCCTTGGTAGCTTCCTTGTAATTTCAAAGAAAAACATCTTCACATCAAAACATCGTTGCCAAGCATCCAAGTCACGGAAACTCACTATCTTTCGGCCTGCATTCTTTTCAGCGAAAGAACCACTTTCCACCGTGTTCCTCCTCTATTCCAAATTTACTTCTATCATTTTCAATCCACTATTTTCGATTTCCTGTTTTCTATTTTAAAAAGGAGGCAAGCACCTGTCCCAATGCAATTCCCCCGTCATTTGCCGGGACCTGCCGGTGCGCCAGAACATCATATCCTTTCCGCTGCAAGCCCTGTGAAATCGCCGTTAAAAGGAAGCGGTTCTGGAATACCCCGCCGGAAAGGGCCACTGTTTTGATGCCGGTTTTTGACCTCAAATTATCGCACATCAGCAAAGTAAAGTCAACGATTGTATTATGGAACTTGGCCGAGCAAACCCCGGCATTTTTTCCCGCCAGGATATCGTCAGACAGCTGTTTCCACAGGTTTTTCACCGACACTAAGGTCATCCCATTTATTTCAGCCAAATCAAACCCATATCTTTCTTTGATCCCTGAAGCCAGGCAGTTCTCCAGTGCCATGGCCGCCTGGGCCTCGAAAGTAATGCTCCGGCAGACGCCTAAAAGAGCGCTGACCGCATCGAACAGTCGCCCCAGGCTGGACGTCCAGGCCAGATTAAAGCCGTTCTCCAGTTGTTTGGCTATCACCTCCAGCTCCGCTGGGCTATCTTTGGGCATCAGTTTTACGGGAATCTGGTTGAGAAGATATTTGCTATAGGCGGCGGCGATCCGGTAGGGTTTTTTTATTGAAATCTCCCCGCCCGGCAGGGGCAGATATTCCAAATGTCCCGCCCTTTCGATGTTTATGCCGTCGAAGACAAAGAACTCCCCGCCCCAGATCTTTCCGTCCTGGCCGTAGCCGGTCCCGTCGAAGGCCACGCCGATGGCCGGTATGACCTTCCCGTTATCGGCCAGGGTGCTTAAGATATGGGCCTTTTGATGCTGAATGGCACGCACAGACACCCCGGCTTGCTCCTTGGCCCATTTGGTGGTCAGGTAATCGGGGTGCAGGTCGTGGACGATAATTCCCGGTTTTATCTTGAACCACCTCTGGTATTTATCCACCATTTCTTCGAAGAATTCCAGGGTGGCAGCGTTGTCCATCTCGCCGATATGCTGGCTGACATAGGCCTTATCGCCAGAGGCCAGGCAAAAGACATTCTTCATCTCCCCTCCCACCGCCAGGGTGGGCGGCACCGGGACCGGGAGATTGATGGGATTGGGGGCGTAGCCCCTGGAATGCCGGACTATCTGGAAATTCCCGGCCTGGGTGTCCCCGGCCGCGGTCCAGAAAACTATGGAATCGTCGTTTCGATTCTCGATCTCCCGATCATTTAACAAAAAATGATCCGCGATCTCCGCCAGTTGGTCCAAAGCCTCCCGATTGCCGATAACGACCGGTTCATCCTGGATATTGCCAGAGGTCATCACTAATGCCACGAATCCGGGGGATATTTTTTTCAGATCTTTGAATAAAAGATGATGAACCGGGGCATAGGGCAGCATCACCCCCAGATAATCATTTCCCGGGGCCACTTTATCCGATAGTCTTCCCGGTTTCCTGTTTCCCATTTCCGATTTTCTAAGCAGGGTTATCGGCGCCTGGCTTGACATCAGCACCTTCGCCTCCTGGTTGTTCACTTCGCAGATGGCCCGCACATCATCCAATGACCCGCACATCAGGGCCAGCGGTTTGTCCGGCCGGTTCTTTCCGTCTCGAAGTTTTTTGACGGCCGAATCACTTCCGGCATCGCAGGCCAGATGAAGCCCGCCGATCCCCTTGATGGCCAGGATCTCCCCGGCTAACAGCAGCCTGGCCGTTTTGTCAACGGCCCCATCCGCTTCGGCAATCATACTTCCATCGCTGCCGCACAGCCGTACTTTAGGCCCGCAGTCCGGGCAGGCATTGGGTTGAGCATGAAACCTGCGGTTCTCGGGGTCATCATATTCCTTTAGACATTTGGGGCACATAACAAAGGCCGACATGGTTGTAAAAGGCCGGTCGTAGGGAGTGTTCTTTATGATGGAGAACCTGGGGCCGCAGTTGGTGCAGTTGATGAAGGGGTATTCGTGGCGGCGATCGGTCGGATCCAGCATCTCCCTCCGGCAGTCGTCGCATAAGGAAATGTCCGGGGAGAGCCGGGTATTGCCTCCGCCGCCAAGGCTCTCCCGGATGGTGAAGTCGGAATAGTCCCCCGGAACTGCCTCGGTAACGGAAATTTGATCGATGGAGGCCTGAGGCGGCAGTTCCCGCGGGATGTCCGTCAAAAAAGCATCGACCCCGGACGATTGGCCCTGGGTCAATATCTCCACCCCCCGGCTGGAATTGAGCACCCAGCCAGAAAGACGGTGGCGTTTTGCCAGCCGGTAGATATAGGGCCGGAATCCCACCCCCTGGACTATGCCGTTGATTATTACTTTTACTGTTCTCATTTTGATAAAACTTTTTAAAAAGGCCGCCCCTGCAGGGACAGCCTTAAGGTATTAACAGGAACTGATATTTGGTTGATCGATGGTTCCCCTCAAGTGAACAGGCCGGATTTTTTATCTATCTGGAGTTCCAGGTCCTCCAGTATCCGTTTCTGCTCGTCGATCTTACGGGACAGTTCGCGCGATTCTTTCTTCAGGTTTTCCATCTCGGACATCTCCATGGAGAGCATCTGGAAACGCTTGAGCAGGGACGCTTCCTCGCTGGTTTTGGCGGCAATGGCCTCCTGCACCGATTTTAGTTTGGCCTGGGCAGACTCGGCCTCTGAAGCCAGATCCCTTATCTCCAGCTGCAGGCTCTCCTTCCTGGTGCTGATGCCGGCCATCTCCATATCGGCCTGGGCGTTCAATTGCTGGTTCCGGTTCTTCAGGTCGGCCAGGGTCTTCTCCAATTCCTCCCGCTGGCGCTCCTTGCTCTCCACCTCCGACACCACTCCTCGCAGTTGATCGCTGATGCCCTCCAGCTTGCGGCTCTTCTCCTCCATTTCCCGCTGGATCTTGTCGACCTGTTCATTGAGCCGCAGTTTCGCGGCTTCGGTATCCTGGGACAGACTCTCCAGTTCGCGGTTCTGCTGCTGCACCTGGTCCTCTAATTCCTTCCGGGTCGCCTCCAGCTGGGCATCCAGATTCTCCTTCTGGGTTCTGATATCGGCCACAGCGGTTGCTAATTCCTCCCGATGGGACTTCAAATCGTCCATTTCCTCCTGCAGGCCGCTTATCCGGCCCGCCACGGCTTGGGATTCATCCCGGCCGGTCTCGATCTGCTGCCTGATCTTATCCAGCTGGCCGCTCAGATCAGCCAGTTCAGATTCGGCGGTCTGGGCGCTTCGGGCCCTTTCCTGCATCAGGCGCTGGTTCTCGGAGTCGATCTCGTCCAGTTCTTTCCTTCCGCGTTCCAGCTGCCGGGACAGTTCCTCCTCCCGGGTGCTCAAACCTTCGACAGCTTCCTTCAGTTTCCTGGACTTGGCCAGCTGTTCCTCAATGGAACTGCCCTGCTGGGTGCGGAAATCCATAGCTTCCTTGATCCACCGTTCCAGACCGGCCCGTTTTTTCTGCAGGGCATCAAGCTGATCATCCAGTTCTTCCTTTTCGGCTGTCAGCCGTCCGATCATCTCCTCTTTTTCAGCCTTTAACTTGCCTGCCAGTATTTTCTGTTGTTCGATATTTTCCGCCAAAAGCTGGTTCTCCCTGCTGTTGGCGTCCAACTGCTCCTGGACATGGTCGTGTTGGCTTTGAACCGATTTGACTTTTGATTCCCAATCCGATAATTCGTTCCGCCTTCTGCCGACTTCGGAGTCCAGATTGGCTTGTTCCTCAAGCATGGCGGAATATCGCTGACGGGCCTCTTCTATCTGCCGGGCGGTCTGGGCCAGCAGTTCGGCCTGGTTATGCTGTTCCTGTTTGGCGCTGGCCAGCCGCTTCTCCAGTTCCTCCTGGCTGGACATGGCCAGGCTGATGGATTCGGATAGATGAAGGTGTTCCTGCTCCCGGCCTTCGATCCGTTCCGACAGCCCTTTCAGCTCGCCCTGCCGGGAGGCAAGTTTCTCCTCCAGTTGGCTGATCTCGGCCTGCCGGGCCTTGATGGTGTTTTCGGCGGAGACGATCTGGGCCTTGTTGGACTCCACCGCCCCGGCGGTATCGTTCTTTTGCTTGCTGAGCTCATCTATCTTCTGGGCCATGGCCAGACCGTTCTGCCGGAGCGATTCTATCTTCTGCTGCAGCTGGATGATTATCTCCTGCTTTTTCTCTATGCTCCCTTTAAGCTCGGCCAGCCCGGCATCCAGGGCGGACACCTGACGGTTCCTTTCCACCAGCAGACTGTTGGAACTGGTCAATTCTATATTCAGGCGGTCCAATTCAGATTCATTCTTCCGGCGCTGTTCCTCGGTCTTCTCCAGCTCCAGCCTGGCCTGGTAGGTCTGCTGATTGAGCTGCACCTTCTGGCTCTCCAGTTCGGAAAGCTCCTGGGCGGTTGAATCCACCCGGGCCTGGTTCTGCTCCACCGTCTGACTCAGCGTTTCTATCTGGCCGGGAAGCTCCTGCAGGGAGGCCTGCTTGGCGGAGAGGTCCTTCTGCAGTTCGGCCGCCACCGTCTCCAACACCGCCACCTGGTGCCGTTTTCCCTCCAGGTTTTTTTCCACCTTGGCGGTGGCCTCCGAGGCCATCACCCCCTGCTGAAGTTTGTCCTGTTTATTCTGTTCGGCATGAATTATCTGGGAGTTCAGGTCCAGCAGGGTATTCTCGTTCTCGGTCCGGCGTTTATCCAGGTCCGCCACTTCGGAGGCAAGGCCATCCACCCTTTGCTGGGACTTCTCCATCAGCTCGTCAAGGGCCTGCTGTTCGTTCTGACGCAGGGCGTAATCGGACGCCGCCCGTTGCAGGCTCTGCTCGGTGTCGGAGATCTCCTGCCGCAGCCGATCCAGCTCCGCCTGGGAGGCCAGGTTGTCCTGGCTCAGTTTTCCCTGGCGAATCGAATCTTTCTCGATCTCCCCCTGCAGCGACAGGCTCTGCTTCTCCAGGGTCTTGACGTCGGCCTCACGGGCCTTCATGGTGGCAATGGTCTCTTTCAGCCGGCCCCGGTATTTGTCCAGGGAATCCAGGATTGATTTGCGTTCCTTTTTACTGCGCCTTATTTTCCTGAGTAATTTGGCCTGGTCCTTGCGGCGCTGTTTTATCTGGCTGTCCAGGAAATTCTTCTCCAGCTTTTTTATCTCCAGCACCTGGTCGATCGGTTTCTCCTGCCGGTGAAATATGCGGGACAGGAGCCCTGGAGAGGGGATGGCGGAATCGGCCGGCGGCTCCTGGCTGGAAATGGGCTCCGGAAGTGTCTCCGGGGATATGGCTGCTCCCTGTTCCCCCTCGGCCCCGGGCTCCAGATATTCCTGCGAATCTTCGTCAGCGGAAGCTGGTTCATGGTTTTCCGGTTCTATTGGTTGCTCCTGGCCGGCGATATTCTCCTCTTCATCACCATCCTCATTCCCGGCCGGTTCCGGGGAGGCCTGATCCGGGGCGGGCGGGGAGGCTTTTTTGAACAAACTGCCCAGCAGCCGGCCGATGACGCCCTCCTTGGGCTCCCGGTCCGGTTCGTCATCCCGGGCCGGGCTCTCATCCTCCGGCTCCGCCCGGGAAGATCCCTCCTGCTCCGGCAGTGCCCCGGGCTCCATGGAGGAGAGAGGTTCTTCCGGAGCCGCGGTTTCCGGTCCGGAAGCCGATTCCTCTTGGAAATGGGCTTCGCTTTCTTCGGAGGATATTGTCTGGGCGAGGCTTTCCGCAGGAGTTTCGTCATCGGCCACCCGGAACTCGTCCTTCACCGACAGGGCCCGGCTGATCCTCTGGGCGGATCGGGCCAATTTTCCGAAAAAGCCGCCCCGGGAAGCTTCCGCGCTACCCGCAGGATGGCCTCCCCCGGACTGCTGGTTGTCCGTCACCCGGCTGCCGTTCTCCTGCTGGTGAAAACCTTTCTGGTCCATAAGTTATTCCTCTCCCGACATTTCTTTTAATTTGGCCAGCCTGTTAAGGGCCTCAATGGGGGTCATGGTCTCGGGCTGCAGATGTTTGATCTCCCGCAGGAGCTCCTGCTCCTCACGGCTGAAAAGCTCCAATCGGTCTTCCTCCTGGCGGATCTGCCCATGCCGGGCCAGGCGGGGCGTGGAATCGGACAGCAGGGCATCCTGTTCCAGGTTTTCTAGGATCTCCCGGGCCCGGGAGATCACTTGGGCCGGAATGCCGGCCAACCGGGCCACCTGCACCCCGTAGCTCTGCCCAGCGCTGCCCTTGACCACCTGCCGCAGGAAGATTATCTCATCGCCCCATTCCTTGACCGCCATGGAATAATTCTGCACCCCCGGCAGCTGGGCGGCCAGCTCGGTCAGCTCATGATAATGGGTGGCGAACAGGGTCCGGCAGCCGATCTGATCGTGCAGATATTCGCTGACCGCCCAGGCGATGGCCAGCCCGTCGAAGGTGCTGGTGCCCCGCCCGATCTCGTCCAGCAGCACCAGGCTCCGGACGGTGGCGTTGTTCAGGATATTTCCGGTCTCGTTCATCTCGGCCATAAAGGTGCTGATTCCCTTGGCCAGGTCGTCGGAGGCCCCGATCCGGGTGAAGACCCGGTCGGTGATCCCGATATGGGCCTCCTTGGCCGGCACGAACGATCCCATCTGGGCCATGATGGTCACCAGTGCTATCTGTCTGAGGTAGGTGGATTTCCCGGCCATGTTGGGGCCGGTCAGGATGATCAGCCTGTGGTCGCTGTCGTTCAGCAGGGCGTCGTTGGCCACGAACTGTCCCAGCTGGAAATTCCGCTCCACCACCGGATGCCGGCCATGGATGATGTGGATCCGGGGAGATTCGTCCACCACCGGTCGGACGTAGCGATTGTTGATGGCAGCCAGGGCCAGGCCGCAAATAACATCGATGGCCGCCACCGACTCGGCGGTCTGCTTGATCCGCTGGCACCAGGATGATATCTCCTGGTGCAGGCCGGCGAAGATCTCCATCTCCAGGGCCTTGATCTTTTCCTCGGCCCCCAGCACCTTGTCCTCGTAGGCCTTCAATTCCGGGGTGACGAACCTCTCGGCATTGCTCAGGGTCTGCTTTCTGATGTAGTCATCAGGGGCCAATGCCAGATTGGTCTTGCTGATCTCGATATGATATCCGAAGACCGAATTATATTTGACCTTCAGCGACTGGATCCCGGTGCGCTCCCGTTCGCTGTTCTGGTAATCGGCGATCCAACTCTTGCTGTCGCGGGCCAGAGAGCGAAGCTCGTCCAGGTCGCCGTTGAACCCATCCCGGATGACCCCGCCTTTGGATAACGACAGCGGAGGGTCATCAGCCAGGGCTTTGGCCAACAGGTCGGTCAAACCACCGAAATCATGCAGGACAGCGGACAGATCCTTCCAGTAGCGCCCCGGCGGCAATCCGGTTTTTATCTGGGGAATTTCGGCCAGTGATTGTCCCAGGGCCAGCAGGTCCCGGGGCCCGGCCCTCTGGCAGGCGATCCGCCCCAGCAGCCTTTCCAGGTCCTGCACCTTCCCGAGATGTCTCCCAAGTTCGTCCCTGGCGGCCCGGCCCTCCAGCAGGCTCTGGACGGCATCCTGCCGCAAGGTTATTTCATTCAGATCCAGCAGCGGGGCCGCCAGCCAGCGTCTTATCAGCCTCCCGCCCATGGCCGTCACCGTATGGTCTATGGTGTTCAGCAGGCTGATGCCCTGGGGATGCCCCTCGGGAAAAAGGTTCAGGTTTCTGATGGTGGCGTTGTCCAGCAGCATCTGACCCTGCAGGGAGTAGGGCACCATTTTTGCTAGGTGGCTGATGGCCGTCTTCTGGTTTTCCTCCAAATAGCCGATGGCCGCCCCGGCCGCCCCGACGGCCAATGTCAGGTCCTGGCAGCCGAAGCCGGCCAGCGAGGCCGTTTTGAAATGCCCCAGCAATTTCTTCAGCGCCGAGCCCTGTTCGAAGTGATGGTCCTCCCGATCGGTCAAAGTGAACCCGGCCAGGGCCGGCCCGATCTTCGGACGGTCGGAGCCGGACACCAGTATCTCGGAAGGCTGGTTGCGCAGCAGCTCGTCGGAAAGTTCCGCCAGGGACATCTCGGCCACCCTTAAATTCCCCGCCGACAGGTCGCACAGGGCCAGCCCGCACCGGTCCTGATGGCAGTTGACCGTGGCCAGCAGGTTCTCCCTTTTCTCATCCAGCAGGGAGGACCGCATCACCGTCCCGGGGGTGATCACCTCGGTGACCTCGCGCCGAACGATGCCCTTGGCCAGCTTGGGGTCCTCCACCTGGTCGCAGATGGCCACCTTGTGCCCGGCCTTGATCAGCCTGGTGACGTAGCGCTCCAAGGCATGGTGCGGGATCCCGGCCAGCGGGACATCGTTTCCCTTGCCGTGATTGCGGGAGGTCAGCACGATCCCCAGCACCTTGGAGGTCAGTACCGCATCCTCGAAAAATGTTTCGTAGAAATCGCCCACCCTGAAAAGTAGGATGGCCTCGGGCTGTTCCTGTTTGATCCGGTGGTACTGGGCGATCATAGGGGTCACTTTCTCCATATCACCTTTCGACCACCATCGTTTTCAGCCCGAATTTGTCCTTCAGGGACTGCTGGGCCTTTTTCAGTTCGGACGAATTCTCGTAGGGGCCGGCCTGCAATTTGTATATCGTGCCCCTGCCTTCCTTGACCTCCTCCACTACGGTATCAAAACCTTCGGCCCGCACCTTCTTGGCCCAGCCGTCCATGATCGCCTTGTTATTGTAGGCTCCTATCTGCAGATAATAAAAACTGAGGGGAGCAGGCTCCTCCGGGGCCGGCGGCTGATCGACATTTGGGGGTTGGGTCATTTCGGCCTGGCGGGACAGATCATTATCGGGTCCGGCCTCCGAAAGGCTCCCGTCATCCTGACTGCCATCCTGATTTTCCTGGGTCAGGGCGGCTATCAAATATTCCCGGGCGCTGCCGGATTCCGGAGTCCCCGGGAAAAGATCCATGATCCTCCTCCAGTGCTCCTTGGCCCTGGCATTATCGCCTTTTTGCTGCCAGTACCCGGCCAGGACGTTCAACAGGGCCGCCCCTCCCGGGGCCCGGGGATACTGGTCCAGATAGGCGTTGACATAGGCCTCGGCTTTGCTCAGGCTGTCGCTGCCCAAGGCCATCAAAGCCAGCTTGGAAAGGCTTTCCCTGCCGGCCGGGGCGCTGCCGTACCTGGAATAGGTGTAGAGGTACCGCTCCCGGGCCTGGGCGGCCGATCCCACGTTATGCAGGTACTGGGCCGTGGCGTAGGACGCCTGGGAGGCCAAAGAATGTGCCGGGTAATTGTCCAAGATGAACTGGTAATGGCCGAAGGCGTTGTTCCCGCTGGTCTCGATACGGGCCAGGGTGAACCTGGCCTCGGGGATGAATTTCCCCCGGGGATGGCGGGAAAGGTATTTTTTATAAGCCTCGGCGGCCTGGGGATATTTTCCGGTTTGGCACAACTGCCAGGCCGCTTCATATTCCTTCTCCTCGCTGATCCCGAAACAAAAAGAACCTTTCAACAGCAGGAGCACGATCAATGGCCGGGCCGATCTCACTGCCGGACCAAATATTCTCTTTATGTCATGACCTTTATAGTGCATTTAACTTTAATATAGGTTCCGGTTATTGGCCACGGTCTGCAGCACCCATTGGAAGCCGATGGTCACATACCCTGCGCTCTCGCTTCTAGAGACCGCAGTTACTCTGGCGTAGTGTACCACGTTATCGGTTTTGACAAAATAGCTGTAGCCATCGGTCACCGTCGATGAAGTGCTGTATCCGGTGTCTGGCGCTGTGGTCCCAGAGCCCTGCACGATACCGTTGGCTTCGAAATTTACCGCCGGGTAAGCATAACAGACAAGGGCAATCTTGCCGTAATTGATCCCGCCGCTGACAAAGGAGTATGAATCCCGGTTATCCCCGGAGGAAACGGACAGTTGGGCGGTCCCGGTGATCACCGTGGTGGTCGGAGCCTCGGTCGGTTTGGGGGTGCAGCCTTCAAAAGACATGATGAAGGCCAGGGTTATCGCCAGTAATGGCAACAACCATAAAAGGGTGTATTTTCTTTTATCCATAACTGTTCATTCTATCGCATTAAGAGAATAAATTCAACAAAAAACTGTCCTTAAATATTTAATTCAAGGACAGTTACGGCGTGAGCCGGTCAGGGTGGACTGGGTGGCCTTATTTACTGTTACTTTGACGATATCTCCGGGGCTGACGCCCGATGCGCAGTCAAAGGCCACCGGTTTGTTCCCGGGGCTGCGCCCCATCATCTGCCCCCTTTTGGGAACGGCTTTTTCCACCAGCACGATAAAAGTTTTTCCGATATCGGCCTGGTTGGATTCCTGCGAAATTTTCTGCTGAAGCGATATCATTCTCGCCAGGCGATCCTGCCTGACATCTTCGGCCAGCTGCCCCGGCATCTGGGCCGCCTTGGTGCCAGGCCGGATGGAATACTTATAGGTGAAGGCCGAGTCGAACCTGATGTCCTGCATGACATCCAGGGTCATCTTAAAATCCTCTTCGGACTCTCCGGGGAACCCGGCTATCAGGTCGCTGGTCAGCACCAGATCGGGCATCAGTTTCCGGGCGGTGGATACGATCTCCCGGTATTGCCCCAGGGTATATTTGCGGTTCATCTGGGCCAACACCCGGTCGCTGCCCGACTGCAGGGGCAGATGCAGGTGCCGACAGATCTTTTGATTCCCGGCCATGGTCTCCAGCAGTTTAATGCCGCAATCCTTGGGATGGGAGGTGATGAAGCGCAGCCTCTCCAGTCCCGGCACATCGGCCGCTTGGGCCAGCAGACCGGGGAAATCCGTGCCAGCGGAGAGGTAGGAGTTCACGTTCTGGCCCACTAAAGTGATCTCCTTGATGCCCCTCTCGGCCAGGCATTTTATTTCGCCCAGGATGTCACCGGACGTTCGGGAATACTCCCGCCCCCGGACATAGGGAACTATGCAGTAACTGCAGAAATTGTCGCAGCCCCGCATCACCGCCAAAAAGGCGCCGACCTGCTTTTCGAACCTCGGGATGATGCTTAAATCAGGGCCGGCTTTCTCCAATCCGGTGATGGCGGCCCTGGCCCCTGTTTTCAGAAGACTCTGGAGATGCGGCACGATCTCCCGATACCTCTCGGTTCCCAGGACCAGATCCAACTGGCGAAAGCGGTCCAATAAATTCTGGCCATTCTCCTGGCCCACGCAGCCCATCAGTATCATCAGACGGCCGGGGCTTCTCCTCTTCCAGGATTTCAATTCGCCCACCCGCCCCAGCACCCGCTCCTCGGCATGCCCCCGGACCGCACAGCTGTTGATCACCACCAGCTGGGCCTGCTCCGGATCTTCCGTTTCCCGGCAGCCGGCCTGGTCCAGCAGGGTCCTTACCGCCGCCGAGTCATACAGGTTCATCTGGCAGCCGTAGGTCTCCATGTAATATATCAGGTTCAGCATTGTTTAGGCTGGTCCAAATTGTCGGTCAGCTCCCCCAGGATCCCCTGTTCATAAGGCTGGGATAATTTTACCCGGACCATCTGGTTCTTCAAGTTTTGCTCCGAGCGGAAATAGACCTTATAGTAATGCTCGCCAAACCCGGACCAGAGGCCTCTGTCGGCGGATTCCGCCAGCACCAGCTCGGTCTTCCCCGTCAGAGCACTAAAATATTCCTGCTGCAGTTTTTCGTGGATGTCCTTCAGGCGGTGCAGCCGCTCTTTCTTGATCTCCTCCGGGATCTGTCCGGCCATCAGGGCGGCCTTGGTGCCCGGCCTTTTTGAATAGGTGAAGACGTGCAGGTGGGTGAACCCCAGCTCCCGGATGTTCCTGACGCCCTGGCCGAAATGCTCCTCGGTCTCGCCGGGGAATCCCGCGATGATGTCCGATCCGATGGTGATGTCCGGCATGGCCACTCTTAATTTTCCCAGCAGTTCCCGGTAGTAGGCGACGCTGTATGGCCGGTTCATTTTTTTAAGGATGCCGTCGCAGCCGCTCTGCAGCGGCAGGTGAAGGTGCCTGGCCAGCTGGGGGATGCCCTGCATGGTCTCCATCAGGTCGTCGCTCAGGTCGTCTGGCTCCAGGGAGCTCAGGCGTATCCGGTCCAGGCCGGGAATATCCTTCAATGATCTCAACAGAATGCCCAGAGAAGGCTTGAAATCCCCCAGCCGGATCCCGGTGACCACCAGTTCGCGGTGTCCAGAGGCGGCCAGATTTTGGGCTTCGGACAGTATCTCGTCCAGCGGACGGCTGCGGGAAGCCCCCCGGGCCAGCGGCACTATGCAATAGCTGCAGCGGTGGTTGCAGCCGTCCTGGACCTTGATGAAGGCCCGGGTGTGCCCGTGGAACGTCTTGATCCCGCGGGGCAGTTTATCCTGGCTGATGCCCAGCCAGCTGAGTAATTGTCCAGCGGCCTCACTGCTGTGCCGCCCCAGCACCAAACCCACCCCGTCTATTTTAGTCAGGGGCTCTGCCGCCAGCTGCCCGTAACAGCCGATGATGATGATCTTGCCTGACGGATTGTTGCGGATGATCTTCCTGACCGTCTGCCGGGCCTGCTGTTCGGCCGCCGAGGTCACCGAGCAGGTGTTGACCAGAAAAATATCCGCTGTGCCTTCGTTATGGCGCAGGCCGGCGTTCTCCAGGGTGGTCCGCCACAGCTGGGAATCGTACTGGTTGGCCTTGCAGCCGAAGGTGGTCATTTGGAACAAAATATCTGACATAGAGATGAATTATATTACATCGGCCGGATAAATGCAAATAACTAAAAAAGGCGGCCACCAGCCGCCCTTTTTCGAGCATCCTTGTATTATTTAAGTACCACCGTCTTCTTGGTTGCCTTAAAATCGCGAGCTTCCATAAGATAAAAACAAACAACTGTTAACTATCCTTTCTCCATTCTTCTTTTTTTATTTATATATTAATATTTTCTTTGAAGTCCCGCTGTAACTGGCGAAAGCCCAACCCATACGAGGGCTGAGAAATTGTACAGTGGTTATTTGATAATCCGGAAAATCAAGTTTAACCCAAGTCTTTCCGCTGTCCACTGTGTGTATCATAAAAGTAAAACCGCTCATCCAGCCGTAGGCCGGGTCGGCAAATGATGCATCGCTTAAAGCCCCGTAAGCATCGCTCGTTTGAGTTACCCAGGTCGCACCATTATCACGGCTGAACTTGCCTTCAACCCAAACATATCCGGGATAAAGACATTCCAAGGCAACCGTAGGCCAGTCTAAATTATAAAAAATAGGCGGAAAAGCGTTTAAAGCAAGAATCCAACTTATTCCTCCATCCACGGATTTGAACAATTCTCTTGTGGTTCGTGCCCAACAGGTATTTAAATTGAGATATTTAATTTTACGCACACTTTCATCTAAGCTTGTGTCCATTGGTATTCCACCTACGTATGTGATCGCGTCACCGCCATTTATTGTTTTATAAACATACCGTACCGGAACAAGGAAACCAATGTTTCTATCTATAAAATCAATGGGGCCAGTATCGTAGGTATAAATACTTATCCACGAATTACCGCCGTCGGTTGTCCGCATAATACCATCTATACCTCCGGTCCAACCATATTGATTATCCACAAAGTCAATGTATGTAATACTTTCATTAATATTTGGACAGCCGTACTGCATTTGCCAGGTATATCCGCCATCAGATGTATGTATGATTATTCCGAAACCTCCATTCATTCCCATAAAATCCGAATAACCCACTGCCCAACCCTCCAGTTCATTGACAAAGCACATGTCCTTAATGTGTGTCACAGAAATATCCCACGGGGCAGGCAAGGGAACCGCCACTGTTTCCCACTGGCAGGGATAAATCTTTAAATCCAGCGTGGCACTGTCATTTGCCACAACGTTTGCTTTTCCATTATTCAACCGATAATCGGGCTTGTCGGCAACCAGGTTAAAAGCGCCGCCGCCCATGCCAATTAATCTGTAATTACCGTTGTTGTCGGTGGTCGCAGACAAGCCGGTACTCAAGCTTACAACCGTACCAGCCAATGGTTGTCCGGTCAGGCTGTCGGTTATCGTTCCCTTTATCAATGTTTTATCTGCTGGCGGCTGGGTAGGGTTTTTACAGCTGCAACCGGTAAATAATAAAACAACAAACATAAAAAGCCCCGGCCCGCAGCTATTAAAACTACGAACAAAGGCTTTTAAATTATGGACCTCGATGCAAGCAAGCTTAAAGTGTAAGATTTTCTTGCTTTTCATGGTGGAACTGTAGCACAATATAGGGTAAGTTGTCAATCAAATGATTTATGGGGTTTTTATTTAGGGGTGTGTGTTCCATGTCACAGAATCAATATATAAATTAGCTTGAATTTTCCATGTCATATCACTTGCATTTACAACCAAAATAAATTATCCTTATTTTCGTTATGCCTGAAGATAAATATTTAAAAAACCAATCGACAGCACTGCCGGATAAAGAACCGGCCCGCAGCCTGAGGATATCCATCATCGAGGGCTCCTTTGCCTCGGTCCACATCGCCATCACCATCGGGGCGCTGGTGACCGGATATGCCCTGATGCTGGGAGCCAACGATTTCCATCTGGGCCTGCTGGCCGCCCTCAGCGCCCTATCCAACGTGGGGGCGATATTCAGCGCCTATCTGGTCGGCCTTCTGGGGCATCGCAAGAAACTCACCATCTGGGCGGCCACCCTGGGGCGCCTGCTGTGGGCGGCCCTGTGCATACTGCCCTTCCTCAATGTCCTGGCCGGATGGAAATTATTGATATTCTTTCTGGTGATCTTCATCGCCAATACCTCGGTCAATATGGCAAACAATGCCTGGCTTTCCTGGATGACCGACCTGGTGCCGCTGAAGCGCCGGGGTTCATATTTCGGTCTGCGGAGCACCATTCTGGGCGCGGTGACCATGGCCGCCAATTTCGGGGCCGGAAAACTGTACGATGTCATGAAAAGCCAGGCCCTGCAGCAGCAGGCTTTTGCCATCATCTTCGGAGCGGCCGCCTTTACGGCAGTGATCGCCGGGATCATTCTCTCCAAGCAATGGGAGCCACCCCTTACCGGTGAAAAACCCCTGCCCATTTCGCAGCTGTTCCGGCTGCCCTTTGCCAACCGGGATTTCCGCCGCCTGCTGCTGTTCTTCGTCCTGTGGTCCATGGCCACCGCAGTGGCCGGGCCCTTCTTCGCCGCCCACATGATCAAGAATCTCCACATGCCATTCGCAGTGATCGCCTATTACTCCATCATCGCCGGGATCCTTAACTTCGCCTTCCAGCCGTTATGGGGCCGGATCATAGACCGCCTGGGCAACAAGCCGGTGATGATCTTCAATATGCTGGGCATCTTCTCCCTGCCCCTGTTCTGGCTGTTCACCACCCCCGATTTCTACCTGCCGATATGGATCGACGCCTTCATCAGCGGCCTGGTGTGGCCCGGCTTCGCCCTGGCCACCTTCAACCTGCTGCTGGTGACCGCCCCCGAGGAGAACCGCACCGCTTATCTGGCGGTCCAGAGCATGGTCACCGGGCTGGCCATCTTCGCCGCCTCGCTGGTCGGAGGCTGGCTGGCCGACAGCCTGCGCGATTTCAAATTTATCATCTTGGGGCAGACCATCATCAACTTCCACCTGCTGTTCGTGCTGTCCTCCATCTGCCGGATCTCCCTGCTGCCCTTGGCCCTTAAATTGAGGGAGGACCAAGCCCAGTCGGTGGGAACCCTGCTGGACATGGTGGGGGACAAATCCTCCCAGCGTTTCAGCAAGATCCTGGACTCGGGCATAATGGTAATAAGAAGGGTCAGGAGCCAGCTGCAGTGAATATGAAGGGCCCGGCGTTCCGCCGGGCCCTTCAAGTTTGATCGTCCTTTCCGGTCCGGTCCCCCGGCCCCTATCTTATAAGTGTCAGCCTGCCGGTGGCCTTCTGGCTGCCGGTATCCAGCTGGTAGAAATAAACGCCGCTGGGCATCGCCCGGTTCCGGCCGTCCCGGCCGTCCCACCTCAGATCGTAGTCCCCGCTTGACAGACGGGAATCCACCAGGCTCCGGACCAGCTCTCCGGCGATATTGTAGATCTTCAAGGAGGTTCTGGCCCCGGCCCGGAGCTGGAACCGGATGTTGGCCCTGCCGGTGGCGGGATTGGGGTATGATCCCTTCAGCAGACTGGTGGCCGGCAATGATGGGGCCTCCGGCTTCCCGGCCACGCCGGTCTTGTTGTAGGCCATGATCAGCACATCGTCCACATACCACCCGTCGGCGGTGACGCTGCTGTTGCTGTTCATCCGGAAGCGGATCCTCAGGTCGGAAGCGGTCCCGCAGAAGCTGTTGAGGCTTACCGCCCGCTGGCTCCAGGCTGCCTGGGTGCCGCTATAGGAGACCACCAGGGTGGACCAGTTCAAGCCGCCGTTGGTTGAATATTGGGGCTGGCAGTAATCGCCGCCGTTGTCGACAAAATATTTCTCCCACCAATACAGGGTGGCCGAGCCGTATCCGGTCATGTCCAGGCCGGAGGCCATGTGCAGCCAGTGTCCGCTGGAGTTGGGATAGTCCCCCCCCTTGCTGTCGGTGACGCAGTGGTCCGTGGAATAGTGGTCGGCATCGGTGGTGTCCCATTGTGCAAAAGCCCCCACATACCCGGTGTCCCAGTTGCCCAAGCCGCTCTCGAAATCGTCGAAGAAGATGGTGTTGGGCGAACCCACCATGAATCTGACCGAATCGATCACCGTCAGGGTGTCGTTGTACAGCGGACTGTACACCTTCTTGTGGATGTAGACGCTCACCCAATGGCCGTCCGGCATGTTGGCCGACGGCTTGATCCCTATCAGGAAAGGCGATGCCTGATTGTTGAGGGTATCCCCCGCCGCCATGCTGCCGATGTCCCATTGGCCGTTGGTGATGGTGACGAAGGTATCGGGCGAAACGGCGGACACCGCCGCCCCGCTTCCGGGGGCATAGCTGTTCTTCACCTTCACCCACAGGTTCAGCGATTCGTTCGGCTCGTAGAATCCGTCGCCGTCGCCCACCTCGGTAAGGCTGTAGTTTTCCTGGGCCAGGCAGGGGCCGTAAAGATGGCTCCCCTGGATTATCTGCTTATCGGCCCTCTGTATGAAGGCCGCGAACTGGCACTTGCCCAGCACCCAGCCCGGGTCGATGCTGAAGTTCTTCTGGGCCAGCAGGCTGTCCCCGGCCGGTATGTTGATGGCCTGGCCGTTCTCATCCGGCACCATGTCCCGCACCACGAAATCTATCTCCTCCATGCCCTGCCAGACCTCCGGGATGTTCCTTTCCAGCACCACAAAATGCAGGGTGCCAGCCTCCGAAACGGAATTGGTGTTCTTGATCTTTACCTCCACCGTACCGGTGCCGGCGGGAAGGTCATGGGCGGCCATTCCCATGGTCAGCTCGAACGGGCTGGATACTGTTTTATGAGCGTCGAACACCGGCCGGTAATAATCATAGTTGTTGTATGCGGCGCCGGATCCCGCACTGCCGACGATCGAATCCAGGCCATCAAAGATTACCGTCGGATACCCCGGGATCATGTCGCCGTACCAGACGATGCGGTTGTAGGTCTCGGTGGTCTGGTAGGGATCGCCGTAATGGAAGGCCAGCACCACCAGGGAATCGCCAACCTCACTATGCAGCTGGTCCAATCCGTTGGCGGCCGCCGGGCAATATTGGCACCAGGTGCCGGTGAAATCCTCGGCCACCACCACCCTTTGGGAGGCGTATGACGCGCCGGCAAGGGCCGTGATCAGGGCCACTAATCCGAACATTCTCAACCTATCCATAGTACCTTCCTTTTTTATGGTTTACCGTCTAATTCTATATCACTTTGCCCGGTATATCAAGGGGAGCCGGATAATTATTTTATTGACAGCAGAGCCCCGCTGTTCCGGCGGGGCTCTTTCTTCATTTCAACAATCGTAATACAGCTCGAATTCGAAGGGATGGGGCCGCAGGTTGAGGGCCGCCACCTCTTTGGATTTCAGGCCGATCCAGGTCTCGATCAGATCCTTGGTGAATACCCCGCCCTCCAGCAGGAACTTGTGGTCCTTTTCCAGGGACTCCAGGGCGTCGGATAGCGAGGTGGGCAGGGTGGGGATCTTCTCCAGCTCGGCCTTGGGTAGGCTGAAAAGATCCTTGTTCAGCGGCTGTCCGGGATCGATCTTGTGTTTGACCCCGTCCAGTCCGGCCATCAGCATGGCGGCGAAGGCCAGGTAGGGGTTGCAGGTGGCGTCCGGCGGGCGGAACTCGTAACGCATGGTCTTGGGATCTGTCAGGTAGCCGGGGATGCGCACCGCCGCGGTGCGGTTGCCCACCGAATAGCTGGCCCGGACGGGAGCTTCGTATCCCGGAACCAAACGGCGGTAGGAATTGGTGGAGGGGTTGGTGAAGGCCAGCAAAGCCGGGGCATGTTTTAAAAGCCCGCCCAGATAATGCATCGCCAACTGGGACATGTGGGCCAGGCCGTCTTTTTTATAAAATAACGAGTGTCCGTCCTTGGCCAGGTACTGGTGGACATGCATCCCGTTGCCGGGCTCCCCCACCATCGGCTTGGGCATGAAGGTGGCCGTCAGCCCCGCCTTGAAGGCCGCATTATGAACCAAGTATTTCACCAGCATGCTGCGGTCGGCCATCTTGGTCAGGGTGTCGAACATCACCTCTATCTCCAGCTGGCCGGCCCCGCCCACCTCATGATGGTGGTATTTGACCGGCACCCCGCATTTTTCCATGGTCAGGCACAGGGCTGAACGAAAGTCAAACGAGGAGTCGTGGGGAGGTGCGGCGTGATATCCGCCCTTGTGGGGCAGCTTGTATCCCAGGTTGGGATCCTCATCCCGTCCGGTGTTCCAGTCGGCCTCCCGGGAGTCGACCTGGTAGAAGCTGTTCTGGGGAAGATTGGCGTAACGCACCGAATCGAACAGGTAGAACTCGAACTCCGGCCCCCAGTAGCTTTCGGGCGCGGCGCCGGAGGATTTCAGGTATTTCTCGGCCTTCTCGGCCACATACCGGGGGTTGCGTTCGAACTTCTGCCCGGTGGCCACGTCTATCACATCGCCGATGAAGGTCATGGTCGGCAGTTCGGTGAAGGGATCCATGAATCCGGTCTCGGCAATGGGGATCACTATCATGTCCCCGGCCTTGACCTGGGTGAATCCGGCCACGCTGGAACCGTCAAAGCCGATGCCCTTGCCCCTTTCGAAAAGGGATGGGTTAAGCTGGTGGGCCGGAACCGTTATCTGGTGCCACTTCCCCAGCAGATCTACGAACTTTACCGAAACGAACGCCACCTTGTTCTTTTTGGCGAACTCCAATACCTGTTTCATGTTCATGGCCTGTTCTCCAGTTTATTGATTACAAATTTAAATCGGTAATTCTAAAAATGTTTATATCCCTTATCGGGGATCTTGACGTTCTTGAGGTCGGATCCTATCATTCTTACTCCGTTACCTTTGACGACCTGGCCGATGATGGAGCAGGTCGTTCCGGCCCGGCTTAAAATGATCCTGGCCTCTACCGCCTGCCTGGCCGGCAGGGTGAAGAGCAGTTCGTATTCCTCCCCGCCGTACAGACAATGTTCCAGGGGGTCTTTTTTGAGAATATTGGCCGCAGTGACGGCCTCCTCGGCCACCGGCAGGGCCCCCTGGTCTATGATCATGCCCACCCGGCTCTCCCGGGCGATATGATGCAGTTCCGAGGCCAGCCCGTCGGAGATGTCTATCATGCCGTGCAGTTTGAACTTTGATGCCAGCAGCCGGGCTTCTTTGACCCTGGGTTCGGGCCACAGATGCTTCTGAAATATTTTTGATTTTTGATTTTTAATCTTTGATTTTAATATCTCCAGCCCCGCCTGGGACGACCCCAGAGTTCCAGTGACCAGGATCGCGTCTCCGGCTTTGGCCCCGGAGCGGAGCCCGATATTATTTTTCCGGGCTTCGCCGTAAACCGCTATGGTCAATGACAGTTCCCGGCCGGCCACAGTATCCCCGCCGCATACCGCCACCCCGTGTTTTTTCGCCAGCCTACCCATTCCGGCGTATACCTTTGCGATATCTTTACATCCCAGGCCCCGGGGGATGGTGATTGACACCACCGCCAATACCGGCCGGCCGCCCATGGCCGCTATGTCGGAAAGATTGGCCGCCAGGGCCTTGTGGCCCAAGGCCTCAAATGGTGTATAGGCCAGATCGAAATGTATTTTATCCACCAGGGTGTCGATGGTCAAAAGGCCGGACCTGGTTTTATCGACGGCAAATACCGCGGCATCATCCCCAATTCCGACAATCAGGCCTTTGTTGGCGGTTTGATATCGCCTTTTTATGATATCGATCAGCCCGAACTCGCTGATCCCGGCCTTTTGGTCTTTCATTTTTTCACCAGCCGCTCATAATATTCTGGACGACGGTCTTTGAACAGGTCATTCTCCGGGGTGATCCTTTTATTGCCTGCCTCTGCGGTATCTATTTCCACGATGCCCACGCTCTCCTTATCGGCCGGCGCCCGGCTGAGCACCCGGGAATCCGGCCCGGCGATGATGCTCTGTCCGATGAATTTAAGATCGTTGCCGCCCCGGTTCTCCCGGCCGGTGCGGTTGGCGGTGACGGTGAACACCCGGTTCTCCAGGGCCCTTACCGGCATGGAGTCGGGACAGTACGGCAACACCAGGTTGGCCGGATGGCAGATCACCTGCGCCCCCTGCAGGGCCAGGATACGGGCTGCCTCGGGGAAGATCCAGTCGAAGCAGATCATCATTCCGATCTTGACCCGTCCGGCGGCAAAGACCTTGAAGCCGGTATTGCCGGGGGTGAAATATTTTTTCTCGCTGCCGAACAGATGGGTCTTGCGGTAGACATCCGTTTTGCCGTTGGGCCTGACCAATACTGCCGAGTTGTATAACCTGCCGCCGTTCTTTTCGGCAAATCCGGCCACGATATTCATTTTGGTTCGCTGGGATATTTCCCTGAAATGATTGACGGTTTTGCCCTGGGTTGTCTCGGATAAGGCCATGACCTCTTTTTTTGAGATGAAATTATATCCGGTAGTGCACAATTCAGGCAGGACCAGTAGGTCTGCCTTTCTGCTACCTATCAGTCTTTCAATCAGGGACAGGTTTTTATCCACCTGGCCGAAAATGGGATTGAATTGTACGAAGCCGATTTTCATGGCATCCCCGTTGCAAAGGCTCCCAGCCTTTGCCTATGTTCAAAGAAATCACTTACCATTGCTTGTCAATCAAATCATCTTTGATAAGATCTTCATAATATTGCCAACTTGAAAACTTATAATCTTCAATATTATCAACCAACCCTGCTTTCAATGGGTTATTATGAATATATCTTAATTCATTATTTAATTCTTCATGACTGCGTATTAATCTATCATTAAAACCTTTATGCCAAAAGCTACCCTTTTGTTTTAACTCAATATTTATTATTTGAGCAGTGTAGCTTTTATAATCATGTAAAATTGTATTTATTGCATTATGCCCCTGAGGATATATAATCAAATGGACATGATCTGGCATAATGACAAAACCTATAAGTTTAAAATCATGCAGTTTGCGATAAAAAGCCAGATTTTCTATCAAAATAGTCGGAATATTTCCCGTTAACAATATTTTTCTTCGAGCACTGGACACTATTGTAATAAAATGTGGATGTTCTTTATCCTTAGATATTTCTTTGTTGTTCATATTTAAAAAAGTTATAGTGCCTTTATTCGACCGCTAAACTTGGGCAAGGTGCCCAAGTTTACGGCATCACTTTCTACACGTTGAATTTTATATTCAGGATATCCCCGTCCTTGACGATATACTCCTTGCCCTCCAGCCGGACGTACCCCTTCTCCCTGGCCCCGGCATAGCCGCCGGTCTCGATCAGGTGGTCGTAGCTTACCGCCTCCGCCCGGATGAATCCCCGCTCCAGGTCGGAGTGGATGGCCCCGGCCGCCTGGGGGGCCTTGGTATGGGCCGGTATGGTCCAGGCCCGGCATTCGTCCTCGCCCACCGTAAAGAAATTTATCTTGCCCAGCAGACGGAAGGAGGTCCGGATCATCTTGTTCAGGGCCGGCTCCTCTATCTTGAGCTCGCCGAGAAACTCCTTGGCCTCGTCATCGGACATCTGGGCGATGTCCATCTCGATGGATCCGCATAGCGGCGTGATGGTCTCCCCAGTCTGTTTCTCAAACTCAGCGGCCACCGCGGAAGGACCCGCTCCCTCCGGATAATTCAGCACCAGCAGGATCGGCTTTTCGGTCAGCAGCTGAAAACTGCGCAGAGCCTTTGATTCCTCGGAGCTGAGGCCCAGCATCCGGATGGGTTTCTCCCCTTCCAGGTGGACCCGGCATTTATCCAGCAGGGCCAGTTCCTTCTCCAGTTCCGGTTTTTTTATCTTTCCCAGGTCCTTCTTCACCTTCTCTATCCGGCGTTCGATCATGGCCATGTCGGAAAGCAGCAGCTCGGTGGCGATGGTGGTATAATCGTCCAACGGATTGGCTTTGCCCTCGGCTCCGTCAAAGCCCCGCAGGACCAGAATGACCGCCTCCATGCCATGCATCTGGGTCAGGAATTCCGTGCCCAACCCGCCGTGCCCGGAGGCCCCCTTGGACATGCCCCCGATGTCCACATAGGTGATGGTGGCCGGGACCTTTTTCTTGGGATTGAACATGGCGGTCAGCTTTTCCAATCGTGGGTCAGGCATTTTGACCACGCCAATGTGCACCTCGCACCCGGTGGAGTATTCGCCCACCTTGACGCAGGATTTGGTCAGAGCGTTGAAGATGGTGGTCTTGCCCGACTGAGGCAGTCCGATTATTCCTAATTGCATTATTCCCCTTAAATAAACTGATCTATTACTTTAACAGCTTCTTAAATATTTTTTTTGTTGCCTCTTTTATCCGGTCATCTTCAAAGATATTCTCTCCGGTTGTCCTTCGATTCAACACTCTCATACCGTATCTCCCGGTCCAAAGGGTATCCCCCTCACGTCCAAACATAATTCCAACCATCGAGAAGGCCGGAGTGTTGCCATCCCATTTACCCATTGCAGATATATCATAATTCTCAGAATAGCTGTCCCACTTTGCGATAGAATTGTTTACTTCTGCAGTCGTCATCTGGTAGGAAATGCAAAGGATAGCATCAGTCGATAAGCTGTCAAACAGGCTCTTAATAAAATCTTTTTTGTTTATTGTTTTCTTAATTGTGGTGATGGGATTCAATTCTTTCGGAATTTTCATTATTGAAAGCGCAACATCCTTTTTCTCGCTCATATCCAATGAGCTGATTATAGAGTACTTCTTTGAATCATCAAGCTTATGATAAACCAAAGCATCGGTTATCAATGCGATGCTGTCAATGAAAGTTTTATCTTTCAAGATCAGGAATCCTTTGGGGTTGAACATCCCGTATCCGGCCAAACGTTGAAAATCGTAAGAGTTTGCATAGGCATCATTTACTGTTTCGTATATGATATTTTCCGTTGGCATGATAGCCAACGCTTTTACTTTATTGTTTATTTCTTCTTTTGAAATATAGAATTTTTCTTCAGCCCATACTGTTGATGAGAATGAAATTAATAGAACAAAACCAGCAATAATAAACTTACTTTCTTTCATTTTATTATCCTCTTTAATTATTCATCTTCCATGTCGTCGTACAAATGCCGGCCCCGCCAGAAATACAGGACGAACCGGAACAGCCCGTATCCCAGCAGCAGCCCGGTGATCATCCAGAACTTTTCCTGCATGGGGTTGAAATCGTAGAAATATCGCATAACCAAAAATGCCAGGCCCAAAAGAATGATGATGGCGCTGGAGGTGATATTGAACCACCAGCGGATCCTTCGCCTTTTTTTTTCTACATCGTTTATCATGGAAAATATCGTTACGTAATTTCTGTCATTTTTTACCACGGAAACACCGAAATTTGGGATAATAATTATGAGGAAGATCTCTTTTTGTATTTTCAGTAGTTCCGTGTTTCAGTGGTTGGTTTCTCAGGGGTTTCGTTCTTTTTATTGGCTGTAATAGAGTTTTCTCGCTACGGCCCTGTTTGTGGCTCTGTGTGAAATTTTGGGAAACAAGAGAAATCAGGTCGTGGCCCATTTGGGACCACGACCTTTGACTGTTCTATCGTGTTATCTGGCCAGCGATTTCAGGAACGGCGCTATCACCAGGGCCACCACGCTCATCAGCTTGATCAGGATGTTCAGCGACGGGCCGGCGGTGTCCTTGAAGGGATCGCCCACCGTGTCGCCCACCACCGCCGCCATATGGGCGCTGGAGCCCTTGCCCCCGTGCTGTCCGCCCTCGATGTGCTTCTTGGCGTTGTCCCAGGCTCCGCCCGAGTTGGACATGAAGATGGCCAGCAGCACTCCGCTGACCGTCACCCCGGCCAGCAGGCCGCCCAGGGCCTCGATGTTCCACAGCCCGAAGATCACCGGAGAGACCACTGCCAGCAGTCCCGGCAGGATCATCCGCTTGATGGCCGCCGCGGTGGAGATGTCCACGCATTTGGCATAATCGGCTTCGGCCCCCGGCTTTCCTTCCAGCAGGCCGGGTATCTCCTTGAACTGGCGGCGCACCTCGGCCACCATCTCGAAGGCGGCCGCGCCCACCGCCTTTAGCGCCATGGAGCTGAACAGGAAAGGCAGCATGCCGCCCATGAACAGCCCGGCGATGACCTTGGGCTGGGAGATATCGATCTTGTCGATCCCGACCGCCGCCTGAAAGGCCGAGAACAGGGCCAGAGCGGTCAGGGCCGCCGAGCCGATGGCAAAGCCCTTGCCTATGGCAGCGGTGGTGTTGCCCACCGCGTCCAGCTTGTCGGTGCGCTCCCGGACCTCGCCGGGCTGGCAGCTCATCTGGGCGATGCCCCCGGCATTATCGGCTATCGGGCCGTAGGCATCGACCGCCAGCTGAATACCGGTGGTGGAAAGCATTCCCACTGCGGCGATGGCGATGCCGTACAGGCCGGCAAACTGGTAGGCGGCCACTATGGCTATGGAGATGCAGGTCATCGGCAAAGCGGTGGACATCATCCCCAGGGCCAGACCGCCGATGATGGTGGTGGCCGGACCGGTCAAAGCCTGCTTGGCAATATTCCTGGCCGGGCTTCTGGATTCCGAAGTGTAATATTCGGTCAGCAAGCCGATGGCGATGCCGGACACCAGCCCGACCACCACCGCTCCGAAGATCCCCCCGGCGGTCAGGGTGATCAGGGTGCCGGTGGGGTTGACGCTGAAATTGACGGCCTCCGGCACCAGCCATTTTATTACCGGATACATCAAAAGGATGGCCAGCCCTCCGGCCCCGAAGGTTCCCAGATTCAGGGCCTTCTGAGGATCGCCGTTGTCCTTCATTCGGACCACAAAGGTTCCCAGGATGGATACTCCGATGCCCAGGGCGGCCAGCACCAAGGGCAGCATCACCAAATTGATGCTGTAGAAAACCCCCAGCACCATGGCCCCCACGATGGCCCCCACGTAGGACTCGAAAAGGTCTGCCCCCATGCCGGCCACGTCGCCCACGTTGTCGCCCACATTGTCGGCGATCACCGCCGGATTGCGGGGGTCGTCCTCCGGGATCCCGGCCTCCACCTTGCCCACCAGATCGGCCCCCACGTCGGCCGCCTTGGTGTAGATGCCCCCGCCCACCCGGGCGAACAGGGCGATGGACGAGGCGCCCAGCGAAAATCCCGAGATCACCGAAAGCAGCCGGGCCAGTTGAAATTCGTCGCCGGTGCCGAAACCCAAGACCTTGGTATACAGCAGAAAAAGGATCGTCAAACCGGCCAGGCCCAGGCCCACCACCGACATGCCCATCACCGTTCCGCCGGAGAAGGCAACCATCAGTGCTTTGGGCAGCCCGGTCTTGGCGCCCTGGGTGGTGCGGACGTTGGCCTTGGTGGCCACCTTCATTCCGAAGTAGCCGGCCAATCCGCTGCAGAAGGCGCCCACCACGAAGGACAGCGCCACCAGGATACTGGAGCCCTCCTGCTTCATATTGATCAGCCCCAGAATGATGGCCACCACCACCACAAAAATGGCCAGCACCTTGTATTCGCGGTTGAGAAAGGCCATGGCCCCCTCGCGGATATGCCCGGCTATCACTTTCATTTTATCATCCCCGGGATCCTGGCGGTTCACCCAGGAAGCCTTGAAAAATGCAAATACCAGGGCGGCCGCCCCGCCCGCCAGTGAAAGGATCAAGAATTTATCCATATGAAAACACCCTTCGCTGTTGTTAATTGCCGAGCCGTATTATTGCGGCCCCAGTTTAATGATTGGACCTGTTATTTTACCAAAGAACCGGCCCTTTTTTCAATGTTTTTATTGCCTGCCTCCAGGCTTTGACATTCCCAGACCATCTGCGCAATAAAACCCGGGTGCCTGGGCACCCGGGTTACCGCTAGATTTTTATTAGCTGCCCGTCCACTATGGTCATGACCGCTTTGCCCTTAATCTTCCATCCCTTGAACGGAGTGTTCCGGCTTTTGGATCTGAACTTTGACGGATCCACTTCCCATTCGGCCTTGGGATCAAATATGGTCAGATTAGCCGGGGCTTTAGGCTCTATTGAGTTTTGGATCTTTAATATCCTGGCCGGATTGACGGCCATCTTCTCCACCAGTTGCGAGACCGTCAGGATATTCTTCTCCACCAGGTGGGTCCAGCACAGTCCCAATGATGTCTCCAGCCCCAGCATCCCGCAGGGGGCTTGGTCGAACTCCACCTCCTTCTCCTCGGACGAATGGGGGGCATGGTCGGTGGCTATGCAGTCGATGGTGCCGTCCTTGAGAGCGTCGATGATGGTCATCAGGTCGGCCTTGCTGCGCAGCGGGGGATTGACCCGCATCATGGAATCGTAGCCGATCACCGCCTCTTGGCTTAGCATGAAGTACTGGGGGCAGGTCTCGGCGGTCACTTTGATCCCCGCCCGCTTGGCCCGGCGGATGATGTCCACCGTCTCGGCGCAGGAGACATGGGCGATATGGACCCGGCCCCCGGTCAGGTCAGCCAGCATCACGTCCCGGGCGGCCATGGCGGCCTCGGCGGCATTGGGGATCCCCCGCAGCCCCAGTTTGGTGGCCAGGGCTCCCTCGTTCATGGCGCCGTCGGCCGACAAGAACTTGTCCTCGCAGTGGGAGATCACCGGGATGTCGAACATCCGGCAGTAATCCAGGGCCCGGCGCATCAGATTGGAATTGGTAACCGGCTTGCCGTCGTCGGATATGCCTACGATGCCGGATTGATACATATCGCCGATCTCGGCCAGCTCCTCGCCCAGCGATCCCTTGGTGATGGCGCCCACCGGATAGATCCGGCATTCGGGGATCTGCCGGGATTTTATGAACTGCACCAGTCCCTGGCTGTCTATCACCGGCTGGGTGTTGGGCATGCAGGCGATGGCGGTAAAACCGCCGGCTGCCGCTGCCCGGGAACCGGAGGTGATGGTCTCCTCGTCCTCCCGCCCGGGTTCGCGCAGGTGGACATGCATGTCCACCAGGCCGGGAAAGACATACTGGCCGTTAATGTCGATGACTTCGGCCTTGGGGTTGTCTATCTTGGCCTCCAGCCCTGCGATCCGGCCGTCCTCGATCAGGATGTCCAGAACCTCGTCCCGGTGGTTCTGGGGGTCGATCACCCGGCCGCCTTTGATAATAATTCTTAATTCTGAATTATGAATTCTGGAATTGCTCATTGTTATGCCTCCTTCTTTATGGCTTCGGCCAGGGGTGCATCGCCGCCCGACAGCAAGTAGAGCACCGCCATCCTGACGGCCACCCCGTTGGTCACCTGGTCCAGTATCACCGAACGTTCACCGTCGGCCACATCAGGGTCTATCTCTATGCCCCGGTTCATCGGCCCGGGGTGCATGATGGTCACATCCCCCTTGGCCTTGGCCATCCGTTCCTTGTCCAAACAGAAGTGCAGTGAATATTCCCGCAGCGAAGGCAGCAGGCCCTTCTTCTGTCTCTCCAGCTGAAGGCGGAGGACGTTGATGACGTCAGCCTGGGGGATGGCCTCATCCAGGTTGTAATACACCTTGACCCCCAGCTGTTCGATCCCGATTGGGATCAGGGTGGATGGACCGCATACCGAGACCTGGGCCCCCAGCTTCAGCAGTCCGTTGATGTTGGAGCGGGCCACCCGGGAATGGGTAACGTCGCCCACTATCAGCACCTTCAGCCCCTCGAAACCGCCGCGTTTTTCCTTGATGGTGAACATGTCCAGCAGGCCCTGGGTGGGGTGGGCGTGCTGTCCGTCGCCGGCGTTGATCACTCCGGCCTTGATGCGGCTGGCCAGAAAATGCGGGGCGCCCGAGGAGGCGTGCCGCATCACCACCAGATCGATCTTCATGGCCTCCAGGTTGCGGGCGGTATCCAGCAGGGTCTCCCCTTTTTGGACGGCTGAGGTCTTGGGCGAAATGTTGACGGTGTCGGCCATCAGCCGTTTGGCGGCCATGTCGAAGGAGGCCGAGGTGCGGGTGGAGGGTTCGAAGAACATATTGACGATGGTCTTGCCCCTGAGGATGGGCACCTTCTTGATGGGCCGGTTGAGCACCTCCCGGAAGCTTTTGGCGGTGTCCAGGATCATGTTCATCTCCTCGGCCGAAAGCGATTCCAGGTCCAGCAGGTCCTTTTTATTCCACTTCATCGCTCAGCTCCTTTATGATCACCTTCTCCTCACCGTCCTCCTCCTGGGTGCGGACCGCGATTATCTCCTTGTGCGAGGTGGGGACGTTCTTGCCCACGTAGTTGGCCCTGATGGGCAGCTCCCGGTGGCCCCGGTCTATCAGCACCGCCAGTTCGATGCTCCTGGGACGCCCGAAATCAAGGATCTCGTCTATGGCCGCCCGGACCGTGCGCCCGGTATATAATACATCGTCCACCAAGATCACTGTCTTGCCGGTGACGTCCAGGTGCAGGTCGGTCTGATTGACCACCGGCTGGTGGGCGATGGTCTGCAGGTCATCCCGGTAGAAGGTGATGTCGATGGCCCCGTAGGGGATCTCCACTTTTTCGATGTCGCTTATCAGCTTGGCTATCCGCTTGCCCAGGGTGTCGCCCCGCCGCTTGATGCCGATGATGATCAGGTCCTTGGTGCCCATATTCTGCTCCACGATCTCATGGGCGATCCTGACCATGGCCCGTTCCACCTGCTTGGCGTCCATTATGACTGCTTTCTGTTTGGTCATACTGCCTCCGTATATATTATTGATATTTTGTCCATTTAACAGGATATACCGAACACGGATTACACAGATTTTTTACTGATTGCACAGATAATTTTACAGATTTTATTCGTGCTGTTTTCTTTTCGCCAGAACAGCGTTTATCATGCCTCTTCGTCATTACGAGGCTTGCTTTCTGCAATGCAGACGAAGTAATCTCCGAACCGTATACCTTTTTATAAGCCTGACAGAGATCGCTTCGGATGCTGAATAAGAGCCGTCTCGCGATGACACTGCATAAGTTGCTAATAGTCCTATAGGATAGCATATCAGCCAAAAGGCCAAAGTCTTGATGTGCCCTGAAAATGATCGACAAACAGGCATAAAAAAACCTCCATCCCTGTCATCCAGGGCTGGAGGCTGAAAATTCTTTTGGGATTTTCATAAATAATTCCTTTCTGACCTCACGGGATCAGTTTAAAGGGTAAGCTTAATCTATGGTGTAATGATACATCATTTCCGGATAAAAGTCAAGGGGTAAAAGCGACAGGGGTAAAAGCGATACGGTACGTGCAAAAAGAAGGCCGGTTACTAAACCGGCCTTTGTTGTTTGAATAACGAGTTTTGGGTTGGTTATTTCAATATCACCATTTTCTTGGTGGCGTCAAACTCTCCGGAATTAATGCGGTAGAAATAAACGCCATTGGACACTTTTTTGCCTTGCGTATCCTTGCCGTCCCAGTTGACGCTGTATACGCCCGGCTGTTGGTAAGCGTCCACGATGGTCTTTACCGCCTGCCCCAAAGTATTGTAAACCTTAAATGTGGTCTTGCCAGATTGGGCTAATTGATACCTGAAAGTGGTTTGGCCCCTGGCGGGATTGGGCGAATTCGGCATAAGTTCATAATGGTAAGGAACCGGTTTGGTTTCGCTTAAAGCAGCCTGTGCCCCGCCATCCTTGGCGTTGTCGCAGTCCTTCTCGTATTCCTCGATGGATAAAATCGCACAGACGGCATATTCGCCCTTCTGCTTGTCTATTGTGATGTCAATCTGCCCGTCGCTGTAAAGTTTGGGCATCAGCCAGCGTTTGAACTCGACCTTTTCCTCGGGCTTGAGGTTGGCCACATCGAACTGCTGGCCGTCAATCTTCATCTTCTGCTGAATGCGGTCATAAGATTCGTGGTAGTACACGGCCTTCAACATGTAGGTCCTGGATGGATCAAGCCCGGAGAAAGAGTATTTAAGCTGGTTGGGATGGTAATCAACCGTCAAGTCCGGGGTTTGGCCGTAGGTTAAAGTTCCCGCTTTCTGAGTGGTGTAAACCGCGGCTTCCTCGGTGCCAAGATCGGCGTAGTAATAGGGCACCGGCTCGATTGATTGGGCATAGATTTTTACCGGTTTTTGAATGATGGCTTTGGCGTCCGGCAAGTCTTCGGTCCAAAGTATATACAGCTTGGATTTGGGCCATAATTGTCTGACGCAAGCCGATGGATATTTTGACAACCCGCCGGAAGCGTAGGAAATATTCCGTTCGTATTGCGTCCAGCCGTTGTCGTATTCGCCGTGCCATACGATGTCGTAATCTTTGCCCGTCGTATTCTTGGAATAAACATACTGGCCGTTGGCGGCCACTACCGGGAAATCGGCGTTCTTTTCGTCGGGGTAGGAGATGACCTGTTTTTCATTCCATCCCAACGGTCCCTTGTTCCGCTTGACGATCTGATAGATGCCGGGGGCAATCTCCTCCTGCCATACCACCGATGTCCTGTCGCCGTAGGTTTCAACTATGGGGTGGATGCCGTTTTCGCCCAGTTCCAATTGCCCGGCCTGGTCGTAATAATATACCTTCCCGTCGCGGCTCCAGGTTATTTTGAGCTTGCCTGTGCGGTCAAGCGCCAACGACGGCGATTTGAAAGCATCGGCGCCGCCCTGGTCTATGGGCGATGGCGCAAGCTGGCCCGAACCGCCCGGTGTATAGGGCGAAATAAGCACGGACGAACCGGCATCCCCTTCGTCCACCCAGCCCAGATACGAATTATTGGTATTCCGGTCAAGGACGTATGCCAGATAGGAAACCTCCGACCCGGCGGGCCCCGTATAAATAAGTTGAGGCGCGCCCCAAACATCAGCGCTATGTTGGGAATTATACAGTTCATTGCCCTTTGACCAGCAGATTGTGGGCTTATAGCTTGAGGTCATTTCTATGGCCGGGTTCTTGCCTTGGCCTACGGCCGACTGGGTTGACCAGGTTTCGCCGTCGTCTACCGAAGTAGTGTGGTAAACGGTATCGTTTGAAGTAAATACCACATGCAGTTTGCCGGAGTTGTCAATAACTAATTTTTTACCGTTGGAATGTGCGGTGGCCTCGGCAGTGGTGGAGTAGGAGACAATGGGATCGCCGGGATTGGGTGGATAAATGACAACAGCGTTGGATGTCAGGGTTGTTTTCCCGTCATTAACAATAACACGATACCCGCTGCCGCCTGTGTATGGCTCATGCTGAAGACGACAGGACGTGATAGTGGTGTTGGAAATAACGTTGGTCCATGTGCCTGTAGTATAGGGTTCTTTAACCTGTACAGTATATTTTATAGGCAGCGTGCCTGAAACACAACTCCATGAAAGATTTATATACCCAGCGGGTTGTATGGGTGCTTTTGTAGCGGTATACGGCTCATACCAACCGGAAATCTTCGCTGACGCAGGTGCTGTGTATGGTGCTAAAACGGTATATTGGAAAACAGCGCTGGCTGGATTTTCATAAGGAAACCAACCAACACGTTGAGGAACATAATTATATACTTCATAAATATAAGTTCTAAGAACACATCCCGTTTTCGTAACCGTTCCTGGAACCACTTCAGTAAAGGGCAAAGCATAATTGGCGAAGTCAGCATTATAACCATTGCTGCCCACACCACGGCCCCATACAGTAGGCACACTACTAAATGCTACAGGAAATGTTACCGTTTTCCTAATTTCATATCTATACGCCAAATATGGACCTTCTGCTAGACCAGGTACTGTATAAAAGCTATAGCTACCCATTGAAGATTTTTGATAGGTTGTTGCGCCTGTGGCTGACCAACGATTTATGCAATAATTAGGGCCGCCAACTAAATCTAAGGCTTTGCGTGCATTAATACGACCATGACCATAATACTGATCCCAATCGGCCCCACCCATATTTGGGACATTGTCCGCGGAAATCCGTATAATTTGTTCAATATCATCATTAGAAAGGTTTGGGTTGTATCCTTTAAGCAACGATGCCAAACCCGATACATGGGGCGCAGCCATTGAAGTGCCTGCTTTATATTCATAAGATGTTGTCGAAACAAAACTGGACGAATAAATAGCACGATTATCATTATAGGTTTCACCACCTGGCGCAACCACATCGATATGTGAACCATAGCTTGAATAAGATGCTCTCGCATCATATTTATCAGTGGCACCCACTGCAATAATTCCCTGCCCAAAAGCAGCTGGTGATTGTGGCGTGGAAGTATTGTTATTTCCCATAGATGTAACTGCCACCCTATTCATTTTGTACATATATGCAAAGGCACTTCTTATTGCAGAACGATTGAAAGTGCCATCACCACCATCACCCCAACTATTATTTAAAACATGACATCCATTATCAACAGCGCTTTTAAGGCATAGATACATTTTTGTGGGGTCATCTCCTAAGGAAAGCACATTTTTTGAATAAATTCTTGCATTCCAATCTACCCCAGTTACACCTTTGCCATTATTGGCAATTGCAGCGGCTGTTCCTGCAACATGGGTGCCATGTCCATCCGAGGAAGTTGAACCCGTCGGTTCTTCGCCAGAAGCCTTCCCATATAAATCTTCATGATCTAATTTGACGCCCGTATCCATGATGCCAATTATTATACTGCTACTCCCTTTAAAAACATCCCACGCTTCGGTAGCGTCAATATCACAATCGTTGCTTTGCGACAAGCCCCACAGTAAACCAAAGGATGGGTCGTCGGGAACAGCATGTAGAACAATATTAAAGGGTTTATCAACAAACGCAACATCTGGATCGTTTTCCAACTCATTGATCAACGAATTTAAATTTTCCTTTGTTTCAGGAAAAACCATTTTATAAATACGGGAAAGATCAAGCGTTTTTATCAAGCTGCCATCTTCTGCATAAGAAATAGTATCAGCCCATTCTTTGGGAACAGTGGCGTTGATGCTGGAGCAACCATATTTATTCAAAATTGTGGTAACAGATTTTGATTGTATAAAGTCGGTAGTCACTTGCCCCTTTGCAAAAACAGCAGCCTCTGTTTTGACTATATTTGGTTTAAACATTACATACAGTTCAGCGCCGGAGGCTGCATTAAATATGCTGCTGGTGAACAGCACAAACAGTGCTGTTGAAAAGAATTTGAACGATTTCATTGGGGTCTTCTTTCTGTTAGAAGGTTAATTGTTTTTTATTGCTTCCGTCCGAGTTCATGGTCCACAGATGGCCATTCACAGTATTACAATATACTATTTTTGTGCCATCAGGCGACCAAGCTGGTTTATCACCACCAGTTTCTGTTAGTTTTATCGGATTGCTCCCATCTGAATTAACTACCCAAACCCTGAATGCTTGACCATCTGCATGGGAACTGAATACTATCTTAGAACCATCCGGCGAGGCTTTTGGATATCGGTTGGCAATATTAAAATTGGTTATACGGGATCTATTATTACCCGTAGTATCCATTATCCATATTTGTGACTCACTAGTCCCTTCTGAAGGACCTGAATAAACAAGCAATCCACTACCTGGCAACCAATCCGGCATCCTTCCATAAGGATAAACCCGTTTTTTATCAGAGCCATCTTGATTCATAATCCAAGTGCCCATTATTGAATCACCTGTTGAGATATCCCAAGCTATTTTCATTCCATCTGAATTCCATGACGGGAAAAAATTGCTACCACTAAATGTAAGCTGTGTTAAGCTGTCCCCTGTGGGATATTTAATTTTAAATATTTGGGCGCTGTTGAGTTCATTTAATAACAACCATTTACTATCGGGGGACCAATCAGGCAAGCCCCACGATTTATTTGATTGGCTATTCAATAAAAATGGTCGTCTATTTGTACCGTCTGCATTAATTATATATATGCCCCCGGAATCTACACCGGCATGATAATACGCAATCTCAAAACCATCCGGCGACCAAGCTGCTTCGTTATCAATAAAGATTGGTGGATCGTAAGGTGGCGGGGTAACAGTGGTAGGATTTGTACAATCGCAACCTATGAATAAAAGTAAAATAACAAACACAAAAAGCCCCTGTCCGCAGCTATTAAAACTGCGAACAAAGGCTTTTAAATTATGGCCCCCTATGCAAGCAAGCCCGTGATATAAGGCTTTCTTGTTTTTCACAAAGGAAGTTGTAGCACAATGATAGGTTTATTGTCAAGCAAAATGTTTAAATAAAATGTTTAAATATTATAGGCTATTCCGCTAATCCTCCACCAGCCGGTCATAATGCTCCAGGGCCCCTTTGTTGCCCGGCTCCAGTTCGATCACTTTGGCAAAAGCGTCCCGGGCGCCGTCCTGATCGCTGATGGCCTCCAGGGTAATGCCCAGATTATAGAAGGCATCAATGCATTTGGGATCCAGGGCTATGGCTTTTTTGTATTCCGCCACAGCTTCGTCGAATTTCTGGTTCAGAAAATAGAACTTGCCCATTTCTATTATGGTCTCGATTGCCTTTTTTTTCTGGGCTAGTTTTTTTTCCAACTCCTGATTATTATCACTGTCCATCAAAATAACCTGTTAATTGATCGTATTATTAAATTCCCCGGACCTTCTGGATGCCCTCAAAACTGCCGATCATGATCAAAATATCGGATCGGTTGATCTTCTCATCGGGGGAAGGTTTTATGTTTATCTCCTCCCGGAACTCTGTCTCTCCCTCCTGGGTGATCACCGGGACCTTTCGCTTGATGGCCACGATGGAGACCATCGTGTTCTCTTCAAATTTTAACTCGGAGATCTTCTTGGTCCAGAATTTCTTGGGGGCCACCAGTTCAACGATGCTGTGGGTGTCGGAGATCTCGCTGTAATCCATGACATTGGGCGAGGCCAGGCTCTCGGCTATCCGCTCCCCCATGTCCCTCTCCGGGAAGACCACCCGGTCGGCCCCCACCTTTTTAAGGATGGTGCCGTGAATGGGGGTCACCGCCTTGGCGATGATCTCCTTGACCCCGATCTCCTTGAGGATCAGCACGATGGAGATGGAGGCCTCGATATCCTCGCCGGTGGACACGATGGCCACATCGATATCCTTCATGCCCAGTGATTTAAGGGCTTTCTCGTCGGCGGCGTCAACCGTCACCGACTGGCTGACCTGTTCCGAGATCTCATCCACCCTATCCTGATCGCTGTCTATGGCCAGCACATCGCAGCCCTTTTCGGCCAGCGACAGGGCCACGCTGGACCCGAACTGCCCCAGCCCTATTACGGCAAATTGTCTCATGGCTCCCTGCTTAAATTCGTTACTATTATATCATTAAAACGGAGTTATTATCAATAGACTTTAAGGCCAACAACCTGTACGGATTAACAATTCGCTCCGGGGTTCTCAACAGTTAATGATTATCCTATCAGCACCTTGGCCTCGGGGTATTCGAACGGCTTGTCCTTGCGGCGCCACACCACTGCGCTGCCCATGGTCAGCGGCCCCAGTCTCCCGGCGAACATGGTCAGGATGATCAGCAGTTTTCCCCAATTGCCGAAATCGTAGGAAAAGCTTAATAAAGGATTGATGGCCGAGCCGATGGACAGCCCCACCGTGCCGAAGGCGGACACCACTTCGAACAGCACCGGCATCATATTCTCGGCCGAGAAATGCGCCGTCTCTGCCTGCAGCAGCAACAGGGTCACCGTCACCAGCATCATGGCGGCGATGGCGCTCAGCACGAAGGCCCGGTTGATGAACTCATGCTCCAGGCGCTTCTTGAAGATCAGCACCCGGCTGCGCCCGGTGAGTGTGCTCCAGATGGAGGCCATCATCACCCCGAAGGTGGTGGTCTTGATGCCGCCGCCGGTCCCGCCCGGCGAGGCCCCGATGAACATCAGTATTATTACCAGCATCAGGGTGGGAAAGTGCATCAGCCCTACATTGACCGTGTTGAACCCCGCGGTTCGCGGCGTTATGGACTGGAACAATGCCGCCAGCCACTTGCCGGATGCCGATAAATTGATCAGGGTGTTATTCCGTTCCAACAGATATATCAATATCGTTCCCGCGATAATAAGGCTCACGGTCATCAGTATCACCAGCTTGCTGTGAGTGGTCAGTCTCTTCTCTGTCCTCTGGATGCCGGTCTTGTAGATATCGCTGATGGCAATGAAACCCAGCCCCCCGGATACCACCAAACCACAGATAGTCAGAGATACCACCGGGTCGGCGGCGTAATCCAGCAGGCCATTGGAAAATAATGAAAAGCCTGCGTTGCAAAAGGCGGAGACCGAATGAAAGACTCCCAACACTATGGCTTTGGGCAAAGGAAATCCCGTCTTCCACCAGTGCAGACTTAAAATAACTGCCCCCAGGCCCTCCAGTACGGCAGTGACCCGGAGAATCCGGGTGGCAAAGCGAGCCAGCCCCTCCAAGGTAAGGATGTTGTATGCCTCCTGGATTATCAGCCGCTCCCGCAATGATATCTTCCGGCCCACCATCAAAGACAGGACCGTAGCCAACGACATGTATCCCAGCCCGCCTATCTGTATCAGAAAAAGTATTATTATTTTCCCGGCCGGTGTAAAGTCCTTGGCGGTATCCTTGACTATCAGTCCGGTGACGCAGACCGCCGAGGTGGAGGTGTACAGGGCATCCACAAAGCTGCAGTGATGGCCGGCGGTGGTGGAGAACGGCAGGTACAGCAAAAGGGCCCCCAATAGAACGGCAATAGAAAAGCCCAGGACTAAAATCCGGGCCGGGGTCATCTCCACGCGGAATATCTGATTGTATATTTTTCTTTCCAGTTTCATTCCTCGGACTTCTTCAGTAATTTATATACCGCCCTGGCGTCCGGAGCCTCCAGCAACTGATTTATAAAGTCCGGCTTTTTCACCATCCGGGCTATCTCCGCCAGTACCGCCAGGTTCTTTACCTTCTCCTCTTGGGGGATCAGCAGCAGGAAGAACAGATGCACCGGCTTGTCGTCCAGTGAAGAAAAATCAATCCCGTTTTTTGACCGGCCCATCAGCAGTACCATCTCTTTGACCATCGCATTTCTGGCATGGGGGATGGCCACCCCCTCGCCGATGCCGGTGGTGCCCAACGATTCCCGATATTTTATCCGATCGAACAGCTCGGTCTCGCCCCGCTGAATGATGTTCCGGCCCATCTGGGAGCCGACCCCGGGGACCATGTCCCGCATTTCCTCGGCCGTTTCCCTGGCCGACAGCCGTTTGCTGTTGAAGGCCTTGTTGATCAATTCCCTCAGGACATTGTCGGCGTCCTGGGCGGAAAGCTCCGGAATAATAAGTGATTCATCGATCAGGTTGGATAGTTTTATAGCCATGATCCTGTTGCCGCCTCAATGAAATAAATTTTTGAAGATAGGTGGTCTTTTTGACTAATTAGGTCGTCCCGAATTTAATTTCGGAACGACCTATTGATGGGATTATACCAATCAGTTTATTGTTTGTCAAGACAAATTGATATGTCCCGAATTGGCCAGGGTGTCCCGCCGAAAATGCCGGTCGTCCGTTTCCGGATGATCCTGAGTGAAATGCAGGCCCCGGGATTCCCGGCGGTTGTCGGCACAGTCGATTATCAGTCCGGCCAGGCTCACTAGGTTCCTCAGCTCCACCAGATCGGACGTCACCCGGTATTTCCAGTAATAATCCCTGATCTCACCGGCGATGGCCTGCAGCCTGTTTTTGGCCATCGCCAGCCTGGTATCGGAGCGCACTATCCCCACATAGTTCCACATCAGCAGCCGGACGGCATGAAGGTTGTGGCTTACCACCACCCTTTCCCGGCTTTGGACCGAACCCACGTAGTCCCACGGCTTTATCTTGTCCGGTGATTTCAACTCTTCAATCGAGGCCCTGGCGGCCCGGGCGGCGAAGACCAGGGCCTCCAGCAGGGAGTTGGATGCCAGCCGGTTGGCCCCGTGGGCCCCGGTGCAGGCGGTCTCCCCGGCGGAATACAGCCGGCTGATGTCGCTGCGCCCCCACAGGTCGGTCCTCACCCCGCCGCATAGATAATGGGCGGCCGGCACCACCGGGATCAGCCCCCGGCCCAGGTCTATGGCCCGCTGCTGGCAGCCCTGAAAGATATTGGGAAACCTTTTTTGGAATTTATCCGGTCCGATGGAGGAGATGTCCAGAAAGACACACATCTCGCCCGAGGCCTTCAATTCCGAATCTATGGCCCGGGCCACCACATCCCGGGGGGCCAGGTCGGCCCTGGGATGATAGCCGGGCATGAATTTCCGGCCGCCCTTGTCGCACAGCACCCCGCCCTCCCCCCGCACCGCCTCGGATATCAGAAAGGAGCGTTCGTTCTCTTCAAATGATGACTGGTACAGGGTGGTGGGATGGAACTGGACGAACTCCAGGTTGGCGATGGTGGCCCCGGCCCGGTAGGCCATGGCTATGCCGTCGCCGGTGGCAATGGCCGGGTTGGTGGTATGCAGGTAGACCTGACCGCCCCCGCCGGTGGCCAGGAAGGTTATTCCGGCGGAATAGCCTTCGATCTCCCCGGTCCTGGTGTCCAGCACATAAGCCCCCAGACAGCTGATTCTTTCGCCCTGCCGGCCGGTGATCAGGTCTATGGCCAGGTGATGCTCCAGAACGGTGATGTTGGAGTGCCCCCGGGTCTTGGCCACCAGGGCCCGTTCGATCTCGAACCCGGTGTAGTCCTTGGCGTGGACGATCCTTCTTTTGGAGTGCCCGCCCTCCTTGCCCAGGTCCAGCCCCCCCTGGGTGTTCATGGTGAACCCCACCCCCATCTGGGAAAGCTCCTGCACCAGCTCCGGCCCCTCGCTGACCATGGCCCGGACGGCCTCCGGGTTGCACAGCCCGGCCCCGGCCTCGATGGTATCGCGGATGTGGTCCTCGATGCCGTCGTCGGAGCCGAACACCGCCGCCACCCCGCCCTGGGCGTAATTGGTGTTGGACTCGGTGTCGTCCTTCTTGGTGACGATGGTCACCTTGCCGTGCTCGGCAGCCTTTAGGGCGAAGGTCAGCCCGGCTATGCCGGAGCCTATGACCAGAAAATCGGTTGAGGGCATATTTAATATAAAATAATTTTATTACGTATAGGCGACAGATCGCGGATTAGCTTTGTTCTTTTTCTTTTTTGTTCCGAACCTCTCCCCTACCCCTCTCCTAAAGCATTAGGAGAGGGAAGGGTGAGGTCAAAAGCTCGTCGCTAAACCTCTGCTCGGCAGTCTTATATCGTCGGCCTGAATTTGACAAACTCGCTTCGCTCGAACAATGCCAAATTCTCAACGGCCTCCTCTTTTCAGCAACAGAGCTAATGCGACCTTTTATCAGACAAAAATATCATAGCCCTCCGGTGCCCCGCCATCAGTGGAGCGGCATTGCTGCAGCTCCGGAAAAGCATTCAGTGGGTTATTGGCTTATGGCCGGTTCTGGTTCAGTGAATGCCGGAGCGGACGCCACACACACCGCGCAACTGGGCGGTAAAGACTTCTTTGGTTACTTTCTTAGTCATAAGAAAGTAACGTATAACAAAGGTCAGCCCGGCTATGCCGGAGCCTATGACCAGAAAATCGGTTGCGGGTATAATAACAATTTATAATTTACGAATAAAGGATTTTACTACAAAGTGGGAAAATAATCAAAAGGCACATAAGAAGACCCGCTGTGAAGCAGGATTAAATTTATTATCATTTTTTTATAAATAAAGACAATAAAAAAGCCATAGCTAATATACCGGCAATTAACTATAAAAGCGAAGCATGCTCATATATTGAACCCCGCCCCTTTTTTCGTAGACCTGTAACACCTGAATATATACCTATACCGCCCATTATGAATATTAAGAAGTACCACATATCAATTGCCATATATAAAAATATTATTAATTATCCACATCACCCTATCACAAACAACCGGAAATACCAATAAACAAAGGGTATCACGAACAGCATGCTGTCGAACCGGTCCAGTATCCCGCCGTGGCCCGGCAGCAGATTGCCGGCATCCTTGACGCTGGCATCCCGCTTGAACAGCGATTCCACCAGATCTCCCAGGGTGCCCAGCACCACCGCCCCGGCGGCCATGATCAGAGAATCAATCAGCGATATCTCCCACAGCCACCATCTCTGGAGCAGCACCGCCGTAACGATGGTCACCACCAGCCCGCCGATAAGCCCTTCGATTGACTTCTTGGGGCTGATATGCGGCGCCAGGGGATGCTTCCCCAGCATCATCCCCGAAAAATAGGCCCCGGTGTCGCACAGCCAGACCAGGGCCATGGAAAAGAACAACAGTTTATATCCTGTAAAACTATAGTCGGTCCGCAGCAACAACATATGTCCGAACAAGAAGGGGATATACAGAACGCCCATGATGGTTATGCCGATGCGGCTGATGGATTCCTTTACCTCGTCCCTGAAGACCATCCGGGACATTATCAGCATCACCCACAGGACCAATAGGGCCAACAGAAACTGCCATCTCAGGCCCAGAAAGGCCAGCAGGATCATCCCCCCGGACAGGCCCCACCAGGTCAGGGGATACAGCCCCTTGGCCCTGGCCAGTCCGTAGAATTCCCACAGGCCCAAAAACGACAGGGCCGCCACCAGCCCGGCCAGCCAGAAACCTCCCAGATAGGACATCCCCAGCATCAGGGGGATGCCGGCCAATGCCACCAAAGCGCGTAGTCCCAGCGTGGAGAATCGGCTTTTGAAGCTTTTATCCTTGGGCCTGAATTCTTCGATGTTGTTTTGATCGGTCATATCTCATCCTATTACTTATTAACTAACCTGATCAACATTAGTCAGGGTTTCCCACCAGGCATACACCAAGCAATGTCGAAGTGATACTGCGGTGCCAAACTGAATTTATTTTTGATTATAGGTTTAAATAAATTTGGTGCCTTGGTGGTTAGAAGTCTCCACTTTTTTTATATCCCACCGTAACTTGACTCATACCCGGCCGAAGCGCCGCTCCCGGCCCTGAAATTCCAGCAGGGATCGCATCAGTTCCTCCCGGCCGAAATCCGGCCACAGCACCTCGGTAAAATAAAATTCGGAATAGGCGCTCTGCCAGATCAGGAAGTTCGACAGACGGTGCTCCCCGGAGGTGCGGATGATCAGATCGGGGTCGGGGATCTCCGGATGGTACAGGTGTTTCAAAATCACGGATTCATCTATCTTGTCGGGATTCAAATGTCCGGATTTTATATCCTGGGCCAGACTCTTGACGGCATCGGCCAGCTCGGCCCTTCCGCCGTAGGAAAGCGCCAGATTGAGCACCAGCCCCTTGTTATGCTCGGTCCTTTTTATGCAGTCTTTGAGGATCTTCTGGGCGGTCTTCTCCAGGTCCTCGATCCGGCCGCTGGCCACGATCTTGACCCCTTTGCCGTCCAGCTCGTCGATCTCCCCCAGCAGGTATTCCCGCAAGATCCTCATCAGCCCGGTGACCTCGGCCTTGGGCCGCAGCCAGTTCTCCACCGAAAAGGCGTAGAGGGTCAGATATCTGATGCCGATCTCCCCGCAGGAGTTGACGATCTGCTTGACCGACTTCATGCCGGCCCGGTGCCCGGCCAGCCGGGGAAGACCCCGACGTTTGGCCCAGCGCCCGTTGCCGTCCATGATCACCCCTAGGTGGACCGGAAGGTTCTTCATCTCTGTTTTATTATCGGTGCCGTGCTTCATTTTTAATTGAAATTTTGATTGACTTCGTGTCTTGGCGCCTTGGTGGTTGTGGTGTCGGATAAGAGCAAAGGCGCCCCTTTCATCCCGGCTTTAATGCCGGGACCGGGAGCGCCCTTTCGATCTGCGTTGGTTCCTTTAGCCTTCCTTGATGGCATTGACCGGGCAGGCATCCACGCAGGCCCCGCAGTCAACGCAGTCCTCGGTGATCTCGAACTTGTCTTCGCCCTCGATTATCGCTCCGTTGGGGCAGGAATCCACGCAGCTACCGCAGGCCACGCATTCTTCGGTTATCACGTACGGCATTGGGCCAATCCTCCAATTATTATACTTCCATTATTTCTTTTTCTTTTCTGGCCAGGGTCTCTTCGATCTGCTCGATGAACTTGTTGGTGTATTCCTGGGTCCTGTCGTGGGCCTTTTTGGATTCATCCTCGGATACCTTCTTGTCCTTCTCCAGTTTCTTTATCTCGTCGTTGGCCTCCCGCCGGATGTTGCGGACGGCCACCTTGCTTTCCTCGGACATCTTCTTTACCAGCTTGACCAGCTCGTGGCGCCGCTCCTCGGTCAGGGTGGGGATGGGCAGGCGGATCACCTTCCCGTCGTTGATGGGGTTCAGGCCCAGTTCGGACTTCATGATGGCCTTCTCTATCTCGGGTATCAGGGTCTTGTCCCAGGGCTGGATCACCAGCATCCTGGATTCCGGCACCGAGATGCCGGCCACCTGGTTAAGGGCCGTCAGATTTCCGTAGCTCATCACCTTGATACCGTCCAACAGGGCCGGATTGGCCCGCCCGGTGCGGATACCGGAGTATTCCCCTTTCAGAACATCCACTGCCTTGGCCATTTTTCGTTCCAACTCCTGGTATAGCTGTGGCAACATGGCTTACTCCTTAACAATGGTTCCCAATCTTTCGCCCTGGATTATCCGTTTCAAGGTTCCCGAATTATTGAGATCGAACACGATGATCGGCAGATGATTTTCCATGCACAGCGATACCGCGGTCAGGTCCATCACCGCCAGCTTGTCGGCCAGCACCTGGCTGAAGCTCAATGTCTGGTACTTCTTGGCGGATCGGTCTTTCTTGGGGTCGGAATTATAGACCCCGTCAACCTTGGTGCCCTTCAGCAGCACCTCGGCCTCCATCTCCACCGCCCGAAGGGCGGCTGCCGTATCGGTGGAAAAATAGGGGTTGCCGGTTCCGGCGGCCATGATGACCACCCGGCCCTTGTCCAGGTGCCTGAGGGCCCGCCGCCTTATATAGGGCTCAGCGAACTTGGGCATATCCACCGCCGACATCACTCTGGTCTGGCAGCCTTTTTTGTCCAGCACGCTCTGCAGGGCCAGGGAATTGATCACCGTGCCCAGCATCCCCATGTTGTCCGCGGTGACCCGGCTGATGCCGTTGTCCTTGACCTGGGTGCCTCGGATGAGGTTTCCCCCGCCGATGACCACCCCAATGGAAACGCCCAGTTCCTTAATCGTCAAAACCTCATCGGCTATCCTCTCCAGCGAGGGGAGATCTATCCCCCGGCCTTCGGCTCCGCCCATGGCTTCGCCGGAAAGCTTTAAAAGTATTCTGCGGTATTTTGAATCTGGGCTCAAAATGGGACCTGCGATTTTTGTTGCTGTTTATTCACCCAACCGGAAACGGACGAACCTTTTGACCGTGATATTCTCCCCCAGTTTGGCTATGGTCTCCTTGATCAGGGTATCGATGTTCTTCTGCGGTTCCTTGATATAGGGCTGTTCCAGCAGGCAGATCTCGGAATAGAACTTGTCCAGTTTGCCGCCCACGATCTTTTCCACCACGTTCTCCGGTTTGCCTGAGCCGCGCACCTGCTCCCGGTAGATATCCTTTTCCTTTTCTATCATCTCGGCCGGCACCTGCTCCCGGGAGACCACCGTGGGGTTTGAGGCAGCCACCTGCATCGCCAGTTCCTTGACCAAGCCCTTGAATTGTTCGGTGCGGGCCACGAAATCTGTTTCGCAGTTGACCTCTATCATCACCCCCAGCTTGCCGCCCATGTGAATGTATGCTTCGACCAAACCGTCCCCGGTAGCTCGTCCGGTCTTCTTATCGGCCGAGGCAATGCCTTTCTTGCGGAGGTACTCCACCGCCTCGTCAATATTGCCGTTGCAGGCTTTTAGGGCCTCTTTGCAGGCCATCATGCCGGCGCCGGTCTTGTCCCGTAAACTCTTGACATCCTCTGCAGTGAATGACATCTATCTGGTCCTTTCTATTCTTTCTTGTCGGCCGGCTTATCGGCCGGCTGTTTGGCTCTGGGTCCCGCACCCGATCCCCGCATGCCACCGCCAACTGCGCGCCTGGGGGCTCCGGTCCTGGGGGCGCCCCTGGCGCCCTCTTTATTCTCCGGCCGGCGGGCTCCGCGGTCCGATAGGTGTCTGCGGGGTTTGGCATCTTCGCCGGCCCCTCCGGCAGCATGGCTTTCATTGGACTGGGTCTCCATATCACGCTGATACTTGGCCCGGCCCTCTATGATGGATTCGGATAATAAATTGACGATCATTTTTATGGAGCGGAGGGCGTCGTCATTGGCCGGCACCGGGTAGGTCACCGGATCGGGATCCACATTGGTGTCCACCAGGGCTATCACCGGGATGTCCAGCCGATTGGCCTCGGCAATGGCCAGGCGCTCCTTCTTGCAATCGACCACTATCACCGCTCCCGGCATCCGGCGCATTTCCTTGACCCCGGACAGCACCTTCTCCATCTTGGTGCGTTCCCGCTCCATGCCCAGGGCCTCTTTCTTGGTGTATCCCTGATAGCTGCTGACGGCCAGTTTGTCCAGTTCCTTGAGCCGCTTGATGCTCTTCTGGATGGTGGAGAAATTGGTCAGCATGCCGCCCAGCCAGCGGTCGGCCACATAATGCATGCCGCAGCGCTGGGCCTCTTCCTTGATGACGTCCACCGCCTGTTTCTTGGTGCCCACGAACAGAAACTCATCGCCGCTCTCCGACATCCGGCCCGCCGTCTCGATGGCCGTATTCAGGCACTTGACGGTCTTCTGCAGGTCTATGATATGGATCCCGTTGCGTTCGTCAAAGATGAACTTCTTCATCTTGGGGTTCCAGCGCGGGGCCTGGTGGCCGAAATGAACTCCGGCCTCCAGCAGGTCTTTGATGGTAAAACTAGCCACTCTGCCTTTTCCTTCCGATTAATATGTTGGTTGTTCCTCTGCCCGGCTGCCGCCAGAATCCGGTTTAAAAACCGGACACCACTGGCGGGATTTAACGCCGGACATGTGATTTGGTATTTAGAGCATCCCGGTCCCGCAAACCTAAAAAGATATTAACGTTTGGAGAACTGGAATCTCTTTCTGGCCTTCTTCTGGCCGTATTTTTTTCTTTCCTTCTCGCGGGGGTCCCGGGTCAGCAATCCGGCCGATTTAAGCGGGGGGCGCAGCTCCTGCTCCACCAGGTTGAGGGCCCGGGATATTCCCAGCCTCAGGGCCCCGGCCTGGCCGGCCACCCCGCCGCCTTCCACCTTGGCCCAAATATCGAATTTTCCCAGCTGGGATGTAAGTTCCAGCGGCTGCTTCACCATCATTACCAGGGTGGGACGGCAGAAGTACTCCTCGCAGGTCCTGTTGTTGACCGTCATCTTCCCCTGCCCCGGGGTCATTTTAACCTGGGCAACAGACGATTTGCGGCGCCCGGTCGCCCGAATAACGTTCTGGGTCATCTAACCTCCTAAATAAAATCCATCTGGGCCGGAAGACCGGCCGTGATATTGGAAAATTTCTACTTAGCCAGGGCCTGTGGGGCCTGGGCCACATGGGGATGCTTGTCGCCGGCATACACATGAAGCTTGCTGAAATTGCTGCGGGCCAGCTTGGTCTTGGGCAGCATGCCCTTGACGGCCATTTCAACCACCCTCTCGGGCTTTTTGCCCTGCAGTACCCTGCCGTAGTTAATGGTCCGCAAGCCCCCCTGATAGCCGCTGTGACGGTAAGCCACCTTGTTCTCCATCTTGGCTCCGGTCAGGCGCACCTGGGCGGCATTGATCACCACCACATGGTCTCCGCAGTCGGTGTTGGGGGTGAATTGGGGCTTGCCCTTGCCCCTCAACAGCATGGCTATCTGGGTGGCCAGCCTCCCCAACGATCTTCCCTTGGCATCCACCAAGAACCAGCGGTGTTCTACCTGCCCTTTTTTGGCAACATAAGTCTTCATTAAACCTGCTCCTTATAAACAACTAATAAGCCCTCAAAAACATCCTTGAGGGCTGTTTTTCCAGAATAGACGAGAAGTATACATAAAAATCACCCTTTTGTCAAGAGGAAAAACGACTTACAGTGCCGTTGGGTCATGCCTAGGGAACCAGCTTTTCCCCTCGGCCGCACCATTTTGCTGAATTGTTAAGTAGCTTTTGCTGAAATGATACCATTACAGCAACTGTTTATAAAGCTTAAATTTCAGGGGGCTTACATTTGGAGCAATTTTAATATATAATGCTGGGTATAATCCATTTTGAAGTGCAACTCTAAAAATAATAAGGAACGGATAATTATGGATGTTTCGGCCAGGGCGTTGGAAAATTTCGATTCCGGATACAACTGCGCCGAATCGGTGCTGATGGCAATAAGTGAATATCTTAATATGCCAAACGGCCGCAGTTTGCCCAGGATCGCCACCGGGTTCGGGGGCGGCATCGCCCGCAACGGAAACCTGTGCGGGGCGCTGACCGGAGGGATCATGGTCATCGGTCTGGCCCTGGGCCGGGACGACAACCACGGCAGCCGGGATCCGTGTTATCCGGCGGCAGACCGTCTGTTCAACGGTTTCCTGGAAAAGTTCGGCAGTTCCCAATGCCGCGACCTGATCGGAGTTGATCTTAAGACCCCCGAGGGTCAGAAGGCCCATGCCAACCGGGACCTTAAAGAGACCTGCCGCTCCTGCGTCAAGTGGTCAGCCCGGACTTCGATGGATCTGATAACCGAATTCTCCCGGGGGGCTTCGGCAAATGCCTGATTCATCTCTGAAGGGCCAAAATAATGACGTTAACTTAATACTTAAAACTCCATTCCCTAAAATCATACCGGGATGTCCGGAATTTGAAGTCAGACCAGCCGTCACTAGTGTCATTGAAAATGATTTCCTTCTGGTCATCAGTGATGCATACGGCCCGCCGCCCATGACCCACGACCTTTTTGAACTGGATATCGCCGAAGGTTGGTATAAACGGGGGGATTGCCTGGTGATGTATCAGGCAGGAACACCGGTGGCGGCTGGCCAGATCCGAACGGAAATGCAGAATGAGATACTGATCGGCTTCTTGGATACTCTGGGAGTGCCTAAAGTTCTTCAAGGTAAAGGCTACGGCGCAGAATTAACCAAACGGCGCATACAAATGCTGCTCAAACTGGGCGTCTCGGAAATCCGAACGGAGGTCGAGCAAAGCAACCAGCCGATGCTGAGATTATTATTGAAATTAGGTTTTACCCGGGTATGACCAAAAAGAACAAAAGAAACCCCGTCGCAAGACGGGGTTTCTTTTGTTCTGGCGGGGCCGACGGGGTTCGAACCCGCGACCTCCGACGTGACAGGCCGGCGTTCTAAGCCAAACTGAACTACGACCCCACCAGAAACGTTGAATTATACAAAATTTTATTGCCTCTGTCAATCTCTAACTAGCCGCAAATCGGTGAAGAACATTATTTCTTGCGTTTGGTGGGCGATTTTAATTCCCAGTCCACCACCAGCGAAGAGACCACGAATATCGAAGAATAGGTACCTATCACCAGCCCGAACAACAGCGGTTTGGTGAAGTCCGAAAGCACCCGGCCGGCGAACAACTGCAGGGCCAGAAGTACCAGGAACACCGTGATCACTGTGATCACAGTCCGAGACAGGGTCTCGTTGATGCTGCGGTTGATCAGCTCGGGGTAGGTCTCCTTCTGCGATTTGCGCAGGTTCTCCCGGATCCGGTCTGCCACCACGATGGAATCGTTGATGGAATAACCGATGACGGTCAGCAGCACCGCCACCGACTGCAGGTTGAATTCCATGTTGGTCACCGAAATGAAACCCAGGGTGCACAGCACGTCGTGGAAGATGGCCACCACCGCGGCCACCCCGAAACGGAAGTCGAACCGAAAGGCCACATAGATAAGGATCAGTACACACCCTATCAGCACCGCCCATATGGCGTTCCGTTGAAGCTCCTTCCCTATCTTCGGCCCCACCGTTTCGTTGCTATCGATGGTGACCTGGTTATCGGGAAATCTCTGGCCCAGTACGGTCTTTATCCTCTCGACTATCGAACTTGGCTTGACCTCCTCCTGGCCGGATTTTTCCTCGGTCAGCCCGGTGCGGATCATGAAGGCATTCTTTATGAGATCTGTATCCTTGACCTTCTGGATCTCCACGCTGGGAATGCCCCCGTCGTTAAGGGCCTTACGCAGTTGATCGGTGGGCACCGGGGTAGAAAAGTGTATCTGCATCATGGTCCCGCCGGTGAAATCAACCCCCAGCTTCAGCCCGCCATGCAGGAAGACCGAAACGATGGTGGCAATGAAGAGGGCGATGGAAAAAGCATAGGCCTTATAGCGGTTCTTGATGAACCCGAAATTCGATTGATGATGGAAAAAAGAAATCATTGTCATATCTCCTTAAATCGGCAGCTTCTGCAGGTTCCACTTGACGGTGATCCAGTCAAAGATCATCCTGGTCACCAGAATGGCGGTATACATCGAGATGGCCAGACCTATTATCAGGGTCACTGCAAATCCCTTGATCGGGCCGGTGCCGAAAAAGTACAGGGCCACCGCCGCCAGCACCGTGGTGACGTTGGCATCCAGGATGGTGGAAAAGGCCCGCTCATACCCGGCATCTATGGAGGCCCGCACTGTCTTGCCGGCCCGCAGTTCCTCGCGAATGCGCTCGAAGATCAGCACGTTGGCATCCACCGCCATACCGACCGTCAGAGCGATGCCGGCGATGCCCGGCAGGGTCAAAGTGGTGCGGAAGGCGGCCATTACCGCCAGCAGCATAATGATATTGAAGGCCAGGGCCAGCACTGCCACCAGACCGCCCAGGGCGTAATATATTACCATAAATAAGATCACCGCAATGGCGCCGATGATGGAGGCCTTTACGCCGTTGGAGATGGAATCCATACCCAGGGTCGGGCCCACCGAGCGCTCCTCGATAATGGATACCGGGGCCGGCAGGGCGCCAGCCCGCAGGATTATCGCCAGATCCCGGGCCTCCTCGGTGGTGGCGTTGCCCATGGTGATCTGCCCGCTTCCGTTGGGTATCCGGCCCTGGATGACCGGGGCCGATTTGACGGTGCCGTCCAGCACTATAGCCAGGCGACGTTTGATATTGGCGGCAGTGATGCGGGAAAAGGAATTGGCATACTTTCGCACCAGGGTGAAGTCGACCCGCAAAGCGGACGGATCATCATCGCTTCCCACGCCCATCCTGGCCTCGGCCAGTGCCGCCCCGGTGATCTCCGGCTGTTTTTTCAGCATATATAACGGATAGCGGCGATATCCCTCGCGATCCTCCTTGATGCCCCAGGCGAATTCGTAATCGGATGGAATGGCGGCCTGCACTAGGGGGTCCTTAAGCGCCTTCACCACCAGTTCGCGGTCCTGCTCCATGGCTGACATCTCGCTGTTGCTGACGAACTGCAGCAACGAACTGAACGGCTTGTCGCCGAACATGGTGCTATCGGACATCAGGGCCTGGCCCTTTTCTCCCAGCAGGGCCTTATCAATCTTATCCAGAACGTCCTGGAGGACCTTGTCCTCCTGCACCAGCTTGAACTCCAGCATGGCGGTGGTCCCGATCAGGGCCCGGGCCCTCTCCTGATCCACCCCGGGCAGCTGCACCACGATGCGGTCGTTGCCCTGTTTCTGGATGGATGGCTCGGCCACGCCGTACTGGTCCACCCGGTTGCGGATGATCTCCAAAGCCCGATCGGTGGCGTCGGACAGCTCCTTATCTGTGACCTCGTTGGGCTGTTTGCCCGTGGCCTTGGCCATACCCTGGCGATCTATCTCCAGAACAATGTGCATTCCACCCTTGAGATCCAGCCCCAGATGGATGGCCTTGGAATAAAGTTTATTCAGTTCATCATGGGACATCTCGGCCTTCTGCTGCTCGGTGAGGCCCTGTAATTTAAGAGTGGGCACCAGCTGCCAGATGGCAGCCACCAGCAGGACCATGGTCAAGATGAACTTCCACAGATTAGCTCTTCTCATCTTGTGTATGCTCCTAAGATAAAATAATGATTTTCAAAGGTTTCAATATTATAGAATTGTAATTTTATCCTAAATACCATCGCTTTGTCAAGTATAATCGGCCTAACCCCCCTTCGATCAAACAGTATCCAACAAGCGGGCAGCCTCGTCCAGCAGCAAATCTTTTTTATTATTCTCTGGGTGATCCAGCACGAAGTCCAAAAGACGCCTCAAAACCCGCCCCACTTTCGGGCCGGGCTTAAGGTGAAACTCGGTCATGACAATGTTCCCATCCACCTCCAGGTCGTTGATGGTGAAGGGGGGATTTTTGTTTATCACCTCAGTGAGGGCCTGTTCGAAATGGTCCAATTCGCGATCGTCCTCCTCGGTGCCGCGTCCCTGGGCCCGGATATCAGCCCGCCGCAGTTCTATCAGATCGTACACTCCCTTGATGCCGACCTTGGCAACCAGCCTCCTCAGGCCCTTCTCGGTCTGGGGAAAAGCGAACATGTGTCGGCGTACCAACAGGGCCACCCGAGAGATGATCTGGCCGGAATATTTCAGCCTTTCCAACAGTTCTTTGGCGATCTTCTCTCCCAGCTTGTCGTGTCCATAGAAATGCGCCCCGCCTTCGAAGACCTCCCGGCACCGGGGCTTGGCTATATCGTGCAGCAGGGCCGCCAGCCGCATCTCTAAACTCTTTGGCGCATAGTCAACGGATTTTATGGAATGCTCGAATACCTTGTAGCGGTGATAGCCTCCCGGCTGGGTGACATCCACCCCGGCCTCCAATTCCGGGAATATCTCTTTGAGCAATCCGCTGCGCTGCATCAGCCATAACCCTATGGATGGCTGGTCGGCCTTGAGCAGCATCTTATTCAGTTCCTGCTGAATTCTCTCCGGGGAAACGGTCCTGATCAGCCTGGCGTTCTTTTTGATGGCCTTGAAGGTATCCTGCTCGATGGAGAACTGGAACCGGGCGGCGAACTGACAGGCCCGCAGCATCCTCAAAGGATCCTCTTTGAAAACCCGGGGGTTTACCATCCTGATCAGCCGGTCTTTGATGTCCTGAAGCCCGTTATAGGGGTCTATCAAATTTGGGATTCGGGATTTGATATTTGCAACATTCAAAGCAATGGCGTTGACGGTAAAATCCCTCCGGCCCAGATCCTGTTCCACCGGCAGATCGGGGTCGAACTCTATCTCAAAGTCCCGGTGGCCCAAACCGGTGCTGGTCTCCTTGCGTGGCAGAGCGATATCCACGGTTTTCGCTTGGCAATTTGCAATATGCAATTTAAACTTTATCACGCCGAAAGACCTTCCCGCCAGTTCCACCTGGCCGTAATATCCAAGGCCCGATATCAGGGCATCAATCGGCATCCCGGTCACCAGGTAATCGACCTCTTCGGCCGGATAGGACCAGAATTTATGGTGATCGATCCCTCCGGTGTCCAGCGACAAGCTGTAGCGGATGCGATCCCGGACCACTCCGCCCACTTCGTAGATCTGCCCGAGGGAGTTTATGGAGTCCAATATTTTTTTAGGCAGGTACATGTGGGTATTTTAGCGGATTTATCGATCCTTTACAAGCAAAAAACCCGGCCGGAGCCGGGCGAACGGGGTGTTTTGGCAGGGGTCTCTCATCTTTACTGACGGTTGGGCGTTCAGCAATGGAACACCTTCCTGAAATGGTAGCCGTAGATGGTCATGGTGATGGCGGTGGGAAACAGCCGGGGCCTTTTGAACAGGGTCCAGAAGACCAAGCCCCAGTACTGAAAACGTTCCTTGCTCCACAACCCCAGCACCACAATGGAACTGGCAAAGGCCGCCAGCCGGGAGAAGCTAAACCTGGGCTTTTGCACTTTGACCGGCCGGTATTCCCGCAAAAAGGTCCTCACCCGCCGGTAATAATTCCTCGGGGAGTAAATTGTTTTGACAATTTTCCGGTATCCCTCCAGCAGCGGGACCGGGCCCATCTTGGGCACGAAATTCAAGTTAAAATCGGTGTTATCTCCGGAAAACTCTTTGGTCAACCGGTCCTGGTCCTTTAGCCGCCAGTAAAGTTTTGTTTTTGGCAGGATGTTGAGCAGGCTGACCATGGCGGTGGCGATGCCGCTCTGCTGGATGAACTTTATCTGGGTGTCAAAGATGCTCTTGGGATCGCTGTCAAAGCCCACGATGAATCCGGCATGGACCTGGATCCCGCAGCCCTGGATCTTCTTGACCCCGGCGATCATATCCCGGTTCTTGTTCTGGAATTTACTGCATTCCTGCAGGCTGTTCTCATCCGGGGTCTCGATCCCCACGAACACCTGATCGAATCCGGCCCGGGCCATCAGGGACAGCAGGTCGTCATCGTCGGCCATTTCGATGGAGGCCTGGGTGATGAAGGTGAACGGGTGCTTATGTACATCCATCCAGGCGACCATCTGCGGCAGGACCTCGGCCTTGAGCCGGGCCTTGTTGCCCACAAAATTGTCGTCCACGATAAAGACCCCGCCGCGCCAGCCCATCTTATGAAGGGCCTCCAATTCGCCCAATACCTGTCGGGTGCTCTTGGTGCGGGGAATCCGGCCGTACAGAATGGAGATATCGCAGAAATCGCAATTGTAGGGGCAGCCCCGGGAATACTGCAGGTTCATGGAGGAGTATTTTTTGATGTCGGCCAGCTCCCACATGGGACGAGGCGACTTGCTCAGGTCGGCCCACTGGTCGGTGGTGTAGATATGCTGAGGCTGGCCTTTCTCCAGGTCGGCCAGAAACAATGGCAAGGTGATCTCGGCCTCCTTCAGCACCAGATGATCTATCCCTGGGAAATCCTGGGGGTTGGCCGAGAACAGCGGGCCGCCGGCCACTGTCCGGACACGATACTTTTGGCAGAGATCCACGATCCGCTGGACCGATGGCCTTTGGGCATCCATGGCGCTGATCAGCACCATATCGGCCCAGGCGATATCTTTTTCTTTTAGTTTCTTGAGATTGAGGTCAACCAAGCGCAGGGTCCAATCCTTGGGCAGCAGGGCCGCCACAGTCAGCAGCCCCAGGGGCGGGACATTGGCCTTTTTCAGGATGAATCTTAAGGCGTGCTTGAAACCCCAGAAGGTGTCCGGATATTCCGGATAGATGAGAAGGGTATTCATGGGGTGGCTTTCTTTGCCAGGAGGTTATTATGGTCAGACCGGGATGGAGTCTTTGCTGCTTTTAATATAGACCCGCGGGGGTGGTTTGTCAAGGGGTAAGCGAAAAATAAAAACCGCCAAAACTTTGGGCCGGTTTCCTGTAATAAGTTATTACTTATTTTTCATATCATGGTTCACTGAGATCAACAATCTTGTCACATTATCTCCTCCAACGTCTGTTTGCTTGGGTCAAAGTTAAAGAATCTTATAACCGACGGCACGAAGATCAGCACGAAGAAAGCCCCGAAGGTCAGGATGAAGCACCCGGACATCAAAGGCCTTATGGGAAATACTTCACCCAGCCAGCCGCCTACCGCAAAAGCAATGGGGGTCAGGCTGCCGGCCATGGTGCCCAGCAGCCCAAAAACCTTGCCCCGCATGTCTTGGGGCACTGTTATCTGCATCACCGCGCTGATCAGGGCGTTGACCACCGCGATGGACAGCCCGATCAGGACCGCCATCGCCGACATGTAGATCATGGTGACATGCACCGGGAACAGGGCCATGCAGGCTGCGCTCATCAGGGCCCCCAGATAAAAAACCATGAACCTTTTAGCGGTGGGTATTTTTATGGTCGAAGCCAGAAGATAGCCCAAAAATGACCCCCCGGTCAGCACCCCCATCACTATCCCATATTTACCGGCTCCCAGGAAGGGTATCTTCTGAAACATGGGCAGGATCAAAAAGAACCCGATATTGGCGAAAAAGTTCAGCACCCCGAAGATCAGAAAAGAATATTTAAGTCCGTTGAAATTCTTGACGAACAGCAGCCCCCCTTTCATGTCCTGAAAGAAACTGACCTTTTGGGACTGGTGCTTGACGGCCGGGATCCTCATGAACAGTATGGCCGCCGCCGAGAAGATGTAGGAAAATCCGTCGAACAGGAACATCAGCGGGGCTTTGAGCGCCTGGTACAGGAAGCCGCCGCCGGCTGTGCCGATGATGCTGGTGCCGTTGTAGGCCAGGCTGAACACCGAGTTGGCCTGGACGATCTGCTCCGGCGGCACGATGTCCGGGATGGCCGAACTGACCGCCGGTCCGAAGAACGAACCGCAGACGCTTAAGACTATGCCGGCGGCGAAGACCATCCATATTTCAAGATGCCCCGCGAAAGCCGCCAAACCCACCCCGGCCGAGGCCAGCCCCCGGATGACATCCATGGCGATCAGCAGGGAGCGGCGCTCGGTCCGGTCCACCCACACCCCGGCAAAGGGGGATATCAGCACCCGGGGCAAAGTGGAGACGGCCATCAGGGTGCCCATCAGGCCGGTGGAGCCGGTCTTCTCCAGCACCCAGAAACCCAAAGCGATGGCGTAAAAATTGTCGCCCAGCGAGGAGACCAGCTGTCCCTGCCAGAGCAGGAGGAAATTGCGGTTCCACAAAGAAGGGGGCTTTTGTTCAGACATAGTTGATTTACCATCTATCTGAATTTATTTTGGTTTGCTTCCTTTTATGGCAAAAAGCTGCCGGGCGTTGAACCAATAATATGAACCATTCTTTATCTGTTGTTCATAAAGTTTTTTCCTTGGTCCGTGTTTTTTACGTAATTTCAGGTACTTATCATAATCAGATTTGGTTCCTCCCCCGGCAAAAAATGTTTTTTTAAAGTGTTCCTTTGCCTGTTTTTTATAACTGGGATCCTTGCTCTTGCGAATCGATTCCTTCTTCTCGGCGATTTCATGCTTTTGCCTGGGCGTTTCATATGGCGGAACCCCGAGCGATGCCTGGCTTGCATTCTTGGCATCAATCTGGCTGAACCCGGCAGCTTTCAGCCACAGCGGGACCCGGGGGGCAGCATTAAAAAAACCCTGCCCCAAATTTGCCCTGCCCTGGGTATAAATAAAATCTATTTTCCGGAAAAACAGTTCATCCTCCATAGACAATTCCGGAAGTGACGTGAGAGCGTGCTGTAAAGACCAGGACAGATTATCCGGCTCTTTGCACAGCACGGTCCCGCCCGGCTTCAATATCCTATACATCTCATTCACGGCCTTCTGCGGATCGGATAAGTGCATCAACAGGGTCTGACACATTACTACATCCACGAACTTATCGGGATATGGCAATTTATAAGCGTCCCCAATCTTGAATTCCGTTTCTCCGCTTTTGGCCCAGTTATGGGACAACTTCTTGGCCTGGGCTACCAGCTTCGGGCTGACATCCACTCCGCAATATTTACCATTCTTGCCAAAATGAGGCCAATATAACGTTCCTAGATATCCCAAGCCACAACCCACATCAACCACCGTCTGGCCCGGTTTGAAACCTACCCATTTAGCTATAAGGGCAACGTATTCCGGTTCCCACATAAATTTTCTCTGATCAATGATCATCTTCTTGTATAGGCCTTTGGACCATCTATTCTTGGCCGGTTTTCTTATGATTGATTTTTGGGATTTACTTGTCTTTATCATGCGATTCCCCTTTTATGAATTATACTTCAAGTCAAAAGCCTTGCCCATCCAGGCGGGGGCCTGGGCAACCTCCTCAAAGGAGGTGTCCGACAGATCACCGGCCCGCCTCCTGACGTTCTCGGTGACCAGTATCTGCCCGGATTCCGCCACGTCCTCGCCCAGCTTGCTGGCCGCGTTGACCTCGGCCCCGAAGATGTCCGAATCCCCTATCCTCAGCATGGGGCCGTAACCCAGCCCGACACAGAGCAGCACTTTTTCCTCCTGGGACTTGTTTATATTGAATGTTTTGAGTTTCCTCTGCATGGCGACGGCGGCCGTAATCGCCTGGGGCACGTCCCGGAAGACGATCAGCAGGCTGTCCCCGTCGAACTTGAGCACCAGGCCGTCGTTCTCATCAATTATCGGCCCCAGGATGCATTCCGACTGGTAGATGGTCTGCAGGAAGTGAATTATTCCGAACTGGGCCACGTTGCGGGAGAAACCGGAAAGGTCGGTGAACATCACGCAGTACTCCCCTCCGAACAGGTCCCATATCCGGCGGTCTATCTCCTCCTTGTCGGCCCCCTCCCGGATCCGCTCCTGAACCAGTTTCTCCAACTTATCCTCGGAGGAACCGGGTGTGATCTTTTTCAGATATATCATCAGCCTCTACCTCTTTATATATTTGCGCTTTTTCATGATCCGGCCCGAGCTATCTTTTCCACCCTCCGGCCTTCCGAACCCTTCCCACTGATCGCCCCTGGCGGCCTCCAGCGCATACCGCTGCTTCAGCTTCCCGGCTGCGGTTCTTTCCACAAAAAGTTCCTCCCCTGTGTAGGGATTTTTTCCGGTATGATACATGGCGGCCGAGGCCGTCATCGGCAGGGGGATGAAGTCCTGCACCTGTTCCACGGTTAAATTGTTCCTTTTAAGGAACGCTTTCAGATCCAGCATATCATCATATTGACAGCCGGGGTGGCTGGAGATAAGGTATGGCACCAGGTATTGTTCCTTTTTGCTCAAATGGCGGAAGATCTTTATGAATTCAATGAAGATTCTCAGGGCAGGCTTGTTCATCTGTTTAAGAACATTGGCGGTGCAATGTTCCGGAGCTACTTTAAGATGCCCGCCGGTATGTTTTTGGATCAGTTCTTTTAAATATTTATGATCGTGCAGGGCCAGGTCGTAGCGAACGCCGGAGGCCACAAAGATATTTTTGACCCCCGGCACTTTCAGGGCTTGGTGCCAGAGCTTGACGCTGGCATGTTGGCCCGGTTTCAGGTTCTCGCAGATCTGCGGGGCCAGGCAGCTGGGCTTCCGGCAGAATTTCTCCCGGCCGGCCGCCTTGCACCCGGTGCCGTACATGTTGGCGGTGGGCCCGCCGATGTCGCTGATGACCCCTTTGAATTTTGGGTCTCTGGCCAGCAGTTCGGCTTCATTTATAATTGATTCAATACTGCGCGATTGAATGATAGGCCCTTGGTGAAAGAACAAAGTACAGAAACTGCAGCCGCCGTAACACCCCCGGTGCGAAGTTATGGACCATTTGACGGTCTCCAGCGCCGGAATCGGTTCTTTATAGGACGGATGGGCTTGGCGCTGATATGGCAGGGCATAGATCGCGTCCAGCTCTTCGGAGTCCAAAGACATGGCCGGGGGATTGACCAGCAGATACCGGTCCCCGTGCTTCTGCAGCAGCCTTTTCCCGAAATACGGATTGGCCTCATTGGAGGCAATGACAAAAGCCTGGTTGAACGCTTCCTTTGAACTTGACACTTCCTCAAACGACGGCAGCTCGGCATATTCCAAAGTTCCGAACTTCGGAAGCTCCGAACTTCGGCAAATAGCCGCCGTTCCGGGTATGCTTTGTAATTCTGCATTTTGCATTCTGCATTCTGCATTCAGCAGTTGAGCTATCCTGCCCACCGCCCTCTCCCCCATCCCGTAGACCAGCAGGTCGGCCTTGGCGTCGAACAGGATCGATCGCCGCACCGCATCATCCCAGTAATCATAGTGGGCCAGTCGGCGCAAAGAGGCCTCGACACCGCCCAGCACGATGGGCACATCCTTGTATGCTTGGCGGATCAGGTTGGAATAGACTATGACCGCCCGGTTGGGACGCAGGCCGTGGCGGCCTTCGGGGGAATAGGGATCGTCGTGGCGCAGTTTCTTGTTGGCGGTGTAGTGATGGAGCATGCTGTCGATGTTGCCGGAGGTGACCCCGAAGAACAGCCGGGGCTTTCCCAGACGGATGATATCGACAGTGGAATGCCAATCAGGCTGGGCAATGATGCCCACCTTGAAGCCCTGAGATTCCAGCACCCGGCCGATCAGGGCGGCGCCGAACGAGGGATGATCCACATAGGCGTCGCCTGATATCAAAATGATGTCGCATTGATCCCAGCCCAGGGAGTCCATCTCCGATCTTGTCATTGGCAGATAATTCATAGCTGTAAGGATAGCATCCGGCGTAGACAAATGCAATAAAAAAAACCGCCGGGATCGGCGGTTAATTGCTCATTTGAAGATATCAGAACCCCCCTTTTAGTATCTCCTTGTTCCCTATCAGCCCCACCAATTTACCGTTCTCCACCACTGGGATCTCCTGCATATCGTTCTTAATCAGGTGCATCAGGGCCAGCGACAAGCTGTCATCGGCGTTCACCTGGGGGACCTTTATCATCACGTCGTGGGCGATAATCAGCCCGCCGGTCTGCTCTTCCTCCAGGAACAGCCTGAGCTGCGACCAGTTGACGGAGGCCAGATACTTGTTGTTGTCGTCTATCACCGGCAGTATCAGCTGGTCGGTCCGGCTGATGGCCTTGATGATATCATGCAGGGACATCTGGGGCAGGATGGCCATGATGTCCCTTTTCATGGCCTGGCGACAGGTGGCCGAGGAAAGGTGGCTGTGGCGGCGCAGCTGGTCCACCGGCAGTCCGGCTTTGAACATGGCCTGGGTGTAGACCGAAGAACCTTTCATCCGCTTGGTTATCATCGCCGAAATAGCCACCACGATCATGGCCGGCAGCACAATCTTGTAAGTCCCGGTGATCTCGAAGATGATAAGCCCGGCGGTCAGCGGAGCGTTTAGGGCCCCGGCCACCACCCCGGCGGCCCCGGCCAGGGCGTAGGAGGCATTATAAACAAAGAACCCGGGAAACAAAAACGCCAGCAGCTGGCCGAAGGCCCCGCCCAGCATCGCCCCGATGAAAACGGCCGGTGCAAACGACCCCCCTGGCGCGCCGGAGCCCAGGGTCAATGAAGTGGCCAGTATTTTGGCAAAGACCAGCAGCAGGGCGGTCCACCACAGTATATTTCCATTCAAAATGGCGGTGACCGAATGATACCCTTCGCCCAGCACCTGGGGCAGAGCCAGGCCCAGCACCCCCACCATCAAACCGCCAATTGCCGGCTTTAGCCAGGACGAGAATTTATACCGGCCGAATAGGGACTGCCCCTTGTAGAGGGCATTGATGAAAAGCACTGATACCAATCCGGATAAAAGGCCCAGAGCCAAAAAGGGGATGATGTCATAGAGCGAACCCAGCGAGGTTACCGCCGTCACCTGGAAGGCTGGCTGGTCGCCCAAAAAGGTCCGGGAGATGACGGAGGCCGCCACCGCCGAAAGCACCACCGGGGCAAAGGTGTTGATGGCGAATTCGCCCAGGATTATCTCCAGAGCGAAGAACACCCCGCCCAGAGGCGCCCCGAAAACCGCGGCTATACCGGCGGCAGCCCCGCATCCCGCCAGCAGCCTTAGTTCGCTGCCGGTCAGCCTCAGCTTCTGCCCCAGATAGGAGCCCAGTGAGGAGCCGATCTCCACTATCGGGCCCTCCGGCCCGGCCGAGCCTCCCGAGCCGATGGTGATGGCGGAAAGCAGGCCCTTCAGGCCCATCTTAGGATTCAACAGGCCTCCTTTGAGAGAAACCGCGGCCATCACTTCGGGGACCCCGGACAAGGGCTCCTCCTCGCGGAAGAAAAGATACATTATGCCTCCCACCAGCAGTCCGCCAATGGCCGGGATCATAAAAGCCAGATAACGCCACCACCGGCCGAACAGAAGGCCTACTTGCGGATCATGGGGGAAGAACAGGCTGTTGGAGAAGATGATCAGGCTGCGGAAGGCCACCGCCGTCAGGCCGGTGATGATCCCCAAGCCCACCCCCAAGAGCAGTATCCTGGTGGGGCGGCCTATCAGGGTCATACGCTCGGTGGCCCGGAGAACATATTTTTTTAAACTGGGAAGCACGGAAATCCCGGCAATCATATCAAGGACCTTAAAAATGTTTGCACTTTGGAGGTGGAAGCCAGCCGGAATTCTGCCGCGGTCAGGCCCTGGGGTTTCTCCCGATTATCCACCAGCAGGGTAAGGCCGATCCCCCGCAACGCCCGGAAGGCGTCCTCATCGGTAGTATCGTCCCCTATATAAACCGGAAACGGCCTTTTATAACCAAGCCTGTTCAGCAACAACTTGACGGCCCGCCCCTTGTCCCAGGAGACATTGGGCCTGAAATCGTACACTTTCCTTCCCGGTTGGCATAGCAAGCGGGGATATTTTTTCCCCAGCCCGGAGACATGTTCGTTGATATAAGGAATATATTCCCCGGCCACGTTACGGAAATGGAGGGCCACCGACAGCCCCTTGTCCTCTATCAAGACCCCCGGCAACTTGCTTTTCAAATTTTTCAGATCTTTGAGCAGGGCTTTCAGATGCGGGATGGCCGCCCTGGCCCGGGGATGGGTGAATTTTAATCCCGGTCCGCTGATCTCCAGGCCGTGACAGCCGGCATAATATATGCCTCGGACCGGCACCAGTTTTTTCAGCTCGGCCAGCTTCCGCCCGCTGATTATGGCCAGCATTATATCAGAGGACCGGCCCAGTCTGTCAAGCAGTTTAAGGGTGCCGGCCGAAAGCCTGGCCATTTCGGGGTGGGGGCGGATGGGGGCCAGGGTTCCATCGAAATCCAGCAGCAGCAGGATCATAGGTATATCTCCTTTTGCCCGGAGAACCTGGTGGAAAGCATCACCAGCATATATCGGCGCAGATGGCGGGTGATCAGGAAATTGCCCCGGACGAACTCCTTGCCGGCCTTGCCCAGGGCCCTAGCCCAGTCGGGATTGGCCAGCAGATAGCGGATGGAATAGGCCAGCCCCTCGGTGGAGTGAACCAGCAGACCGGTGACATCGTGCAGCACCTGCTGGGTGATGCCGCCCACCGGCCGGCTGATGATGGCCTTACCCTTCCACAGGGCCTCGGAGACTGTCAGGCCGAAGCCCTCCTTGATGGAATTCTGAACGATGATGGAAGAGCCCCTTACCAGGGCGTTGATCTCCAGGTCGGCCCCCGGCGCCAGATGGAGAATATGGATATCCGGGCTGCCTTCGGCCTCGGCTTTTACCTCCTCCAGCACCAGCAGGCCCTCGGGATCGTCGGTGGCCCCGCCCCCGGCCAGCACCAGCTGGCAGTCCAGTTTTTTGTGGGCCATCTTAAAGGCTTTGATCAGCCCCACCGGGTCCTTCAGGCGGTCGAACCTGGAGATCTGGGTGACGATCGGCCGCTGGCGGTCAATGTGGTATTTTTCGAAAACCGATTCGATGTACCGGGGATCCAGCTCCCTGTTCTTGTCGGCCAGCGGATCGATGGAAGGCGGGATCAGGAACTGGGGGACCGACAACCTCTGGGAAAAACTGGGAGACGAGATGACCGCTCCTTCGTAACGCTCTACGTAATTTTTAAGGAACTGCCACAGGTCGGGCTGGGGGGTGGAAATATCGATATGGCACCGCCACACCCAATGGGCCTTGGATTGGTTCCTTTTCTCTATCAGGCAGATGGACTGGGGATCGTGAATGAACACAAAATCATCCTGCGAAAAATCCATCTCCTCGGCATTTTTACGGTTGTAATCCGCAAAGACCCGGAACATCTCCGGTGTTATGTTTTCCGGTTTACCGTGGAGGGCATTATGAAAAGCCTTGGTGATATTGAAAAAATCGTCGCCTCCCTTGATCACCTCCCACCTGGCAAGTATTCCCATCTCATTGAGCAGCGGCACCATCCGGTGCAGGATCTCCGCCACTCCGCCGCCCACCGAGGTGGAGTTGATATGTTTCATCCGGGCGCCCTTCAATTGGCGGGCAATGGCGCGCATCTCCTCGATCTCGGGATCGCCCACCACCTGGCGGTAATCATCCAGTTTGGCTAAAGCCATATTATTTCTTACCCCTCTTATTTTTACTTCTTAGCCTAAGATCGGGCAGGTCTTCGGGTTTTATCTTCTCATCAATAAAACGGTTAAGGCTGCGAACCGGGTAGGATATGGTGTCCATCAACAGTTCTATCATCTCGGCCGGCAGCTGGACCACTTTTTTCACCAGCTCCCTGGGAGGCACGCCCCGGAATTTCCCCAGGATGATGAACAGGTGGCCCCTGATCTGCTCCAGACTGTACACCGAAATATCCAGCTTGGAGATCTCATCGGCTATTTCCGGGGCCTCCAGGTGTTCCCTGAGCCAGATGGAAAAATCGTTGTCAAAACGGTGCAGCCTGATCCTGGCCTCGAAAAGATGGTAATACAGGGAGCGGCGGGTGATCATTCCCAGGGCCTGGATGAATTCATCCAGGTTCCCGGCCCTGGTCCCGGTATCCAGGATCACCGAAGTTGATTCGCAAAAATTGAACTGGCTCCCCGGGGGGGCCTGGTTTATTATGGGATCGCTGGCCAGATGCTCTTCAATTATTTCCGCCAGGCGGTTTCGAAAACTCCTGATGTCGTCGTACTGGGTGGGGTCCACCGCCGCCAGTCTTTCCCCCAACCCCTTTTCCCGGATCACCTCACCCACCCAGTATCCGAAGTCGTGGATGGGCGGACGTCCGAAGGTCTGCCATTCGCGGTATACCTGGTGGCTGTGGTGGTAGATGGACGACCCGCTGACCTCCCGGATGCCCTCCAGCAGCTCTTTGATGTTGCCAGCCCTGCGGTCGGTAATGGTCACCAGGGAGGACGAGGTCATGAAAATGAAGGGGTTTTGGGCCGTGTTTAGCATATCATCACCTGAATTATAATATTATACTCTTACTGTACTGAGTTCTCTGATCAGGCTGGCCGCCCAGAGGTAGATGTTATGCTTCAGCAGATGCTGGCGCATGTTCCCCATCCTCTGTTTCCTCTCCTCTGCCGGCATCTCCAGGGCGTACCTGATGGCCTCGGCTGTGTGTTCGATATCGTAGGGGTTGATTATCAGGGCATCCCTCATCTCCCGAACCGCCCCGGTGAACCGGCTCAGGATCAGCACCCCGTCGCCTTCGCTGCGGGAGGCGATGAATTCCTTGGCCACCAGGTTCATGCCGTCATGCAGGGAGGTGACCATGCACAGGTCGGCCGCCTGGTAATAGGGGGCGATCTGCTGGTGGCTGTGATGCTTCTTCAGGAACAGGATCGGCTTCCAGTCCTTGCCCTTGAACCGCCAGTTTATCCTCTCGACCTCCTTCTCCACCTCGGACACCAGGTCGGAGTAACGCTTGATATGGGTCCGGCTGGGAGCCCCCAGCTCCACGAAGGTGAATTTTCCCTGATATTCGGGATATCTCTCCAGAAAATTCTCCACCGCCAAGAACCTCTCCATCAGGCCCTTGGTATAATCCAGCCGGTCGACGCCCACCCCCATGAATTCGGCCTTGATGCCGTGTTCCTTGAGCAGGTCCTCCTTGGAGGCCTGATGCCCGGGGAGCCGCTCCATATCCAGCAGGGTAAAGGCGATGCTGATGGGAAAGGGTTTTACCAGGGTGGTATGTCCGCCCACCCTGACGGTAAAATTATCCCAGTTGATCTGTGATTCCACGGCCCGGGCCATGGTATCAAGAAAATTGTTGCAGTGGACCTGGGTATGAAACCCTATCAGGTCGGCCCCCTGCATGCCGTACAGCAGCTCCCTCTGCCAGGGGCAGATCCCGAAGGACTCGGGATTGGGCCAGGGGATGTGCCAGAAGATGGCCACCCGGACATCGGGTCTTTTAGATTTCAGCATCTGCGGCAGCAGGGCGAAATGGTAGTCCTGGATCAGGATCAGCGGCTCCTTCAGCCCTGCGATCTCATCCAACACGGCATCGGCGAATTTCTGGTTGACCTGCTGGTAGTACTGCCAGTCCTCCTTGCGAAATATGGGACGGGTGTGGGCGATATGACACAGGGGCCACAGCCCCTCGTTGGAAAAGCCGTAATAAAACCCCTCCTCCTCCTCCTTGGACAGCCACAGCCTCTTCAAATTATACCGGGGATCATCGGGCGGCACCCGGACCTTGTCGTCCTGGTCAACCGCATCCCGGTCGGCATCTCCGGTGCCGGAGGCTATCCAGGTCCCCCCGCAGGCTTTTAGGATCGGCTCTATGGCGGTGACCATCCCGCTGGCCGGCATGATCCATTCGATGCTCTTGCCGATCCGGTTGTGCATGTATGGCTCCCGGTTGGAGACCACCACCAGCTGCTTGTCGTCCAGCAGGGTCCGCATCTCTTCCTTGAGCCTCTCCGGGGTCCAGACCGATTCTCCCATGGCCCGGAGCCGGGCCTCCTGCTCGGCCGCCTCCCTGGCCTCCAGAATGCTCTCGGCCATGTGGGACACCTCCCGGCCCAGGGGGGAGAAAAAATCCTGGGGGGGCATCACGGCCCCGGCTGAAGGCTTTTGTTCCCTCAGGTTCTGCATCCATTCCACCATCCGGGTCATCGGGGCGAAGATGCTCCACCGGATCACCAGCATGGTCACAGAAGCAACCGCCAGAGCTAAAACCAGCAATCGGATGAAATTATTTCTCCAGATATTTTCAAGCCTCTTTTGTACATAATCGATATTCTGCAATATTACAGCGGCTCCGACCAGTTTGTCCTCATCATGGATAGGCATGGCGTATAAATAAAAATGCAAGGAATCTAATTTATGTTGCCGGCCGAAACTTTTGTCGGAATCCAGTGCTACCTTGAATGGATCCTGTGTAAATGACAGGTATGCTTCAATGCCGGGCGATATTCCCACCAGGCTGTCCTTGACGTTATAAATAGCCAAACCAAGCAGTCTTTGTTTCTGATTGAACTTCGTCACCAACTGTCTGATTTTTTTATAATTTTCTTGGGACAGTTGATCGGATATACTTTCAGACAAAGCTTCACCCAGCAGGTTTGATCTTTGTTCCAGTTCAATATCCAACCTCTGCCTTTCCTGGTAGACCTGGGCCAGGGTAAAACCCAGCACCACCAGGCTGACGGCGATGAATATCGAAATTATTATGGTAAAGTTGAACTTCATCCTACACTCCTAATTGCGCGTTTCCACTCTAGTCTGGGGTATGCGATCTCACTGATTATTCCGGCCCTAAGGCCATTCCTTGGCCAGCGGATGGTCAGAGGCAAAAACCCGGAAACATTCTATCCCCAAAGGTCGATCGGATTGCCGGCATTTTCGATCCACATCACATTCAAACGATCTTTTCGATGCTAATCGATCACGCTAGCCTTTTTCAGGTCCTCCTGCAGGGACAGCAATCCTTCATCTTCCGGGACCTGGCCGGTGAATATCCGGTGCAGGCCTATCTGCAGGAAGTCGGATATCCTGGAATAATCGGGCCGGACCGGACGGGGCCGGGCGGTTATGAACGAACAATAAAAGTCCCGGTAATGGGGATTGGCCTCCAATACCTTCTGGTCGTGATATACCGACTTCCTGGTGGGAAGCCTGCCGCCCTTGAGGGCAAATTCTTTCTGGCTTTCGGCGGAGGTCAGGAACAACACCAGTTCCTTGGCCAGGGCCGGGTGCCGGGAGAACCGGCTTACCGCTAGGTTCCAGCCGCCCAGGCAGGAGGAGCTGCTCTCTCCCCGGCAGGCCGGCAGCGGAGCCATCCCCACCTTGCCGGCCACCACGGAACCCTTGGTTGTATCCTGTGAGAGGGCCCAGGCATAGGGCCAATTGCGCATGAAGACCGCCTGGCCTGAAGTGAAAAGCTGCCGGCTCTCCTCCTCTTTGTAGGTCAGGACGCCCAGCGGAGAGGCTTTGATGTTGAACATCTCCTTTACGATCCCGGCCGCTTGGAGGGCCTCCCGACTGGCCAACAAAGGTTGGCCGTTGTCATCAAACAATTCCCCTCCGCAGCTCCAGAGGACCTCCAGAAAATTACATACCAACCCTTCATACTGTTGCCCCTGCCAGGCATATCCGACCATCCCGTATTTCTTGGAAAGGAAGGAGGCCCGTTTTATAAGCTCTTCCCAGGTGACCGGGACCTTCAATCGATTCTTTTTTAATAAGTCACTGCGGTAATAGAGCATCCCGGCATCGGTGAACCAGGGGACGGCCCACAGCGTATCGCGGTAGGTGCATCCGGCCAGCGGGCCCGGCAAGAAGTCCTCCTTTTCGGTTAGGACATCGTCCAGGGGCAGCAGCCACCCGGCCTGGGCGAACTCCGCAGGCCAGATGATGTCTATGGAGTAAACATCGATGGTCCTGTCGCCCGCCGCCAGATAGGTCACATAGGCGTCATGCTGGGCGGATGACGATTCCGGCATCTCCAGCAGGTTGACCCTAACTCCGGGATGGACCCGCTGAAACTCTTCTATCAGGGCCTGATGCCGTCCGGTGGGGTCCTTCCCCACCGCCCAGGTCAGGGACTTTTCCCCGGATTTTGCGCAGGACATGGCCAGCGCCAGGGCGATGACCGGTAAGGCCAGTTTTAGCATAGCACGCATGGAACTCCCTTTCAACAATATCTCAGCTTTTTATGGCTCCGGCCATCAGGCCGGAGACGATCCTTTTTTGCAGCACCAGCACCAGTATCACCAACGGCAGGGTTATCACCGTGGCGGCGGCAAATATCGCGCCCCATGGCACTTCATGCAGGCCGGGGAACATGGCGATCCCCACCGTTACGGTCCTCATGCTTTCCCGGGTGTTGAGGGTCAGGGCCAGCAAAAACTCGTTCCAGCAGAAGATGAACACCAGGATGGCGGCGGTGAATACGCCGGGGGCGGCCAGAGGAAGGAGCACATAACGGATGGTCTCCATAAAGCCCGCCCCGTCGAGGGCGGCCGCCTCTTCCATCTCGGGCGGCAACTGCCGGAAGAAGTTGTACAGCATCCAGACCGCCAGGGGCAGGTTGAATCCGGTATAGGGGATTATCAGCCCCCAGTAGGTGTTCAACAGTCCGGCCCGGCGCAAGAGCAGGAAAAGAGGACTGATGGCGGCTATCTGGGGCAGCATGGCCGCCGATAATATGGCCAGCAGGAAGATGTTTTTGTGTCTCAGCCGCATCCGGGCCAGGGCGTAGGCGGCCAGGCATCCGATAGCGATGGACAACAGGGCGGTGGTCCCGGAAATAATGAAGCTGTTGGCGATGTATCGCAGAAAAGAATACCGTCCCGAGAACACCTCCAGGTAATTTTTGAAATAAATGGTTTTAGGCCAGCTGCGGCCGGAGGCGATCTCGCCCGGAGACATCAGGGAGGTCAGCACCTGCCAGATGAAGGGCAGTGCGATCAGGGACAAAAGCAAGACAGCAAATATATATGGCGCCAATTTGCCGGTCCTTTTCATACCGCCCTCCTGGCCATCAATCTTACATACAGCAGGCTGAAGGACATCACCAGCAGGAACAAGGCCATCGACAGGGCCGATCCGTAACCGAAATCAAGATGGGAAAAAAGGGTCTTATAATTATAGAGCGACAGCACCTCGGTGCTGCCGGCCGGGCCGCCCCCGGTCATCACCATTATCAGGTCGAACACCCTCAGCGCATCTATGGTCCGGAAGAGCAACGCCAGCAGGATGGTGGGCCAAAGCAGGGGCAGGGTGATCAGCCGAAATTTTTGAAAGGCCCCCGCCCCGTCGACCTCGGCCGCCTGGTAAAGCTCAATCGGGATCATCTGCAGGCCGGCCAGTATTATCAGGGCCGCAAAAGGCGCCGTTTTCCAGACCTCGGCCATCACTATGACGGTCCAGGTCAGGGCCGGATCCGCCAGCCACACCAACGGGGCAGGTATCAGGCCGGCCATCCCCAACAGCCGGTTGGCCAGTCCCAGCCGGTCGTTGAACATCCAGCCCCAGATCATTGCCGCTATCACGGTGGGCACCGCCCAGGGGATCATCACCACCGCTCTTAGCATACCCCGGCCCCTGACCAGTGAGTGCATCATTACCGCCAGCCCGAATCCCACCGCTATCTCCAGGGTCAGTGTCACCGACACAAAGAGCAGGGTTCGGAAGACCGAAGCCATAAAACGCTGATCGCCCAGCAGGGAGATATAATTACTCAGCCCGACAAAATCGCGCAGACCGGTCCCCAGCGAATACCGGAACAGCGACAAATAGAAGCAATATCCCAATGGCACCAGCAGCACCAGAGACATCACGGCCAAAGCCGGGAACAGCAGCAGATAGGGCAATTTCCGGTTAGCTCCCACCATTTTCTCACACTTTCTGCAATCCCTCTGCCCCCAGCGGCGTGGGATACCTGAAGACCACCAGATAGGAGGATGCGATCATGGTAATGACAGTGACTATCTGTATCAATTGCCATGCCTGCATGTCTATGTGCCCCAGGCCGTATAAGGCGGCCGCGATTATCAGGGCGAACTCACTGGACTGGGAAAGCCTTATTCCTGCCTCTTGGGAAAATGCTTTTGTCTCCCCCACCAGCCGGAATAGTAATTGATAGCTGATGTTCTTGATCCCCATTACTGCCAGCGACAGGATCAGGGCCGGTATGATGATCCCTCCGGCCTGGCCAAAATTGAATTGGGCGCCCAGCACAAAGAAGAAGAAGACCAGGAAGAAGTCCCGGAACTGCTTCAATCCCTCGGAAAGGAACAGAGCCAGCGGTTCTCTGGCCAGGGCCACCCCGGCAATGAAGGCCGCCGCCTCCGGGGAGAAGCCTATCAGGTGCGCGGCCAGGGCCAGTCCCAAACCCCATCCCAGGGCCATCAGGAAAAGTACCTCGTGATAATGCTGAACCCGCCTCATCATCCCGTGTAGCAGAAAGTGCTCAAAGGAGAT
>Ga0208968_1000014_pt1 | contig 240259 bp, 207 predicted proteins | sample RifOxyA3_FD_184031 | JGI IMG/M metagenome (GOLD analysis project Ga0208968, IMG submission 184031) | Groundwater microbial communities from Rifle, Colorado - Rifle Oxygen_injection A3 (SPAdes) | ecosystem: Environmental > Aquatic > Deep subsurface > Groundwater | place: Rifle, Colorado, United...
GTATGGCACGGCGAATACGACAACGGCTGGACGCAATACGAACGGAATATTTCCTACGCTTCCGGCGGGTTGTCAAAATATCCATCGGCTTGCGTCAGACAATTATGGCCCCAATCCAAACTGTACATTCTCTGGACAGAAGACTTGCCAGACGCTAAAGCCATCATTCAAAAACCGGTAAAAATCTATGCCCAGGAAATAGAGCCGGTGCCGTATTATTATGCCGATCTTGGCACAGAAGAAGCTTCAGTTTATACAATACAAAAAGAAGGCGTTTTGATCTACGGCCAAACGCCGGACTTGACCGTTGATTACCATTCCACCCAGCTAAAATACTCTTTCTCCGGCCTTGATCCCGCAAGGTCATACATGCTGAAGGCCGTTTACTACCATGAAACCAGCGATCGCATTCAGCAGAAGATGAAAATTGACGGCCAGCAGTTCGATGTGGCCAACCTCAAGCCCAAGGAAAAGGTCGAGTTCAAACGGTGGCTGATGCCCAAACTTTACAGCGACGGGCAGATTGACATCACAATAGACAAGCAGAAGGGCGAATATGCCGTTTGCGCGGTTTTATCCATCGAGGAATACGAGAAGGACTGCGACAACACCAAGGACGGCGGCGCACAGGCAACTTTAAGCGAAACAAAGATCGTTGCCCACCGCTATGAATTATTGCCGAATTCACCCAATCCCGCCAGCGGCCAAACCACCTTCAGGTATCAATTAGCCCAATCTGGCAAGACCACATTTAAGGTTTACAATACTTTGGGGCAGGCGGTAAAGACCATCGTGGACGCTTACCAACAGCCGGGCGTATACAGCGTCAACTGGGACGGCAAGGATACGCAAGGCAAAAAAGTGGCTAACGGCGTTTATTTCTACCGTATAAATTCCGGCGAATTTGACGCCACCAAGAAAATGGTGATATTGAAGTAACCAATCCAAAACTCGTTATTCAAACAAGAAAGGCCGGTTTAGTAACCGGCCTTTCTTGTTTACCGACCGGGCGGCGTAAGCCGTAACCTCTTTTTATCGGGGGCATTTTTGTATTGCAAATGGGGCTTTAAATGAGATATAATAATATGTTATGCAACAAGTAGGGTATAATCTAAAGCGGCTTGGCAAAAGCATCGACGATGCTTGTCGCGGTGCCGGGCGGCGACCGGAGGATGTTACCCTGGTGGCGGTCACCAAAACCTTCCCGGCCGAGATTATCGAGCTGGCCATCGCCGCCGGGGTGGACATCATCGGGGAGAACCGGGTGCAGGAGGCTCTGGAGAAATATTCCCGCATTGGTCCCAAGGTGCAGTGGCACCTGATAGGGCATCTGCAGTCCAACAAGGCCAAAAAAGCGGTGGAGATCTTTTCCCTGATCCACTCCGTAGATTCGGTAGATTTGGCCCGGGAGGTGGGCCGGAGGGCCGGACAGATCGGCAAAAACCAGGAGGTCCTGCTGGAGATAAACACCTCCGGGGAGTCCCAGAAGTACGGGTTTCAGCCGAATGATGTTCTAACGGTTTTAAAAGAGATAAATGATATTGCGGGGCTAAAAGTGCTGGGGTTGATGACAGTGGGGCCGCTGACCGATGATGTCGACAAGATCAGAAATTCGTTCAAGATGCTGAAAAAAATATTCGATGAGATCAGGCTTCAAGCCATGCCCAACATCGAAATGAAACACCTGTCCATGGGGATGTCGGGAGATTATCGGATGGCCATCGAGGAGGGCTCAACCATGATCCGGGTGGGCAGCGCCATCTTCGGGAGCAGGGATTGAATTTGCCACTGAGACACAAAGGCACAAAGGTTTTTACGTCAAGAAAAGGCAATTGCGAACAGACGTCTAAGCCTAACAAATGAAACAATCCGGCCCATCATTTTCGGGTAAACGGGAATCTAGATAATGTATTTTTAAAAGAAATCGAATAATCCTTTTGACAAATTTCATAATCGCACTGGGAAAAGCGCTGGCCCTGGCGTTGGATGTTTACATGTGGGTGATCATAATCCGGGCGCTGATCTCGTGGGTCAACCCCGATCCCTTCAATCCCATCGTCCGGCTGCTGGCCAGGCTGACCGATCCGGTATTAAGGCCCATCAGGAGGGTGATCCCGCTGGGGAACAGCGGGCTGGACCTCTCTCCGATGCTGGCCATACTGGCCATATTCTTCATCAGGAATTTTCTGGTGGCCAGCCTGATCGAATACGGCTATCGTTTAAAAATCTATTGAAATTAAGGAGGAGTCGCCATGAAACTGACCCCCTTGGATATAAGAAAACAGACCTTCAAGAAGAAGCCCATGGGCGGGCTGGACCCGGCCGAGGTGCAGGCCTTCCTGGAGATGGTGGCCGGAGAGTTCGAAGAACTGATCCGGGAGAACACCAGCCTGGCCGAGAGGATGCAGGGGCTGGACGGCAAGATAGACGATTACCGCCGGATGGAGAAGACCCTGCAGGACACCCTGATGTCGGCCCAGAAGACCTCGGACGAACTGCGGGACAACGCCGAGCGGCGGGGCGAACTGTTCATCAAAGAGGCCCAGTTCAAGGCCGACCAGATCATCGGAGAGGCCCGGGCCCGGCTGATGGATTTGCAGCGCCAGATAGCCGACCTTAAGAACGTTCGCAGCAGCTACCTGGCCAAGCTGCGCAGCCTGGTGGATTCGCATCTGGAAATGCTGCAGACCCAGGAGATGGATTCGGGCATCAGGATCCAGACCAATATATTCTCGGCCATGAAGAAGGAAGAGCGGGCCGGGAGCCAGCCGCCGGAGCAGCCCCAGCCGGAGATCTCCCAAGATGAGCCCAGCTTGGCCGATATGAAGAAGATGCTGAGCACCTTGATGAGCACCGCCAAGATCCGCGAGTCCGATGAAATTCCGGCGGCCGAGTCCGAGAAGGACGACCTGCCGCCGCTGATCAACGACGGGCCGGAGTCCCCAGGAGAGATCGATCACAGCGACAGAGAGGAAGCGAAATGAGCGATATGATCAAGATGATAGGCCAGGCGGCCGATCACATAAAAGGCAAAACCAGGATCAGCCCCAGGATCGGCATCATCCTGGGCACCGGCCTGGGCGGGCTGGTCAAGGAGATAGACATCCAGGATACCATCCCCTATCAGGAGATCCCCCATTTTCCGGTGTCCACCGTGGAGAGCCACGCCGGCAAGCTGATATTCGGGCATCTCTCGGGAAAACCGGTGATGGCCATGCAGGGCCGCTTCCATTACTATGAGGGCTACAACATGCAGCAGGTGACCTTCCCGGTGCGGGTGATGAAGGCCCTGGGGGTGGAGATCATGATTGTCTCCAATGCCTGCGGCGGGGTCAATCCGGCCCACCAGGCCGGCGACATCATGCTGATCTCGGACCATATCAACCTGATGGGGGACCATCCCCTGATCGGCCAAAATTTCAACCAGCTGGGCCCCAGATTTCCCGACATGTACAACCTCTACGATATGGACCTGCAGAAGCTGGCCGAGCAGACCGCCCTGGAGGAAAAGATCAAACTGCAGAAAGGCGTCTACCTGGCGCTGACCGGCCCCACCCTGGAGACCGGGGCCGAATACCGGATGGTCCGCCTGCTGGGGGCCGACGTGGTGGGGATGTCCACGGTGCCGGAGGTGATAGTGGCCCGCCATTCGGGAATGAAGGTGATGGGTTTTTCCATCATCACCGACATGGGCTTTCCCGAGGCCATGAGATCGGTCAGCCTGGAGGAGGTCATAGCGGTGGCCGGCCAGGCCGAGAAAAAGTTCGTACAGCTGGTCAAGAGCGTGATGGCTAAAATAAAGTGATGTCGCATCGGTTTGAGCTGTTTGAAAAGTGAGAAACAGCTCGAACCGTTTCAAACCATTAAACTTATAAACTATAGTGAGACTTTGTCATGCCTATGTTAGTGGTCGGTTCCATCGCATTGGATTCCGTCAAAACACCCTTCGGGGAGACCAAGGAGGCCCTGGGGGGAAGCGCCCTCTATTTTTCCTCGGCCGCCAGTTTTTTCACCCAGGTCAGCTTGGTGGGGGTGGTGGGGGAGGATTTCCCAAAAGATAATATCGAGTTTCTGGCCAAGCGGGGGGTCGATCTCTCCGGGCTGGAAGTGGTGCCGGGCAAGACCTTCCGCTGGGCGGGTTCCTACCAATACGATATGAACGAGGCCAAGACCCATGCCACCGACCTGAACGTCTTCGAGGGATTCCGGCCCAAGCTGAAGCCGGAGCATGAAAATGCCGAATTTCTCTTTCTGGCCAATATCGACCCGGTGCTGCAACAGGACGTCATCTCCAAGGTCAAGGGACCGAAAGCCATCGGCTGCGACACCATGAACTTCTGGATAAGCGGCAAGAAGGACGAACTGTTGAAGACCATCAAAAAAGTGGATATCATGTTCATCAATGACGCCGAGGCCCGGCAGCTGGCCGGGGTGCCCAACCTGATAAAGGCGGCCAAGGCCATCAGAGCCATGGGCCCCAAGATCCTGGTGATAAAAAAAGGCGAGCACGGGGCCATTCTGCTGACAGATGATACGGCCTTCACCGTGCCGGCCTATCCCCTGGAGGACGTGTTCGATCCCACCGGTGCGGGCGATTCCTTCGCCGGCGGGTTCATGGGATATCTGTCATCCAAGGGAGAGATAAACGACCGAAACCTCCGCCGGGCCATGATCTACGGCAGCGTGATGGCCTCCTTCAACGTGGAGAGCTTCTCCATGGATCGGCTGAAGACATTGACCAGGGAGGAGATCGAAAAACGCTTCCAGGAGTTCAAGAAACTGTCGCATTTCGAGGAATGCGAGGTTTGAAGCTGAGATTTTAACCACAAAGGCACTAAGGCACAAAGGTTCCATTAAAGTATTTGTAAAAGATCCAATACTCTACGTTAGTAAGATAATCGGAAGTGTATCTTGTATCATATAAACCGGATGTTAATCGAAATGGGGGAAGGGTAATGAAAAAAACTCTGATGTCGGCAATAATTTTGATCATGACAGCATCGGTCGTTCTGGCACAGACCGCCAATAAAACCGCGGTGGCGGTGATGCCGCTGCGCGGTTCGGACATCTCCGAGACCGAATCCAAGTTCCTGACCGAGCGCCTGACCATCGAACTGCAGAGGACCGACAGCTTCGACGTGCTGGAGCGGGACAAGATGGATGAGATCCTCAAGGAGCAGGGTTTCCAGCAGACCGGGGCCTGCGACGAGACCGCCTGCCTGGTGGAGGCCGGAAGGCTGCTGCCGGTGCAGAAGATGGTCGGCGGTTCGGCCGGCAAGGTGGGCAACATCTACTCGGCCCAGGTCCGGCTGATAGATCTCAAGACCGGCAAGGTGGAAAAAACAGCCACCAGGGATTATCAGGGTCAGCTGGATTTCCTGCTGACCGCCGGCATGCGGGAATCGGCCGAGGAACTGGCCGGGATACTCAAGCCCCAGGAGAAGGTCCCGGTCCAGCAGCAGATGAACCAGCAGACCGAGACCATGATGCGGGGCTTCATGGAGGCACAGTACGAGGACAAATCCAAATCGAAGGGTTGGGCTATCTTTTGGTCGGTGATCCCAGGTTGCGGCAACTTTTACGCCAAAAATTACAAAGCGGGGGTGCTTTTCCTGACGGCCGGGCTGATGACCCAAAGTTTATGGGTTGAGAAACAGGACGAATCGAAAAAGACTTGGGGGTTTATCCATTTGGGCGTCAGGGTGACCGACTGCGTGGTGGCGGTGAAAAGCGTAAGCAGTTATAATGCCAACCTTCGTAAAAAACTGGGCCTGAGCTTTCAGGTCACGCCTTTCGATAAACGCCCGGCGTTGGCGTTAAGCAAAGAATTCTAAATTCAGATGACACAAATATAACCCTCAGTATCACTCAACAAGGCAGACAATGTACCAAAGCGTTCCCCAAAATCTGGACTTTCCCGAACTGGAAAAACGGATACAAAAGTTCTGGGAAGACAACAGGACCTTCGAAAAGCTGGCGGCCCGCAATCGGGGTTCGGCTCAAAAATTCCGTTTCATTGACGGGCCGATCACCGCCAACAATCCCATGGGGGTGCATCACGCCTGGGGCCGCACCTACAAGGACCTGTACCACCGCTACAAGGCCATGCAGGGCTATGATGCCCGCTATCAGAACGGCTTCGACTGCCAGGGTCTGTGGGTGGAGGTGGAGGTGGAAAAAGAGCTGGGCTTCAAGTCCAAGAAGGACATCGAAACCTACGGCATAGATAGGTTCGTGGAGAAATGCAAGGAGCGGGTTGACAAGTTCTCCCAGGTCCAGACCGAGCAGTCCAGGCGGCTGGGCTACTGGATGGACTGGGACAACTCCTATTTCACCATGGCCCCGGACAACAACTACGCCATCTGGCATTTTCTGAAAAAATGCCACGACCAGGGGTGGATCTACCGGGGCACCGATGTGATGCCCTGGTGCACCCGCTGCGGCATCGCCCTCTCGGACATGGAGATCGCCACCGAGGGCTACCAGGAGATGACCCACAAGAGCGTCTACATCCGGCTGCCCATCCAGGGCCGCGCTAAGGAATATCTGCTGGTCTGGACCACCACCCCCTGGACATTGACCTCCAACACCGCGGTGGCGGTGCATCCCGACTTCATCTATCTCAAAGTGCGCCAGGAGGGCAATGTCTATTACCTGGCCAAGGGCCGCAAGGAGGTCCTGAAAAATGATTACCAGATCCTAAGCGAATTGCCAGGCCGGGAGTTGGTGGGCCTTAAATATGAAGGGCCGTTCGATCACCTGCCGGCCCAGAAGGGCATCGAGCACCGCACCGTGGCCTGGAAGGAAGTGACCGAAGAGGACGGCACCGGAATGGTGCACATCGCCCCGGGCTGCGGCAAGGAGGACTTTGCCCTCTCCAAGATCGAAAACCTGAAAGTAGTGGCTCCCCTAGACGAGGCCGGTGTCTATCTGCCAGGCTTCGACTGGCTGACCGGCCAGAACGTCGGCCAAGCGGCCGAGGCCATCGTCGAGGACCTGAAGAAACGGGGGGTGCTGTACTACGCCCACAAGTTCACCCACCGCTATCCCGAATGCTGGCGCTGCCACTCGGAGCTGGTGTTCCGCCTGGTGGACGAATGGTTCATCAGCATGGGCCCGGTCTACGACAAACCCTACGGCCAGGTGACGGCCGAGGAGAAAAACAAAAGCCTGCGCTACCGGATCATGGATTCGGTCAAAACCGCCCGCTGGATCCCGGACTACGGCCTGGACCGGGAGCTGGACTGGCTGAAGAACATGGGCGACTGGTGCATCTCAAAAAAACGCTACTGGGGGCTGGCCCTGCCCATCTTCCAATGCACCTGCGGTAGTTTCGAGGTGGTTGGCGGTTACCAGGACCTGAAGACCCGGGCCGCCTCCGGCTGGGATAAGTTCGACGGCCATACCCCGCACCGGCCCTGGGTGGACCAGGTCAGGGTAAAATGCTCCAAGTGCGGGAAGGACGCCTCGCGCATCCACGATGTGGGCAATCCCTGGCTGGACGCCGGGATCGTGATGTTCTCCACGGTGATGCCGCCGGAGAAGTGCTACACCCCCGACAAGGACAGATCGGGAAAGTATCGCTACGATCCCTCCCAGGCCTATCCCGCCAACCGGGAGTACTGGCAGCAGTGGTTCCCGGCCGAATTCATCACCGAGAGCCTGCAGGGCCAGTTCCGCAACTGGTTCTATGCCATTCTGACCATGAGCACCGTGCTGGAGGGAAGGGCGCCTTTCCAATGCCTGTTGGGCCACGCCCAGGTCAAGGACGAGAAGGGCGATGACATGCACAAGTCGGCCGGCAACTCCATCCCCTTCGACGAGGCGGCCGGAAAGATCGGGGCCGACCTGATGCGCTGGGTGTTCTGCTGCCAGAACCCGGTGATCAACCTGAATTTCGGCTACCACATGGCCACCGAGTTCAAACGCAAACTGCTGACCCTGCACAACGTCTATTCCTTCTACATCACCTACGCCAAGCTGGATGGGTTCGTTCCCCGGGGTAAAAGCCTGGACAAATGCCAGCTGACACTGCTGGACCGCTGGATCCTCTCCGAACTCAACCTGCTGGTCAGGGAAGCCCGCCAGAAGCTGGACCAATACGATGCGGCCTCTGTCTGCAAGCGACTGGAAGCCTTCACCGAGGACCTCTCCACCTGGTATGTGCGGCGGTCCCGGCGCCGGTTCTGGAAATCTGAATCCGACTCCGACAAGGAGGCCGCCTATCTGACGCTGTACACCTGCCTGGAGACCATGATAAGACTGATGGCGCCCATCATGCCGTTCTGGGCCGAGGAGATGTACCAGAACCTGGTAAGGTCAGCCGATGCCTCCGCCCCGGAGAGCGTCCATCTGGCGCAATACCCGGAGGCAAACGAAAAATTCATCGATCAACAGTTGTCTCAGGAGATGGCTTTGGTGCGCAAAGCTGTATCTCTAGGTCACGCCGCCCGCAAAGACTCTAAGCTCAAGGTCCGCCAGCCACTGGCCCGTTTGCTCTATAAAGGCGAAAAACAGAAGGATTGGACGGTCGTTGAGAAATATCAGGATATAATCAAGGATGAGGTGAACGTCAAAACTGTGGAAGCCATCGATGATCCGGAAAAGCTGATCCAATACAGGGCAAAAGGGCTGGTCTCGAAGCTTGGTCCTAGATATAAAAATCTGGCGGGCATTGTCAAAGACAAGGTGCCAGGCATGACCAGCGAACAGGTCAAGCAGCTCATGCAGGATGGTAAATATACATTAGAGACGGCTTCAATGCCGGTGGAAGTATTTATCGAGGATATGGAAATAACGACCGAGTCAAAGCCGGGGTTCAGCGTCAAGAATGAAGGCCAGGACCTGGTGGCTTTGGAGACCGTTCTGACCCCGGAACTTTTATCCGAAGGCCTTGCCCGGGAGCTGGTGCACAAGATTCAGAACCTGCGGAAGGATTCCGGCCTGGAGGTGGCCGACCGGATCGGGATAACCTACTCGGGCGACGGGGAACTGGAGGCGGCCATGAAAGGGCATGACCGTTATATCAGAGCGGAGACGCTGGCGGTGACCCTGCAGCAGGACGGCATTGTGACAGGGCAAAAAATTGAGATCAACGGCAAAGAAATAACAATAGCAATCAATCACGCACAAACCTAAGGGGGAAAAATTGGTATGAACAAAAAAGACCTGCAGCATTACGAGCAGAAACTGATCGCGGAGAGAAAACTCTGCCTGTCGGAGCTTAGCAGCATCGAGAACGGCGAACTGATGGTGAACCAGAAAGAGGCCTCCGGCGACCTGTCTTCGTACTCCTTTCATATGGCTGATCAGGGCTCCGATACCATGGAGAAGGAGAAGAGCGTTTTCCTGGTTTCCTCCAAAGGGAAGGACCTCTACGAGATCGACCAGGCTCTGTATCGGATGAAGGACGGCAAGTTCGGACCCTGCGAAAAGTGCGGCAAGGAGATCGAGAAGGACCGGTTGGATGCGGTGCCCTACGCCAAGCTGTGCATAAAATGCCGGATCGCTGAGGAGACCGAGATCAAGAATAAGAACAACCAATCTCGCTAGACAGCCGGTGACCAACAACAGCCTCAATAACCGGGTGATCCTGATGGCAGTGGCCATTGTGGTCTTCTTTCTGGATCAGGCCAGCAAGATACTGGTGCAGGGTTCCATGGCGCTGGGAGAGAGCCGGCAGGTGCTGGGCGACCTGCTGCGTTTCAGCTACATTCTCAATCCCAACGGATTGATGGGCCTTTCCTTTGGCCCCTGGACCCGATATCTGTTGCTGCCGCTTTCCCTGGTGGCCCTGGCGGCCATAATATATTTCTATTATCGCTGGCAGGGAAGGAATGTTCTGGCGGCGGTGTCCCTGGGGATGATCCTGGCCGGGGCGGCCGGCAACCTGCTGGACCGTTTCCGCCAGGGGGCGGTGGTGGACTTCATCGACTGCGAGTTTCCCAATATCAGTCTGGCTCCCTTCAAGTGGGGCTTTATCAAGTTCGGCGGCTATCACCTGGAGCGCTGGTATACCTTCAATATTGCCGACAGCGCGGTGCTGATAGGGGTGATAATGCTGCTGCTGATCACCCTCAAGGAGGAATCGCAGTCCCCGCCCGAATGAAGGCGCCCTGCGGGAGTTGATCATCCTTGTTTTTGAAGGTTTTCTATAAACCCTATTCATCATTGCAACACCCAATGTATTGCGGATAATGAACCGTTTTTCAAATATATGCTGGCGGCAGCCTTCAAAAAGCTGGCCGCTGTTGTTGTTTATCGGGTGCTTGATCCTGTATCCCCCGACATCCGGTCAGGCCCAAGAGCCGGAGATATTATTCGATGACATGCTTCAGAACGAAAACTCCAACACTGCGCCTGCCCCTCTTGAAACCCAGGGCGACAGCCTCCGGACAGCAGCCGACGACCCCTGGGAACTGCCCGGCGACGACAGCAGCCGGACGGCCATCAGGTACCGGGCCAACACTATAGAATACGATGTCGGGAACAGCCTGATCCAGCTGTCGGGCGATGCCCAGGTGCGCTACAAGGATATCAAGGTGGTGGGCGACACCATCGAATTCGACACCAGGCGGCAGACCCTGACGGTGCGGAAGGACCCGGTGCTGTACGACCGCAGCGACTCCATCTACGGCGACCGGATGGTGTATGACTTCAAGGCCCGAAGGGGCTGGATATACAACGGCCGGACCAAGTTCGACCGGGGGCGCTACTGGGGGAGGAAGATCCGGCAGGTGGAGGCGCGCACCCTGAATGTCGACTATGGAAAATACACCACCTGCGACGCCGACACTCCTCATTACTATTTTTGGTCCCGGCGGATGAAGATCTATCTGGATGACAAGATCGTCGTTCAGCCGGTGGTGCTGTGCTTCAGCGATGTCCCGGTGCTGGCCATTCCCTTTTGGTTCTTTCCCTTAAGAAGGGACCGGCACTCCGGCTTCATGGTGCCGCGCTTCGGGTCCAGCGCCTACGAGGGGGTGTTCGCCAAGAACATCGCCTATTACCAGGTGATCAGCGACCAGGCCGACGCCATGGTGGCGGTGGACATGCTGGAGAAGGTGGGTTGGCGCGGCAATTTGGAGGCCCGCTACATCCGCCCGGGAAAAATCTCCTCCAACCTCAATTTTTCCTACCTGGAGGACAAGGCCCCGCTCCGCAAAAGATGGACCCTGAACGGCCTCTATCAGCATACCCTGGGAAGAAGGACCTCCATCTCCGGTGCTGGTAATTTTGTCAGCGACAAATCCTACAGCCGGGATTTCTCCGAATCCCTGGAGGAGAGACTGGATCGGAACCTGCACTCCTATTTTTCCTTCAACCACTCCTGGAGCCGGGCATCAATGCGGGCGGCGCTGGACCATTACGATAATCTGGACCTCCAGACCACCTCCAGCCGGCTGCCGGAGGTTTCCTTCAGCCTGTACCAGAAGGAGCTGATACCGGGCATTCTCAACCTATCCGGCAACAGCCTGGCCCTGGTGCAGAGGAACAGCGATTCCCTGAGCGTCAGCCTGAGGGAGGGCTGGGATAACCGGGCCGAGCTGGGCTCCAACATCAAGCTTCTCCGATGGATCAGCCTGAATCCGCGGCTGACCCTGAGGGGCACCTGGTTCGACCGGGACGTCTTCGGCCGGCCCAACGCCTGGCGCTGGCTGTATTCCGGCGGCCTTTCGGCCACCACCACCCTGTATGGCATCCTGCCCCTGAAGATCGGCCCGTTGCATGGTTTTCGGCACGTGCTCCAGCCCAGCCTGTCCTATTCCTACGCCCCGGAGATCAACCAGTCCCGGTTCCAAAACTTCGGCTCCATCGGAGGTATGTACCGCCAGAGCTCAATGAGCCTGTCGTTGAACAATAGTTTCCAGACCCGGTATCCCAAGGGAAAGGAGACGGTCAAGCTGGACCTGGCCTCGGCATCGCTGGGGGCCAACTACAACTATCTCAGCACCGATAAAAAATGGTCCAGCATCAGCTTCAACAGCAGCCTGCTTCCCGGCAACCGATATTTTGATTGCCGTCTCAGTTCCTATTACGATCCCTATCTGCGGCGGTCCGATAACACCAGTCTGTATCTGGGGCTGAGGTTCTCCGGGACCTGGCTGGGCAAAAAAGAGATTGTGCCCGATTCCGTCGGGCGGGACACCTCGGTTGTTTCGCCCCAGGATGAGGCCAGCATTGACCTGCCGGATTCACTATTGACTGCCTCCATTGATACCCTGAAAGCAGATTCACTTAAAGCGGATAGCCTGACCATTAGGGAAGCCCCGCCCAAGGCCAAGAACGGCCTGCCCTGGTCGTTCAATCTGGGCTACGACCAGAACTGGAGCCGCTATTACGACAACGCCAATCTGCAGGGGACATTGAACTTTGACATCACCAAGAACTGGAAGGTCAGCTACGGCAAGTATTACAATTTTAAGGCCGGGGAGATGGTGTCCGAGAGCTACTCTATCTATCGGGACCTGCACTGCTGGGAGGCCAGGTTTAGCAGCACCCGAAGCGGCGTTTACTGGTCATACGAATTCCGGATAAACCTGAAGGCCATTCCGGAGCTGAAGATCCACATACCAAAATCGGGCAGTTCGGGGTACTAAAATATTATTTTGAATGAATATGATACAAGTAACTAACCTGTCAAAACATTTTACCGATAAGAAACTGGGGCTGATTAAGGCAGTTGACAATGTCAACTTTACCTGCACCGCCAGCAGAATATTCGGATTATTGGGGCCCAATGGAGCAGGAAAGACAACCACCCTGCGGATGATAGCGACAATACTGAACCCAACCGGTGGTATGATAAAAGTCGGAGGGTTCGATACCGTAAGCCAATCGGATAAAGTACGAAACCTTATTGGTTTTTTAACCGGCGATACCGGTTTATACGACAGAATGACGGGCCGCGAGACGCTGTATTATTTCGGTAAATTGTATGGCTTTGGCAATGATGAAATAAGACAGCAATTGGAAAAGCTTTCAGAGCAATTCGGCCTGGCGGATTTTATCGACCGACGAGTCGGCATGATGTCCACCGGGATGAAACAGAAAATATCGCTGGCCCGGACCATGATCCACAATCCCAGGGTGCTGATATTAGACGAACCGACAACCGGACTTGATATCATAACGACCAGAAATATCGTAAATTTCATACATCATTGCCGGGATGAAGGAAAGTGCATCTTGTTCTCAACGCATATTATGTACGAAGCCGAGGCCCTGTGCGATGAAATTGCTTTTATAAATAAAGGAAGGATTTTGGATTGCGGCAGCGCTGCAGAATTGAAGATGCGCTATAAACAGACAAACCTGGAGGATGTTTTTTTTAATCTGATGGGGGTTTCCAATGAAACTCATTAAAATAAAAACCGTTTTTATTAAAGAATTGCGGGATACAATAAGGGACAGGAGCACCATTTTTACTGTTATATTGCTGCCGCTGGTCATCTACCCGCTAATGTTTCTCGGAATGGGTTTGTTATTAGGGAGACAATCGCTTAAAGAGGAAGGCAAGATCTCGCAAATTGCCGTGCAGAATAACGCCGCCCCGCCCCGCCTGATAGAATTGATCGAAGCCGATAAAAAGTTAAAAATAACCAATAACACCAACCCCCAATCCGCCCTGAATGGAGGCAAAATTCAGGCGGTGATAAACATTTCAGAAGATAGCGTATCCTCCGGGAATGCTCGGACTAAATTAAGTGTTTTATACGATGCCTCCAGCCGAAATTCCAAAGTTGCCATGGATCGGCTGCGGGGATTATTCGAAAAGTATCGTCATCAATTGATAATAGACCGATTGATTCAAAGCAGGATGGATACGATAATTATAAACCCATTCCAGACAGATTTTCAAAATATCGCCTCATCCCAAAAGATGGGTGGATTTCTGATGGGGACAATCATTCCGTATATGATAGTTATGCTGATCTGCATCGGAGCTGTTTATCCCGCCATGGACATTACCGCCGGTGAAAAAGAACGAAAAACCATTGAAACACTGCTGGTCAGCAATATAAGCCGCAATGAGATCGTAACCGGGAAAATGCTGACGGTGATAACCTTGGGCCTTGTCACTGCGGTGCTTGGTTTAATGAGCCTGGCTCTGACCATACTTTCCGGCCTTTCCGTCTTTTCAGTAAATAAAATCCAAACCAGCCTTTCAATTTCACCGGGCGCGGTGGCTTTTTCTTTGCTTACACTCATTCCAACCGCAATCGTAATCGTTTCCGTGATGCTGATGATAGGCAGCTATGCCCGCACGGTTAAGGAGGGGAGCGCTTACGGATCTTATTTTATGATGGCTGTTATAATGTTAGCCATGGGTTCGATGGTTCCGATGGAAGCATCTTCCAACTTATTCGCGATTCCGATATTAAATACGGCGCTGTGCCAAAAAGAACTTTTGATGGGAGTTTTTAATTGGCAGCATATTATGTTAGCGGTACTGACCAGCAGCTTTTTGGCTTGTATTTCCGTAGGGATAACTGTAGCTATATTCAAACAAGAGAGTGTATTGTTTCGAAGTTAATATTCCCATTAGCAAATCAGTTAATTTTGTATATCTACTAACATAAACAGCAACCCAAGGTATTATTTTACAGCCCATTGATCCCCAGCCGTTTATCTTGACGGTATAATTTTTATCTGTTATAATCATCTTTTATATCAATAATATCCAGCGAGGGTGGCGGAACTGGCAGACGCGCCAGACTTAGGATCTGGTGCCGCAAGGCGTGGGGGTTCAAATCCCCCCCTTCGTACCAAAATCACCTCTCCCCTATCCCTCTCCTAAAGTTCAGCCTTCGTAGCCGCAGCATACTTTTTTGGGTCAAGGCTCACTACGGCGAAGTAGGCCGTTAGGAGAGGGAAGTGCCTGCACTGAGTAAAGCAAACCAAATAACATACGAAGTGGTGAGGTCCGCCGACAAAGAGAAACAAAAAATTCAATATACAAATCTAAGGAGCCGTTTTGAAAGTCGAGATCAAAGAGCCCAAATCCTGGCAGAGGATATTCGAGATAGAGGTGCCCAGCCAGCAGTTGAATGAGGCCATCGAGGACCTGTACCAGGAGTACGGCCGAAAGGCCAAGATTCCGGGCTTCCGCCCCGGCAGGGTGCCCCGGACGGTGCTGGAGGCCAGGTTCGGCAAGGGCATCGAGGCCGAGGCCATCGAGCGTCTGGTGCCGGAATCGTATGAAAAGGCCCTGGTGGAGAACAAGCTGGTGCCGGTCAACCGGGCGGTGATCTCGGACCTGGACATCACCGGAGATAAAATACTGAAATTCAAGGCCACCTTCGAGGTCCTGCCGGCCATCACCCTCAAACGATACCAGGGCCTGCCGGCGGTCAAGCGTTTGCGCCAGGTGGCCGATGAAGACGTGGTCCGGGAGATCGAGTTCCTGCAGAACATCTACGCCGAGTACAACACGGTGGACCGAGCTTCGGCCCAGGGCGACCGGGTGATCATCGATTTCAAACCGGTCTCCGGGGTGGACCACCCCGAGAAATCCCAGGGTGAGAATTATACCATCGATCTGGGGGCGGCCCAGGTGCTGCCGGAGTTCAATGACAATCTGACCGGGGTCAAGGCCGGCGACGTCAAGGATATATCGGTCCAGTACAAGAATGACTACCAGGCCCAGGAGCTGGCCGGCAAGACGGTGGTCTTCCAGGTGACGGTCAAGGAGATCAAGCAGAAGAAACAGCCGGAGCTGAACGATGATTTCGCCAAGAAGGTCAGCGAGTACCAGACCATAGGGGAACTTCGGGAGAAGATCAAATCAGGCATGATCGCCCGGGCCGAGGCCGAGGCCATGGAGGGGGTGCGGATCCAGGCGGTCAACGCCATGATAGACGAGAACCCGGTGGAGCTGCCGGAATCTCTGGTAAAGGAGCAGACCCAGAGCATGGTGGCCGAGGCCAAGGAAAGACACCTGCGCCAGCACAACCATCCCGACAAAAAGGACTGCCCGGAATGCGGCTGGGACCAGGAGAAGATGCTGGCCCAGTATAAGCCGGCCGCCCTGTGGAAGATAAAGGAGGACCTGTTCCTGGCCCAGGTGGTCAAGGCCGAGAACATCCAGGCCGGGCCGGAGGAGATCGAAGAGGCCATAGAGGACTGGGCCCGGCACAACCGCACCGATCCGGCCGAGATCAGAAAGGTATTGCAAAAAAATCCGGAGCGGATGGACGACCTCAAGGACCGCCTGGCCGCCAACAAAGCCGGGCAGATGCTGGCCCAGTGGGCCGAGGTCAAACTGGAGAAGATCGCGGACAAGAAATAATCAATAATTCAACCTAAATGGGGGCCGAGTAATGTCCAACGATAGCAGCAAACTGATGCTGGAGAATAAAAGCGTCTGGGAGCGGGCCGACGCCAAACTGCGGGAAAGATATTTCGGCTTTGCCAGGGAATACGCCGGGTTTCTGGATGCCGGCCGCACCGAAAGACTGGCGGTGGAACGCCTGAAGGAGCTGGCCGAGCAGCAGGGCTTCCTGCCGGTGGAGAAGGTCAAGTCCTGGAAGGCCGGGCAGAAGGTCTATGCCATCAACCGCGGCAAGAACATCTTCCTGGCGGTGCTGGGACAGGAACCTCTGGAGAACGGCGCCAACCTGGTGGCCTCCCACCTGGACGTGCCCCGGCTGGACCTGAAACAAAGGCCGCTGTATCAGGATGACGAACTGGGACAGGCCCTGCTGCGCACCCATTATTACGGCGGGGTCAAGAAGTACCAGTGGGTGAACATCCCGCTGGGGCTGTACGGCAAGGTGATACTGCGAAACGGCCAGGAGGTGGACCTGGCCATCGGCCACGACGACGATGATCCCTGTTTCGTGATCACCGACATCCTGCCCCATCTCAACAAGAAGGAACAGGCCGACCGCAAATCCGGGGAGACCATCAAGGGTGAGGAGCTGGTGGTGCTGTGCGGCGGGATCCCGGTGGACGACGCCGAGGCCAAGAGCCGGGTCAAGCTGGCGGTGCTGGAGCACCTGAACAAGAAATACGGGATGGAAGAGGAGGACCTGATCAGCTCCGAGATCGAGATGGTGCCGCTGATCAAATCCCGCTTCATCGGATTCGACAGAAGCTTCCTGGGGGGCTACGGCCACGATGACCGGGTCTGCAGCTATACCTCGGCCCGGGCCATCTTCGACGTCAGGGATCCCAAGAAGACAGTAGTGGCGGCCTGCGTGGACAAGGAGGAGATCGGCTCCGAGGGAAACACCGGGATGCAGGCCATGTTCCTGTGGAACTTTTTGGGCGACCTGATGGCCCTGAACAAGCCGGATTATTCCGAGGCGGCCCTCCGGAGATGCCTGTCCCGCTCCCGGGTGCTCTCGGCCGACACCAATGCCGCGGTGGAGCCAAATTTCAAGGGGGTGCATGAGATGTCCAACGCCGGCCGGGCGGGCTACGGCCTGATGATGATCAAATACACCGGGCACGGCGGAAAGAGCGGGGCCAGCGACGCCAACGCCGAGTTCGTGGGCTGGGTCAGGAAGATATTCAACGATAACCACATCCCCTGGCAATGCGGCGCCATGGGCAAGGTGGACGAGGGCGGCGGCGGCACGGTGGCCAAATTCCTGGCCAAGCTGGGGATGGAGGTGCTGGACTGCGGCCCGGCGGTGATGTCCCTGCATTCGCCCTTCGAGGTGGTATCGGTGGCCGATATCTATGCCAGCTACCAGGGCTACCTGGCGTTTTACCAGGCGGGTTGACGATGGTCGGTCGCCAAAATACAAAACAAGCGATAAGTTAATCTAAAAATCAGGAATAAAACAGGGAGATAAGCGGATATGATAATGAAGGCAATGCGCAGCCAGATGAAGGTGATCATGTGGATCGTGGCCGTGGCCATGGTGGTGGGCTTCGGGTTCATCATTACCGGGACCGGCGGGAACCTGGGCAAGAGCCAGAGCAAGCTGGCCCAGGGCATCGTGGGCGAGGTTGACGGACAGTCCATCAGCCTGCGGCAATACCAGGAGATATACCGGCAGAACCTGCAGAACTACCGCCAGCAGTCGGGCGGCGAGCCGGATGAGGCCACCGCCAAGCAGATAGAGAACCAGACCTGGCAGTCGCTGGTGGAGGAGATGCTGTTGCAGCAGGCCTACCGCAAGCTGGGAATAAAGACCTTTGATGAAGAAGTGGTCAGCATTATCAGGAACAGCCCGCCCCAGGAGCTGAGGGGCAACGAAAACCTGATGACCAACGGGGTTTTCGACATCCAGAAATACCATGCCTTTATCAGCCATCCCCAGAGCATGCCCTGGCTGCTGGATTACGAAATCCAGATCAAAAAGCAGCTGCCCCTGCAAAAACTGAGGCTGCAGCTGGTGGCCGGCATCCGGGTCACCGACCAGGAGCTCAAGGAGGCCTTCATTGACAAATTTGACCGGGTCAGGGCCAGCTATATAGCCATCCCCTTGGGGGCTTTTTACAACCCCAACCAGGAGATATCCCAAGACCGGATCGCCGGATATTACCAGGAGCACCGTTCAGAATACCAGGCTCCGGAGAGGGCCAACCTGGAGTTCGTGGCCTTTGCCCACAGCCCCACCGAAAAGGACCTTCAGGCCGTCAAGGACCGGATAGGGGAGATATACCAGGAGGCCAGGACCCCGGGGGCCGATTTCGCCGAACTGGCCATGACCTACTCCGAGGATCCGGGAACCACCGAAAAGGGCGGAGACCTGGGTTTCTTCGGCCGGGGGCAGATGATCCCCGAGTTCGAGAAGGTGGCTTTCGAAATGGCGCCGGGGAAGGTATCCCCGCCCTTCCAGACCCAGTTCGGGTGGCATATAGTCAAGGTGGAGGAGAAGAAGACCGAGCAGGGGAAGCCCATGGTCCGGGCCAGGCACATCCTGCTTCGCATCAAGGCCAGCGAGGAGACCCTGGCCGACCTGCGGATCAAATCCGATATCTTCAACGATGCTGTCAAGGAGCAGGGATTTGAAAAGGCCGCCGCCGAGCAGGGATTGGAGATCGTCAAGACCGGCTTCTTCCCCAGGGGTTTTTATGTGCCCCGACTGGGCTCTATGCCGGAGTTGGTTAATTTTGCCTTCGACGAGAGCCAGGGGAGCGTCAGCCCGGTGCTGGACAACGGGCAGAGCTATGTGGTGGCCAGGATACTGGACCGCCAGAAGAAGGGCATCAAGCCACTGGCCGAGGTGGAGCAGCTGATAAGGTCCAAGATATTGATGGAGATGGCCAAAGCCGAGGCCCAGGCCATGGCTCAGAACCTTCGTTCCCAGATCGCAAATCCCGGCGAGCTGGAGAAGGCGGCCAAAGCCGCCAATGCCAAGCTGGAGACCACCGGCGAATTCAGCCGGGCTGATTTCCTGCCCAACGTGGGGAACCAGAACGAATTCTTCGCCGCCGCTTTTTCCCTGGCCCCGGGAACGGTGTCGGGCCCGGTGGCCACCGACCAGGCGGTCTATATCATCCGGGTGGACAGCCACAATCCCATCAACCAGGAGCTGTTCAACCAGGAGGCCGGGAAGCTGGAGCAGGAATTGATACAGAAGAAACAGAATGAGGCCATTCAGAACTGGTACCAGAGCCTGCAGAATAACGCCAATATCCGGGATTACCGGGTGGCCGGGATGTAGCTTAGCTATCAGCTGATAGTTGTCAGGCAACAGAAGAGCCGGAGTCTTAAGACTCCGGCTCTTTATATTTTGCCCATAAAAAAGCTTGACGTGAATGTTATCTTGTAATATTCTTATAGGGTAGTGACGAGTTCTTATCTCCTCTCATAAAAAGTAAGAAATATAATCATAAAAGGAAAACGGAAATGAAACGGTTTAAAATCGTAATGACAATATTCGTGACATTAGCAATATTGTTTGGCATTAAGACGTATGCTCAAAAAGCACCGATGGATTCTTTAACCAAGGCCATAAAGAGTAATATGCATACTGTGCAGCTTGCCATTGAGGATTGTGCCCTTCGCCACGGCGGTATTTACCCTTCATCAGTGAAGGATGTTATAACGCTTTTACCGAAAAAATTTACCAATCCCTGCAACACAAAACTCCCAGCAGTAGCAGATGGCGAGAGCGATATCCCCGGGCAAGCGATGTACATTTCTGGGGGGCCAAATAATTATACTGTCTTAGGGAATGACGAGCGCGGCCAAAGGATGAAGTTGAGACTGGCAGGAGCGCCTGTTAACCGGACTGTAATTCAGAAGCCATTGAAGGAAGTTGCTAAAAACACAGCTTCTGAGGCAGACAGCCTGCCGGAAAAGTATGTTAAAAAAGTTTTGATCGAAGCCAAGTGGGGTGATAAACCAGGAGAATTTAAATTAGATCCCATTAATGAAACACATGAGTGGAAAACATTTATAGCACTTGACAAATGGTATAATATATATATAGTTGACCCTAATAATTTCAGAATAAATATATTTAATAAAGAAGGTAATTTTAAAAAAGCTGTACAATTATCTGAAAAAGAAAGGATAATAATAACAGGCATTGCTGTTGATCCCAGAGAGCATATATTTATAACCTCTTCTGCACCAATAAGTGGTCAAGTAATTATAGAGATAAACAGAAAAAGTCAGATTATTGATAAATTTGAATTACCAGGCGTTTGGGTTGGCCTTTCGAAATTTAGCGAAGACAGTGAAGGGAATATTTATGTACGTAGACGCAGAACGGATTCTATTTCTGTACCGTTATCTTTGGCAAGTAAACGAAAAGACAGTAAGGACGTAATTAATAAAATAAAGGAATTAAAATTATTAAAAAATCATTCTAAAGAAAAAATAACAAAATGCGGTTTAATTGCTTCTGTAGATAATACAGGACAAATTATTTTTAAAGATAAAAAAGGTGAAACTTTATTTAGTAAAAGACAATATGATATAGTTGATAATCATTCGTTTAATTACAAACATTATAATGATATCATGGCGACAGCTATTGCTATTGTTGATGACAATGGAAATTTCTATATAGTCCAAGGGACAGCACAAGGGCTTCAGGTGCTAAAATGCACCCCCCAGTTCGAAGAATTAAAATGAATAAGAAGTTATCCAGCTTGATTTTGTGCCTTTTATTGCTTTTGTCAAGCAGTTTTGGCGGAACAAAAAAGCCAGACTATGTCTGGCTTTAATTTTTCTGGTAGCGGCTCAGGGATTTTCCGCCGGCGCCATAAATGTCCCAGCGCTGACAGTAGTCCGCCGTAGGAGGACAGGAATGATTATCTGCCAAGCGTCGGCGGACCCGCCGTCGCCTTACTTTGAAGCCGGGTTGCCGGAGGGGAACCCCGGACGATCAATAAAAAAAGCCAGACATATGTCTGGCTTTGGTATTTTCTGGTAGCGGCTCAGGGATTTGAACCCCGGACACGCGGATTATGATTCCGCTGCTCTAACCAACTGAGCTAAGCCGCCACTATCGGGGGACATTTAAAAACCCCAGTAAAGTTTCTAGTGCCTCTAAACTCATTACTAGGGCCTATATTTATGGTAGCGGGGGGAGGATTCGAACCTCCGACCTTTGGGTTATGGGCCCAACGAGCTACCAGGCTGCTCCACCCCGCGACGTTTATTAAGATCGACCATGCAATGATACCAAAGAACCGGCCCAAAGTCAAGGTCTTTTCTTGAGCGAGTCGGCCGGGTAGAAACGGTACGAGGTCTCTCCGGCCCTGGTCATCCCCAGCTTCTCCCGGGCCTGGGATTCCAGATAAAAGCTGTCGGTCTTCAGACGCCTGATCTCCCGGCACAGGATCTCGCTGTGGGCCAGGTTGGCCAGCATCTCCTTTTTTATCCGCTTCTGCTGGCGGTCCACCCGGAGCATGGTAATCCAGCCGTAGCGTCCCATCCCGAACATCAGGATCACGATCACAAACGAGGATATCACCAGGGCCAGAACGGCCTTGGTGGAGCTGCTCCTATGTGCGCCGGAACGGGGCATGGTGCTGTATCATTTGAATACGGACCTGCCGGGGTAATGGGCGGCCGGCCCCAGTTCCTCCTCGATGCGCAGCAGTTGGTTGTACTTCTCCAGCCTTTCCCCGCGGCAGGGAGCCCCCGTTTTAAGGTGCCCGGTCTTCATGGCCACGGTGAAGTCGGCAATGAAGCTGTCCACCGTTTCTCCGCTGCGATGGGAAACCATGGCCTTCCAGCCGGCCTGATAGGCCATCTCGATGGCGGCCTGAGTCTCGGTCAGGGTGCCGATCTGGTTGAGCTTGATCAGGACGGCGTTGGCCGCCTTCTCCTTAATACCTCTGGCGATGCGTTTGACATTGGTGACGAACAGGTCGTCCCCCACCAGTTCAATCTTGTCCCCCAGGCGCTGGTTCAGCAGTTTCCAGCCATCCCAGTCGTCTTCAGCCAATCCGTCCTCGATGACGATGATGGGATATTTCTGGCACCACTGCTGGTACATGTCCACCATTTGTTCTGAGCTTATGCTTCGGCCCTCGGTTTTCAGATTATACTTTCCATCCTGGTAGAAGCCGCTGGAGGCCGGGTCCAGGGCCAGTGAGATCTGCTCCCCGGGGCGGTATCCGGCTTTCTCGATGGCCTGGATGATCAGGTCCAGGGCCTCGGCATTGGTCTTCAGGGCCGGGGCGAAACCTCCTTCGTCTCCCACTCCGGTGGAATAGCCCTTGTCCTTGAGCACGGATTTCAGGGCATGGTAGGTTTCGCTGCCCCAGCGCAGGGCTTCCGCAAAACTGGGAGCGCCCAAGGGGGCGATCATGAATTCCTGAAGGTCGGTGCCCTGCCAGTTGGCGTGGGCCCCCCCGTTCATGATGTTGAACATGGGGACCGGCAGGGCAGTGGCGGCCTCCCCTCCCAGGTAGCGGTACAGGGGCTGGCCCGAGGCGGCCGCCGCAGCCCGGGCCACCGCCAGGCTGACTCCCAAGGTGGCGTTGGCTCCCAGCTTGGATTTGTTGTCGGTTCCGTCCAGGTCCAGCATGACCTGATCCACCGCCTTCTGTTCGCTGGCCTCCCGGCCGGAGAGGGCTGGGGCGATGGCGGAATTGACGTTCTCTACTGCCTTGAGCACGCCCTTGCCGCCATAACGGTTCCGGTCTCCGTCCCTCAGTTCCAAGGCCTCATGGATTCCGGTGGATGCGCCGGAGGGGACGGCGGCCCGGCCCATGGCTCCGCAGGCCAGATGGCAATCCACCTCGACCGTGGGGTTGCCCCGGGAATCCAGGATCTCCCGGGCATGGATCTTGGCGATGGCGGTCATGATAAAACCTCCGGAAAATAGGTTGATTATTTTATGTATTCCAGGGTTAAAACGCCGTCCCGGAATACCGCATAGGAGAAGCTGGCGATGAAATCCCCCAGGTTGATATAGATCTTGCCGTTCTCTTCATGAACTGTCGGCAGATGGGTGTGCCCCAGCAGCACGCAATCGAATCCCTGGGCGAACTTTTCCCGGGCCACCTCCAGCATCGGGCCGGGATCGAGGTGCATGTCCCTGGTCAGGTGGTTGCGGGAGACCTGCGAGAACCATTTGGCAAAAGGAATGGCCAAGTCGGGATGCAGCAGGCGGTACAGCCAGATGGTAAAGGGATTTCTCAAGACAACCTTCAGCATCTTATATCCCAGATCTCCCTTTCCCAGGCCGTCCCCGTGGGCCAGGAACATCTTTTTTCCGCCGGCCTCCAGGGCCAAGGGCTGGCGATGAACCGTTATTCCCAGCTCCCGGCTCAGGAAATCGCCTATCCAAAAATCGTGGTTGCCCACCAGCAGGTCGACCGTTACCCCCCGGGATCTCAGGTCTTTCAACAGTCTGATGATCTCCAGGTGTTCCTTCTGGATCACGCTGCGGTATTCGAACCAGAAATCGAACAGGTCGCCCAGAATAAAAAGCCTGTCGCCCGGACCCGCCATCCGGCCGAAAAGGAGGCTTAATTTTGCCAGTTTCTCCCGGTCGCTTCCGGAGTGCCCGGCCGAGCCCAGGTGGACATCGGAAATAAAATATATCACCTTGACATTTTCAAATATTTCATGCTAATGTTATCAACAGGTAAGACTATAGCATATGGTTTATTAAAAGGCAATATATTTTTATTGACATTTGCCGCCGGTATGCATAAAATGGATTATCGACATTTCGAATGAGGGTAAAATGAAACAGAAAGCGTGGGCCAAGTGCACAGCGATGGTCCTGACACTGACGATTATGGCCGCCCTGGGCTGCGGCAAAAAAAAGGCCGCTGTCTCCCAGGGCATAACCCCCAATGTCCTGAACTTTTATATCCTGCATCAGGAGATAGGAGCCATCAGGGGCAAGGTCGGAGCTTCGACCCCCGAGCAGAAGGCCCAATACCTTCCCAGTTATAACGAGCTTATCGGCCGCAGCCAGAAGATGATCCAGGACAACCAAACCTCCCAGGAATTGAAAAAATATCCGGCCATAGATGCGGCCATGGATTCCTGCCTTAATGCCGGGGTGGCATTCCTCATCCTGGAGGCCAAGGCGGTTGAGACCATCAGCAGGCTGGCTGATGTAAAACAGCAGTTGTCCGATCTCAGGCAATCAACCAGGAACAACAGCCTGCTGGCCAAGAAACAAAAGCCCAAGATGGACGCCCTGGCCAAACAGCAGGCCAGCCTGCAGAAACAGCTTGACGGCCATAAGCCGGGCTTAAGCCGAAACAGCCAGACCTGCCGGGCCTTATTGAAAAGCTACAACAACCTGGTTTTGCAGGGAAAGATACTGGAATACACCAACGATGTAAAATTGTTTGCCTTGTTCTCCTGGGAAAAGCCGGCCCCGGTCAAAACGGTAAAGAAAAAGCGGAAATGAGCCGGTTGATAAGGGCCGCCACGGTCTCGCTCCTGATATTCGCTGCTTTGGGCTGCGGAGACCGCAGGGCCGTAAGCAAAGGCCGGGAGTTCCTGGAGATGGGCGATCTCTCCCGAGCCCTGGCTCAATTCGAACAGGCCGTGTCCCACAATCCCCGTAACGCCCTCGCCCACTATCTGCTGGCCAGAACCTACTGCCTGTGCGACTCGGCGGCACTGGCCATAAAGGAATATTCCCTGCTGGCGCAGCTGGACCGGGAGATGGCTGACGACACCTTGCTGCGCCAGAGGATATCACTGTACCTGGGGCTGGAGCCCTACCCTTCGCTCAGGCTGACCGGGGCCAAAGGCAATGACGCCTTTCCCTGCATCTCGGGGGATGGGAAAAGGATCGCCTTTTCCTCCAAACGGGACGGCAATGCCGAACTTTACATCATGTCCGGCGACGGCGGGGACCAGCAGAGGCTCACCAGCCACCCGGCGGTGGATTACGGGCCGTCGTTCTCGCCCGATGGCAGCAAACTGCTGTTCGTCTCCGACCGCGAGGGCAACGATGAGGTATATCTCTACGACCTGTCCGCCAAAAAGGAAACCAGGCTGACCTACAGCAAAAGCGATGACTGGCTGCCATGCTTTTCGCCCGACGGCCAGGAGGTCTTCTGGGTCTCCGACCGCTCGGGCAGATATGCCGTGTGGAGGATGTCCCTGGGGGCCGGCAACCCCGAAAAAGAAAACTCACCCCAGGTTCTTTTTGAGGATCAGACCGGAGAGGTGGCCTATTTCGGGCTCTGCTCCGGCCGCCTGGTGGTGCAGAGAGAGAGCCAGAACCAAAGCTTCCTGCTGTCGGTTGATATCAGCGACGGCCGGACGGCCGAGATCGATATTCCGTCATTTCGTTCGGGGATACCGACCATAGTTCTGCCGGATGGCAGATCCATAGCCTATGTCTCTGCCTGTGACGGCAACGACGAGATCTATCTCTACCAGCCGGATCAGAAGCGTTCCCTCAGGCTGACCAACAATGCTTCGGAGGATTTCGTCTTCGGCTTCACCCCCGATGGCAAAAAGATGCTGTACGATTCGGACCGGGGCGGCGACCGCGATGTCTACCTGATGCAGCTGGACAGGCTGATCGCCCGGGATCAATTGCTGAGCAGGATCACCAAACTTTAATACAAAAAACACAATGGCGAGGGCATCATGAAGCTCAAGTGCAACGTTTGCGGCTACATCTACGATCCGGAGGCCGGCGACCCCGACGGAGACGTCAGGCCGGGAACATATTTTGACAATCTTCCGCTGGACTGGGTCTGCCCGGACTGTGGCGCGTCGCAGGATATTTTCGAGATCATCGACGACGATTTTGAGGAGGAAGGCGGGGAGGAGGATGAGTAGTCCTCTTCCCGTTTCTTTTTCGGAAGCAAGGGGCAAGCAGCCACAATATCATCCGGCCAGTCAGCGATGCCTTCGGCCGGGGGATGGGGCTGGCGATGAAAATCTGTCTGAAATACCAGGAGATATAAATTTTGTCGGTTATATAGTTAATACAACTGGGAGGGACGAATGAAGGTCACTTTTTACGGGGTGCGGGGCTCTATCCCGGCGCCGGGCGCCGACACCTACCGCTACGGCGGCAACACCACCTGCGCCGAGGTGATCACCTCCAGCGGCTACCGGATGATCATCGACTGCGGCACCGGGATCCGGAAGCTGGGGCTAAAACTGCTCAAGGAAAAGGATCCGGCCGCCATCCCCATCTTCATCACCCACGCCCATTGGGACCATGTCCAGGGGCTGCCGTTCTTCCTTCCCATTTATATGCCCCGTTTCAAACTGATGTTCGTCAGCGCCAACGACAGCTTCGACCGGCTGTATCAGACCCTCTACAATCAGATGGACGGATACGTGTTTCCGGCCGACCTGCAGGAGGTGCAATCCCAGGTCAAGTTCGAGATAATAGACTCCAAGGGCTTCGATTTCGGCGGGGTGCATTTCGACACCATCCTGAACAACCATCCGGTGCCCACCCACGGCCTGCGGATAAAGGACGGGGAGAAGACCTTCGTCTTCATCACCGACAACGAATTGCGGGCGGAGAAGCCGGCCACCCCTTACCAGGATTTTGCGGCCTTCTGCCGGGGGGCGGACATTCTGGTGCACGACGCCCAGTACACCGAGGAGGACATGAAGAAGACCCGGGGCTGGGGGCATTCCACCTTCGGCGAAGCCGTAAAACTGGCCGAGGAGGCCGGGGTCAAGCGGCTGGGGTTCTTCCACCACGATCCGGAGCGGACCGACGATCAGCTGGATGAGATCATAAAACAGATGCAGGGGACCACCCAGGTCAAATTGTTCGGGACCCGGGAGGGTGAGGTGCTGGAACTTTAGACCTAACCCCCGCCCCTTCCCCAAGGGGGAAGGGGTCCAGTATAAAAAAAAGAAAATCAAATGGTATAAAATATGGTCGATCTGACCATCAAAATAGCCGGGGCGGCCGGGCAGGGGATGCAGACCATCTCCACCATCCTGGCCAGATCACTCACCCGGCAGGGCTATTACGTCTACTGCTACCAGGATCTGATGTCCCGGATCCGGGGCGGGCATAATTACGCCACCATCCGCATCTCCGACCACCCGGTGGGCGGACTGTCCGAGGAGAGCAACATCCTGATAGCCCTGAATGCGGAATCCGTCAAACTTCACTCCGGGGAGATGATCCCCAACGGGGTCATTGTATACGACGACAAATTGCAACCCTTCGACAAAGCTCAGGGCAAGAATGAAGATCTTGAAATTCAAAATGATGAATTGAATCTATTTCCGGTGCCGATGGAAAAACTGGCGGTGGAGGCCGGACAGAACAAGATTCTGGTCAATTCGGTGGCCTGCGGGGTGTGCTTCAACCTGATGGAATACGATTTCGATGTCCTGGCCGATACCTTGGGGGATATATTTGCCGCCAAGGGCGACGCCATGGTGGAGGCCAACATCCGGGCGGCCCGGGCGGGCTACGAATATGCCCGGAAAAATTTCCCGGAAGGAACCTGCCCCTATTGTCAGTTAAAACTTGAAAGGGAAAAGTCGAAAGCCCGGTTGCTGATGAACGGCAGCCAAGCCGCCGGACTGGGGGCCATCCTGTCCGGGCTTAAATTCATGTCGGCCTATCCCATGTCTCCATCCACCGGAATCATGGAATATATCGCTTCCCAGCAGGTGGAATTGGGGATCATCATGGAACAGGCCGAGGACGAAATCGCGGCCATCAATATGGCGCTGGGGGCCTCTTTCGCCGGGGTGCGCAGCATGACCGCCACCTCGGGCGGCGGCTTCGCCCTGATGACCGAGGGGCTGTCGCTGGCCGGGATGACCGAGACCCCGCTGGTCATCTTCTTGGCCCAGCGGCCCGGCCCGGCCACCGGGCTTCCCACCCGCACCGAGCAGGGCGACCTGATGTTCGCCCTGTACGGCGGGCACGGCGAATTCCCCCGGGCCATCCTGGCTCCCGGCGATGCCGAGGAGACCGTACATTGCATGAACCGGGCCTTCAACCTGGCGGACCGCTACCAGATCCCGGTGATAATCCTGGGCGACCAGAACCTGAACGATTCTTTCTGGACGGTGGATGCTATCGATCCCGGGCGCTTCTCCATAGACCGTGGGAAGCTACTCGATAAATGGGATGAAACCCAGGAGGAATACAAGAGGTATCACCTGACACCCGACGGCATCTCGCCCCGGCTGATCCCCGGCAGCCCCGGAGCGGTGGGCTACTGGGACAGCGACGAACACACCGAGGAGGGGCACATCGCCGAGAGCGCCTCGGTCAGGCGGCAGATGACGGCCAAGAGGATGAAGAAAATCCAGTCCCTGCAGGCGGAAGCCCTGGCCCCCGTAATGTGCGGCACCGGCGACCAGGTGCTGCTGATCGGTTTCGGCACCACCAAGTGGCCGGTCATGAAGGCCGTGGAGGCTTTGGCCAGAAAGGGCGAAAAGATATCCGGCCTGCATATAAAACAGCCGTACCCTCTGTCATCGGAGATCAGAACGATATCGGAAGGTTTTTCCAAGATAATCGTGGTGGAGCAGAACGCCACCGGGCAGCTGGAAAAACTGCTGTTGACAGAATCGGGCATCAAAGCCTCCGGGTCCATCAGAAAATTCGACGGCCGGCCGATCACGGCCAAATATATAGTTGATAGTTACGAAACCGTAAGACAAACTCTATAAGGAAGCCAGGAATGCAGGAAAATCGAATACATGGGGAAATTGGTTTTGGATGTGGAAAGGGACCAAGCAAAATAATTCCTGTCTTCATGGTTTCATTATAAGGGATTCTATAAGGAAGCCAGGAATACAGGAGAATCGGATACGCGGTTTTAGGGAGTTGGAATGTGAAAAAAGTCTCGCTTATCCCTAATAATTCCTGCCTTCATGGTTTCATTATAAGGGATTCTATAAGGAAGCCAGGAATACAGGAAAATGGATGCACGGGTAAAGTGGTTTTCGCTTTGAAAAGGGTGATCTCAAAATAATTCCTGCCTTCATGGTTTCATTATAAGGGATTCTATAAGGAAGCCAGGAATACAGGAAAATGGATACACGGGTAAATTGGTTTTCGATTTGAAATGGGTGATATCAAAGTAATTCCTGCCTTCAGGGATTCCTAACAAAAGGGATATATGAGGGACGTTAATATATACAAAAGCGGAGACGGGCGGCCCATAACGGCAAAATATATTGCGGATAGTTATAAATCGTTATGAAAAAAATACTGGCCATATCGATATTCCTGCTGTCAGTCTTGCCGGGTGGGGAGTGTCTGGCCCAGGATTCCCTCAACCTGAGGACCGTGGGGGTCTGGCCCTACGGGCTTACCAATGCCGTAAATAAATACATCAGCGGCGGTCATGATTACATCCTGATGGGCAGCGGCCGGCGCATCAGTTTGCTGAACGTGGACGACCCCGCCCATCCCTGCATCACCGGCGAGACCGGCGTTGCCGACGATATCAACAAGATATGGGCCGATGGCAATTACGCCTATACGGCCCACGGCCACTCCGGGGTCAGCATCATTGACCTTACCGATCCCCACCACATCCGGGGATCCTATAAAACAGAGGGGCCGGCCAAGGACATCGAGGTCAGATGGCCCTATGCCTACGTGGCGGTGGACAGCCAAGGCCTGACGGTGCTGAACATATCCGATCCGGCCGATCCCTTTCTGGTTTCGAGATTGAATTTTTCCGGGGAGACCATCGGCATCGGGCTGGGCGGGAATTACGCCTTTCTGGCCTCGGGCGGCAACGGGGTCAGGGTGCTGAATATCGGCAATCCGAATGTCCCAACGCTTATCGCCAGCTGCAACAGCCTGGGTTATGTTTACGATGTCTCCGTTTCCGGCAGCTATGCCTACGTGGCGGCCGGAGATTCCGGCCTGAGGGTCATGGATATCTCCAATATCTCCGCCCCGGTGCCGTCATCGAAGTTCAAATTCCAGAACAAGGCCAGAGCGGCGGTGAGGTCCGGGGACAATGTCTTTGTGGCCGGGGATTTTGCCGGGCTGAGGATCATCAATGCGGCCACTCCCGGTAAGATCGGGGAGGTGGGATATTTTAAAACCGCCTATAATGTGGTGGACCTGTGTATGATAGGCGACCATGCCTTCCTGGCCGACAGAGCCGGCGGACTGCGGGTTATAGACGTCTCACAGATAAAGAATCCGGTCCTGGCCGGCCAGTTCGACACCCCGGGATATGCCAAGAACCTGCTGATAAAAAACGGCTATGCCTACATCAGCGACGGAGATTCCGGCCTGTGCATCGCTGACATCAGCGATCCGGTGGCGCCGGTTGCCGTGGGGCGGTATCATTCGCCAGGCTTTGTCTCGGCGGCCGATATCCCCGGCAGACATGCCTACCTGGCGGCCGGCGGTGCCGGGCTGAGAATTGTTGATATCCTGGACCCGGCCAATCCGGTGGAGACAGGTTTCTGGGACAGCCCCGGCCAGGCCAACGATGTGTTGCTCCAGACCATGGATGATGAAAGGAGGTATGCCCTCCTGGCCGACGGGGATTCCGGCATATCCCTGGTATATGTACATGATCCTTACAATCCGGTGGATACCGCCAGGCTCGATTCGGTCGGCCATGCCTGCGGCTTGACAACCGTTAGTATCTTGGGTGGCAGCAGTATCCTTGGGGCGATGGGAACCCATGATTTCACCGGTATAGATATCTGGCAGATCTATCCCGACAGCTTGGATTCAAGCAAGGTAACCTATGCCCTAAATGCCGGCAGCGGTCCGGCTGCCGATTACAACTACTCAGTCAGCTTCAATGATAACAAGCTCTGCATATCCAATGGCAATCAGGGGCTCAGTATTAGAAATCTCATCATTGAAAACCTCAATGGTGTGTGGATATACTGGTTTTCCCCCGGGGGAACTTATTATACCTCAACCAAGACCAAGGATGCGGCGATTTCCGGCAACTACGCCTATGTCACCGACAAATATTCGGGTCTGCAGGTGGCCGACTTTACTGACCAGGGAAATCGGGGAGGGATCGGGTTTTATGCCGTGCCCGATTCCATGGAAACGGCGCTTCTCTACGGCAATTATGCCTATCTGCTGTGCGGCCAGGCCGGCATCAGGATCGTGGACGTCACCCAAAAATCCATCATCACCGAAGCCGGGGCCTACGACATCCCCCTGGCTGTCTACGGTCTGCAGGCGAGGGACAGCCTGGCCTACGCGGCGGACGTGAATTCGGGGATAAGGGTGCTGGATATATCCGATGCGGCCCATCCCCGGGAGATAGGCTACTGCCGGACAGCGGGCACCCCTTTCGGGCTGGACATCGCGGACAGCATCATCGGGGTGGCCGACGGGGAGTTCGGGCTGGCATTGATAAACGCCAAAGACCCGGTCAGTCCGGTGGTGGTCGGCAGCTGGAACAGCCCCGGGTTTGCCTACAAGGTAAAGATGGACGGAAATTCCGCATACCTGGCCGACGAGTCCGCCGGATTGCGGATAATAGATATCAGCGACAAAGCGATGCCGGTTGAAACAGGCTTCTATAACACTTTGGGCAATGCCTACGGGCTGGATATCAAAGGCGGCCACGCTTACGTCGCAGACGGGTCCAATGGATTGCAGGTGATCGACATTACGAATAAAGCCGATCCTACGCTGACCGCCAGCTTGAGCCTGCCGGGGACGGCCTACGATGTGGCCATCTCGGGGAATTATGCCTACCTGGCTGCCGGATATTACGGCCTGAGGATCGTCAATATCGCCGATCCCAACCATCCCGCCGAGACCGGATATTGCAACACCGCCGGCTATGCCCGGGGACTGGCAGTCAACGGCAGCACGGCCTATGTGGCCGACGGCCACAACGGACTGGCATCGATTGACGTGTCTGATCCCACCGCCCCCCGGCAGACCGGGCGGTATTACAGCGGGAGCAGTGTCTGGGCGGCGGCCGTTTCCGGAGAGAACATACTTCTTTCGGACGGCAACTATATATTAAGGGTCTTGGAGACCTGGCAATCACCGCTGCCACCGGAAAAAAGATACGAATCTCTGGTATCCCAGAATTATCCCAATCCTTTTAAGGCCGGGACTCGTATCAATTATTCCGTTTCGATTTTCGGCCGGGTCTCAATTTCGATCTACAACGCATACGGACAGAAAGTGATCGAGCTGGTGAACCAGGAGAAAAACGGCGGGCAGTATTCGGCTTATTGGGATGGCCGGGACCAGCAGGGCCGTCCCGTCCCCTGCGGCGTTTATTTCTACCGGGTCAGCACTCCCGATCTTACCCGGACCAAGAAGATGATGATAATCAGGTGATATATGCTTGACCCCGAAATCTATAACAGCCAAGATGAGATAGCCTGGTGCCCCGGCTGTTTCAACCACTCCATCCTGAAGGCTCTCAAGCAGGCCCTATCCGACCTGGAAATACCGCCCCATCGGGCGGTCTTCAGCTCCGGGATCGGCCAGGCGGCCAAGCTGCCGCATTATATCAAATGCAACCTTTTCAACGGGCTGCACGGCCGGGCCCTGCCGGTGGCCACCGGGATCAAGCTGGCCAATCACCATCTCCAGGTCATTGCCGAGGGTGGCGACGGAGACGGCTATGCCGAGGGGGGCAATCATTTCATCCACGCCATGCGGCGGAACATCGGCCTTACCTATCTGGTGCACAACAATCAGGTCTACGGGCTGACCAAGGGCCAGACCTCGCCCACTTCCGAGTCTGGCTTCATCAGCATCACCACCCCGCTGGGCAATTTCAGTTTCCCGGAACAGCCCCTGACCATGGCCATTGCCGCCGAATGCTCCTTGGTGGCCCGTGGTTTTGCCGGGGATTCCGATCATCTGGCCGGGCTGATAGTAGAGGGGCTCAGGAACCCGGGCTTTTCGTTCATCGACATCCTCCAGCCCTGCATCACCTTTAACAAGGTCAATACTTTCAAGTGGTACCAGGAAAGGGTTTATAAACTGCCGCCGGAGTACGACCCCTACGACAAGACAGCGGCCTTTGCCATGGCCCAGGAGTGGGGGGACAAAATACCGACCGGCATCATCTACAGAAACAACCGGGTCCCCTTGGAAAAACAGCTGCCCCAGATTTCCCGGACATCCCTACTGAATCTGGAGATCGAGCAGGAAAAAAGAATTTCACTGATAAATGATTTTAAATGACCGGAGGGAGTAATTTGGAAAGAGTATCTTTTGTAAAACACAAAAACAGGGACATCCTGGTGGTGGATATCTCCGGCATCAGAAATGTGGAAGAGAGCATTGCCACCCTGCAGAACGCCACCCGGCTGGTGAAGACCCAGGCACCGGGATCGCTTCTGATGCTGACCAACGTCAGCGGCACCCATTACGACAAGGCCGGGGCCGATGCCATCAAAACCTATTCCCGGGAGAACACTCCTTTCGTCAAGGCCAGTGCGGTGGTGGGAGTGTCCGGCATCAAGCGTTTGGTGCTGAACACCATAGTCAAGATCACCGGGCGGAGGATCATGCCCTTCGACGACGCGGAGGCGGCCAAGGATTGGCTGGCCGGGCAGCAGTAATAATCAACCAGGAGGCGATAGATGGATAGGGTGAAATATCTTAACCATAAAGGCCGGGAGATCCTGGTACAGGACCTGACCGACTCCAAGAACATCGATGAGAACATTGCCGTCTTCGACCGGACCCAGGGCATCATCGCCGGCCGCCCGGAGAAATCGGTGTTGCTGCTGACCGTCCTGGTAAACACCCATTATTCGCCCCAGGCGGTGGACCGACTGAAGAGATTCTCGGTGGAGGTGACCCCCCATATCAAGGCCAGCGCGGCGGTGGGGATCACCGGCATCAAGAAGGTGGTCTACCAGACGCTGTCAGCGCTTATCGGGCGCAAGATCCACCTTTTTGACAGCATTGACCGGGCCCTGGATTGGCTGGCGGAACAGGAATAATAAACCATAAGGCGAGGAATATCCATGGCAAGCCAGTTTAAAAATATCGACCCCGAGCAGATCGGCGATAATGCTTTCAAGCTCATCAACAAGGATTGGATGCTGATAACTGCCGGCAAAGCGGGTTCCTTCAATACCATGACCGCCAGCTGGGGCGGACTGGGGATACTGTGGCACAAGCCGGTGGCTTTCTGCTTTGTCCGCCCCAACCGCCATACCTACGGGTTCATGGAGCGGGAGCAGTATTACAGCCTTTCGGTTTACCCGGAGAAATACCGGAAGGTGCTGGAGCTCTGTGGCACCAAGTCCGGACGGAACATCGACAAGGTCAAGGAGACCGGGCTGACCCCGCTTTCGGGGGTAACCGGGGCGGTATATTATGAACAGGCCCGTCTGGTGCTGGAATGCCGCAAGATATATTATCACGATATCGATCCCCAGAAATTTCTGGACCCCGAGATCCACAAGAACTACCCCATCAAGGATTATCACCGGATGTATGTGGGAGAGGTGCTTAACTGTCTGGTAAAATAAAATGACCATAAAAATAAATTTAAGGAGGCAAAAAATGAAAAAACTTATTTTGATTTCGTTAAGCCTTTTATCGGCTTCGTTCTGCTGGGCCCAAAGCAAACCGCACGGGATACTGAACCTGAACACGGTAAACGTCAAGGTAGACGGGCAGGTGGGGCCGGAGGAATACCCCACCAATTTCGTGGATTCCCAGACCGGCATCGGCGTCAGCTGGGTGAGCGACGGCAGGCTGCTGTATGTCGCCCTGCAGAGCCCGGCCCGGGGATGGGTGGCCATCGCTTTCGGCAACAGCAAGATCAGGGGGACCTCCATGGTCATCGGATACCACAAACCAGGCGGCGGAAGGGTGGACGAACATGTAGGCAGCTGGGTCTCCACCCACAAGCCCATAGACAAGCCCTCCCTGGTGAACTTTGCCACCGGATCCAATCCCACGGGCACCGTCATAGAATTCGCCATGCCCCTGACCCTTTCCAACGGGCAGGTGATCGTGCCGGGCCAGCCCATGTCTTACGTTCTGGCCCACCACGCCAAAAAGACCTCCTTCAAGGGCCGCCCGTCCAAGAAGAGCGCCGGCACCCTGCTGCTGGGAAAACCGGAGAGGGCCGACGAGATGCCGGTGCAGACCAGCCCGTCGGCCGATACCATCAAAAAATCCGATGAAAAATAATCTCCCAGGGAGGATCGAAATGAAGACAGTGTTACCGATATTCTGTCTGCTGCTGCCGATAGCGGCCTGGGGCGGAGAGACCATATGCCTGCCTCAATATGATCGATGCGCCAGCACGGTGGACGGCAAGATAGATAAGGACGAGTACCGGCATTCTTTTACCGATCCCGTTACCGGCATCATGGTTTTCTGGCAGGCCGACAGCTTCAACCTCCAGGCGGCCCTGAAAAGTCCGGGATCGGGCTGGCTGGCCATCGGACTGGGGTCGGGCAAGATGAACGGGGCCGACATGATAATAGGCTTTAAGGATGGCGCCGGGCAGTGGGTGGCGGAGGAGCATCTGGGAAAGGCTTTCTTTCGCCATGCCCCGGTTGAAAAGCCCAAATTGGCGGCCGGAAAAGCGGCAGCGGCGGAGGGCCGGACAATATTGGAATTTATCCTCCCCCTGAAGCTTTCCAACGGCAAGGAGATCAAGCCGGGACAAAACTTCCCGTTCCTGCTGGCCTATCATAAGGACAAAGTAAAAATTTCCAAGCATACCAAGAAGTCGGCAAATATGCTGATGCTGGCCAGGGAAGCCGAGAAAACCGGCAAGTGAGGAGTTGTTATGGCCAACAAAGTCAAAGGGGCCAACCGGGTCCACCAGATCATGCTGTATGCCCTGTCCACCTGCGTTTGGTGCCGGAAGACGAAAAAACTGCTGGACACCCTTGATGTCGAATATGAATACATCTTCGTCGACCTGCTGGATGGGGTGGAAGAGGAGCGGGCGATGGACCAGTTGGAGCGGTACAACCCCGGCCGGACCTTCCCCACCATGGTGATAGATGGCAAACGGGTTATAGTGGGCTTCAAGGAGCCGGAGATCAGGAAGGCATTGTCATGAGGAAGATAAAAGAGATCGAGGCCGAGGTCCGGGAGCTGGCCGATAAAGAGGGATATCTGCTGAATTCCGACCGGGAGATCCTTGAGGGTATCATCGAGGGTCTGGCTATCAACGAGGAAAAACTGGGTTACTGGTCTTGCCCCTGCCGTAAGGCTTCGGGAGACAGAATGCAGGATCTGGACATAATCTGCCCCTGCCAGTACCGCGACCCGGACCTGGCGGAATACGGGCGCTGCTATTGCGCGCTGTATGTCACTCAGGGATATGTCGACCAGGGCTCATCCCCTGAACCGATCCCGGAAAGAAGGGAAAAGGAAATCAAGTCCGGATCCAAGGATTCGGAGGCTCATAATGAGATCCCCGAAGATCAAGGGGAAAATAAAATAAAGACCTGGCGATGCCAGGTCTGCGGGTATCTCTGCGCCAGGCCGGAGGTCCCCCCGGTCTGTCCCATCTGCCGGGCCAAGAAGGAGAGGTTTGAGGAATATCGGATTTAGCAAAAGAACGATCTTTCGGCTGGCTTTTGCTTTTGCCGGACTGGTGATATTTGCCGGGTGCCAGCATAATCCAGTGTATCCCGATATCGGCTCGGTATACATCTACAGCGACCCCGATAAGGCCGAGGTGCTGATGGACGGACAAATGCTGCGCCTGATCACGCCGGTAAAGATAGACGGGATACCGGTGGGGCTGCATACCTTTACTCTGAGGCATAACAATTACAAGGTAATGAACTTTACCATGGAGGTAAAACCGGGTCAGACCAGGACGGTCTACAAAAAACTTTCTACTATCTCCCTGCAAAGGAAGGACACATTATCCATATCGGCCGGCGATATGGACCTAACCAGCGAGGGAGTGATATTTTTAACCAATCTCTGGAGCGGCAATATCACCATTGCCCGGATAGCCGACAACGGTCAAATTTCTACGATCGACCAGATTGATGTGGGGGCTCCCCAGCGGCTGATCGCCGCAAACGAATCTGCCAACCGGGTATTTGTCACCAGGCAGAAACCCGACGGCGAGGAGGACCTGGTGGGGCTGGAGATACTGTCCCATAAAATAATCCGTTCAATATACCTTAACAACATTAAACATTACTCCGCTCTGGCCATTTCCCCGGACGGGAATATACTGGCAGCCGCCGACAGTTTAAATAAAAGACTGGTTTTGATAGACAGCCGGCTTTGCACCGTGATAAAAACCATAAGCACCACCGGCTTCCCGACGGATCTGTCTTTTGACAGAAATAATTCTTTGCAGATTTATGTCACTCAAAGCGGGATAAACCGATTTGATCTGGTGAACCTGGAGACCGGAGAGGTGGCAAACAGTGTTGCTACCGGCAATTCCCCCGGAGGGATCTTCTGGAATAATCACTGTACCCAGGTGGGTTTCTGCAACCGTACGGACATTACCTATACGGTCGTCAACATCGGCAATTGGACCACCGCCACTTCCGGTCAGGATGTTGTCGGAAAGATTATTGTCGGGGCCTGCTGGAGCAGCAGCGATGTATACGTACTGTGGGCCATGGATCATAATGTGGGGATAATGTATATTCCCAACTGGCAGCAGACATCAAAGATCTACAATTATGTGCCGGTGGGGGGTGGTCAACTGGTTGAAATATCATTGACCGGCGATCAAAGATACCTGCTGATGCTGAATGATGCACAGCTGGTCACGGTGGAATTGGGCCTGTGAGCCATACCCGGATCATCACATACTAAGCAGATGCATCACCGGGTTTAAAACGCTGGAATATTAGGCTGTTTTGTGATATATTCTACAAAGTTAAGCATAGGATATGATAATTTTTGTCGGCCGTCCCCGTTACTTAAAACCAAAATATCAGAAAAAATGACCCTACAGATAAAAGTTTATAAAAGCAACCTCCGGACCCAATGGGAGGAATTCGTGGCGACTGCCAATAACGGCACGGTATTTCACCGGCAGCAGTTTTTGGATTATCATCCCCAGGGCCGGTTTGACAACCATCACCTGATGCTGTACGACGGTGCGCGGCTGGCTGCCGTGATGCCGGCCCTGATAAAGGACGAGCAGGGCAGCAAAACGGTGATATCCTACGGCGGGGCCTCCTATGGCGGCCTGGTGGTCGCCGCAGGATCGGGAATCGCCGAGATAAACCGGATGGCCGAAGCGGCCACCGAATATTGGTCCCGCCAGGGGGCCAAGCGGATATTGATCACCCAGCCTCCGCTGATCTATATGCAGCAACCCAATCAATACATCGATTTCAGCCTGTCTAAATTGGGCTATTCTTATCTGAAGAGGGAGATAACCGCCGTCATCCTCCTGGAATTCCCCGGGGAGGAGGCCATCGCAAGTAGCTTCAAACCGGAGACCAGGACCGCCCTCAGAAAATCATACAGATCAGGCGTCACGGTCAGGGTCAGAGAAGATATCGATGAGTTCTATCATATATTGGAGAAGAACCTGAGTGCCCGGCATAACGTCAAACCCACCCATACTCTGGCAGAGTTGAAGAGGTTGAAAAAACTGCTGCCGAAGAACATGCTTCAATTTACCTCCTACCTGGGGAAGACCCCGGTGGCCGGAATGACGGTCTTCATCTGCAATCCCAGGGTCCTTTTGGCCTTCTACATCAGCCACGACCAGGATTACCAGGAGCATCGCCCGGTGAACTCGGTCTATCACCAGGTGATAAAATGGGGCTGGGAGAGCGGGTTCAAATACCTGGACCTGGGCACCTTCACCCTGAACATGCAGCCCAACTGGGGCCTGGGACGGTTCAAGGAGGGTTTCGGGGCCCGGGGGTATTTGCGGGAAACATTTGAATTAAGATTTTAAAGATCCAGCATGCGGATACTTCATATCGCGCCATACAACACCGCCGGGGTTCCCATAACCTTCGTCAAGGCCGAAAAAGAGCTGGGACACTACAGCCGCCTGCTTACCCTGCACCACGACGGCCGGGGATACCAAGAGGATATCTGCCTGAAGCTGCCCCTTTGGCAGCCGGAAATTGTTGCCAAATTGAAAAAAATATGTTATCCTAAACCCAGGCTTTTGCAGGATACCGGCCTGGCCCAGCCCCGCCAGATCCCGCCAGTCTGGAAGCCGGCCAATCAATTGGCCGGCCTTCTATTAAATGTCCGGGACCGGATGACCCGGCCGTTGATAAAGGGATATATAAAAAAATACCGGCTGGATTCGTTCGATGCCTACCAGCTGGACGGCGGCCACGGGTTTTTAAAGAACGATGATTTCATTTCCAAATGGCATCAGGACGGCAAAAAAGTGATCTGTTGTTATCTGGGCAGCGATCTCCGGCGAAGAGGCGTCATGCCGGGCATGGATAAGATATCCGATCTGACCCTGACCCTGGAGTGGGACCATTTGAAACTATATCCCGGCATCAAGCACCTATATTTTCCGTTTGATATTTCCGGCTTCAAGGTCGCAGATTCATCGCTCGGGAAAAAGGTCAGGATCGGTCATTCCCCCACCAACCGGGCGGCCAAGGGCTCGGACCGGATCATTGACGCCGTGAATAAATTGTCGCAAAGATATCCGGTGGAGCTGGTGCTGATCGAGAACCGGCCGCATCTCCGGGCCCTGGAGCTGAAGGCCACCTGCGATATCGGTATAGACCAGCTGGGCGATCTGGGGTACGGCATCAGCGCCCTGGAGTGGTTGGCCATGGGGATCCCGGCGGCCAGCAGCATCGCTTCAGAGATGGAGGCGGCCGGAATCAGCCATCCCATTGTTTCGATAAACGAACAGAATATCGAGCAAAAACTGGAGCCGCTGATCAATAGCCGGGAGCAGCGTATAAAACTGGGCCGGGCGGGCCGCCAATGGCTGGAACAGAATCACGATGCGCAAAAGATAGTCAAACAGATCCACCAATCAGCAGGTTTGAATTGAAAAAAACAGCAGTTATCCTCTGGTTATTATTGGTCAATGCTTGCCTCTACGGGCAAACCAACATCACTCTGATAGACGCCAAAGGCGGCACCACGGTGGTCGGTGCTCTATCATTCGATCATGAAGAATATCTGTCCCTGGCTGACCTGATGGGCCCCTGGTCCGGTCAGGCTGCCTGGTCGGATATCGAGGGCCGGGTCGAGGTTAAACTGCCGGGCCATACCTTAAGGCTTTCGGCGGAGAACACCTTCTTTTTGATGGACGGCAAATCTTACAATCTCTACCACCCGGTAAGGCTGTATGACTCCGGGCTGTGGGTGCCCCTGGAGATGTTCACCCGCTTTCTGATCCCCATCTGGGGCAAGGGGGTGGGCTGGGATCCCCAGGGCCGCAAATTAAGTCTGGGAATGCTGGATCCCCGCGAGGTCAGCATCCCGCAGGCCAGGCCGCGGCTGCCCCAGAAGGCCAGGGTGATCGAGAAAGTGGTGATCGATGCCGGACACGGCGGAAAGGACCCGGGGGCGGTGGGCCCCAGCCGCCTGCTGGAGAAGGATGTCAACCTGGATATCGCCTTCCGGCTGAAGACCATCCTGGAGGACAAGTACGGGGTCAAGGTGGTGATGACCCGGGATGAAGATGTCTTCATCCCTTTGGGCGACCGCACCGCCATTGCCAACCGGGAGGCGGCCGACATCTTCATCAGCATCCACTGCAATGCCGCTCCCAAGAAGAAACGCAACCGGAGCACCACCCGGGGGGTGGAGACCTATTTCCTGTCGCTGGCCAAGACCGACGACGCCCGGGCCACCGCCGCCATGGAAAACTCCGCCATCCAGTTCGAACAGCCGGACAAGAAGAACGCCAATTTCGACGACATTCAGCTGATACTGTGGGACGTGATGCAGAACGAATTCCTGAAAGAATCCAGCGACCTGGCGGAGTGGATCCAGGAGGCGCTGTCGGCCGGACTGGCGGTCCCCAACCGGGGGGTCAACCAGGCCGGATTCTATGTGCTCAACGGAGCCTATATGCCGTCGGTGCTGGTGGAGACATCCTTCATCTCGCATCCCGAGGAGGAGAGGCTGCTGAAGAAGACCACTTTCAGGCAGAGCGTGGCCGAAGGGATCGCCCAGGGCCTGAGAGAATTCGCCAAACGGTATAAATGCAAGTTCGGCAGGATAGAGCCGCGAGAGCAATAGGTTTTCCCGCGAAAAAACGCGAAATTTTGATAATATTATATGTTGGGCAATAATGAATGAAGAAAAGATTGAAAAAATAATTTACGAACTTGAAAGTAAATTGTTGCTGCCCGAAGTTCGCAATTCATCAGAGGAAGTTTCCCGTCTGCTAAGTAAAGAGTTTATTGAATATTGCAGCTCCGGGGCCATATATAAATATAAAGCCAACGATTGTTTTCCCTGCCAGGGCATCGATTTCAGGATATATGATTTTGCCGTTAAAATATTGACAGAAGATTTTGTGCTAGCCACTTTTAAACTAATAAAACATTCCGAGCTGGATGAAAGCAAAAAATACTCCCTGCGCAGTTCCATCTGGCAGTTGGTTGACGGGCAATGGAAAATGATATTCCATCAGGGGACCCTTACAAAAATGTTTTGAAAAAATCAATAACACCAACGATCTCCATTTAATATCCCAACCAACGCCCATTGGCATATTCTACTCTGTTTTCGGCGGACTGACTACTTTCAAAACATGATATTCGATAAAATAACAAACCGAGACCTCGACAGTCTCGGCCCGTTGCAGCCCGAGGGCTGGGGCGATATCGTCCCGAGCTTCAAATTCTATCTGGAATTGCCGTTCTGTTTCCCGGTAAAAACTATCGTCAACGAAAAGATAGCCGGCATCGGGGCGGCCATCATCCTGGAGGGCACGGCCTGGCTGGCCCACATCATCGTCGGCCCCGAAAACCGGAAACAGGGGATTGGCAGCGAAATAACCGGCCATTTGCTGGAGCTTACCCGGGAACAGGGATGCAAAACCGTTTCCCTTATTGCCACCGCAATGGGCCGCCCGGTCTACCAAAAGATTGGATTTGCCGACCAGGAAGAGTATGTCTTTTATCAAAGGGAAACTCCTTTGGCGGACCGGAGGGTCCCGGACAGCATTTCCGGTTTCCGGGAGGAGAACCGGGCCGGTATTTTGGAGCTGGACCGGGCCCTGTCGGGCGAAGGGCGAAGCCGGCTGCTGGAGAAACATTTGCGGAATTCATATCTCCATCTATCCAGCGGACGGATGGACGGCTATTACCTCCCCGGCCTGGGCGAGGGCCTGATCATGGCGGAGAACCAACGGGCTGGCATTGAACTGCTAAAGCTGAAATTATCACTCTCCGTCAAGAATGTGCTGCCCGCCGGCAACCGGCCGGGGGTGGCCTTTATGCAGGAAATCGGTTTTAGGGAGACCAAGCGGGCCACCAGGATGGTTTGGGGCCAAAGGTTTCCCTGGCAGCCGGACAATATGTTCGGCAGGATCGCGGGGAACCTGGGATGACCGTTAATACCCGATCATATATATAAGAAAATATAATGTCCCATCATTCACCCATAGGTATCTTCGACTCCGGGTTCGGCGGGCTGACCATCTTCCGCAAGATCCGGGAGCTGATGCCGCAGTACGATTACATCTATCTGGGCGACAACGCCCGGACACCATACGGCAATCGCTCATTCGAGACGGTGCTAAAATTCACCGCCGAGGGGGTGCAGTATCTGTTCTCCCAGGGATGCCCGCTGATCATCATCGCCTGCAATACCGCCAGCGCCAAGGCCCTGCGCAGCATCCAGCAGCAGTATCTGCCCAAGACCTACCCCGAACGGAGGGTGCTGGGGGTGATCCGGCCCACGGTGGAGTCCATTCAAAGTAAAACCCTGACCGACAGCGTAGCCCTGTGGGGAACGGCCGGAACGGTCAACTCCGGGAGCTTCGTGATGGAGATGGCCAATCACGCTCCCTCGGTGAAGCTGGTCCAGCAGGCCTGCCCCCTGCTGGTGCCTTTGGTGGAGGCCGGAGAACTTGAGGGAGAGGGGCTGGACTTTTTCATAAAAAAATACTGGAAGCAAACCGAGATCCAAAATTGCAAAATTGATACACTGTTATTGGCCTGCACCCATTATCCGCTGCTCAAAAAGCAGATCGCAAAGATCATACCTCGGAACATCAATATCCTTTCTCAGGATGAGCTGGTGGCGCCCAGCCTGGCCGAGTATTTTAAGCGCCATCCGGAGATGGAGCTGCTGGTGACCACCGGGGGCGGTTGCCGGTACCTGACCACCGACCAGTGCGGCCATTTTGACAACCTGGCCAAAATCTTCATGGGACAGGAGATCTCTTCCGAGAAGATAGAACTCAAAGAAGTAAAATTGCTGGATAACCCCCGGCATATGCCGCTGAACGCCGAAAATGAAGGTGCTCCGGGATGAATATTTTCCAAAGAGATAAAAACCAGAAAACGGCCGCCGTCATGGAAAAGCCCGGCCATACCTATGAAAACCGGCTTTCGGAGAACGATCTTAATAACTATCTCACCAAGATCGGCCAGTTCACCGATCTGCTTCCGGCCATCATGGAGGGCATCAAGCAGCTTTCGGCGGCCGACAATGTCCATCTGACCGTCATTCAGGAATTCCAGGATAAACTTACCGAGATATTCCGGGGACAGGAGGAGATCGCCGGATATTCCGCCATGGTGCTGGATACCAGCCTGGATTACAACCAGGTGATCCTGGAGACCGAGGCGGTCCTCAAATCGCTGATAACATCCTTCGACCAATCGCTGGAACTTAACCGCCAACTGACCATCGGCTTGGAGAGCCTGTCGGAGATATCCAAACAACTGCAGGACCTGGTGGCGGTGATGACCGAGATGTCCCTGGCCATCAGCCAGGTCTCCCGCAACGCCGAGATAAAGGCCTTTCATGCCGGCACTGTGGGCCGGGGCTTCGGGGTGATCGCCGAGAACATGAACCTGCTGTCCCAGGAGCTGAGGAAAACCGCGGGGAAAGCCCCCGAGCTGGACTCATCCCTGAAGGAAAAGATCACCCGGGCCGTCCAGGGTTTAAGCCGGGCCAAGGACCTGGCGGCCAGCCTTAAGGAGAGCTCGACAGCCATGGAGGCCGAACTGTCGGATATCTACCAGGCCAACCAGCTGATAGTGCAGGGATTTCAGGAGATGCGCCGGCATTCAGACAGCCAGCAGGAGATAAAGGACCGGTTGCTGTCCGGCATTGCCGATATCAGCCAGATCACTGCAAATTTGGGCATAAGCCAGGAGGTGGTGGCCTCGGTGCTGACCACCGAGATGGCCAGCGTGGGGCAGATAGAGTTTGTCCGCGAGCAGCTGGAGACGGCCCGGGCGGTATGGCAGAAACGGCCCGCCCCTTCCATCCTGCGGGAGATAGCCATAAAATTGAAACATCTCCAATCGGCCTTGGGGTCTTCCGTCAGCCACTGGCACGGCCTGCAGGAATCGGTCATCGGGCTTAAAAGCACCGCCCTGCAGGAGGAGAAGATCTCCACCCAGGTATGGGCCGAAATGGAACGGCTGTTCGGGGACATCGACGGATTGGGCAACGGGGTGCAGCAAGTAGTGCTGATGCTGGAGTCGGTGACCAGCCGGGCCGATGGCCTTCAGAAAAACCTGAAAATCTCCACCGAGAACCTGGGATTGCTCCGCAGCCTGCTGGATGAATTCAGGGCCACCAGCGCCGGCATCTCCCGGGACCTGGCCGAGCTTCAGGAGACCGGCCAGGGGATCCGTTCTTTTGCGGAGCAGGTCAAGCTGCTGGCCTTCTACTCGGCGGTAGAGGTGGCCGATATGGGGCAATGGACCAAGGAGCTGGAGCCGATAGTCTCCCAGACCAGAGGCCTGGCCCTGCAGGCCGAAAGCGATTCGGCCAAGATGACGCCGATGCTGGCGGAACTCCAGAAGCAGTTCCTGAACACCGTGTTGCTGCTGGACCGGAATATAGAAATGGTCGGCCTCAATTTGACCGATATCTCGCAGGCCGATATCTCCCTGAACAAAGTGCTGGAGGAGACCGGAAGACTGTCCGCCATCGGGAGCAGCGCCAAGATCGGGATAGACGCCCAGGCGGCCGACCGCAACGGCCTGGTGGAGGTATATTCCCACTACGCCAACTCATTCCGGGCGGTCAGCAGCAACCTGGAGATGGTCCAGCGGCTGTTCAAACAGGCCCATGAATCGTTGTTGGGCTTCGGGCAGATCGCCGGACAGCTGTTCGGCCAGATAGACGAACGGATCATAAAAGAGGATTTCGGCGGGGTATTGAAATTAACCCTGCCCTCGGAGCCCCTGACCCTGGACCCGGCTATGAGGACCGACGCCACCTCCAATGAAGTGGTGGCCCAGATATACGAGGGCCTGGTGCAGTTCGATGCCGGGGTCAACGTGCTGCCTGCCATCGCCACCCACTGGAGCATATCCGGCGACGGCCAGGAATGGACCTTCAATATCAAGAAAGGGGTCAAATTCCACAACGGCAGGGAACTGACCTCCGATGATGTGAGATACACCCTGGAGAGGCTTTTGAGCCCGGGCCTGAATTCTCCCAACGCCTATTTCGTGGATATGATAGAGGGGGCGGCCGATTTCCGGGCCAGCCGGACCAATTCCGTCAAGGGGATCAGGATCATTGATTCCCACACCCTGATCATCCGGCTGGAATCGGCCTATATGCCCTTTCTGGCAAATCTGGCATCCTCGGTAACGGCCATTGTCCCCAAGGAGGAAGTGTTGAAGGCCGGGGACAATTTAAGCAGTAATCCCATCGGAACCGGTCCCTTTAAGTTTAAGGAATGGATACCCGGCAGTAAAATCGAGCTTGAAAGGTTCAACGACTATTACGAGCAGAAGGTCTCCCTGAGGGGGATCATTTACCATATAAACATTTCCGATGACCAGCGGAGCGAAAAGCTGGAGCGCCGGGAGATAGACCAGCTGGAGGTCAGGGGCAAGGAGAGGGAGGCGATCTGCTCCCTGGGAAGCTGCCTGGTGGAAAAGCTTCCGGCCCTGAACATCCAGTATGTCTGCATAAACGTCAGCATGGCTACACCCTTCGTGGACAAGCGGGTGAGGCAGGCCCTGAACTATGCCATAAATAAGAACAACCTGATCGATGCCAGCAGCCTGCGGGCCGAGGCCACGGTGGCCAGGGGGGTTTTCCCGCCGGGACTGGCGGCCCACAACCCCGATCTGAAGGGATATGACTACAGCCCGGAAAAGACCAAAGCCCTGCTGGCCCAGGCCGGCTACGCCGGCGGCCTGCCGGGCGAATATCTGATGGATATCCGGGACAACCGGGAGCAGATGGAGAGGGCCGAGATAATGATCAACGATTGCCGCAAGGCGGGCATAATGCTGAGGGCCAATCCCCTGCCCTGGAAGGAGCTGTTGGAGAGATCCTACGAAGGGCAGGCGGTCCTGTCGGTCCGGGGCTGGTCCTCCGATAACGGCGATCCCGACAATTTCCTCTATCCGCTGTTCCACTCCAAGAACTGGGGCCGGCCGGGGAATACCTCGTTCTATAGATCTTTGAAAGTAGACGAGATGCTGATCCGGGCCCTGGCGATGAGAAACCCGGTGGAACGCCTGAATTTCTACCGGGAGATAGAGCGGCTGGTGGTGGAGGATGCCCCCTGGGTATTTCTCTACCATTCCATGAAATATACCGCCACCAATCCTTACGTCCACGGCTGCCGGATCCGCCCCATGGGGGCGGCCCGGCTGAAGGACTGCTGGATGGAGACGGAATGAAAATATAGATGGCGATCCCCAGCGACATCACCGTATCCTCCCAGCAGACCCCGGTCCGGCTGGACCGGTATCTTATCTGCCAGGGCCTGAATATCTCCCGCAACCGGATACAGGGCCTGATCCAATCCGGCAACATCACCGTCAACGGCCGCCGGTCGGCCCCCTCCTATCTGGTCCGGCCCGGCGACCAGGTCCACCTCCGGCAGGAGACCGGACCCTTAAAAAGAGACCGGCCCCAGGCAGAGGACCTCCCGCTGGAGGTGGTGTTCGAGGACGGCGACCTGATGGTGGTCAACAAGCCGGCCGGTATGGTGGTCCATCCGGCGGCCGGCAATTACAGCGGGACGCTGGTCAACGCCCTGCTTCATCACTCCGATCAACTTTCGGATGCCGGAGACGGCCAGCGGCCCGGCATACTGCACCGGCTGGACAAGGACACCTCGGGTCTGCTGCTGGTGGCCAAGTCCGACCAGGCCCACGCCGTCCTGGCCCGGCAGATGGGGGCCCGCAAGATCACCCGGCGTTATCAGGCGCTGGCCTGGGGCCTGATGGCGGCGGCGGAGGGAACCATCAATGCCCCCATCGGCCGGTCCGCCTTCGACCGCAAGAAAATGGATGTCTCGGCCATCCGGGGCCGGAATGCAATCACCCATTACCGGGTGCTGGGAGAGTACAGGATAGCCAGCCATCTGGAGCTGAAGTTGGAGACCGGCCGCACCCATCAGATAAGGGTCCATCTCAAACATCTGGGGCATCCCATAGTGGGTGATATTACTTACGGCGGCACCGGAAAACAGGTGATAACAACTTTTGCCCGGCGCGATCCCGGCTCGGCCGAAAGTATTCTGTCATCCATCGGCCGCCAAGCCCTGCATGCCGCGGTCCTGGGGTTCATCCACCCCGTCACCGGAAAATACCTGGAGTTTTCATCTCCGCTTCCGAACGATATCCAGGGGCTGATCAAAACCCTGAAAGCCCTTTAACCCTTGACAAGCAGGATAATAAATTGGTATATTTAAGCTTGTCATATTTTTGGCACAAATAACTGGTAGGAGGAATATCATGAGGTTCATCAAAACGCTGACATTGTCGGCAATAATGTCTGCATTATTAATTGCTACCGGGCAGGCTTATAATCCGCCGGCCTTCGACGGAGGCTGCGGGACCTTCAAGGTCTCATCGGCCCGAACCCTGGGACGGGGAATGCTGGGAGTGGGCTTTTTGGAGTCGGACCTCTCCTCCCGGTCGCTGATAAAGGGCGATCTTCTTTTTCAAGGGGACACCATGACCGGAGGCAAAGGAGACCAGCACTACACGGCCTGGTCCCGGCTTTCAATAACCTATGCTCCGCTGGATTATTTTGAATTCTCCATCGCCCCGCGGATGTACGCGGTATATGACAAGCACTCCAACGTCGAAGGGGTCATCTCCGACCGGATCCGTTATGACGGCATCAACAACGACCTGGCAAAGTTCTGGCTGAGGGATCTGTTGATAAAGGTCAAAGGCAGTTATCCTTCCAAGGTTTATGGCCGGGCCAGATTTTCGTATGCCGTCGGCCTGGAGCCGTTTATTTCCATAGGCTTTCCCGGCACCACCGAATATATATATACCGACAATACCACCTTGGCCGAGCAGCCGGACTCTTTTTTGGCCACCCATGGCTTCGGCAATCTGATCCCCCACAGCACCGATTTGGGAGCCAAGTTTTTGACCACTTTGTCTCTGGGCCCGGCCTCGCTGCACGGCAACATCGGGTATCTAAAAGCCGGCAGTGCCAAGCCAGCTTTTATGGTTGATTATTCCCAGCTGGTTCCTGCCCGGGACACCCTGCCGATGGATTCAACCGCCCGCCGGTGGTATGTGGATTCGGTGCTGATGGTGGATCCGGACAGCTGGACCCATCCCGCCAAGGAAACCACCGTGGTCAGGGAAAATCAGATACTTTGGGGTCTCGGACTGGAGATAGACGCCGGTCCTTATGTTACCTTCGTTCTTGAAGCCGGTGGAGAAAAACTCAGCGGTAAAAAGTCATTCTTCTACAACAGTCCGGCCAGGATCACCCCAGGTATCCGATTCAAGACCCCGGGCGGCTTCACCATCGACGGCGGCTGCGAGTTCAAAATGGGCAGCCACTCCTCGGCTCCGGAGTGGAACGCCCTGTTCGGCTTCTCGGTCTCCTCCCAGACCCTGGCCAAGGCCAAGCCGGTGCCCCAGGGGGTGATCTCGGGCAAGGTGCTGATCGCCAACACCGATTCCCTTCTGATGGCCACCATCACCATGCCGGGCTACCTGGTGGACTCCGCCGGGCAGGCCAAACCGATCCTGCAGAAGATAGACGGCAGCTTCTCCATCACCGTTCCTCCGGGAACCTACCGGATGAGGGTGTCGGCCGGAGACTCCTTCCTGTGGCAGGAGCGCCCGGCAATCGTGGCCGACGGCCAGACCCTGATGCTGGACTTTCCCGTCAAGCGTAAGGAATTCCCCAAGGGGACCATCACCGGAAAAGTGGTGGACAAGAAGACCGGCAACCCCATGGGCGCCACATTATATTTCTACGGCCCGGATAGGAAGGCCATGGACAACCCGGCCACCAGCGATTTGCTGACCGGCATCTACAGCATCCAGCTGCCTCCCAACATCTACAACATCCAGGCCCATGCCGAGGGCTACAACATCGAGACCGCCCCGGCCCCGGTCAACGACAAGCAGACCTTCATCCAGAACTTCGAGATGCGGATGATCCCCAAGAAGGGCGAGAAGGTGGTGCTATCCGGGATCAAGTTCCGTACCGGCAAGGCCGACATCATGGCCAGTTCAATGCTGATTCTTGACGGGGCCGCCAAGCTGCTGAAGGAGAATCCCACCATCAAGGTGGAGATCGGCGGGCATACCGACAGCCGGGGCAGCAGAGTCAGGAACCAGAAGCTTTCCGAGGCCAGGGCTTACTCGGTCCGCAATTACCTGATCAACAAGCATGGCATAGCCGGAGAACGGCTGACCGCGGTGGGCTACGGCGAGGATATGCCGATGGAGACCAACAAGACGGTAAGGGGCCGGGCGGCCAACCGCCGGATAGAGTTCGTGGTGATGAGCCAGCAGTAAACGGCTATCATCATGATCAAGGCGGAGGATGGAGACATCCTTCGCCTTTTTGTTATTTTACATGCCAGCTTTTCAGGTTGACAATAACCCCGCAATTAGGCTATTATTAACCATCTATCAACCCGATGGTAATCAGTCAAATGCATAATATCATCTTATACGAGGATCATCTGTATCCCGAGCTGTATCCCCTGACCTATCTCCGGCCGGTCTGGGACTTGAAGTGCGGGGCTTTTTCGCTGAAACAGCGGATGGAAAAAGGCGTCAAGCCGGCAATCGTTCACCAATGGACCAGCCGGGAAAGGATCGCTTTTTCCGCCAGCCCGGCATTCGGCCAGGGGCCGGTGGTTCTGGTCAACGGGAGGGCCTTCATCTCCCAAAAGGATTTGTCCGCATTGCTGAAAGCCAAAGGGAAGGCGGCGGTCACCGGCGACGGCTTTATCGCCGCGCTGAAGCTGGACGATGCCTCGGGCATCGGGAAAATATTGTCCTCCGACCCGGATGAAAGCCTTTTGCTCAAGCTGGCCGAAGGGGCCAGGAGGATATCATCATCAGCAAAATTGTTCCGCCACCTGTGGGAGGTGGTGGAGCACAACGGACCGGCCATAGAACACGATGCCGGTTATTTCAAGAGCAGTTCCCTCCCAATGTCCAAAGGTTCATACCTGCTGGGGAAACGCAGCGATCTGAAATCATCCGCCAAGGCCGTCATCGAGCCGGGATCGGTCATAGACACCCGGCAGGGTCCGGTGATCATCGAAGCCGGGGCGGTGATCCGGCCCTTCAGCCGGATAGATGGGCCCTGCTACATCGGGCCGGATTGCCTGATAGACGGTGCCAAGCTCCGGCCCGGGGTTTCCGCCGGGCGGGGCTGCAAGCTGGCCGGGGAGATAGAGGCAACGGTGATCTTGGATTTCTCCAACAAACACCACGACGGATTTCTGGGCCACAGCTATCTGGGCAGCTGGGTGAACCTGGGGGCCCAGACCTGCAACTCCGATCTCAAGAACAACTACGGCAATATCATCGTCTGGGCCAACGATAAACATATCGATTCCGGCCGGATCAAGGCGGGCTGTTTCATCGGCGACCACAGCAAGACCGCCATCGGCACCATGATCAACACCGGAACGGTGGTGGGGATCGGCTGCAACATCTTCGGCGGTCCGGTGAAAAAATACCTGCCATCCTTCAGCTGGGGCTGCAGCGACCTGTTCCACGACCACAAGCTGGAGAAGGTCCTGGCCACCTGCCGGATGGTAATGGCCAGGAGAAAAATGGAGATGCCGGAGAGGGATGTCGAGCTGATGAAAAAGATCTTTGAGGCTACGGCCCGGGACCGGGAAAATATATCCGGAGGGAAGCAGCGATGAAGGCGATCATCATGGCCGGGGGCTTCGGCACCCGCTTAAGGCCGCTTACCTGCCAGATCCCCAAGCCGATGGTGCCCATGGTCAACCGGCCGATGATGGAGCATATCATCATGCTTTTGAAGGAGCACCAGATCACCGAGATGGTGGCCCTGCTGTTCCACCAAGCGGAGAGCATCTCCGACTACTTCGGCGACGGCACGGGCTTCGGGGTCAAGATAGAATACATCCGGCCGGACTCCGATTACGGCACCGCCGGGGCGGTGGGCATGGCCCGGGAGCTTTTGAAGGAGCCGTTCATCGTCATCTCCGGCGATCTGCTGACCGACTTCGACCTGGGCGGGATCATTGCCTTTCACAATAAAAAGAAGGCCCTGGCCACCATCACTCTGACCCGGGTGGCCAATCCATTGGAATACGGGATAGTGATCACTGACCAGGATGACCGGATCAGCCGCTTTCTGGAGAAGCCCACCTGGGGACAGGTGTTCTCCGACACCATCAACACCGGGATCTATGTCTTTCAGCCGGAGATCTTCGACCTGATACCTGTTAAAAAAGAATTCGATTTTTCCCAGGACCTTTTTCCTCTGATCCTGTCCCAGAACAAGCCGCTCTATGGCTGCATCACCAACGGATACTGGCGGGACATCGGCAATATCACCGAGTACCGCCAGGCCCATCTGGACGCCCTGAAGGGCGAGGTCCGGGTGGACATCGAGGGCGACCGCTTAAACCTGATCGGCAAGGACATCTGGGTGGGCAAGGGCTCCAGCATCAACGCCAAGAATTCCCGGCTGACCGGGGCGGTGATCATGGGCCGGAACGTCACGGTGGGCCAGGGGACCCACCTGCATGACGTGGTCGTCGGCAATGACTGCCATATCGGCCAGGACGCCTTCATCGAGCATTCCATCATCTGGTCGGGCTGTCATATAGGAGATAAAGCCCGGGTCGAGGAGGCCATCGTCTGCGACGGGGTGGAGATCGGCAGCCAGGCGGTGATCGAACAGCACGCCATTCTCAGCAGCCAGGTGAAGATCGGCAGCCAGGCCCGGGTCAGCGCCAATGTCAAGGTGTGGCCGGGAAAATCGGTGGATGACCAGGCGGTGCTGACCTCCAGCCTGATCTGGGGCGACCGCTGGTTCAAGGAGTTCTTTGCCGGGCCCCGGGTGACCGGGCTGGCCAACATGGAGATGACCCCGGAGTTCGCCGCCAAACTGGGGGCGGCCTACGGAGCGCTGTTGGGCAAGGGATCGGTGGTGCTGACCAGCCGGGACAGCCACCCGGTCAGCCGGATGATCAACCGGGCGGTGATATCCGGGCTTCTTTCGGCCGGGGTCAAGGTCCACGAGCTGCGGGCCCTGCCCATCCCCATCGTCCGCTACCAACTCAAGACCGGCGGGGACCAGGGCGGGCTGCACACCAGAAAATCGCCCTTCGATCCCAAGATGGTGGACATCATCTTCTTCGACAAGGACGGCAAGGACCTCCCGGCCGGGAAGATCAAGAACCTGGAGCGGATGTTTTTGCGGGAGGATTTTTCAAGGGCCCAGCCCGAGGACACCGGGGTGATTGAATTCCCCCACCGGGTGATGGAGGGCTACCGGGAGGGCCTGCTGTCATACATCGACACCCAGGCCATCCGGGAGGCCAAATACAAAGTGGTGATAGATTACGCCTACGGGGCGGCGGCCGGGATCTTTCCCTCCATCCTGGGGGAGCTGGGCATCGAGGTGGTGGCCCTGAACGCCTTTGAGAACCCGGAGAAGCTCACCAAGAGCGGGGATGATTTCGTGGCCTCCCAGCAGAGGCTGTCCCAGATGGTGCAGTCCATAAAGGCCGATGTGGGCTTTCTTTTGGACAGCGGGGCGGAGCGGGTCTTCTTAGTGGACGAGCAGGGAAAGATAATGGACGAGGACCAGGCCCTGGCGGCGGTCTGCCTGCTGGTGATGAAGGGCCGGACGGTCAAGGAACTGGCGGTGCCGGTGACGGCCTCCCGGGCCATCGAGGAGATGGCCCAGAAATACCAGGTCAGGGTCAAGCGCAGCCGGATAGACAACCGGTCGCTGATTGAAGAGGCCGCCAGCGAGAACGTGGCCTTTGTGGCCAGCCGCCGGGGCGGCTATATCTTCCCGGAATTCCAGCCGGCCTTCGACGCCATGCTGTCCATCACCAAGATACTGGAGCTGATGGCGCTGACCGGAAGCAAACTGGGGAGCATCACTTCCGAGATCCCCCCAAGCCACATGGTCAAGAAGAACATCCCCTGCCCCTGGAGCAAGAAGGGCCTGGTCTTAAGGACCCTGATGGAGCAGACCAAGGACCACCCGGAGAAGCAGTTCATCGACGGCATCAAACTGTTCTACGGCCGGGACTGGGTGCAGGTGCTGCCCGATCCCAACCGGGAGCTGTTCCACATCAATGCCGAGGCCGACGATCAAAACCGGGCCCAAGAATTGGTGAATGAATACACCAGGAAGATAGAAGAATGCTTAAAGTAGGCAAAAACAGGATCGTTTTGGCCGCTATTGTCCTGGCGGTCCTGATCGTCTTTGCAGTTATCTATAATAATTGGCTGAGCCCCAAAGCCAAGGTCAAGGCCGTCGTGGAGCAGACCACCAAGGCCTTTCTGATTAAGAATAAAGCGCTGATCATGGAAAACATCAGCCCGGATTTCTATTGTGATCCTTTCGACAAGCCCAAGGTGGACACCAGCCTGACCCTGTTCTTCCGAGAGTTCGAAAAGGCCAAGGTCACCCTTAACGACCAGAAGGTTCAGGTAACGGGAGATGAGGCAACGGATACCATCGGGGTCATCGTAGTAGTGAGCCGGGGAGGCGAGCAGGGGTTCATTTTGGGATCTTTCGGCAATCCGGCCCGTTTGACCCTTAAATTGAAAAAACGTAAAAAATGGCAGATAACCGGGGTCGAGGGTTTGAAAATCTATTGATTTTAAGGTATAATTACCGAGAACCAGACGACACCGAACTGAAATTTTTAGGTTCGGTGTTTTTTATACACTTCACCCAGCAGTAAACCAGGAGAATCAAATGTCCGAACATTTGGGAAACCAGATCCCGGAAAGGGCCGAGAGAATCCATAAGCTTGAAGAACTGAAAAAGATGGGGATAGATCTCTACCCCTATTCCTATCAGGCCGACATCAAGGCGGCCGAGATACTGGCCGCCCCAGACCAGCTGATCGAATCGGGACGCGAGGTTAAGGCGGCCGGCCGGATAGTGGCCATCCGGGGCCACGGCAAGGCGGCCTTTCTGCACCTGTCGGACGACAGCGGCAAGATACAATGCTACATCCGCCAGGACGAGGTGGGCGAAGAGAACTACAGGGCCTTCAAGCTGTATGATCTGGGTGACTTCATCGGCGTGGCGGGAAAGATCTTCCGGACCAAGACCGGGGAGGTAAGCATCCACGCCAAGGAGGTGGTCCTGCTGTCCAAGTCCCTGCTGCCCCTGCCGGAAAAATTTCACGGCCTGCAGGATGTGGAGCTGCGCTACCGCAAGAGATACCTGGACCTGATCGCCAACCCGGAGGTCAAGCAGCTGTTCATCAAGCGCACCAGATTCGTCAAGGCCCTGCGCGATTTCATGGATGCCAAGGGGTTCATGGAGGTGGAGACGCCGTGTCTGGAGCTGATACCCGGCGGGGCCGACGCCCAGCCCTTCACCACCCATCACAACACCCTGGATATCGATATGTTCCTGCGGATATCGCTGGAGCTTCACCTCAAGCGGCTGATCGTGGGCGGTTATGACAAGGTCTACGAGATGGGCCGGGTGTTCCGCAACGAGGGGATGAGCCCCCAGCATCTGCAGGAATTCACCATGATGGAGTTCTACTGGGCCTACGCCGATTACAACCAGCTGATGCCCTTGGTGGAGGAGATGTACATCACCCTGCTGGAAAAGACCTTCGGCAGTCTGGAGATAACCTTCGAGGACAAGGTCCTCAATTTCAAAGGGCCCTGGCCCCGCTATGACTACCGCCAGCTGCTGATAGACAAGTCCGGGGTGGACCTGGACCAGTATCCCACCACCGAATCGCTGATACCCAAGCTCAAGGAGATGGGCATCAAGCCCGATCCCAAGCTGGGACGGGGGCGCCTGATAGACCAGCTTTATAAAAAATTCGTCCGGCCGGAGCTCACCCAGCCGTGCTTCCTGATAGATCATCCGCTGGACGTTTCGCCTTTGGCCAAGAAACATCCCACCCGCCAGGGATATGTCCAGCGCTTCCAGGTGCTGTTCGCCGGGGCCGAGGTGGGCAACGGTTTCTCCGAGCTCAACGATCCGCTGGACCAGCGGGCCAGGTTCGAGGAACAGGCCCGGCTGCGGGAGAAGGGCGACACCGAGGCCCAGATGTACGACCGGGATTTCGTCGAGGCCCTGGAACACGGGATGCCGCCCTGCGGCGGGTTCGGGGTGGGCATGGACCGGTTCTTCGCCATCGTCAGCAATTCCACCTCGGTGCGGGAGATCGTGTTCTTTCCCACCATGAAGCCGGAATGATCCGCAAATAATTTCAACTTGATATTTTAAATTGTAAATTGCAAAATAATTGAATGTCCTACGAATTTTTCATAGCCGTAAGGCACCTCAAGGCCAAGCGAAGGACCGGATTCATCTCGGTGGTCAGCTTGATCTCCCTGGCCGGGATCACCGTGGGCGTGGGGGCTCTGGTGATAGTCCTTTCGGTGATGAATGGTTTCCAGACCGACCTGCGCAACCGGATACTGGGGACCAACGCCCATGTGATAATCCTGAAATACCACAATCAGCCCATCGAAGGCTATCATGAACTGATCGCCCGGATAGATTCCCTGCCGGGCATCATCGGCAGTTCGCCTTTTATTTACACCAAGAGCATGATCGCGGTGGGCAGCCGGGTGGACGGGGTGGTCCTGCGGGGGGTGGATCCAGAGATTGAAAAATCCATAACCGATATCTCCCGCAATATGATCACCGGGGATTACGATTTCACGGCCTATTCCGACAGCCTTCCGGCCATAGTGCTGGGGGTGGACCTGGCCGACCGGCTGGTGGCCCACCTGGGCGACACCGTCACCGTGGCCTCACCCCAGGCCGCCCGGGCCACACCTTTGGGACTGGTGCCCCGGGCCAGGCAGTTCCGGCTGGTGGGGGTGTTCGATGCCGGAATGTACGAATATAATTCCACCCTGGCGTTCATCGGCCTCAACGAGGCCCAGGATTTTCTGGACATGGGCGCTGCGGTGACCGGCATCGAGGTCAAGATCACGGACATCTACCAGGCCCAGCAGGTGGGGCGGGAGATCGTCAAAAAGCTCGGCCCTGCCCAGTACCGCTATAACGACTGGATACAGCTGAACTGGAGTCTTTTTTCGGCCCTCAAACTGGAGAAGACGGTGATGTTCCTGATCCTGGTGCTGATCATAATGGTGGCGGCCTTCAATATCATCTCCAGCCTGATCATGACGGTGATCGAGAAGACCCGGGAGATAGGCATCCTCAAATCCATGGGGGCCACCTCCCGCAGCATCATGCGGATATTCGTCTACGAGGGGTTGATGATCGGCCTGGTGGGGACGCTGCTGGGGCTGGGGCTGGGCTATGTGATGTGCCTGCTGCTGGCCAAGTACCAGTTCATCGATCTGCCGGCCGACGTCTATTTCATCAACAAGCTGCCGGTGCAGATCCAGCCCTGGGATTTCGTCTTGGTGGCGGCGGCGGCGGTGTTGATCAGCTTTCTGGCCACCATCTACCCGGCCTGGAAGGCATCGCGGCTGGACCCGGTGGAGGCCATAAGATATGAATAATAAACTCAGGTAAAATATTTAAAATGAAAAACAAAACCATACTTTCCATCATTCTATCAACCTTATGGCTATCGGCACAGCCGGTAAGGGCCTTCGACCGGGTCTATACCATGGGCGATAAGATAGATTCCTCGCCGTTGATAGTCTATGCCAATGTGCAGGAAGCGAAGGAATTGGCGGCCAAAAAGAAAAAAAACAGCGGACCAGAGGAGATCGTCGGCGATTATCTTTACCGGCTGAAGGTGCTGGAGGTGGTCAAGGGCAGCCCGAAGATAAAAGAGGTCATGGTCATCCAGTCCCCTGAATTCCGGGCCGATCCCCGGTATTTTACCCAGGGCCAGAATGTCATTGCCTTTTTAAAGCCCAACAGTCTTTCCGGGAAATTCCTGTCCAGATACCGCCTGCCGAGGATGGTCTATTACGAATGCTTCGCCAACAAGCAGGGAATGATGGCCCTAGCAGATTCTACCCGGGAATTCTACCTGGGAAGCATCAAAAAATACCTCTCGGCCAAGCGGGCCAAAAGATCCAAGAGGGCTGCAGAATGGGTCTCTTTGCTGGAAAACGCTCCGGACGAACTTAAAGAGAACGCCCTGTTGGAACTTTCAACCAGGCCGTATTATCCGGCCATAAATATTTTCATACGATGTTTGGGCGAAGAAAATCTGACAACCCTGGCGCATAAAAATTTAAAACTTTTTCCACCGGACAGTTTGGAGGCCAGGCTCGATTCGTTGATGAAGTTTCAGAAAAGCGACTCAAGACTGGTCAGGGTAAACCTGATAAAATTGGTCTCGCCCATCCATGATGATAAGGTGTTTAAATTTCTGCAGAGATCATTGAAGGACGACAAGTTCGAGGTGAGGGCCACCGCCGCCCAGAGCCTGGAGGGTTGGACCGACAAGAAGGCCGTCAAGTCTCTCAAGAAAGCCCTGGACGACGATGACGATTATGTCCGCAGTGCGGCCTATGAGGCGCTGACCAAACAGGGATTCCAGATCGAAAAGAAGGACGACCTAACCTACAAGATCCTGCAGGAACCGGGAAAGAAAAATTAGGATAAGGACTGATTAATTAGATGATCGACAAGAAACTAAGGAATATCGCCATCATTGCCCACGTGGACCACGGCAAGACCACCCTGGTGGATGCCCTGCTCCGGCAGAGCGGGCTTTTCAGGGACAACCAGGAGGTGCCCGAACTGGTGATGGATTCCAACCCCCTGGAGCGGGAACGCGGAATCACCATCTTCTCCAAGAACGCCTCCATCCATTACAACGGATATAAGATCAACATCGTAGACACCCCGGGCCATGCCGATTTCGGTTCCGAGGTGGAGCGGGTGCTGTCGATGGTGGACGGCGTTCTGCTGCTGGTGGATGCGGTGGACGGCCCCATGCCCCAGACCCGGTTCGTGCTGCAAAAGTCCCTCAAGCTTGACCTTAAGACCATAGTGGTGATAAACAAAATAGATAGGCCGGATTCCCGCCCCCATTGGGCGCTGGACCAGGTGTTCGACCTGTTCGTCTCCCTGGACGCCACCGATGAACAGCTGGATTTTCCGGTGGTATACGCTTCGGGGAAATCGGGCATTGCCACCATGGAATTGGAAAAACCGGGGAACAATATCATACCCATTTTTGACGTGATAATAGATAAAGTGCCGTCTCCGCCGGGGGATCCCGACAAGCCGCTGCAGATGCTGGTGACCAGCATGGATTACAACGATTACGTGGGGCGGCTGGCCATCGGAAGGATCCTCAACGGGAGGATACGATCCGGACAGTCGGCGGCCCGGATAAAGAAGGACCGGACCACCAAGATCGAGAAAATAACCCGGATCTACGGCTTCGAGGGCCTTAAGCGGATAGAGGTGCAGGACGTGACGGCCGGGGATATTCTGGCCCTGGCCGGATTTCCGGAGATCAACATCGGCGAGACCATCGCCGACTCGGTGGACCCCCAGGCCCTGCCCTATGTGGATATTGACCAGCCAACCATCTCCATGCTGTTCTCGGTGAACAACAGCCCCTTCTCCGGGCAGGACGGGGCCTACGTGACCTCCCGCCAGATAAGAGACCGGCTGGCCCGGGAGCTGAAATCTAACGTGGGGCTGAAGATAGAGGACACCGGATCGCCGGATTCATTCAAGGTCTCCGGGCGGGGGGAGCTCCACCTTTCCATTCTGATAGAGACCATACGGCGGGAGGGCTACGAATTGCAGGTATCACGGCCCGAGGTCATCCTCAGGGAGATCGATGGAAAGACCTGCGAGCCCTTTGAGTATCTGGTGATAGACGTGGACGATGCCTATGTGGGCGCGGTGATGGAGAAACTGGGCCAGCGCAAGGCCGAGCTGCAGAACATGAAGGCCGATGGAAAGGGCCGAACCCGGTTAGAATTCAACATCCCGGCCCGAGGCCTGATAGGATTCCGGGGGCAGTTTCTGACCGACACCCGGGGGACCGGCATCATGCATCACAACTTTCTGGATTACCAGACCTACCGGGGCGAGATCAGCGCCCAGGTCAACGGAGTGCTGGTGGCCATGGAGACCGGCACCGCCACCTCATACTCGCTGGATTCCATCCAGGAGCGGGGAATGCTGTTCGTGGCCCCGGGCGACCGGGCCTACCAGGGAATGATAATCGGGGAAAGGCCCAAGGAGAACGATCTGGTGGTCAATGTCACCAGGGCCAAAAAGCTGGGCAACCAGCGGTCATCCACCTCGGAGGAGGCCATAAGGCTGACCCCGCCCAAGATCATGACCCTGGAGGAGGCGCTGGAGTTCATCGCCGATGACGAGCTGGTGGAGGTGACCCCCAAGGCCATCCGGTTAAGGAAGAAAATTTTATCGGATATCGACCGTCGCCGGTCGCGCCGGGTCAAGCCGGGTGCCGAGGCCGAGGAATAAAATAAGGTCAAAATAGAAAGCATTAGGAGATGAAAATGAAAGAATATTCATATATTGAAACTTATAAAAGCAGGGTTGATTTAAAGCAATATAAGGAAAATGCGTTAATGCTTTTTGCACTGCAAGTACGTTTTAATATTGAAGATATAGAAATGGTTGCAGAAACAAGCTTAACTGGAGATAATGATAAAAAAGCAGATCTTATATATATTGATGAAGAAAAAGCAGTGGCAGTAATTGCACAAGCTTATATATGTAAAAAACAAAAGAAAGGAGCAAAATCTAACAAAGCTGACGATTTAAATATCGCAGCCACTTGGTTACTTAATCAACCCATTGAAGAGTTGCCAAATGATATAAAAACGCATGCACAAGAATTAAGAACAGCAATAAAAGAAGAGAAAATAAACAGAATATATTTTTGGTATGTGCATAATTTATCGGGATCTAAACCCGTTGAAAATGCGATTAAAAGTTCGGGGCGTACTGCCAGAACATTTATAAATAAATTAGTGCCAAAAAATAAAATTGAAATTATTGCAGCAGAAATAAGCCGTGATACTATCGAAGAGTGGTATAAGTCATTGAGTATGCCTGTATTAGTTACAGATAAATATGATTTAACAATAAACGGCGGTTATGAAATAAAGAACGCAGAATGGAAAGCCTATGTAACTGCTATACCTGCAGTATGGCTTTACGAACGATATAAAGAGCATAAAACAAAGCTTTTCTCGGCCAATATTAGAGATTATTTTGGTAGTAGAGATACAGATAAAGATATAAATAATGGGATTAAAAATACTGCATGTAAAGATCCCAAGCATTTTTGGGTTTATAATAACGGGATTACGGCATTGGTTAATAATTATAATTTCACGAAAATGAATATATTGCATATTGAAGGGATATCAATAGTTAATGGTGCACAAACAACTGGTGCAATAGGTTCATTAGATGTAAAACCTGGTAATGAAGTAATGGTCCCGATCAGATTTATAACCTGCCCTAATACAAAAACAATTAGAGATATAGTGAAGTATAACAACTATCAAAATAAGATTGCTGCCCCAGATTTTAGAAGTAGCGATAGAATTCAAACGCGTATACTACAAGAATTTAAAGACGATGTGAAATATATAAACTATGCACCTCGAAGGGGTGGTTCAGAAGATAAAAAAAGTAAAATATCAAATTTACTACCGTCAGTTACTGCAGGTCAAGTTCTTGCTGCTTTTCATGGTGACCCCGATATTGCATATCATCAAAAAAATCATATTTGGGAAGCAGATGAACTTTATGTAAAGTATTTTAATGATAATACCACAGCTAAACATATTTATTTTGCCTATACATTGCTTAAAGCCATTGCATTGAAGAAAAAAGAACTGGTGGCTAAAGCTAAATCAGGTAAAATTCAAGAATTTGAGCAAACGCAATTAGATTATCTGCGTAAAAGGGGGGCGCACTTTTTACTAATTTCAGCAATAGCAAATAGTATGGAAGTATTTATTGATGAAAGTATTGCTAACTTATTTGAAATCAAATACATTAAAAATTTCAACCTTACCGACGCAATTTCCAAGTGGTACCCAATAGTAAATATATCAACTTCTTTTGTGATGCAATTAAACAGCGGACTTTCAGATGGCTTCAGAACAAAAGAAAAATATACTGAAGCAATAAGTAATTTTAAACAATTCATCAATAGCACAAGAGAACCAAATAAACAGTTATATAATTCTTTTAAAAGTTTGTTAAGATATTAAGCAGAAAGTAATAACCTATGGGCGTGGGGCATAGATTATTACGAGTATAAATTAACTTACGTAAATTGTATATGAGCATTACCAAAAAAGGCATGGCCCTGTTCACCCTGGCCGGTGGGCTGGTTATATTCGGGATGAAGCTGGCGGCGTATTTTCTATCCGGCTCGGTGGCCCTGCTGTCCGACGCCATGGAATCGGTGGTCAACATCATCGCCTCGGGGATAATGCTTTATGCCGTCTGCCTGGCAGACTCACCGGCCGACAGCTCTCACAATTACGGCCACCAGAAGGTGGAGAACATCTCCAGCCTGATCGAGGGTTTCCTTATTCTGGTGGCGGCGGTGCTGATAACCGAAAAGGCGGTGTTCCGGTTGCTGCATCCCACAGAATTGTCCAATGTCAACCTGGCACTGGTCGTCTCCCTGATGGCCACCGCTTTGAACGGCCTGCTGTCATGGATGCTTTTGAGAACCTCCCGCAAGTTCGGCTCCATAGCCCTGGAGGGAGATTCCAAGCATCTGCTCTCCGATGTGCTTTCATCAGTAGCCGTGGTGGCGGGGCTGATAGTGGCCAAGTTCACCGGGTGGGCTTTCCTGGATTCGGCTTTGGCCATCGGGGTGGCAATAGTGCTGGCAAAAATGGGAATAGATCTGATAAAAAAATCATCCACTGGCCTGATGGATCAGTCCTGCCCCGAAGAGGAGGCCAGGATAGTAGAAATTCTGAAAAAACATGACGGCCTGTTCGTGGATTTTCACGATATCAAGACCCGCCGCAGCGGAAACAAGGTTTTTAGCGAGCTGCATCTGACCGTCAAGGGCGATAAGACGGTGGAGGAGGCCCATAATCTGACCGATCATCTGGAGGAGGATCTCCAGAACGAGATGCCGGAAGTATCAATAACCATACACGTGGAAACCCCGCCCAAGAAATGAATAATTTTGGCTTTATTAAAAATTTATCTTGACAAAATATACTATTTGGTATACAATCCGGTTGTCAACAAAAACCTTTAACCTTTTAAGTGCCGAGAGGGCGATAGCAAGAAATGATTCACAATATGCTTAAATATCGCAATTTTGCAGTTCCCGCGACTGATCGTGGGATAGGTGCGCTCATCGGCCATACCGTATGATCTGAATAATTTTACGGGCCATGGGTTCACCAAAACCTGTGGCCTTTTCCTTTTGCCATTTTACGATGGTAAACCATAAAAGCCGCAGGAAAACAATAAAACCTGTGGCTTTTTTATTTGACCTCACCCCTGCCCCTCTCCTAAAGCATTAGGAGAGGGAAATGTAATGGCAAGTTCAGCCACGACAACGAAGGGAGGACAGAATATGCTGAAGATATTGGAACAATGTCTTAAAAGCGACCCCGAATTGAATGAATTGTATGTGATCCAACAGATCATTAATAACAGTTTTTCAAACGATTCACGGGTCATCAGCGGCAAAACTCTGCTGAATTGAAAATGGATAGTGACCTTTGAAAACATATAGAACAGGCCAATGTCCAAAAACCAAACAGCACAATAAGGAAATCATACAATGGACCTGAAAAATATCGGGTGGGATCCTTTCTTTGAGGACCATCTGAAACAAATAAAAAACAAGACCAAATACGATTATGACTTTTTGGTGGGGCGGGTTTCGGCCGTCCATACCAACTTATGCCAGGTCCTGACCGGGGGCGGCGAGATCACCGCCCAGGTATCGGGCAAAATGAGGGATAAGATCAACAACGAGACCATCTCTCCGAACGGAGAGACACCGGAGTCGGCCTTTCCGGCAGTGGGCGACTGGGTGATGATGATCCATGACCAACAGCATAACTCCGGGATGATCAGGATGATCCTGCCCCGGAAAACAAAGTTCTCGAGGAATGCCGCCGGCGCCACCTCGCAGGAACAGGTGATAGCTGCCAACATCGACTACGCTTTTATCGTGGCCGCTCTCAATGCCGATTTCAATCCCAGCCGGATCGAGCGGTACCTGGTCACAACCTGGAACAGCGGGGCGGTCCCGGTGATACTGCTCAACAAGGCCGATCTCTGCCCCGAAGTTGACGCCAAGATCGTGGAAATGGAAAAGACCGCGGTGGGTGTCTCGGTCCATGCCATCAGCGCGGCCCAGGGGGAGGGATTGGAGCAGTTGTCGCCATATCTTCAAAACGGCAGGACTGCGGTATTCATAGGCTCCTCGGGTGCGGGGAAGTCCACCATCATCAACCGGCTGCTGGGCCGGGATATAATCAAGGTGGTGGAGACGTCCGATTACAAGGACAAGGGGCGGCATACCACCACCAGCCGGGAGATGTATCTTCTGGAGGGTGGGGGCATCGTGATAGACACCCCGGGCATGAGGGAGCTGCAGCTTTGGGAGGGCGAACAGGGGCTTTCCGAAACCTTCGATGATATCGAACAGTTGTCCGCCCAATGCCGGTTCGGCGACTGCCGTCACCAGGAGGAACCGGGCTGTGCCGTCAAATCGGCCCTGGAGAGCGGTGAGATAGACCGGATCCGATACAAGAATTACCTGAAACTGCAACGCGAGCTTAAGCACCAGGAAATGCGAAACAATGCCAAGGTTCGGATGGAACAGTCAAAGAGATGGAAGAATATTGCCAAGACAAGGAGGCATTTAAATAAGGATTCAACAATACGCTGACGCTGCTAAAATCTCAAACTGATTAATGCAAATCAAAAAAAGAGATAAACATATGTGGTTCGACGAAAATTTAGACGATCTTCCCTTGGGAAAAAAAATATATGACAGGCAACTGTTAAAACGGATGCTGCCCCTGGTGAAGCCTTTTAAACTTAGGATCCTGGGCGGCGGGCTGATACTGGTGGTGTCATCCGGGCTGGGACTGTTGCCCCCCCTGCTGCTCAAGCGGGCCATCGATGTCAACATCGCCGGTTCGGATTTCAACGGGTTGCTTATAACCGTAGGGCTGTATGTTTTGCTTCAACTGGCCACCTTCGGGGTCAATTACCTGATGCTGGTGGTGCTGGAGTCTCTGGGGGTCAGGATAGTATCATCTCTAAAAGAGCAATTGTTCGGCCATATGCTGGGACTGGATATCGCCTATTTCGACCAGCATCCGGTGGGCAGGTTGATCGCCCGGGTGGAGAGCGATACCGAAGCCATCCGCCGGCTGTTCACCTCCACCATGTTCACCGTGCTGGGGGCGGTGGTCAGCCTGGCCGGAATGGTGCTCATCATGATGAAGGTCAGCCTGCCGCTTTTCCTGGCGATCTCCACCCTGGTCCCGGTGATATTCCTGCTGACCATCCTGTTCCAGAAAAAGGTCCGGCCGCTATTCCTGGTGGTCCGCAAAAAATACGCCGAGATTGTGGCCTATCTTACCGAGATGATCCAGGGCATGAAAGTGATCCAGGCCTTTTCCCGGGAGAGCGCGGTCAAACAAAAGATGGCCCAGCTCAACCGATCTTATATAAAGACCCTGCTGCCGGCGGATGTGCTGACCATGGGTTTCTTCAGCCTGGTGGGGGTATTCGAAATAATCGGGCTGGCCATCATCCTGACGGTGGGCGGAAATATGGTGGCCCAGGGACTTTTGACCATCGGCGCCATGGTGTTGTTTCTAGGGTATTTAAGGCAATTCTTCATGCCGGTATACGCTTTCTCCGAGCAGGTGGGCATCATGCAGCGGGCCTTTGCCGCCGCCCAGCGGGTCTTTGAGATCATGGATATCGAACCCAGGGTGATCAATGCCGCTTCGGGCGGCAACTGGGACAATTTTAAGAATTCGATTGAATTCCAAGACGTTGATTTTTCCTATGTCACCAGGGCCGGAAACGACGAGCCGGACTGGGTGCTGCGAGACATCAATTTTACCATTACCAAGGGGGAGAAGATAGCGCTGGTGGGCGCCACCGGCGGGGGAAAAAGCTCCATCATCAATTTGATGCTGAGGTTCTACGACCCCCAGGCCGGCAGGATATCCATCGACGGGATCGACATCAAGGAAATACCCATAGACAAACTGCGCCGGCACTTCGGCCTGGTGCTGCAGGATGTGTTCCTCTTTCCGGGAACGGTGCGGGAGAACCTGACCCTGGGAGAGGAGATGACCGGAGAGCAGCTGGACCGGGCGGTAGAGATACTGGGACTGCAGAGGATATTGGACAAGATGCCCAGCGGACTGGAGTCGGAACTGGCCGAAAGGGGGGCCAATCTCTCGCAGGGAGAGCGTCAGCTGGTATCCTTCGCCCGGGCCCTGGCTTTCGACCCCCAGATCCTGATCCTGGACGAGGCCACCTCCTCGGTGGATCCCATGTCGGAAAGGCTGATCCAGCAGGGTATCAGACGCCTGTTGGAGGGCAGGACCGCGGTGATCGTGGCCCACCGGCTTTCCACCATCCTGGATGCCGATAAGATAATGGTGATCCACAAGGGACGGATCGTGGAATCCGGCAGACATTCGGAACTTTTAGAAAAAAATGGTTATTATGCCAAGCTGTACCGGATACAGTTTGCTTAATCTGTGGACTAGGCCTCCCCTAAATCCCCTCCTTGATCAAGGAGGGGAAGGGGGTGGTCTAAATTTCCGACAAATTCAATAAAATCCAAACAGTTTAAAGGTTATTATGAAAAATAATATATGGGTAGGCTCTAAAGTATGGCTCCGGGCCGTGGAAGCCAAGGATGCCAGCTCGTTCTTCAAATGGGCCAAAGATTACGATACCGAGTCGGACAGATTATGCGACGTTATCCATTTTCCTGGGTCGTATCAAAAAATGAAAGATCATGTGGAAGCACTATCAAAGGCCGAACCGGAGAATGATAATTTCCGCTGGATAATCGCCGACCTAAAGGGTAAGGCACTGGGCACCATAAACACTTTTTCCTGCGATAAAAGGAACGGGATATTTAAATACGGTTTAGGCATCGAAAGGAAATATTGGGGGAAGGGGTATGCAAAGGAGGCTATTAAAATCGTTTTGAATTATTATTTTATGGAATTGGGCTTTCAAAAGGTCAATGTCCATATTTATGACTTCAATGAACGATCTCTTAGGTTGCACGAAAAGCTTGGCTTTAAAAAGGAAGGCACTTTGCGTAGCATGGTTTATACTAACGGCAAGCACCATGATGAAATAGTTATGGGGCTTACCAGAAAAGAATTTAACGAATTGAAATAAACTGATAAATTTATGTCAAACAAAATAGAAAATAAAAAAGACACCGGCAGTTTAAAGCTCATCTTCGGATGGCTGTATCGCTACTGGAAATCGCACAAACTAAAACTTTTGGTGCTGTTGATCATGACCCTGGTCTATACCGCGCTGGCCATCAGCTACCCCATCTTCTTCAAGATGGTGGTGGACGGCCTGGTAAACAAGCTTCCGGCTCATCAGTTGAACCGCTACGTGCTGTACCTTTTATTGCTGGGAGCCGGGGCGGCCCTGGTCAACTGGATACTGATGTCCACCCGGGGCTGGACCAACATGAATATCGAGGCCGAGTTCAGGAACAACATCTTTGCCAACCTCACCAGGCTGGGGCCGTCAACCCTGTCCTCCTACCGGACCGGGGACGTGGTCACCAGGCTGACCGACGACCTGGCGGAGAAACTGTCCTGGTTCACCTGCTCCGGCCTGTTCCGGGCGGTGCAGGGCCTGGTGCTGTTGAGCTTCATCCTGATAGTGATGTTCCGGATGAACCCCACCCTGGCGGCCTTCTCGCTGCTGCCGGTGCCGGTGGTGGCCGGGCTGTTCCTGTTCAACGAGAGGACCTTCGAACGGCGGTATCTGAAACTGCAGAACGCCATCTCGGCGGTCAACGATTTTCTGGAGGCCTGCTTCTCCGGGATCCGGGTGCTCAAGGTCTACAACCGCCAGGAGCACCAGAGGCTGGGTTTCTCCCGGGCCATGGACCACCGGATAAAGGCCGAGGTCAAAAGCATCCAATCGGAAGGATTGTTCAACTCTTCGAACATTTTCATCGATCAGCTGGGGGTTCTGGTGGTGCTGCTGGTGGGCGGGCACCTGGTCATCAAGGGGAGCCTGACCCTGGGCAGTTTTGTGGCTTTTAATACCTACAGCCTGATGCTGATCGAGCCCCTGTGGAACATCGGGTATTTCTTCGTGACCGCCAAGCGGGCTTCGGTGTCCTATGTTCGGGCCCATGAATTGGAGACCGCAATGGCCGAGGTCGGCGATCCGTCCAGCCCCAGGGAAGCGTCCTTCGACCGGTCAATTGATTTTGAAAAGGTATCCTTCGGCTACGGGAAAAGCGGTAAGCTGCAGCTTAAAGACATCAGTTTCAGGGTTGACAAGGGGCAGAAGGTGGCCCTGATGGGAGAGGTGGGCTGCGGCAAGACCACCCTGGTGCACCTGCTGCTTCGCCTGCACGATCCGACCTCCGGTTCGGTCAGTATTGATGACACCGATATAAAAGATTTCAGCCTGGCCGGGCTGCGCAGCATCATCGGCTACGCCCCGCAGGAGGCCCTGCTGTTCTCGGACAGTATCCTCAACAACGTCATCTTCCACCGGGAAGAGGTGGATCAGGAACGGGCGGTGGAGGCCGGGCGCATCTCCCAGCTGGAGAAGGAGGTCAAAGGCTTTGCCAAGGGATACGACACCCTTATCGGGCAGCGCGGCACCAGCCTGTCCGGGGGGCAGAAGCAGCGGGCATCGCTGGCCCGGGCCATCGTGGAGAGGCTCGCCCTGGGGCATCCCAAAATATTGATACTGGACGACATCACCTCGGCTTTGGACGGCACCACCGAGGCCCTGGTCTGGCAGGAGCTCACTGAAAAACTGCCGAAGGTCACCTGTTTCATCATTTCGCACCGGACCTCCACCATCGAGCGGGCCGACCAGATACTGGTCCTGAAGGACGGCCGAATCGTGGAGCAGGGCAGCCATCAGGAGCTGATGGCCCAGGATGGTTACTACGTGACCCTGCGGGAGAAGGAGAAGCTGCAGGAGAATGGGAATGTAAAATAAATAAATAGAAAATATCTGCCCTGGGCCTCCGGTTATTCTGGAGGCCCTTATTTTTGCTTGTTTTTTGGAATGGGGTGTGATATCTTAATAACGATAAATGAGTGATCATCAAATCTATAGTAAAAGGCTGAATAAGCCAGGCATCTCCACTGGCCACTCGATAAACCGGGAGAAACTGGAGATGGCAAAATGGATGCGACAGCATATGACTTTCGCTGAACGTTGCTTTTGGAACGCTGTGCGTAAAAGAAAATATCCCGGACTGCGTTTTAGAAGACAGCAGATAATCGATGGTTTTGTTTCTGACTTTTATTGTAATAAATTGAATTTGGTAATTGAAGTCGATGGTGGTATTCATGAAACACAAAGAGATTATGACGAGCTAAGGGATAGAATAATACGAGAAAAAGGTATTAGGATTATGAGATTTAAAAACGAAGACGTTATAAACAGAATAGATTGGGTTTTAGAACAAATTATTGGCAGTGACCCCTCCCAACCCTCCCCTAAAGCTTTAGGGGAGGGAGAAAGGGCGGGGTCATGCCTACAGTAATGCTAGTCGATGGCACGGCTTTGGCCTACCGGGCCTACTTTGCCTTCATCCGCAACCCGCTGATAAACTCCAAAGGCGAGAACACCAGCGCCAGCTACGGCTTTGCCACCATCCTGGTCAATCTGCTTAAAAAACATAAACCGGATTATTTAGGGGTGGCCTTCGACACCAAGGCCCCCACCTTCCGCCACGAAAAATTCGAGGCCTACAAGGCCCAGCGTCCCGGCATGCCGGACGAGCTGAAAGCGCAGCTGCCGCGCATCAAACAGGTACTGAGGGCCATGGAGATAGCGGTGCTGGAGAACGACGGCTACGAGGCCGACGACGTCCTGGCCGGGCTGGCCAAGCAGGCCGAGGCCAAGAACTGGCCCAGCTATATAGTCACCGGCGACAAGGACCTGCTGCAGATCGTCACTGACAAGATCAAGGTGATCCGCCCCCGGACCGGCAAAAACGAGGAGCAGATCTTCGGGCCGGCCGAGGTCCAGCGGGAATACGGGGTGATCCCCGACAAGATCAAGGACATCTTCGCCCTGTCCGGAGATGCGGCGGACAACGTCCCGGGCGTGCCGGGCATCGGACCCAAGACCGCCACCGAGCTGATAATAGAATTCGGGTCGTTCGATAACCTATATCAGAATCTGGACCAGGTCAAGAAACCCCGCATAAAAAAACTTTTGGAGGATAACAGGGAGCAGGCCGTGATGTCCCGGGAACTGGTGACCCTGCACCTGGATGAACTGCCGCTGGTCTCTCTGTCCGACCTGAGGGTCCATGAGCCGGATCGGGAGAGGGTGTCCCAATTGTTCCGCGAATTGGAGTTTGGTTCGCTGCTGAGGGAGTTTCAGGCCGGGCAGGTGAAAAGCGTGGAGTTCCAGACCGTCAAGGCGGGGACCGACCTGGAGCTGGTGCTGGGTAAGATCAAGAAGGCCGGGGAATTATATTTTGAGCCGGAGTTCCGCCAGGACAAACTTTTTAGGGCAGCGGTGATGGTGGACGGCAAGCCGCTGATAGTGGAGAACAAGAACCTGGCCAAACTCAAGCCGATCTGGGAGAATCATAAGATCATCAAGATCGGCCATGACCTAAAATCTACCATTCGGAAAAGCGGTCAGGGCATGAACGGTCCGATGTTCGACACCATGCTGGCATCGTATCTGATAGACCCATCCTGGAGGCATCATCAGTCCCTGGAGTCCCTGGCCGGGGAGCATCTGGGACTGGCCTTCGAGGCGGCCCAGCCATCCGCCAAGAAACAGACCGAGCTGGCCTTCGAGGTCGACGACCAGACCCGCGATCAGCTATTGGGGCGCAGGCTGGACGCCATCAAATCCCTCAAGGAAAAATTTCAGCAGGAGATGGATGGAAAAAATCTGACCGAGCTGTTCCAAAAGGTGGAAATGCCCCTGCTGGCGGTGCTGGCGGAGATGGAATCGTTCGGGGTCCTGCTGGACCTGAATATTTTCAAAACCATGTCACGCGATCTGGAAAAGCAGATCGGCAAATTGGAGAAGCAGATATATAAAGAGGCGGGCGAAGAGTTCAACATCAATTCTCCCAAGCAACTGGGGGTGATCCTTTTCGAGAAATTGAAGGTGGGCAAGGCCAAAAAGACCAAGACCGGATACTCCACCGACGTTTCGGTGCTGGAATCATTCGCCAACGTCCATCCCCTGCCGCGGCTGATCCTGGATTACCGCCAGCTGTTCAAGTTAAAATCCACCTACGTGGATGCCCTGCCGGCCCTGGTCAGCGAAAGGACAGGCAGGCTGCACACCACTTTCAACCAGGCCCTGACCGAGACCGGACGGCTGTCCTCCTCCGATCCCAACCTCCAGAATATCCCCATGCGGGAGGGGGTGGGCCGGGAGATCCGCAAGGGGTTCATTGCCGAGAAGGACCACCTGTTGTTATCGGCCGATTATTCCCAGGTGGAACTCCGGCTGGTGGCGCACCTATCCGGTGACCAGCGCCTGCAGCAGGCCTTCAAGTCCCGGCGCGATATTCACACCGAGACGGCCTGCGCCGTGTTCGGCATAGAAAGTAACGAAGTTACTCCGGACATGCGGCGCAAGGCCAAGGCCATCAATTTCGGCATCATCTACGGCATGGGACCATATGGCCTGGCCCAGCAGCTGGGCATCGGAGTGGGCGAGGCGGCCACATTCATAGAACAATATTTCCAACAGTTTCCCCAGGTTCAGGCCTGGATAGCCTTGACCACCGCCCAGGCCAAGAAGGACGGCTTTGTCTGCACCATGCTGGGCCGCCGGCGCTACCTGCCGGAGATAAACTCCGACAACGGCCAGCGGCGGGCCTTTGCCGAGCGCACCGCGGTCAATACCCCCATCCAGGGGACGGCCGCCGACCTGATCAAGCTGGCCATGGTCAACATTGCCCGAAGGTTTGAAGATGAGAAGATCAGAAGCAAAATGATCCTCCAGGTCCACGACGAACTGCTGTTCGAGGTGGAGAAGAACGAGCTGGCCAGGGTGAAAAAAATAGTCAAGCAGGAGATGGAGAACGCCATCGAGATCTCGGTGCCGGTGGTGGTGGAGATGGGCGAGGGGGAGAACTGGTTCCAGGCGCACTGAACAGGTGAACAGGGTCAAATGCCACCAGACAAAAGTAAGCGGGCGGGCCAACCGCCCATTTTTATTTACAGGCCATTGCCACACTATATATCCCCCCCCCCCAGCATAAAAAATATACTTGACAAAAATGCCTAATAATGTTACCGTTAACCAATGTGAAAGGCGTATATATGAAACGCATATCTATATTTGCAATTCTTAGTTTGGCATTGGCAATTCTGCCGGCTGCGCCGGCAGGAGGGCAAACCACCCACAACCTGGAGATAATCTGGCAGAAAGCCAAACCCGAGACTTCCGTGTATTGGCAGGGGTGGGGGTTTGCAATGGCCAGCGGCGACTTGAATGGCGATGGATATTCTGATTTTGTTACTGCATTAGACTCATCCCTTAATGAACCTTGGATAAGATATATGGTTAAAATATATATATTTAATGGTGGTTTAACATTAAGCACAATACCTTCGCAAACAATAATATATGATTCTTTGGGTAATTACCCTTCTTTTTGTATAGCCGATTTTAACAAGGATGGTTATGGAGATTTAGCCATTGGCGATAGCCGGGGTGTTGGGGTAAATTCTGAAAAAGGCCAGGTAAATATACATTACGGAACCGGGTTTGATCTTAACCCAAAACCCGATTTGGTAATAGACGGCTACGGCAGCGCCACGGCCACAAATTTCGGCCAAGCCCTTTCCGCCGGGGATATAAATGGTGACGGGGTAGATGATTTAATTATTGGAGCGCCAGATTATGGCGAACTAAACGCACGCGGCAGGGTGTATATTTATTTCGGAGATACTTCGGGGGTGGATGATTGGCCGGATATAATATTGAACGGACATACCGAAGCCGGGTATTACGAAAACTTCGGAAATAGTATGGATGGGACAATGGATTACAATAAAGACGGTTATAACGATTTGATAATTGGCGCTTATCTTAATGCTAAAACTGGTAATGCTGCCGGCAAAATATATTATTATATAAGTAAAGGCGAGCAGATAGACACTATAGCTGATGGTTGGATTTATGGCGAAGCTTCCTATCAAAGGCTTGCTGCATATAATGTGAGCAGTGTGCCAGCAGATACAAACGGTTTTGCGTCTGTGGGCTGGTTTGGCACACCGGATTGGCCTTCTACTACTGGCAGTTTTGACCGGGGCAAATGTTATATGGTGCCGGGGGACACTATGGGCGAGATAACGCCATTATGGGCGATGACGGGTAATGATTTATCAGATAGTGCCCTTGGCTATTGGTCATGTTCTGCCGGTTATGCCGATAATGATAAATTGGGTGATAAGTTGGCCAGCGCACTTTTGGCCTTTGGTGATCCAGGCAAAGTATATCTTTGGCTGCGAAGGGCAACTATGAGACAACAACCCGATGCTTATATAATCGGCAGGGCTAGCACGCCCGGAGGTGATGCTCTGGGCGGAAAGATAGCCACTGCCGCGGATGTTGATGGCGACGTGAAGGGTGAGTTTTTGGTCAGCAACTATTTTGCCGATACTGGCAATATGATCTGGCTGTGCAAATATACCGGGCCGGAGGGGGTGGCGGGACGACCAGCGGACAGCGGACAGCGACCAGCGTTTAGACTGGGGCAGAATTATCCCAATCCGTTTAAAACCCGAACAACTATCAACTATCAACTAACTACTAATAGCTCTGTAAACTTGTCAGTTTACAACATTGCCGGGCAATTGGTCAAAACGCTTATCAACGACAACTCAGTCCCTCTCCGCATCGGGGAGGGTAGGGCGGGGTCAATAACCTGGGACGGTCGGGACAACAGCAACCGTGCGGTTTCCAACGGGGTTTATATCTATAAACTTAACATGGGGGGAAAGAGCATGGCGAAAAAGATGACGCTGATACGTTGATCTATTGGATAACATAACATTTAAAACCCAAAGAAAGGAAACCCAATGAAAAGGCGGATAATGATCATTACTACGGCGTTATTGGCGCTGACAGCAACACTGTGCCTGGCCGAGGAAGACCCCAAAGCATGGCAGGTAAATAAATGGCTACCGGAATATACTGCTTCGTCCGCGATAAAAGACATTCAAATGATTGATGACAAGAATGCATGGGTAGTAGGCAATGAGGGCTTGGTGTTACGGCAGGTAAATAGCGTTTGGGGGAAAATAACCATAACCGGTATTGCCGAATACAATCTTAACGCCATTGAGATGAAAGGCCAATACGGCTGGATTGTGGGGGAGAAAAAGGGCGAGCCGAATAATTACGGTGGAAAAATATTTAGGACTACCGATGGTGGCGTTACATGGATAGAGCCAAGTAGTATGCCCACCCTTCCTTCCGGCACGGCCTTTAAGGATGTTTCCTTTGCCAACAACGGAACAGGCTATATTGCCTGCGGCAATGGAATAATATTGGTGTCAGGAAATAGGGGTGTTGACTGGGGAAAAACAACGAGTACTCCCATTACCGAACCCTCTGATGTTTCCGGCTGGTTTAACAGCATTTACACCGACCCGACGAATTCGGCCTATGTTAGGGTAGCCTGTGATAATTTCGGTTTTGTAAATTATAGTTCAGATGGTGGAAATACATGGTCCAATTCGCCGGTAGTGAAGGAGTTGCCTGATAATTATTATAAATGGTCGGATGATACATATTTTGACTACACACTAACGCTTGCGCCGAATAAAATGGGCCATTACGGTTGGGGCACCTGGTCAGGCTCTTTTAACCACGGCTATATCTTCGACGGCTCCGCTTTCAATCAAATAGTGCCCGATATCTCAAACGGCGCCGATAACGTTCCGTCCAGTATTTGGCTCAGCTCCCTGGGCGGAAATGAATTCGGCAAAAGCATGTTTGTCGGCAGCGACGGGTTTGTTCACAACAGCGGCTACGGGCAAATATCAAACCGGGTGGATTTGTATGCCAGTTCCGGTGGGAGTGGTTATACAACAAAGTATTTGGTTGGCGGTTCAAACGGGATTATATATACACATAGCTATCTTCCGCCTTATCAGGATGGAGATCTGTGCCCAGATATATTCAGTGACGCGAGAAGCGTTATAATCAATTGGTCGCCTATGCAGGAGATTGAGGTAGTTCGCTATGATATATTGCGAACCACGTCGGAGATCGTCAATTACCCAGTAGAGCTGATTGGGTCTGTGCTTTCGAACTCAGCCGCGTCTATTTGGGAAAATAGTTATTCATTTACTGATAACACTGCAATAAATAAAATGCGCTATCATTACTGGGTTAAGGTTATTCATTATGACGGTCTTTATAATTGTATATATGTTGGTTACGGGGAACCTACCAATGGCGATCCGTTGCCTGCGCCGCCGCCCGTTCCATATAATTTAAAAGCTATGGACATGCCTGATGATAACGGTGAAACAATTTTATTATATTGGGAAATGCCGGAAGAGCCTTCAGTTTACTATAAATACAATGTTGGTCGAAGATTGGAGGGAGAAACTACTTACAAAGCTATTGGGTATATAAGCGATCCCTGGAAAAAATATGACAATAGTGTTCAAAGCGGCCGAAAATACGAATACGTTATTCAAGCAGTAGATCAATATAATCAACCATCGGCGTATTCTTCGCCTACTACCGGTGTTGCATTTGATAACTTGGCACCAAGTAAACTTGCTGCGCCTACTGGTGATTATTCAGTTGTCGGCAACACAATGACCCTGAATTGGCTACCTGCAACCGACGAACCCAACCTCGGCGGCTACTGGGTTTGTCCCGAGCCGATGGGCGTTTTCGCCGAAAAGATCAGCGGCATAGACCCCGGCGAATACGAGCCGGATGCCTATCATGTTTCCCATGCCTCGCCCATAGAACGTACCCAGTGGAAATGGCGGGTGCCGGATGAATTGGTGGGCCAGACCCTGATATTCTCGGTTACTGCTATGGATCGTTCCGGCAACATAGCCCCTTGGAGCGAGCAGGTATTTTTAAACACCAAAGTTCTTACCAACTCAAATACAATATTAGCCACCGCATATAACAACGGCAAACATCTGGTTTACGATGATAAGGGTAGATTATTCTTGGTTTACGGTTCCGGGGATTCGGTTCTTTACCAGCAATCATGGGACGACGGTATAACCTGGACCCCGTCCTCTGGTTTTGCCTCAGGCGGCATCAAACCTGTACCTGCTATCGGTTATTATGGTGAAGATACCACCATGCTTTGGAAAGCCGAGACCGAAAATGTCGGCTGGGTTCTGAAATCCGCCAAACGAGCCGGCAACGGTTGGCTGCCGGAAGAAACCATACTGGCGGCTGCCGGCTCCTGGGAGCAGACCCATTACGTCAGCCCGCCATCAATGGCGATAAATAACGCCGGAACTCATCTGGCAATTGAGCGGGTGGATGCCCAATACCAGATCGGCGGCCAGAGCGGAACCTGGTATTGGAAGCTTTTATATGGCTTTAAAGCAACCGGCCAGACAGCTTATGCCTGGACGGTTTTGGACAGCGCTTCCGGCAGTTGGGGCGGGCAGGATCCCAATCTTGCCAGCCCGACCATCTGCTTGGATTCCAAGGGCGGCATTCATGTAGCCTGGGATTACGAGGGAGAGATCTACTGGCGGGGTTATGACCCGTATCTTGGCGCCTGGAAGGAAAAGATCAATCTGACCAACAGCCCGGAAGTATTTTCCGCCGAGCCGTCGCTGGCCTTTTTCGGAGATGTGCATATAGTCTGGCAGGAGGGCAACGATATTCAACATCGCAAAGGCAACTGGGGCTACCCCCGGTTGGAAAATACCATCGATGCAATTATCAAAAGCTTCTACTGGCAAAATGCCGAGAACGTCAGCAACAACCCGGCCACCGCATCGTTAAATCCGGTGTTCGACGGAAACTATGTGGCCTGGAGCGAGCAGAGCGCAGTTGATCCCGATCACTATAACGCTTTTTTTGCCAATTACAGCGATTATGTTTGGACACCGAGCCTGGATTACAGCAAGAATCCCAGCCAGCCGGCGGTATACCCCCAGATAGCCTACCGCCAGAATGTCGACGGCAACAAGATGACCACCATCTGGACCGAGGGAACCGGGCCGCTGTATTCGCTGATCGCCCGGGATGAGGCCGGACAGGTAACGGCGCAGGCCGCGGCCGACGTGGGCGGCGAGGCGGCATCCATATATCTTATCGAGCGGGACGGTTATATTGTTTACGGAGCCAGCGATGCAATCGCTTCCACTGGCATTATAACGGTTGATTACGATAGCACCGCGTTGGAGTATTATCTGCCGACCCTGGATCGCGACCAGAAACAGACCATGAAATTCACCTTCTACCAGGAATACGCCGATAAGGCCGATTATGTCTATCAGGTATGGGTGGATGATGTCTCCTTGGGCTCGGTAAAGGTTCCCAGCGGCCAGTCTGTGGTCTTCGAGAAGGACCTGCCGAATAGCGTTACCCACGACGGCGAGGGGATTGTCAGGATAGTCAATCTGAAAAAGGACAAGATTGTCACCTGCGATAAATGGGAGCTTTATGCCTATGACAAGGCCACCGGCCGGGGCGGCGCCAAAAAATCCGGCGGAGCGCAATTGGCGGAAGAGGGCGGCAAGCCGCTGACCTATGTCTACGCTATGGCCCAGAACGCGCCCAACCCATTCAACGGCCAGACTAAGATCAGCTACCAATTAGCCAAGCCCGGCAATGTCAGCCTGAAGATCTACAATACGCTGGGGCAATTGGTGAATACCCTGGTTGACGGCCAGCAGCAGCCCGGGGTTTATTCTGCAAATTGGAATGGCAAAGATAATTCGGGGAGAACTGCCGCCAATGGGGTCTATATTTACAGGTTGGAATCGGGCGATTTTAAGGCTACCAAGAAGATGGTGGTGATCAAGTAAACAAACATTTTCTCAGTAAGGGGCGGCATTTTTGCCGCCCCTTTTTTGTTAAAAACTTGGTGCAACGGAAACCACTTTTTTCAGCCCTCAATGGGGGCTTTTTTTATTGGTTTTTTGGTCAAGATCAAGTCAGGTAAAAAAATATAAAATATTTTCATTTTTTACTTGACAATGGGGCAAAATGTATATAAAATGGTTCGAAGTGGGACAAAGTGGGGCATAGTGGATAAGAGTGGAATTTAATCCCAGATATCCATATTTTCAATAACTTACGCATAAAGCCCTGTTACCCATCATAAGCCGTTCCAACAAAAACGGCTCGGGAGGTGCCATTATGACCATTTTCGGAGGAACCTATCATCATAATCTCGATGCCAAGGGCCGGCTCAATATCCCGGCCCAGCTTCGAAAGATGATCTCCGCCCAGGCCAACAATCAGCTGTGGATCACCCGCGGCCTCAAGGACGGCTGCCTGTTCGTCTATCCCAATGACAACTGGCTGAGGAAGATGGAGGAGCTGAACGCCCTGCCCCGCACCGAGGAGAACCGCAACGCCATCAGGATCTTCTCGGCCGAGAGTTTTCCGGTGGAGATAGATTCGCAGGGGAGGATCATCGTCCCCGCCCAGTTCCAGAAGCAGGCCAACCTCAGCAAGGAGGTGGTGATCGCGGGGGTGATGGACAAGATCGAACTATGGAACCCCTCGGCCTACGAAAAATTCCTGGGCGACAACAGCGACAACTACCAGGAACTGGTCAAACAGCTTTAAACCATTTCATCACATATAGGGAGATTTGAGATGAGGATTCAGGTTTTACCGGCCGGACAGAACGCTACTAAGCTTGAGGTCAACGGGATGATCAATCTCCAGGGTTTTTTCCAGATCGAGGAAGCTATTTTGAAGGTGATCAAGAGGAACTGCTTCAGGGTGGAGATGGACATGTCGCAGGTAAAACACATGGATTATCGGGGGGTGGAGATCCTTTTAAAGCGGGCCGAACGTCTGCGCAGCTACGGCGGCGACCTGATCCTGAGCGGCCTGTCCCCCTACCTGGTGAACATTCTGCGGATGGCCGGGGCGGCCGAATCCTTCGAGATCCTGGACAACGATGCTGCCGCCCAGGGCGATCTTTTCAAACGGCAGGAGAATCCGGACCTGGAGAATCCCCCGTTGTCGGCCGTGGCTTGAATTGCAAAAGCCGATCATGTCCCAGCCATTTTTACACCTACCGGTTCTTTTAAACCAGAGCATAGATCATCTTGATGTCCGGCCCGGGAGAAACTATTTGGACGGGACCCTGGGTGGAGGCGGACACAGCAAAAGAATATTGGAGAAAAGTTCGCCGGATGGAAAACTCATCGGGCTGGACCGCGACCCCGCGGCCCTGACGGCGGCCAGGGAAAATCTGATAATCTACGGCGACCGGGTTTTGTTCTTTGAGGGAAATTTTTCGGAGCTGGCGGAGATCATGGCCGGCATCTCCTTTGACATCCACGGGGTGCTGCTGGACCTGGGCGTCTCCTCTCCCCAGATCGACCGGCAGGAGCGGGGTTTCTCCTTCCAGGGCGACGGTCCGCTGGACATGCGGATGGGAAAATCGCCGCTGACGGCCGAGGAGGTCATAAATGAATACCAGCCGGCGGAACTAAAAAGGATCTTTTGGGAATACGGCCAGGAAAGGTTTTCCGGCAAGATAGCCCGGGCCATCGTAAAATCCAGAGAGATATCCAGAATAACAACCACCGGACAACTGACGGGAATCATCAAGAGCACCCGGCCGGAAATGCCGACCAAAACGCTTTCCCGCATATTTCAGGCCATAAGGATAGAGGTCAACGACGAGCTGGGTTCATTGAAAAAAGGCCTGCAGGCGGCGATCGACATCATGGTTCCCGGGGGAAGACTGGTGGTGCTGACCTACCATTCGCTGGAGGACGGGATGGTCAAGGATCTTTTCCGCCAGGCGGCCGATCCCTGCACCTGCCCCAAAGGATTGCCTTTCTGCGCCTGCGGCAAGAAGCCAATGATAAAAATACTTAACCGAAAGCCGGTACTGCCGGATGACGACGAGATCGTCCAGAATCCCAGGGCCCGAAGCGCCCATCTTAGAACAGCGGAAAAATTATGAGCAAATACTTACATAGAGGCGAATACCAGCCGGGCCGGAACAAGACCGGCTGGCTGATCGCGGCCATCTCCCTGGCCTTCTTTGCCGTGTTGTTCTGCTATGTCTGGCAGAAGATATATCTGGCCCGGCAGGTGGCGGCCATAGAATACTATCAGGAGGCCAACCGCAGAATCTCCGACCGGGTGAAGATGCTGACGGTGGAAAAACAGCAGTTATCATTCCGGGGCAGGATAGAGCAGGTGGCGATGGGCGGTCTGGGGCTGGCCTATCCCGAGAAGGAACAGATCGTGGCCATCATCCAGCCGCCCAGGGGACGGGACGAAGCCGGTTGGTCCTCCAACCTGGCCGGGATCTTCAATCCGGCATCAACCGCGTGGGGGCAGCAATGAGCCGGGGCCGGCTTACCATATTGGCGTTAGCCGGCCTGGTGATATGGTCCGTTATGTTTGGCCGTTTGGTCTGGCTGCAGGCAGTCAGGGGCGGCCATTATAAATATCTGGCCCAAAAACAGCACCAGCAGAGGATAGGGATCCTGCCGGAACGGGGGAGGATATATGATCGCTGCGGCCGGCCATTGGCACTGTCCTTTGATGGCCGGCGCTCCTATCCCTACGGTTCGATGGGGGCCCAGCTGCTGGGGTTCATCGGAGACGACGGCCGGGGCCTGGAGGGAATGGAGCTGCTGTACGACGATCTGCTGAGGGGGCAGAGCGGCTGGGCCATCAGGCAGCGAGACGCCACCGGCCGGACCCACGCCACCTTGGAATATGCCTCGTCCCCGGCCAAAGCCGGCCACAGCGTTTTTCTGACCATCGATGCCGAATATCAGGCCATAGCCGACCAGGAGCTGGACCGGGGGGCCAAATCAGCCCGGGCCGCCTCTGGCGCAGTGGTGATCTCCGACCCCGGCACCGGCGAGATACTGGCCATTGCCAGTTACCCCCCGTTCGACCCCAACCGCTTCAACAGCTATGGCCGGGAAACATATATCAACCGGGCGGTGCTGGAGCAGTTCGAGCCCGGCTCCACTTTCAAGATCATCACCATGGCGGCCGCAGTCGAGGAAGGGGTGACCGGACCGGAGGATATCATCGACGGTGAAAAGGGCCTCTTCAGCATCGGCGGATACAAGATCGGCGAGGCCGAGAAGCACAAATACGGCCCGATAACCGCCTCGGAGGCCATCGCCCATTCCAGCAATATCTGCCTGGTCAAGGTCGGCCAGGAATTGGGCAACGAGAAGCTCTACCAGTACGCCCGTTCCTTCGGCTTCGGATGCAAGACCGGAATTGAGTTCCCCGGAGAGACCGAGGGGGTGATGGAGAGGCCGGATAAATGGTCGGTGATCCAGGGCGCCAACATCAGCTTCGGCCAGGGGCTGTCGGTCAATGCCATTCAGCTGACGGCAGCCTATGCCGCCATCGCCAACGGGGGATTCCTGGTGAAACCGCGGCTGCTTAAGGGGTACGGGGAAAGCAGTGAGGCGGTGCCGGGATCCCAGCCGGCCGATACCCTCCGCCGGGTGATATCCCGGGAGACCTCCAGAAAACTGGTGGCCATGCTGGAACAGTGCGTGGATAATGGCACCGGGCAGCCGGCGGCCATCAACGGCTGGAAGATCGCCGGCAAGACCGGCACCGCCCAGAAGAAGGCCCAGGGTCGCAAGGGTTATGACCGGGACAAATATATCGCCTCTTTCATCGGCTTTATTCCGGCGGAGTCACCCCGGCTGGTGGTGACGGTGATAATCAACGAGCCGCACGGCAGGGTATATGGCGGCCAGGTGGCGGCGCCCGTCTGCCGCAGCATAATGAAGCGGATCATCAGCCTGCCCGGAGGTTTCGCCCAGGACCTGATGGCCAACAATGCGGGGATAAATACGAAATTGTGATGAAGACAGCCGAGCTAATAAAATCCTGCCCCGATCAGATCATCTCCCGGTCAACCCTGCCGGAGGATATGGAGATCAGCGGGATGCATTATGATTCCCGGAAGATAGCCAAGGGAAATCTGTTCTTCGCCATCTCCGGCTATCAATCCGACGGCAACCAGTTCGTGGGGCAGGCCCTGGCCAACGGGGCCGGCCTGGTCGTCAGCGAGAACAATAAAATAGCGGACGATATTCCCTGGATCAAAGTGGCCAATTGCCGCCGGGCCATGGCCCTGATGTCGGCCGCTTATCTGGGCCGGCCGGCGGACCGGCTGGACATGATCGCGGTGACCGGCACCGCCGGGAAGACCACCACCACCTATCTGTTGCGCTCCATCATGAAAGAGGCCGGCCGGAAGACCGGCCTTCTGGGCACCATCAACTACTGGATACTGGACCAAAAATTCTCGGCCCCCAACACCACCCCGGAATCGCTGGACCTCCAGGATCTGCTGTCCCGGATGGTCAGCGCCGGGGCCGATACCGCCATCATGGAGGCCTCGTCGCACGGCATCGAACTGGACCGGGTGGCCGGCATAAATTTCTCCACCGCGGTGTTCACCAATTTCTCCCAGGACCACCTGGATTTTCACCGGGACATGGAAAGCTACCTGAGATCCAAACTAAAGCTTTTCCAGAACCTGTGGGAAGGGGCCACGGCGGTGATCAACCGGGACGATCCGGCGGCCGGCCGGGTGCGGGAAGCGGTCAGAACCAAAACCCTGACCTTCGGAATAGACAGCCAGTCTGATGTCATGGCTGATAAAATTACCAACACTCCCCAGGGCTCAAAGTTTAGATTAAAAGCCGGCGATCGGTCGGTAGAAGTAAACCTGGCTATAGCCGGCCGGCATAATATCTACAACGCCCTGGCGGCTTCGGCCGCCGCCCTGAGCCGGGGCCTAGCCCTGGGGGACATCCAAGCCGGACTGGAAAAGGTCGATAGCGTGGCCGGGAGATTCGAGCCGGTGAACCTGGGCCAGGATTTTTCAGTGATAGTGGATTATGCCCATACTCCCCAGGAATTGGAACACCTCCTGAATGCAGCCCGGGAGCTTAATCCCCGAAGGATCATAACCGTTTTCGGCTGCGGAGGCGACCGCGATCGCAGCAAGCGCCTCCTGATGGGCAGGGCGGTGGCCAGGAATTCCGACATCGTGGTGCTTACCTCGGACAACCCGCGAACCGAGGACCCGGGCCAGATCATCAACGATATCCTGCCCGGCCTGTCCGGCCGGGAATATATCCTGTTCCCCGACCGCAAGGAGGCCATATGCAAATCCATCGAACTGGCCCGAAAAGGCGACATGGTGATCATCGCCGGCAAGGGCCACGAGGATTACCAGATACTGGGCACCGCCAAGATCCATTTTGACGACCGGGAGATAGCCGGGGAAGCCCTGAAACAAAGGCTGGGTGTCTAATGGAGGGCATGCACCTGTCGGAGATAGCCCGAGCGGTGGGCGGGAACCTTTCCGGCCCGGATGGCCTGGCCCAGGGGGTCAGCATCGACTCCCGCACCATTAAACCGGGGGAGCTGTTCGTAGCCATAAAAGGACCCAATTTCGACGGACAGGGATTTGCCGCCCAGGCGGTCAGAAGCGGGGCCTCCGGGGTCATGGCCTCCGGGAACATAGACTGGAAAGGCGAAAAAGAGTCCGGGCTGATAAAGGTGTCCGACACCCTTCGGGCGCTGAAGGAGTTGGCGTATTTTTATCGGAAAAAATATCATCCCAAAATGATAGGCATCACCGGCACCAATGGCAAGACCTCGGTCAAGGAGATGACGGCGGCCATACTTTCCGCCAGATACCAGGTCCTCAAGAATCAGGGGAACCTGAACAACCAGTATGGCATCCCGCTGTCGCTGTTCAAGCTCACCGGAGAACACCAGATCGGGGTGATGGAGCTGGGGATGAGCGCCCTGGGCGAGATAGCCGACCTGTGCCGCCTGGTGGAGCCGGAGGTCGGGATAATAACCAACGTGGGCGAGGGCCATACCCTGTACCTGAAAGACCTGCCAACGGTGGGCCGGGCCAAGGGCGAATTATTGGAGGCCCTTCCCAAAGGAGGGCTGGCGGTGGTCAACGGCGATGATGCCAACCTGATGTCCCAGACCGCCAGAACCCGGGCCAAAATAATAAAATTCGGGCTGGGAGATGATTGCCATTACAGGGCCGAACAGATAACCTGCCGCCCGGAGGGGACCTGCTTCATAGTGAACGGACAACAGGTCATCATCAGGCAGCCGGGACTGCACAATGTTTATAATTGCCTGGCGGCCCTGGCTGCCGGGGAGGCCCTGGGGGTGGATGTCAAAAGCGCCGCCGAAAGGCTGGCCGGGCAGGAACCAACCCCCATGCGATTGGAGATAATACCGGCCGGCAGATTCACCATTATCAACGATGCCTATAATGCCAATCCGCCTTCGATGAGGGCGGCTCTCAAGGTGCTGGGTTCAATGGATGCCTCCCGCCGGAAGGTGGCCATCCTGGGTGAGATGCTGGAGTTGGGTGAGATCGAAAAACCCAGGCACCACGATATCGGGGTTTTGGCGGCAGAGAATTCCGACCTGGTGGTGGCGGTGGGGCCGCTGGGGGAACACATTCATCTGGGGGCCTCCGGCCTGAAGAATAACAGCCGCCATTATCAGGATAACGCCGCTTTGATAGCCGAGCTGGGAACCATCTTGAAAAAGGGCGATGTGATCCTGGTAAAGGCCTCCCGTAGCCGTCATTTCGAGGAGATCGTCAACGCCATAAAAGGATTATCGTAGATGCTGTATCTGCTGTTATACCCATTGGCCGATAAGATCCACTTCTTCAATTTGTTCCGCTACATCACTTTTCGCTCGGCCTATGCCTTGGTGACGGCACTGCTGATATCCTTTCTGATCGGACCCTACATGATCCGATGGCTAAAAAAACTCGGCATCGGCGACACCGGCCGGGAGGATGCCCCGGACCATCATAGAAAAAAGGCCGGCACCCCCACCATGGGCGGGCTGATAATCCTGGCGGCCATAATGATCCCGGTGCTGCTGTGGGCCGACCTGAGCAACCGTTATATCCAGATAGCCTCGCTGGCCACCCTGTGCCTGGGGGCCATCGGTTTCAGCGACGATTATCTGAAGGTTATCAAGAAACAGCCCAAGGGCCTGGTGGGCAGGAAAAAGCTGGCGGGACAGATCATCCTGTCGCTGGTGATAGGGGCCATCCTGGTCATCTATCCTCTGAACCCGGAGTTCGCCACCAAGACCAATTTTCTGTTCTTTAAAAACATCTTCGTCGATCTGGCCTGGTGGTTGTTCATTCCCTTTGTGGTGGTGGTCATCGTGGGGACCTCCAATGCCGTCAACCTGACCGACGGGCTGGACGGCCTGGCCATCGGAGTGGTGCTGTTCGCCGCTGCGGCCTATGCCGTGATGTGTTATTTTGCCGGGAATTACAAGCTGGCCAGTTACCTCAACATCATCTTCATGAAGGGATCGGGAGAGCTGACCGTATTCTGCGCCTCCATGGTCGGGGCGGCGCTGGGCTTTTTGTGGTACAATGCCCACCCGGCCGAGATCATGATGGGCGATACCGGCTCACTGGCCCTGGGCGGGGCCATAGGTACCACCGCCGTGCTGATAAAACAGGAGATACTGCTGTTGATCGTGGGCGGGGTATTCGTGATGGAGGCCCTGTCGGTGATCCTGCAGGTAGCTTCCTTTAAGCTGACCGGCAAGCGGATCTTCAAAATGGCCCCCATTCATCATCATTTTACCCTGCAGGGCTGGAGCGAGGAAAAGATAGTCACCCGATTCTGGATAATAGCCCTGATCTGCGCCCTGGTGGCCCTGAGCACCCTGAAGATAAGATAGAATGAAGCTCGATCTGGCAAATAAAAAAGTTTCGGTGGTCGGCCTGGCCCGCAGCGGGATGGCGGCGGTAGGGCTTTTGAAAAAATCCGGGGCGGATGTCTTTGCCTCCGATTTCAAAAGCATTGCCCCCGAAGAGCTGAAAGAGCTGGACGGTATGGGCGTGGCCCATGAAACAGGAGGGCACACCGAAAAACTGCTCGACAGTCAGATGATAGTGATCAGCCCCGGGGTCCGGGCCGATATTCCAATTTTACAGAGGGCCGCCAGGATGGGCATCGAAGTGATAGGTGAAATCGAGCTGGCTTATCGGGCCATCGAATCCCGGATCATCGCAGTCACCGGCACCAATGGCAAATCCACCACCGTCTCCATGATCGGCAGTATCCTGAAAAATGCTGGAAAGGATGTGCATATCGGCGGAAACCTGGCCCCGGGAAGGCCCCTGTGCCAGCTGGCCGGCGAAACCAGGCCCGACAGCATCATAGTAGCAGAGGTCAGTACTTTTCAGATAGAGACCATAAAGACCTTCAAGCCTTACATCGGGGTGGTGACCAATATCTCCCCGGACCACCTGGACCGGCACCCCGATTTCGAAAGCTATGCCCGGCTCAAAGGGGAGCTGTTGAAAAACCAGGATGAAACCGATCATTCTGTTCTAAATCTGGATGATCTCAATGTTCAGAAATATTGCAGCGGGTACCGGGGAAGCAGGCTGGGCTTTAGCCTGATAGACCCCGTGGAGAAAGGCTCCTGGTGGGACGGCCGAAGCCTCTATTTGGCACAGGATAAAAAAAGCCGCAAAATTTTGGATACAGCGGAACTTAAAATCCCGGGAAAACATAACATCTCCAATGCCCTGGCGGCGATAGCCGCGGCCTCGGTCCTGGACGTTCCTTCGTCCAGCCTGGCGTCAGGGTTGGCCTCCTTCCGGGGAGTGCCGCATCGCCTGGAGGAAGTGGCTACGGTAAAAGGTATTCGTTATATAAACAACTCCATGTGCACCAATAATGATGCCGGGATAAGCTCTTTGCGGGCCTTTGATGTTCCCTTGGTGGTGATAGCCGGCGGCAAGGAGAAAGGGACCGACCTTTCCGGGTTTGTGGCCGAGATCTCTCAGCGGGCCCGGGCGGCGGTGCTGATAGGCGAGGCCCGGGAGAGGCTGAAAGCCGAGCTGGATTCTTTGGGCTTTAGCCGGGTTGTTTTGGCCGGCAACATGTCCGATGCCGTCAAGCTGGCATCCCAACAGGCTAACGCCGGCGATGCGGTGATACTGGCGCCGGGCTGCGCCAGCTTCGATATGTTCCGGGATTTTGAGGACCGGGGGGAGCAGTTCAAACAGGCGGTTCATAATTTAGGGGGCGGATGAACAGCAGGGGCGGAGAAATAGATCACTACCTATTGGTGGCGGTGCTGGTGCTGACCGGGTTCGGGCTGATCATGAGCTTCAGCGCCGGGGGCTTCATGTCCGGCAGTTCGGCCAAATTCTCCAATGACAGCCTGTTCTTTTTCAAGCGGGAGCTGATAAGGGTGGCTTTGGCTCTGGTGTTTTTCCTGGTGGCTCTCAATATCAATTACCGGAAATTAAGAAGCCTGATAGTGCCATTCTTCGGGGCGATGCTGGGGGTGATGCTTCTGACCCTGGTTCTGGCCCAGGCGGTCAGGGGATCCCGCAGCTGGATAATGGGGATACAGCCGGTGGAGATTGCCAGGATCGCCCTGGTGTTGTTTCTGGCTGATTTCATAGACAAAAAGGGCGATGATTTTAAAAAAATAAAGATCGGATATCTCCCGGGAGTGGCGGCGGTGGTAATGCTGGCGGTCGTCATCGCCCTGCAACCCGATTTCGGGAGCGCCATGGCGCTGTCGCTCCTGGGCTATACCATGCTGTTCCTGGGGGGGGCCAACCTGCTGGCCTGGGTGGGCGGGCTGGGCCTGGCCTCGGTGGGATTTGTGGCCGCGGCCCTGACCAAACAGCATGTGCTGGGCCGGCTGACCGGATTCTGGTGGGGGCTGACCAGGCCCGAGGAATTATCGACTTTGATCCAGTCCTCCTCGGGGCATGTCAAAAACACCTTGGTGCAGACCCATCAGTCCCTCCTGGGGATCGGTTCCGGCGGGTTTTTTGGGGTGGGGCTGGGGCAGAGCCGGCAGAAGTTCCTGTTCGTCAGCGAGGCCCATACCGATTTCATCTTCTCCATCATCGGGGAGGAGGGCGGGCTTCTGTTTGCCGGGATAATCCTGCTGGTCTTTCTGGTCATCCTGTGGCGGGGGATCAAGCTCTCTCTGCAGTTAAGCGACCGGTTCGAGTCCCTGACGGTGCTGGGGTTAAGCTGCGGAATATTCATCTATGCTGTCATCAACATCAGCGTGGCGCTGGGGATCTTTCCCATCACCGGCCTGCCCCTGCCTTTTTTAAGCTACGGGGGATCGGCCCTGCTGGCCAATGCGGTGTCGGTGGGCCTGATATTGAACATCTCAAAGCACCGGGGGGAAAAATCCGGACAAACTTTTATCAGGAAGAACAATGGAGTTAGTGATAGCCGGTGGAGGGACGGGAGGTCATCTCTATCCTGGTCTGGCCGTAGCCGCCGCCGTTAGAAAGGTCGATCCCGAGGCCAAGGTCACATTCTACGGCACCAGGCGGGGGATAGAGTCGCGGGTGGTGCCGGGAACCGGCTATCAGATCAAATATATTTCAGCCAAAGGTTTTTTAAGAAAAAGCAAAACAGAGAAAATATTCTCCCCTCTCTGGATGGCAGCTGGCGTCCTTCAATCGCTCTTTTATATGACCAGGAACCGCCCGGATGTGGTTCTGGGCACAGGAGGATATGTCTCGGCTCCTCCGGTGATGGCAGCCTGGATATTAAGAATACCAATTTCCCTGCTGGCTTTGGATGTGTTGCCCAGCCAGGCGGTAAGGTTTCTGGCCCGGTTCGCCGAAGAGATATACGGCGGATTCCCGGACTGCTCAAGTCACCTTGATAAAAGTTCCCGGGTGATATTCACCGGAAACCCCATCCGACCGGAGATCGGCAACATCCCTCGGGAAAAGGGGATCGAGCGATTCGACTTGGACGGGAATAAAAAGACCATCCTGATCTTCGGTGGAAGCCAGGGAGCCCACAGCATCAATGTTTCGATGCTGGAAGCATTGAAGAGGCTCGATCAAAACGGAAAGCTGAAAGACCTCCAAGTGATATTCCAGACCGGGGAAAATGACCAGGGGCAGGTCTCAGAGAAGGTCAGACAATATCCGGCAGGGATAAAGGTCCTGGCTTATATCGACCAAATGCCCTACGCCCTGGCGACCGCCGACCTGGTGATCAGCCGCTCCGGGGCCGGGGTCTCGGAGACGCTGGCCTGCGGTCTGCCCTCGATACTGGTGCCTCTTCCCTACGCCGCCAGCAATCACCAGGAATACAATGCCCGAAGCCTGGAACAGGCCGGGGCGGCGATGATGATACTGGACAAGGATGTGAACGGGAAAATACTGGCGGACAGCATCACCGGGATCTTGTTCAACCGGGAAAGATATAACATGATGACCATCGCTTCCAGGTCCCTGGCCCGGCCGGGGGCGGCTGACAAAATCGCAGATAATATAATAAGAATGGCGGGAAAGTAATGTTCGGAAAGATCAAAAAGATCCATTTCGTGGGCATCGGAGGGATCGGCATGAGCGGGATCGCCGAGGTGCTTCTCAACCTGGGTTACACAATCTCGGGCTCCGACCTTAAATTTTCCGAGGTGACCGAGCATCTGCAAAAGCTGGGAGCGGTGATCATCGAGGGACACCGGGCCGAGAATGTGGGCCGGGCCGAAGTGGTGGTCACCTCATCGGCGGTTCACGATGATAACCCCGAGGTCCGGGCCGCCCGGGAGAAAAAGATCCCGGTGATCCGCCGGGCCGAGATGCTGGCCGAGCTGATGCGCCTCAAGATCGGCATCGGAATAGCCGGGACCCACGGCAAGACCTCCACCACCTCCATGATCGGCCAGGTGCTGACCCAGGCCGGCCTGGACCCCACCCTGGTGATCGGCGGGAAGGTACGCTACCTGGGCAGTAACGCCAAGCTGGGCACCGGAGAATATCTGGTGGCCGAGGCCGACGAATTCGACAGATCATTTTTAAAGCTGGCCCCGGTGATAGCGGTCATCACCACCATTGAGGCCGAGCACCTGGACTGCTACAAGGACCTGGACGAGATCAAGAGCGCCTTTGTGGAATTTGCCAACAAGGTGCCGTTCTACGGCGCCATCATCGCCTGCCTGGACGAGCGGGGGGTGCAGGCCATCATGCCGCGGCTGGAGAAAAGGTGCATCACCTACGGCCTGTCATCGCAGGCCGACCTGCAGGCCAGGGACTTGCAGTTCGACGGGATGAAAACCAGCTTCGAGGTGCATAACGGCCGAGGGCTCATGGGCACCATCAAACTGAATCTGCCCGGAGTGCACAATGTCAAGAACTCTCTGGCGGCCATCGGGGTGGGACTGGACATGGAGATACCATTCAAGGTCATCGCCCAGGCCCTGTCGGAATTCAACGGTGTCTACCGCCGGTTCGAGATCAAGGGCGAAAGGAACGGGGTGTTGGTTATCGATGATTACGGCCATCATCCCACCGAGATCGAGGCCACCCTCAAGGCGGCCAAGGACGGCTTTTCCCGCCGGGTGGTGGCGGTCTTCCAGCCGCACCTGTTCAGCCGGACCAGGGACTTCCATACCGAGTTCGGCGGGGCCTTCTTCCAGGCCGACGTGCTCCTGGTCACCGACGTTTATCCGGCCCGGGAGGAACCGATCCCGGGGGTAAGCGGCGAACTGATCGCCAAAGCCGCCAGGGAGAAGGGTCACCGCAATGTTCACTATGTGGCCGATAAAAAAGATATCCCGGGCCAGCTGGAGAAATTGGTAAGACCCGACGACATCGTGATCACCCTGGGGGCCGGGGATATATATAAATACGGGGAAGAATTCCTTAATAAATGAAGATCTCATCGGATATATTAAAACAGCTGGCCGCCAGGACCAAAGGGCAGTGCCGTTTCAGAGAGCCGATGTCCCGCCACACCTCTTTCAGGATAGGCGGCCCGGCTGATCTTCTGGTGGTCCCGGCCGATGAGGCCGACCTGCAGAATCTGCTGGCCGGGATATATAGGTCAGGGGTGCCATGCCTGGTCCTGGGAAACGGCACCAATCTGCTGGTGCTGGACGGCGGCATCCGGGGGGTGGTGATAAAGATGACCGCCGGTTTCCGGCAGGCGGAAAGAAAGGAAAACACCCTTAAGGTCGGCGCCGGATACGCCCTTCCCCGGCTGGTGGAAGGATCGGCCGAAATGAGCCTGGCCGGGCTGGAGTGGGGAGTGGGCATCCCCGGTTCGGTGGGCGGGGCGCTGGTGATGAATGCCGGGGCCTACGGCGGCCAGATGTCGGATATAGTCAAAAAGGTCTGGGGATACACCCGATCCGGCGACCGATTGACCCTGCGGGCCGGCCAGATAAATTTCGGCTACCGCCATTCCGAATACCCAGAGGGCTACGTGATCACCGGGACCGAGCTGGAAATGCTGGAGGGGCGAAAAAACAGGATAAAATCCGCCATGGAACAGTGGATGAAGAAAAGACAGCGGAACCAGCCATTGAGTTTGCCCTCGGCCGGCTGCATCTTCAAAAACCCAGTGAATGATTCAGCCCGCCGGCTGATTGGAGTGGCCGGCCTAAGGGGGAAAAAGATCGGCGGGGCCAAGGTCTCCAGCAAGCATGCCAACTTTATCGTTAACCATGGCGGGGCCAGAGCGGCCGATGTATTGAAGCTGATCGAGATAATAAAGGAAAGAACCTATAAAACTATCGGCATAGAACTGACTCCCGAAGTAAAGACCGTCGGGGAACCATGACCGCATATTTCGACCGGAAGAGCGCCGGGCGGCTGCGTAAAAAACACCGGCAAAAAGGGAAGCTGAAGGCCATATTGGGTTTGATCATTTTATCGGCAACGCTGGCGGCCGGAATCTATGGTTATAGGCAGGGGCTTGAAAAAGGGATCTTTAACATCAAACAGGTCAATATCAGCGGGAACCGGATGGCCGATACCGCCGGGATCAGGGAAATAGCCGGAGAGCTGAGAGGCCGGGTCCTCTGGAGAGCAGAATACCGGAAGACCGCGGCCCGGATCTGCCAAAAATATCCGGCGGTAAAAAGGTCCAAATTCACGGTGTGGCCCTGGGGGATAGCGGACCTTCACATCACCGAGCGGAAGCCCCTGGCCGAACTGCAGCACGATGGCCAGCTGATGGTGGACAGCGAAGGCACGGTCTTCAGAACGTCCCAGGTCTTCGCCGACAGCTGCAAAGCAAAGCTTCCCCGACTGAGGACCAATGGTGCCAGCGCCGATGGCGTCTGGCGGGCCCTGAGGCTGATGGAGTCGGCCCCCTGGGTGGAGAACCAGTGGCTGTTCGACCCGACCGATGAGAACGATATAAAACTGTGGCTACCGGGCGGGGTAGCGGTGCACTTCGGCAACGGCCACTTCAAAAAGGAATGGCAGAAGCTGGGAGAGGTGCTGGAAAACCTGAAGAAGGAAAATCTCACCGCCACCGAGATAGACCTGCGTTTCAACGGACAGGCCATCATCAAAGGACAGGCGCTGGTCCAGGGAACGGGGGACAAAGCCGGAAGCAATTAAGTATTTTTATAATAAATCGTCAAGATCATCATAAAGGAGGCCGGAAATGGCTAATACGATCGTGGGCTTGGATCTGGGCACCACCAAGATCGCCTGCATAATCGCCGAGGTCGACCGGGATCAGCTTAAAATAGTGGGGGTCGGCACCTGCTCTTCGGAGGAGGGTCTGCGAAGGGGGGTGGTGGTCAACCTGGAGAAGACCGCTCGGTCCATAGAGAAGGCGGTCTCCGAGGCCGAGCTGATGGCCGGGGTCAAGATAAACTCGGTCTATGCCGGCATCGCCGGGGATCATATCCGCTCCATCAATTCGCGGGGGGTGATCGCCGTCTCCCGGGGGGGCAACGAGATCTCCCAGGCCGACGTGGACCGGGTGATAGACGCCGCCCAGGCGGTGGCCATTCCCATGGACCGGGAGATCCTCCATGTGATCCCCCAGGGCTTCATCGTCGACGATCAGAAGGGCATCAAGGACCCCATCGGGATGGCCGGGGTGCGGCTGGAGGTGGAGGTCCATATAGTCACCGGGGCGGTGGCCTCGGCCGAGAACATCTACAAGAGCATCAAGCGGGCGGGGCTCAAGGTGGACGACCTGGTGCTGCAGCCTCTGGCCTCCAGCTATGCGGTGCTGACCCCGGACGAGAAATCTTTGGGGGTGGCGCTGCTGGACATCGGGGGCGGGACCACCGACATCGCCATGTTCTTCGAGGATTCCATCCGCCACACGGCGGTGATAGGACTGGGCGGCAACAACCTGACCAGCGACATCGCCATCGGCCTCCGGACCCCCACCGAACAGGCCGAGAGCATCAAGAAGAAATACGGCTGCGCCACCCTGTCCCAGGTAAAGGAGGACGAGATGATCGGGGTGTTCGGGGTGGCCGGGCGCGAGGAGCGGGAGGTGTCCCGCCAGGTGCTGGCCCAGATAATCGAGCCCCGGATGGAGGAGATCTTCAGCCTGGCCAGCCGGGAGATCAAGCGCTCCGACTACGGCGAGATGCTGGGGGCCGGGGTGGTCCTCACCGGAGGGGCCGCCAAGCTGCCCGGAGCGGCCTCCCTGGCGGAGCAGGTGTTCAACCAGCCGGCCCGGGTGGGCGAGCCGCGCGGCATCAGCGGAGTGGTGGACCTGATCAAGGACCCGATGTACGCCACCGGGGTGGGGCTGGTGCTGTACGGCTACGAGCGGAGGTTCAAGGGCGACTCCATAGACGAGAGCAACCCCTTTGAATCGATCCTGGGCAAGATGAAGGGCTGGTTCGGCGATCTTTTCAACGGGTAATAATAATATCACATACAATCCGTCATCAGGGAAAACGAAAATCAGGAGGTCCGATCATGGCCGAACAGATAAAACTTTTGGAACAGCAGATCGCCGAAGCGATCGCCGAGCCGTTGTACGGCATCATTCAGAACGAACCCAAGAAAATAAATAAAGGAGAAGAGAGTATGCTGGAATTCGAAGAGGATGTTATCAGCGAACGCTGCAACATCAAGGTGGTGGGAGTGGGCGGCGGCGGCGGCAACGCCGTCAACCGGATGGTGGAGGCCGGCCTGAACGGGGTGGAGTTCATCGCCGTCAATACCGACCTGCAGGTGCTTAGAAAATCCCTGGCCAACCAGAAGCTTCAGATCGGGCACAAGCTGACCAGGGGCCTGGGCTCGGGGGGCAATCCCGAGATCGGGCGCCGGGCCTTCGAGGAGGACAAGGCCCGGGTGGCCGAGATGATCTCGGGCAGCGACATGCTGTTCATCACCGCCGGAATGGGCGGCGGCACCGGGACCGGGGCCGCCCCGATGGTGGCCGACCTGGCCCGGGAGATGAACATCCTGACCGTGGCGGTGGTCACCAAGCCCTTCGAGTGGGAGGGCCGCAAGAGGATCCTGCAGTCCGAGGAGGGCATCCGGGACCTGAAAGAGCGGGTGGACACCCTGATCGTCATTCCCAACCAGCGGGTGCTTTCGGTGGTGGGCAAGCAGACCAAGCTGACCGAGTCTTTCCGGATCATAGACGACGTGCTGCTCAAGGCCACCCGGGGCATCTCCGACCTGATCACCGTTCCCGGCCTGGTCAACGTGGACTTCGCCGACGTCCGCTCGGTGATGCTGGAGCGGGGCGATGCCCTGATGGGCGTGGGCATCGGCATCGGCGAGAACCGCTCCATCACCGCGGCCGAGGAGGCCATCGCCAATACCCTGTTGGAGGGAATTTCCATCAAGGGGGCCAAGGCCATCCTGCTGAACATCTCGGCCTCCGATGAGCTGACCCTGACCGAGGTCAACGAGGTGGCGTCGGTGATACGCAGTGCGGCCGGCGAGGAGGCCAACCTGATATTCGGAACGGTGATAGATCCCGAGGCCGGTGACAATATGAGTGTGACCGTGATCGCCACCGGCCTGGGCGGCGGCGCACCCAAGGTGGAGAAGGATATCCCCGACAACAACCGGATAGACTTTCCCCAGTCATTCCGCAAGGAGAATCTGGCTCAGGGGACCTTTCAGCGCAAGGACCAGCGCTCCAACATCCAGACCATTGTCACCAAAGGCCAGGTCAGCGCGGTGAAACAGGACGACCTGGAGATTCCCACCTACATGCGCCGGTTGATGGATTAAGATAGACATCCGTTATTGGTTAACAGGTAATTGGAAAAGCGAAGATCGTCCGCCCTCTCTTCGGCGGATGGTCACGGACGCTTTGATCTCTCCTTTATTTGACCTCATCCCCTTCCCAAATCGGGAAGGGGATTTTTATTGAACGACCCCACCCCTCCCCGAAACGGAAAGGGATTTGTCATTCCTGTGCAGACAGGAATCCAGGCTTTTATCATTGCCCGATTTATTGGGGCGAACGGACAATCACCCGAACTCGCAGGTATGTCCAGAAACGCTCCTGGCGGGGCGACCACCCTCCTCCCTTTAAAAATATTTCAAAAAATAGTCACCTGGGTCATTGACAAATTTTAACAAATTGTATTAGTATAATCCAAAGGCAATGTCTATATCATAAAACTGAATTTGCAGGGCCATGATGCATCGGGTCCCTGCGGGCACAAAAGCATAGAAACCAAGATTGTTATGTCCGTAAACAATCCCAAACACAAACGCCGATCCATCCGTCTGCCGGGATACAATTATTCCGGGAAGGGGCGTACTACATAACCATTTGCGCCCAAGACCGGAAATGTATATTCGGCGAAATCACCGATGGGCTGATGGTATTAAACCCATTCGGAGAAATTGCCCGCAACGAATGGATTAAAACCGGCAAATTACGGCCCTATGTGATTCCGGATGTATTTGTGATTATGCCGAATCATATTCATGGGATATTGATAATAAACGATGATGACCATTGTAGGGGCACGATGCATCGTGCCCCTACGGGTACAACCGAACATTTTGGTAAACCCGTCGCCGGATCATTGCCGACCATCATCCGTTGTTACACCGCGGCGGTGATCCGTCATATAAATAAATTGCGTAATACCCCGGGCCATAAAATATGGCAACGAAATTATTACGAACACGTCATCCGAAACGATAAATCATACGATAAAATCAGACAATATATAATTGAGAACCCTTTATATTGGGCGCAGGACGACGAAAATCCCAGCCGGGCGATCACAAAATAAGCGCCTTTCCTAACAGATCATGAAAACCATAATAGTCATAACACTAATAATTCTTTTTTCCCCCATCCTAGCCGTTGCCTCCTTTGAAGAAATACAGACCGATGCCCGGCTCTACGGCCTGGCCGGGGCCGGGGTGGCGCTATCCGACAGGACCGGCAGCGACCTGCATAATCCGGCACTCCCGGCCCTGGCCCTGGACCTTTCGGCCTCCAGCGGCAGTTCGATCCCGTTCGGGCTGGCGGACCTGGCGGCCTTCTCCGGCGCCTACGCCAGGCGAAAGGATAAAATGGGGATGGGCGCAGTGCTGGCGACTATGGGCGGCCGTCTTTACCGGGAAAATATTTTAAAAGGGGCCATCTCATACCGCCTGACAGAAAAGGCGGCGGTGGGGGCTTCCCTTAATTGCTATCAGTTGAACATCGAAAGGTACGGTTCGGCGGCCGGAATGGGGCTGGACCTGGGACTGCTGGGTAAGCCAGCGGAATGGCTGGCGCTGGGAATGGTGGCTGCCAATGTGAACCGGCCGACCATCGGCCAAAAACGGGAGGAGCTTTCGCAAAGCCTATCGCTGGGCGCGGCGTTGGAGCCCCTAGATGAAATTACGCTTTTGGTTGCGCTTGATGGCCAGCGGGGCTGGCCCTGCCAGATCCGCATCGGGCAGGAATATCGCTATGGCAACCTTTTGGCCCTCAGGGCCGGGTTTTGCGATCGGCCCAATGCGGCCAGCCTGGGCTGCGGGGTGAGCCATAAAAATTTAAGGCTGGATTATGCCGTCAGGACCCACACCGATCTGGGGCTGTCCCACTGCCTCAGCCTGAACTATATCACCCAGAGGATGTTTGCCGAGCCTGAGGAGGTCAGGGTAAAGAAGGCCTCAACCGTAAATATCGTCGAAAAGATAGACCCCAACAGCGCATCATTTGATGAGCTCTGTCTTTTGCCCGGCATCGGGCCCCAATCAGCTGCGGACATCATGGCTTTTCGCGACAGCATCGGGCCGTTCAAATACCTCGATGATCTGGCCGAGGTCAAGGGGATCGGCCGGTCATTGCTGGAGAGGATGGCCCCGTATATGACCCTGGAATACAAACCCGATATTCCGCCAGTTATCAATATCAATCAGGCCTCGGCCCAGGAATTGGCAACCCTGCCGACCATCGGGCCCAAGACCGCCGGGGACATTGCCGCCTACCGCCAGGAGAACGGGCCCTTCCGGAGCCCGGAGGATATAATGAACGTCAAGGGCATCGGGCGGAGGACCTACGAGGAGATAAAGAATCTTATCACTATCGGGCCATGAACAAACTTCTGAAGGGCCTGCTGCTGCTGGCAATCCCCCTAAATGGCGGGGCCCAGGAGATGCCCGACATCGAGGACGAGCAGGCCTCGCAGGACCTTGCCGAGCAGATGATCTATCTGCAGGAGCACCCGGTAAATCTCAACCATGCCGACCTTGACCAGCTGATGACCCTTCCGGCGATCACTCCCTACCAGGCCCTCCGGCTGAACCGATATTTAATAAGCCATCCCAAATTGAGCGACCCCTTCCTTCTAGTCAGGGATTCCATTTTGGACCTGCCAGCCGTGGAATCTTTGCTGCCTTATATCTGCCTTGATTCCTATCTCCCCGCCCAAAGCGTCAAATTAAAGCTTTCCACCAGACTGCAGAGAAAGTGGCCGGATGCGGAGGGAATTGCCGACGGCAGTTTTAATGGTTCGCCGCTGGAGAGCCGCACCCGGATGTGGTTCCGTCCGGATGAAAATTGGGAGGTATTCGGGCAATGCCAGCATGACGTGGGCGAGCCGGCCTGGAACGACTATTATTCCGGCAATCTATGGTGGTCGGATCACGAAGGAACCAAGCAGGTGATAATCGGGGATTATCAAATGAAGATCGGGGAGGGGCTGGTGTTCGGCGGCAGCTCGCCCCGCATATTCTCCAGCTACTGGTCCGGCTCGGCCCGGCTTGACGCGGCAGCGGTTCGCCAGTATTTTTCCTCCCACGAAAACAGGGGTTTAAGGGGACTATGCTTAAAATACCTATTAGTTGACAACTTTAACTTTATCTGTTTTGCCTCCCGGCGTCAGATGGATGCCAAAATAGATTCGTTGGGCCGCATAACCAGCATCTATGATGACGGCTATCATCGCAGCGATGCGGAGCTGGAGAGGAAAAACAACTCTACCGAGACCATCTTTGGCGGACGGGTGGGCTTTAGCGCCGGCCGCTCTTGCGATATTGGGATAATCGGATATAACCGGTCCTTCGATAAAACGACGGCCGAAGGATTATATAATGCCTTTTTGATCAGCCTGGATGCCAGAACAGTATTGGATAAAAATTGGGCCTCGCTTGAACTGGTCAAGGGCCGGGGGCCGCTCGGCGGGTACAGCGGGGAGATAGGTTTTATGGTGCGGGACTATGCCGGCCGAATCAATTTTTACGGATATTCCCCGAAATTCAAGCCTCCCCGCTTTAATTCGGACAACTATTACGGCGGCGATGATGAAAAAGGGGTCACCATCGCCGGGTCGTACCGGGCTCCATTGGGCTATGATATTTCGGCCATATATAACCAATTCCATCCCTGGCAGCCGTTTTCCATTTCATCCCAGAGTTACAGGGGTTTTCGTTATGAAGCCAGGCTGGGCAAAAAAATATTCCAAGGGCTTCTGGCCGATCTTCGGATCAGATCTCTGCAAAAAGAATATTTTGACGATGGACAATCCGGGGCCCCAATATATCATACCTCGAACCTTACCTTCAAGACCGGCCTGCAGTGGCAATTGGGAAAGAAGTTCAGCGCCACCGGCAGGCATCAAGCATCCTTTTTCGGGGATTCCCGGGATGATGACAGAAAGCGCGGGGAACTACTGTCCCTGGCCTTAAAAGCCCAACTGCCAAGAGACATCACCATCCAAGGCCAGACGGTATTTTACTACGCACCCAGTTACGATGCCAGGCTTTACCTGGCGGAGCCGGAGCTAAGGTCCGGGGGGAGCTTTCACGGCTACTGGGGCCTGGGGCGGCGGGATGCATTATTTTTGAGATATGCTTTGGGCCGCTCCGGGGCCGGTTATCTGAAAATAGCCAGGCAAGTAAGGGATTACCAGGGCCAGATCGCAAAAAACACCGAGCTGGGAATCGAGCTGGAATTTTTGTTAAAATAGATCCGATTTTATGTTATAATAGCGCACTTAGATAAAGACCGAAAGGGACTGGTTTATGTCGGAGGACAGGGAACAAATAAAAAGCAAAGAGCATGAGCTGAGGGAGGCGGAGGCAAGGCTGGGCCCGGACAATCCTGAATTGCTTCCCCGGCTAAAAGAACTGGCTGAGATCTATATCCACTGGGGAAGATTTTCTTTGGCCGAAAGCCTGTACCGCAAAGCCGTGAAAATAACCATCAGGGAATCAGGCCCGGAGAGCCTGGAGGTCGCTTCTTACTTTAACCGCCTGGCCGTTTTGTACAGCATTCAGGGGCGTTATTACGAGGCCCTGCCGTTTTATGAGAAATCCCTCAATCTGAATAAAAAACTGGCACCGTGCGAAGTCTTGGTGCAGGCCAGACTGATGGCCAATATCGGGACGGTATATAAGCTCCTGGGGCGGAACGCCCCGGCCGAGGAAATCTTGCTGAAGGCCCGGGAAATATTCCAAAAGGGATCCGGCGGCAATGATCCAATGCTGGCCGGAATACTGATAAACCTGGCCGGGCTGTATCGCGATCTGAACCGCCTGCCGGAGGCCGAGTCCCTGTGCAGTACGGCCATCGAAATGTCATTGAATGCCTACGGACCCGAGCATCCACAAATAGCCTTATGTTACAATAACCTGGCCGAGGTTTATGCCGCCCAGGGAAGGAAGAGCGAGGCCGAAGAGCTTTACCTCCGGGCTATAGAAATGAAGGAAAAGGTACAGGGCCCCGGGCATCCGGAGATCGCAATGTATCTCAACAATCTGGGCGACCTCTACCGATCGCAGCAGAAATTCGTGGAGGCCGAAACCATCTACCACCGGGCTTTGGAGATAGACGAGGGCCATTTGCCCCAGGAAAGCCCGAACCTGGCCACCACCTATAAAAACCTGGCCACCCTTTCTTCGGTCCAGGGATATTATGATAAAGCCGAGGCTTATTATCTCCGGGCCGTCTCCATTTATGAGCGCACCCTGGGGCCGGATCATCCCGAGGTGGCGGAGCCCCTGGTCCGGCTGGCGGAGCTGCAGCACGGGCAGGGCCGAAACAGAGAGGCCGAGGCCCTCTGCCACCGCTCGATGGCCATCTGGCAGAAAGGATACGGACCCAAACACTTCAAGGTGGGGGAGATGCTGAAGATGCTGTCCAGATTGTGCTTTGCCCAGGAAAAGATGTCCGAGGGAGAGACCTTTTTAAAGCAGGCCTTTGAGATAAAAACAAACTAAAGCCATTATATGGAGGTTCCCATGCACCGAGTCTTACTGCCGGCATTGGTCTCTCTGATTATTGTTTTGTCTCCACACAGTAAAGCATATTCACAAACTGCAGCGCCCGATAGCGGTTCTATCCCGCAAACAGAAACAGAGGTTTTACGTCCCGAACCTCCGGCACCCGTTGCTATAATAGCCGACAGCATTGCCGTTATTAAACCTTGCGAACCCTCCCTGCGGTTGGAGGGTTTCAGTATGTATAATTTTGCCGCCGCCTATTTCTACAGCCGCCAGAAAATGACCGGACTTATTTGGTGGGACGAGACCAGTTATGAGTACACCTATACTACAACAATTTTTGCAGCCGGGGCGAGCTGGAATTACCTGATAAATAATGGGCTTACTTTGGGCGGCAATGTGGGATTCATTACTATCGGAACATCCAGATCCCGCGGGCCAGACTCATACTACTATTATTCCGATTATTCCAACAGCTCCACCATGACCCTGATCGGGCCGCGAATTGCCCAGTATTTTGGAAACAAGAACAGCAAAATTATGCCTTTTGTGGCCGGCGAGATGGATATTATTACCAGCTCATCCGAACTCTTTAGTCGTAGCGAGACAATCTTCAGGATTGGCGGCGGTGCGGTCATCAAACTTGTTCCCAACGTGGGAATTTCCCTAGGCCTGGATTATCTTAAGGTTGAAGATCAAGAGAATACGGTGAATATCATGGGCACCATGGGGCTGGTTTGCATGCCCTTCGATCTAAAAAAATAATAATCGGGAGTCATAATGGTGACAACAGTTCTGGCTACGTTGTTCGTTCTGGGGATCATGGTCTTTGTCCATGAGCTGGGCCATTTTTACGTGGCCAAGAAGGTGGGCATCAGGGTCTTGAAATTCTCTTTGGGTTTCGGCCCCAAATTGTTCGGATTTAAAAAAGGCGATACCCAGTATCTGATCTCGGCCCTCCCCCTGGGGGGGTATGTGAAATTGGACGGGGAGGACGCCTTTGAGGAGGGCTATGTCCCCAAGCCGGGCGATTATATGGCCGCCCCCTGGTGGGGCCGGGTGCTGATGGCCCTGGCCGGCCCGATGGCCAACCTGGTTACGGCATTTCTGATCTTCATCATGCTGGGTCTGGTAGGTTTTAACGCCCCGGATTATTCCACCTCGGTCGGCAAGGTGGGATCGGGAAGCATAGCCCAGCAGCTGGGGGTAACTGAGGGCGACCGGATGGTTTCGATCGACGGGAAGGAAGTTAAAACCTGGCACGGCCTGTGGCAGGAACTGCAGGCCGAGAGAACAGCCGACTCGCTATCTCTCACTCTGGACCGGGCCGGAAAGAGAATAATTCTTAATATCCCCTCATCCCAACGGATGAAATTCCTGGAGAATATCGAGCCGGCGGTGCCGGCTCAGCTGGGCGAGGTCTATCCCAGCCTGCCGGCCTACCAGGCCGGACTCAACGCCGGAGACATCATCCTATCCATTGACGATAAGCCGGTAAAGACCTGGGACGGCATGAGGGAGATCATCAACCAAAATGCCGGGAGGGAGACCAGGCTTCTGGTCGAACGGGGTTCCGATACCCTTAGCGTCCGGATCACCCCGGTGGAGCAGGATTACCCGGGCCAGGGTCCGGTCGGGGTCATTGGGGTCACTGCCCCGGTGTTCGGGAGTTATAAACTTCGTCTGGGCCTTTGGGCCTCGGTCGTCAATGCCACGGTCAGCACCGGAAGCTTGGTGGCCCGCACTTACGGCGTGTTGTACAAGATCGTGGTAAAACCCTCCTCGGCCAAGCAGCTGGGCGGCATCCTGATGATAGGAGAGATGGCCGGCAGCACCGCCAAAAAAGGCTTCAGCGACCTGATGCTTTTGGTGGCGCTTCTTTCCATCAGTTTGATGGTTCTCAATCTACTGCCCCTGCCGGTGCTGGACGGAGGGGTGATATTCTTCAGCCTGCTGGAGGGGGTAAGGAAAAAGACCCTGCCGGTGAAAGTGCAGGTGGTCATCCAGCAGATCGGGATCGCCATCCTGATCATGCTGATGCTGTTCACCATTCTCAACGACGGCATGAAGATATTCAGCCGGCACTCGGCGGCCAAGAAGAACAGCCAACAGATAGAACAGGCCAAATAGCTTTCAAATCTCAACCATCGGAGGGCAACCATGGAGGTCAAGGGCACCTCGGTGCTGGCCACCAAGAATTTCGTCAATCACAAGTTCGGCCTGGAGGCACAAAAAGCATGGCTGGAAAGCCTGCCTGGGGAATCGAGGAAGATATTTGACCAGGCCATACTGGCCAACAACTGGTATCCCTTTCGGACCGGTTTTGTCGAGCCCACCAGGATGATCTGCAATAGCTTCTACGGCGGCAGCGAACTGGGGGCCAGGGAGATCGGCCGTTATAGCGCCGAACAATCACTCAGGGGTATCTACAAGGCCTTTGCCAGGGTGGCCTCGGTCAATTTTATAATGGAGCGGACGGCCAACATCTTCAAGACCTATTACACCCCGGGGAGGATGGAGGTGGCATCCCAGGACCAACAACATCTGGTCTTCCATATTCTGGACATTGACGATTCGGACCTGCTGTTCGAGCACCGGATCTGCGGCTGGATAAACGGAGCTTTGCTGATCTGCAACAACCGGGACCACGAGGTGAAGATAGCCCGGTCGGTGGCCCGGGGCGATACTTTGATTGAGATCCTGGTTGCCCTGTAAAGGGCTGTCCCCAAATAATTTATTGACTTTTAGGCGCCAAGATTGTTATAATTCAAATCCTGTTTACTTTATAAAACAACAAAATTACATATATCGGGAGGGACGTTTTGAAGAATTATACTGCGGACAAGATCCACAACATTGTATTGGCCGGCCACGGCGGTTGCGGAAAGACCACCCTGGCCGAGGCCATGGTCCATGCCGGCAATCCCACCGGGCGCTTGGGGCGGGTGGACGACGGCAACTCCATCTTCGATTTCGACATCGATGAGACCACCCGCAAGATATCCATCTTCTCATCCCTGGCGGCCTGCGAACACCAGGACCACAAGCTTAATGTGATAGACACCCCGGGCTACGCCGATTTTGCCGGCGAGGTCAAGGCCGGAATGCGGGTGGCCGACTGCGTGATCATAGTGGCCCAGGGGGTGTCCGGGATAGAGGTGGGCACCGACAAGTGCTGGAAGTATTCAGACGAGCTGAAGCTTCCCCGGGCCATCTTTCTGACCCGTTTGCTGAAGGAGCATTCCGATTTTTATAAATCGCTGGACCAGGCCCGCGACAAGTTCGGCCACCAGGCGGTGCCCCTGACCCTGCCCATCGGCGACCAGCTGAACCTGAAGGGAGTGGTCGATCTCACGGTGATGAAGGCCTTTCTCGAGAGCGAGGGAAAATCCACCATCGGCGAGATCCCGGCCGAGATGGCCGGCAAAGCCAAGGAATACCGGGACAAACTGGTGGAGGCGGTGGCCGAATCCGACGACAGCCTGATGGAGAAATTTTTGAACGGCGATAGCCTGACCGATCAGGAAATATCCGATGGTTTGAAAACAGCCATCAGAAAAGGAAGCCTGGTACCGGTGTTCGCCGGAGACGGTTATTTCCAGGTGGGGGTCAACGCCATGTTGAATTCCATCGTAGCCTTCTTCCCGACCGCGGCCGATACCCAGGAAGTGGTTGCCCAAAAAGCCGGCAGCGACGAGGAGATAATCGTCAAGTGCGATCCCAGCGGGCCGCCGGTGCTGTTCATGTTCAAAACCTTCATCGAACCCCATGCCGGAAATCTGAACTATTTCCGGATGTATTCCGGCTCGCTGGAGCCGGGGATAGAGCTTTATAATGCCTCCCTCAGCAAGGCGGAAAAATTCGGGCAGTTCTATTTTCCCAATGGCAAGGACCGCATCGATGCCGCCAAAATCAGCTGCGGCGATATCGGCATCGCGGTAAAGCTGAAGGAATCCGGCACCGGGGACACCATCAGCACCAAGAATCATCAGATCATCCTTCCCAAGACCATCCTGCCCAAGCCGTCGATATCGGTGGCGGTGGAGGCCAAATCCAAGGATGACGAAGGCAAGATATCGGTCGGGCTGTCCCGACTTAACGAAGAGGACCCCACCTTCACCTACGGCTTCGTGCCCGAGATCCGGCAGACCCTGATCAACGGCCTGGGCGAGCTGCATCTGGACATCATGGTGGGGCGGCTGAAGCGGAAATTCGGGGTGGAGGTCACCATCATCAAGCCCCGGATACCCTACCGCGAGACCATCTCCAAGAAGGTGGAGATCCAGGGCAAGCACAAGAAACAATCGGGGGGACACGGACAGTACGGCGACGTCTGGCTGCGCCTGGAGCCGCTGCCCCGGGGCGGGGGCTTCGAGTTCGTGGATGAGGTGGTGGGCGGGGTGGTGCCCGGCAACTTCATCCCCTCGGTGGAGAAGGGGGTCAAGGCGGCCATGCTGGAAGGGGCGGTGGCGGGCTACCACATCGTAGATCTTAGGGCGGTTATATATTTCGGCTCCTATCACCCGGTGGACTCCTCCGGCACCAGCTTCGAGATCGCCGGTTCCATGGCCCTCAAGAAGGGCGTGCTGGAAGCCTCGCCGGTCCTGCTGGAGCCCATCATGAAACTGGAGGTGGCCATTCCCGAGGAATTCGCCGGCCAGGTGATGGGCGACCTCAACTCCCGCCGGGGCCGCATCAGCGGCATGGACTCGGCCAAGGGCCTGCAGGTGATCAAGGCCACCGTGCCCCAGGGCGAGATGTACAAGTATTCCACCTCCCTGCGCTCCATGACCCAGGGCCGGGGCAGCTTCGAGATGGAGTTCTCTCATTACGATCCGGTGCCCTTCGAGGCCACCCAGAAGATCATCGAAGAGGCCAAGAAGGAAAAGGAAGAGAAGCAGAAATAATTCCATACAACCAAAAAACGGGGCGATAAGATCGCCTCGTTTTTTCTTGAAAGACCGGCTTTTTTGCAGTAATATTCAGTAGACTAGATAATAGAGTTAAAACACTTCTGGCAGTTTTAATGAGGTGTTAATGAAAAGTAAAATCGCCATAGTTGCTTCAGAAATGATAGAACGCTCTATTTTTGCAATAAGAGGGCATAAAGTGATGTTGGATGCCGACCTGGCCAAACTTTACAACGTGTCAACAAAGGCATTGAACCAGGCGGTTAAGCGCAATATACGGCGGTTCCCGTCTGATTTCATGTTCCAATTGGACTTAGAAGAAAAGGTGGAACTGGTCACAATTTGTGACCACCTAAAGCATTTAAAATATTCGTCGAAATTGCCGCATGCCTTTACCGAGCAGGGCGTAGCCATGCTTTCCGGCGTACTTAATAGCGAGAGAGCTATAAACGTAAATATCGAGATCATGAGAGCTTTTGTAAAAATGCGAAAAATGTTGATTTCTCACGAAGAGCTTGCCAGGAAAGTTATTAATATGGAAAAGCTGTATGATGGAAATTTCAAAATTATATTTAATGCCATTAAACAGTTGATAGAGTCACCGACCATAAAAAGAAACCCCATCGGATTCAGACCAGACAAAAAATAATCAAACATGGACAGGCAAATGACCAAACCAAAAATAGCCATCATCTTCACCGGCGGGACCATCTCCATGAAGTCCAGCAAAAAGAGCGGGGGCGCGGTTCCGGCCTTCAAGGGGCGGGACATCCTCAAGCTCCTGCCGGTGATCAACAAGAATTTCAAGATAGAGGTGCATGATTTCGGGCAATACCCGGGGCCGCATATCACGCCGGAGATGATGCTGGAGATCTCCCTGATCGCCAGAAAATACCTGGCCCGGTCCGACATCATGGGCCTGATCGTCACCCACGGCACCGACACCCTGGAGGAGACCGCCTACTTTCTTGATCTGACCATACACTCGCCCAAGCCGGTGGTGGTGGTGGGGGCCATGAAGGACTGCACCGAGCTGGGCTGGGACGGCCCGGCCAACCTGATGGGCGCCGCCCGGACGGCGGTCTCGCCGGATGCCCGAAACAAGGGGGTCCTGGTCTTTCTGAACAACACCATCAATTCGGCCGGGGAGGTGACCAAGACCAGCACCGATTCCTTCGAGACCTTCCGCAGTCCCGACCTGGGCCCGCTGGGCTGGGTGGACCAGGACCGGGTGCTGTTCTACCGCCAGCCTATGTACCGCGAGCATTACCCGGTCAGGGGAATAGAGCCCCGGGTGGACCTTTTTAAAATGGCGGTGGGGATGGATTCCCGTCTCATTGAATATGCCGTAGATTCCGGGGCCAAGGGACTAGTGGTGGAGGGCATGGGGCGGGGAAATATTCCGCCGGATGTAGTGCCCGGGATAGAGTACGCCATTGCCAAGAAGATCCCGGTCGTCCTCTGTTCCCGCTGCATCGGGGGCAGGGTGCTGGGGACCTATGCCTATCCCGGCGGCGGGGCTCAGCTGATCAAAAAAGGGATCATCCTGGGCGGACACCTGCCGGGACAGAAGGCCCGGATCAAGCTGATGATACTGCTGGGTCGGAGAATGGACCCCATGCAGATCAAGGAGTTTTTCGAACGGTTTGAATATCCCTGTGAAAGATAGATCAAAAAAAAAGAACGCCTCAGATATCCTTTCGATATTATTCCAATTATATTATAACCGGGGCGAGGTGTTGGACAAGACCATCGGTTTCCAGCAGTCTTTGGACAATTACCGGACCATGAAAAGGCTGGCAAAGGCCTTGGGGGATCGCAACCAACTTCTGCGTGCCTGGGTAGAGGTGGGGTATCGGCTGACAATGCTGGGAAAACTGATGGAGGCTCTGGCCGAACACAGTGCCGTGTCCCAGGACCTATCAGAAGATGATCCTTTTGAAGTCAGCTGCCGCAACGACCATTGCCAGGCAATAGTTCTCCGCCAGCTGGGCCGCTATGAGGAAGCTTTGGCGGTCCAGGAACGGTTAAGCAAAATCCCAGACATTAGCGAAGAATCACGTTTCAACTGGCTGAACAGCCTGGGTCATACGTTTTGGCGGATGGGCCGCTATCAGGATGCGGTGGGCTGTTTTCAACAGGTTTTGGAGTGGACATCGAACGGTTCAAATCCCGTGCTTCAGGCCACAGCTCACAACAACCTGGGACTGGTTTATTCCGATATGGAAAGGCTGGACGAAGCAAGGGACCATCACCAAAGGTCCCTGCACCTCCGGAGGGAGCTCCATGATCCGGGCGCCATATGCACCTCCTACCTGAATCTGGGAAATGTAATGGTCCAGTCGGATGATATTGATTCCGGACTGGGGCTTTGGGAGAAGGCCCTGGGGATCAGCAAGCGATTGGGCGACAAAGCCACCGAGGCTATGATCGAGAACAACATGGGTGAAGTAAGCTACAAAACAGGGGACTACCCCAAAGCAGCGGATCATTTTCATAAGAGCCTTCTGATGAAGCAATCGCTTAACCTCCGATCCTACCTGGACACAAGTTTGGAAGGCCTGGCAAAGACTTATTACGAGATGAGAAACCAACCGGGATACGCCGAGCAATGCCGCCATTTTGGCCAGCTTCTGCTGGCCCTGGATACGGCCCGGCCCCAAAAACGGGAGAACGTGACCAGCATCCTGGCCGCCTTAGATGCGGCGGGTGACAATAGCCGGGGGGGTAGCAACGGGGCGGCCGGAAATTGAATCTTTGGCGGCTGTTGTGCAGTATGCCCCGGCGGCGGATCAACTGAAAATACTCGCAGTAAAAGATAGAAAAATGAGCCAATATAATAAGATAAGCCCGGACATCCAGCAACGGCTGAAAGAGATCGTCGGAGAAAAGTATCTGATAACCCTGGACGACGACATGGAACCCTATTCCCACGATGAGACCCTGCATCACAAATTCATGCCCGCGGTGGTGGTCAAGCCGGCTGATACCCCCCAGGTCTCGGCTATAATGAAACTGGCCGGTTCCGAAAAGATCCCGCTTACCCCCCGGGGGGCCGGCACCGGGCTGTCCGGGGGCGCCCTGCCGGTGTGCGGTGGTATTCTGCTGTCACTGGAGAGATTTAACAAGATCCTGGAGATTGATGAAGAAAACCTGATGGTGGTCACCCAGCCGGCGGTGATCACCGGTCAGCTGCAGAAGGCGGTCGAGGAGAAGGGGCTGTTCTACCCGCCGGATCCGGCCAGTTTGGATTCCTGTTCCATCGGCGGCAACATTGCCGAGAACGCCGGCGGGGCCAGGGCCTTCAAATACGGGGTCACCCGGCACTATCTTTGCGGATTGGAGGTCGTCTGGCCCAACGGCGATATCTCCCGGTTGGGCGGCAGGATCATCAAGGATGTTTCGGGTTACGACCTGATGCATTTGATATGCGGATCCGAGGGCACCCTGGCCGTGATCACCGAGATCACCCTCCGGCTGCTGCCCAAGCCCAAATTCCAGGCCGACCTTCTGATCCCGTTCTCCTCCATCGAGGATGCGGTGAAGGCCACCAATGCCGTGATCCGGGAGAGGATAATCCCGGCCACCATGGAATTCATGGAGAAGAAGGCCGTCCTGGCGGCCGAGGCCTTTTTGGAAAAGAAGGCGCCCTACCGGGAGGCCGAGGCCCATCTGCTGGTCCAGCTGGACGGAGAAGAGCGCGAAGACCTGCAGAAGCTGTACGAAAGGATCGGCCAGATAGTCTCCGACCATGGCGCGCTGGACGTGCTGGTGGCCGAGGACCGGCCTTCGCAGGATCGGCTGTGGGAGATCCGCCGCTCCCTTTCCGAAGCGCTGACCGCCAAAAGCCCGGTCCGGGAGCGGGAGGACGTGGTGGTACCCAAGTCAAAAATACCACAGCTTTTTAAAGAACTGGAAATTTTGCAGAAGAAATATTCCATGGAGATAGTTTCATTCGGCCATATCGGGGACGGGAACATCCATGTCAACATCCTCAAAGGGGAATTCCAGACCGAAAGATGGCAGGAGGTTCTGCCCGTCCTGCTCGGCGAGCTGTTCGCCAAGGTGGTGGAGCTGGGCGGGACCATCTCCGGGGAGCACGGCATAGGCTATGTAAAGAAAAAATATCTGCCGTTGGCGGTGGACGCCCCGGCCCTGGCAATGATGAAGGCCGTTAAACGGGCCATTGACCCGCAGAATATATTGAATCCCGAAAAAATATTCCTTTAGACTCTTTCCCACGAAATACGCGAAAGGACGCGAAATTTTATAGACGGTAAAAACGGAAAAATATAATATTCAAGGAGATCAATAATATGAATCCGCTGACTTTAGTACTGGTCTTGGCACTGGTTCAATTTGGCGCTGTTAAGGGGAAGGTGACGCAAGTAGATGGAACCACACCTGTTAAAAATCTTCGGGTTGATGCTTACGAAGCATTGACAAAAACATTAATCAATTCCAATAAAACAGACACTTTGGGAATTTATGTCATAGGTAATTTACCAACGGGTAATTACAAGATCCGCACCTGGAACTTGTCGGGGCCATATTGGTCGGAGCCGTATGTGAATATGTACTATAATAACACGTTGTATTGGGATTCCTCTTCTACTGTGGCGGTTAATGACCCTGATACAGTACCAAATATAAATATCTCAGTTCCGGCCGGCGGAAATATCCAGGGACGGGTGTTTCAATCCGACAGCATAACGTCCTATAAGGGGTTCTGTTTGATAGCTGCTTTTTATAAAAGTGTAGGTGAGATCAGTATGGCAGGCTTTGCTGATACTGGGAACGGTATATACCGCATTGGCGGTTTACCGCCAGGATGGTATAAAATAGAATACATGCCTTATGGGGAATCCATGGCAGACGATTTGATAGACACTATTTATGCGTTTGAGTACTACCATAATGCAAATGATTGGGCTATAGCAGAGAGCATATATGTAGCCCCTATGGATTCGGTGTTGGGGATCAATGCCGTAATGGATACCGGCGGAACTATTTCCGGCCATGTATATCAACAGGATGGCGCGACACCGATGAGCGGTGTTAAAGTTACCTGTTGGCAATACGGGAACCAGTACTACGGATGGAGTAGCATTGTTTCGGATACAACCGATGTTAGCGGACAATATAAATTGGCAGCTTTGCGCACTGGAAACCATCGGGTGAGCGCAACGAAATCAGGATATGATACTTTATGGTACGACAATGAGGTAGATAGTTCTATTGCGAATTTAGTACCTGTTACCATGCCCAACAATACGCCCAATATTGATTTTAACATGCAAATAACAGGGGTAGCAGAAGAATATATCGCGGAAGGTATACAACCGCACCAAAAGATAAAGTTGACTATTTCCCCGAATCCGGTTTCTTCTAAGGCAGCAATAAAATATGTGATTACTGCAAATAGTTCTGTAATGCTTGATATTTATAATATCAGCGGCCAGCGGGTAAAAAGGCTGGCGCCTGGTGAAATAAATCCAGGTACTTATATGGCATCTTGGAGCGGTCAAGATGAGAATAATCAAAGAATGCCCAATGGTGTATATATCTGCCGTTTGGTTTGGGGTGGTAATTCGACCGCAATTAAAATGTTATTGTTGAGATAATTAAATAAAAAACAGCGGTTTTGTTAAGCTATTTGGAAATTCCGTGATTCCGTGGTAAAGATATTATTGCAGTAATCTATTCTTATGAAAGACAAAATAAAGATCCCGGAATCGGCCATCCGCCGCCTGTCCCTGTATTTTCATCACCTGGCCTCCCTGAAGGAACTGGGCGTGGAGACCATCTCCTCGCGGGAGATCGCCACGGTCTACGGCCTGGCCCCTTTTCAGGTGCGCAAGGACCTCTCCTATTTCGGCGCTTTCGGGCGTCGGGGCCGGGGGTACAATGTCGCCAAACTGATGGACAAACTGGGCGCCATTTTGGGGCTGGACCGCAGCTGGAACATCTGCCTGGTGGGGGCCGGCAATATCGGCCTGGCCATGTACCGCTATCAGGACTTCAAACAGCGGGGATTCAACATCGTGGCGGTGTTCGACTCCGATCCCAAAAAGGCGGGCCAGACGCTCAAACCGGGGATGGCCATTCAATCGATGGACCAGATCGAACAGACAGTCAACCAAAAAATGATCCAGATCGGGATCATAGCCGTGCCGCCCCAGGCCGCCCAGGCGGCGGTCGACAAGCTGGCGGCGGCCGGGGTCAAGGCCATCCTGTTCTTTCCCTCCAGCCAGATATTGATCCCCAAAGGGATCGCCCTGCGAAGGGTCAACCTGGGCCTAGATCTGGAATTCCTGAGTTACGCTCTTACCAATAATTAATTCTAAGGATATTGCACAAATATGGATCAGCATATCGTCATCATAGGCGGAGGACCGGCGGGATACGTGGGGGCCATCAGGGCGGCCCAGCTGGGGGCCAGGGTCACTTTGATCGAAAAAGATACATTGGGCGGCACCTGCCTTAACGTGGGCTGCATTCCCACCAAAGCCCTGCTGGCATCGGCCTCCGTCATGCAGCATACCAAAGCCGCCGGGCAGTTCGGGATCAAAACAGACAATGTCGGTTTCAACTGGGCCGATGTCCAAAAACGGAAGGATCGGGTGGTCAAAAAAGCCACTGCCGGGGTGGGCATGCTCCTGAGATCCCGGCAGGTGGAGGTCATCAAAGGGCAGGCCCGTGTATCGGGAAAAGGATCAATTATTGTGGAGATCGACGGCTCTCAGCCCAGGGAGATCAAATACGATAAACTGCTGATAGCCACCGGCTCCCAGCCGGTGATCCCGCCCATATCCGGCATCGACCTGCCCGGGGTGCTGGACAGCACCGGGGCCCTGGCCCTGGATGCGGTCCCGGAAAGCCTGTTGATCATCGGGGGCGGGGTGATCGGCTGCGAGATGGCCGAGGTCTACTCCACCTTCGGTTCGAAGGTGACCATCGTCGAGCTGATGCCTCAGCTGATTCCCGGGGAGGATCCGGAAGCGGTGGAGGTGCTGTATAAAACCTTGGTCAAAAAAGGGGTGGATATAAAACTTGATTCCCGGGTGAACCGCCTTATAAAAAACGGGGATCTGCTCGATGTTGAAGTGACCGGAAAGGATGGAATAAAAATCAGGGTCGAGGCCGCCAGGGTATTGGTGTCGGTGGGCCGCAGGGCTTCGATCCAGGGCCTGGGGCTGGAGGAGTCTGGAATAGCCCTTGAAAAGGGCTACATCAAGGTCGACGGCAGGATGGAAACCAATGTCCCCGGCGTATATGCGGCCGGGGACTGCATCGGCGGATGGCTGCTGGCCCATGTGGCCTCCCGGGAGGCCGAGATCGCCGTGGAGAATATGCTGGGGCACCAGGCTGTCATGGAATATCACGCCGTGCCCCGCTGCGTCTATACCCACCCGGAGATCGCCTCGGCGGGCCTAGCCGCATTCCAGCCTTCGGATAAAAACATACTTACCGGCAAATTTCCATTCTCGGCCAGCGGCAAGGCCAGCTGCATAGGAGAACTGGAGGGTTTTGTCAAGGTCCTGGCCGACAGGGAAACCCATCAACTCCTGGGGTGCGTGATCGCCGGGCCCAATGCCACCGAACTCATCTCCGAGGCGTCGCTGGCCATATCCAGCAGGCTCAAACTAGAGGACATCATCCAGGCCATGCATTCCCACCCCACCCTCCACGAGTCGCTCCAGGAGGCGGCCCTCAATGCGCTGGGCCGGGCCATTCACCTGCCCTGAATATAAAGGAGCCCCATGAAAAAGATCCTTCTGGTCTTTTCCCTGCTGGCCTCTCTTTCCTGCAGCTATCCGCAGCAGACCCTGCGGATAGCTGCCAGCGAAGGGCTGATCAGCTTCGACCCCCATACCCAGGACGAGGCGGTCACCATGGAGATACTGGGCAACGTCTACGAAAGCTTGGTGGCTTTTGATGCCGACATGCAGCTTGTTCCGATGCTGTGCACCGGATACAGCAATGTCGACGATCGCACCTGGCGTTTTTACCTCCGACCGGGGGTCAAATTCCATGACGGGAAACCACTGACGGCGGAGGATGCCATCTTCAGTCTGGAGAGGGCCGGCAACCATCAGGCGTCGGTCTTTAAAAGCATGCTGGCAGTGATAGAGAAGATAGAAAAAGTTGACAGCCTGACCATCGAGATATCCACCGTCAAGCCCCGGCCCAACCTGATAAATATACTGACCATGATAAGCATCATCCCCGCCCGATCCGACCCGGCCGGACAGCCGGTAGGCACCGGGCCCTATTCTCTGGCTGGATTCAACGGCCGGGACATCCTGTATCTGAACAAGTTCAAGGGCTATTGGGGGGAGGAGCCGTTCTTCAATAAGACGGAGTTCCATATCATCAAGGATGATTCCCAGCGGATGGAAAAACTGCTGAGCGGCAAGATGGATATCGATGCCAATGTCATGGAAAACTACCGCACCAGGCTGTCCGGCGACAGCAGGGTGAATCTGGTGGCCAAACCCAGCGCCACCATTACCGTTCTGGGGTTGAATACCTCCGGCAAGTTCAAGGATAACCCCCTTTCCGATGTGCGTCTGCGCCAGGCGATCTCCCTGGCCATAAACCGCCGGGAGATGGTCGCCAGGGCCTGCCACGGGTACGCCGTTCCCGCCAACCAGATAGCGACCCAGGCCATATTCGGCTACGACCCGGAACTCCCCGAAATTGAACAGAATATCGAAAAAGCCCGCCAGATTATCGGTCCCTTGAAGACATCCGATCCGATCGAACTGACCATAAAGGTATCGTCCGCAGCCTGGTTCGAGGGGCAGCTCCTGGCGGAATTCCTGGCGCCGATAGGCATCAAGCTGACGGTAGACTCCCTGTCCTGGACGGAATTATATAGTTCCATCGAGAGCGGCCAGGCCCAATTCTACCTGATGGGGTTTGCCTACAGCTTTGGAGATGCCAGCGAGCTGTTGAACGATATGGTCCATTCCAAGGGCGGCGCCCGGGATTTTGGCATCCGCAATCTTTCGGGATATTCAAACGAAAACCTGGATAAAATCCTGGAGAAAGCGGACCGTGAATTCGATCCCCTTTTGCGCAAACAGCTGCTGCAGCAAGCCATCCTGCTGACCACCAAGGACCTTCCCTTCATCCCTCTGTATATCCGGGACAGCAGCTACGGACTGCGCCGGGACCTGACCTGGCATCAGAAGACGGCGGCGGCGATGCTGGTCAAAGAGATCCGCCTTTAAAACAATCTATAATGGAGTTAGTCCGATGTTGAAAAGAATCACCGCAGCATTATTAATAGGCCTGCTTTGCTCCTGTGCCGACAAAAGCCCCGACGGCCGGCTGCTGACCCTGGCCATGGAAGACGAGCTGATAACCCTGGATCCATACTTGCATGACGACAGCATCGCTCATTCGATACTCAGCAATATCTATGATGCTTTGGTCAGCTTCGACCGGGACATGAAAGTGGAGCCGGCCCTGGCCATCAGCTGGGAAAACCCCGACGATCTCACCTGGAGGTTCACCCTTAGGCCCAATGTGTTCTTCCATGACGGCCGCCAGCTGGCCTCGAAAGATGTCAAATATAGCCTGGAAAGGGCCCGACTGGGCAAGGTATGTCATTACCTGGCAACCCTTCAAAGCATAACCGTGATCGATGATCTGACGCTGGAAATAAAGACCAGCAAGCCATCGCCGGTCCTGCTGAACAAACTTACCTTCATCGCCATCATGCCGGAGGGCACCGCGGACCCGGTCACCACGCCGGTCGGGACCGGGCCATACCATTTTGTAAGATACCAGGCCGGAAGCCAGATAGAGCTGAAAGCCAATGAAAAATACTGGAAGGGCCGCCCGACGATCAAAAGGGTCATATTTAAGATCATTCCCGGGGAACAGGACCGCCTGCAGGCCCTGCTTGACGGCAGGGTGCAATTGATCCGCGATGTCGACAAGAACAAGGCCGACCAAAACAGCACCAACCCCAAAGTAAATTTTGTCAACAGCCCCGGCCTGGGGGTCAGCATGCTGGGCATCAATTTCACCGGGAAGGGGCCGTTGACGGCCCGTAAAGTGCGGGAGGCGATCTATTGGGCGATAGATCCCGATGAGGCAATAATGGCTTCAGGCTGGGATGCCCTGCCGATAGATCAGCTGGTCTCCCCATACATCGTGGGATATAATCCCGCCATGACCATGAAAAGGCCGGATCTGGACCGGGCCAGAAAATTGCTGGCCGAGGCCGGTTATGCCGGCGGTTTCAAGGTGTCTCTGGAGATGTCCAAGACGGCGGCGTCCACCACCGGGGATATCCTGGCCAAGCAGCTGGCCAAGATCGGCATCAAGGTGGCCCTGACCGGGAGCGACTGGCCGGATTTTTCCAGCCGGCTTGATCGGCGCCAGATCCCGTTTTTCCTGGTGGGATGGTCCTGCAGTTCGGGCGATGCTTCGGATCTTTTTGATGCCTGCCTGCACACCAGCGATGGCAAGAATTATGGCAGCGCCAACTGGGGGGTATACAGCAACCGGAGGCTGGATTCGGTGATCGAGAAAAGCAACCAGGTGCTGGACAACAAAGAGAGGATAGAGTTCTTAAAGCAGGCCATGGAACTGGCCATGTCGGACTACCCCTTTATTCCCATCTTTGCCAGGAACCGGATATATGGCCGGGACAGAAACATAATTTTCCTGCCCCGCCAGGATGGAAGGATCAAAGTGTTCGAAATATATTACAAGCTATAGGGTGGCAGCCTATCGGCACCGGGGAATATTAAATGTTTAAAAGCCTTAAAATAAAACTGGCCATCGCCGCCAGCCTGTTAGTGATAATAATCATTACGGTGTATTCGTTGGTTTCGGTACTTACCAGACGGGAACAGCTGAAAAACGAGATACAGGACGGGGTCATTGCCTTTGCCCAGATGACCGTGGCTCCCATCTGTCAGAGCTATTATTTGTATTATACTTCGGGTTATTTCAAATTCAGGGGCAGTCTGTCAAATTTCCTAAGGATGAACGGCAACATCACCGAAATCCAGATAATCGATGTCAACGGCGAAGTGAAATTCGATTCCCGGCAAATGGATATTGAACATTCCGCTATTCCCAAGAAGCCGGAACTGTACGAGCCCGGCCTTATGGAAAGGGTGAAGAGGCTGGATCTGAGCTATAAGATAATCAGCAGCGCCGATAATCAGGAAGCCATTTCGGTGGTCATGCCCTATATCGAAGAATGGGGCCGGCACAGATTATCGGTAAGGTTCGTCGGCTCCTTCGCTGCCCTGGGATATTTGATCCGAAGCAGCCTGAGCCAAGTTTTGATAACCGGGCTATTGTTCGTCCTGTTGGGGAGCGTCCTGGCCTATTTCATGGCCAAGAGTATCACTGACCCCATCCACCAACTTACGGTCGCGGCACGGGATATCGGCGCCGGAAAGCTGGATCAAGAGGTGAACGTCAAAACCGACGATGAGATCGGCTCCCTGGCCGATAATTTCAACATCATGACCAGGCAGCTGAAAGCCAATCTGGAGGCCCTGTCCGAGTCCTACGACCGTTTGTCCCAGGCCAACGCCGAACTGATGGAGCTGGACCGGCTGAAAAGCAACTTCATCGCCAATGTTTCCCATGAGCTCAAGACACCCCTGACCACCATCTCGGGTTATGCCGATTATCTGGCCATGGAAAAACTGGGCCCCCTGACCGAGACCCAGCGCAAGGGGATCGAGGTGATGCGGAGGAACATCAAGCGGCTGACCAGACAGATAAAGGACCTGCTGGATTTTATCACCATAGAGTCCGGGCATTTTATTGTGGAGCAGCATCCCTTTGATATCCGGGCGCTTTTGGACGAGACGGCCGCCAACTATCAGGCGGAGCTGGACAAGAAGAAGCTGGAGATCGTCATCGATGCTCCCGAAAAGCTGACTGTCATCGGCGACCGGGACCGGATCCTGCAGGTGGTCGATAACCTGGTAATGAATGCCCTGAAATTCACCTCCCGGGGCTACATCAAACTTAAGGCCCAACCTGACGGGGAGGGGGCGGCCAGGATCGAGGTGTCTGACAGCGGCGTCGGGATTCCCCAGGAAGCAGTGCCCCGGATATTTGAGAGGTTTCACCAGCTGGATGGGTCCTCCACCAGGAAATATGGCGGAGTGGGTTTGGGTTTGGCCATCGTCAAATCTATTCTGGACGCCCATCAAAGCGCCATCGAAGTTACCAGCCAGACCGGGAAGGGCAGCTGTTTTAGTTTTAAATTGCCCTTGGAATAAATAATGGGAGAGCGCTATGGCACCAGATGCTTCGGGCAAAATTATCATCCTGGCGGTGGATGATGAGGAGGATATTTTAGGGCTGGTTAAAATGGTCTTGGAGGAGGCCGGTTATTCTGTGATAACGGCCCTTTCGGGCCACCAGGCACTGCAGATGCTCTACCATGCCAAGCCGGACCTGATTCTGCTGGATATCATGATGCCGGAGCTGGACGGCATGGAACTGATCAAGATCCTGAAGATCATGGATTTCTCCTCCACCATCCCCATTGCCATGCTGACCGCCAAAACAGATTTCGGCGACCGGATGGCGGCCATCAAGGAGAACGCTGTCGATTACATTTGCAAACCTTTCTCCCCGCCAGAATTGGTAAAAAGGGTAAAAGATATCCTAAGTGACCGGAGCAATAAGTAGCGGTCTTGGTATTAAACATGCATATATTATCGGTTTAGTGGTTATATATTTAAAATTTACAAATATTATATAACAAGATAACTGATTGTTTCATTATATTTTACGAGCTTATAATTATTAATATGAATTAATATTTATATCAGTATGATGTATAAAACAATAACTGGGTTATAGATAGTTATATCTAAAAATCACAAAATTTTAAGGCAAACAGCTATGTCCAAAGCTCAGATACTGGTGGTGGAGGATGAGCGAATTGTAGCTTCCGACATCGAGAAGCGATTGAAAATGCTGGGCTACAATGTGCTGGAATTAGCCACATCCGGCGAAGAGGCAGTGGAAAGAGCCAAAACTATCCTGCCGGATCTGGTGTTGATGGATATAGTTTTAAAGGGGGGTATGGATGGAATCTCAGCGGCAGATACAATCCATACCCTTCTTAATATTCCGGTGGTATTTTTGACGGCTTATGCCGATCCCGATACATTGTCCAGGGCTAAAAAATCCGAGCCCTACGGATATCTGATAAAACCGTTTGAAGAGCGGGAGCTGATAGCGGCAATAGAGATAGCACTGGAGAAGCATAAAAAATTTTCCCGACTGAAGGATAAAGAAAAGCACTTTAGGTTCTTGATCGAGAATGGATCGGATATCATTCTGGTTATCGACAGCAATGGGATCTTTGAATACGGCTCCCCTTCAATCGAAAATATTCTGGGCTATAAGCCTGACGAATACCTGGGCAAGGGGGGGCGGGACTTCATCCATCCCGACGATGCCGATGGCATCAGAAGCATCCTGGAGCAAAGGAAAAAGACCCCCGGCGTTTCCCCGGCCTTCGAAGTGAGGGCCAGGCACAAGAACGGGAGCTGGCGATCTTTCGAGGTCATTGCCAACAATATGCTGAACGATCCCGAGGTCTCCGGGATCGTGATAAACGCCAGGGATATTACCGACAGAAAAACAGCCGAGGATGGCCTCAACAAGGCCCATCAGGAGCTTAAGGCCATATTTGAAGCCCTGCCAGACATGTTCTTCCTGCTGGATAATGAGGGCACCATCCTGGACTACAACACCAGCCGGCTTTCGGACCTGCTGGTGCCGCCCGAGAGATTTCTGGGCAAGAAGATCCGGGAGATCCTGCCGGAACCTGCCGCCGGGATCGTCGGGCAGGCCCTGCGCGAGGTAAGGGAGAAAGGCCTGCTGACGGTCACGGAGTATTCACTGACCAAGGATGGGGAGCAGGACTTCTACGAGGCCCGGCTGCTGCCCCTGCCGGTTTCACAGATCATCGCCATAGTGAGGAAGGTCACCGACCGGAAGAGGGCGGAGGAAAAACAGCGCAAATACTCCGGCGACTTGGATTTTCTGTCCAAAACGGCCATGGATTTTGTCAGGATGCCGGTCGAGCAGGATCTCTTCAAGTATATTGCCGAGAAGGTGAAATCGATAGCCGGAAGCTCCATGGTGATAGTAAGCTCCTATAACGAATCGTCGGACATGCTTCGGGTAAAATATATCCTGGGGTTAGAGGAGCACTATCACGATATTTTGAAACTTATCAAAGCAGACCCGGTAGGCATGGACTTCAAGCTCAGCCGGGAAGCAAAGGAGGCTTATCTCTCCGGCGAGGTGGTCGATGCACCGATAGATCTCTATAATCTTACCTTTAAGAAAATATCCAAAAAGGTGTGCAGCAAGATCGAAACCTTGCTGTCCATAAAAAACATTTTCACCATAGGATTGTGCCACAGCGAGGAGCTGTTCGGCAATATCGCCATATTATCGCCCAGCCACGCCCCGCCTTTTAATGTCAGCCTGATGGAAACTTTCTCCAACCAGGCCTCGGTCGCCCTGCAGCGGCGCAAGGCCGAGGACCAGCTCAAATATATCAGCCTGCACGATCCCCTGACCGGGCTCTATAACCGGGCTTTCTTCGAGGAGGAGATGCGCCGCTTGGATATGGAACGGATCGAGTCGGTGGGCATGATCATGTGCGACGTGGACGGCCTGAAGCTGGTCAACGATATTATGGGCCACAAGACCGGGGACGGACTGCTGATGGCGGTTTCGGGCATCATCCGGGATGCCTGCCGGAGGGGAGATCTGGTAGCCAGGCTGGGCGGGGATGAATTTGCGGTGCTGCTGCCCAATATCAACCAGACCGACCTGGACGGCATCTGCCACCGGATAAAGCATACCATCCGCACCTATAATGCCGAGAACCCCGAACTTCCATTAAGCCTATCGATAGGCCATACTTTACGCAGCCATGCTAATGTGGGCATTACCGACCTTTTCAAGGAAGCCGACAACATCATGTACCGCCAGAAGCAGGATAATCATGATCTGTTGATACAGAATTTCATTAAAGCCTTAAAGACCCGTGGCGTGATCTCCGGGGGAAGGATAATCCGCCTGGAAAATCTGATCACCCATTTTGCCATGGCCATGGGACTGTCGGAGATCGATATAAAAGAAATGAAGCTGTTGGCCAATTTTTGCGATATCGGCAAGATCGGGATATCGGATAAGATACTATTGAAATCCCAATCGCTGGATCCTCGGGAGCTGGCCGAAATGAAAAGGCATTGCGAGATAGGCTATCATGTGGCCCGGTTCTCTTCGGATCTGATCCCGGTGGCCGATCTGGTTCTGAAACACCATGAATGGTGGAATGGGCAGGGATATCCCCTGGGTTTGTCCGGCGGGGACATTCCGCTGGAATGCAGGATGCTGGCCATAGCCGAAGCCTACGAGGCCATGACCAGCGATAGGCCGCATAGCAAGGCCATGAGCCATGGAGAGTCTGTTGCCGAACTTAAAAAATATGCCGGGACCCAGTTCGATCCCGTTCTGGTCGAAAAATTCATCACTATGTTCTGACCCGGCTGGTTTATTCAATGCGGCCCCATCATTCCGGGGCCGCATTTTCATGGATCTGGTTTTATGGATTGAATAAATACCGGAGTTTATTGTATAATGGTCAAGGTAAACATTCCCCAAACAGACTGCAAAACGGAGGTGGAAAATGACGGTCAGCAATTATTATCTTGAACACTGGATAGACGAGATGCATCTGCACGGTGTTAAAAAAACGGTGGTCAGCACCCAGACCAAATACCAGAAGATAGACATCGTGGATACCTATAATTACGGGCGCTGTCTGTTCCTGGACGAAAGGATGCAGAGTTCGGAGCGCGATTCCTTCATCTACCATGAGGCGCTGGTGCACCCGCCACTGCTGCTGCACCCCGATCCCCGGAAGGTGATGATCGTGGGCGGCGGCGAGGGCGAGACCCTGCGCGACATCCTGAAGCACAAATCGGTAAAGCAGGTGGTGATGGTGGACATCGACAAGCAGCTGGTGGAGTTCTGCCGGAAGGAGCTGCCGCAGTGGGCCGGGGGGGCTTTCCAGGACCGCCGCTCCAAGGTGCATTATATGGATGCCCGGGCCTACCTGCAGAAGACCCGGGAAACCTTCGATGTGATAATCATCGACCTGACCGAGCCCATAGAGGGCGGGCCTTCGTTCAAGCTTTACACCCGGGAGTTCTACCAACTGCTGAACCGGCGGCTTTCGCCCCAGGGCTTGATCACCCTGCAGGCCGGCACCACCCGCAGCGGCGACACCCAGATGCTGACCGCCGTCGCCCGAACCATCTCCAGCGCCTTCCCGGTCACCAGGATATACCAGGTGACAATCCCCTCATTCGGCCTGCCCTGGGGTTTCATCCTGGGCTCCAAAGGCGCCGACCCATTGGTCTATTCCCCGGACCAGATCGATGCCCTGATTAAAAAACGGGGGCTCAAAAAACTGGATTACTATGACGGCATCACCCATTTAAGCATGTTCGCCCTGCCGAAGTTCCTGCGTAAAGATTTCGATAAACAGCAGAGGGTGATAACCGATAAGAACCTGCTGACCGCCAAGTTCGCCTAACCGTTAAACCACTAAGACACTGATGAAGCACCGTCCATCGCCCCATAATTCGCCCCAAAGCCGGGCACCGCTGTTCGAAGCCCTGGCCGCATACATCAAGCAGCCCAAGGTGCCGTTCCACACTCCCGGCCACAAACAAGGCCGGGGGATCGATAAGGCCTGGCGCCGGCTGGTGGGCGATGCGATCTTCAGAATGGACCTGACCGTCCTGCCCGAGACCGACTGCCTGTTCCATCCCACCGGGGTCATCAAGCAGGCCCAGGCTTTGGCGGCCGGGGCCTATCAGGCCGATAAAAGCTATTTCCTGATCAACGGTTCCACCGGCGGCAATTTGAGCATGCTGATGGGGGTGCTGTTTCCCGGCGACAAGATCATTGTTCCCCGCCATACCCACAAATCGGTGATATCAGGGCTGATCATGTCCGGGGCCCTGCCCATCTACATCCATCCCGAGGTCAACCGGGAATGGGGCCTTATTATGAACGTCTCGCCCCAGGCGGTGGAAAAGGCCCTGATCAAAAATCCCGGCGCCAGGGCGGTATTCGTCTCCTCGCCCACCTATCACGGCATCTGCTGCGACCTGGGGAAGATCGTCAAGCTTTCCCATCTCAACGATCGGATAGTGATGGTGGACCAGGCCCACGGGCCGCACCTGTTATTTCATCCCGCTCTGCCCGTTTCGGCCATGGAGGCCGGGGCCGATATCTGCGTGGAGAGTTCGCACAAAATAATCTCGGGGCTGACCCAGGCCTCCATGCTGCACGTAAAGGGGCCCAACATCGATATCCGGGACCTGGAGGAGGTCTTGTTGCTTACCCAGAGCACCAGCCCATCATATCTGCTGATGACCTCGCTGGACCTGGCCCGGCGCCAGATGGCCATGGATGGGCGGGAGCTTTTGGAAAAATCCATCGCCCTCTCGGTCAAACTACGCAGCTCCATCAATAAGATAAAAGGGCTGTATTGCCTGAATCCCCAAGACGTCAAGCCGTTCAAGCTTGACCCCACCAAGCTGATCGTGTTCGTGGACAAGCTGGGGCTTACCGGCTACCAGGCCAGCAGGATACTGAACGAGAAATACAACATCCAGGCCGAGATGGCCGACTGGGACCATGTGGCGTTCATATTCTCCATAGCCGACGGCCAGTCCGAGGCCGACCGGCTGCTGCGGGCCCTGAAGGCCATGGCCTCGTCGCAGTATGGCCGCGGCCCGCTGCAAAAACTGGATATCCAATTCCCCTCCAATTACCCGGCTATGTCGCTGACCCCGCGCGAAGCTTTCTTCTCGACCTATAAGATGGTCAAGCTGAAAGAGGCGGTGGGCGAGATATCCACCGAGTTCTTCACCGTTTACCCGCCGGGGATCCCGGTGATCGTTCCCGGTGAGCGCATCACCCACCAGGCGGTGGAATACCTGGAAACAATGAAACGTTTGGGGGCCATCCTGGTGGGCCCGCAATATGGCCAGCCGGGAAGGATCAGGGTGGTAGCTAAATAACGGGGTTTTATGGGACGCTGATTGACGCAGATATACGCGGGTTTAATTTTTAGGGTTTAATGCAAGTTTTATTCAAAATAACTTAAAAAGGTTAGATGAATGAAAACGAATCTTATCAAGATAGGAAAACGTCTGGCCTTGCTTGGCATGCAAGCAATAGCGTTGGCGTTTTTGGCGCAGGGCATGGCCTATGCCACCGGCGGGACGCCGAGCGGTAGCGGGACTGAAGGGGATCCTTTCTTGATAGCCGACTATGAGGATCTGAAAGTCGTCGGTACCGATACATCAACCTATTCTCTTAATAGTGTATATCGGTTGACAAGCAATATTGATGCTTCAGCATCGGCTCTGGAAGATAGTGGTAAGGGTTTTGTGTCTATTGGTACAAACACTGCTCCATTTACCGGCGTTTTTCATGGGAGTGGTTGCATAATAAATGATTTGATGATTAATCGATCTGCTACTAATTATATTGGTTTGTTTGGTAATATAATTAGCGGTACTATTGATAGTCTTGGTATGGCGGGAGGCTCTGTAACTGGTGGTAATTATGTTGGTTTTCTTTCCGGTAGAGATTCAAACAGCACTGTGAATGGGTGTTACTCCACTGGTTCGGTAATGGGCGGAAGAAATGTCGGAGGTCTTGTTGGATTAAATTACAATGGAGGCACAATTGACAGATGCTATGCCACCGGCGCCGTAACAGGCAGTGATGTTCAGGTGGGCGGCCTTGTTGGGCTGAATTACAATGGCACTGTGAATGGTTGTTACGCTACCGGTTTTATTTTGGGTCGTGGAAAATGTGTTGGCGGCCTGGTTGGTTACAATTACAATGGAATAGTTAGCGATTGTTATGCAGAAGGTTCGGTAACGGGCGACAGTAGTTTTGTAGGCGGATTAGTCGGGGTCAATCAGGGCAGCAGCACCGTTAATGGATGTTATTCGACCGGTTCCGTAACCGGTTATAGCGGTTTTGTTGGTGGTCTGGTCGGCTTTAATGACGGCGGTTCTGTAAGTGTTGGTCATTCAACCAGTTCAGTGGAAGGTAATAATAATTTTGTCGGTGGCTTTTGCGGTGCAAATTATAATAGCGGACTAATTATTAAATGTTACTCCAAAGGGGCTGTCACCGGAAATAATAATTTTTATGTTGGTGGTTTGGTTGGAGGGAATGATTACAATAGCACTGTTAGCGAATGCCACGCTGTCGGAACAGTCACAAGCAACAGCGGTTATGTCGGCGGTTTGGTAGGTATAAATAATAACAGCAAAGTGGATTTAAGTTATGCCTCGGGCTCAGTATTGGGTTTGGGATCTACCGTAGGCGGCCTAATTGGAATGAACGATACTTACAGTACGATAGACAGAAGTATGGCTACAGGCTCAGTAACAGCCGGCACTCACTCTGCTGGTGGGCTTGTGGGATACAATGATTACAATAGCACAATATCAAAAAGTTATGCTACCGGTACAGTTGCTAGTTTGTGGGCCGGAAGTGTCGGAGGTCTAGTCGGATACAACTACTGGAGCATTATCAGCGAATGTTATTCCACAGGTCCGGCAACAGGGACTGACTATATTGGAGGCTTGGCTGGCGGCAATGCGTATGGTACGATTAATAACTGTTACTCCACAGGTGAAGTGAACAGCTATTACAATAAATATATAGGGGGCCTTACCGGGTACAGCGCAAGCAGCACGGTTAGCGGAAGTTACTGGAACAAAGAAACAACAATGGCAGCTGTTGGCGTAGGTTATATATCAGGTGGGAGTGCGGCTTGTTATGGTTTGACAACAGCGCAGATGAAGCAGGATACAAGCTTCAATAGTTGGGATTTTAGCGCTACGTGGAGAATCCGTTCAGACAGTACTTATCCTAGTCTGCAATCATTGGATAATGCTCCATTTGCTTTTTTCGATAGGTTCTACACTCAAAGCAAAACATTTTTGCTTTCAAATTTTATTCTCAATGATTGCGATATGGAAACGACGCGGGCTAACCTAGTACTCCATGTGAATAGTGTAAGCGTGGGAACAACCGATAGTGTAACCACCTTAACGTTTCCTGATAGCATTGCCAAGGGCACCGTTGATACCGTGAAATACCGGGTAGGTGAAATTCGATCCACCGATACGTTATGGGGTAACATTGCCACGGCTTATGTTATATTTGATGCAACACTTGAAGGTAATGGAACCGAAGAAACCCCGTATTTGATTCCTGATTATGCAAGCCTGAAAATGATCGGATCAATTATTTACGGTTATGAACTGGATAAAGTATATAGGCTGGTTGCTGATATCGATGCCTCTCCCTCTGCGACAGAGAATAGCGATAGCGGGTTTGTGCCCATAGGTACAAACGGCATGCCTTTTATAGGCGCCTTTCACGGGGGAGGACATGTTATAAAAAACTTAATGATCAACCGTCCTGCTACTGATTATGTAGGTCTGTTCGGATATATAAGTGTTGCTAATATTGATAGTCTTGGGTTATCGAACTGCTATGTTGCAGGAAATTATCGCGTCGGCGGTCTTGTCGGTTATAGCTACCAAAGCACCGTGATGGAAAGTTATGCAACTGGCTCTGTAATGGGCTATTTTGCAGTCGGGGGTATTGTAGGTTATAATAGCTATGGCATTCTGAGCGAATGTTACGCTACCGGCCCAGTGATGGGCAGTAATAATTATGTTGGTGGTCTGGTAGGTCTCAACTATACCGGCAGTAAAGTGAATAAATGTTATGCCACTGGGTCGGTATTGGGAAATAGCCGTTATGTTGGTGGCCTTGTCGGTGCCAATTATAGTAACGGCGCGATAAGTGGATGTTACTCGACCGGCTCGGTGTCAGGTAGTAATGATTATGTCGGCGGTCTGGTCGGAGCTAATTATATTAACGGGACGGTAAGCGGCTGTTACTGGAATACAGAGACATCGGGATTGATAAGCGGAGTGGGAACCAACAACGGGTCGGCCGACATTACCGGGGTTACGACAGTCCCGATGAAACAATCATCCAGCTTTATGGACTGGAGCTTCGATACTACTTGGACCATCCGCTCTGATAGCACCTATCCCGGCTTGCAGTCTTTAGATAATGCTCCGTTCGCTTTTTATGATACTCTTATTTCCAACAGGTCTTTTGAACTTTCAAGGCTGCTACTCAACGATTGCGATGTGGAGACGGCGCGGAATAACCTCATGCTTCGAATAATTAGCGTCAGCTTGGGAACAACAGATAGTGTTAGCACCTTAATTTTCCCGGATAGTACTACCAATGGCATCATTAACACCGTGAAGTATCGGATAGGTGAAAACCGTTCTTTCGATACTCTTTGGGGTAACATTGCCACAGCGTATCTTACTCTGGATACTTCGTATATGGGCGTGGAATCCTCGAAGATTGTTGGGTTGTTCCGATATGAGTTAAGACAGAACCATCCCAATCCCTTTAATACAAGAACAACAATAAGTTACCAGTTGGCAGTTGATGGTTACGTAAGCCTTAAGGTTTATGATATGCTTGGCCGGAAAGCTGCTACGCTGGTTGATGGCCTAAAACCCGCCGGGATGCATCGGGCCATATTCAATGTTCAGCGATTAGCAGAGGGTATTTATTTTTACCGGTTACAGGCGGGGACTTTTACAGAGACGAAAAAACTCCTTTTGTTAAAATAAATGATAATATTATATTACACACGAGGGGCTTGACAAAGCGGGATTTTGGGGGGATAATTGAATGCCGAATTGAAAACTCAAACAATAATAGAAAAAAAGGAGATTGAAGATGTGCAATTCCTGCGGTTGCGGAAGCAAGCTGACCTATAAATGCGAAAAATGCGGCCAGACATCCAGCCTTCCCAAGGAGTGCTGCGGCCAGCCCATGAAAAAGCAATAGGGAACAGTATTAAAAAAGCGACAGCCAGTTTGCGGCTGTCGCTTTTATGTTTGATTTAATCCTTGACAATCAGGACATTTTATTATACCATTCAAAACTTAAGAATATTTAAGGGATGAGAGATGATGGAAAAGATAACCAGGGATATGACCATCATGGATGTGGTCAATAAATATCCCCAAAGCATAAAGGTATTTTTCGAGCATGGACTTTTTTGCATCGGTTGCAACGTGGCTTATCGGGAGACGGTGGAGCAGGGGGCGATGGCTCATGGCTTGGACGTAAGCCAACTGATGGACAGGCTGAACGAGGCGATCAATAATCCCGAGCCGGCGGAGAAGAAGTAGTCTGATATCATTGTAAAAAGCAGCCTGTGAAGCAGGCTGCTTTTTTGTTTGACTTAAACTGAAGAATACCTTAAAATAAAAGACACAAACAGTAAAGGAGAGGCGGGTATGAAAAAAGTAAAAATACTTCTAATATCATTATTTCTGTTTCTGCCACCTGCTGCCGGTCTGACCCAGGTATTGGATGCGGAAGGCCGGGCCAAGGAGGTTGATCCGGTCAGGATATTGATGCTCCGAGCCGACAAGGCATATAACGATAAGGATTACGAGGGATCGGCCCAAGCCTACATAGCCCTGTTACAGCATAAGCCAGGTTACGGAATGGCCGCCTATAGCATAGCCTGCAACTACAGTTTGATGGACAAGAAAAAAGAAGCCATTAAATGGCTGGAAAAGGCGGTGGAATGGGGTTTTTACGGGTTTGAGAATGATACTGACCTAAATAACATCAGCAATACCGGACAATATAAGAAGATCCTGACCCGGGCCCGCAAGATGATAGCAGAATTGAGACCCAAGATTGCCAAGCCGGTGGTGGAACTGCCTCAGGACTATGACTCCACTAAAACCTATGGCCTGCTGGTATGCCTGCACGGTTACAGCGACAATCCCAGCTACTTCATCCAAACCCTGGCCGGAGTTCCCCAGCAGTTGGGCTATATTGTAGTGGCGCCTTATGGACTGGAAATCCTGGGCAAGGAGAGTTTTGGTTGGGGCAACTCGGTGGAAACAGAAAGGAACGTGCTGGCGGCCGTAAAAGAGGCACAGGCCAAGTATAGGATTGATCCCGCCAAGATAATACTAATGGGCTTTTCCCAGGGCGCATCCCGGACCTACTACACCGGCACAAAAAATGCCGGCCTTTTCAAGGGCATCATTCCTATAGCCGGGCGCTATGATTATGATTCAACAGTGGTCCAGTTCCTGCCCCGCAGCCGGGTGAACGGACTTAAAGTCTTTATCATGGTAGGGCAGCTGGATAATGAGAAGTTTATCAACGCTAACCAATTAGCAGTGAAGTTTTTCATGACGGCTGGGATCACGGTCAGTCTGAATGTCTACGCCGGAATTGGGCATACCCTGCTACCCAACAAAAAGGAGGAACTGCAGCGAGCCATCGAGTGGGTGGAGAAGTGATGAAAGTTTCCAAAGACTGCTGCGGCAAGCCGATGAGTTGATTGCCAAGCTAAACCAGGCTCTGCCCGAGGAATCGGCAAGAAATGATCCAGAATTTAAAAAGCCCGGTCCTTTTGGGACCGGGCTTTTTTTATAACTTATCTAAAACAGCCGACAGTTCGGCAACACTTTTAATAACCGGGCAGTCAACCGATCCTTGGCCTTCAGGGGAGATCCAAACCGCCCTGATCCCGGAGGCCCGGGCTCCCAGAATGTCGTTCTCCCAGCTGTCTCCCACATGAACCGTTTGCTGTTTATCGGCCCGCATTTCCTTCAAGGCCTTTTCAAATATCCTGGCATCGGGCTTGCGGATGATGGTCTCATCGGAGAACAGGGCACTCATAAAATATCTTAATATATCATAATCCCCCAGAAGTTCCCGGAGCGTGCTCCCCGGGGTTCTTCCGGTATTACATACCAATCCCATCTTGTAACCTCGTGAAGCCAGCTGGGCCAATGTCTCCCGGGCGCCTGCGATCAGCCGGGGCCGGAATTGCAGGACGGCTCCGGAGTATGCCTCTGCAATTGCCTGGAGCTCGCCTTGGTTCAGGGAGGACAATAGCCGGTGGTCTATCAGCCCAACAAAAAGCCGGACCTGATCGGGAAAGGCCAGGTCCCGGGCTTTATCCCATAAGACCGTACATTCCTGCCAGGTTTTTTGGTGGGCCCGGTATATGTCATTGATATCGATCCCAAGCTGCTTGCGGGATATCAAAGAATGAACGGCTCTCACCCGGTATTCTGTCCGGCTGCCGTCCAGTTCCGGCGAATCGGCGATCAGGGTCTCCCAGAGGTCAAAGGTGATGAACTGGTTCATGCTAGGCGAGCCCCTCCAGAACAGAGGTCAGGTCTGCGATCTCGGCTGTCTTCAGGGGGGCGGAGCCGGAGCTGAGGTTGAAAAGCAGCAGGGTGATGTCCTCAAAATCTGTCCGGCAGACGGAGTTGGCCTGATATTTTTTTACGGCCTCAAATATCCCCTTAAGCCGGTCCTGATTGTACCTAAAAGCCACGGCCAGGGCCGTGAAACTGGGATCGTTATCGGTCAGTTTCATCTCCTCGAAAATAACGGAGATCGGCCGCCCGGAGAGAAGCCGGTTATGGGCCTGATACTCCAGCTTGACCTGGGCGAAGATGGCATCGTTGGTGATCTCCGGGTTGAGCAGGCATCGGTCGCCGATGCTGTAGAAGAGGGATTTTATCTGATCCCCCGGGATGTTCAGTTTTTCAGCCAGTTCGGAGACCGCCTTCAGGCGCATCTGACGCAGGGCGCGGCTGGTGCGGTCGAATATCCGGAGCTTGGGCCCGAAACCGGGGATGGTCTTGATGGCCTGTTCGATCCGGTTGTAGATCTCCTCGTCGTTCCAATTCTCCCGCTTGATTCCGAACAGGGTCCTGCGGTCGATCCAGATATCAATGATGGATATCTCCTGCTGGTGCTCCTTGCCGTTCTGGATATTGGTCATGATGTTGGGCTTGTCCGGCATGGCGGCCGAGAATCCCGGTACCGAGGTCAGGGCACCCACCACTTCGAGCCCGAAGCCCTTGTCATTGCCGGAGGCCACGATTATAGCCTTGAAATGATCCGGGGCATGGGGGTGGATATAGCCCTGGGGGATCTTGATATCCTTTTCCTCGTCTATCATCAGCGGGACTATCTTGCGGCGGATCAGCTCCACCCCCGGGGTGGGGCCCAGGGTCTCCTTTTGCGAGGGGATCACCCGGATAGCTTCAGCCAGTTTATCCTGAAGGTCCGGGATTATCGGCTGGTCCTGCTGGTTGGTCATTTCCACATGAAAGACCGACAGTTTGTCGGCGGTGAAGTAGGCGTAATCGTCATAGCGGTGATTCTGGGATACCAGCTCATTTATCAGTCTCATCAACCGTTCGAAGGTAATGCTCTGTTCCTTGGTGATCACCGTCACTCCGGTCAGGGTCTTGCTGTTGTATGTCACTTGTTGGAAAGAAATCTCCAGCGAAGAATGCCCGGACCGGATGTTCTTCTTCATGACATAATTGCCCAGGATCTGATCGGCAATGGATCCCAGAGTGCGCTGGTTGATGTATGATTCATGCCGCGACATGAAAAACTTGAGGGCCTCGCCGCTGTCGCCCATGATCTCCTTCAGGTCATCGGCCGACAGTTTGCCCCGCAGCAGGTCGGTGACGGTGGTGAATGCGTAGAGCCTCCTGGCCTCCTGGCGCTGGAGGGTCCGTTTGGCGGCATCCTCCGAGGCGATGATGCTCAGCCTTTCCTGGATCTTGGCCCGGGCTATATCCAGGGCCTTCTGGGTCAAATGGGGGGGCAGTTCCACCTCCATCAACACCACCCCCAGCTTCTCCCGGTTTCTCCGCAGAATAAAGCCGTGGGTATAGGCAATGTTCAGGCCAGCCTCATGCACCGTCCCCAGGCAGGCGTCAGCCAGCCCGGCCCAGTCAGGGGCCAGCACACCGAACAACAGCGACGGCAGGTCGGTATGGCCCTTTTCCGCCGATACTTTCTCGGTGATCACATGGGACATCCCGGGCAGAACATCCTCCTCGCGCAACAGGCGTATCAGTATCGCCCTCTCCTGGGCGGTCAGCCTTCCGGCATAGGCGGTGCCTCGGGTTATCATCCGGTTGAAACCGGCTATCTGCCTGGGGGTCAGCGAAAGGTGGGACAGATAGGGAAAAATCTGTGCTAATTTCATAGAGTTCAATGATACCATCTTATATTTTAAAGTCAAGAAAAAACGGAAATTAAAAATCCTCCGGGCTTTTCCTTGGGGGCTTTTTTGCTTGATTTTTATGCCATTTTGGTGTATTCTTCTCAGGGGTTTTAGTTTCGTAATTGAATGACATATTTGTATTTAGGCCGAAATCAGAAACGATATAACATTTAAGGTGGTAAAACAGATGAATACCGATAAAGTAACCACCAGGACCCTGCTTAAAATGAAGCAAAAGGGCGAGAAGATAGCCAGCCTTACAGCCTACGATTATCTGACCGCCCGGCTGCTGGACGAGTGCGGGATAGACCTGATCCTGGTGGGCGACTCGGCGGCCATGGTCTTTGCCGGCTACGAGAACACCCTGCCCATAACCATGGAGGCCATGCTCTATCATACCGCCGCGGTCAAGCGGGGGGTCAAGCGGGCCATGGTGGTGGCCGACATGCCGTTCCTGTCCTATCAGACCTCCATCGCCGAAGCGGCCAACAATGCCGGGCGGTTCCTCAAGGAATCCGGGGCCGAGGCGGTCAAAATAGAGGGCGGCAGGGTGGCGGCCCCCATCGTCAAGAATCTAGTGGAGCGCGGCATCCCGGTGATGGGCCACCTGGGGCTGACCCCCCAGTCCATCCACAAGTTCGGGGGCTACCAGCTGCAGGCCAAGGACAAGGAATCAGCCGAGCGGCTGATGGCGGCGGCCAAGGCCCTGGAGAACGCCGGATGTTTCGCCATCGTGCTGGAGAAGATCCCGCACCAGGTGGCCAAAAAGGTCTCGGAGAGCCTGGCCATTCCCACCATCGGCATCGGGGCCGGGCCGCACTGCGACGGGCAGATCCTGGTGGTGGACGACATGGACGGCCGGTTCGAGGATTTCGTGCCCAAGTTCGTGCGGCAGTACGCCCACATAGCCAAGGACATGAGGCAGGCGTTCAAAGGGTACATCGGGGACGTCAAGGGGAAGAGTTTTCCGAATATGGAGGAGAGTTTTTCGGAGGAATGATCAGACCCCTCCCAACCCTCCCCCAATGGGAGAGGGATTATTCATGAGATATGAAGATAATTAAAACCATAAAACAAGTCAGACAGATCATTGCTCTGCAGAAGAAGCAGGGCAAGCGGATCGGCTTTGTGCCCACCATGGGGGCGCTGCACGAAGGTCACCTGTCGCTGATTCGGATGGCTAAGAAGCATTCCGACTTCGTGGTAGTCTCCATCTTCGTCAATCCCACCCAGTTCGGGCCCAAGGAAGATTACAAGAAATATCCAAGGAATCTGAAAAAGGATGCGGCGCTCTGTCAGACTGCCGGGGCCGACCTGATATTCTCGCCATCTCCGGAGGAGATATATCCCAAAGGCTTTTCCACCTACATCGATGTCGAGGGCCTGACCCAAGGGTTGTGTGGGGTCTCCAGGCCCGGGCATTTCAGGGGCGTGGCCACGGTGGTTGCCAAGCTGTTCAACATTGTTCAGCCGGATGCTGCGGTCTTCGGGCAGAAGGACGCCCAGCAATTGGCGGTGATCAGACGAATGACGGCGGACCTGGACCTGCCGGTGAAGATCATCGGCGCGCCCATAGTCCGGGAAGGGGACGGCCTGGCCATGAGCTCGCGCAATGCGTATCTGACGCTGGAAGAAAGGGCGGAAGCGCCGACGCTGTATAGGGCGCTGCTGAAAGCCAAAGCATTAGCGGACAGCGGACAGCGGACAGCGGGCAGGATAAAAGGCGAAATTAAAAAGATATTGTATCGCGATGCGCCGCTGGCGGAGATAGATTATATTGAAATAGTTGACAATGAAACGCTAAAGCCAGTTAAACAAATAAAAAAAAATACATTGATCGCTTTAGCAGTAAAGCTACCAAACGCAAGGTTGATTGATAATTTGGTGATAAAATGATGTGGTTCATTAATAATGGTTCTGATAGTACGGGCTTTTATTTCTACAGTTCATTAATTCAAGTAAAAGCTGCAATATTTTCAATCTATGGTCTGTTTATTGTTTTTAAAATACAAATGAGCAGTCAAATAATTGAAACATGCAAAAACTTCATTGCTTCTTCACAAGGTAATATTATTGCAGTTACTAAATTTGATGAAAGCAACATGGAAGACAAACAAAAATTTATTGATATTAAAAAAGAAGCGAAAAAAGCTACTAGTGGTTTTACTGAAATACATCATTACCAAAAATGGTTTGATAGCATAAAAGCAATCAACGAAATTAAGATCAACTATAAAATCCCCATGATATTACTTGTCATAGGCATGGTTATAGATTCATTAGCGTTATTATTTCAAAAAACTCTACAGCAAAAACCTTCTGTCGAAATGAGCTTATATATTGTCTCTATGACACTGTTTGTTATCGTATTGTGTTGGATTTATTACGGCATAACAAAAATATTGTCCACCAAGTAGTATTTCAAGTCATTGCATAATTGTTTATAACATAGAAAGGTCCCCATGTTTCGGATTCTCTGCAAATCCAAGATCCACCGCGCCACACTGACCGGGGCCAACCTGCACTACTCCGGCTCCATCGCCGTCGACGAAGCCCTGATGGAAGCGGCCGACATCCTGCCCAACGAGATCGTGCAGGTGGTGAATATCAACAACGGGAACCGCTTCGAGACCTATGTCATCAAGGCCCCGCGCAAGTCGGGCACCATCACCCTCAACGGGGCGGCGGCCCGGCTGGGCCTGGCCGGCGACAAGGTGATCATCATCTCCTCCTGCTACAAGGAGGACGCCGAGGCCAGAAAGCACCAGCCCAAGATAGTCTGCGTGGACGACAAGAACCGCATCGCCAAGAAGACCAAGCTATGACCCGGGACTGCATCTGCCTGATACTGGCGGCGGGCCAGGGAACAAGGATGAAGTCCGGCCTGGCCAAGGTCCTGCATCCGCTGTGCGGAAAGCCGCTGGTGGAGCACGTGGCGCGCTCGGCCCAAACGGCCGGGGTGGCCCGGACCGTGGTCATCGTGGGCCATCAGGCCGAACAGGTCAAAGAATCACTTAAAGGTCTGGAGGTCGAGTTCGTGCTGCAGTCCCCGCAGAAGGGCACCGGCCACGCGGTGATGCAGGCCCTGCCCATCATAGAAAAATTCGCCGGCGAACTGCTGGTGCTTTACGGCGACGTGCCGCTGATAAAACCGGCCACCATTGTCTCCCTGCTCAAAAAGCACCGGGAGGAGCGCAACGCCTGCACCATGCTAAGCACGATCATCGACCAGCCGGGGGGCTACGGCCGGATCATCCGCGACCAGGACGGCTCCGTATCAAAGATAGTTGAGGCCAAGGATGCCACCCCCGCCGAACTGTCCGTCAAGGAGATCAACCCGGCCATCTATTCCTTTGAAAATCAGAAGTTGGTAGAGGCCCTCTCACAGTTAAAGCCCAACAACAAGCAGGGCGAATATTACCTGACCGACGTGATCGGGATATTCAGAGCAAAAGGGATGAAGATCGCGGCCCAAATCGTGGCTGACAGCCGGGAGGTGCTGGGCATCAACACTCCGGAGGAACTGGCCGAGTGCGAGGAATACATTAGCAAGGGGAGATAGCTCCACTTATTGCTTTTGGTCATTGCGAGTTTAACGAAGCAATCCTCGGATGTCTTTTAGGATATGATACGCGAGTATTATTTCTATATACTGTCCAATAAATGGATCACGGTATTGTATACTGGCGTGACCAACAATCTTAAACGTCGTGTTGCGGAACATAAACAAAAGACTGAACTGATCATATGCATCAACCCAAAGTACATTGATCTATCATCGGAGTTATAAATAGCCCGGCGGGGATTGTTTCGTCGTTCCACTTGGCGGAACTCCCCGCAATGACTAAAAGGGAACACTAATCAAACAATATGACAACCACAGATTTTAAAAATCGCCCGGCCAAGGCCGGCCGTAACCGATACCTGCCACTGGCGGTGATGTTCCTGATCATCGTACTGGCGGTCATCGGCGGTTCGGTCTATCTGCGATGGCGGCAGAACCGGCAGGCCGATCTCAAGCAGAGAAAGGCCCAGATCAGGGTCGAGGTGCTCAATGGGACCAAGAAAAGCGGACTGGGACAGGAAGTGGCCCAGCAGCTGCGCAAAAGCGGCTTCGACGTGGTGGACATCGCCAACGCCGAGAACGACAGCTTCCCCGAGACGGTGGTGGTGGACCGGGCCGACGAAGGCCAGAGCAACGCTATTCTGGTGGCTGAAGAACTCGAATGCAAAAACATAATACCCCAACTAGAACCAACATCATTATTGGAGGTCACAGTAATAATTGGCCAAGATCATCTTAAAGAAAAGAAAAAAGGCTTCCTCGGCATCAGCTTCTGATGTCTTGAAGAAGAGGCCTGCAGCAAGGTCCAAGATCAAACCCGGCACCGCCAAGGCCAAGAGCCTGGCCCGGAAGAAACTGGCGGCGCCCAAAGCTAAAGCCCCGGCCAAGGTCCGGGTGGTCAGCCCCGGGCAACAGCTGGCCAGGGAGATCGCCCATCTGACCCTCAACAAGAAGGCCTTCGATGTGACGGTGCTGGACGTCAGGGGGCTTTCCACCGCCGCGGACTTTTTCGTGATCGCCTCAGGCGCCACCGACATCCAGATCCGGGCCATCCGCCGGGCCATCGAGGAGGGTCTGCAGCCCAAGGGCATCAAGGCCCTGCACATCGAGGGCGAAAAGACCGCCTCCTGGCTGCTGATGGATTACGTGGACGTGGTGGTGCACATCATGCAGCCCCGGGTGCGCGATTATTACAACCTGGAGGCCCTGTGGGGCGACGCCCCCAGGGAAGAAGTAAAGGATTAACGCCACTTATCAGTCATTGCGAATATGCTTCCCTGATAAACAGATGAAGCAATCCCTGTTATGTTAATTTTGCTTCTGATTTAAATCAGACATTTCAAATAGTGCGAAAAAAAAACATCATTGCGAGTCTGGGTTCTTTGCTGCACTAACGAAGCAATCTATTCACAATGTTTGGCAAAAAATATTTTATATATATTCTGGCCAGCAAGAAGAACGGTACTTTATATGTCGGGGTCACAAACGATCTTAAGCGTAGGGTGGCCGAACATAAAAATGGTTTTATTCCAGGGTTTACAAGAAAGTATAAAGTCGAACTGCTGGTCTATTTTGAAGCGTTTGATGAACCAAGGGCTGCTATCGCTAGGGAAAAACAGATAAAGGCTGGCTCAAGGGCAAACAAAGTAAGGCTTATCGAACGAGATAATCCAGATTGGATCGACCTGTTTGAAAAGATATAATACAAAGTTATTGTTTGTGGATTGCTTCGTTAGCTATATAAAATCATTCTCGCAATGACAGAATGGATTGCTTCACAAGTCAGGCAGGGCTGTCGTTTGCAATGACGAAAAAGAAGATTTATGATAAAAGACTACCTGCGTAAAAACATATCCCAAACCATCGAACAGATTCTGGGGGTCAATATCCCGTTGTCCGAGATCGGACTGGAGAAGCCCAAGCAGGAGGGGCACGGCGATTGGTCCACCAATATCGCCCTGAACCTGTCCAAAGGCCTGAAGGAGAATCCCCGGAAGCTGGCCGACAGGATCACGGCCTCGCTGAAGCTTGATCCCGAGCTGGTGTCCCAGACCGAGGTGGCCGGGCCGGGGTTCATCAATTTCAAGCTGGCCTCCGGCTGGCTGTACAGCGAACTGGTGACCCTGCTGGACAAAAAGAACTCTTTTGGCTGCTGCGACCACGGGAAAAGGGAAAAGGTACAGGTGGAGTTCGTCTCGGTCAACCCCACCGGGCCGCTGCACGTGGGCCACGGCCGGGGCGCTTTTGTGGGCGATGCCATCGCCCGGCTTTTGCAGTCCGTGGGCTACCAGGTCCATCGGGAGTATTACATAAACGACGCCGGCAACCAGATCGACAAGCTGGGCCGCTCGGTGCTGGCCCGCTTGAATCAGATCTGGGGCCGGCCCTTTGAATTTCCCGAGGGCGGCTATCAGGGCGAGTACCTCAAAGATTTCGCCGCCCAGCTGGATTCCGAGCAGGGCGCCCGGCTAAAAGCCCTTCCGCCCGACCAACTGCTGTCCGAGGCCACCAGGATCTCGCGGGACGGCATGCTGGAGAACCTGAAGCTGTCGTTAAAAGACCTGAAGGTGGAGTTCGATGAATGGTTCTCCGAGGTCGGCCTGGTGGGATCCGGGGCCATCAGCAGATCATTGGGAGAACTGAAGAAGAAGGGCTATCTCTACGATCAGGACGGGGCGCAGTTCTTCAAGGCCAGCGAGTTTGGCGACGAGAAGGACCGGGTGGTGATAAAATCCACCGGCGAGCACACCTACTTTGCGGCCGACATCGCCTACATGCTGAACAAGTTCGGCCGGGGGTTCAAAAGGCTGATCTACGTCTGGGGGGCCGACCACCACGGGGACGTTCCCCGCATGAAGGGCGCCGCTAAGGCCCTGGGGCACGATCCGGATTCGCTGGAGTTCATCCTGATGCAGATGGTCCGCCTGATCGAGGAGGGCCGGGAGGTCAAGTTCTCCAAGCGCAGCGGGGTGATAGTCACCCTGGACGAACTGCGGGACGAGGTGGGGCCGGACGTGATGCGGTATTTCTTTTTGATGCGGCGCAGCGAGAGCCAGTTCGATTTCGACCTGGACCTGGCCCGCAAGCACTCCGACGAGAATCCGGTATTTTACGTTCAGTACGCCCATGCCCGGATCTGCAGCATCATCGACCATGCCCGGGAGAAGGGCATCGCCCGGACCAAGAGCGATCTGAGCTTACTCAAGGAGAAGGAGGAGATAAACCTTATCAAGGCCCTGCTGGAATTTCCCGGGGTAGTGCTGGGGGCGGCCCTGGCCCGGGAGCCGCACCGCCTGCCCACCTACCTGCAGGACCTGGCCGGGGTGTTCCATACTTTTTATCACCAGCATCGGGTGGTGACCGACGATGCCGGGCTGACCCAGGCCCGGCTGGACCTGTGCGACGCCGCCAGGATCGTGTTTGCCAACGGGCTGAGTTTGCTGGGGGTCAGCGCCCCGGAGAAGATGTGACCACCCCTTCTATCCCCTCCTTGAGTAAGGAGGGGAACGTGGGGTGGTTGGAAAAATGATGAAATTCAAAACCGATTACCTCGGCCACGATGCCCTTTACTGGCGCAGAAAAGAATCGGGGGCGCCCGGCTGGGATGATGAACAGACCTGGCAAACCTGGCGCAAGGAAATACTTGATCTTATCGCCTCCGATGGTTTCCCGCGCTCCGGGAAGATCCTGGAGCTGGGCTGCGGAGCCGGGAATGTTTCGCTGCTGCTTGCGGAAAAAGGCTATCAGGTATGCGGCATTGACATTGCTCCGACCGCAATAGAATGGGCCAGGGAGAAGGCCTTCAACGCGAAATTAAAGGCAAACTTTGAAGTCGGTGATGTTACGAAGCTTGGAAGGTGGGAGGATGGGACTTTTGATATCGTGATGGACGGGCATTGCCTGCACTGCATAATCGGGCAAGACAGGGCTGAAGTGCTGAAAGAAACATACCGGGTATTGAAACCGGGCGGGATATTCTATGTAAGCACCATGTGCGGGGAGCCCAAGGAACCGGAAGTAGTTAAAATGTTCGACGCCGAGACCCGGTGCATGGTTTGGGATGGAGTGGCCCGGAGGTATGTCGGGAAACCGGAAGATATTTTAAGGGAAGTCGAAGGGATGGGATTCAAGATCGTAAGGCATGAGGTGCAGGCAGGCAAGGATACAGAAGATAATCTGATGCTGCAGGCAAAAAAATAACTGGATTCCCGTCGGAGTTTATACTGAAATGTAATGAAGTGCGGGAATGACAAGAAGGGAATAATGCGCTACAAAGATGCGGGCGTCAACATCGACGCCGGGACCGAATCGGTCCAAAGGATAAAAAAACTGGTCCGCTCCACCTTCACCAGGAACGTGCTGACCGACATCGGCGGCTTCGGCGCCCTGTTCGACGGCTCGCTGAAGGGCTACCGGGAACCGGTGCTGGTCTCCTCCTGCGACGGGGTGGGCACCAAGCTCAAAGTGGCCCTGATGGCCAACAGGCACGACACGGTGGGCCAGGACCTGGTCAACCACTGCGTCAACGACATCCTGGTGCAGGGGGCGCGGCCGCTGTTCTTCATGGATTACGCCGCCTTCGGGCGGCTGGATCCCAGGATCCTGGAGCAGGTGGTAAAGGGCTTTGCCAAGGCCTGCCAGGAGAACGGCTGTTCGCTGATCGGCGGGGAGACCGCCGAGATGCCGGGCATGTATGCCGTCGGCGATTACGACCTGGCCGGGTTCATCGTCGGCGTGGTGGAGAAGAAGAAGCTGATCACCGGAAGGAACATCAAACCCGGCGACGCGGTGATAGGCCTGTCCACCAACGGATTGCAGACCAACGGATATTCGCTGGCCCGCAAGATCCTCTTTGAAAAATGCAGATACCAGACCAATACCTATCTTCCGGAAATAAAATCCACCGTGGGTGAAGCCCTGCTCAAGGTTCACCCGTCCTTCCTGGGGCCGGTCTCTCCGCTGATGGATAAGGGCCTGATAAAGGGCATGGCCCATATCACCGGAGGCGGTTTCTTGGACAACATCCCCCGGGTCCTGCCGGAGAAATGCGGGGTGGAGATTTCTCTCGGCTCCTGGCCGGTCCTGCCGATATTCGATCTTCTGCAGAAGAAAGGCAATGTTCCATTAGATGATATGTACCGGACATTCAACATGGGGATAGGGTTTGTGATGATAGTGGCCGAGCGGGATGTGAACGAAACGTTAAAAATGTTGAAAAAGTTTAAAACGTTCAAACCGTACGTGATCGGCCGGGTGGTGAAGGGGGCTAAAAAGGTAGTTTTAAAGTAAATCATGTAATGTTTTTATAAAAAATCAACGGAAGAAAGTTATTATTTATGGGACATGAAGAACAATTCATAAGAGCTTTTATTATTAAGGAAAAGAAAGAAAGGTATTTAACTTTATTGCAAACTCAGAAGGGTAGGCATAAAATAACCAGGCGCTTAGCTCACAGTTCTGATATTGATAATAAATGCATTCGTTTAATTCCCAATCATGAACAAACACCCAATAAAATATATAAAATATTGAAACAAAGAAATGCCCCCGAAATATGCCATGTGATTTCAGAAGATGTTAAAATTGATAATAAAGATTTGCCGTTGGAAGAAGCTTTGGTAAATATAATTGGCAAAGGGTCAGGTACAATTTTGTCATGCATCCCTGGCCAATTGGGATACTACGAAGGTGAAGATCAAAATGAAAGATATATTATATCTTTAAAATGAGTTGTTCTTAGGCTAAAGAAATATTAATACCTTTATGCGTTGCTAAAAAATATAATTATGAAGATCCTCGTCAACGAAATAGCCCAGGAGATCGCCACCGGTTCGCTGGCGTCCGATGCCGCGCGGCTTTACAAGAACAACGCCGATCTGTTCATCCGCAACGGCTTCCCCTGCGGCCGGGACGTCAGGCTGGAGGACGGCGACCGGCTGGTGCTGATCAAAAAGGGCGAGATGCCCAAACGCGAGGAGCTGGAACATCTGCTGATGGCCCGGCATACTCCCGGCGTCCACGATCGGCTGAAGAACGCCACGGTGGGCATCGCCGGGTGCGGCGGGCTGGGATCCACCGCGGCCGTGGCCCTGGCCCGGGCGGGGATCGGCAAACTGATCATCGCCGATTTCGATGTGGTTGAGCCGTCGAACCTGAACCGCCAGCAGTATTTCGTGGAGCACATCGGCCAGCCCAAGGTGGAGGCCCTTAAGGAGATCATCCTCAAGGCCAATCCCTTTGCCGAAGTGGAATGCCATCAGGTGCGCATAACCCCGGACAATGTGTCCCAGCTATACAAAACGGCCGATGTGATCGTGGAAGCCTTCGACCTGGCCGACCAGAAACTGATGCTGGCCGAGGCGGTCCAGAAACAGATGCCGGACAAACCCCTGGTGATCGGCAATGGCATGGCCGGCTGGGGCGACAACAATCTTTTAAGGACCCGGAAAGTGGGAAATATCCACATCTGCGGCGACGAGGTCAGCGAGGCCGGGCCGGGCATGGGCCTGATGGCGCCCCGGGTGGGCCTGGCCGCCTGCATGGAGGCCAACCAGGCGCTGGAGATCCTGCTGGGGCCGGATCCCAGGATCCAGAGCTTCGTCGAACAGGAAAAACAAAATCTTTTGAATATAAAACAACCCAAAGGGGAAAGATGCTGAAGGTCAACGGGCAGGACCATCCCTGGCATCCGGGGCTGACCGTGGCCCTGCTGTTAAAGGAAAAGAATTACATATTTCACGCCATCATCGTCAGGGTCAACGACAAATACGTTCCCGGCGAGGATTACGATAAAACAGCCGTCAACCAGGGCGACGACGTCCAGGCCATCCATCTGATAACCGGCGGCTGATTCTGTCATGCGTTCTTTCATGATCTTCATATTCATCTCCCTGGCCATCCTGATCTACGCCCTGGTCAATTTCTATATCTTTTCCAAGGGGTGGCAGTCGCTGGACGGCGTCCGCCGGGAATGGCGGCTGGCCTATGGGGTGGTCTTCATCGCCCTTGCCCTGTCGTTCATAGCCGGACGATTCTTGGAGAGGGCCGGCAGCAGCGTTTTTACCGATATTTTGGTATGGACGGGCTCGTTCTGGCTGGCGGTGATGCTGTACGGCTTTCTGGCCTCGGTGCTGTCCGATATCCTGCTCTTGGCGGCAAATCTGTTTAAGGTTAAGACACTCCAGTTTCTGCTGACCGGAGCAGCTTGGAAACTATGGACATTCCTTGTCACGGCCGGGCTGATACTGATCATCACCCTGGCCGGGTTCTTCAACGCCTGCAATGTCCGGGTCAAAAAGCTGGAGATAAATATCCCCAAGAATGCCGGGCAGTTCAAAGAATTGAACATCACCATGGCCTCGGACATCCACCTGGGCACCATCATCGGCAACGGACGGCTGGGAAGGCTGGTGGACAAGATCAACGCCACCGATCCCGACCTGGTGATCCTGGCCGGGGACATAGTGGACGAGGACATCGGGCCGGTGATCCGCCGGGACATGGGCAAGAAGCTGAAAGAGATACAAGCCCGCTACGGGGTGATCGGCATCACCGGCAACCACGAGTATATCGGCGGGGTCAAGAAGGCGGTGGAATACCTGGAGGCCCACGGCATAAAAATGCTGATGGACGACAAGGTGCTGATCGCCGATGCTCTATGGATAGTGGGCCGCAAGGACCGCAGCGGGGCCAGGTTCGACGGAAGCCCCAGAAAGCCGTTGAAAGATATCCTCTCCGGCCTCGATCAAAATTTGCCGGTGATCCTGCTGGACCACCAGCCCTTCGCTCTGGAAGATGCCGTGTCCAACGGCGCCGACCTTCAGCTGTCGGGCCACACCCATCACGGACAGCTATGGCCGCTGAACCTCATCACCAACCGGGTCTATGAAAAAAGCTGGGGATATCTGAAAAAAGGAAGTACCCATTATTATATCTCCAGCGGGGCCGGCACCTGGGGGCCGCCGGTGCGGATCGGGAACAGCCCGGAGATCGTCAGCCTCAAGATCAGTTTCAATAAATAAATACCTTCAGGAATTTTCAGACAGATGCTATCAGACCAATTCGGCAGAAAAGTGAACTACCTCCGGGTGTCGGTCACCGACCGCTGCAACCTGCGTTGCCGCTACTGCATTCCCCAGGATGGCGTATCGTTGAAAAAGCACGATGATATGCTGAGCTTCGAGGAGATCGAGACCATCGTCCGGGCCGGGGTGGAGCTGGGCATCAACAAGGTGCGCCTGACCGGCGGCGAACCACTGTTGCGAAAGGGCTTTCCGGAGCTGGTGAAAAAACTGGCGGCCATCGAGGGCCTCAAGGACCTGGCCCTGACCACCAACGGCATTTTGCTGGGGCCCCTGGCCCGGGAACTGAAGCAGGCCGGCATCAAGCGGGTCAACGTCAGCCTGGACACCCTTAAGCCCGAAAGGTTCAAACAGATGACCGGCAGCGACCAGTGGCAGCAGGCCAAAGAGGGGTTCGAGAAGGCCCTGACGGCGGGCTTTGAACAGGTGAAGCTCAATGTGGTGGCGATAGCCGGCTATAATGACGACGAGGTGGAGGACTTCGTCAAATATGCCATGGACAAGCCGATACAGCTTCGGTTCATCGAATTCATGCCGGTGGGCAATAAATTTTGGGAGAAGGGCAAACAGCTGAATTCAAAGCAGCTGATAGAGCGGATATCAAAAATCACCGCCATCGTTTCGCTGCCTCCTTTGAAAAATTCGGTCGCCGAGGAATATCAGATAGTGGGCAGCCCGGCCACCCTGGGGTTCATCTCCCCCCTGTCGCATTCCTTCTGCCGCGGCTGCAACCGTCTGCGCCTGACTGCCGACGGTTTCCTGAAGCCCTGCCTGGCCTCGAAATACGAGGTCAACATCAAGGTCCCGGTCAGGGCCGGGCACGCCGGCAACGAACTGCGGCGGGTGTTCTACGAGGCCATGCGGCTGAAACCAAGGGCCCATAAGATGGACCAGGGATTCTCGGACAATATCCGGCATATGGCCGAGGTGGGAGGATGATGAAAAATGAAAAATGAAGAATCAAAAATCAAAAGTATTGTCAAATTGTCTCATGTTGGCTCCAATGGCCAGGCCCGGATGGTGGACGTCACCGAAAAAGAAAGGACCCGACGGATGGCCGCGGCCTCCGGCCGGGTGAAGATGAAGCCGGCCACCCTCGATCTGATCATAAAAAATCGCATCGCCAAGGGCGATGTGCTGGGCGTGGCCAGGATCGCCGGGATCCAGGCTGCCAAGCGGGCCCATGAGCTGATCCCGCTGTGCCACCCGCTGGGGCTGACCCAGGTGGATGTCGAGTGCCGGGTGAATAAAATAAAATCTTTGGTTGAAGTAACCAGCACTGTGTGCTGTGCCGACCGCACCGGGGTGGAGATGGAGGCCCTGACCGCGGCGGCGGTGGCCTGCCTGACCATCTACGACATGGCCAAGGCGGCGGACAAGGGGATGGTGATCTCGGATGTCAAACTGCTGGTGAAGCGGGGCGGGAAGAGCGGGGATTGGAGAAGGGATTGAAAGTCCCCTCTGGGGAAAAGACCACCCCGCATGTCATCCGCGATGTATTGAGGAAGATATTGTAGGGGCGTTCGGTCGAACGCCCGGACCCCTCCCTGCCCTCCCCGATGCGGAGAGGGAAATTAAATTTAAAATAATGGGCAAAATAATATCCATAAATATCAGCACCCGCAAGGGAGAGAAGAAGACCAGCGTTCAATCAGCTGTTCTTAAAGAGAACCACGGGATAGTGGGCGATGCCCATGCCGGGGACTGGCACCGCCAGGTGAGCCTGTTGGCGGCGGAGAGCGTGGACAAGATGCGGGGCAGGGGGATCGAACTGCACCCCGGCGATTTCGCCGAGAACCTGACCATCGAGGGGATTGACCTGAAAGGTTTGAAGATCGGGCAGAGGCTGAAGATCGGTTCGGAGGCAATTTTGGAGATAACCCAGATCGGCAAGGAGTGCCATAACGGCTGCGCCATAAAACGGCTGGTGGGAGACTGCGTGATGCCGCGGGAGGGCGTGTTTGCCAAGGTGATAAAAGGTGGGGAAATTAAAATTGAAGATAAAATAGAGGTTATTTGATTATGTGGATATCACAATTAAAAATGAACAATATAAGGTCTTTTGCGGAATTTGATTATACTTTTTCTAATGGGATAAATCTTTTTGTTGGTAAAAATAACTCTGGTAAATCTACAATTCTAAGAGCACTTTATACTATTCAAGATTCAGACACTATTAAAGGTGATGATTCAAGAAAATTAACTAAAAATGGGTTTATTCAGGTCGTTGTAGAAAATATTTCACATTTCGTACATGCACCGGGTTCCCAAGTTAATGGATTAAAGATAACCCAAAATTATTCCGACACACAAAGGGTGGGACCCAAAGTTACAGACAAAGATAACCCAGGTCATTCACTTGCTGCTACACCTTTTAAAAATTCTGAACCGGATAATATTATTTATCCTTTATTTTCAAAAAGAAAAAATAAAACCTACGCGCAAAGTATAAATGATAACTCAACAAAAATTATCAGTGGTGATTTTACAAATATTGTTTCCATTATTAATTCAATTATTGGCACAGATTTGCCTATTAGAAATGAATTTATAGAATCGTTTAAAAATATTTTTGAGTATGAAATAGCTACATTTTCTTACGGGAATGGAATGGATGCTGGTTTGGCTGTGACACGTTTTGATAATATTATTCTCGAAAATATGGGGGAAGGTGTTGCACAGATATTAGGTTTATTGGCAATTTTATGTCGCGCAGAAGATAAGATTATTATGATTGAGGAACCAGAAAATGACTTGCATCCTGGGGCTTTAAAAAAGTTGTTGGAAAAGATTATCGATAAAGCTACTACAAATCAATTTTTTATAACTACTCACTCTAATATTGTTGCTAAATATCTTGGTAAATCTAAAGACATTAAAATATTTCATATAAAAAACGAAATAAAAGAGAGAATTCCTTTATCAACAGTTGATGAAGTGAAATCGAACGAAGATAAAATAAGATTGTTAGAAGATTTGGGATATGAATTACAGGATTTTGATATTTGGGATGGGTGGTTATTCCTAGAAGAATCTACAGCAGAAAGGATGATTTGCGAGTATTTCATACCGTTATATGCACCAAAACTTAAGAATAAAGTAAAAACCGTATCATGTATGGGTAATTCACATGTCGAAAATAGATTTGAAGCATTTTACAGCAATTTTTTATATACGCACCTTACTCCGGTTTATGAAAATAAAGCTTGGGCAATAATTGATGGCGATGAAAAAGGCAAGGTGATTGTCGATGCATTGAGAGCTAAATATAAAAAATGGAAACCCGAACATTTTGACTATTTTATTAAGGATGCTTTTGAATTCTATTATCCTGAAATATTTCAGGATGAAGTAAAAAGAGTACTGGCAATTAAAGATTTTAAGTCATCTTGTGACGAAAAAACAAACCTGCTGGTTAAGGTTTTAGAGTGGTCTGAAAGTAATAAAGATGAGGCAAAAAAGCATTTCGATTTTGTTGCGATAGATGTTATAGAAAAATTACAAATGATTGAAAAGAGTTTGTTTGGATAATGGCTAAAATTAAAATCGCCATCATTACAGTCTCTGATAAAGGCGCGGCTGGACAGCGGGAGGACCTTTCCGGCCCGGCCATCAAAGAAATGCTATCCGGCCTGGATGCCGAGATCGTGGCCGCCGAGATCATCCCCGATGAGCGGATACTGATTGCCGAAAGGCTGATACACCACGCCGACAAGGCCTGCTGCGACCTGATCCTGACCACCGGGGGCACCGGCTTTTCCCCGCGGGACGTCACTCCCGAGGCCACCCTGGAGGTGATAGACCGCCCGGTGCCGGGCATCCCCGAGGCCATGCGGGCGGCCTCTTTGGGCAAGACCCCGATGGCCATGATCTCCCGGGCGGCGGCCGGCATCCGGGGCCGGACCCTGATCATCAACCTTCCCGGCAGCGTCAAGGCGGTCAGGGAGAACCTGGAGGTGATCCTGCCGGTGCTGCCCCATGCCATCGAGATACTGCGGGGAGCGGGCGGCGAGTGCGGCAACCAATCGAACGGCAAGAAAAGAGGGATATTAAAATAACCACCGAAACACGGAGGTCCTGAAAATACTAAAAATGCATTCAACCCTGTTGTTAGGTTAATCCCGTTTTTGTAAATTCAGTGTCTCTGTGGTGAAACATATTAAACGGTAAGAAATAAAATCGGAATATAAATTGCGAGGTGAACCCATGGCCATGGACAAGACCACTTCCCAGCACAACCGCTGTTCCTTCTGCGGAAGGGCCGCCAGCGAGGTGGCCCACCTGATAGACGGCCGGGAGGCCGCCATCTGCGGGGACTGCGCCATAATCTGCAGCGACATCCTGAGCAAGGAGAAGAAGATCAACGGCTTCCTCACCAAGGAGGAACTGCCCATTCCGGTGGAGATCAAGGCGGTGCTGGACGAGTACGTCATCGGGCAGGACCGGGCCAAGAAGGCCCTGGCGGTGGCGGTCTACAATCACTACAAGAGGATACTCTGCGCCGGCACCAATCCCGAGGTGGAGCTGGACAAGAGCAACATCCTGGTGATCGGGCCCACCGGCACCGGAAAGACCATGCTGGCCCAGACCATGGCCCGCCTGCTCAAGGTGCCGTTCGCCATCGCCGACGCCACCACCCTGACCGAGGCCGGATACGTGGGAGAGGACGTGGAGAATATATTGGTCCGGCTGCTGCAGTCGGCCAATTACGATTTGAAGAAAACAGAGATCGGCATCGTCTACATCGACGAGATAGACAAGATCACCCGCAAGTCCGAGGGGCCGTCCATCACCCGCGACGTCTCCGGCGAGGGGGTCCAGCAGGCCCTGCTCAAGATCCTGGAGGGCACCCTGGCCCACGTGCCGCCCCAGGGCGGCCGGAAACATCCCGAACAGCCGCTGGTGCCGGTGAACACCAAGAACATCCTGTTCGTCTGCGGCGGGACCTTCGACGGGCTGGAGAAGATCATCAGCTCCCGGATCGGCACCAAGAGCCTGGGCTTCGGGGCGGAGCTGCGGGAGAAGGGCAAGGTGCCCATCGGAGAGGTGCTGGCCAAGGTCCAGCCGGACGACCTGCTGAAGTTCGGGCTGATCCCGGAGCTGATCGGGCGCCTGCCGGTGATCTGCACCCTGAACGACCTGGACAAGGAAGCCATGATAGATATCCTCACCAAGCCCAAGAACGCCCTGGTCAAGCAGTACCAGACCTACTTCAGCCTGGAGGGGGTGGAGCTGGAGTTCCTGCCCGAGGCCCTGGAGGCGGTGTCCGAGGAGGCCCTGAAGCGCAACACCGGGGCCCGGGGCCTGCGCGCTGTTCTGGAGGGGACCATGCTGGACATCATGTACCAGCTGCCATCCAACAAGAACATCGCCAAGTGCATCATCGGGCGGGAGGTGGTGGTGGGCAAGCAGCAGCCGCGGTACATCATGAAGGACGAGCAGGAGGCGGCCGCCTGAGCATTGTTTATTGCTAACGTAGTGCGACACAGACCCGCTTCTTTAATTGTCATTCCGGGCTTGACCCGGAATCCAGTATTTTGTCTTTCCGGATCCCTGCCGGAGTCCGCACTGAATGCAATGAAGCGTAGGAATGACGGTCTTTGGCACCACAATTGAATCCTATGGATCCTGTCCATTTGATCTCCGCCTGGCCGAGCTGTGAAACATCATACAAAGGAATATATAATGAAGAAGAACACCGTGGTCATCGGGGCCCAGTGGGGGGACGAGGGCAAGGGCAAGATCGTCGACCTGCTGGCCCGACAGGCCGATGCGGTGGCCCGATTCCAGGGAGGGGCCAACGCCGGGCACACCGTCAAGGCGAATGGCCGGGAATTCGTGCTGCATCTGCTGCCGTCGGGCATCGTCCATCCCAAAAAGCTGTGCTTCATCGGCAACGGGGTGGTGCTGGATCCCCAGAGCCTGATGGAGGAGATCGCCCAGGTGAGGTCCCAGGGAATAAAGGTCGAGGGCCGGCTGAAGATCAGCCCGCTGTGCAACCTGACCATGCCCTATCACAAGATGCTGGACCGGGCCCGGGAATCGCAGGGCCCCGGCGCCATCGGAACCACCGGCCGCGGCATCGGCCCCAGCTACATCGACAAGGTTGGCCGTCTGGGCATCAGGCTGGGGGACCTTCTGCAGTTCGATGCCTTCGCCCATAAGCTCAAGGAGAATCTCAAAGAAAAGAATTTCCTGCTCAAAAATTATTACCGGGCCTCGCCGGCATCCTATGACGCCATCATCAGGGAATACCGCAAATATCCGGCCCTGCTCAAGCCCTACCTGGCCGACGTCTCCCTGCTGCTGAACCAGCTGATGGCCTCGGGAAAAAAGGTGCTGTTCGAGGGGGCCCAGGGCACTTTCCTGGACATCGATTTCGGCACCTATCCCTTCGTCACTTCGTCCTCCACCATATCGGGCGGAGCCTGCACCGGGCTGGGCATCGGGCCGGCAGGGGTGGGCAGCGTGCTGTTGGTGGCCAAGGCCTACACCACCAGGGTGGGTAACGGACCATTCCCCGCCGAGTTCGACCCCCGGATGGCGGATTTCATCCGGCGAAAGGCCGGCGACGAGTTCGGCCGGACCACCGGACGCCCCAGGCGTTGCGGCTGGTTCGATGCGGTGATGATCAAACGGGCGGTGCAGGTCAACGGTGCGGACCAGATGGCGGTCACCAAGCTGGACGTGCTGGACGGGATCAAAAAGTTGAAAATAGCGACCTCCTACGGGATCAAGGGCGGGGGCTATCCCTGGACCACCGAGGAGCTGGCCCGTTGCCGGGTGAGATACATCACCCTGCCGGGCTGGGACCAGCCCACCGGGGGGGTCCGCAGCTACGCCAAACTGCCAGCCAACGCCAAAAGATACCTGCAGACCATCGAAAAGCTCACCGGGGCCAAGATCTCCATCGTCTCGGTGGGCCCGGATCGCGAAGCCACCATCCTTAGGGCATAGGGTGGTCACTTTATTTGCTTGACCTGATGGGTTTTTTATTGTAAAATCAACAGATTCCGTTAAAAGCACGATATTTTGACTCAAGAGCCAGTAGCTCAGCCGGCAGAGCACCGCCCTTTTAAGGCGGGAGTCATGGGTTCGATTCCCATCTGGCTCACCACTTCGGTCATCAATAATCTCTATATGGAGGTGTAAAATGGCGCCTCAGGATGTTTTGAAAAAGGTAGTCCTGTTCAAATACCTTTCGCCCGCCGAGCTGGAATCGCTGGAGAGCAAGCTGGAGAAGCGGAAGGTCGCCAAGGACACGGCGATATTCCAGGAGGGGACCGCCGGCAACGAGATGTACCTGATCACCAGCGGAGAGGTGGAGATCAGCATCAAGCGAAACGATTCCAAGCTGGTGCTGGCCGAACTGGGGGAGAGCTCCTTCTTCGGGGAGATGGCCCTGATCACCGACAAACCCCGCACTGCCACCGCCACCGCCGCCATCGACAGCGAGATCTACGCCCTGTCCAAGGAGGAGTTCCAGAGGCTGCTGATGAAGGAGCCCCAGCTCTCCGCCCGGATGCTGCTGGCCATCTCCGAGATCCTGTGCGACCGGATCCAGTCCACCAACGAGAACCTGGAGACCTATTTCCTGATCAACCGGGCGATCGTTGACAACGAGCAGTTCCGCCGGCTGTACATCCACAGCCACGTAAAATAATCCAATCATAAAATGATGTCCCCATCGACTAGCGGTTAGGTCACCACTCTTTCAAGGTGGCGGCACGGGTTCGAATCCCGTTGGGGACGCCATTTTTTGTGCCCTGCCATCGCCTTGGATCCAGCGGTTTGGTGTTTCCCCTTGATCGGTGCCCGGTGTGATCTCGAACCAAGCCGTTGGGCGCCAAGGATAAAAAAAAATAAAAAGCACTTGACAACCGGCCTGGTAAATTGCTATTATTAGCCCTGAATTAAGACCTGATGAAATATATTTTAAATATATTCAAGCTTTAAGGAGGTGAGGGACCGGTATTCCTAACTCTGTAGGGTTATCTTAGTTCACTAAACAATAGTGTTTCCCTAAACAAACGGCACCATATATTGTAGTGCCGGGCGTATCAAATGAAGATAATCTAAATTAACCAACACAATTTAGGAGGTCAAACAAAATGAAGCGAATTGTATCGGTATTCGCGGTTCTGATGATGGTAGCCGGTCTGGCTATGGCAACCCCCTCGATGTACGGAAGCACCGGACTGGTAAGGACCATTGCTCCCGACAACTGCGGCCCGATGAGCTTCGGGATCGGTTTTCGCGGGTTCCTCTCCATGGGCGATTATGACACCAACTTTTCCTGGATGAACATCGATATGGTTCCCATGGGCAACCTTGCCTTCAACGACATGCTGGAGCTGTCGATCGCCCCGACCTACACTTTCAATCAGTGGTCCATGACCACCCCGGACACCTCCGCCTGGAGAAGCGGCTCCAAGGACACCCGGATCGGCCTGAAGGCCACCTTCCTGCGGGGAGAGGGCTTCAACATGGGCGCCTATCTGGGATACGACTACCGCTGGAACAAGAAGTTCAGCGGATATTATGCCTGGGTCGATGAGGCTTGGGAGAAGGATTCCAATTACACTCCGACCGGCGCGATCCATTTCACCCTGATCCCCGGTTACAACGCCGGCAACTTCAAGGCCCACCTCAACCTGGGCATGGCCATGAACCTGGACAAGTATGATTTCGGTGATGGCGTCAACAGGATCTATCCGAACATCGGGATCCCGTTCGGTCTGGGCCTGTCCTACAACGCCGGCATGGTGACCCCGTTCCTGGAAGTCACCGGCAAGGCCGGCATCGACACCAGCAAATACCTGCAGGTTACCGACACCGGGTTTGACAGCATCAGCCGCGGCATCATGAACAATCCCTTCTGGGTCACCGGCGGACTGCGCTTCGACTTCGGTTCCATCAAGATGGATCTGGGCGGCGAAATGAACATGCAGACCGACGACTCCACCATCCTGAATCCGACCATGACCCGTCAGTTGGACTGGCAGGTGTTCATGGGCCTGGCCTACACCAAGTGCAACCTTGGTCCCAAGGTCCCGGCCACCGCTATCATCTCCGGCAAGGTCACCGACAAGGCCGGCAAGGGCCTGGCCGCCATGGTCATGGCCGGCGGCATCACCGCCAACACCGACCCGGCCACCGGCGCCTACACCCTGAGCGGCGTGCTGATCGACAAAGCCCCGGTGGAGATCAAGGCCGACGCCAAGGGTTACATCGCCAAGCAGGCCTCCATCATGCTAAGCAAGAAGAACAAGAAGGTTCCTGCCATGCAGGACTTCACCCTGGAGCTCAAGCCCATTCCGCCCAGCGAGATCACCGGCAACATAATCGACTACAAGACCGGCAAACCGGTGCCCACCACCTTGGCCTTCAAGGATGCCAAGGGCAAGGTTCAGACCGTCACCACCAACGAAAAGGGCGCCTACACCATCAAGCTGGAGCCTGGCAAGTATGATGTGGTGGCTACCGCCGAAGGCTATAAAACCAGCAACTTCGTGGTTAACGCCGCCGACGGCAAGCCGGTATCCAAGAACGCCGGCCTGGTCAAGATAAAAGAGAAATTCACCTTTAACAACATCAACTTTGCCACTGGCAAGGCCGTCATCACTCCGGAGATCGAGACCGCCCTGCAGCCCCTGCTGAAGGTGCTGTTGGACAACCCGGACCTGAAGGTCGAGATCGGCGGACACACCGACGCCATCGGTTCCATGACCGCCAACCGCAGGCTGTCCCAGGCCCGGGCCGACGCAGTGGTGGCTTGGCTGATCACCCAGAACGTCAAGTGCCAGATGACCTCCAAGGGTTACGGCGAGGACAAACCCATCGCCAGCAACAAGACCAAGGCTGGACGGGCCGAGAACCGCCGCATAGAGATCGACGTAGTCGAATAACCGGAATATCCGACCCAAAAAAGACCCGCAGAAATGCGGGTCTTTTTATTTTGCTTAAAAGGAAAGAGGCGACCTGTGAATCGCCTCTACACAATTGTGTCATTCCCGCGAAGGCGGGAATCCAGTGGAAACCTGCCGCTTTATGGGGCAAGCCCAGCACTTTCTTATAAGTGCCCATAGCCCCTCTGCAAGCGTTTACTCCGAAGAAAGCTGGGGATGATCCCCGCCGTGGCGGTGGGGGTCTGCGGCGGTTGAACGTGTTCGAAGGGAATCAACAAATAATCTGGATTCCCGCCTTCGCGGGAATGACATGCCTGCCTTCGTCAACCTGTCCGCAAATGGGTTATTACGCAATGATTATCTTTTGCCTTTCTTGATTTTCTTGGACTGCTGCCAGAGGGCCTCCATCTCGTCCAGCGAAACTTCCTTGAAGGACTTCTTTGACTTTTTAAGGGACCTTTCGATGTGCTGGAAACGGGAGGTGAACTTGTCTATGGTCCCGCGCAAAGCCCCTTCGGGATCCACGTTGAGAAAGCGGGAGAGGTTCACCAGGGTGAAAAGAATATCGCCCAATTCATCGGTGATCTCCTTTTTTCGCCCACCGGCGTAGGCCCGGGAGAATTCCTCCAGCTCCTCCTCCAGCTTGGCGAAGGCCCCGTCGATATGCTCCCAGTCGAAGCCCAGCCGGGCGGCCTTGTCCTGTATCCTATGGGCCTTGAGCAGGGCCGGCAGGTGCTTGGGCACCCCGTCCAGGGCCGAGGGGCGGTCCTTTTTCTTCTCCCGGTACTTTATCTCCTCCCAGTTGAGCAGGACCTCGGCGGCGTCCTTGACCTTGGTCTTGGCGAATATATGGGGATGGCGGCGGGTCATCTTCTCCATCTGTCCGGCGATCACCTCTTGGATGCCGAACAATCCGGCCTCCCGGGCTATCTGGGCATGGAAGATCACCTGGCCCAGCAGGTCTCCCAGTTCCTCCTGAAGTTTCTTCGGGTCGTTCTCCTCGATGGCCTCCACCACCTCATAGGCTTCCTCGATGATGTACGGCTTCAGGGTGCGGTGGTCCTGGGCCCGGTCCCAGGGGCAGCCGCCCGGCGCCCGCAGGCGGGCGAACAGGGAGACCAGGTCGTTAAAGGTTTGTTTACTAGTTAGTTTACTGTTGACTGGTTTAAGGTTAGTTTTGATTTGCATTTGATACCTTTATCTGTTAACTATTATCCTGGGCAGCAGGGGGTTGATCCTGGTGACCACCTCATAGTTGATGGTGCCTATCCATTGGGCCAGCTGTTCGGCGCTGATCTGCTCCTGGCCCTGCCTTCCCAGCAGCACCGCCTCGTCCTCCAGCTTGACCCCCGGGATGTCGGTGATGTCGGCCAGGCAGAGGTTCATACACACCCGGCCCCTGATGGGCGCTCTTTTGCCCTTGATCAGCACATGGGCGGTGTTGGAGAGCCTGCGGTCATATCCGTCGTAATAACCGACCGGCAGGACCGCCAGCCTGGTCTTTCGGGTGGTGCGGTAGGTGCAGCCGTAGCTGATAAAAGATCCGGAAGGGACGGTCTTGACCTGGGCCACCCGGGTCTTCCAGGACAGCACCGGTGCAAGGCTGAACCCGGGATCGCTGTCCCGGACGGCCAGCATGGTCTCCCGGGAGGGCCACAGCCCATAGAGGCCGATGCCGATCCGGGCCAGATTTTTATGGGTGTCGGGGAATATCAGAGCGGCTGCGGTGCAGGCCACATGATTCACCGGAGCGGAGTGTCCCAGCTTTTCCAGCCGGGCGATCATCCGTTGGTAATTCTCCTTTTGGGAATCGGGATAACTGCGGTCGGTGGTGTCCTCTATATTGGCGAAGTGGGTGGAGTAACCCTCCAGAAACAGATGGGGATATTTTTTGATCAGGGCCGCCAGGCTTATGGCTGCCGCCAGATCAACCCCTTGGCGGTTGGTGCCGGTCTCCAGTTTTATGTGGAGGGGGATCTTTTTTTTAATTTTTATTTTGGCCAGGGCCAGAACGGTCTCCTGGTTGTATGCCGTCAGCCGGATGTCGTTCCTGGCCGCTTCGGCCAGACGGCCCAAGGGCACATAGCCCAGCAGCAACAACGGTTTTCTGACGCCCTGTTCTCTTAATGCCACCGCCTCATCCAAAGAATTCAGCCCCAGCCAGTCCACCAGCTTCGATCCGGCCAGTATCGATGCCACTTCAGGCAGGCCATGCCCGTAGGCGTTGGATTTTATCACCGGCATGAATTTGGCCTGCGGCCCCAGCAGCTTTCGGAAAGCCCGGATATTGCCGAGCAATGCCGCCCGGTCGATCTCCACCCAATTGATATTTTTATTCATATAACCTTATCCTGTTGGCAAGTTTATGTTATTCTACTACTAATCACACACGGGTTGCAAGTTTTTTTAAAAAAAATATTGCTTTTTGGGTAAAAATATGGTAAAAGTATAAGATAGCATAGAGGTAAAGCATTATGGCTGATGAAATTAAACAACCGTTGCCGCCGGCCAGCATAGAATCCCTTTTCTATATGCTGGCCACATCGGCGATGGTAAATTTGGGGCAGGTGCCAGAACCCACAAATCAAAAGACCACAGTCAAACTGGAGCTGGCCAAACACAATATCGACACCCTGGGGGTACTGCAGAAAAAGACCGCCGGAAACCTTACATCGGATGAATCCAGGCTGCTGGACGAGCTGCTGTACGATCTGCGCATGAAGTTCGTCCGGGCTACATCCCAGAACGAGAAAAAATAAACTTATTTGGAAAAGGAGCGGAGCATGTTTAAGAACAGGTCACTGTTGGCGTTGCTGGTTATAGCCGGGTTTCTTTTCAGCGCCGGGATCATTTCCGCCCAGCAGGGCAACCTGGTCCATAAAGTGGTGGAGGGGGAAACCCTGTGGGAGCTGGCCGGGAGATATTTTCAGAATTCCTTCTCCTGGCCCCTGATCTGGGAGGCCAACAAGGAGATCATCGCCGACCCCCACTGGATCTATCCCGGCCAGGATCTGGTGATCCCTCCCCAGACCGTTTCGGGGCAGGTGACCGCGCCGGATACCGCCGCCGGCCAGCCCGAGATGCAGGCCGAGGCAGCAACCCAGGAGGAGACCCCGGCCGAGGAGATGGTCTATGAGCCGGAGCCGGCCAAGGAGACCCCGGCGGTCTCGGTAAGAAAAACCCAGGCTATGGGGTATGTTAAAAGGCCGACCCCGGTGGTATCGGAGCTGATGGCTTTCGAGGCCGGCTTCATCAGCGATGAGCTGGACAAGCCCACCGGCCACATCATCGGCAGCGACCGCAAGGATATCGAAGCCATGATGGCCAACGATCCGGTGTATATCAACCTGGGATCGCGCGACGGGGCCAAGCCGGGCGATAAGCACGCCCTGTACCGGGTGGGACAGAAGGTGAAGCACCCCCAGAACGGAAAGAACCTGGGCAAGATCATCAATATCGTGGGCGTTCTGGAGGTGACGGATGTCGAGGAGAAAACCTCCCGGGCCAAACTGATAAAGACCTTCGACGGCATATCCCGCAAGGAGGCCTTCCGGCCTTACGTCCAGATAATAGTGCCCAAGGATGTGTCCCCGTTGCCGGTGCAAAAATCCAACCAGGGGTGCATCGTGGCTTTCAAACAGACCAACGCCACCGCCACCGAGTACAAAGTGGCTTATATCGACCAGGGCCTGGCCAACGGGATCATGCCGGGCGACGTTTTCGAGATATACCGTACCGGAACCATGGCCAGCGATCCCGACCGGGGCGGTAAAAATATCCTTCCCGAACTTATAATCGGACAGCTGCAGGTGTTATCGGCCAGGAACAACACCGCGGCTGCGGTGATCACCAATTCCAAGGTGGAGGATATTGTGGTGGGGGAGAAGATCCGGCTTATCAAACAGGTCCCCACCAGGTGACCCTTGCTGAACTGACATAAGATAGTTAGGGAAAATGGGACAGAAAAAAATGATCGGAGAAATAATGGTTTCCCTGGGCCATGTCTCGTTGGAGCAGATCAACCAGGCCAGACGGAGCCAGATGGATAATTCCGCCAAGCGATTGGGGGAGTGTCTGGTCGATCTGGGGTATATCACCAACGAAGATGTCAACCGGGCGCTGGATATCCAGAGGATGGAATGATTTGCCCAGACGGGCGGGAAGGAAGTAACATGGGAGCATCCAATAAAAACCCCGATCTGCTTAAGAAAGTATACCTGTTCAACGATCTGACCCAGCCGGAGCTGGAGAAGATCCTGGCCCTGGCCTACGAGAAGGCCTATGAGAAGGAATCGGCCGTCTTTCAGGAGGGCGAGATCGGCGACGCCTTCTACATAGTCGACCAGGGGCAGGTCCGGATATCCACCATGGTCCCGGGAGTTGGGGAAGAGGCGCTGAAGATCCTGCGGCCGGGGGATTATTTCGGGGAGATGGCCCTGATAGACGACTTTCCCCGCTCGGCGGCCGCCATCGCCCACGAGGGCGAGGTCAAGCTGCTGGCCATCTACAAGCGGGATTTCAAAAAGCTGATGGCCGAAGACAAGGAGATGGCCTACAAGCTGATGGCGGTCTTCATAAAGACCCTCTCCACCCGCCTGCGGGACACCAACGACAAGCTGAAAAATATCTTCGCCATAGCCAAGTCTTTTTAACCGATTTTGACGGAACGAGGTTGGAACATCCAACCTCGTTCCGTCTGTTTTTCGGAAGGAATTTCAATTTAATTGATCGGGAGAAAATGATGTCAAAAATCACCAGCCTGGCGGCCATATGTTTGGCGTTGTCGGTCGCTTCCTGCTGTCACCAGAAGACTGTTGTTCCGGCGGGAACCTCTCTCAAGGTTGAAATTGAAGTGATTGCCAAAGATCCCGCAAAATTTTCGGATCGGCTGCTGGAAACCGAAGGGGTCCTGAAAAATGCCGGCGGCAATTATTTCACCGACCTGAGGCTGGTCCTGACCGGGAATAAAGGGGGGGAGATCGAGGTGACCGCCTGGGCCCCTCTAGAGGTGCCTCCGCCCAGGCCGGGTCCCAACCGGCCCCGCCGACCCAAAGTGATGTCCGATTTTCTGGACAGGAGGATGCGGCTGACCGGGCGGCTGGAGGACCAGGGCGGAAAGTTGATCCTCCGGGTGGAAAAGGCCGAGGAGATCATCGACCGGGAGGGGACCGATGAGAAGTAATGTTTTATCCGGCCTGATCCTGGTGGCCCTGCTGGCAGTCCCGGCCGGGGCCATGCCCCCCCGTTCCGGGGTGAGCGAGCCGGCCTCGCTGGCGGCCCTGCGGCTCAAGGGGCTGGATAGTCCGCGGGACGGCCTGATCCAGCAGCTGCGGACCAAGGACGCCGCGGCCAAGATCAGCGGCAGCCGCAGTTATCCGGTGGTGATGGGATATTTCACCGATCTGGCCGGCACCAACACCCAGGGCGAGTTTCAGGCCATGCTGTTCAGCACCTCCAGCGGGATAAAATCGGTCAACAATTATTACCGGGACATGTCCTACAATGCCATGAGCTGTTCCGGAAGCGTTGACGCCTGGCGCAGCAGCAACAATACGGTTGCCTATTACTCGGTCGACGGCGGCACCAGCGACGGCACCACCCAGAACACCTACGAATTCATCAGGAAGGTCCTGGCCCACGCCGACTCCTTCGTCAACTTTGCGGCTTCCGGCTATGACCAGAACAACGACGGCTACGTGGATGTGCTGTGGGTGGTTCACGCCGGCAAGGGGGCGGAGGAGGGCGCCAGCAACATCTGGTCGCACAGTTTCCAGCTGACGGGGTACACCGGGGGCAGTGCCTACATAACCAAAGATCCCTGGCCGGGTCATGCCGGCCAATACCTGAAGATAGACAGATACATCATCATGCCGGAGCGGACCAATTATGCCGACGGCAACGGCGGCACCACAGAGATGATCGGCTGCGGGGTATTCTGCCACGAATTCGGACATGCCCTGGGGCTGCCGGACCTTTATGACACCGGCGGCTTCAGCATCTCCGGCAGCGGCCTGGGGCTTTTTTCCCTGATGGCGGCCGGCTCCTGGGGGGGCGATTATAACAGCGGGGCCACCCCGGTGGCGCTGGACGCGTGGGCCAAGAGATTTCTGGGATGGCTGGCGCCGGTGATGGTCAAGGCCAACGGGTCCTACAACGTCAACAGCACCCTGGCCACGGCCAGCAACAGCTCCTACCACCTGGCCCAGATGGGCAGCGAGGGGACCATGCAGTACTGGCTGGTGGAGAACCGCTGGAGAACCGCCGCCGGGCCTTTCAGCGGGGTGGCCTGGGACGCCAACCTGGCATCCCAGGGCCTGGGGATATACCATATCGACAGCTTCTACACCAGCGGTTCGTATTTTGCCAACAACCTGGTGAACGTCAACAGCACCAATGGCGCCTCACAGAACCGCCCCTACGGGGTGGCCCTGGAGGAGACCGATATCGGGGCTTTGGGCTACAGCTCCGAACTGTGGACCGGGGCCAATTACGGCGAGGCGGTGGACTTTTGGAGTTCGGCCACCCAGTCCGGCTTCGACAGCCTGGGGACCGCCTATCCGGTATCCTACCTGAACAACAACATCACCCGCTCCGGGATAGCGGTGATGGCCATCTCGGCCGCCTCGGCCGCCGTGGGCTGCAACATGTACGTCATCCCCGGGGGCGGCACCGATTTCAGCATCGGGATCATGCAGAACCCGGCCTTCACCCAGTATCTTTCGCTGGCGGCGGTGTCCGGCAGCCTGATGCCTTCGGCCCCGGCCCTGGATACTGCCCTGATGACGGTCTCGGCCCAGGTGGAGACCCTGTCCTTTGCCAAGCTATCCGATTGGACCTATAACTGCGAATACCAGCTCAAAATAGAAGGCCAGCACCATCTGCATCTGGCCGCAGTGGATTCCGGCGGAACCTGGCGCAGCGGCGACCGGTATTTTGAGGTGGTGGCGGCCAAAACTGCGGGCAATACAGTCAGCCCCAGATCCGCCCCCATTACGCTGAACCTCCCGGCCGGGGCCCTGGCCCGGGACCTGTATCTGGCAGTATTCGAGCCCCAGGCCAGCGACCCCCCGGGAACGGCCGTGATCGAACCGGTTCAGATCGGGCCGGCCGGAATGTCCCTGCTGAAACCGGCGATCCTGGAATTATCCTATGATCCCGTCTCGCTTGGCGAAAGGGACGAACTGCGTCTGGGCCTCCATCAATTCAAAGACGGCGTCTGGGAATACCTGCCGGGGCAGATCGATAAAAAGGTCCATAAGGTCATTGGGTCCATAAATAGCCTGGGGATCTACGCCCTGTCATGGGATGCCGGCAATTCGGCCCTGGCGGAGATCAACCATGGGACAAGCCCTGCCGTCTGGCCCAACCCCTTCCGCTCAGCGGTCAGGGTCAGATACCAGGTCAAGCACCAAGGGCCCATCAGTATCTCGATATACAATATCTTGGGGCAACAAGTAAACCAGGTCTTCCGGGGATACCGGCCGGCCGGGGATCATGATTTCAGTTGGGACGGCCGGGACGGCAACGGACGCCAGGCGGCCCCGGGCATATATTATTACAGGGTGAGCGGCGCTTCCTCCGATCAAACCGGCCGCATGGTATTGGTGAAATAAGGAGATGATGATGAAGAAGATCCTGATATATTCAGTGGCGGTGCTGACAGCCGCGATTCTGGGGTGCAGCAAGGAGGCCACCGCACCGGAGCCCGAGTTGACAGCCGCCCAGCTGCTATCCCAGGGCTGGACATATTTCAACGCCGGCAGTTTCTCCGCCGCTCTGAGCAGTTTCCAGCAGGCCAAGGCCAAGGACCCCGCATTGGTCGATGCCTACAACGGCATCGGCTGGTGCCAGGGGATAACGGGCCAAAATAACGAGGCCCAGGCAACCTTCAACAGCGGTCTGGCCAGGCAGGTGGCTAACAACGAAATGAGAGCCGGGCTATCCTTCGTTCTGGCCTCGCTCGACAGCTGCCCGGCGGCCGTCCGTAACGACAGCCTGGTGCTGGCCTCGGACAGCCTGTGGGAATTCTCCCATAAGTATTCATTGTCGGCCGATCAGATAATGAATTACAAAGAACTGAACCTGTTGCTGGCCGAATGTTACTATAAACTGGGCAGCTTCGGCGCCGCGCTGGATGCGGTTAAAAAACTGGATCCCCTGTTCACCGTGACCGATGTCAACACTTCGGAGGGGCAGTCCGAACTGCTGATGAAGATCGAGAGCCTGGGATCAACCATCTAACTGGTTGAAATTATTTCCCAGGGTTTTCAATTGACTATGGCGGGCAATTATTGTATCATAGCTTCTGACGGAGGGCCCTATGGATATCAGAAAATCCCCGGCCATCTTTCTGGGGGTCGTGATGCTGGCCGTCTCCGGTTGCTCTTCATCGGCCGATGACAACAATCGAACCACCTTGCAGAAGGCCCAGGACCTGGGGCGGGTGGAGATAAACAAATACCAGGGCCAGCGGCTGACCGATTTCGAGAAACTGCGGGACAACTCCATTCAGGGCCCGCAGAAGATCGATACCGCCAAATACCGCCTGATCATCGACGGCCTGGTGTCGGTCAAACAGGAATTGAGCTATCGCCAGGTGCTGGGGATGGAGCGGTATCAAAAGCTGCTGATACTGCACTGTGTCGAGGGATGGAGCGCCCGGGGGCTTTTCGAGGGGGTGCTGGTGGAGGATATTTTAAAACTGGCGGTTGTCAAGCCGGGGGCCAACACCCTGATATTCCATGCCGCCGACGGATACACCTCTTCTCTGCCGCTGAAAACCGTGCGGGACAAAAAGCTCCTGCTGGCCCATAGGATAAACAACCAAACCCTAACCGTCCGGTCGGGCTTTCCCTTTCAGCTGATAGCCGAGGACCAGCTGGGATACAAGTGGGTCAAGTGGCTGAAACGGATCCAGGTCTCCAACGATTCCACCTATCGCGGTTTCTGGGAAAGCCGGGGCTACGACAATAAGGCGGATTATTGAAAAGGAAAAGGATATGAAAATCAAAAAAAAAGCCATGCCCAAAGCTCTGCAGGCCGCACTGAAGCTGGAGCGAAAGGGGACCGCCTTCTACCTGAAGATGTCGGAGAAGACCGGCAACATCCTGGCCAAGCGGCTGTTCGACCAGCTGGCCATGCAGGAGGTGGAGCACATCGGCCGGATAAACGAGATCTACTCGGCCATCACCCAGGGGCAGGTCTGGCCCGAGCCCAAGGGAAAGAAGATCGGCTACCTGGAGGCCGAGATGAAGAAGGTATTCGCCCGGATCAATCACAGCAAATCCCGGGAAAAACCGGACAATATCTCGGGCCTGAAAGTGGCCATGGACATGGAATGGTACAGCTATAAGATGTACCAGAAATTCTTTTCCGCCGCGGTGGACGGTCCGGAAAAGGATTTTTTCAAGCGGCTGCTGGAGGAGGAGACCAAGCACTACGAGGCGCTGTCCAATGTCTATGCCTACCTGACCAGCAGCGGGGACTGGTTGGAGCGTTCCGAGAGCAACACTTGGAACTGGATGAACTCGTAAAATCCTTAAAGGGAAGATATAATGCAACATCTAGTAGTGGAGAAAAAACAGGTTACGGTCACCATGCGATGCCGGGACCAGCAGGTGATCAAAGGGGATCTTTTTTTAAGCCTGATGGCCAAGAACCATATCGGCCAGGAGACGGTGCTGGACTTCATGAATGAGCCGGAGGAATTCTTCGTGCTCAAGGTGGCCACCGCCCCCTCCATCAACATCATCAACAAGGCCAGGATCATGGAGGTGTCGGTGGCCCTGGAGGTGGAGGCCGCCGACCTGAACCGGGAGGCCATGGGAATCAAGGAGGAGCCGATGACGGCGGTGTTCAACGATAATTTCAAGCTGAGCGGGAAGGCCTACATCGATCTGCCGCCGGAGAAATCCCGGACCATAGATTTTTTAAACCAGAGCGAGAGATTCTTTTTGCTGGTCACCGATCATACTGCCCATATAGTCAACCGCAGACACATCAGTTATGTAATACCAGGGAGATAAGAATGGCAAAGATAGACGTATTTTTCAAGGCAATGAACGATCACCGGGCCACCGAATTTTACCTGGCCAGCGAATCGGAGCCGCAGTTCAAAACAGCATCCGGCATCCAGGCCGTCTCCAAGCAGAAGTTTTCAAACCAGGAGGTGATGGGACTGCTGTCGGAGATCATGTCCCCGGCCGAGCGGGAGAAGCTGATGGACCAGCCGAAGGTGGAATTCACATACAAAGGGCCGGTGGGAGAATATCACGGAACGGTCAGTATGGAGGGCCACAGCATAAAGGCCGTGTTCCTGCCGGCCGGTGCCGCCGCCCCGCACCAAGAAGCCCCGGCTGCTGCGCCGGCCGCCAGCGCCCCGGCGCCAACCCCCGCGACCTCGGTCTCCGGCTCGTATAAGCCTGCCGAGATCGACAAGCTGCTGCACCTGCTGGTGGAACGCAAGGGTTCGGACCTGCATCTTTCGGCCGCCGAGAGGCCCTGCGTACGGATAGACGGCGATATCAAGAAGCTGGAGGAATATCCGGTGATGTCTCCGGACGACACCAGGCGGATATTGCTGGAGATCGCCGGGCCCCGCTACCGCCAGCAGTACGAGGAGCATCACGACACCGATTTTGCCTACGAGATACCCGGACTGGCCAGGTTCCGGGTGAACTATTTCTCCGACCGCAAAGGGATGGGCGGGGTGTTGAGGGTGATCCCCTCCAAGACCGTCACGGTGGAGGACCTGAAACTCTCTCTGGCCATCCAGAATCTGTGCTACCTCTCCAAGGGGCTGGTGCTGGTGACCGGACCCACCGGGTCGGGAAAATCCACCACCCTGTGCGCCCTGGTGGACCTGATCAACCGCACCCGGAGCGACCATATAATCACCCTGGAGGACCCTATCGAGTTCGTCCATGAGAACAAGAAGTGTCTGGTCAACCAGCGGGAGATCGGCAGCCACACCGATTCCTTCAAGAACGCCCTGAGGGCGGCCCTGCGGGAGGACCCGGACATCGTTTTAGTGGGCGAGATGCGCGACCTGGAGACCATCTCCATCGCCATCGAGACCGCCGAGACCGGGCATCTGGTGTTCGGAACCCTGCATACCTCCACCGCCGCCAGCACGGTGGACCGGGTGATCGAACAATTCCCGCCCGACCGCCAGGAGCAGATCCGGGTGATGATGTCCGAATCGTTGAAGGGCATCGTGGCCCAGACCCTGTGCAAGAAGATAGGCGGGGGACGGGTGGCCGCCATGGAGGTGCTGTTCGGCATTCCGGCGGTCTCCAACCTGATCCGGGAGGGGAAGACCTACCAGCTGCCGTCCATCATCCAGACCAACCGTAAGATGGGGATGGTGATGCTGAACGACGCCCTGATGGAGATAGTCAAAAAGAAAATAGTGGAGCCCAAGGATGCCTACATAAAATCCATGGACAAGATCGATTTGCTTAACCAGCTGAAGCGCGACGGGTTTGACACCTCGTTTGTGGATGAGGTGAGATAGATCTCGTCCTCTGCGACCGTACCCCGCTTCGAAGATTTAGCTTCGGGTCCGTTCTCGGTGCATGCTTTGCCCCCTCTCCTGGGAAACCAGGCGAGGGGTTTTTTTATTGCTAAAATCATCTATTTGATGTATCATTAATTGTGCTATACTCATCAGGAAGATATGAAAAATCTGGATATAAAATACATCCAAAAAAACTTGAGGACCCTGGAATTCGGCCGGAAGCTTTTCTATTTCGACCGGTTGGATTCCACCAGCAGCCACCTGGCGGAGCTGTCAAAGGGTTTAGCCGGGCAGGGCACCGTGGTGATTGCCGAACAGCAGACCGCCGGGCGGGGCCGGCAGGGCAACAGCTGGTACTCGCCGCCGGGCCCGGGGTTGTATTTCTCCCTGCTGCTGAAGCCCAAACTGCCATCCATCAAGCTTTCCGGCCTGACCCTGGCGCTGGGATGTTCGGCGGCGGAAGCTATAGAAAAGGTGGTTAAGAATCCGATTGCGGTTAAATGGCCCAACGACCTGTATTGCAACAGCCGCAAGGTGGGGGGGATACTGACCGAGATGCAATCCCACGGCGGACTGATAGATAACGCCGTCGTCGGGATCGGCCTGAACGTCAATAACCAGTCGGTCCCGCCGGAACTGAGCGATATTGCCTCCTCGCTGCTGCTGGAGACCGGAAAGACCTGCTCCCGCGAGGACCTGCTGATAGGCCTTTTAACCCGGCTGGAGGACGATTACCGGGCCTTTGCGAAACAGGGCTTGCCTGCTTTTGCCGACAGGCTGTCCGGAAGGTTCTTCCTCAAGGGCAAACGGGCCTCGGTCCAGGATGGCCTGAACCTCCAGCTGAAGGGAGTGGTGATCGGCTTCGACAGCGACGGCGGCCTGCTGCTGGCCGATGACCGGGGCCGGACAGTAAAATGCAGTTCCGGTACCGTTATGGAGATGGAGCCATGAACCTGTGTCTGGATATAGGCAACAGCAAGATCCGGGCGGCGGTCTTCAGAACCGGCCGGCCGGCGGCCGATGAGATATTGCATTACGGGCAGGACATCAGCCCATCAAAGCTGCGAGCCTTTATCCGTAAACTTGCCGGCCAGCATACCATAGACCGGGCCGGCCTGATCTCGGTATCCCCGTCCCTTACGGCCAGGGTTCGAAAAGCCTTCACCGAACTGCCGGATATTCGGCTTAAGGTGATCACCTGCTGGGACCTGAAAGCAATGAATATCCGCTACCGCAATCCCGGGAAGCTGGGGATCGACCGGCTGATCAACGCCTATGCGGCATACCAGCTTTACGGAGGGCCGGCCCTGGTGGTGGACATCGGGACCGCCATCACCTGGGATGCGGTCACAGCCCAGGGGGGATTTTTAGGCGGGGCCATAGCCCCCGGGCCGGGCATCATGGCCGGGGCCTTGACCCAGCATACTGCGGCCCTGCCGTTGGTCAAGTTAAAAAAGAGACCGCGGCCGGTGGGGCGGGATACGGAGGAATGCATTCAATCAGGCCTTTACTGGGGGACCGTGGGGATGATCAAAGAACTGATCGGCCGGATATCCCGGGACACCAAACTCGATCACCGGGTGATTTTCACCGGCGGGCTGGGTTCCTTGTTTGCTCCGGAGTTCAGGGGATGCCGGGCTGATGAACTGCTGACCCTGAAGGGGATCGACCGGCTTCTGACGGAAATTGAAAACCAAAAACAAAAAACACGGCCGCTTTAGAATACCATCAAATACGGCCGATATAAAATCATAAGAAATGGAAGAAAATATGGCAACTGATATCATTATCAACACTACTACCCACGAAACCAGGATCGCCCTTTTGGAAGAGGGGCGGCTGGTAGAGTTGTGGCTGGAGCGCAGCGCCGAACAGCGAATGGTGGGGGACATCTACAAGGGCCGGGTGGAGAAGGTCCTGCCGGGCCTGCAGGCGGCCTTCGTGGACATCGGCTTCGGCAAGAGCGGGTTCCTGGCCTTTTCCGACACCGCCTTCGACCCCGGCGATCTGGAGCCGGATGACCGGTCCCAGGCCAAACCCGCCCGGCGGATCGAGGACGCCCTGAAAAGCGGCCAGGAGGTGATGGTCCAGGTGTCCAAGGAGCCCATCGGCAGCAAGGGCCCCCGGCTTACCTCCCATGTCTCCTTTGCCGGGCGTTTCTGTGTTCTGGTCCCCAACGAGGAAAGGGTGGGCGTCTCCCGCCGGGTGGAGGACCGGGCCGAGCGCCGCCGGCTCAAGGAGGAATTCTTAAAACACCTGCCCCAGGGCTACGGCCTGGTGATCCGCACCGCCGCCGAGGGCGAGGATGAGAAGGGCTTCGGTCGGGACCTGAAGATCCTGCTGAAGACCTGGCAGCAGGTCAAGCGGGATTACCGCAAGGCCAAGATATCATCCCGGGTTTATTCCGAGCCGCCCATGGTGATCAGCTTCCTGAGGGAGCTGGCGGCCATGGAGATCGGCAGCCTGGTGGTGGACGACAAGCGGACCCACGACCAGATGGCCGAATACGTCAAAAACCTGGACCCGGCCCTGAGGAAGCGTCTGCTGCTGTACCGGGAGGATATTCCGCTGTTCGAGGCCTATGATATCGAGGCCCAGATCGAAAAAGCCCTGCAGCAGAAAGTATGGTTGAAAAGCGGCGGACGGATCGTGATCGAGCAGACCGAGGCCCTGGTGACCGTGGACGTCAATTCCGGGCGGTACACCGGCAAGCGGGACGCCGAGGGCACCATCACCCGGGTCAACATCGAAGCGGCCCGGGAGATAGCCCGCCAGCTGAGGCTGCGGGACATCGGGGGCATCATCGTGATAGATTTCATCGACATGGACCGGGAGGCCAACCGCCGCAAGGTGCTGGCCGAGCTGAAGGAGGCCCTCAAGGATGACCGCTCCAAGCCCAAGGTCTACGAGATCTCTCCGCTGGGCTTGGTGGAGATGAGCCGCAAACGGGTCCGGCCCAGCCTGTGGCAGGCCTTCTCCCACAGCTGCCCCACCTGCCAGGGCACCGGGCGGGTGCTGTCGCCCGAGACCATGGCCGCCAGGCTGGAGCGCTGGTTCCTGCAGGCCGACCGGAACATCAGGAACCGCCGGCTGGAGGTGTCGGCCCATCCCCTGTTCATAGATTATCTGGAGCGGCAGGGGCGGAAGCTGGCCGACGATGTTAAAAAGCGGTATAAGGTCGACCTCCGGCTGAAGCGGGACACCCTGGACAATGTCTCCCAATTCAAGATAACCGATTTGGCCGGCGGCCGGGACATCACCCGGGAATTTTCTGTTGACAGATGGGTGGATTTAGATTAAAATAACAGCTTGCCGATCGGAAGCGGAACTATAATCGGTATATTGCCTTAGTCGGCAAAACAGCCGGGATGGTGGAACTGGTAGACACGTACGTTTGAGGTGCGTATGGCGCAAGCTGTGGGGGTTCGACTCCCCCTCCCGGCACCAGATAATCAATCTTCTCATTATCCTTCTATAAACCCACCGTTCAAAAATAAACAAACAGGTGCGATATGGCTTTTGTCAGGGAGATTTTAGATCAGCATTGCCTGAACCAGTTCCTCAAACTGGCTCTGAAATCATTCAACGAAGGCGATTATCATCAGACCATCGAATCGCTGGAGATGATCCAGCAGCACGACCAGGCGGTGGGCCATAAATGCAGCGATGTGGTCACCTTCTATCTCATCGAGGCCAGGGTGGCCATGGCCAAGCTCTACTGGAAGCAGGGCAATGCCATTGCAGCCATCGAGGAATATCAGGAGGCCATAAAGCTGGCCCCCAAATACGCCGATCTTCACCTGTCCCTGGGTCGCATCTATGCCGGGCGGCATGAATACCCGCTGGCCGAAAATTCCTATAAAAAAGCCCTGGAGATCAATCCCAATTATATCGAGGCCTTTCTTTCCCAAGCTTACCTGGCCGCAGAGCAGGGCCGGCACGAAAAAGCCGTGGAACTTTTCATCGGGTTATCGGCCAAGACCCACTTTTACAAGCAGGAGCTGTTCGACAAAGCACTGGCCGAGGCCAACCAGGGAAACCTGGCCAAGGCGGTCAAGGATTTCAACCTGGCCTTCAAAACATCGCCCGACCGGGCCGAGACCCTGTGCGCACTGGGCCAGGATGCATTGCGGGACAACAGCTGCCAGGAGGCGGTCAAGTATTTCCTGCAGGCCAAAAAATTAAAACCGGGCTATGCCGATATCTACAACCTGCTGGGGGTGTGTTACACCCACACCGGGGATTGGGGCAAAGCCGCCAGGTTGCTAAAACAGGCGGTAAAGCTGGCCCCGCATTTCACCCGGGCCTGGCTGAACCTGTGCATAGTCAGCGAGAAGTTGGAAAGGAATGCCCAGGCATTGACTGCCTGCAAAAAGGCCGCCAAGCTGGAGCCGAAGAACATTCTGGCGGCCGAAACCCTGGAAAGACTCTATCAAAAAACCACCGCCAAAAAACCAGGAAGAATTAAAAAATGACCCAACTGAAGGATTATTATTCTATATTGGGGGTGGATCGGCTGGTCAGCGAGACCGAGATAAAACAAGCCTACCGGAAGCTGGCCATGCAATACCATCCCGACAAGAATCCCACAGAATCCAAGGAGGGGCTGGCCAATTCCGCCTTTCAGGACATCAACGAGGCCTACCATACATTGATAGATAAGCTCCGGCGGGCCCAGTACAATAAAATGCTGGCCGAAAAAGCCGCCGGGGTCCAGGCCCACTCGGTCCAGGACAACCAGGCGGATATGGCCTACCGCCACGGGGTGGAGGCCTACAAGGCCAACGAATTCAAACGGGCGGTGGAGTACTTCCGGGCGGCCGCCAAGCTCAACCCCAAGAAGGCCATCTATTACGACCGGCTGGGGATAGCCGTGATCAAGGCCGGCGGACCGCTGGAGGAAGCCAAGATGTACTGCGACAAGGCAATTCAGATGGAGATATACAACGCCGAGCATTACCTGAGCCTGGGCATAATCTACCAGCTGGCCGGAATGGCCGAGAAAGCCAAGGAGCAGTACAAGGAGGCCCTCAAGTGGGACCCCAATAACAGCCAGGCCAGACAGCGGTACGCCATTGTGGAGAAGGAGACCAAAAAGGGGATCTTCGGCAACTTGTTCAAAAAATAGCCCCGTCTCTTGTCCGGTTCAGTTAAAAAAACTTAGGGAGGGAGAGCAGACCATGACCCAGGGATACGAACAAAGAGTGAAGGAACTGGTGGATAACATCCCGGGAGCCCTATGCGCCAGCCTTACCGGGACCGACGGCATCGGGATAACATTCTATCAATCCGGGCTGGACCTGGATCCCACCCTGGCCGACGCCGAGTTCGCCACCATGCTGTCCGCCTCCCGGCGGGCGGCCGAGAACCTTTCACTGGGGAGCATCTCCGAGCAGACCACCGCCACCGAAAAACTGACCGTCCTGATCAAGATGGTGGGGACGGATTTCTACCTGAGCGTGGTCATGCAGCAGGGCGCCGGAAACCTTGGAATGGCCCGGCTGCTGCTGAGAAGGGCCTCCGAAGAACTCAAAAACATTTTATATTGAACGGGAGCAGATTGTGTCATCGGAAAAGCATAACGACCAACAGGATCAGGCACAACAGATAATCAGCAGCCTGGCACAGAGGGAGCAGGAGCTTCAGAAGAAGACCGAAGAAGCCAAAGCCGAGGCCGATCGAATAATCGAAAAAGCCAAAGCCGAGGCTTCCGCTATTTTAAGCAACGCCGGCTCCCGCATGGATGAAAATAATCTGAGCGGCAAAAAAGAGACGGCCCAAAAAGCGCTGCAGCTCATAGAACAGAAAAAGAAACAGGCCGTCGCCCAGGCCGGCCGGCTGGAGCAGCAGGCTGCGGCCAAACAGGGCCAGGCCGTGGAGCTGATCATCAAACAGGTTTTTCCGGAGAACGGATAGATGATCGTCGCCATGAGCCGGGTGCTGATAGTGGGCCCGAAGATAATAAGCTCAGAAGTGATAAGGTCGTTGCACAAAATGGGCCGGCTGCATATTGCCCAGGTCAAGCCCCAGGGCCTGATCCGCCATGCCGAGCTTGATGCCGAGGAGGCCCATTTGAAGCATACCATGGAACGGCTGCAGCAGGAACTGGACGGCCTGCTGACATTGATGGGATTCCACGGGCGCCCCATCAAAACCGCCCTGCCGTCCGATTGGGAAAAGCTGCTGGCCGACCTGATTGTGCAGCGGGCCGAGATCAACCAACTGGTAAAACAGAAGCTGGATCTGAGCGACGAGCTGGCGCTGGTCGAAAATTACCGGGCGGCCTTTGAGGCCCTGTCCCCGCTGATGTCAAAACTGGAATCCAGCCGGAGGATAAAGGCCTTTGGTTTTATGACGAAACTTCAGGAGTCGGCGGCGGTGGATGCCCTGCAAAAGGAACTGCGAAAACTGACGGAAGGGCGGGTCGAATTCTACCGCCACCAGGTCGATGAGAAAAAATTAGCCGTCCTGGCGGTGTTCCATAAAGATGACGAAGAAAAAATCAAAGGTTTCTTTACCAAGGCCGGGGTCAATGAACTGAAACTGCCTTCGGCGGTGGCCTCGCTTAATATGGCGGAGGCGGTCAGCCAGCTTAAGGAAAAAAGCCGCCAACTGCCGGAGATGATCTCCGAAATAAGCAAAAGAATTTCGGATATCTCGCGTCAGCAGGGGCCGGTGTTCGAGGCCTACCGCCTGATGGTGGGGGACGAACTGGCCCGGTTTCATGCCAAAGAGGAACTTCCGGAGGGGCGATTCACCTTCTACCTTCAGGGGTACCTGCCGGCCGATGATCTGCCGGTTTTGAAAGAAATGCTGTTTAAAAAATTCGGCGACAAAGTTTCGGTCCAGGCCCTGGAGATAGACCACCACGACTCTCCCAACGTTCCGGTGATCCTTCAGAACCATAAAATGATCAGACCCTTCGAATTGGCACTTTCCATTTTCAATCCACCCCAATACGGCACGGTGGATCCCACCCCGTTCATTGCCTTTTTCTTCCCATTGTTCTTCGGCTTCATCGTGGGCGACATTGGCTACGGAGCGGTGATGCTGACGGCGGCGGTTATTTTGCATCTGAAACTCAGAGACAACCAGTTGGTCAGGACCCTGACCACCATTTTTGCCTTCTGCGCGGTCTGGACCATAATCTTCGGCGCGGTCTACGGCGAGCTGTTCGGCGATCTGGGTGAGCATATGCACTGGATCAAGCCGATGTCGGAAAAACTCAACCGGATGAGCAGCGAATCCATCATGACGCTTTTCAAAATAGCGGTGTTCATCGGGGCGGTCCAGGTGTACGTCGGCTTCGGCATCATGCTTTACACCGGCATCAAACAGCGAAACCTGCATCATATCTTGGAGCCGGTGGCCTTCGCCCTGGGGGTTTTGGGTGTATTCGGCATATTCTTCACCATGATGGTCAGGATCCTGCCGGTCTCTCTGATGTGGCCTTCCATAGTCCTGACCGGGGCCAGCGCGGTGACCCTGGGGATCCTAGCCGGAGTGGCCGGTCCCATCGAGATATTCGGGGCGGTGGGCAACATCCTGTCCTATGCCCGTCTTTTTGCCATCGGGCTTTCGGCGGCCTACCTGGCCTACGCCGCCAACCTGATCGGCCGGACCATCGGCGGTCTGCCCGGGCTTCTGGTGGCGGCCCTAGTGGTGCATCCGCTGTTCTTCGCCCTGGGCCTGATCAGCCCCATCATGCAGCCCTTCCGTCTCCAGGTGGTGGAATTCTTAACCAAGTTCAAATACCACGATTATTCCGGTAAAAAATACAAACCATTAAAAACATTAGGAGGTGACTAAATGAAGAAACTTCTGGCTATCGCCCTGCTGACCCTGGTTTTGATGCCCCTGGCCACTTTGGCCCTGGCCCAGGACCACGGAACGCCCGCCCCCGCCGAGACTGCCTCGCAGCCCGTCCAGTCCTCCCAGGACATCGTGATCTGGAAGGCCCTGGGGGCCGCACTGGCCATAGGCTTTGCCGCCTTCGCCACGGCCTGGGCCCAGAGCAAGATCGGCGCGGCCGCGGCCGGCGCCATGGCCGAGAAGCCCGAGGTGGGCGGCCTGATGATCGTGCTGGAGGCACTGCCCGAGACCATCATCATTCTGGGATTCGTCATCGCCATCATGATAGTCGGCATGAAGTAAAAAGGATTTTAAGGCGGGCGTCATCCGATTTCTTTTGGGGGCGCCCGCCGCCGCAAAAATTCCCCCGGTTGGTTTTGTTCTCAATGAACTTAAGTTTTAATATATATTCAAAAAAATGAACTCTGAACTGATCAAAGTCATCGAACTGGAGGCCGAAGCCGAGCGCCAGAGGATCCTGGAGGCTTCGCAAAAAAATGCCGGCGAGATAGTCCAACAGGCCCGGGCCCAGGCGGCGGAACTGGAACGGAAGTCTTTGGCCGACAGCCAGGCCCTGGAAAAGACCGAGATGGCCAAGGCCGACAGCACGGCCAATCTTCAGGCCATGGCCATCCTGCTGGAGGTTAAAAGCCGGATCATTGACGGGGTGTTCCAATCGGCCTACCAGAAGATCAAAAAAACCCCGCCGGAGAGATACCGCCAGGCCTTAAAGAGTATGCTGCGGGAGGCGGCGGAGGATCTGCCCGGCGAAACGGTGGTGTTGACCAGCCCGGGCGATCTGAAGGTGGTGCAGGAGCTGGTGAAGGCCGCCAAGCTGAAGGCCGAGGTGAGGCCGGACCCCCAGGTTCAGGAGGGGATCATCATGAGCGATAAAAGCGGCAGCCATTCGGTTCTCAACCGGTTCTCCGACCGGCTGGAAAGGGCCCGACCCTCCCTGGTGGCCCGTATCTCTGAAACATTGTGGGGATAGCAGATGCCCAGCGATTACGGATATATCAACGCCAGGCTTAAAGGGCAGCACAGCAGACTATTGAAACCGGGGGCCTACGAGGAGCTGCTGGGCCTGCCCGATTTCAACGCTTTTGCCAAGTGGCTGGCCACCAGCCCCTATTCCAAGGAGTGGCAGGAGGCCCAAACCCGGTTTGCCGGGCTGGCGGCGGCCGAGGAGGCCCTGGCTGCCAACTTCAATTCCTCGACCCGGCTGATGCGGAAGATCTCCGATGGAGGCCCCAATAAACTGATAGGCATCATCCTCCGGAGATGGGACCTGGAAAATGTCAAGGCTGTTGTCCGGGGCATTCATAACCACTGGGATAGCGATGAAATTTTTCGGGCGGTGCTGCCGGCCGGGAACCTGGATAAGGTGAAATTGAAAGAGCTCTGCCGGAAGGCCGATCTTCGGGAGCTGGCCGACACCCTGGCCACCTGGGGCGAGGAGCTGGCCGGGCCCCTCACCAGGGCCCTGCCGGAATACCAGAAAGAGCATCAACTGACCGGGCTGGAGCTGGCCCTGGACCAGTTCTTCTTCAGCCAGGCTTTGAAGGGTCTGGCCGGCCTGGATTACAACAAAAGTCTGGTCCGTGAACTTCTGCGCCGGGAGATCGATCTGTTGAATGCCAAGGCGCTGCGGCGGCTGATGGCCCGGGAGGGGATCGATCTGCCGGAGGCGGTCAGGAATTATCTGCCGGGCGGCAAGCTGCTGACACTGGAAAAATACGCCGCCCTGCTGGATCCCAAGGAATCCCAAAGGGCCCTGCGCTCCATCCGGGGAACTTCCCTGCACCGGCTGTTGACGGCCGACGATAGCCAGGGAGGCCGGGAGGAGAAGCTGGACAGGGAGGAATGGCGCCAAAAGGCCCTGGCCTACCGGGGGGATCCGCTGGGGATCGATGTGGCGGTGGGCTTTTTGTGGCAGAAGTATTTCGAAGTGGTCAATTTGAAACTTATCGCCCGGGGAAAGCATTTCGGGATTCCCGCCGAGGATATCAGACATCAGCTGTTGACGGCCTAGATATCTCCGGACCAGATATAAAACGGAAACACAAAGATAGGTGTCCTATGAAAAAGTTATTCATGGTTCTGACGCTGGCCTGTCTGCTGTCCCCGGCCCGGGCCCTGGAGCCGCCGGTGGATGTCAAGGCGGTGGATACTCCCAACGACGAGGGGAGTTCCATCACCGTAAGCTGGGGAAGGTCGCCCCAGGATCAGGGGGATGCCACCGTCTTCAAGGGCTACCAGATCCTGCGGGCGGAGAATGACAAAGGACCCTTTACTGAGGCCGGCTTCGTCATCTGTGGCAAGAACGATTTCCGCGACAATGTCGAGAACCATAAAAGCTATTATTACCAGGTCCGGGCGGTCGCCTTCCCGGATTCTTCGGATGCGGTCTTGACCGGCCCGGTCGCCGCCACCGCCCAGTGGTTCGACAGCAGCCGGACCAACGTGCTGATACTGACCATCATCCTCTGTTTCCTGATCATCTGGTATATCGAGCGGGCCAAGAAGGGCGAGGAACTGTTCATCCGCAAGATCCAGGGGCTGGATGCCATCGACGAGGCGGTGGGCCGTTCCACCGAGCTGGGCAAACCCATCATGTTCTCCTTCGGCCTGGGCGAGATCAAGGACATCGTGACGGTGGCCGCCCTGGCCATCCTGCGCCAGGTGGCGGTGCGCTGCGCCCAGCACGGCACCGAACTGCTGGTCCCCAACTGGGACCCGCTGGTGATGGCCGCCGCCCAGGAGACCGTGCAGCAGGCCTATTCCGAGCCGGGCCGGCCCGACCTCTACAAGGAGGGCAACGTCAGCTTTCTGACCTCCGACCAGTTCGGCTACGCCGCCGGGGTGGACGGGATGATGCTCCGGCAGAAGCCGGGGGCGGTGTTCTTCATGGGCTATTTCTACGCCGAGGCCCTGCTGATGTCCGAGACCGGCCATTCCATCGGGGCCATCCAGATAGCCGGCACCACCGCCATCACCCAGCTGCCGTTCTTCATCGCCTCCTGCGATTACACCCTGATCGGCGAGGAGATGCTGGCGGCCTCCTGCTATCTGAAGAAGGATCCCCAGCTGCTGGGCAGCCTCAAGGGGGAGGATTTCGTCAAGGCCTTTCTGATAATCGGCTTTGCCCTGATGGCTCTCTGGGGCACGGCGGGATATATTTTGAACAATGCGGGAAACCCCTGGATGATGAACGTCTTCCAGGCCGTCAAGAACTGGTTCATAACCGGTTAGATTCCGGCAGAGGAGATACAAAATGAAAAAAGAGATACCCTTGGCCATAACCTTCATCACCGGGCTGATAATCATCGTGACCTTCTTCATCCCCCACCAGCCGCTGGGGACCATGCAGCAGAGGCTGTTGTTGTGGTATTCCATCGTGCTGGGCTTCACCATGCTGCTGGGAATGGACAGCCTGCTGCGCAGCAACCTCCGGAAGATCGCCAAGCGTTCGCCGGGCTGGCCCTTCGCCCTGGTGCTGATCATCGGTTTTTTGGGGACCCTGATCGCCGGCATCTACACCTGGGCCACCAGCGAATCCCTGCTGAGCCTGGGCTCGTCATTCATGTATGTCTACACCTATTTCATCATTCCCCTGCAGGCCACCATGTTCTCACTGCTGGCCTTCTTCATCGCCTCGGCCGCCTACCGGGCCTTCCGGGCCAGGACCCTGGAGGCCACCCTGCTGCTGATAACCGCCGCCATCGTGATGCTGGGCCGGGTGCCCATCGGAGCCGAGATCTGGGACAAATTTCCGCTGATCCAGGACTGGATCATGGAGGTCCCCCAGATGGCCGCCAAGCGGGGCATCGTCATGGGGGTGGCCCTGGGTACCATAGCCATGTCACTCCGGGTGATCCTGGGGCTGGAAAGAACCTACCTTACATAAATTAAGGTGATAAAGGAGATGGTGAAATGAAATTCTTTGAAAACATAGCCAACATAGACAGCCGGATCATCTACCTGCTGTTGTTCATCGTAGTGCTGATCCCGGTGGCCTTCAAGCTGGTCCTGCCGGTAAGGGTTTCCGAGCCGGTCCAGGCGGCCTACGATTCCATCGAAAAACTGCCGGAGGGGTCGGTGATCCTTTTCTCGGTGGATTACGATGCCTCCTCGGCGCCCGAGATCCAGCCGATGCTGCTGGCCACCTTGCGGCACGCCTTCAGCAAAAAGCACAAAGTAGTTCTGCTGGGGCAGTGGGCCCTGGGCCTGCCGTTCGGCGAGATCGGCCTCAACGAGATCGCCCCCCAGTTCGACGCCAAATACGGGGTGGATTACGTCAACCTGGGCTACCGCCCCGGATACCGGGCCCAGATGGTGGGGATGGGGCGGGATATCCGCGACTTCTTCGCCAGCGATTACAAAGGCACTCCGGTCGACTCCATTCCCCTGATGCATGGCATTCACAACTACAACGACATAGACCTGCTGGTGGGCCTGGAGGCCGGTCAGGCCGGGGATGAGTGGATCCAGTTCGCCGGCGCCCGCTACGGGATCAACATCATCATCGGGGCCACCGGGGTCATCGCCCCGGACATGTTCCACTATCTGCAGGCCAAACAGATCAAGGGCCTGGTGGGCGGCCTGCAGGGGGCGGCCGAATACGAGACCCTGGTCAAGCATGCCGGGACCGGCATCGCCGGGATGGTGGCCCAGTCTTACGCCCATCTGCTGCTGTTGGGGTTCATCCTGATAGGCAATGTGGGCTATTTCGTGATCAGAAGGAGGAAACAAGCATGATGCAGATAATCGGGACCTGGATAGCGGCCGGGCTGACCCTGGCCATATTTTCATTCCTCTATAAGGACAACCCCTTCTACAAATTCGCCGAGCACCTCTATGTGGGGGTCTCGGCCGCCTATGCCATACTGTATGTCTTCTATTTTGACGTCAAGCCGCTGCTGATCGAGAAGTTCATCTCCGAGCAGGGGGCCGAGCGCTGGATCATACTGATCCCGGCGGCCTTCGGCCTGATCATGCTGGCCCGCTGGATACCCAAGATCTCCTGGCTGTCCCGCTGGTCCATCGCCCTGACGGTGGGGATCGCCGCCGGGCTGGGCATCACCGGACAGATCCAGGGGATCCTACTGCCCCAGATCCGGGGCACACTGGTTTCGCTGACCACCGTAAACAACGCCATAATGGTGATCGGGGTGATCGCCACCCTGATCTATTTCTATTTTTCCATTGCCCACCAGGGCGTCGTCAAACACGGAGCCAGGCTGGGAATGGTCTTTATCATGGTGGCCTTCGGGGCCAGCTTCGGATACACCGTCATGGCCCGCATCTCGCTGCTGATCGGTCGACTGCATTTCCTGGTGTACGAGTGGCTCCATCTTGTTAAATGAGCCGCCGGGGGCCTTGAAATTTTAAGGGGGATGGAATTATGGAAGACCTGACCGGAATAAAAGGGGTGCTGGGCTTTGCGGTCTACGTCAGCGACAGCCAGGTGTCCGGCTCGGCCAAGGGGAAGCTGGGCGACAAGGCCTCGGACATAGAACAGTTCTGGGTCAACGCCGCTTCGGTGATATCAAACAATCTGAACCTGGGGGAGGTCAAAGAAGTGGCGGTCGGCGGGAAGGACCGCCAGGTGCTGATGGTGATGTCCCCCGACAAGACCGTCCTGTGCGAACTGGATCCCAAGGCCAACTGGAAGAGCATCTCCGCCGAAGTAAGGAGGAAGATGTGATGTCTTTACAAGACGCTTTAAAGACCAAGCTGGCCGGGCAGAAGGCGGCCTTCGTGATAGATGGATCAGGCAAGTGTCAGCAGCAGGGAGGGGATGAATCGGCCATCCTGCAGAGCACCCAGTTCGCCAAGCAGATATACGACATCGTCGGACTGTCTTCGCTGGACACCCTGTGGGTCAGCGCCGGGAACGGAACCTTTGTCACTAAAACAACCTCCCAGGGGCAGGCCGGGCTGATACTGGACCAGAATCCGGACATACCATCGGCCCTAAGTTTCATAGACAAAGCCCTGTCCTCATCGACCGACGGGCCGGCCGCCGGGACCGGGGATGTGATGGGAAAGGTGCGGAAGATAGCCGCCGAATACCTGACCGACTTCGCCGACACCGCCCTGATGATCCAGATCAAGCAGGCCGGGCTGGAGGAGAAGAACCCCCGGCCGGACCAGCTGGAGAAGCTGGCCGCCGGGCTGGAGAAGGCGGCCCTGATGATCACCGGGCCGGAGAAGGCCAGGGAGATGGCCGAACAGATAAGGAAGGCGATAAAATAAGCGATGGAAAGATTGGCCGTAATAACCGATCCCTGCACCGCCACCGGATTCCGGATGGCTGGCATAGAGACCCATGAGGTGGCCGACATCCACCAGATGCGCAGCAAGGTGCTGGAGCTGATGAAGAGCGACAGCTACGGCATGATAGCGGTCAACGAGGACCTGGGCGGGGACCTGGGGGATGACATCAACCGCCTGATCAAGGGCCGGGCCCTGCCGGTGATCCTGCCGTTCCCGGTTCCCCAGGGCGGGGTGGTGGAGTCGGGCGAGGCTTATCTTTCCAAATTAGTCAAGCAGGCCATAGGGTTCTACGTCAAGTTGAAATGAACTTTGAGATGCAGACGGATTCAAACAGATTTGCACACTCTTAACCCAGCCCTTAAGGACTGGGTTAAGGATGGTGGCGTGTGGCAATGTAGGCCACGCATGCCCTTACGAACGCAATAACTATCTTATATAAATCGTTCCAGGAGTTTTTATGCAGGGAATCATCCAGAAGATATCCGGGCCGGCGGTCATTGCCAAGGGCATGATGGGCGCCCGGATGTACGACATAGTCAGGGTGGGCAAGCTGGGGCTGGTGGGCGAGATCATCCGGCTGGACGGCGATACCGCCTTCATCCAGGTCTACGAGGACACCTCCGGTCTGTTCGTGGGCGAAAAGGTGGAGACCACCGGCCAGCCGTTGATGGTGGAGCTGGGGCCGGGCCTGCTGGAGGCCATCTTCGACGGCATCCAGCGTCCCCTGGATCAGATCAAGAAAATGGAGGGCGACTTCATCGCCCGCGGGGTGGAGGTTCCCAGCCTGGACCGGGAGAAGAAATGGCATTTCCAGCCGGCCGCCAAGAAGGGAGACCAGGTCTCCGGCGGCGACCTGCTGGGCCGGGTGCAGGAGAACGAATGGTTCGTGCATAATGTGATGGTGCCGCCCAAGATCACGGGGAAGATAAAGGACATCGTCAAAGAGGGCGATTACACCGTGACCGACGATATCGCCACCCTGGATGACGGCACCAAGCTGCAGATGATGCATGCCTGGCCGGTGCGCGAGCCGCGGCCCTTCAAGAAGAAGATGGATCCCAACGAGATGTTCATCACCGGCCAGAGGATACTGGACACCCTGTTCCCGGTGGCCATGGGCGGGACCGCCGCCATCCCCGGGCCCTTCGGCTCCGGCAAGACGGTGGTGCAGCAGACCCTGGCCAAGCACTCCAACGCCCAGGTGATCATCTACGTGGGCTGCGGCGAGCGGGGCAACGAGATGACCGAGGTGCTGACCGAGTTCCCGGAATTGAAGGATCCCAAGACCGGTCGCCCCCTGATGGAGCGGACGGTGCTGATAGCCAACACCTCCAACATGCCGGTGGCGGCCCGGGAGGCCTCCATCTACACCGGCATCACCCTGGCCGAGTATTTTAGGGACATGGGCTTCTCGGTGGCCATGATGGCCGACTCCACCAGCCGCTGGGCCGAGGCCCTGCGCGAGATATCCTCCCGGCTGGAGGAGATGCCCGGCGAGGAGGGATATCCCACCTACCTGTCCTCCAAGCTGGCCGCCTTCTACGAAAGGGCCGGCCGGACGGTGTGCCTGGGCTCGGACGGCCGCATCGGGTCGGTGACCGTGGTGGGCGCGGTGTCGCCTCCGGGGGGCGATTTCTCCGAGCCGGTCACCCAGAGCACCCTGCGGATCGTGGGCACTTTTTGGGCCCTGGACGCTTCGCTGGCCCAGCGCCGGCATTTTCCGGCCATCAACTGGAACCGTTCCTATTCGCTGTACGCCGAGATGCTCACCGGCTGGCTGAAGGAGAATGTGGTGGGCGACTACGACCTAGTCCGCCGGCGGGCCATGGAACTGCTGCAGAAGGAGGCCGAGCTGCAGGAGGTGGTCCAGCTGGTGGGCCCGGACGCCCTGCAGGACAACGAGCGGATGATCATCGAGGTGGGCAAGATGCTGCGGGAGGATTTTCTGCAGCAGCATGCCTTCTCCGAGGTGGACGGCCACTGCTCGCTGGACAAGGGCTACTGGATGCTGAAAGGGATCCTGGCCCTGTACGACGAGTGCCAGAAGGCCATCTCCCACGGCAAGATGCATATCAACGACATCCTCAACCTCCAGCAGCTGGAGCAGTGCGCCCGGTTCAAAGAGGTTCCCCAGAAGGAATTCAAAGCCCATATGGATAAGTTCATGGCCGGCCTGGCCGATACCTTCGCCGGGAAATAACCGACTTCCCATCAGATGTCACCCTGAGAGGGCAATTTCGCTTGGCAGGGTGAACGGGTGACACTGTCATCCTTCAGCCTGTGGCGCACCGCAGGAATCTCAGGATGATAGATAGTAGAATAAACATAACAGTATAGGTGAATTATGCGTCTAGTAACCAGAGCGGATTTCGATGGATTGATCTGCGGCGTCCTGTTGAAGGAGGCCGGCATCATCGACAATATTTTGTTCGTCCACCCCAAGGACGTCCAGGACGGCAAGGTCGAGGTCACGGCCGACGACGTGCTGGCCAACGTGCCCTATGCCAAGGGCTGCGGGATGTGGTTCGACCATCACATGTCCGAGCTGGAGCGCAAGGCCTTCCCGGCCGATTACAAGGGCTGGTCCAGCCCGGAGAAGAGCTGCGCTCGGGTGATCTACAAGCATTACGGCGGGTCCGACAAGTTCCCCCGCTTCACCGAGATGATGACCGCGGTGGACAAGTCCGACTCCGGCGACCTAAGCATCGAGGAGGTGGCCGAGCCCCGGGGCTGGCTGCTGCTGGCGGTGGTGATGGACCCCCGCACCGGCCTGGGCCGCTACAGCGACTACCGGATCAGCAACCTGCAGCTGATGCAGGACCTGATGGAATCCTGCCGGACCATGAGCATCGAGGAGATCCTGGAGCAGCCGGACGTCAAGGAGCGGGTCAAGCGCTATCGCGAATCGGAGTGGATGTACAAAGAGATGATCAAGGGCCATTCCAGGGTGGAGGACAAGGTGCTGGTGGTGGACCTGCGCAATATCGAGGAGATCCCCAGCGGCAACCGGTTCGTGGAATACGGCATGTTCCCCAATATCAATATCTCCATCCGGGTGATGTGGGGCCTCAAGAAGCAGAACGTGGTGTTCGCGGTGGGGCACAGCATCATCAACCGGACCTCCCAGACCAAGGTGGGCTCGCTGATGCTGAAGTACGGCGGCGGCGGGCATGACAAGGTGGGGACCTGCCAGGTGCCGGCCGAGAAGGCCGAGGAGGTGCTGAAGGAACTAGTGGAGCAGATCAAGGCGGACGGGTAAATGATAGGCGGGGTTGTTATGAATGAAAATCCAGAAATACAAACAGCGTTAGATAACGAGCATTTGCGGCTTTTGGCGATAGGTTATAAAATATCTGCAGGTGTAATCATTCTGTACTCTTTATTTGGTTTGATGTATATGTTTATGGGAATTTTCATTGGTATTATTGATAAACATAGACAAACGTCCCAGCCACCAATAGAGTGGTTTTTAGCAATATTTGGTTTTGGTATCTTTGCTGTTTCAGCCATTTTCGTCGTATTGAATTTTATGGCGGCAAAAAGGCTTGAACAGCGCCGTTCAAAAACATTCTGCACGGTTATCGCTGCGCTAAATTGCATTGGGATCCCATACCACACTATACTGGGTGTTTTTACCTTGGTCATATTGACCAGGAAATCAATTATAAAATTATTTGAAACAAACGGGGGTGCGATAGGTTGATTTATCCGCCGTCGCTTTAGCGCAGGTGGGAACCTCCCCTTAATCCCCTCCTTGTTCAAGGAGGGGACGAGGGGTGGTCTAAAAGAAAAGATAAAAATAAATAAATTCATTTTGATATATTAAATTACGAGGCATTCATGGATCTAACCACCAAAAAATACCAAAGCATTTCCTACATCTCCGGGCCGTTGTTGTTCGTGGACAACGCCAAGGGGCTGTCCTACGGGTCCATCGTGGAGATCGAACTGCCCGACGGCAGTAAAAAGGGCGGGCAGACCATCGAGGTCTCGGAGAAATACGCCGTGATCCAGGTGTTCGAGGAGACCCGGGGTCTGGACCTGGCCAAGAGCTCGGTCAGCCTCAAGGAGGACGTGGCCCGGATCCCGGTGTCGCGCGACATGATCGGCCGGCGCTTCAACGGCCTGGGCGAGCCCATCGACGGCCTGCCGCCCATCATCCCCGAGAAGCGGCTGGAGATCATCGGTCAGCCCATGAACCCGACATCCCGGGCCAAGCCGGAGGAGTTCATCCAGACCGGCATCTCTACCATCGACGGCTTCGCCACCCTGGTGCGGGGCCAGAAACTGCCCATCTTCTCCGGGGCCGGACTGCCGGCCAACGAGATCGCCGCCCAGATCGTCAAGCAGGCCAAGGTGCTGGGGGCCAAGGAGGAGTTCGCGGTGGTGTTCGCCGCCATGGGCATCACCTCCCGCGAGGCGGCCTTCTTTATCACCGAGTTCGAGGAGTCCGGGGCCCTGGCCAAGACGGTGGTGTTCATGAACAAGGCCGACGATCCCACCATCGAGCGGATCCTGACCCCGCGCTGCGCCCTGACCTGCGCCGAGCACCTGGCCTATGACCACGGCATGCAGGTGCTGGTGATCCTGACCGACATGACCAACTACTGCGAGGCCCTGCGCGAGGTGGGCACCGCCCGCGAGGAGATCCCCGGACGGCGCGGCTATCCCGGCTATATGTACACCGACCTGGCCCAGATCTACGAGCGGGCCGGCCGGATCCACGGCCGCAAGGGCTCCATCACCCAGATCCCCATCCTGACCATGCCGGACGACGACATCACCCACCCCATCGCCGACCTGACCGGATACATCACCGAGGGCCAGCTGGTGCTTTCCCGCCAGCTGCACCGCATCGGCTGCTACCCGCCCATCGATCCCCTGCCCTCGCTGTCCCGCCTGATGAACAACGGCATCGGCGAGGGCCACACCCGCAAGGACCACCGGGAGTGGGCCAACCAGCTTTATGCCGCCTATGCCTCGGGCCGCGACCTGCGCAAGCTGGTGGCCATCATCGGCGAGGAGGCCCTTACCGAGATCGACCGCAAGTACCTCAAGTTCGCCGAGGGTTTCGAGAAGGTGATGATCAACCAGGGACAGACCGACCGCAGCATCGAGGAGACATTACAAATCGGCTGGGACCTGATGTCCGAACTGCCGGCCAAGGAGCTGAAGCGCATCAGCAAAGACCACATCCACAAGTATTACCACGGCGAGACCATGGAGAAGATGTACGGCAGGGAAGAGAGATAACTTCGAACAGTTTGAATGGATCAAATCGTTGAAACGTTTCAAACGATTGCAGGGAGTGGTAATGAAAACAGAACTTAAAATATCCATCTGTCTGATGCTCCTTTCCGTAGTAACTGCAACATCCGAGACCCTGGACGTCACCATCAAGGGCCTGGACGACGGCCAGAAGACCTCCCGTCAGCAGGATTACAAGGAGGCGGTGCTGGACGCCAAGCGCCAGGCCATCGAGCAGGCCGGGGTGACGGTGGAATCGAAGTCAACAGTAAAGAACGCCGTTCTGCAGGAGGATTTCATAGAATCCAACGCCAAGGCGGTCCTGCTGCCGGGATTCCAGATCATGGACATCGGCTACATGCAGGACGGCACTTATCAGATAGTGCTCACCGGCAAGGTTCAGGTCCAGCCCAAGCAATCATCTTCCGAGGCCGACAGCGGGGCCCTGCTTTTATTGATGAACATCTACAGCGTGCCGGTGACCTTCCAGCTGAACGGCAGGCCGCTGGACGCCGGCGGCAAATTCACCGCCCTGGTGGCGATGAAGGATAGCACGGATTTTTCCCTCCTGCCCAATATCAGGGAAGTTAAAAAAAGATACAACAACCTGCCTAAGTATTTTCTCTATCTGTTAAAACTTCCGGCCGGCCGGCACAGCATCAGGATCACAGCCCAGGTCATCTCCGGCACCGGCCCCGGCAGGAACGGCAATTTCGTGGATGCTGAGATAATCCCTGGTCGGACCACATTTTACGAATACCGGGCCGATCCGGAATACAACTTTATCCTGGCCGACAGCGATTTTGTATTTGAAAAACTGGAGGCCAATAAAAAACCGGCCGATACCACCGCCGCCTACCGCCAAAAATTGCGGCAGGACATAACCGCCCAATACGAAAAGCTCATTGGCTTCAAGTTCTAATACTAACCAGAACGCAGAATTTATTATAAGGAAACCAGGAATGCAGGAAACTATAATGGTTCCCAGTATTTATTCCCGGTTTCATGGATTCCTAATAAATAATCTTCGCATCTATGGCCATCGTAATAATATCTAATTTTATCAATAAATGGAAAACGTATCACCAACCAGGATGAACCTGCTGGCCCGAAAGGCCCAGGTATCATTGGCCAAACAGGGGGTGGACCTGCTGAAGAAGAAACGCGACGCCCTGGTGGCGGAGTTCTTCGGCGTGGTCCGGAACACGCTGGAATCGCGCAACAAGCTCAACGCGGTGGCCCAGGAGGCCGTCAATCAGCTGAACGTCGCGGCCTCCATAGAGGGCAAGCCGCTGCTGGAATCGGCGGCCCTGGCCGGAAAACGCCAGGTGATGCTGCAGGTGGCCGAGAAGAACGTCTGGGGCATCAAGATCCCCGAGGTCTCCACCGCCCACAGCCTGAAAAGGGACCCCTTCAAGAGAGGGTACAACGCCGCCACCGCCCCGGGCCGGGTGATAAAGACCGCCGATAATTTCGAGGAGATGATCGACCTGCTGGTGGAGGTGGCCGGGCGGGAGACCCGCCTGAAAAAACTGGGCCAGGAGATAAAGAAGACCACCCGCCGGGTCAACGCCCTGGAACAGATCGTGATCCCCCGGCTGTACCGCCAGATGGCCTACATCAAAAGCGTCCTGGAGCAGAGGGAGAGGGAGGATGTCTTCCGGCTCAAATTGATAAAGAACAAAGGCGAATGAGACAGGTTCGCCTTTGTTCCCGTCTGCTGGCAGGCCTTTCCTGCTGGCTTTTTTTATCCGGCTGCATTTCGGTGGACATCCAGACCAAGGCCGGCCGGGACCTCTCGGGCAGCCGGACCTATAGGATAACACTGGAGCCCATGCTGGCCAGGTTTTACCGGGCGGGGGCCTCGGCCAAAATGTTCGACCTCCCCGGGCAGGACCTGGAGAAACAAAAAGGCGTCAGCGCCGTCTCCAAGCAGGAGATCCCGGGAGAGGACGGATCGCTGGAGCTGGTGTGGTCCTATCGTTCGTCCCGTTTGGATGATTTCTCCAGCCAAACCGACACCGTGATCTTCTCCAAGAGGGCCGTCAAATGGTGGATATATTACAGCTATTACGAACGCTATCTGCCCCGCCGGGACACCAGCAATATTCCGGCCGCCAGAGGCACCTGGTTTAAGAACAGCCTGACCCTGCCGGGGCAGGTATATTCCAGCAACGGGGACTCGTTATCGGGCTCCCGAGTCGTCTGGCTACGCTCCATGGATGCTTCGGCCCAGGGCGGGCTGGTGATGACCGCCCAGAGCCGGGAGATCAACCCCCTGCTGCTGGTTTTATTGCCGGTCCTTTTGGGCGCCATCTGCTACCTCCTGCTGAAACGCCGGATAAAATTAGTTGACCCATCCTCCTCTGACGGCACTTGATAATATGATCTAAATGTATTAAACTGAAACGATGAGAATAAAAGCCAAACATATTATGGTCCTCCTTGGTTTTATGTTCATAGCCGTTCCATCTGCCAGGGCCATGGGCAGCCGGCCGGAGATGATGACCGAGTACACCGAGGCCAGCCAGGGAACCCTGAGGTTCTACCTGCAGAAGGTCCTGTTCCGGGACAGCCTGGGGCGGAGCAACATTGAATTCTCCTATTCGCTGGCCATGGACCAGCTGCAGTTCATCGCCGATGGAGAAAATTACCAAGCGGGTTATTCCATCTCCGTAATCATCTATGACCAGGACGGCCAGCAAACAGCCGGCGATAGCTGGGAGAGGACGGTTAAGATCCCAAATTATCACCATCTCCAGAGAGGCGACAGCATTTTGGCCGACACCCTGGTCCTGCCGCTGCCCCCCGGCGGGTACCGGGCCAAGATAACCTGCCGGGATGAAAATTCGGACCGGGCGGGCCAATTCGACCAGCAGTTGACGGTCCCGTCCCTTTCCAGCGGAAATTATATCGGCGGGGTGAAGTTTGAGCGCGACTACCACGGCAGCCTGATTCCCTGGCCCAATCGGATTTACGGCGATGGCGCCGGGCCGATAATATTCCGGGTGGATCTATATCACCAAGGCTCCGACAGCCTGGACTTGAAAGCCAGCCTCAGCGATCCCCGGACCCAGAAGACGGTCTGGGAGAAGACCCAGGGGATCCCCGATCGGCCTGGCCGCGCGGCCAGAATGATCATCCCGGTCGACAGCTTTCCGGACGGCAACTACCGGCTGGGCCTGGTTATTAACGACCATAAAAAAAACCTGTTATGGCAGAGCCAGTATCAGGTGATGGTGCAGAACCCGGCCTTGCTTACCAGGGGTGATTTCGAGGAAAAGATCGCCCAGGTGGAATATATTTCCAGGCGAAGCGAATTCGACAGTCTGAAGAAGGCCGGACCCGAACAGCGGGACAGCCTGTGGAAAGCCTTTTGGAAGTCCCGCGATCCCACTCCGGACACCGACAAGAACGAATACCGCGATGCCTATTATGAGAAGATCAATTATGCCAACAGCAATTTCGGCTCCAGCATCAGGCCCGGCTGGAGGACCGACATGGGGCGGATCTACATTAAGTACGGACAGCCCGACGAGACAGAGAAGCATCCCTTTGAAATCGATTCCCCGCCCTATGAGATATGGTATTATTACCAGGATGGGCTGAAGATAATTTTCCTGGACCGCCACGGGTTCGGGGATTACCGCATAGTTTACGCTAACAGGGAGATCTAGAGATGAGACGGATCGTTATTCCCGCCTGGGCGGTTGGCATTCTGCTTTTCTTTTTCGGCCTGGCCGGGGCCTTCCCAATAAAATCCAAGGGGGCGCTGGATTTCTGGGTGGATGGCGCGTCCTTTGCCAGCGACAGCGGCCAGACCTGGCAGGAGATCTACTGGAGCATAAGGGCCGGCGATTTTACGGCCAGGGACACCCTAGGGCGGAAAATGGCACTCTTCCGGACAGAGATACTGCTTAAAGACCAGAAAGGCGCCCTGGTGCTGAACGAAGGCTGGAATTCATTGTCCCCCCTGCCCACCGAGCAGATGCTGAAGCAGAAGGATATGGTGCTGCTGGACCAGGTCGAGGCCCGGAGGCTGAAACCAGGCAGTTATAATTTGCTTATGACCATCACCGACCTGGCCGGGGAAAAACAGGGCATGGTGGACACTATTTTCGATGTGCCGGGATACGGGGATCTGGGCCTCAGCCATATAGAGCTGTCCTCCGGCATCGCAGTTGATTCCATCCCGGGCCGGTTTAAAAAGGGGTCACTGACGGTAAAACCCTGGCCCAGCAGGGCCTTTGACGATGAATTGTATTATTATTATGAGATCTACAACCTGGCGCCAGCTGCCGACACACTGAATAAAAGGTATCTTAGGGTTTTATATTTTTCGGAAAAGGACCCTGCCCAGAAGATCATCAGCCATAAGGAGATTGCGTCGAACCCCGGCCCGCTGTCCGACTATGGAGGCCTGAGGATCGACGATCTGCCGGAGGGCCGGTATCGTTTACGGGCTCAGCTGATCCAGGGTTCCAGGATCCTGGCCAACAGCTACGCCAATTTTGAGATCACCCACCCCGGGATGATTATGCTGGCTGAGAAGGAGAAGATCGCCGGGGAGATCGCCCAGATGGAGCGGGACGGCGGGGGTTATTCCGACAGGATAGAATATATCGGGGCCAAGCAACAGATCGATCTGCTGAGCAAGCTTGATGAGAACGGCAAAAAAGAATTGTTGAGAAGATTCTGGAAACAACGCGACCCCCTTCCGGAAACAAAAGAAAATGAGGCGCTGATCGCCCATGCCCAGCGCTGCAGATATGCCGATCAGAACTTTGCCGAAAACTTTGCCGGCGGCCTTAAAGGCAGCCAGACCGAAAGAGGACGGATCTATATCAAATACGGCCCCTGGGACGACCGGGAGATCACCACCAACGCCCTCCAGAACCGACCCTACGATATCTGGAGCTATGATAATGGCAGGAAGTTCATCTTCTTTGATAAGGCGGGAATAGGCAAATTCGAGCTGCTTTATTCCAAAACTTCCGAGGAGAAGACCGACCCCGAGTATCGGCAATATATAAGTGATTTTTGAGTTGTCTTTTCAAAAAGGGCCTCCCGGGGAGAGGCTCTTTTTTGTTTGACTTCTTGATGACTTTGGGCTAAAATAATTAATTAACTTATATCAGTAAAATGCTTATGAAACAAAGACTTGTCCTTGCCGGTAATAGCCTGAAGCCGGAAATACTGGAGAAAATTGCCCTGGAGCCGGCGGTGATATCATTGTCTCCGCAGGCGCTGGCCCGTATCAATTCCGGACGCAAGGTGGTGGAGAAGATCATCAAGGAGAATCGGACGGTCTATGGCATCACCACCGGGTTCGGCAAGTTCGCCGAGATCAGGATATCCCTGAATGAGATCGACCAGCTGCAGGAAAATTTGATAAAAAGCCACGCCACCGGAGTGGGACAGTTATTTGAGCCCCACCAGGTGCGGGCCGTCATGCTGCTGCAGGCCAATCAGCTGGCCAAAGGCGCTTCCGGGGTCCGGCCGGTGGTGGTCCAGCAGCTATTGGGGCTTTTGAACAACGATATAATTCCCCTGGTCCCCCGGCAGGGCTCGGTGGGCGCCTCCGGCGACCTTTCCCCCATGGCCCATATCGGACTGGTGATGATCGGCCGGGGGCAGGCTTTTTATAAGGGCAAGGTCGTTAGCGGGGCCGCAGCCCTGAAAAAGGCCGGGATGAAACCTTTGATCCTCAAAGCCAAGGAAGGGCTGGCCATCACCAACGGCACCGAGGTGATGACGGCCATCGCAATATTGAATCTGCTGGAGGCCGAGAGACTGTGCAAGATGGCCGACATAGCCGGGGCCATGTCCTTAGAAGCTTTAAGGGGAACCAATGTGGCCTTTGACGCGGAGATACAAAAGTTGAGGCCGCATCGGGGACAGGGAGGCTCGGCGGACAACCTCCGGCGCCTGATGACGGGCAGCCAGATCCGCCGCTCCCACAAGGAATGCCTGAAGGTGCAGGACGCATACTCGCTCCGCTGCATGCCGCAGGTCCACGGAGCCACCAAGGGAGCCTTGCGGCATATCCGGCAGGTTCTGGAGACCGAGCTCAATTCCGTGACCGACAACCCGCTGGTGATCGTGAACAAGGGCCAGGTGCTGTCGGGCGGGAATTTCCACGGCCAGCCGGTGGCCCTGGCCATGGACTATCTGGGCATCGCGACGGCCGAACTGGCCGACATCTCGGAGCGCCGCATCTCCCGGCTGCTGGATGGCTGCCTTTCCGGACTGCCGGGCTTCCTGACCCAGCATGGGGGCCTCAACTCGGGGCTGATGATAGTGCAGAACACCGCGGCCTCACTGGTCTCCGAGAACAAGGTGCTGGCCCATCCCTCCTCGGTGGATTCCATCCCCACCTCGGCCAACCAGGAGGACCATGTCTCCATGGGCACCATCGGGGCCCGCAAGGCCGGGCAGATCTGCGACAATGTGCGCTACGTGCTGGCCTGCGAGCTGTTATGCGCTGCCCAGGGATTGGAGTTCCATAAACCGTTAAACCCCGGCCGGGGGGTCAAAGCAGCCTACCGGGCCGTCCGGGCCAGGGTGAGATCGTTCACCCACGACCGCGAATTTCATCAGGATATCGAGGAGATATCGGAACTGATCCAGGAGAACGCCATCCTGAAAGCGGTGGAGAATGCGGTGGGAAAATTAAAATAACAAATATACCATCACGAAAACAATCAAAAATCAAAGGAGTTTGCCATGCCGGTAATTCTTGACGGATCAGGTTTAACAGTGGAAAAATTGGTGCAGATAGCCCGATATAACGAAAAGGTGGAACTGGCACCGGCGGCCCTGGAGCGCATCAAACTGTGCCGGGCGATGCTGGAGGATAAGATCAAGGCCCGGGAGATCATGTACGGCGTCAACACCGGCATCGGGGAGTTTTCAGAGAAGGTCCTTGACGACGACCAGGTGAAGGATTTTCAGAAATACCTGATATACAACCATGCCGCCGGGATCGGCGAACCGGTCCCCGTCGAACAGGTGCGGGCCGCCATGGCCGGGCGCATCAACGTCCACGCCCACGGCAACAGCGGCTGCCGGCCGGAGATAACCCAGACCTATATCGAGATGCTGAACAAGGGGGTCACCCCGGTGGTCTGCCAGAAGGGCTCGGTGGGGGCCTGCGGCGACCTGGCCCCCATGTCGCAGATAGCCCTGCTGCTGATGGGCGAGGGCGAGGCTTTTTATAAGGACCAGCGCCTGCCGGGCAAGAAGGCTATGGACCAGGCCGGCATACCCATTCCCGGCCTGCAGGCCCGCGACGGCCTGGCGGCCATCAACGGCTCCAACCTGCTGACGGCCATGAGCGCCCTGACGTTGTACGATTTCAACCGCTGGCTCAAACAGGCGGAGATCGCCTGCGCCATGAGCCTGGAATCTCTGATGGCCAACCTGAAGCCCTACGACATCCGGCTCCATCAGGTGCGAGGTTTCAAGGGGGCCCAGCGAAGTTCCAAAGCAATCCTGGCCTGCATTCAGGGCAGCGACCTCCAGACCGGAAAGATCAAGACCAAGGTGCAGGACGCCTACTCCATGCGGAGCACTCCCCAGGTCATCGGCGCCGCCCATGATGCCATCGCCTATGCCAAGTCCCAGGTGGAGATCGAGCTGAACGGGGTGGGCGACAATCCCATCTTCCTGCCGGAGTTCAAGCTGACCCTGACCGGGGCCAACTTCCAGGGCTCGCCGGTCTGCCTGCCCATGGACATGGCCGGCGCCGCCATCACCATGGTCTGCGTCATCAGCGAGCGCCGCCTGAACCGACTGACCAATCCGGCCCTGAGCGTCGGTCTGCCCGAGTTTCTCACCAAGGGGGCGGGCATGTTCAGCGGGATGATGCTCAGCCAATATACCGCCGATATGCTGATCGTGGAACAGCGTATTCTGTGCATGCCGGCCAGCATCCAGTCCATTCCGGCGGCGGCCGATCAGGAGGATTTCGTATCCATGGGCATGAATACCGCCCTTAAGAACAACCAGATTTTGGACAACGCCTACGGCATATTGGGCATCGAGATGATGGCCGCCGCCCAGGCCTTGGATTTCCGGGATTTCGGTTTTGGCAAAGGTGTCAACAAGGCCCGGGAGGTCATCCGCAAACATGTACTGCATTTGGATGAGGACCGGCCGCTTTATTCCGACCACAACATCATGAAGGACTTGGTGAAATCAGGCCAGGTGCTGGATGAAGTGGAGAAGGCAATAGGGAGCCTGGAATAACCCCACCCTATAATTCCCTCCCCTCGAGGGGAGGGAAAGGGAGAGGTTATTAAATTAATTCAACAAAACTTGACGGCAATTATCTGAAATATGATTTTGATAATCGGTATTCTTGTCTTCGGCTACCTGGCCTCCAGCCTGCTGTCCGGGTTGAACCTGGCGCACCTCAAAACCAGCATAAAGAGGAGCCTGCCGCTGGAGGTTTCGGACCTTTTTGACCAACAAAAGGTGGCTCAGATAGCCGATTACACTGCGGCCAAGACCAAATTGGGATATTGGAGCGAGTTCCTGACAACAGCAGTGGTGGTGATCCTCTTTACAACCGGCATCGTGCCGGGCATCGCCCTGTGGGCCGATGGACTGAGGATCGCCCCGCTGCTGCAGGGACTGGCAGTGATATTCATCTTGTTATTGATCGGCTATCTGGCCGGCATCCCGGCTGCGCTGTATTCCGATTTTAAGCTGGAGAAGAAATACGGTTTTTCAACCATCACTCCCAGGACCTGGCTGGGCGATCAGGCAAAGAGCCTGTTGGTGTCGGGAATATTGATGAGCCTGTTGTTCTCGGGATTCTATTTATTCATCAATTGGCTGGGAACCTGGTGGTGGCTGGCGGCCTGGGGCCTGGTGATGGCGTTTTCCTTCCTGATGATATTCCTTTCGCCGGTGGTGCTGATGCCGCTGTTCAACAAGTTCATGCCGCTGGAAGATGAGGAATTGAAGAACAAGATCCTGGAGATGGCCCAAAGGGCCGATTTTCCCCTGGCCGGGGTCTTCCAGATGGACGCCTCTAAGCGCAGCACCCATGACAACGCCTTTTTCACCGGGATGGGGAAGACCCGCCGGATAGTATTCTACGACACCATGGTCAAAAACTACAGCCACCAGGAACTGCTATCGGTGATGGGCCACGAGATCGGTCACTGGAAGATGAAGCACATCTTCAAGATGATCGCTGCGATGTCGCTGCTGTCCGGGGTGCTGTTGTTCGCTGCCTCACGGATCCTGGCCCATCCCTGGATATACAACGCCATCGGTCTGGGAGAACTGTTCGGCAGGATAGGGTTCAACGGCCCCTTGATCGGTGTGGCCCTGTACGTGGTGGCAATTCTTTTTGAGCCCCTCAACCTGATAATCTCTCCGCTGATGAACTGGCAGTCGCGCCGGTACGAATACCAGTCCGATGCTTATTCCCTGAAGCTCAATCCTTCTGCCGGGGACATGAAGGGGGCATTGATAAAACTCAGCCAGAAAAACCTGAGCAACCTGTTCCCGCACCCGCTGTATGTCGTCTTTCATTATTCCCACCCGCCGCTGCTGGCCAGGCTGAAGGCCATAGATGACCAAGTCCGGCGTAACGTATAACACGTAGGCACAAATTCTATTTGTGCCTAAATAATCAACGATGGGTGTTTTGTGAAGACGGAAGAATGTTGATGCATCACGTAGAATTAAAAAGGTTTTATTTGCCGGGAGCAATTTATTTTATAACCAGCGTAACGGAGGGTCGGGTCCCAACCTTTGGAAGCGAAGAAAACCTCAGAATATTGGCAAATATCATTATTGCGGAAAAAGAAAGATTGGGCTTTCTTGTTTCTGGTTATGCATTGTTGCCCGATCATATTCATCTAATTATAAAACCCGGCGAAAGTGCCAATATCTCAAGAATAATGGCAACGATTAAAGCTCTTTGTGCAAAAGCTATCAATACTCGGTTGAACACGACAGGCAAGGTTTGGCAACACCAGTTCCTGGACCATATAATCCGTACATCTAAAGATTACCAACGGCATATTGAATATATTCATCGCAATCCCTTAAAACACGGCTTGGTCAATGACATCAAAGAGTACAGATGGTCAAGCTGGCACCAATATCAAGGAACAACGCCGGAAGATATTAAGGTTGATGTATTGGATGTTAAACCCGGCCGGATGTTTTGATTTCCTTTTTGTTTAAATATTTCGGTTTTGAATTTATTAAGGCACAGATAGAATCTGTGGGATACGTTGATAAATACAGACATGACAAATTAATAATTAAGGCACAAATAGAATCTGTGCCTACAGCGTAAACACACATCGCGAGGTTATAAACAACATGCCCAAGAATATCCATTCCCCCCACGGCACCAAGATCTCCTGCCAGGGCTGGCAGCAGGAAGCCGCCATGCGGATGCTGATGAACAACCTGGACCCGGCGGTGGCCGAAAGGCCGGAGGACCTGATAGTCTACGGCGGCAACGGCCGGGCGGCCCGCAACTGGGACTGCTACCATGCCATCATCAAGTCGCTTAAAAAACTGAAAAGCGATGAGACCCTGCTGGTGCAGTCCGGCAAGCCGGTGGGCATCCTGCAGACCCATCCCCATTGCCCGCGGGTGCTGATAGCCAACTCCAACCTGATTCCCCATTGGGCCAACTGGGATTATTTCCGCCAGCTGGAGGCGCTGGGGCTGATCATGTACGGCCAGATGACCGCCGGCAGCTGGATATACATCGGCACCCAGGGAATTTTACAGGGCACTTATGAAACCTTCGGGGCCCTGGCCCAAAAACATTTCGGGGACACTCTAAAGGGCAGGTGGGTGCTGACCGGCGGCATGGGCGGGATGTCCGGGGCCCAGCCGTTGTCGGTTACCATGAACGAGGGCGTGATATTGGACGTGGAGGTGGATCCTTCCCGCATCCAGAAGAGACTGGAAACCGGCTACTGCGACGTAATGGTGGACGACCTGGACAAGGCCCTTAAGCTGGTATTTGAATACGTCAAGAAGGGCGAACCACTGTCCATAGGGCTGGTGGGCAATTGCGCCGAGGTGCTTCCCGAACTTGTGCGCCGGGGCGTGATCCCCGACGTGGTCACAGACCAGACCTCGGCCCACGACGAATTGAACGGATATGTGCCCCACCGGATGACACTGGCCCAGGCCAACGAACTTCGCAAGAACGATCCCGAAGGATACAAGCTCAAATCATACGAGGCCATGGCCATCCACATGCAGGCCATGCTGGACATGCAAAAGCAGGGAGCCATCGCCTTTGACTACGGCAACAACATCCGGGGCCAGGCGGTGAAGCACGGCATCAAGAATGCCTTTGACGTGCCGGGCTTTGTACCGGAGTACATCCGCGACCTGTTCTGCGAAGGCAAGGGCCCATTCCGCTGGGCGGCGCTTTCCGGAGATCCAAAAGACATCGCGGTGACAGATGAAGCGGTGTTGAAGCTGTTCCCCAAGAATGCCCATCTGGCCCGCTGGATAAAGATGGCCCAGAAGAAGGTCCATTTCCAGGGCCTGCCGGCCAGAATATGCTGGCTGGGATATGGCGAGAGGGACAAGGCCGGCCTGCTGTTCAACGACCTGGTGAAAAAGGGAAAGATCAAGGCTCCCATCGTCATCGGCCGGGATCACTTAGACTGCGGCTCGGTGGCCTCGCCCAACCGCGAGACCGAGGCCATGAAGGACGGCAGTGACGCCATAGCCGACTGGCCGCTGCTGAACGCCATGGTCAACGTGGCCTCCGGGGCCTCCTGGGTTTCCATTCATCACGGCGGCGGGGTGGGGATAGGGTATTCCATCCACGCCGGGCAGGTAACGGTGGCGGACGGCACAAAAGAGATGGCCAAGCGCATAGAGCGGGTGCTGACCAATGATCCGGGGATGGGCATTTTGCGCCACGTGGACGCGGGGTATGACATTGCCAAGCAGGTGGCCAAGAAGAAGAAGGTCAAGATCCCGATGATGGGTTGATTATGCAAAACACAAAACTTTCGCCTTTTTTAAAATGGGCGGGTGGAAAACGATGGCTTGTTAATAAACATGAAGAGTTGTTTAAAGTAGATTATAAGAAATATTATGAACCTTTTTTAGGTAGTGGCGCCGTATTCTTTTTTATAGAACCAAATGAGGCAATTTTGTCGGATATCAACAGTGAACTTGTAATAACATATAATGCCATAAAAGAAAATTGGGAACTTGTTTATCACTTTCTACTTGAACACCATAAGAAGCACGACAAAAAGTACTATTATAAACAAAGATTAAAAAGATATAGAAATAAATTTAAAAAAGCAGCAAGATTTATATATTTGAATAGAACTTGTTGGAATGCATTATATCGGGTTAATACTAAAGGTTTATTTAATGTACCTATAGGTACAAAGAAGCGTGTTGTATATGAAAAAGATGATTTTAAAGAGATCTCAGAAAAATTAAACAAAGCTAAAATCATTTGTGCTGACTTTGAGAATATTATTGACAGAGCAAATAAAAACGATTTCTTATTTGTAGACCCACCATATATTACGAAAAACACAAAAAATGGTTTTATAAAATATAATGATAAAATATTTACCTGGGAAGATGAGTTGCGGCTTTTTAATAGTTTAAAGCGTGCGTCAAAGAGAGGTGTAAAAATATTATTTACAAACACATACCACCGGAGCATAACTATGCTATACAAAAATGATTTTATAATAACTAAAGTTGCGCGAAGCAGTATTTTAGCCAGCGATCCAAAACATAGGAAAATAACATATGAGATAGTTATAAGGAGCAATTACGATGTTCAAAGATAAAGTCATATTCATTTACAAAGCCTTGCTGTCTCACATGCCGTATATAAGAAATTACAAAAATTGTAGTACACCCGCTAAGACAGCTGCATTTTGGGAACTACTCATTACATTAATTATTTCATTTTTACCAATATTTATTGGTTGTTTTATAGCCTATCTACAAAACAACAGTATACATATTATTAATAATATGTATAACAATTTGTCAAACGGCGAATTGTTTCTTTATATTACCTCATTGCTTGCACCGGTGATATACATGATACTTAAAGAAAGGAAAAATATAAAAAGATTCCCCGATTTAATTTTGAGCGTATTTCTCTACGGAGGTATTGTTCTTGCTTCAGCAATCGTATTCGCTTTGAAACGCATTAATTTTGCATTTGATGCAGTATCAGTCAACAGAGTTCAATATTTAATATTTCCCTTCTCTTTGCTGTTGATGTATGTGGTTCTTACGTATAATAACGAATTTCCTGCAAACCCGGCGGAAGTAATGCAGGCGCAAGAAGATAAATTTACGGCTGATGTTAGAAAGCATAGGAGGAAGAACAATGACTAATGTAATCGCAATGTCATGTTTAGAAGTGATACAGCCAATTGGTAAATTTTATATTGGCTCAATCAAAGCTTCAGATTTGTGCAATATAACACAATATGATTTCAGGAGATTATCTAACGAAGAAGGGTTTGAAAGCTATATTGGTATAAATCGGAAAGTAGACCAAAATCGAGAAAACGAAATAGCTCAATATGTTGGGACATCGGATGCTTGTTTCCCGACTTCAATTATATTATCAATACCTGCTGCATGTACACATTACGATCATAAAAGTAAAATATTAAAACTTAAAGAATACATTGATAAAAATGATAGTAATAAAAATATAAGTTCTGATAAAATAGCTACCGTATTAGATGGACAACATAGAATAGCAGGGCTAAAAAAGGGTACTTACCAGGGCGAATTTGAATTGAATGTGAGTATATTCATTGATTTAGATATTGCTGATCAGGCTTATATATTTTCAACAATAAATTTAGCACAGACAAAAGTAAATAGAAGCCTTGTTTATGATCTTTATGACCTTGCTAAAGCTAGAAGCCCACAGAAGGTTTGTCATAATATCGCTGTTGCTTTGGATAAAGATGAGAGTAGCCCTTTTTATAAAGCTATAAAAAGATTAGGTGTTGCTACAGAGGGACGATATAATGAGAGAATAACGCAAGCTACTTTTGTCGATAGTTTGATTTGTTATCTAACTGATGATGCTAGGACAGATAGAGAACTTTACAAGAAAGGGAAAAAACCACAAAAGGCTAGCGCAGATGAATTGAAGAAAATGATCTTTCGTAATATGTTTATTGATGAAAAAGATTTAGATATAACTGATGTCATTTGGAATTATTTTGACGCCATAAGTGATAATTGGGAAAAAGCATGGTGCAATACTGGTAGCGGAATTATGTTAAAGAGGACAAACGGTTTCAGGGCATTTATGAGGTTTTTAAGGCCTGCTTATCTTCATATTACTTCACCAGGCAGTATTCCAACAAAGAAACAATTTATGGAAGTGTTGAAAAAAATAGATATTAAAGACGCACAGTTTAATACTGATATATATAAGCCTGGCACAGGTGGTGAAAGTAAACTATATAATGAATTGCGTGAAAAATCTAAGATATAAATGCATCTCATCATCCAACATATCGGCCAACTGCTGTGCAATTCAATTTTATTAGCATCAACCAAACTTTAACCAAAGGAGATCGTCAATGAAAAAGTTCTCCCTCATCGCCATCGCGTTTATGATAGTCGTCCAATTGGGCTGCGGCAAAGACCCAACCGGGATAAGCACCGGGACCATCAAAGGCAAGATTTCCGATGCGGCCACCAACGGAGCGATTGCGGGTGTTGTGATCTCTACCTCTCCGGCCAGCAGTTCGGTGACAACCGGTGACGACGGTTATTACCAGATCGATGAAATCAAGGCTGGGGCATATACTGTGCTGGCTGCCAAATCCGGATATGCCAGCGCTACGGCCAATGTCACGGTCGATGCCGGGAAAATAACCAACGCAAACTTAGCCCTGGTTGTGGTGACGGCGGTTCCATCGGTTCCAGTGCTGGTCACCCCGCACGATACCGTTTCATCGGTCGTGCTGTGCCCGACTTTCAATTGGAATCCCAGCAGCGCCGCCGCCAGTTATTGCATACAGATAGCAAAGGACAGCACCTTCACGATATTGGCCGCCGGTCAGGCCGGTTTATATATCAATTGTTTCGCGTCTCCATCATTGGCCGAATCCACCACCTATTACTGGAGGGTCAATGCCAGCAATTCCATAGGGACTTCGGCCTGGTCTGCGGTGTGGAGATTCGCCACCGGTTCATCGGCCACCGGCAATACAAAGCCAAACCAACCGACAACTCCGATCGGTCCCGCTACCGGTTTCCGGAGTCAATCATACGAATTCGATTTCACCTGCTCAGATCCTGACGGCGATCCGCTTTATTTCCGGGCTGATTGGAGCGATGGTACTCCGATGATTTGGACCAATGATTATTATGGATGGAGCACTTATGCATTGCCCCATACCTTTAAGGCCTTGGGCACATTTCCCATTCGTGTTCAAGCCATGGACATATATGGCGATACCAGTCTTTGGTCAGCACAAACCTCAATAACGATAATCAACGCAAACCCAAGCTTCTCAAATTATTATGTTTATCCCAGTGACGGCTCCACTTGTTATTACTCACCGATAAATTTCGATTGGGATTGCACTGATCCCGATATACCCTATGATACCCTGTCATACGACATGTACTTAGATACATTGAATCCTCCGGTAAAACTCCAGGTATCCAACCTTTCTTCATCACAGTATACCTTAAGTACAATAACCAATGCCAAAACGTATTATTGGAAGATTGTGGCAAAGGATCGTTTTGGGGGCGTTGCCAACAGTTCTATATGGAGTTTTTATAAAACCACCAAATAAAACCAATGCACCTCATCATCCAACATATCGGCCAATTGCTGACCATAGCTGACCTCTCCCCGTCCCTCCCCGCAGCGGGGAGGGAGAAAGGGAGGGGTCGGGTGGGGTCAAGCATGTCCGACCTCGGCATCATCGAGGACGGGCTGGTAGCCATCGAGAATGACAGGATCGTAGCCGTGGGCAAAACTTCCGACCTCAAGCCCAAGCTGAAACTCCTGCCCCACACCAAGGTCATAGACGCCGAAAATCAAGTCGTCATGCCCGGCTTCGTGGACTGCCATACCCACCTGGTCTATGGCGGCTCCCGGGAGGACGAATTCGAGATGCGGGCCTCCGGAGTTTCCTACCAGGAGATCGCGGCCAGGGGCGGCGGAATACGCTCCACGGTCAAAGCCACCAGGCTGGCTTCCCGCGAAATCTTAAAACGCGATGCCATGAAACGATTGGATCGGATGCTCCTTTGGGGAACGACCACGGTCGAGGCTAAAAGCGGTTACGGATTGGAGACCAAAAGCGAGATCAAACAACTGGAGGTTGTAAAAGATCTAAATGACTTACAGGCTATAGAGGTCATGCCGACCTTCATGGGAGCGCACGAGTTTCCAGAGGAATTCAGAAATCAAAATGCAGAAAGCAAAAACGGAATAGACCGGGAAGGCTATGTCAAGCTAATCTGCGAAGAGATGATCCCGAAGGTCGCGGAGATGAAACTAGCCGAGTTCTGCGACGTGTTCTGCGACCAGGGCGTGTTCACTCCCGAAGAAGCCATAAAGATACTGGAGACCGCCAGCAATTTCGGGATGATACCCAAGATCCACGCCGACGAGCTGGCTTCTGTCGGTGCGGCCGAGGCGGCCGGAAAGGTCAAGGCCATCAGCGCCGAGCATCTGCTTTACCCCTCGCAGACCGGATTGGAACTGATGAAACAGGCCGGAACCATCGCCGTGCTGCTCCCCGGAACAAGCTTGACCATCAAGAAGAACTATGCCCCGGCCCGGAAAATGATAGAGATGGGCATCCCGGTGGCCCTGGCGACAGATCACAATCCCGGGTCGTGCACCATCGAGAACCTGCCGTTCATCATCGGGCTGGCCTGCCTGTACCTGGGGCTGACCCCGGCCGAGGCCATCTGCGCCGCCACCTACAACGCGGCCTGCGCCCTGAAGCGGGGCGACCGGATCGGCTCCATCGAGGAGGGCAAGCAGGCCGACCTGCTGATCATGGACATCCCCAATTACCGGTATATTCCGTATCACTACGGGGTCAACTACGTCAAGACGGTTATAAAGCGGGGCAAGATAGTCATAGGGGCTAATTGAACCGCCAAGACGCAAAGGTTATAATGTAATAGGATGGTAAAATTTAATATAAAGGGCAGATAAAATATATGAAAAAATGCCTGCCATTATTTTTGGCGCTGACCGCTTTTATCGGCTGTACACACCTGCCGATAAAAAATCTTCGGGAAAACGAATCTAAACTGGGGTATGAATTTAACACTTTTACTGACACTTCAAAAGCTTTGGCCCGAGCGAATTGGCGTGTATTGCGTGACCCTGTCAGTAAAAAGAAATATACAGACTCTTCTGAAGCATACCAATTGATAGAAAAATACGACATCAAGCAAAATGATATAAAATTCACAGATTTGTTTGTCGTCCCCAAGGCTTTTAATTACGGGCAGTATAAATCGGGCCAAGAATACTTCAACGGAGTGGCATTCCTAAGAAATAAGAAATATAAAGATGCATTTGATTGCTTCAAAGCTGCGATAAAAAAAGATGCAGACCTTTTGTGTTACTCTGATGTTTATTATCTGATGGCTGTTTGCGCTTATAATATGGGAGATACGGCCAGGGCTGAAATGTGTTTTGATAATTTTGTCAACTATTCCGAAAGCATAATCCCAAGCTCCTTTTGTTATAAGAATAATAGAAATGTAAATGATATCAAGGATTTAGCCGAAAAAGGCTATGCAGTAGACAGCTTGTATAGCGGGCACTTCACTGATTCGTGTAAAGGTCCGGTGTTAAAGCATTTTCCTTATTACGGGTTTCTCAGCGATACGCCGTTGTTTAATACCGGACTCTCTCTGAATTTTTACCAAGATAGGGTTAATCTGAGGGCCTTTACCGAAATAACTTTTAAAAGATTCAGCCCTTACGTTGAATACAGCAAGGATTATTTGGGTTTAGGGCTTAAATATCAAGCATATAGAAGTTGGGATAACCGGATAGGTGTCTTATCTAATATCCAATATCAGAGCCAGGATTTAACCGCAAATGATGTCAATGTAAAATTCCGTAATTATAGCCTGGGACTACAAACCGGTTATTATTTGCTTCCCCGGTTATGCCTTTTCCTGGGGGGGAGGTATTATTATTGGAATGAGAACAACAAGTATTATTCCACCGTGTCCGGTCAAAACATTTGGCATAACAACGATGCCTTTGCCGGTGCGGGATTTTTTATTTGGGAGCATCTGGCCCTGGTAGGTAAATACAGCCGGAATCAAAAAATGCAGGTTGGTATAACGCTGTTCGGTATGGATGTGTTTTATAATTTGTCCGACCAAAAAGGTTTTTATTTTGGCAGTTAACTATACCATAAAACTGAACAATTACATCAATGCTACCGGCTTAAAAGACAAGACTAGTGTCGATTAGTTTCCATTAATGTCAATTAATTAACTGTCAGGAGAATACATGACCAAGTTAGTCGAATGCGTGCCGAATTTTTCCGAGGGCCGGGACCGCAAGATCATCGATGCCATCGCCGATGCCGTCCGTTCGGTGTCCGACGTCAAACTTTTGGACGTTGATCCCGGGGCCGATACCAACCGCACCGTCTACACCTTTGTGGGAACCCCGGAGGGCGTAAAGGAAGCGGCCTTCCAGGCCGCCAAGAAGGCCCACGAGCTGATAGACATGTCCACCCACAGCGGGGCCCATCCCCGGATGGGGGCCATGGACGTCTGCCCGTTTGTGCCGGTATCCGGCGTTACCATGGACGACTGCGTCCAGATCGCCAGAGACCTGGGCAAGAGGCTGGGCGAGGAACTGGAGATCCCGGTCTACCTTTACGAATTTGCCGCCGCCTCTCCCGAACGCCAGAGCCTGGCCGACATCAGAACCGGCGAATACGAAGCCTTGGAGGAGAAACTGAAGGACCCCAAGTGGAAACCCGATTTCGGGCCGGCCAAGTTCAAGCACAAATGGGGGGCCAGCGTGGTGGGCGCCCGGGAATTTTTGATAGCCTATAACGTCAACGTCAACACCAAGGACAAGAAGCTGGCCAACGAGATCGCCCTGAACATCCGGGAGGGCGGTCGGGCCAAGAAGGACGCCTCCGGCAAGATCGTCAAGGATGAGAAAGGAAACTCAGTAAAGATACCCGGCCGCCTGAAGGCGGTGCGGGCCATCGGCTGGTATATCGACCAGTACCGCCAGGCCCAGGTGTCCATCAACCTGATCAACTATAACACCACCCCGCTGCATGTGGTGTTCGAGACCGCCCGGGAGGAGGCGGAAAAGCTGGGCCTGATAGTCACCGGCTCGGAGCTGGTCGGTCTTGTCCCCTTAAAACCGATGCTGGACGCCGGAAAGTTCTACCTGAAAAAGCAGGGCAAGTCGGCCGGGGCGCCGGAGAAGGAACTGGTGGAGATCGCCGTCCGCTCCCTGGGCCTGGACCAGCTGTCGGAATTCGACCCGGCCAAGAAGATCGTGGAATACAACTTCCTAAAGCCCGCCCCGCTGATGTCCCTGACCGCCAGGGATTTTGTGGACGAGGTGTCGTCCGAATCCCCGGCCCCGGGGGGCGGATCGGTGGCGGCTTTGGCCGGCAGCCTGTGCGCGGCGCTCTCGGCCATGGTGGCCAACCTGACGGTGGGCAAGCCGGGATATGAAAAGGTCTGGAAAGAGTTGTCCGACCTGGCCCAGCAGGGGCAGGAGATCAAGGACCAGCTGGCCAAGGCGGTGGATGAGGACACCAACGCCTTCAACCATCTGATGGAGGCCATGCGCCTGCCAAAAACCACCCCGGAACAGAAGGCCACCCGCGAGGCCGCCATGGAAGATGGTTATAAGAAGGCGGCGGCGGTGCCGCTCCAGACGGCCCAAACCTGCCTGGAGGCCATGAAGATATCCCTGATCGCCGCCCAAAAGGGCAACGCCAATTCCGCCTCCGATGCCGGGGTGGCCGCCTTGATGGCCCGGGCCGGGGTGGAGGGGGCGGTGCTGAACGTGCTGATAAACCTGGGATCGATAAAAGACCAGGCTTTCAAGGACAGCCACGTAAAAGATTGCCAGGGCCTGAAGCAGGAATCGGCCGATCTGTGCGACACCGTCCAGCAGGCGGTGATGAAAAATATAAAAATATAATTGTAATTTTGGCCCCAGTCCTTTATAATCATATACAATGGGCAAGGATTTTGGAAAATATGAGCTATGGCTGAAATAAACCGATTGAAAGAACAGGCCCGCACTTTCTACCAGAAGGGCGAGTGGGAGAAGGCCAGAAGGGCGGCAGAGCAGATCGTCTCCATCGAGCCGGAGGATCCCGAATTCACTCTGACCCTGGCCAATATTTATAGGGAAGTGGGAGAGGACCGCAAGGGTCTGGACACCTACGAGAAAGCCCTCAGGCTTTCGGAGAAGTCCGGGGACTTCAGCCGGGTGATCGCCGCCTCCAAAAGGATTTTGTCTATTGACAAGGATAGGATAGAGTTATATAATAAGACAGCTGAAGGATACCTTAAACTGGGGCTGAAAAGCGGGGCCGTCCGGGAGTGGATCCGCTTTGCCGACCAGATGAAGATCCGCTCGGATTTTACTGCTATGGCGGCGGTATACCAGCGGATAACGGACATTATTCCGGAGAATCCCCCCTTAATTGGCAGTTGCCAGAAGATCAGGCAGCTGGCGGATCAGGCGGTTTCCGACAATTCGGAGAATGCCCCGGAGCCGGCCGATATTGTACCCTATCGCCGTTTGGTGGACGTGGCCCTGAAGATGGGCCAGGCCAGAAAGATCATCGAAACCCAGCAGAGCTATGCCCGGGTGCTGCTGAGAAAGGGTTTTGTCCGAAAGGCCAAGGCGGTCTATCAGAAGATCCTGGAACGCGACCCCGGCAATGAAGAGGCCCTGGCCAAGGTGCTTTCATCGTCCGGGGACGGCGCCCTGGATGATAAAAAACTGCAATCCCAGCTGCTGGAAGCCTGCAAAAACTATCAGGAACTGATCTGGGGCAAGATCGACGAAGCCTATGAGCCTTATTATGACCTGGGGATTCTTTTCCGACAGGAGGGCTTAAAGGACGAGTCCGTAGTTGAATTTCAGAATTCCATCAAGGGCGGGGACCGGCAGTTAAAAGGCTTTGAGATGCTGGCGGTATCCTTCCTGGAACAGGGCGATTACGGTCTGGCCAAGGAGGTGCTCAGCCAGGGTCTTGCCATCCGGAAATTCCTGGACAATGAATATGTGGGCCTGCACTACAACCTGGGGGTGGCCCATGAACAGCTGGGGGAGTTCCAGAAGGCCTTATATGAGTACGAGCAGGTCTATGTCATTGACATCACCTATAAGGACGTCGCCAAGCGCCTGAGGGATCTGGAGAACAAGGTCAAGGCCCCACAGCAGACCAGGATCATCATTCCGGAACCGCCGGAGGCCGGCGGACCGGCTTCCGGCATCGAACCGGGATGGTTGGATCCTGCTGCTGAAGAAGCGCCGGGCCAGCCAGCGGCCGTTGAGAAGCGGCCCCCAACCACCCCGGCGGAAGATCTCCCCTCTTCAGGCGATGAGGAATTTTATCCCTTGGGGGCGGCGGCCGATCTCCCGGAGAATGCCATTGATGATAGATATGCCCCGCCGGATGAGGATGGCGACGTTTCTTATCAGCCGGCAAATTTACTGGTGGAGGAAACAGATTCGGAACCGGAAACCGAACCGTCCCCCCAGACAGCGCCGATAGTCCTGGGCCCTAAAGACAAAGGACTTTCCTTCCTGTAATATTTTTTAGGAGAATCAATGGACTACGAAAGATTTTTCAAGCTTAATGACGATCCTTTTTCCAATATCCCCGACAGCCGTTTCTACTACGACAGCCCCCAGCACAGCCGGGCCATAATGCACCTGGCCCACGTGGCCGAGAGGATGAGGGGGCTGGGGGTGCTGACCGGAGAGGTGGGCACCGGAAAGACCATGCTGGCCCGGCGCCTGCTGGAGATACTCCGGGAGGACGGACGGTTCGAGACGGCGCTGCTGGTGCTGACCCACGGGGATTTCAGTCCGTTATGGTTCCTTCGAAGAGTGGGCGCCCTGTTGGATGTCAAGGACGTTTCGGACGATAAGACCCAAGTGTCATCAGCCCTGGCCCGGCGCTTGATGGAGATCCATGCCGAGGGCCGCAAGGCGGTGATCCTGATCGACGAGGCCAATCTCCTGCGGGGGCAGGCCATGCTGGAGGAGATCCGAGGCCTTTTGAACCTGGAGCTGTCCGATGCCCGGCTGATAACTTTTATTTTGTTCGGCATGACCGAGGTCAACCAGAACCTGCTGGTGGATGTTTCGCTTAACCAGAGGGTGTCGGTGAAATATCACCTGGGCCCGCTGGATGAGGATGCAGTCAAAGAATACGTCCAGCATCGTTTGGTGGTGGCCGGCCGGGAGGAGGAGCTTTTTACCGACACTGCCTACCAGCTGATCGCCCGGTATTCCCAGGGCCGCCCCCGGCTGATAAACGCCATCTGCGACAACGCCCTGATGGAGGGCTGCCTCCAGGAGAAGGACCTGCTGGACGCCTCGGTGATCCAGATCGTGGCCAACAATCTGGGGTTGGACGACGGCGCGGAGCAGACTGCCGGGGTGACGGCCGGGGCCGAGGCCAACGATTACGGTTTCTGATATAACAGCGGACTAAATTCACAAAACAATAAATGGTACGATGGCAAAAGTTGATCAAATAAGAGCCAAGGCGGCCGAGTATTTTCAAAAGGGCGATTTCGCCAAAGCGGTGAGCGAGTACAAGAAAGTGCTGGACCTGGAGCCCGGCAATGCCAGCACCTATAATTTCATCGGCGACGCCTATGTGAAGCTGTCCAATGTCGGAGAGGCGGTCTCCAGCTATCTGGAGGCGGTCAGGGGCTACAGCAACGACGCCCTTTATAACAATGCCATTGCGGTCTGCAAGAAGATACTCCGGGTCAACAAGGACGACCCCGAGGTATACAAGACCCTGGGCGATCTGTATATCCAGCAGGGGCTGGTCAACGAGGCCATCACCAACCTTCTGGAATACGCCGAGCGGAAGATCAAGCAGGGAAAAGCCGATGAGGCCTTCCCGATCTATCACCAGATCGTAGAGATCAACCCCCAGAATCTGGCGGTACGCTCCAAATTGGCCGAGATGTATCTGACCCAGAAGAAGATCCCCGAAGCCATAGAAGAATTCTCCCAGCTGGCCAAAACCTACCGGGATCAAGGCCGGATGATCGAAGCCGAGTCCCTGGAGGCCAAGGTCAGGGGGATGAAAGGGGAGGCCGCACCGGCCCAGGCAGCGCCGGAGGCCGAGGTCAAGCCCGATTCCATCATCGAGGAGCTTTCCCAGCAGCGGCCCGAAACCCCGGCCCAGAAACAAACCACCCCGGAACTGGTGATCGATAAAGAACCGGAGCCGCCCCGGGAGGAAGAGGCGGCCAAACAGGACTGGGCCACCAACATCGAACTGGGCGACCTGCTGGTCGAGATCGGTTCCACCCAGGAGGCCCTGGACCAATACCACACCGCGGCCAACGGCTACATGAACGACGGCAACGTGGGAAAATCGGTGGAGGTATATAAGAAGATAGCCAACCTGCAGCCCTTGGAGCTGCGCAGCCGCCAGAAGCTGGTGGAGATCGCCCTGCAAAACAACCAGCAGGATGATCTGATAGAGGCCTACCTGGGCCTGGCCGAATGCTTGCACCGCAGGGAACTGAGGGAACAGGCTGCGGCGGTCTATCAGAAGGTTCTGGAGATGGACCCGGTCAACGAGAGCGCCCTGGAGAGTCTGTCTCTATTGCTGCCGGAGATGCCCGAGGGGGCCTTTGAGATGCCGGGCATGGAGATCCATCAAGAGCCGGCGTCTCCACAGGAGGCGGTTCCCGATATATCATTCATCCAGCCGACAGCCCCCCAGTTCGAGGAGCAACCCCAAGCACAGGAGCCCGCTGCCTGGCCGCCGGAACCGGCCCCGGTTGAGGCCCCGCCGGCCTGGGAGGCACCACAGCCCGAGCCGGAAAATGCCCAGCCGGAAAGCTTCATGCATCACGGCGAGCCCCAGCCGGAGGAGCCGCAGTTCCACGGCCAGCCGGCCGAACCGCCGGCCAGCGATGACGTCCATTGGGGGCGGGAGATCGTGGAGGGGGGCCGCCAGTCCCGGGTCAAGTTCAGCGTGGCCGATGAGGAGCCGGCCACCGCTCCGGGGGCCCAGGAAGAATTTCTGTCGCTTCAGGACATTCTGGCCGAGTTCAAGGAAGGGGTCTACCAAAGCATAAACCAGGAGGATTTCCAGGGCCATTACGACCTGGGCATAGCCTATAAAGAAATGGGCCTGGTCGAGGAGGCCATTGCCGAGTTCCAGATTGCCTCCAAGGGCGAGAAGGAGCGCCTTAAGTCCTTCGAGATGCTGGGCATCTGTTTCCTGGATCGGGGGGAGCCCAAGTTCGCCGTCAAACAACTGGAGCGCGGCCTCTCCACTCCGGGCTACAGCGATGAGGACTATATCGGCCTGCGTTATAGCCTGGCCCAGGCCTATGAACTGACCGGGGAGATCCCCAGCGCCATCAAGACCTTGGAGGATATCTACACCACCGATGTCAACTTCAGGGATGTGGGACAGAGGCTGCAATCCCTGAGGGCCTCCCTGGCGCCCGCCGCCCCTCCGGCCGCAACACCCCGGCCGGCGCCTCAACCGGCCCCGCCTCCGGCTCCCCAGCCCCGGCCGGCCGCCCCGGTCCCCCAGCCGCCGGCTGCCAGGCCGATGCCCCAGGCTCCGCAGATCCAACGCCCGGCTGCGCCTCCGCCCAGACCGGCCATGCAGCCGGCCGCCCCGGCCCCCCAGTACCAGCCGGCGCCGGAGCCCGAAGCTGAATCAGCCCCCAAGCCCAAGCCCATTCCCTCCAAGCTTAAGAAACCGGAAAAACAGAGGATATCCTACGTTTAATATGGTTTGAGATGGACAGATACCCGGCCCTGAAAATTTTCATAATCTTGTTATTAGGGGTGCTGGCCGCTTCGGCCTTCCGCATCCCTTTTATTTTTTCAGGGCTGCTGGCTGCGGCAGCGCTGCTGCTTGTCTGGGCCGGGCACAGATTCGGGATCAAAACGGTTGCCCCGGGCCTATCTCTGACCCTGCTGGCGGCAGGACTGGCCAGTTATCAAACAAGGCACTCCACCGTTCCTCCCCACTGGGCCCACGGCAGCCAACAGATCCTGCTGGCAAAAATTATCTCCGAACCCCGCCGGACTGACAGGGGATGGAGGTTTGTCTCCCGGACGATCGCCCGGCGCAGCGGAGGATCGTGGCAGCCGGCCGATAGGAAAGTAATGACCTATATCGGCTCTCCAGAGGAAAGCCGGCCGGAGTACGGGGATGTATTGACGGTGGAGGGGATCTGGCGTAAGGCCGCCGAGCGGCGCAATCCCGGAGGGTTCGATTACCGCCGGTATCTGGAACGCCAGGAGGTGTCCGGGATATTCACCGCCAGCCGCCACAGGATCATATCGCATTCGCGGGGCAATATTGTGGTATCCGGCCTGATCATCCCCCTGCGCCGGTATGTCCGGGTGACCATCGAGCGCTATCTGGGCGGCGACCCGGGATCCCTGCTGGCCGGGCTGCTGCTGGGGGAGCGATACAACCTCTCCCGGCCGGTCCGGGAGGCCTTCTCCGACACCGGGACCGCCCATGTGCTGGCGGTGTCCGGGCTTCATGCGGCGCTGATGGCCTTCATTATTTTCATCATCCTGCGCCTGTTGCAGCTGCCCAAACGGGCAGCCAGCCTGGGGACGGCGGCCGGGCTAGCTATCTATACTTTGCTGGCCGGGGCCAGCCCTTCCATCGTCCGCTCCTCCATCATGGTGGGGGCGGTGCTGCTGGGCGGGCTGTTCGAGCGCCGGGGGAACGGTCTGAACATGCTGGGGCTGGCCGGCCTGTTGATCCTGGCCTTCTGGCCGGATGCGGCCTGGGACATCGGCTTCCAGCTGTCCTTTGCCGCCACCGCCGGGATATTGATATTGACCAGGCCCATCGAATCACTTCTTTTCCGGACCTGGGGATCGGCTCTGGCAAGGAAATGGATATTGACCCCGCTGGCGGTGTCCCTGGCCGCCCAGATATTCACCGCACCGCTGCTGGCCTGGTATTTCCACCGCATCCCGCTGATCTCGCTGGTTGCCAACCTGGTGGTGGTGCCGCTGACCGGCCTGATCCTGGCCCTGGCCTTGGCGATGGTGCTTTTAAATCTTCTGGGGGGCTGGGTGAGCTGGCCCATCGCCGCCAGCGCCTATCTGTTCTCCAAGATAATGCTGGAATCGGTATCGTTCTTCAGCCGGTTGAAATTGGGGACCATCAACTGGCCGACCGTAAGCTGGCCCCAGCTGGCGTTGTATGCCGGGATCTGCCTGCTGCCGTTCCTGTGGCGCCGGGCCGGGAAGCCCCGTCTGGCGGCCATCTCGGTGGTCATGGCGGCGGCCGCGGTGCTGGTGTGGCAGCAGGCCCTGGCCCGGCCGGCCGGCCTGAGGGTCACCTTTCTGGATGTGGGCCAGGGCGACTGCGCCTTGGTGGAGATGCCCAACGGAGCAAGATATCTGATAGACGCCGGACTTTGCACTCCGACCCGCGACAGCGGGAGGGATGTGATCCTGCCTTTCTTAAGGGCCAGGGGGATCACCCGGCTGGATAATGTGGTGATCAGCCACAGCGACGCCGACCACTGCGGCGGCCTGTCCTACCTGCTGGATCATCTGGACATCAGGAACCTTGTCATCAGCGATCATCCCAGTAGCCAGCCGATGTTCAACCGCGCCCTGGAACAGGCCCGGACGGGAAATGTCCCGCTGCAGGCCGTCTCCGGCTACGACACCCTGTGCGGGATCTGGCCGGCCCGGGGCTTTCTCTATTCCCGGGAGGACCTCACTCCCAACGGAAACGAGTCTTCGCTGATATTATATCTGCAGTACGGCCGGACCAATATCCTATTCGTCGGGGATATGGGGCCGGAGCTGGAGGATATCCTGCTGCAGAAGGGCCTGCTGGGAAGATGCCGGGTGCTTAAAGTTCCCCACCACGGGGCCCGGCCCAATAATCCGGAGGAACTGGCGGAGATCATTCGCCCTGAGCTGGCCGTGATATCGGTGGGAGAGGACAACCGTTTCGGTCACCCGGCCCGGGAGGCGGTGGAAAATTATACTGCTATCGGCTCAACCGTATACCGGACCGACCTATGTGGCGCCGTAATAATGGAGAGCGACGGGGAGAACATAACCTGCAAAAGCATGATAGAGTAAGGAGAACAGCATGAAGGACCTGATCGAAAAGATGGCCCAGAAGCTTAACAACTCCGGGGTTCAGACCGATTGCCAGAGGCCTCTCTCCGGCGCCGGGAGATCGGTAAAGGACGAGATCGCCGGGGCGCAAAAAGTGCGGGAGCCAAAAGAGCTGGCGGCCTACATCGACCATACCCTGCTCAAGCCGGATGCAGACCGAAATGCAATCATTGAACTTTGCAGTCAGGCAGTTGAGAACGGATTCTGCTCGGTGTGCATCAATCCCTATTGGCTGCCGTTGGCCAAAGAAAATCTAAAGGGCAGCACTGTCAAATTATGCACGGTGTGCGGCTTTCCGCTGGGGGCGGACGATCCGTCCCTGAAGTCTGATGAAGCCCGAAAGGCGGTTGAGCAGGGGGCCGACGAGGTGGACATGGTGATCAACATCGGAGCCTTGCGCTCCGGCCGTTACCGTGAGGTCTTCGACGACATTTCCGGAGTGGTCAGGGCGGCCGGAGGAAAAATCGTGAAGGTGATCATCGAGACCTGCCTGCTGACCCAGGAACAGAAGATAGAGGCCTGCCTGCTGGCCAAAGGCGCCGGGGCGCATTTCGTGAAGACCTCCACCGGATTCTCCAGCGGCGGGGCAACGATTGCCGATATCGCCCTGATGCGGGAAACAGTCGGGCCGGATTTGGGAGTGAAAGCCTCCGGCGGGGTGAAGACGGGCGAGGACGCGCTGGCCATGATAAAAGCCGGGGCCAACCGGATAGGGACCTCAGCCGGAGTTAAAATTATTGGTAAATAGGGGAATCCATATATTTAAAAGGCGGGCAACCCCGCCTTTTTTTATTTTCACCTGAAATTATATGTGCTATCATCTTCAATTTAGAAGACTTACCTGCTATCCAACAAAAATCATATAAACATTGACACTTATTCGTAACTTGTGCTAAAATAACAAATTACATGATATACGGGAAAAAGCTATTAAAAATATATAAAATTCTTTTAAAAGAATACGGACCCCAGGAATGGTGGCCGGCCGACAGCCCTTTCGAGGTGATGCTCGGCGCGGTGCTTACCCAGAATACCAATTGGCTAAATGTTTCCCGGGCGATAGAGAATTTGAAGAAGAAGGATCTGATCTGCCCGCATAAAATTGCTGTCGTTTCCAAACGAAAATTGATCGCGGCCATCAGGCCGTCCGGCTTCTACAACCAGAAAGCCGCGTATTTAAAGGGTCTCAGCCAATATGTCCTGCAGAGATTTTCCGGCGATTTAAGAAAAATGTCTCGGTTCGAAACCAGCGTTCTGCGAAACGAACTGCTGGCCATCAGAGGCCTGGGTCCGGAGACGGTTGATTCAATCCTGCTCTATGCCCTGAACCAACCGGTCTTCGTGATAGACGCCTATACCCGGCGGATCTTCGGCCGCCACGGGATTAAAATAAAAGGATCGGATTATTCCGGCTGGCAAAAGTTCTTCGAATCGCATCTGCCGAAGGATCAAGGGTTATTCAATGAGTATCATGCCCTGATCGTCCGGCTGGCCAAGGAGAGATGCCGCCAGAGGCCCGATTGCCAGGGGTGTCCCCTGGAGGGTGTGACTTTATAAACTAATATGCTTTATCAGAAACGCGGCATTGCGATTATTACTACGGCGGTTAAATACAGTGATCCGTCATTCCTGCGAAGGCAGGAATCCAGGTCTGAATGCCAGCCGGAATTTATCCCGCACTTGATGCGGGAATGTCATGACAATAGGGGTTATTGATCTATTTGATCGCCGAGCTAATATAACCTTATTTCTGGCAGATGAGGCAATCTGGATATTCTTGGATTCCTGCCTTCGCAGGAATGACCTGACTAAAACCTTTCAAACCTATATAACCTTTATAATATTCGGTAATCCGATGCCCATCATCGAAGTAAATGAACTGGTCAAGAATTTCCGGACCTTCCGCCGGCGGAGCGGGCTGTGGGGATCCTTCAAGGACCTGGTCAACCGCAAGTACGAGATCGTCAAAGCGGTTGATCATATCAGCTTCTCCGTCGAACCGGGCGAGATGGTGGGCTATATAGGGGCCAACGGGGCCGGCAAGTCCACCACCATCAAGATGCTGACCGGGATCCTGGTGCCCACCTCGGGCAGCATCAGCGTCCAGGGGCTGGTGCCCTACAAAAAAAGATACCAGCACGTCAGGCAGATCGGGGTGGTGTTCGGCCAGCGCACCCAGCTGTGGTGGGACATCGCGGTGATCGAGGCCCTGCGTCTGCTGCAGAAGATATACGAGATACCCCAGGCCGATTTCGAGGCCCGGCTCCAAAAGTTCGAGGAGGTGCTGGGGATCGCGGACCTGCTGAACATTCCGGTCCGCAAGCTGTCGCTGGGCCAGCGGATGCGCTGCGACCTGGCGGCCTCGCTGCTGCACAACCCCCCGGTGCTGTTTCTGGACGAGCCCACCATCGGGCTGGACATCGCGGTCAAATCCAGCATCCGGGACTTCATCAAGGAGATCAACCGGGAATACAACACCACCGTGATCCTGACCACCCACGACCTGAGCGACATCGAGCATCTCTGCCGCCGGGTGATCATGATCGATCACGGACAGCTGATCTACGACGGGGACCTGAAATCGCTCAAGGACCGGGCGGTGGGCACCAGGCGCCTGCTGGTGGACTTCATCCTGCCCATGGGACGGCCGGGCCTGGAGAAGGTGCTGGCGGGATGTCCGGTGGAGATGGAGAGCAGCAATCCCTTCCATTGGGAGTTCGCCTTCGACCGGAAAAAGGTGGCCGCTCCGGAGATAATCGGCCAGCTGCTGTCCAAGCTTGAAGTGAGGGACCTGGAGCTGGAGAATCCCAAGATCGAGGACGTGGTCCGGGAGATCTACCAGCAGGGGCAGAAGTGAAAAAGATCTGAAGATGAGAATTTCGGAAGAGAATAAGGTGAGAACGGTCGTTGTTTTGATCAACAGGAGGATTTTCCCGACAGCGCTTGGTGCCTTTGAGCCTTTGTGGCATAGCGGCCTATGAACAATAAATTTGCCAAATACTGGGCCTTCATGCGGATGGGCTATCTGACCTACCTGGCCTATCGCTTTCAGGTGCTGATGAGCTTCGTCTCCTACCTGCTGATCATCGCCCTGAACTATTTTTTATGGAAGGCGGTTTTCGCCAAGCACCAGGTGATAGCCGGATTCACCATGGAGCAGATGATGACCTACGTGGTGATCGGCTGGTCGGCCCGGACCTTCTTTGCCAACCGGATAGACCGGATGATCGGCGATGCGGTGCGGGACGGCTCCATCGCCATGGACCTGTTGAAGCCCACCAATTTCCAGTTGTACCACTACTTCCGGGCCTTCGGCCGGGCGGTGTTCATGTTCCTGTTCATGACCCTGCCCATCATCATCGTGGCCTCGATGATATTTCCGGTCAGCCTGCCCAGCGGGAAGCTGGGGCCCTACCTGTTCCCCTTGAGCGTCATCCTGAGCTTCTTTTTACACGCCGGCATCAGCTATCTGACCGGGCTGGTGGCCTTCTTCACCAGGAACAACGAGGGGGTGCTGCGATTCAAACAGCTGCTGGTGGAGGTCTTCTCCGGGGTGATGATCCCCATCACCTTCTTCCCGGACTGGGTGCAGAATGTTTTGTTCTGGCTGCCGTTCAAGTACATCGCCTACGCCCCCTTGAGGATCTACCTGGGGATGGAGCCGCTGTCCAAGGTCCACCAGGGGGTGCTGCTGCAGATAATGTGGATCGTGATCATCTACCTGACCGGGCAGGTGGTCTGGCATTACGCCATCAAGCGGCTGGAGATCCAGGGGGGATGATAAAAATTCAAAAATGAAATATCAAAGATAAAAACGGATAGAATATCAAGCGCTTTATCTTTTACATAAATCTCCTGCGGGCCTACCTGTCCAATTCCATCAAGTCCCGCCTGGCCTACCGGGAGGATTTCCTGTCCGGCTTCATCGCCGGAGCCATGATGCAGCTGATCGGGGTGCTGTTCATCGTCTCGCTGTTCGTCAAGGTCCCCAGCCTCAAGGGATGGCGCAAGGAGGAGATATTCTTCATCTTCGGATTCTCCCAGGTCAGCCTGGGGCTGTTCTTCACCTTTTTCTCCAACCTGCTGGAGCTGAGCGAAAAGTACATCATCGAGGGCAACTTCGACCGGATCCTGCTTAGGCCATTGAACAGTTTCTTCCAGGTGGTCACCGAGCGCATCTACTGGGAGGAGAGCTCCACCATCCTGGTGGGCCTGTCGATGATGTCCTACGCCCTGTCGAAGATGCACCTGCAGCTTAGCGCCGGCGATTACCTGGTGACCTTCGGGCTGGTGCTGGCGGCCTGCACCATCTACCTGGCGATATTCACCATCCTGGTCAGCCTGACCTTCTGGTTCAACGACCGGGGCAGCGTGGTCTCGGTGATGCTGATGCTGGAAGGGTTCTCCCGCTATCCGGTGACCATCTTCAACCGGGTGGTGCGGGTGATCCTGACCTTTGTGATACCGTATGCCTTCACCGCCTTTTTCCCCTCGATGTATGTGCTGGGGAAGGACAGATACTCGATATATGTCTGGATGACCCCGGTGGTGGCCCTGGTCTTTTTGGGCCTGGCCCTGCTGGTCTGGCGCCAGGGGGCCCGGGCCTACGAGAGCACCGGAAGCTGAGGCCCCGGCGGAGTAGACGGCCTATCAAGCATATAATAATCAGGGCCTCAAATAGTAGACACCATTAACCACAAAGGCGCGAAGTTTATTAGAAACCAATAATCAAAGAGCAAATTCAATTTGGTGACTTTGTGTCTTGGTGGTAAAAAAGTCTAACATTGGGTTATTGCGTTATTACTTTAATTCTGTAAAACACCATCCAACTTGGAGGAATAATGATAAAGCTTCCCAACTTAAGGGATATCTTTTCCAGCGTCATCTCCCACGACATGGCGGTGGATCTGGGGACCGCCAGCACCCTGGTATATGTGCAGGGCAAGGGGATCGTCCTGCACCAGCCCTCGGTGGTGGCCATCGAGAAGAAGACCGGCATGGCCATTGCGGTGGGCGACGAGGCCAAGAAGATGCTGGGCCGGACCCCCGACGAGATCAAGGCCATCCGGCCCATGAAGGACGGGGTGATCGCCGATTTCGAGATCTGCGAGGAGATGCTGAGGGCCTTCATCAAGATGGCCCAGAAGCGGCGCTCCATAGTCAAGCCCCGGGTGATCGTCTGCGTGCCCTCGGGCATCACCGAGGTGGAGAAGCGGGCGGTGCGCGACTCGGCCGAGCACGCCGGGGCCCGGGAGGTGTACCTGGTGGCCGAGCCCATCGCGGCCGCCATAGGGGTGGGGCTGCCGGTCAGCTCGCCCATCGGCAGCATGGTGATAGACATCGGCGGCGGCACCACCGAGATCGCGGTGATCGCCCTGTCCGGCATCGTCAGCAACACCTCCATCCGCACCGCCGGCGACGAGATGGACGAGGCCATCGTGGAATACCTGCGCAAAAGCTACAGCGTCCTGATCGGCGAGCAGACCGCCGAGGACATCAAGATAAAGATCGGCTCGGCCTTCCCGGTGGAGGAGAGCCGGGAGATGGAGGTCAAGGGCCGGGACCTGGTGTCCGGCATCCCCCGGGCGGTAAAGGTCCGCAGCGAGGAGATCCGGGAGGCCCTGCGGGAGCCCATCAACCTGATAGTGCTGGCGGTGAAGAAGGCCCTGGAGCAGACCCCGCCGGAGCTGGCGGCCGACATCGTGGACGCCGGGATCGTGATGACCGGGGGCGGATCGCTGCTCAAGGGGCTGGACGCCCTGCTGCGCGAGGAGACCAACCTGCCCATCAAGGTGGCCGACAATCCCCGGGAGTGCATCGTGCTGGGGGCCGGCCGGATACTGGAGAGCCAGGACAACTTCGACAACGTGCTGATGCAGAGCCGCCGCGAATGATTAGGGATGACCGATACTGATGCTTCTGTTCGACCGAAGGATATGGCACCGGCACGACATTGCGGTGCTGATCGCCGCCCTGATCATCTCGGCGGTGCTGGCCGTTCTGCCGTCCGGGCTTAAAACCGCCGCCGGCGGCGGGGTGGTGGGGACATTGTTCGCCCCGCTGGAATATCCGGCCAGCCAGGTCCGGTCGCTATTCTTTAGCTGGAAGGACAATCAGGAATTAAGGCTGCGTCTGGCGGTGGCCTCCCTGGAGAACATCTCGCTGAAGGAGGCGGCCCGGGAGAATGACGAATTCCGGAGACTGCTGGAACTCAAGTCCCGCACCCAATGGCTGCTGAGGTCCGCCCGGGTGGTGGGGCGCGAGCCGGCGGCCCGGGCTCCTTCCCTGGTGGTCGAGCCAAGCGACCCCAAAGATATCAGGAATGATATGCCGGCGGTATCCGACCGGGGGCTGGTGGGGAAGGTGGTCAACTCCGGGCCGGAATATTCCCAGGTGGCCACCATCTTCGACCCGGACTCCCGGGTCAGCGCCATAGTGGCCCGCAGCCGGGTGCTGGGCATCTTCCGCACCGACCGGGGCCGGAGATGCATCCTGGACCGGGTTTCCTTGAGGTCCGATGTCCGGGAGGGCGACACCGTTCTGACCTCGGGCTACGGGCAGGTCTTCCCCTCGGGCCTGATGCTGGGAACGGTGGAGAGGATCCGGGTCGATAAAAGGCAGCTGACGATGAATATTGAGATCAGCCCTTCATTGGACCTGAACCGGACCAGCCAGATGTTCATCATCACCGGCGGGGTAAATCCGCCGCTTCCGTCGCTGGCCCCGGCCAAGGCTCCGGACAGCCTGGCATCCCGGCCCCGGAGGAGGCTTAAATTCCCGCCGCCTCCGGAGATGGATATCCGGCTGCCCCAGGCCCCGGTGCCGGTGCCGGATGAATCGGAGCTACCGGGAGGGCCCGGGCAATGATCAAGACCGTTAAAATTCTGTGGTTGATATGGCTGGCAGTATTCCTGCAGAGCTCGATGATAAATATCATCAGCCCCTGGGGGCTGATCCCCAACTTCATGGTGATGGTGATCGCCCTGGCCGGGCTGAAGGAGGGGGCGTCGTCCGGGGTCTGGACCGGGCTGCTGGTGGGGTTTCTGGCTGACTGTTATCACCCCTCCACCATGGGCCTGTTTGCTTTTGGGGGGACGGTGGTCGGTTATCTAACCGGAATGGCCCGGGACAGGATCTATCGGGAGCAGATCATAAGCCAGGCGGCCTTGACCGCGGCGCTGGCGCTGGCCTATCAGCTGTTCGTGTTTTTCGGGCGGGACGGGGGGGCGCTCTCCTCCTATCCCGGTTATTTTATCAGATTCGGCCTGGGTGGCGCCGTCCTCACCGCCCTGATCGCGGCCCTGATCCTGCCGGCCCTGGAACGCTGGGCCTACGGAAAAAGGTAGCGGTTGTGGCGCAGGATTATAAGAACAGCTCCCGGGCGGCGGCGGCCCTGATCTTCTGGATGGCGGCCCTGTCGGTGCTGCTGATCCGGACCGCCCAACTCCAGATACTTGAAGGGGCCAGGTATAAGAATTATGCCCGGCAGAACCGGGTCCGCAAGGTCGCCATCCCGGCCGCCCGGGGATTGATATTCTCCCGGGACAGCGTCATCATTGCCGAGAGCAAGCCGGCCTTCAACCTGGTGCTGGTGGCGGTCAGGGACTGGGGGCCGGCGGTGATAACCGCCGCTCGGATCCTGGGGCTGGACAGCAATTCGGTCAAACAGGAGATAACTTTCCAGAGACGGGCCTATCCCAAGGATCCGGTGTCCATCGTCCGGAACCTTTCCCCGGCACAGGTGGCCGTGATCGAGGAGCATTCCGACCAGCTGCCGGGGCTGCGGCTGGCCACCGAATCCCGGCGCAAGGCACCCTACGGCAGCTGTGCCAGCCACCTGATAGGGTATACCTCCGAACTGAACTCCAGGGAATACGAAAGGCTTAAGGATCAGGGTTATCGGCTGGGGGATTTTTTGGGCAAGGGCGGACTGGAGAAACAGTACGAATATCTACTGCGGGGCAGCGACGGCTGCGAATTCGTGGAGGTCGACGCCAAGGGCCGGGAGCAGGGGAACATTCCCGACCTGGAGCGGCTGGAGCCGGTGCCCGGGGCCAATCTTTACCTGACCATCGACTGGAAGCTGCAGCAGCTGGCCGAGAGCCTTTTTGTCGGCGGGATGCAGGGATCGGCGGTGGCGCTGGACCCCCGGACCGGCCAGATACTGGCCCTGGTCAGCAGTCCCAATTTCAATCCCGATCTTTTTTCCACCGGCATCAGCTCCGAAGACTGGGACCGGCTGGCCAACGACCCCTCCTTTCCCCTTTGGGACCGGGCCATCCGCAGCGTCTATCCTCCGGGCTCGACCTTCAAGGTCTTCACCGCCGCCGCGGCGCTGGACGGCGGCCTGATCGATGAAAAAAAGCTGCTGCCCAAGGCCTGTCACGGAGCCATGAGGATAGGCAACCGGGTTTTCAAATGCTGGAAACCTTCGGGCCACGGCTCGCTGAATCTGCACGAAGCCATCGTCCAGTCCTGCGACGTATATTTCTATCAACTGGGGCAGATGCTGGGGGTCCAGGGCATCTCCGACCTGTGCCTTAAGGTTGGCCTGGGATCGAAGACCGGGATCGACCTGCCCCAGGAGGTTCCCGGGCTGGTGCCCACCATCAGCTGGTACGAAAAACGGCTGGGGAGGGGAAGCTGGGGCGGCGGGGTCCCGGCCAATCTGTCCATTGGCCAGGGGGAACTGCTGGTCACACCTCTGCAGCTGGCGGTCATGTACGGGGCCATCGGAAACAACGGAAGGCTTTTCCAGCCGCACCTGGTCCTGAAGACCGAGGATTACAAAGGGGAATTGCTGGAGAAGGAAAAATTGATAAGGCACCAACTGGGCATCTCTCCCAGCAGCATAGCCATAATCAAGCAGGCCCTGGCCGGGGTGGTCAATCAGCCCGGCGGCACCGGCGGCTCGGCCAGGACATACGGGGTGGAGGTGGCCGGGAAGACCGGCACCGCCCAGAATCCCCACGGCGACGATCATTCCTGGTTCGTGGCCTTTGCCCCCAAGGATGATCCGGTGATCTCGGTGGCGGTATTGGTGGAGAATGCCGGGCACGGCTCGGCGGTGGCCGCGCCATTGGCCGGCAAACTGATCAGGCAGTACCTGGCGCAGCAGGGCATAACCAAGGACCACAACCTAAAAGTGGCGGCGGCCCCATGAAACTTTTCGGATTTCATTCCAGCCGCGATTTCGATATTCAGCTGCTGGCGGCGGTCCTGATACTGGTCTGCATCGGCATCCTGGCGGTGTACAGCGCCACCCAGACCGATCAGCCCGGCTTCGAAGGGATCTGGTCAAAGCAGCTGCTGTCGCTGGCCATCGGCCTGGCGGGCCTGGTGGTGGCGGTGATCGTTCCCTACCGATACCTGGAAGCCTTCGCCTGGCCGATATACGGCCTGTCCCTGGTCCTGCTGGTGGTGGTTCTGCTGGGGCCCAAACACATGAACACCCACCGCTGGATACGCCTGGGGGGGCAGATGTTCCAGCCCTCGGAGATCGCCAAGCTGGCCACCATCTTTGCCCTGGCCAAGCTTATTTACAAAAAAGACCTGGGCCGAGCGGGATTTCTGGGGATCCTGCTGCCGCTGGCCATAGTGGTGGTGCCCCTGGGGCTGGTGCTGGTCGAGCCGGACCTGGGGACCTCGCTTTCCTTCGGGGCGCTGTTCATCGCCATGATCTTCTGGCAGGGGTACCCGGTGAAGAACATCCTGTATCTGCTATCGCCGGTCCTTTCGATGGTGGCGGTGTTCTCCATGCCCAGCTGGATAGGCTTCATGATCCTGCTGCTGTTGTCGTTCTGGTTCTTTCGGATGAAGTTCAAGCATGCCTCCTGGATCTTGGTGCTGAATACGGTGATCGGAAGCATCACCCCGTTCCTGTGGCAGGGGCTCAAGGATTACCAGAGGATGAGGATCATGATATTCCTCAATCCCGGCATCGATCCCCGGGGGGCCGGCTGGCACGTCCTGCAGTCCAAGATCGCGGTGGGCTCCGGGGGCTTCTGGGGGCAGGGTTTTTTGAAGGGCACCCAGAAGAAGCTGTCGTTCCTGCCGGAGCAGCACACCGATTTCATCTTTGCCACCTTCGGCGAGGAATTCGGTTTCATCGGCTGTTTTGTCCTGCTGCTATTGTTCTTCTGGCTGGTGTACCGCGGAATCGTTATCGCCCGGCAGGCCCGGAACCGCTTTGCCGGGCTGGCGGCGGTGGGCATCCTGTCCATTTTGGGATACCATGTGATCCTGAATATCGGCATGGCCCTGGGAATTTTACCGGTGACCGGGATCCCCCTGCCGTTCCTGAGCTTCGGGGGCTCGGCCCTGATCATCAACCTGATGATGATCGGACTGCTGCTTAACATCGGGCTGCGAAGGTACGAATACTAAATAGATTTTAGTGAATTGATGACAGATTTCAAAGGACACTTTCACCGCTGAGGCGCAGAGAGTATTCTCGGTTATAACTTATGAGACTTTTTTGCTTATCGGATATCCTAAAACAATTCAACTGTTCAACTTCTTAAACTTTTTAAACATTCAGGTATGCTTCCCACAATTTTCAAGATAGGCCCCTTTACGTTGCACAGCTACGGCTTGATGCTGGCATTGGCATTTCTGTCGGCCATCCTGCTGCTGGAGGCCAGGGCCAAAAGATCCGGCCTGTCCAAGGATGCCATCATGGATTTTGGGCTGGTGGTGATGGTGGCTTCGGTGGTGGGCTCCCGGGCTTTTTATGTTTTAAGCCATTGGGCCGAATATGCGCCCCGGCCGCTGACGGCGCTGGCGGTGTGGGAGGGCGGACTTACCTTTTACGGGGGTGTTCTGCTGGCGGTGCCGGTCGGGATCATCTATCTCAGGAAAAAAGGCATCGCCTTCTGGCCGCTGGCCGACCTGGCGGCCCCGGCCTTCGCCCTGGGCCTGGGCATCGGGCGGTTGGGGTGTTTTTTGAACGGATGCTGTTTCGGCAACCCGTCATCCCTGCCCTGGGCAATAAGATTTCCGGCCGACACCGCCGCCGGAGCGGCCTTCACCTGCGCCCTGCATCCCACCCAGCTTTACGAGTCGATCTTCGGTTTTCTGGCCATGGCCTTATTGCTGTGGCTGGGGAAAAGAAAATATTTCCCCGGGGCGATGTTCTGCCTGTTCCTGGGGATGTACGGCGTTTGGCGTTTTGGGTTGGATCATTTTCGTTACTACGAAGACAGCCAGATCTGGCTCCTGGGGTTCACCAACAATCAATGGATAAGCCTGGGATTGATCGTTTTTGCCCTGGTCGCATCCTTGACCCTTTGGAAGAATGATAAAAGGCAAAAAAACAAGTAAAATTTATTTACTTTTTGCTTTTATAATGATAGAATAAAAAGCCGGATGCCGCTGCCGACTACGCCAATTTATCCGACGAAGCTTTAGCATAGTTGGAGGCTACGTCGGCCAAGGTAGCTTCCCGCCGTTGGCGGGACAGGACGCAAGGAAGCCCGGCACAACACGGAGTAATGGCAGGCCGCTGTAGCTCAGTTGGTAGAGCGACGCTCTCGTAAAGCTAAAAAGCGTGTTTAGCAAGTTTTTGTCATGCAATGTAATATAAAGCGGGGCCTAAAGTTAGGCTTCGCTTTTCTTCGTATGGTTGGACACGATAAACCCCTATTTTGCCCTATATGTGGTCACTTTTTGGACACCTAAATTGATCGTAAAACATTTCTGATGTAAAGACCTTTTACCATTCAAGTGGTCCGTCGCAAGTTGTTTTATTTCGATGTTGTCTATATAAAAAATAGATATACATTAAAATAAATCAGTATTACCTAGTGGCCGGCATCATTTTTGGGTTTCTAGCTGAGCCTTAGTTTTATTTTCAGTCGTCTTTACATTATTGGGCAACCTGCATTGGTAAAGGCTTTAGTGAAGATATGGCAAAATGAGGGCTCTTACCGTGAGGCTGTTTTTATCCCCAAAATGGTCGATTTGTATACAGAGTATCGGCAAGTATATATTTTTAACTTTACTGCCGCCAGTGATACGTTACGGATATATTTTTACGAACTATCTTGCCTTGGTCTGCTTAATCTTTTGTAATTCCCGTAATAGGCGCCGTAAACCTGCACCCGGTTGACAGAATTTCCGCGACGGGTTGCTCTTGTCTTTATTCCCAGAGCTTTTTGTCGGTCTTCCGGAGGAATTACTCTTTCTCATAGCGTGGCCGTTTGATATAGGCTATCCAGGTATTTGGCATATTTGACGATTTCCTTTTGTTCGATCATGGGTAGTTTTTCGAAGCAGGTAAAAAGTTCTTTGGCGTTTGGGTCAGCCAGGATCATTTCGTTTGTTGTCATCTTGTCTGCTTTGCCGATCAGGTAGTCTATGGTGACATTAAGAGCGGAAGCCAGTTTTATGAGAGTGCTGGGGCGCAGGTTATTTACTTTGCCGCTTTCAATCCGGGAGATAGAGGCTTGAGTCATCGAGGTTTGTTTAGCCAAACTGCGCTGTGTGATTTTGAGGTTGCGTCTAAGCTGATGTACTTTTTCATTGAATGACATGGCTGGTTACCTTCATTTATGTTATATATAAATTATACACTAATATTATACTGAACCCCAAAATGATTACAACGGCTCTTTCCTTGTCGGGCGTTGGTATTTCAGGGATTTTGTTTTACGCGTATTTTGGGTTGTCTTAAAAATAGATGGTATAATATATATATGATCGTATATTTCAATAATGTTACTTTTAGCATTGAGGAGAAACAATGGACCCTTCAAAGGTGGTCTGTCCGAAAAATAGCAAATTGGTCCATATCCAAGTTCCATATGCCGTGCTGAAAATGGATGTCACTTTGGCTTCTAAGCTGGTGTGGGGTTATTTATATTCCCTTGGGAATATGACGGGTAAAGTATATCCGTCTTTAAAAACAATTGCGAAGGCCTTAAATATTGACGAAAGTACCGTCAAGCGATCCGTAAAAGAATTGGTTGCTAAGGAGCTTTTGGGTAAATTGTCGCCAACAAAAGCTGAACAGTTGGCTTATCGGAAAACTAATCGTTATTTTGTCCGTTATCCTCGGGCTGAATCCTTAGGTGCGGAGGAGATAGGGGGCGAATTGACCCCGGTAGGTAGTGCAAAATGCCCTACTAATTATATTAATAATATAGCGGAAGTAAGCCAGCCTTTAGAAGCTGGCTCGGTTGATAGCGAACTTTCTGATATGGAAGGAGGGAATCTGGAGCTTGCTGGATCGTCCGAAGGTGTTTCAACCTCTTCCACTATTGGCAAAGCGGAAGCTGGCTTATTGGAAATTGAGCATATTGCGTGGCCTGGCATATCCCTTTACGACTGGTATGATAAAATGGAGCAAACCAATCAAGCATTTAAAGGTTTTGCCAGAAGGTTAGTGCTGTCTGAATTAATTGGGCATTATCGGGCTGGTTATTTCCGGTATATTACTCAAACATTATCGGACGGTGTGGAATATTGCTGCTGTAACTTTACTGATTTATTGGTTGACTTTAGGCCGGATGTATTATTGGGCGTGCAATATGTCTATTATTGGGGTAGTCCATTTTTATCGGGGTATAAGGCATATGTCGCACTGTATGAAGATGGTCATTATTATTCTTTGTATCGTGGCCAGAAATCTGAGATCGTTGACTGGGATCGCGATTTCTATGACATTTTTGGTGCCATAGAACATTCGTTTGCTCAGCAAAAATAGGCTGAAGATCAGTAACCCTAAACCAGGCCCCATCTCTCAACGAAGGTGGAGCTTTTTCTGTTATACCTTTTAACAAATAACGAGAGGAGCTAAAATGAATAATGAAATTACCAAGCCAACCAATGGAGAAATCTTGCTATGGGATGTCCATAAGACTGCAGAAGCTACCAGGCTATCAGTTCAGACGATTTATATATGGGTAAGCCAAAGGAGAATACCGTTTGTCAAGGTTGGCAGGCGCACTCTTTTTGACCCGAAGGATATTAAAGCCTGGATTGAGTCGCAAAAGGTCGAAGTGAACCAATGGAATAAATAGTTTACCCCATACCCCTGCTCACAGCCCCATCTCTTAACCGAGGTGGGGCTTTTTTTGTTTCCCCCAGGGTCTGTCAAATCGGCAGGCCCTTTTTTATTAATCTAAAAAGGAGGCCATCATGTCACAGGAACAATGGGAATTCATCACAGCATGCCAAAGGGCGCAGGACGAGGCTTACAACGTCGGTAATTTAGAACTTGCCGTAAGCTGGTCGGAACACATTCTTGAAGCTCTTAAGTAACTGGACCTACCAAACTGGCAGGCCCTTAACTTTAACCTAGGAGGAACTATGATCACCAGAACCAAACCCCACAAGCCCGATGTCGCCCAGATCGTAACCGATCAGATACTGGAAGCGATGGAGAAGGGCACCATACCCTGGCAGAAACCTTGGAAGACCTGTTTACCTATGAATATGGTGTCGAAGCATCAATACCATGGCATCAATTTACTTATCCTGTCCCTATCGGAACATGTCAGCCCTTTTTATGCGACCTTTAATCAGATAACGGAATTAGGCGGGCAGGTTAAGCCAGGATCGAGGGCATTCAGGATCGTCTATTGGCGTTTGCTTGAACACATTAATTCACAGTCAGGGGAAGTAACCGAGGTTCCATTGATGCGCTATTATTGCGTCTTTAATCTTGAACAGACTACAGGGATCCCGGAAGAAAAGATTCCCCAGATAGGAAAGGGGGTTAATCCCATTGAGGCTTGCGAGGAAGTGTTTAAGAATATGCCAAATAAACCGGGATTGATAGGGTCCAGGGAGGCTTACTACGATAGGAAAGAGGACTTGATCGGGATGCCGGCCCGGGAGTGGTTTGACAGCCCAGAGGAGTTCTATTCCACTTTATGGCATGAAACCGTTCATTCAACAGGCCACCAGAAAAGGTTGGACCGGGACAACAGCTATGACAAGGCAGGGTTTAATGCTGCTTATTCGAATGAGGAGCTTATCGCGGAGCTTGGATCATCCTTCCTATGTGCTTATGCTGGAATAGCCCCAATGACTATCAGGAACCAGGCCGCCTATATTGACCATTGGTTAAAGCGGATCAAGGGAGATAAGAAGCTCATCATCTATGCGGCATCGGCGGCACAGAAGGCAGTGAACTACATTCTTCACGAGCCTGGAGAAATTAACTTTAATCAGTGCACCTGGCTGGGTGACTACTTTAATCTTTAATTTAAAGGAGATAGAAATGAACAACGCTTTTACCCTGGAAACATTCATCGAGTTTGATGTCGATGAGATCCTGGCAACCTGTCCTTTATGCGGTCATGTAGCCAGGTTTACTTTTTACGGGAGAGAACTGGAGATAGATTGTCCGGATTTCTCTTGTCCTAATAATAAGGATAATAAGAATGAATGAACATCAGCACAATTGAGGGGCCATCACAATTAAGTGGTGGCCTCTTTTTTTGTGCCTAAATTGAAAGGGGTTCCAATGAAACGCTACAAAAAATATCCCTTGGAATTATTAAAGGTGTCGGAGCCTATATCCGATAAACCATTATGCAGTCCCCAGGCTGTATATGAGTATATGCGGGCAGAATCACTTGCAGACCGGGAAATAATGTGGATATTGCATTTGAACACCAAGAACAAGATAATCAAAAAGGAGATGGTAGCTATGGGAGGAGTTGACAGCTGCCGGGTTATTTTGGGATTGGCTCTTAGGGGAGTGGTCGCGAATGGAGTGGGAACTATCATTAGCGTGCATAACCATCCCTCAGGTGAAACAGTCCCATCACAGGAGGACAGGCAGTTTTGGATGTCCCTGAATGATGCCTGTCTTTTATTGGGTATAAGAGCGCTGGACCATATGATATTGGGGTCTGACGGGTATTATTCATTAGAAGAGAGCAAATAGGTCGAAAGAAGCCCTGCATCTGAAATACGGTGCAGGGCTTTTCCTGTATAGTAATTAATGCATATAATATTTTTTTTAGAAAAATATTATACTTGACAAATATGCGCAATATTAGTACAATACAGAGCATACAAACTATATTATTGATCGTAACAAAATAGTTTAAAATTAAAGGCAATGAATATGTATAGGCGAAGTAATTTTATCATTGTAATAATGGTCATGTTTTTTGTAGGCTGTTCTTGTAATAAGCCTACTGAGGTCATTCTGCCTACTTATGATTCCAGGAATGTGAGTCGCAATGCCAGTAACTCCTATAGCGGTACATTGTGCGTTGGCGCTGACGGCACAGTACATGTGGTTTGGAGCGATGACGCAACCGGCCAGTTAAAGACTTATTATGCCTGCAAAACAGCTGGTGGTAGTTGGAGTGTGGCGGTGAACATATCGGGCAGTACAACAAATGCTTGCAGCGCGCCGCAAATAGCAATTGATCAATTTGGCAACCTGCATGTAGTATGGGATGAGCTTGGATCCGTACCAGGGAGCCATGCTATGTATACTAATAAACCCGTTGGTGGTAGTTGGGTAGTTCCTATTGACATCAGTAGCCCAACTACAGTTGATGGGTCATTGCCACAAATTGGTATAGATGGAACTGGTAAAGTTTATGTTATTTATGATGGGGGTGGAGGGGTTTTATTTTTTACCATAAGAGAGTTATCAGAGTTGTGGAGCACTCCGATAGAGTTTCAAAGACCATTTGGGAATCCTTCCTTGGCAGTAAGTAATGACGGTCAAATGCATGTAGTTTATGAAAATAATTTGCATGGGATTATGTATATGCATCGCACGTCTGCTGGAGCCTGGGATTCAGCGGTTGATGTATCCCGAATGCCTGCTCAATATTGTTCAATTGCTGATATTGAAGTAGATGATGCTGGCAATGTCTATGCCGCTTGGACTGACCGAACGGCCAGTGAAGTATATTTTTCTAAGAAGGTTATCGGGGATACGGCTTGGAGTCAACCATTAAATGTTTCCAGTAGTTCAGCGGGTTCCTGGATTCCTAGGGTTGTTGTTGGGTCTGATTATATAGTTCATTTTATCTGGGCAGAGGATATAGCTCCAGGATATGGGGATATATTTTACAAAAAAGAGCTTATTGATAGTTCGTGGACGAACGTTATAAATATTTCCAACACTGCTGGCGATTCGCGAATAAGCGGTTTTGTAATAGACGGAAATAACAAGCTTCATGTTTTATGGACAGAAGTCCCAGATAACGAAGTATATTATGACATATATCCGAAATAGAATATCAAATTATTAAAGGGGGAAGCTATGTCAAAGAAATGGTACGTTCTTGCGCTGATATCGTTGATATTAATCAGTGGTATCGGGATAGCCAATGCTCACTCTCCGTTTATGCATATGTATGTTGGCTCGAAAACATTCAGTGTGTGGAATACATATGATCCTGAATTTTATAATGCGCTCATAAATGACGAAAATGTATATTTACATAAGTTTTATTATATTGGACTTACATTGCCAGACATGCTCGATATGGAAACACAAGAAAAGATAACGAAGTTGATAAATAAGTTCTATAATAATCGCTCATATTTTACACAACAATTGTATATAACTGATAATACAAAAAATTATTGCCAAACCACAATAAACTGCCCAAGCCATGATATATCCAAACTTTGGTATATGGTGAAACAAGCAAAGGATAATAACTGGAGTTTGCTGCGCAAATCTATTATTTACGGAGCTTATATGCATGTCATTCAAGATAAAATAGCTCACCAGGTTATGCAGCCGGCTTCTTTGGGACATGGTATAGCAATAGAAAGCGATGTTGTTGATAATCAAAAGTTATTAGAAATACCGGAATCTTATCAGGAGTTATTTTCATCAACATATATTCCTGATTGGAGTTTTATAACAAAGTTATATTTAGGCAGAGATGTTAATCTTTCTCAATGGGCCTACGGTGATTTTGAGTTTGTAATGTTTTGTATGACAGTGGATAATCCTAACAGTGCACAAAGGTTATGTGGTTGGCAAGATTATGAATCTTTTAATAGCGCATATCTTGATCCAGTAAGCTATTTCGCTGTGGCTGCTATTGATCAAGGGTATTGTGTTGGTTATTCGGGGCCTGATTTGTATTGGAAATTAAAAAGTTATATGACAGGTTGGGGGATAATGTTATTTTCAACATGCGGGTATAATATGAATACAAATCCCCCTTCTGATATTGGAGGGTTGTTAAGCCACCCGAACTGGAAACCCACGGACTATAAGGATTTTCTTGTTTCGGCAGCGACGAGGTACGTTACATTGCCTTTCCCATTGAATATTTTTACTCTTTTGAAAAGTGATTGGTTTTTTGGACTTATCCCTGGTGTTGAAACATTAGTTAAAGATATAATTGATTGGATATTCGACAATTATGATATTCCTAACATGTCATGGACAACGTATTTGGAAAGTTCGACATATCTTGAGAATTTTTATAATTCATTACCCCCTGAGGTACAAAATGAGATTGGTGATAAATATACCAGTATGATTTACGCTTTAAGAAATTACGAACAGTATAGCACTATAAAAAAACCAAATCTACGCTCAAGCTATGCTGATCAGCCCGGTTTGGCTGTCAGTTGTGCCCCATTATATAAACAAGCTATTGGTGACCCCCAATGGTTGGAGAAAACGTCTACGGGGGCAAGCACATTTCTATTGTCACGTAAAGCCGGTTTATTGGGTGGTATGTTCCCATTAGAACTCACCAGGCCATATGACTACCAGCCGGGTATTTTTGATATGCATTTCGAACGAAATGGTAACTACGTATACACAACACAAGCACTTGATTACCCAACAAACGATAATATAAGTGTCAAGTATGATGTGGTTACTGTGGGGATAAATGATATAAGAGTTATGGGGAAAAACCTGGATATCACAGAACCAACACCATTAGTATCGACAGGTAATATGCCAATATTTTCTCATCAACAAGGGAATCTATCTTATTTAGCTCAAACCGCTATTCAAAATGGATATACTGAGCTTTCCTTTGAGGGAAGATCCCGTTCTCAAGGATCCCCACCATATTATTATGAACAAATGATAAGCTCAGATTACCGCGATAAATATAACGCCAACATGGTAATAAGTAATAACAGTAATTACGTATATTGGTTCAAAAACGGCCAGCCAACAAGAAATATTAGCGAAGACCCCTTGGCTAATCCAGTCAGTTATTGGCCGTATACTTTGCAATTAGGAGTTATGGGGCTTGCTGTTAATTTTGAGTCAGTCGAATGGTATTTAAAGGAAAACCAAATCGCCTACAGTCAGGACGTGTCTTCTCAATCTGCTATCAGAGTTGGAGCCGATGGAACAGTTGCGCCACATAACGGCACATGGATGTATAAAGTTACTGGTATTGATGGTAGTGGAACTGTAGAAAATGAATTAAACGCTCCAAGAAAAGTGTTAAGTAGTTCTATCAATAGTTTTTGTTATTGGAATCTTACCAACATCCCAATTGTTGTTACTGAAAACACCTATCTTTCATTTTGGCGCTATGTAAAGGAATCACCTAGTGATCAGGGGCGTATTTTTATTGATGGCGTAACCTCGGATGGAAAAACCTTAAGGGATTGGGATGTCGGTACCTATTTGTGCGACCAGAATGGCACTCGAGCGCACCCCACAAACGCCAGACCTCAAACACCTACAGATGGTTGGAGACAATATATTGTCAACTTGTCGCCTATGGCTGGCAATGTTGTTAATTTGATGATAGGGTATGATGACCAGGGTGCTGAATCCGGTACTTTTACTGCTTATTTTGACGATATAGAAATAAGGCAGGGTTACCCATACTCAAACCAATGGTATGCCGAAGAATTCGGGGATAATAACGGCAGCACGGTGGCATTAGTCGGCAAATCGGGGGATGGCATGGACCTCAATTATAATGTATGGTACACCTATGCTGGCGAGTTATCCGAATGGAAAAACGGGCCATACTTAAGAAAGAACATAGAACCGGATTTTGTCACCCCTGACGACAAAGATATATTTGTCAACTGGACACAGTACGATTACAATCACTCTTTGCATTATATGCTTTTAATGCAAGGCGCAGATAACGTTGACCGGTGGCTGATATATTCGGCCAATGCCAGCAACCACTGGGGCAATCAGGGCTGGGTAGATATGAGCGCCAACCCAACGGGTATTTTTTATCAGGATGTAACCTATAACCGTAATGCCAGTTTGGATTATTGCACAGAGTTTGGCGTAAGAGCCGCCTCCCTTAAGGAAACCAGGGTAGGGCATTTTTCCAGCACAAAATGGAGCGGTCCAAGTGGGGGGTATGTAAAAGACATCACTATCAATCAGGGCACACTTGCATTGCCAGCTTCTCCAGGTCTTACAGGATCATACTATTCAGTTGCTATGAGTAAAGGAATACCAGATCCTGAGGCTAGAAGCTATTATGCGATACTTTCATGGACATCTAGGTCAGGTTCGTACCCAATACAAAGCTATCAGATACAGGCACATTATACCGAAAGCCCTACATGGACCGATAGAGCAACAGTATATACAGGTTATTGGAAGGATACTGACTGGCCACTTGGTGTTATTGAATACCGTGTCAGATCAGTTGATTCCAAGGGAAATGTCGGACCATGGTCGAATATTTTTAAAGCTTCCGAGCCCATAACAAACGATCCGATAATTGCTTCTTCAACCACAGATGAAGCTACGGCATATTCTAACGGTAAAAAGATTATGGTGGATAATTCGGGAAAACTTCACGTGGTTTTTGCCAGCAATGATAGTGTTTATTATTGTATTTCAACCGACGATGGCAATACCTGGTCTTCTGCCAGTAGCGTTGGTCAAGGCAAGAATCCGGCCATAGAACTGTCGGGTGCTCAAAAGCCCATGGTTTGCTGGAGCAAAGGCAACGAATTATATCGGGCGGAAAAGGACAGCCTGAAATTCACAGAACCGCAGATGATCTATGCCGGACCTGAAGGCACAGAAATTTCATACTTGGCTTATGTGCTTGACCAGGCTACCGATAATTCATATTTGGGTTGGGTTGACGACGGGCCTTCGGGATCGGCAGTATACATTTCGCCATATAATCCGAACACTTCTGCCAATTTAAGCCCCACACCGATAGATCAGGGCGGTACTACAGCCTTTAAATCGCCTTCATTGGCATTGGATAAGAAAGGCAAGTTAAAAACCGCCTGGAGTAAAAATGGCATTGTATTCTTCAATGATGAAAATGGACTAACGCAAATCAGCAATAACGGCATTCACCCTATTGTTGAAACCTACGGTGATAAAACCACCGTGGTTTGGCAGGAGGAAATACTGCCGGATATATATCAGGTGGTAAAAAAGGTTAAGGGGCCAAAGGGATGGTCTGAAAAACAATTAGTTTCATATCCCGACAGCCTTAACGCCGATTTCCCTGTAGTGGCCGCCTCCGGTCAATATGTTTACTGCAAGAATTTATTTGATGATTACTACGACGTCATTTGGAGGGGCGATTATGACAATGGCTGGCAGAGGAGCGTTCAGGATATTACGGCATTTTCCGGGGGCATTTCAAAATATCCCACGGCGGTATTTAAACAAAAATGGCCTCAATCCAAACTTTATATTGTTTGGACGGAAGATATGTCAAATAATTCCAAGGGATCCAAAGCCACATCCATTGTATCTAACGTAAAAAATTATACCTTGTCTGTGGACCCTGTTTCATATTATTATGCCGATGCCGGCACAGAAGAATCTGATATTTATAATTATCAAAAATCAGGATCTTTCTATTATGGCCCGCAGCCTGAATATACTGTTGATTATCATGCAACTGAGCTTAAGTACAATTTCCAAAACCTCGACCCCAAAAAACGATACAGAATAAAAGTCGTTTATTATCACGAATTGGACAAATACGTCATACAAACACTTTCGGTGGATAATACTTTTAAAAAGAAAACCACGGTTGATCCGATGACAGTATGCACCGAAGAGCATTGGATACCGACAAGTTGTATCATGGACGGTCAGGTAGATGTAACAATAACAAAGTCCAACGGGCAATATGCCGTTTGTTCGGTTATTGCTCTTTATGAATACGACAAGGATTGTACGGATAAATCAGGTGATGATATATCTGAAAGTATCAGCACCGTAGTAACGCAATTTAGATATGAGTTGATGCAAAATTATCCCAACCCCAATACTGGCAAAACGGCCATAAAATACCAGCTTGCCAAGCCGGGAAAGGTCAGCCTTAAGATATATAACACTCTTGGACAAGTGGTAAAAACCTTGGTTTCACAGGAACAGCAACCAGGATATTACAATGCAGCTTGGGATGGAAAAGATAATGGTGGTAGGCAAACTTCAGCCGGGGTGTACTTCTACCGCTTGGAATCCGGTGATTTCAAGGCAACCAAGAAGATGGTAGTGATCAAGTAGAACCAGTAACAGCAAAAGCCACTCTGAGCGTATCAGGGTGGCTTTATTTTTATGCCCAATGGGCTTGTAGGGGGGATGTTCGTGGGGTGCCGTTACTTTTCCATATTATTAAAATAAAGAACCCCGAGCCAGGAGGCCCAGGGTTAAGTACCTTACGGTATGATTTTATGTTTTAGCAAAGATGCAGCTTTTATTATCAATTCTCTTTCACCGGGCGATAAGGATATGTTCTTGTTATTGCTTTTTTGTCGCAGTGTTTTCACAGAGAAAAAACCTGCCAGATCACAATCCAATGCCTGCGCTATCTTGTGCAGGGTTTCTATGGTCGGGGTCTTCTTCCCTATCTCGATCATGGCAATATAACTAAGACTCAGACCGGCCTTTTCGGCGAACGATTCTTGAGTATATCTGGCCTGCTTGCGGAGATATTGTATTCGTTTTCCTATTTGTAATTTCAGTTCCATATGCTACTCCATCTTTATGTGATGATATCATTAGATGAAGTATATTATTATCGGCTATCAGTAGATATAATATTATTGACTAATGGTATTATTGTTTGCTATACTATTATTGACCAATCACCATAATATGAAGGGAATGGAAATGAAAAATCTAATAATGGTGGCCTTATTTATTTTATTTGCCACTTCTTACGCTTTTGGAAACGGGCGATCTATATGTGAGGGCAATGACCAAGATGGCAGAATACAATCCGGGATAACCAACGGTTGTTTAGATGCCAGTGTTTACCAGAGGCAAATAGCCCTTGATGGCGGTCCTGCGTTTATCAGTTCTCCACAAGATTCCAATTGGGATGGCAGATTTTGGTTGTCTGGCTTTAATGGTACGGTTCAAGCGCTGGCTCTTGATAGTTCTGGCAATATATATGTTGGTGGAGCTTTTACAGCCGTAAATGGCGATACTGCCTTGAAGTACATAGCTAAGTGGAACGGATCCTCTTGGACAGCACTGGGTAGGGGTTTAAATGGGACTGTATATGCTATTGCATCCAGTGACAGCGGCGTTTACATAGGCGGCAATTTCACCACCGCAGGTGGAGATAGTGTAAACCATATTGCTAAATGGAGCGAATCTACATGGATATCGTTAGGTGGTGGTGTGAATAATATCGTCCTTGAAATTGCTTTGGATGGCAGTGATGTGTATGTGGGTGGTTCTTTTGATACAGCTGGTGGAGTCGCTGCAAGCCGCATTGCCAAATGGGACGGATCTGTATGGTCAAACTTAGGTAGTGGTGTTAACAACAATGTATCTGCTATTGTTTCAGATGGCAGTTATGTATATGCAGGTGGTTCGTTCACAATAGCCGGTGGTTTGATAGCTAATCGTATTGCCAAATGGAATGGCTCGACCTGGTCGTCTTTAGGGACTGGTGTAAATGGGTCTGTTAAGTCAATAGCGTTAAATGGCAGTAATGTTTATGCTGGTGGGCAGTTTGATACTGCTGGTGGTATTCGTACTAATCGTATTGCTAGATGGAACGGTTCTTCTTGGGCATCACTTGGAACCGGGGTGTCTGGTGTCTCATCAAATGTAGAAGCCGTTGTTGTGAGCGGAAGCAGTTTGTTTATTGGTGGAGTATTTGACACTGTTGGCGGGGTAAGTGCCCGTAACATTGCCAAGTGGAACGGTTCTTCCTGGTCTGCCCTGGGAAGTGGTGCTAATGGTAATGTCTATGCTCTTACGGTCAGCGGTAGTGAATTGTGTGCAGGAGGTTCTTTTACTATAGCTGGCGGAGTGAGTGCCATTCGTCTTGCAAAATGGAACGGTTCATTTTGGTCAGCAGTTGGGCAGTCGGCAAATGGCAGAGGTGTGGTTGGTCCGGTAGTTAATGCGCTTGCAACAAGTGACAGCACTATTATTATAGGTGGGCAGTTCACAGTTGCTGGTAGTGAGATCGTTTATAATATTGCCAAATGGGATGGATCATCTTGGTCCGCTTTAGGGAGTGGCGTTGATAATTCCGTAATTGCCATTGCGGTTAGCGGTAATAATATTTATGCCGGGGGTAATTTCACCATAGCTGGTGGTATTGAAGCTAATTATATCGCAAAATGGGACGGATCATCTTGGTCCTCTTTAGGGAGCGGTTTAAGTGGCCCGGTCTCTTCCATCGCATTAGGTGATAGCGGTGTTTATGTAGGTGGCAGTTTTACTACGGCGGGTGGGGTAAGCGCCAATAGAATTGCCAAGTGGGATGGGTCAAATTGGTCTGCCCTGGGTGGCGGTGTTAATGGATCTGTTTCGGCTATCGCAATAAAAGGGAGCGATGTTTATGTTGGTGGTAGTTTTACCACAGCGGGAGGTGTCAGTGTAAATCGTATTGCTAAGTGGGATGGTTCAACCTGGTCAGCATTAGGCAGCGGGTTAAACGACGCTGTCTATGCTATTTCTATTAGCGATAGCGATGTTTATGTTGGTGGTAAATTTACAACAGCCGGGGGAATCGCTGCAAGCCGTATCGCTAAATGGAATGGATCGAATTGGTTTGCGCTTGGTAGTGACGTGGATAATTATGTTAAAGCTATTACGCTTATTGATAATAATATTTATGTTGGCGGAGCTTTTACCACTTTTAGTGGGATTACTGCAAGCCGTATCGTTAAATGGGATGGATATTCCTGGATGGCCTTAGGGAGTGGGGTGAATAATGTTATTTGTGGCATTGCGGCCATTGAAAGCAGTGTATATGTGGGCGGTTATTTTACTACTACAGGTGGAAACCCAAGTTCTCTTTTCGGCATATACCAAAACGAGCTTAATGGCATCGAGGAAAAACTTATCATCAGCGATCTACAGCCTTTGTTTAAGTTGAAGCAGAACGTACCTAATCCATTCACACAGGGGACAACGATTAATTATCAATTGCAAAAAGCTGGACATGTAAGCCTTAATGTTTACAATATTACCGGCCAAGTAGTGCGGACACTTGTAGCTGAAGTTCAAAATGTGGGGAGTTATAGTGTTGTGTGGAACGGAAGAGATGACGATGGTAAGAGTGTATCAACTGGATTATACTTCTATCGTTTGAGTTTATCGGGCATCAATGATGTTAAGAGACTTGTTTTAATTAAATGAACATCCCTACCATCTGTCTCTGCCCTAAATAATGACATCAGGGCCAGCTATTCTAATGTGGCCCTTGTGGGCTTCGGTCGCTGTATTTCAGAGCCTTCGACCTCCTCCATTCCGCTACTCAATCTACTTCGGGCACTATTCGTTCAGGCACGTGATCATTCGCGTGCCTTCTCTATTTGTCATCGCTTGCAGGGTAGCGGCGCTGGGGCAAGGCATGGCACCGTATAGCCACCGGGAAAGACGGCGGCTCCAGGCCAGCTCCAGGTCGCTCGTTCCACCTGTCGCTATTCCGCCGCCTGACCCATAATGCGCATTATGGTCCCTTGCCCTTGCCTTGCCCCAGCGCTACGCCCGGAGGGTTTACATAACCTGCATTATGCAAACTACCCTGCTACGCTCTGGAAGGCTGAGCCTTTAGCTACCGTTTGTTTGTGGATGAATCGCAGTTCACCGATGATACTTTACATACCGTTACCGTAGCCGATTCTTTGCTGAATAAAATCGATTACCCTGCGATATTAAATTACTTCTACAGGCTATACTTATCACCATAAAATGCAATATGGAAAATCCATTTTAGCTGGATGCTTTTTTCTGACTATAGTTCTATATTGGTAGAAATCGAATTCTTTTCGATGACCGGGGGTCGTCTACACAGAAATACTAATAAATAGCGAAATAAAAAAGAGGGTTTGTTAGACCCTCTTATTTTTATGCCTTTTTGGGATGTGGCGTAATAGGCGCGGGGTTTTCTGTTTCCTCGCGTTTCTTCTTTTGTTGTTCATAAAGAAAAACAGATTGCATCAAGATGTTTTCTTGCAACTGGCGGTTTAGCTTTTTATATATGTTGATGAGTTTTTTTGCGCCTGGATCATTTTTAATTATATCTTCATTGCTTAATTCTGAAGAACTATCTATTAAATAATCGGTAGTGACATTCAAGGCTGTTGCTAACCTTTTAAGTGAGTTGGATTGCAATTGAACTAAGTTGCCGCTTTCGATTCTTGATATGGTTGCCTGTGTTATGGCGGCTTTTTCTGCCAATTGCTTCTGGGTTAAACCCAGTTGAATTCGCTGGGTTTTAACTTTTTCTTGGAGGCTCATAAAATCCTTTAAAAAAGTACTTGACAAATTTATATTATTGTGGTATATTTACAATATATCAAGCGCATACAACCCAATTCCGGCCCAGGGCATATTTTTTTACCCGGCAATATGCTACAAATATAATTATACTATGATTTAAATAATATGTCAAGCCCATTTTAAAATATTAATTAAAATATGAAGGAGTTCAAATGTCGACGAAAAGGAAACAAAAAATTGCGAACCAGCCGCTAATCAGCGAGGAGTCTAGATCGCGATTAACAAAGCTTCAGGTCTACCTAGTCGGGTGTGGCTTGGATTATGACTACGTAATGGCCATGACAGACCGAAACCAGCAAATGAATCATAGAGGGAATTCAGGTACTGGCAAAACAATTAATAACGCCAGGCAATAGCAGGGTAATAAAACTGAGAGGGCTCATATCAACAATACTTACCGTAAATATTATTCCAGGCTTTTAGGAGCCAGAAGGAGGTGCATTGGCTGTAACATAATATGACCCGATTTTGACCTGCAGGCAATAACGCTCTGTAGGCAGATACGCCAAATAACAACCCAACATTAAAAAGGAGGTAAATAATGGCTAAACAATTAACAGGAACCTGGGAGTGGGCCGGCCGCACGGTAAATTGCTGCCTGGGATGCCGCAACCAGTGTATCTATTGCTACGGGTGTGCAATGGCAGTAATGTTCAGGAGTTTCGATCCTTCGAAATGGAAGAATGAGGCGATAGTCGAAAAGGCCCTAACTGCAAAACTACCGGTAGACAATCAAATGGTCATGTTTCCCAGCACACATGACATTTCCCCGGAAAATCTGCCGAGCCACATCAAATTCATCGGGCGGTTGCTGGAAGCTTACCCTAGAGTGCTTATCGTCAGCAAGCCCCACCTGAAATGCGTCCGGGCCATTTGCAAAACCTTCAAGTCCCGAAGGGATCAGATACTGTTCCGCTTCACCATCGGCAGTACAGATAGCAAGGTTCTCAAATTCTGGGAGCCCGGCGCCCCCAGCTTCAAAGAACGGCTGGCTTGCCTAAAACTGGCCCATTCGCTGGGATTTGAAACCAGCGTATCGATGGAGCCGATGCTGGACAACAATCCCGAAGCTGTGGTCAAAGCGATTAAGCCGTACGTCACAGAAACCGTATGGCTCGGCAAGGCAAATAGACTAAAACAGCGTCTATCAACGAACGGACACAAAGACATAAAGACCATGGCCCGGGCGGACGAGCTGCTGGAATGGCAGTCGGATGCCAACATCCATACACTCTATCAGCGGCTGAAGGACGATCCTCAGATTCGCTGGAAGGACTCAATCAAGAAAGTAGTCGGCTTGGAAGGACCGAAATAACAACCAAAATACGGGAAGGGCTGGGGCGACTCAGCCTGACCCAAAGGATTTGTGTAATGCAAGGTTTAACAGAGAATCGCAATTTACTTTTATGGAATGTAAAGCAGGCGGCAGAAGCTTTGGGGTTGTCCGTACATACATTATATTCCTGGGTTTCAATGCGTCGTATAAAATTTGTGAAGATGGGCAAAAGGACAATGTTTGACCCGCAGGATATCAGGGCTTGGATTAATGAAAATAAAACACAATCTGAAAGGAATTAAGGCGGGAAATAGGCCTCTTTTATCCAGCCGCGGAGGGGTGGTTAAATCCAGCCATCCCTTCGTGGCGGCAACCAATTTCAGCACAAAGTTGAAATGTCGTTGCTTAGTCAATATGTCAGGGTAACAGGCAAGTGAAAATGTCAGGGGTAGGAGCAAGTTGTTGAAATTTGGTCAACCCAAGGTTGGCTGATGCAAACCTTGGGAGCTATTGTGGCAAGTTG